>BNJS01001529.1_pt1 | contig 194453 bp, 289 predicted proteins | sample 8540461 | NCBI WGS metagenome assembly BNJS01 (sample SAMD00202454, study PRJDB9452) | human saliva metagenome | isolation source: human saliva | place: Japan
GGCTTGGGCGGATCGGCTCGGGCGCCGGTAAAGGCTCGCGCTAGCCCCATGACGTCGGCAAAACCGCGGCACACCCGACGTCGGAAGCGTCATGAAGAAGATCGGCGCCTCGGTTGCGGGGGCGGCCGGCTCGATAGCCGTTCTCACGCTGCTCTCGCGCCTCGTGGGATTCGTCAGAACCTGGGCGCAGAACGGGGCTTGGGGGACACCGCCTCCGGGGAGGCCTATTCGACGGCCAACACCGTCCCGAACGTCCCTGTTCGAAATAGCGGCGGGAGGGGCGCTCGCCGGGGCCGTCATCCCGCTTGTCTCGGGTTTCCTGGCGAAGGGGATGAAGGGCGAGCTCGAGACGCACGGCCCTCGGCGCTCGTCACATGGATTCTGGCCGTCGGCCTGCCCATCGCGGGAGCCGTCGCGCTCGCGGCCGAGCCGATCACGCGCGCCCTTCTGGGAGCGCACAAGTCGCCCGAGGAGCTTGCCCTGGCCGCGACGCTTTTGCGGGCCTTCGCCTTGCAGGTTCCCCTTTACGGCCTCTCCGTGGTGCTCACCGGCATTCTCCAGGCCCACAAGCGCTTCCTGCTTCCGGCCCTCGCGCCGATGCTCTCCTCCGTCGCCGTGATAGCCGTCTTCGCGGTTTTCGTCCGGGCGGCAAACGGCGAACAGGATTCCCCGGGCGCCCTGACCGGGGCGTCCGTGGCCTGGCTGGGATGGGGGACGACCATCGGGGCGTGGTCGCCTTCGCGCTGCCGCAGATCGTTCCCGTGGCCAGGATCGTCAAGCTGAGGCCGACCTTCCGCTTCCCCGACGGGGTCGCCAGGCGGGCTCGAGGCCTCATAGGAGCAGGCCTCGGCGGACTGCTCGCTCAGCAGGTGCAGATCGTCACGATCATGGTGGTGGCCAACGGCTTCGGAGACACCGGGCGCCTACTCCGTCTACACCTTTGCCAACGCCGTCTACATGGTGCCCTACGCCGTTTTGGCCGTGCCGATCGCGACGGCGGTCTTCCCGCGTCTCTCGGAAGCCGCCGCCCTTCCCGGCAGGCCCGGCCTGACGTCCCTGACGGCGCGTTCGACCCGGCTGGTCCTCGACGTCGGGATCGTCACCGTGGCTTTGCTCGCCGTCTTGGCCTCGCCGCCGGCCTCGTCTTCGAGATACTGCGCCCCGCCAGGGGGATGGACGTCGCCATGCTTGCCATGGCCCCCGGCCTGGCCGGGTACGCGCTCATCTACCACGGCTCGCGCGTGCTCTATGCCGTGGAGGCTTCGCGCGCCGTCGTCCTCGTCAACTCCCTCGCGTGGCTGAGCGTGTGCGCAGCCTTGGGAGCAAGCGTCGCGATCGGGATCGACGGGAGGCGGCAGACGCTCATCGCGGTCGGGGCGTCGGTCTCGGTCGGCATGACGATCGGCGCGATCAGCCAGACAGCGGCGATCTGCCAGGGCCGTCGGGAAGCGGGCGACGGTCGGCATGGCGCGTTCGGCGCTCATCGTCAGGGGCCGCCTCGGCCGTCGGCGCGGCCCTCGGCCACATGGCCGTCAGGCTCGTCCTCGGCGCGTTGGGGACAGGCGGCGTCGGCGCATTCGCCGCGGCCGCCGTCGGCGGAGCAGTCGTCCTCGCCGCCGGAGGGGGCGCCGTCTTCCTGTTCGACCGCGACGCCCTCCGCCTGGCCGGAGGGCGAAAAGAGTCCGGCGTCGAAGCCGGGGCAGAAGCCCCGCGTCGAAGGACGCGCCTCGACAGGGACACGCAATGACGACGCGGGCGACCCGCGCAAAAGAAGGGCGGCTATGGAAGCGACTGCGCGACATCAGGGACGACCGGCACGTCAAGGTTGAGAAAAGAGACGTTCGCTATCGCGGGCACATCCTCAACCTCGTGACCGACGAGCTTGCCCTCGCCTCGACGGGGTCGAAGATGATGCGCGAGTACATCACGCACGACGACGCCGTCGCCGTCCTTCCCATTCGGAGGGCGACGGCGGACCGGAGGTCCTCCTCATCCGGCAGTACCGCCACCCGACGCGCTCGGTCCTGTGGGAGATCCCCGCGGGGCTGATCGACAAGCCGGGGAGGATCCCATGCGAGCCGCCCAGCGCGAATTGGCCGGAGGAAACTGGGATGGCGGCCGCCGAATACAGAGTTCCTCGCGCGTTTCTACACGTCCCAGGATGCTCCGACGAGTTGCTGACCGTCTACCTGGCGCGAGGGCTGACGAGCGTGGAGACCGATTTCGTCAGGCAGGACGAAGAGGCGGAGATCGAGATGGAATGGCGGGCGTTGAGCGACGTCGCCGCCGCCGTCCGTGAAGGAGCCTTGGCCAGCCGACCCTCGTCGTGGGTCCTGGCCGTCCAGTCCCTCCCTCAAAAGCTAGAACGCTCCCTCGGCGGGCAGCGGTTTCAGCTTTCGCACGCAGTGCAGGCTTCGACGTTCCCGGCTTTCGCCCGCAGGCGAAATGTGGCCGGGCTCCATAAACGCGCGCCGCGGCGACGTGGAAAGATTGCGACTGAAGTCCTAAACTTATTAAGACAAGTCGCGTTTTGCGTATTACACTGCTCAGGAGAGGGGGAACGATGGCCGTCAAGCCCGACGCCGACGTCAGCACGCGCGACAACATGCCTCAGACTCATCATCGAACGCGGGCCGATAACGTCCGCCGGGCTGGCCTCGATGCTGGTCCTCACCTCACGCAGCGGTGCGCAGGCACCTCACCCCAATTGGAGACGGACGGGCAGATCGTCGAGTATACGGGCGCCTCCCGTCCGGCCAGGCGCGGGACGCCCGTCCCGCCGCTGTCGCCACGTCGCTCGGGCGGGCGACTTTCGGCGACTCCTACGCGGACGTGGCCAATCAGGTTCTTTTCGTTTTTAGAGGGACTCCTTGGGCTGACGAGGGCGTGAACGCCTTCGCCTCCCAGGGATCGTCGAGCTTGAGGCTCGCTACACCGGCATCGTCGACAGGCCGGGCCCGATCAGAGGCTCAGGGCCGCCGCTCTCGCACAAACGCACTCACTCAGGACGGCTGTGCGGCCAGCGTTCGGCGCGGCCCGGGGATGACGCTTCAGCTGTGTCAGGGCCACTGCCCGATACACGATGTCGCATCGTCCTTCCCCGTCATGTGCGAGGCGGAGACTCAAGCGTTCCATCGTCTGCTCAACGTACACGTCCAAAGGCTCGCGACCCTGGCCGGCGGAGAGCACGTGTGCACGCTGACGATACCCCTGGTTTCGCGGATCCGCGAGGCCGAAGTCAGGAAGGAAAGCACATGACACAAACCCGGCATGAAGCCCGCGGTGGCCGAAGCGATTCAGGAGCAGCAGCAGACCATTGACGCGCTCGGCCAAAAATACAACTACGGTTGGCACGACTCCGACGAAGCGGGCCGCAATGCGCGGCGCGGTTTGGACGAGGACGTGGTGCGCTACATTTCCTCGGTGAAGAACGAGCCCGAGTGGATGCTCAAGAACCGCCTCAAGGCTCTGCGGCTCTTCGAACGCCGGCCGATGCCTGCGTGGGGGCCCGACCTGTCGTTCATCGACTTCGACGAATACAAGTACTTCGTGCGCTCGACCGACAAAACCGGCCGCTTCTTGGGACGAACTGCCAGAGGACATCAAGAACACGTACGACCGTCTGGGGAATTCCCGAGGCAGAGAAGGCCAGGCTCGTGGCGGGGGTTGCCGCAGTACGAATCCGAGGTCGTCTACAACCAGATTCGCGACGACCCGAGTCGCAGGGCGTCAGTCTTCCTGGACACGGACTCGCGCTCAAACGGTGCCCTGACCTGTTCGAGCATTTTCGGCACCGTGGTCCCTGCAGGGGGACAACAAGTTCGCTTCGCTCAACACGGCGGTGTGGTCCGGCGGATCGTTCATCTACGTCCCCAAAGGCGTGCGCGTGGACATCCCGCTCCAAGCGTATTTCAGGATCAACACCGAGTCGATGGGGCAGTTCGAGCGCACGCTCATCATCGCCGACGAGGGCTCCTACGTCCACTACGTCGAAGGATGCACGGCGCCCCATCTACCAATCGGACTCCTCCATTCGGCCATCGTCGAGATCATCGTCAAAAGGACGCCCACGTGCGCTACACGACGATCCAGAACTGGTCGAACAACGTCCTCAACCTCGTGACCCAGCGCGCGGCCGTCGCCGCACGGCGCCACGATGGAATGGGTCGACGGGAACATCGGCTCGCGGGTCAACATGAAGTACCCGAGCTGCGTTTTGCTGGGCGAGCACGCCCACGGGGAGGCGCTTTCGGCGGCCTTCGCCGGCCCCGACCAGCATCAGGACACGGGCGCGAAGATGATCCACCCGCCCCGCGCACGACGTCGTCGATCGTCTCGAAGTCGATTTCCCGAGGCGGCGGACGCTCGTCCTACCGCGGACTCGTCCAGATCGGCGACGAGGCGCAGGGGTCGAAGTCCTCCGTGGTGTGCGACGCGCTGCTCGTCGACGACATTTCGCGCACCGACACGTACCCTTACGTGGACGTTCGCACCGACGACGTCGAAATGGGGCACGAGGCGACGGTCTCCAAGGTCTCCGAAGACCAGCTTTTCTACCTGCAGCAGCGCGGGCTTTCGGAGGAAGAGGCGATGGCGATGGTCGTGCGGGGCTTCGTCGAGCCCATCGCCCGCGAGCTGCCCATGGAATACGCCCTCGAGCTCAACAGGCTGATCGAGCTCCAGATGGAAGGGAGCGTCGGCTGATGAGCGACACGCTGTCCACTGACCATTCGAAAGCCGTCCTCGAAAGCGAGGGCGTCGGCGAGGGAACGGGGTCGTCGCGGGCGGACAGGCTCTGCTCTTTCGATCCGGCCGATTTCGAGGTTCCCACCGGGGAAGAGGAGGAGTGGCGCTTCACACCGATGAAGCGGCTCGCCCCCTCTTGAGACGCTCGACGCGGACTCAGGCCGAGGTTCTCGTCTCGGCGGGCTCGAGTCGAATCCATATCCCGCGAGGACGAGGCGCGTCGGGCCTCGTCGGAGCCGGAGGATCGCACAGGGCGCGCTGGCCTGGCAGGCGGCCGAGCGCGTCCACGTCGTGACGGTCGCGGGCGAGGCTCCTGACACGATGATCGCCATCGACGCTCCCCGAAGGGATGAGCGTCGCCCAGCGTGCCGTCCCCGCGGAGGGAGGGCCAAGGGCACGGTGGTGATCGAGCACGCCGGCGTCGGCGACCTTGCCGAGACCGTCGAAATCGAGGCCAAGGACCGCAGCGAGCTGACGGTCGTCTCAGTTCAGGAGGCCGAGCGCAGCGCCAGGCACGTCTCCCATCAGCGGATTCGCGTGGGGCGCGACGCCAGGTGCGCCACATCGTCGTCACCCTGGGCGGGGACGCGGTGCGCGTCGCCACGAGCCCGAGTTTGCGGGCGAGGGCGGCGACGTCGAACTTCTGGGCGCCTACATCACCGAGGGCGGCGAGCACCACGAGCATCGGCTCTTCGTCGACCACAACCCGCCCAACTGCGTTTCGCGCGCCACGTACAAGGGCGCCCTGCAGGGCGAGGACGCGCATTCGGTGTGGATCGGCGACGTGCTCATCCGCCCGACCGCCACGAACACCGACACCTACGAGCTCAACCGCAATCTCGTGCTCACCAAGGGCGGCAAGGCCGATTCTGTGCCGAACCTCGAGATCGAGACGGGGAGATCGCTGGGCGGGCCACGCTTCGGCGACCGGCCGCTTCGACGAGGAGCAGCTGTTCTACCTGCGCGCGCGGGGAGTGCCCGAAGACGTCGCCAGGAGGCTCGTCGTGCGCGGCTTCTTCGCCGAGCTCGTCGAGTCGATCGAGTCGAATCCGTCCAAGCCAAGCTCATGGCCGCCATCGAGCGCGAGCCTGACCTCGCCCAGGCTTCCAGGGACGCCGAATGAGCTACGCGCGCGCCTCGCTCCGTGGGCGACGTCGCCGCCGCCGGAGCGCTCCAGGTGGAGATGAGATCGGCCGCAGGCGAACAGGTGGCGGTGGCGGTGGTCCGCGATTCCGACGGAACGTGGCACGCCATCGGCGACACCTGCTCCCACGACGACTACTCCCTCGCCGAGGGCGACGTCGACGAGGGCGAGATCGAATGCTGGAAGCACGGCGCGCTGTTCGACATCAGGAGCGGAAAGGCGCTCACCTTGCCGCGACCGGCCGGTCCCGTATACGCCATTGAAATAGAAGGCGACGACGTCTTGGTCGACGTCGACGCCGCCTCCTAGGAGACAAAAAGTGCCAACCCTTGAGATTCGCAACCTTCACGCCTCGGTCGAGACAACCGACGGAATGAAGCCCATCCTCCACGGCGTCAATCTGAGCATCGGCGACGGCGAGATCCACGCGATCATGGGCCCGAACGGTTCGGGCAAATCCACCACGGCCTACGCGCTCGCGGGCCATCCCAAGTATCTTACAGAGGGGCAGGTCTTCCTCGACGGCGAAGAGATCACCGACATGACGCCGGACGAGCGCGCCCAGGCGGGCCTCTTCCTCGCGATGCAATACCCGGTCGAAGTGCCGGGCGTTTCCGTGACGAACTTCCTTCGCACGGCCAAGACGGCGATCGACGGCGAAGCCCCCAAGCTGCGCGAGTGGACGAAACGCGTGCGCGAGGCGACCGAGTGCCCTCAAGGTCTCGCCCGACTTCGTCAAGCGCGACCTCAACGTCGGCTTCTCCGGCGGCGAAAAGAAGCGCACGGAGGTCCTCCAGATGGAGCTGCTCGAACCGAAGGTCGCGATCCTCGACGAGACCGACTCCGGCCTCGACGTCGACGCCCTGCGCGTCGTGTCCGAGGGCGTCAACCGGGTCCACGAGCGGACGGGCAACTCGATCCTGCTCATCACCCACTACTCGCGGATCCTTCGCTACATCAAGCCCGATTTCGTCCACGTTTTCGCGAAGGGCAAGATCGTCGTGACGGGCGGTCCCGAGCTGGCCGACGAGCTGGAAGAGCGCGGCTACGACGAGTACATCGAGGCCTGACGTGGCGATCCCGGTTCCGCGGACGGATTTCCCGACCCTCGCGCGCCAGGCGCGCGGGGGAAACCGGCTCGTCTACCTCGACTCGGGGGCGACCTCCCTCAAACCGAGGGCCGTCCTCGACGCCGTCGAGGAGATGTCCGTAGCCAAAAACGGGGCGGTCAAACGCGGATCGCACCTTCTCGCGGAGGAGGCGAGCGCCGCATTCGAGGACGCGCGCGAGAAGGTCGCCCGATTCGTCGGGGCCGACCCCGGCGAGCTCGTCTGGACCTCGGGGACGACCCAGTCGATCAACCTCCTCGCCTACGCGATGTCGAATGTTTCGGCCGGCCGCGGGCCCTCCGTGGGCGCGTCCGCGCTGCAGGGGAGGCTGAGCGCCGGGCCGGGCGACAGCGTGGTGGTCACGAGGGCCGAGCATCATGCCAACCTCGTGCCCTGGCAGGAGCTGTGCAGACGGACGGGGGCCGAGCTCAGGTGGCTCGACTGCGATTCGGACGGGCGCATCGACTTGGAGACGCTCTCCGTGATCGACGGATCGACCAAGATCGTGGCCTTCGCCCACGTTTCGAACGTCACCGGGGCGGTCGCGCCCGTCGAGGCCGTCGTCGCTGCGGCCCGCGAGGCGGGAGCCCTGACGGTGCTCGACGCCTGCCAGTCGGTTCCGCATATGCCCGTGGACCTCAAGGGCCCTCGACGTCGATTTCGCCGCCTTCTCGGGGCACAAAATGCTGGGCCCCACCGGAGTCGGGGCGCTCTACGGCAGGCGCGAGCTCCTCGAAGCGATGCCGCCGTACCAATTCGGCGGGTCGATGATCGAGGTGGTCGAGATGGACGGGCGACTTACGCCCAGCCGCCCGAGCGTTTCGAGGCCGGGACCCAGCCGGTGGCCGAGGCAGTCGGCATGGGCGCCGCGGCCGAGTACCTCGCCGCCGCCGGGATGGGCCGCGTGGCGGCGCACGAAAAAGAAGCTGACGGAGCGCATGCTGGCCGGCATGGCGGACATCGCGGGAGTCCGGGTGCTCGGCCCGCGCGAGGCCGTCGACCGCACGGGGGCCGTCTCCTTTTCCGTCGACGGAGTGCATCCCCACGACGTCGGGCAGGTTCTCGACGCCGACGGCGTGGCGGTGCGCACGGGGCACACACTGCGCGCAGCCCATACACCGGCATTTCAGCGTTTTGCCTCGTCCAGGGCCTCCTGGGGCCGTACAACGACGACGCCGACGTCGACGCCTTCCTGGAGGCATTGAAGAAAGTCCGCCCATTTTTCGGCGTGGAGCAGGGATGAACGACTCTTGCGTGGAGGAGAGATGAACGACCTCGATCAGATGTACCAGCAGATCATCCTCGACGCCGCCCACGAACGGCGCGGCGAGGGCGAACTCGACCCCTTCGACGGCGAATCTTTCCAGGTCAACCCGACTTGCGGGGACCAGGTGAACCTCAGGGTGCGGATGTCCGACGACGGCGGACGCATCGCCGAGGTGGCGTGGACGGGCGAGGGCTGTTCGATTTCCCGGGCGAGCATCGGCATCATGATCGACATGCTCGAAGGCGCCAGCGTCGACGAGGCGAAGGATCTGATGCGAGCAGTTCCGGGCCCCCATGGACTCGCGCGGCGCATGGGCCTGACCGAGGACGTCGAAGAGGCCTTGGGGGACGCCGCGGCCTTCGTTGGCGTGGCGAAGTTCCCCATGCGCATCAAGTGCGCGCTTTTGGGCTGGATGGCCCTGAGAGACGCGACGGACAAGGCCGTCGCTGCGAAAGGAAGAGCCATGGCTGACGAGCTCGAGCTCGCGCCCGATTACGGGGCCGCCGCCCGCGAAGAGACAGGCGCCTCCCAGGAGGCCGTCGGCGTCCCGAAAGTCGAGGACGTAGAAGAGGCGCTCAAGGACGTGATCGACCCCGAGCTGGGGATCAACGTCGTCGATTTGGGCCTCGTCTACGGCATCACGCTGGAGGGGGCCGACGTGGTCATCGGCATGACCTTGACGTCCCCCGGCCTGCCCGCTGACGGACGTGATCGAGGAGCAGACGACGAGGGCGCTCTGAGAGGAATGGCCGGATCGACCCGGATCAACTGGGTGTGGCTGCCGCCGTGGGGGCCCGAACGCATCACCTCCGACGGCCGGGAAATGCTCCAGGCCCTCGGCTTCAACGTTTAGCGCGGCTTCGGCGGCAGCGCGCCGCCGCGCATCCGGCTCTGGCGCTTGCCCATTGGATGCGGCGGCCGGCCGCGTCGTGGGCGGGCGCCGACCACGTGTCACCAGCTCCTCGAACCTTTCCGCCTTCGCAGCCCTTCATGAGCCACTCGGTCCGCTTTGGCGCGAGGATCCGTGGGTGAAGGACCCTGATTGGCCTCCATGCCCGCGCTTTCGTAGATGTGGTCGTCGCCGACGGCGGCTGCGGCGTCGACGGCGGTCTTCAGCTCCTCGCGGGTGGGCGGGACGAGGAACGTCTTCCCCGACTCCGGATCGACCGTCTTCGAGGCGTTGTGCAGCCACACGCCTGCAGGCAGTCCGCCTGCAGCTCCGAGCGCACCAGGGATCCGCTCGGGCCGGTGTCCTTGTGGTTGACCTTGGCGAGGATTCCCGTCTGGTCCTGAATCGAATGGCCGAATTCGTGGGCCACGATGTAGGCCTGGGCCAGCCTCGAAGTTGGTCGCGCCGTACCGGGACTGGAGCTCCTTGAAGAAGCCGACGTCGAGGTAGACGGCTTTGTCCGCGGGGCAGTAGAAGGGGCCGGTCTGGGAGCTGGCGGTTCCGCACGCGGTGGAGGTCGAGCCGGAGAAGAGCACGAAATCGGGCTTTTTGTATGCGGCGCCGGCGGCGGAGGGAAGCGCGCCGCCCCAGTAGGCGTCCAGGGACTCGGCGGTGGCGACCATCCAGCACTCGGTGTTCTTGTTCGCGTCTTCGCCGGTCTTGCACGTTTCGATGAGCGAGGTCTGGTTTCCGGCGGGCTGACGCCCCGAGGTGACCAGGTTGTCCGGAACCTGCCCCGTCAGGAAAAAGTAGACGATGGCCCCGATGAGTCCGAGGCCGCCGACGCCGGTGGCCGCCATCGTTCCGCGCCCGCGAACCTTGACTCGCGAGGCATCCAGTTGAATGTCGTCGTTCATGGACATGTTGTGAGCATATCCGCTAGGGGTCGGAGGTGCGCAATGGCCGGGCGTGTTCTCGAGTAGGCTAGTGGGGTGATCGACGCCAAAAACCTCACCATGCGCATCGGAACCCGCGAACTCGTCGTCGACGCCGGGTTCAGGGTGGGCAAAGGGATGCGCGTGGGCCTCGTCGGCCGCAACGGCGCCGGAAAGACCACGCTTATGCGGCTCTTGGCGGGCGAGGGGTGACGTCCGACGTCGTCGAAGCGACCGGAGCGCTCAATCGCAAGGGCACGGTCGGATACCTTCCGCAGGACACGCAGGAGGGCGACCTCAGCCAGCGGCTCCGCGATCGGATCCTCTCGGTTCGCGGAATCGCCGAAACGATAAAGCGCATCCGCAAGGCCGAGCGGAAATGGCCGAATCGGAGGGCGCGCGGCAGGTCAAAGGCGATGGAACGCTACGTGCGCCTCGACCAGGAATTCACGAACGCCGGGGGATGGGCCGCCAACGCCGAGGCCGCCCAGACGGCGGCTGCGCTGGGCCTGCCAGAAAGGGTCCTCGACCAGCCGCTGCACACACTTTCCGGCGGCCAGCGGCGAAGGGTCGAGCTTGCCAGGGTCCTCTTCTCACGGGCTGAGACTCTTCTGCTGGACGAGCCGACCAACCACCTTGACCACGATTCGATCCTGTGGCTTCGCGATTACCTCCGCTCTTTCGCGGGCGGGTTCGTGGCGGTCTCCCATTCGACGGAGCTGCTGGACCAGACGGTCAACGCCGTGTGGCATCTGGACGCCAATCGCGCCGCCCTCGATGTGTACAACATGCCGTGGGCCGAGTATCTCAAACAGCGCGAGGCCGACGAGAAAGCGCCGCCGCCGCGAGCGTCTGAACGCGGAGCGCAAGGCGGCGCGCTCATGGGGCAGGCGGACGAAAATGCGGGCCAAGGCGACGAAGGCGGCAGCCGCGCAGAACGTCGAGCGCCGCGCGCAGCGCCTGCTCGCCGGGCTGAGGAGGAGAGGAAGGCCGACAAGGTGGCCAATCTGAGGTTCCCGGATCCCGCCCCGTGCGGGCGCACGCCGCTGACCGCCGTCGGGCTGTCAAAATCGTACGGGTCCCTCGAAGTCTTCTCCGGCCTCGACCTCGCCGTCGACCGCGGCTCGCGCGTGGTCGTCCCTCGGCCTCAACAGGCGCCGGAAAGACGACCCTCCTGCGCCTGCTCGCCGGCGTGGAGGAGGCCGACACGGGCGGCGTCGTGCCCGGCCACGGGCTGAAGATCGGCTATTACGCGCAGGAGCACGAGACGATCGACCCCGACGAGACGGTGGTCGGCAACCCTGTGGCGGGCAGCCCCCGAGCTTGACGACACGAAGGCCCGTTCCGTGCTCGGCTCTTTTCTCTTTTCCGGGGCCGACGCCGACAAGCCCGCCGGAGTGCTCTCGGGAGGGGAGAAGACTCGGCTCGCCCTGGCCATGCTCGTCGTGTCGGCGGCCAACGTGCTTCTCCTCGACGAGCCGACGAACAACCTCGACCCGGCCTCGCGCGAGGAGATTCTCGCCGCGCTCGGCAAGTACGAGGGCGCCGTCGTGCTCGTCACCCACGACGAGGGGGCGGTCGAAGCCCTCCGCCCCGAGCGCGTCCTTCTGCTGCCCGACGGCGACGAGGATCTGTGGTCCGACGACTATCTTTCGACCTCGTCGCTCTGGCGTGAGCGTCGGGTTTGCCGAGCGGGCCCCGTTGCGTCGCGGGCGTCGGTTCGAACGCCTCCTGTTCAATCGGACCGATCGGAGATAGCCTTTGCACCATGCCGACTCTCGTTCTCATGCGCCATGGCGAAGCCGGATTCGCCGCCAGGGACCGCGCCCGCCCGCTGACTCCGCGGGGAAGGGAGGAGCCGTGTCTCAGGCGCGGGCGATCGCGCGAGTCGTCCGGCGGCATCGACGTGGCGGTCGTCTCGGAGGCGGCGCGCACACAGCAGACCCTGGCCGCCCTTCGCTCGGCCGGGCTGGCCGTCGCCCGAGTCTGGGAGGAGGCCAGCCTCTACTCTCGCGGGGGAGAGGGCCTTCTCGACACTCTGCGCGGTTTAGATCGCTGCGGAATCGAAGGTGCCGTCCGCGGGAGGCGCGGGGCGGACGACATCGAAGCCGGCTTTGAGGCGGACGCGGTTCTCGTCGTCGGACACGAGCCGACAATGTCGACGCTGGCCGGGCTGCTGGCCACGCGGGAGAAAGACCTGCACGAGTCGCAGGGCCGCGCGCCATTTCGGGCTTTGAGAGGGGCGGGCGCGACGCGGGCGGACCACAGTTTCAGGCACGGTTTTTCCCACAGCCATGGCCGTCGTCGGGCATCGTCGAATCGTCGGAGCTCTCTGGCGCCCGGCTGCATGCGGATCGCCGACGTGTTGCAGCCCCTAGACCGCATTTAGATTGCGGCGAGCTTTTCGGCGAGGACGTCCATAGCGGCGTCGGCGTAGACGGTGAAAGGCCTTTCCGCCCCTTCTCGATACCAGTTCCATGCGGCCGCCAGCAGTCCCGAGACGACGGCGCTCGAGGCGATCAGGCCGTCGCGTAGTCCGCCCTCCCGCTGCCCTCGAGAGTCCGGGCGAGCTTGTCGATGAGTTCGATGACCAGGGTCGACGCCGCCGATCCGGCGCGGGGACCTCGAAGTACAGCCGCACCCGCTGCACGGTCGCCTGGCGGTCGCGCACGAAATGCTCCTCGGCGATTGCCCGGACGGCCTCTCGCAGAGCGTCGAGGGAGCCGCCGTCGGCAGGGCGCCGGCCACCGTGCTCATGAGGCAGGTCGTCGTGCTCGTCTTGCAGCACCAAGCCCTCCTTCGTCCCGGAAATATCGATAGACGGTCGAAGGGGAGACGTCAGCGCGGTCGGCGATCTGCTCGATCGTCACGTTGTCGTACCCGTCTGTTGAAAAAACAGCTCGAGGGCGGCCGACTGTATGCGGTGCATGGCAGCCGCCTTTTTCCGTTCGCGCAATCCCCGCTGTGCCCATCGCACTCCTTGTCGATGCCACTTTACAGCCTTGTCGCATTCACGGCCTTGTCGTCGCCCTGCGCCGGTGGTAGCGTCTCTTTTATGAGAGAGTCACTTTCAAATGATAGCAACAATCAAATTCTTGTCGAAGGGGTGAATTTGACGAAGGCTTTCGGCAGCGTCCAGGCGCTCGACGGGCTGAACCTGAGCGTGAAGGCAGGCTCCGTCCACGGCTTTCTCGGCCCCAACGGCGCCGGAAAGACGACGGCGATCCGGGCGATTCTCGGCCAGATTCGGCTCGACGGCGGCCGTTTGCGCGTGTTTGGCCTCGATTCCGCGAAGGAAGCGGTCGACGTCCGTCGGCGTCTCGCCTACGTCCCCGGGGACACCGTGCTGTGGCCCAACCTCACCGGAGGCGAATGCATCGACATTCTCGGACGCATGCAGGGCAGCATCGACGCCGCCCGCAGAGCCGAGCTCATCGAGCGCTTCGAACTCAACCCCCGAATGAAAACGCGCACGTACTCGAAGCGGCAACCGGCAAAAGGTCGCCCTCGTCGCTGCCCTCGCCACGCGGGCCGAGCTCCTGCTCCTCGACGAGCCGACGTCGGGCCTCGACCCCGTCATGGCCGAGCGCTTTGTCGAAACGGTCCGCGAGGCGCAAGGCTCCGGGGCGACGGTGCTGCTGAGCAGCCACATCATGAGGCGAGGTCGCGGCGCTGTGCGACACGGTCGCTCGTCCTTCGGCGCGGGCGCGCCGCGTATTCGGGAAACCTCGAAGGGTGCGCTCCAGGGCCGACGTCGCCGTCTCGCGCCGTCGGCAGAACGGGGAGGCGATCACCTGAACGTGCCCTCCGCCGAGGCTGACTCCGCCATCGCCGGCCTCCTGAAAGGAGGAGCGTCGATACGAAAGGTCGAAAGCTCCCTGGAGGCGGCCTTTCCCCAGCTTCTACGGAGGCGAGAAATGAGCAGGCCGCGCCGGGCGCCTCTGGACGCTCACATGGAAGGCCCACGGCCGAAGGCTTCTCGCCTGGCCCCTGGCTTGGACCGCCTGGTGCTCGCCTTGGCGTCGGCGACGAGGTCTCTCACCCCGACGGCGCGAGCCGACTGCGCTACGCCTCGACCATCGGCTCCTCGCGCATTCAAGAGCTGTTCAACGGGCGTGGCTACGATCTGACCTCCGCGGGCGGGATCGAGGCCTCGAGGTCGGCATGTTCGGCTCGTCCTCGTCCCCGTCGGCGCAAGCCTGCTCGCCGTCCGGCTCTTTGCGAGCCGAGGAGGCACTCGGCCGATGGGAGGTCGTCTCGGCCGGAGGCTACGGGAAAACCGCGCCGACGGCGGCCGCCATGGCGGCGCAGGCGTGTTCAACCGCCCTCTTCGGCGCGCGAGCTTTGCGGGCCTCCTCCTGCTCGGCTTTCCCGCCGGCGGCGCCGCAAAATACTGCCTCATTCTCTGCCTGTTCGCGCTCGTCTTTGCGGCGGCAGCCGCCCTCTTGGCTCAGACGGTCGCGGACGCCAAAGCAGCGGGAACCGCAGTGCTGGCGTGGGTCATGTTCTGCTACCTCGTGCGCGCGGCAATAGACTGACGGCACCTGCCCGCGACCTGGCTCACACCCATGGGCTGGCTGGCTGAAGCCCGTCCGTGGGGAACGAGCCGCTCAGGCCCTACGCCGCCTGCGCAACGGCGGCTGCCGCACTGGCTGCGGCTGCCCTCGCGCTCTGCCGCGTCCGCGACCCTCGGAGGCGCCTGCGGTCTCGCTCGAGGCCCGGAAGGGAGCCGGCGCGGCGCCGTGGATTCGAGCGCACGCGCTACGTGTGGGCCTCACGCGCCTGCCGCCGCCGGGTGGTGCGGCGGCGGTTTGCTGGGCGGCGCCGGTCGGAGCTGCTGGGAGACGAGATAGACGTCTGGTCGAGACAAAACCCGCAGGCATCGCCGAGCTTTTCGAGGGCACGCGCCGCGCGACTCATGTCCGTTCTGGCCGTCGGGATCATCAGGGCTTCTCGCGCTCGCAGCCGGGCTGGCGACCGCGGCCGAATTGCGCGGCGAAGAGGCGAGCGGAAGGCTTTAGGCTCGTGTGCTCACGCGCTGCGGCTACGCGAGCGTCGTGCGAGCCTGGTTCGCCCAATCTGTCTCAGCGGCCGCGGCAGTGGCCTGCATCAGGCGGTTTCGCCTGCTGGATCTCCATCGGGCGTCCACCGGCAAATGGGAGCTTTCCTCTCTTTGGGGCTCGCGGCGCTCCTGCTCGTTCCCATAGTCGCGGTGCTCGCCGGCGACTTCGCCGTTTTCTCCTATGCGCCGAAAGCGTGGGCAGCCGTGTGGGCCCTCGCCTGCTGGATCGCCGTCGTCGAGATCTCGTCGACCTCTGGACCTTCCCGAGATGAAGGAGGCTCGCCCCTTTACCTCGTGGGCAGGTTCCCGTGGAAAGCCCGTCGTGGATCGCGACGGGATGCGCTGGCACGCGCGGCCCTCGCCTTGGCGCTCGCGGGCGTCAAGGCGCGCGCGATTTGGCGGCGGGGTGAGGGCACAGCCCGGCAGCCCGGTTCGCGCTTTCCGGCAGCGGATTAAAACGCCGTCCGGCAGCGGGCGGCGGCGCAAAACCTCGGATCACTGCGGCTCCGGACGTGAAACGCAGTCTGCCATGCGGCGGAAGGCGTCAAACCGCGTCCCAGCCGAGGATCGCCGCGAGGATGTCGAGGCGCGGCCGGGTCACCGCGGCGTCGGCGGCGGCCAGCACCGCAGGCTTTGCGCACACGGCGACGGAAAGCCCGGCGATCTCCATCATCGATGCAGAGTCGTTGCGCGCCGTCGCGGCAGCCACGGTTTCAGACAGGTCGATCCTCCGCGCGGCGAAGGGCGCCCCGAGAACGAAAGTCTGCGCCCCCGGCCCGAGCCTCCAACGGAGAGCCGAGACTTCCGGGCCAATTGGAGCCTTCTGAAATTTGGAGCCTCAGGCAGGTCGGCGCCGGGCAGCCGGCCGCCCTCGGACCAGCGCAGAAGCGCCTCGGCCTTGCGCTCGCGGGTGACGATCTCGCCCTCCGTTCTTCCGGTGAGGAGCCGCTCGTCCGAGCCGGTTGGCTAGCACGTCAACGACGTCAGACGGCGGCTGCCAGCCCTCCGATCACCTCGATGAATCCGCCGGAGACCAGGCCGACGGCGCATCCGCAGGCGTGCTGCGCATCGTGACAAGCGTCTCGGCCCCGAACGGGTCGACGCAGTCCGCGATCGATTTGACCCGATCGAGGGACAGTCCCTCCAGCGTGGCGACGCTCCTCGGCGAGGGCCTCGGCAAAGTCGAGCTCGCCGTTCATCGCCGCCTCCGTTGTGGCCGCCACCCGAGGCCGGATCCGCGCGCCGGCGAGCATGTCGATGGCCTCGCCGCGGATGAAGGTCGAGTCCACGTCGGAGACGATGAGGCGCGGCCCGCGCTCGGCCCATTTTTCCGCGCGTAAGCGCGCAGTCGACGCCCAAAGCCAACGCCGGGCCGCGCATTGTCCCCTCAGGCTGCCCAACGCGGAGGCGTCTGATCCGGCGACGCCGAACAAAAGCGACAGTCGTCTGCAGGCCGGGAACCTGCGGGCGAGCGCTCGGCGACCCTGCGCAAGCGCAGCTGAAAACATGCCTCGTGTGTGCGCGAGCCCCTGCGGAAGGGGATCGCGAAGCGCGAGGAAAACCTGATCGACTCTCCTGCGCACGGGCTCACAAGTGGTCGCCCTGTCGTCTCTGCGCTGCCGCCAGAAGCCTCGGAGGCCTGAACGCCTCTCAGCGGACGCCGGAGGCCCTGCCGCGTCGGACGGTCGGGCTCGGCCGGCGTCGGCACGTAAAGCGCGGCCTTGACGCGCGCGCCCGGAACCACGGTGATGCCGCCTCGGGACGTGAAGCGCGGGCCCGGTCGTGCTCGTGGTTGACGCCCACCTGCGCGCCTCCTCGACCACGACGTACTTGTCGAGGATCGCGCGCACGACCGTGCATTGCGCTCCGACGCTGACGTCGTCGAGCAGAACGGGATTCGCGCACCGTCGACCACGAATTCACACGCACGCCGGGGAGAGGACGGACCATCACTTCGCCCGAGACGATGACCCCGAGACGATTGAATCGAGCTGGGCTCAGCCTCGTGGTGCTCGTAGACGAACTTCGCCGGGGCGAGTTCGAATGTCCCCGTCAGAAGCGGCCACCTGTCGTTGTACAGATTGAAGACCGGGTTGACGGAGATGAGGTCCATATTCGCCTCGTAGTAGGCGTCGGATCGTTCCGACGTCGCGCCGGTAGTCGCGGTCCCGGTCGGAGTGGCCGGGAACGTTGTTGAAGGTGAAGTCGTAGACGTCGCACCGTGTCTTGCCCGACGTGCGAACGATGTTTCCGCGCATGTCGTGCTTCGAACTGGGGTCGACGGCGTCGTCGGAGAGAACCTTGTACAGGGCGTCGGTGTTGAAGAGATGTAGGTTTCCATGGAGGCCCAGGAACTCGTTGGGCGAATCGGCAGGCCCAGCCCCGAGGTGTCCTGTTTCTTTTCGACGAAGGCGGCCACGCGGCGCGGATCGGTCTTGTTGACGTCGATTACGCCGAATGCGGACGCCAGTTCGAGCGGCTGGCGGATTCCCGCGATTGTCAGCTCAGCGCCGGATTCGACGTGCTGGTCGACCATCTGCGAGAAGTCCATGCGGTAGATGTTGTCCGCCCCGGTGATGAGGACGACGTCGGGCCGCTCGTCGTCGAGGATGTTGAGCGACTGGTAGACGGCGTCGGCCGACCCGAGGTACCAGTGGTCGCCGCGCCGCTGCTGCGCGGGCACGGGGGCCACGTAGTTCTCGAACAGATTGGACATGCGCCAGTTGCGCGCGATGTGCCTGTCGAGGGAATGGGACTTGTACTGGGTCAAGACGATGATCTTCAGGTATCCCGAATTGACGATGTTGCTCAAAGAAAGTCAATGAGTCTGTAAATGCCGCCGAAAGGCACGGCGGGCTTGGCCCGATCCTGGGTGAGGGCATAAGGCGCTTGCCTTCTCCGCCAGCCAGACGATGGCGAGGACGCGGGGTTTGGCTCCCATAGGTTCCACTATCTCATATATTGGTTCAGCGCACGAGTTGTCCGCCGTTGGACGCACAGAGCGGGTACAGTGAAGGGGTCAGCGTTGACCACCGAAGGAAGGACCCCACATTGCGTGTCGCTCTATTGACTCGAGAATACCCGCCAAACGTCTACGGTGGCGCGGGTGTCCACGTTGAGGAATTGTCCAAAGTGCTGGCGGCCCATGCCGACGTCGACGTTCACGCCTTCGACGGGCTGCGCGAAGCGGGCGTTTCGCCCGCCGGAGTCACGGTGCACGGATACGACTATCCGGCCGAGCTCGCTTCGGCGAACGCCGCGATCAAGACTCTCGGCGTCGACCTGGAGATCGCCGATCGCGTGCGGGAAGCCGACATCCTCCACTCTCACACCTGGTACGCCAACATGGCCGGCCACATCGGAGGAATGCTTTACGGCATTCCCCACGTCATATCTGCCCACTCCCTGGAGCCGCTGCGTCCGTGGAAGCGCGAGCAGCTGGGGGCGGCTACGAGGTCTCCTCCTGGGTCGAGCGCACGGCCTCACGAGTCCGCCGACGGAATCGTCGCCGTCTCCTTCGCCATGAAGGACGACATCCTTCGCTGCTACCCGAAGATCGACCCCGACCGGGTGCGGGTCATCCACAACGGCATCGACCTGTCAGGCTGGAACGCCCCGAAGACCGACGAGGAAACAGCAGCGGCCAGGGAGTGCTTCGCCTCCTACGGGCTGACCCCGACAAGCCCACGGTCATGTTCGTCGGAAGGATCACCCGGCAGAAGGGGGTTCCCGGCCCGCTGCGTGCGCGATCGCCAAACTTCCGGCGGGGATCCAGGTGGTGCTGTAGCGCCGGGCGCCGGACACCCCGGAGATCGCCGCCGAAACCGAGGCCCTCGTCGAGGACCTCCGAAGCAGGCGCACAGGCGTCGTGTGGATCTCGGACTTTCTCAGCCGCGGCAAGATCATCCAGCTCTTGTCGTGCTCGACGGCCTTCGTCACGCCGTCAATATACGAGCCCCTCGGAATCGTCAACCCGAGGCGATGGCTCGTCGGGCTTCCGTCGTCGGAACGAAGACGGGGGCATCCCGGACTGCATCGAGGACGGGGTGACCGGAACCCTTGTTCCGATTGAATAGCTCGACGACGGGACGGGGACGCCCTGCATCCCGAGGCGTTTCGAGGCTGACCTCGCCTCGGCTGGAGGCCGTGTGCCGACCCCGAGAAGGCCCGCAAAATGGCGCGGCAGGCCGCAAGCGGGTGGAGGAGCACTTTCATGGGAGTCGATCGCCCTCAAGACGATGGACTTCTACCGCGACGTCATAGCGGGACCTTTAGGCCTCGCGGTAAACTTGTTCCATGGGCGATGTGCTTGATGTTCGGGAGGCGACCGTTCGACGCGACGGCCGCGTCATCCTCGATTCGGTCGATTGGAGCGTCGACGACGGCCAGAGATGGGTCGTCCTGGGCCCCAACGGCGCGGGCAAGACGACTCTCATCCAGCTGGTCTCGGGGCGGATGCACCCCACCAGCGGATCGGTGGCGATCGTCGGCGAACGCCTGGGCCGCGTCAACCTGAGGATCTGCGGCCTCGTCGGCACCATGTCCGCCGCCATCGACGCGAGGATTCCGGGGGACCAGAGGACCGTCGACGTCGTTCGAACGGCCGCTTACGGCCGCTTGGCGACGTGGCGGGAGGTCTACGACCCCCAGACGACCGGCGGGCGAGGGCCTTCTGGCCGGCCTCGGCGTGATCCCTGGAGACCCGCTCTTCCGACCCTTTCCTCGGGAGAAGGCGTGGGATCGCCCGCGCCCTCATGCCCAACCCCGAGGTGCTCATCCTCGACGACGCCGGCCTCCGGCTCTGATTTGGGCGGGCGCGAGAACCTCGTCGAAACGCTTTCGCAGCTGGCCTTCGAGCGCGCTTTTCGCCGGTGATCGTGCTCGTCACCCACCACGTCGAAGAGATTCCCCGGATTCACCCATGCGCTTTTTGCTCAGGGCGATCGGGGCCGTCTACGTCGGGCCCGATAGCGAAACCGTCACATCGGCCAATCTCTGCGGTCTTCGGCCTCAACCCTCGCGGTGAGCCGCGAGGACGGGCGGTCTTTCGGCGCGGAAGGCCTGAGCGCCTTGTGCGCGATCCGCCCCGCGCCGCGCGGAAAGTCCGCCGTTTCCCTCCCCGCGGCAATTGTGGGGATTCCTACCCGAATGGAGTCTATAACTGGGGGTCTCCGCCCGGTAAACTAGAGTGCATCTCTACTATAGCTAGGAGTAGTAACGTGAGCTGGGGAAGTTTTGGGGCATCATCGCCCCTTGCTGCATCGCTTTTGGAATTCATGACGGTCGATTTCTCCTTCCTCGCGATTGCGGGAGGAGCTGTAGCTGCCGGCGTCTCCGCCGGAACGGACAGCCTCGTGGCGCAGGTCGCCGCGTTCGCGGTCGTCTCCGTCCTCCTTTTGGCAATCGTGCGCCCGTGGGCGAAGAACCATTTCAACCCCAAAGGGACGAAGGTCGGCACGGTCCAGGATCAGATAGGCAGCGGGCCCGCGCCCCTCACGGGGCGATAGACGAGAATGCCGGACGGGTGAAGATCGGAGGAGACGTTCTGGTCTTCGCGCTCGGCGGAGGCGTCATTCCCGAGGGGAGCGACGTCGTCGTCACCGACATCGAGGGGTCGTGGCCATCGTCGCGCAGTCGCGTCGCATTCCCGGCCAACAGGGCTGCATCGCTGGCCACTGCGCGCCTTTCCGACCGACGGCGAAGACTCCTTCTCATGGGAAATCTCCGTTGTCGACGGCCGTCCGACTTTCCGGCGGCGCCGCTTTCCGCCACACCCTACATCAGCAACTGCAACTACATCAGTAACCGCAACAACTAGAAGGACCCACTATGAACGATATGAATGTCGGTCTCATACTTTTTGGCCTGGTTGCATTCATCGTGATCCTTTTCGTCTTCATGGCGATCAAGATGGTCAACCAGGGGTACACCTACGTCGTCGAGCGCCTGGGCAGGTACCACAAGACCCTTACGCCGGGTTTGCACTTCCTGTTCCCGTTCGTCGATTCCATTCGGGAGAGGATCGACATGCGCGAGCAGGTCGTTCCTTCCTCCGCAGCCGGTCATCACCCTCGGACAACATCAACGTCTCCATCGACACCGTTATCTACTATCAAGTGACGAATCCGATCGCCGCGACCTATGAGATCGCCGACCCGATGGCCGCCATCGAGCAGCTCGCCGTCACGACGCTTCGAAACATCATCGGCACGATGGATATGGAGCAGGCGCTCACGGGGCGCGACCAGATCAACGGTCAGCTGCGCGGCCAGCTCGACGAGGCGACCGGCCGCTGGGGCATTCGCGTTTCGCGCGTCGAGCTGAAGGCCATCGATCCGCCGCGTTCCGTCCAGGGTGCGATGGAGCAGCAGATGAAGGCCGAGCGCGACCGCCGCGCCGCGATCCTCACGGCCGAGGGCGTCAAGCAGTCCGCCGTTCTGACGGCCGAGGGCGAGAAGCAGTCCGCTATCCTCAGGGCAGAGGGACAGGCCCAGTCGACGATCTTGAGGGCCCAGGGCGAGGCGCGAGCCATCCTCCAGGTCTTCGACGCCATCCACCGCGGCAACGTCGATCCCAAGCTCCTCCCACGAGTACATACAAGACCCTCTTCCGCAAATCGCCAACTCGTCTTCTGCTGTGGATCGTCCCCACAGAGATGACGGTCTGCCCTCAACGCGGTCGCCAAAGGCTTTTTCGCCACGGCGGCGACGGCGAATCGGAGTCGATTTCGAGGGCACCGGAAAGATCGCCGACGCCCTGGCGGCCAGCGCGCTGCCCGACATCGACGACGCTCTGCCGACGCCAAGCGGCGCCGCCGACGTCGCCATCGACGAAGCCGAGACCGGGGCGCCAGTCCGGGCGCCATTTTCGACCCGGACGCGGAGATAGACAGAGGCCCACGACGCCTGCGTCGCCGGAGTTCCGAAGCTTTCGACCAAGGCGGCCCCAAAGGAAACGGAACGCCTCCTGCGGGTCAGTGACACTTGAGAATCCCTGACGGGCCAGGGCGCTGCGCAAGGCGCTGAACCGTAGGTGCGGGGCGCGAGCGGAGAAAGCCGTTCGCGCCCCCGTTTCGCATGCGGCAGCGTGCGAACGTTGGTCCCTTCCGGAGGCTCGCTCCGCTTTACAGATGCGTGATCGATCAAATCCCTGGCGGCGATTGCAACAGTTCCCCGCGATCGATTACGGCGTGGGCGGGCTCAGTGCGCGCATGCGAGATCGGGGCGTACATATTGTGCGGCCTGCGTTCAATTGTTACGGAGCCGACGCCTTAATAAGAATTTGACTATATTTACCTTTTGCGTCAATGGTTCCGCTGTCTCATAGGAAACGACGATGCGTATCATTACGGTTACGAATACTTTCTGCCGTTTCCGTGCATGCACGGAATTCTTGGTGGCACATATGCGTCGATAAACGCTTTTGACGCGTGCGATGGCTGTACTGTGGCACTCTTTGTTCTGTGTTAGTGCCATCACGACATCCACGACGATCGCCTGTCGGATTACGTCAGGCTGACCGACGTGGCCCTTCGAAAGAAGCTTGAGACGGAGAACGGCCTGTATATGGCCGAGTCGTCGAAAGTCATCCAACGGGCGATAGCCGCAGGCCACAGACCGCGTTCGGTCTTGGCCGACGAGCGGTGGCTCGCCGATCCGCCCCTTCGTTGACGAAGGCTCGGCGGGACGGCGAGGGAGGCGGACATCCTCGTGTATGTGTGCGACGAGGAGAAACTCCAGGAGATTGCCGGGTTTCACCTTCACCGCGGAGCGATAGCCGCCATGAATCGCCCCGCCTTGGCCGACCCTCGGGCGGTGCTCGAGGCCGTGGGATCGGGCCCCGCGCGGATCGTCGTACTCGAAAACCTGGTCGATCACACCAACGTGGGAGCGATCTTCCGCTCGGCTGCAGCGCGCTTGGCGTCGATGCAGTGTTCGTCACATCAGATTGTGCAGACCCCCTTTACAGGCGGTCGGTTCGGGTTTCGATGGGAAACGTCTTCCAGGTCCCCTTGACCAGAATCGACGGCTGGCCTCGAAGTGCGAAGATGCTTTCTGAATGTGGCTATACAACGGCTGCGCTGGCGTTGAGGGACGACGCCCTCGCCCTCGATGCCTTCTCCCGCCTTGAGGCGTGCTCGGCGAAGGACTCCAAAATCGCGATCGTTCTCGGGGCCGAAGGGGACGGCCTTCGCGACTCGACGATTGCCGCAGTCGATCATTCGGTCGTCATTCCGATGGCTGGCGACGTCGACTCGCTTAATGTAGCAGCTGCGATGGCTGTTGCGTGCTGGGAGCTACGTACCGTGCATACACCGTAGTAAAGCGTTGATTACACGGCAAAAGTTGGGATATGCCCGATTCTTCGCCGTTAGAGCGCCAACTTGCAAACATATTCGCCATGACGATCCGAGCCAGGCGGAAAGAGCTCGGACTGTCTCAGGAACAGGTGGCGCTGCGTGCCGACATTGATAGAAACCACTATCAACTAATGGAGAGCGCCAGGTCCGATCGGCGCTCGAACAAAGCCGTCAATCCCCGACTTTTCACTTTGTTCAGGCTTGCCAACGCCCCGAGCTCCCGTCGAAGACCTCCTCCCTGCCGCTTCCGGAAACATTCCAAGAGCAAGTTGAGGCGGGCGAAACGCTTAGCCTCATTCCATGGCCGCCGCCCCGATGCGGGGGCGGCAATTCAGCGCCCTTTCGAGTTGCGCAGGCTTTCCTCGAGCCGCCCAGCAAGCTTTGTCGACCTCGCCGACGTCGGAGCGGCGATCGGTGCGGTTTCGTTGTGTTTCGGCCATCTTGGTCTCGTTGCGGGCGATCGTCGAATCTGCCTCGATCAAAAGCGGGCATATCGGTTTGGCCCGTTGCCGGAGGCGGCGGCTGAAGTCGGCGTGCTGTCGACCGAATGCCGTTCAGTCCGTTGGGTTTTGATATGCCTCGGTGCGTGCTTGCTGGCTCGGTGTGCCGACAACAATGGGCGTGGGCCGGAACCGCGGCTTTTGCGGCGGCTGTACGCCTCATATTTAGCTGTGCGCTCGGTGCTCTTTTATCGGTTGAATACGCCGATGATGCGTGACTATGGCATGCTTTGTCTGATCTTTTGCCGAAACTTGTTTGTCAACGAATGATGTTTCCCAAAGGCGTCTGAACCGATGGAAGTGTGTGAGGCTTTCTGTATCGATATCTCTTACGAAAAGTCGGACGATCCGACGTAGCCGCACTGACGCCAGGCTTCGTAGACGGCGATCGAGGCGGAATCTGCGGTGATTCAGTGAGCGCAGGTGGGGCATCGGGGATTCGCAGACGGCCGCCGTCACCGCCGGGTGGGCGATGACGTGCGCGGCAGCCCCGTCGGTTCGGGTCCGAAGAGGAAGGCGTCCGTTTCGCGGTAGGCGACGTCGGCGAAGCTGTTCCTGACGTGCCCGGTGAAGGCGAAGATGCGCGAATCCGGGAGCGCGCGAGGAGCGCCTCGAAGTCGGCGTGGATCTGCAGGTCTGCAAGGTCGTGGTAATCCAGTCCCCGCGCGCTTGAGGTGAGAGTCCTCGAAGGAGAAGCCCAAGGGTTCGACGAGGTGAGCCTGGCCCCCGTGCATGCCGCCAGCCGAATCGCCGCCCCGTGTTTCCGGGACCGCGGCTCGTAGAAGACGATGAAACACCAGCTCAGCGTACATGGGAAGTGGCGGCGCGGCTGCGATCGACTCGGTGCGCCCCGACCGTCCGATCCCCTGTTGCGGCTTTGTAGCGGGCGGGTTGGGCATGTGCATCGGGCGAGAGCTGCAGGCGATGTTGCGGCTTGGCGGACGGGGCTGCGCTGAACCTCTCAAAGGCCGCTGGAGCGGCGAGACCGGCGGGGCGGAGGTGCTTTTGTTTGGAATGCGTCGGACCCTCCGCCTATCCTGTTTGTCGAACGGATGTTCAGCAAGGGGTGTGGGAAAACATGAGAACTGGCGGGCCTGCGCCTCGGCGGCAGGGCTTTTGAACGCGGCGGACCGGCTTTGAGGCCGCCCGGCGTGCGCTTGTCTTGTGAGCGCGCGGGTGGTCCCTCGGTCGCCGTTTTGCCGGGCGGGCACTGCAGGGCGAGGCAGTGCTGGGCAAGGCGACGCATGAGAGTGCCGTGCGGGCCTGCGGGCGGCGCCTCGCCGGGTGTGCCGAACGCTGCGCGCTGGAGGAGGCTTCATGGGCTGGGCGGTCCCCCGAGTGTTTGGCTGAAATCCTCCCGCGCGGACCTCGAGCGGGCATGAGCGTCGATTCTCCGGCAGCATCCCCATCGGCCTCCCGCTCGCCGGAATCTGCCAGCGGTCTCGGGGCGTGGAGCGTCTTCCTCGAATGGCCGGCGTCGGATGGGAGGCGGCCGAATCGCTGGGAGTCGAGGCCTCGAACGGTTTGCGTGCCGAGGGTGGATGCGGCGCGCACACAGGCGCTGACCCGCCGCCGTCGACGGCTTCCGACGTCGCGGTCATTGGGTCTTCCATTCGCCTGGATGCGGGCGCGAGCGCCGCCTGCTTCCAAAACGGGCGGCGGCGCGTGGGTGCCTCTCCTCGGGAGGGATGGACTGCCGCGATCGGGTCAGCGGCGAGGTCGTCGCGGTCGAAGGCGTCGACCGCGGCGTCGGGCATGTGCGGCGCTCCTCGTCGAGGCGGCTTCCGGGCGGCGTCGCGTTCGGCTGCGGATCGGCGCGCGCGATGGGCCCTGGTCCAGCCGCCGACGGCGAAAGGCACGAAGGCGTCGGCCGCGCCCGAGGCGGGCTCGCTGGTGGAGGCGATTCCTTCCATGATGCACGCGTCGGTGGCGGTGCCCGACTGGCCTGTTGCGGCGGCGACGTCGGCAGGTCGGGTCGGCTCCGACGAACCCGCGGCGGTTCTGGGAGTCGGCGGCGTGGTGTGTGCGAATGCCTGGGCGCGCAGGCTCGGGGTGCGGACGGCATGCAAGCAGCGAGGCGCGTCGATCTGCCCGGATCTCGTCGCCGTTCAGCGCGACGTTCGCCGCGACGCCCTTCGGTTCGAATTGGTTCTGCGCGCCGTGGACGCGCTGTGGCCGCGTCGTGTCGTCGAGCCGGAAGGGTGATCTTTCCGGCCCGGGCGCGGTGCGGGCGGCAGGGTCGATGGAGGGTCTGGCCGAGGCTCTCATCGGGCAGATCGCCGATGTCGCCGGCTGCGAGGCGCACGTAGGCTGCGGCGAGGGGAACCCTCCGCCCTTCTGGCGGCCCACTCGGACGTTTTCCTCGGACGTCGAAGGGTCGGCGAAGTTCCTGGAGCGAACCAAGGTCGAAGGAACCTCGTCGGCGCGTCGCGCCTCGCGCAGAGCCGAGGCTCGATCCTGCCTGAGCTGCTGGCGGCCCTCGGTGTGAGAACCGTCGGGGGCTTGGCGGGATCTCGGGGCCGCCGCCATGGCGTCCTGTTTTGAGATGGGTTCGCTTCGTGGCAGCTTGGCCTGGGGAGACGTCCATCCGCCCACGGAGGCTGCGACGTTGCCGGGAATCGTGTGCACGCGGCTTCGAGCCGCCCCTCCAAAGCGTCGAAGAAGCCGTATTCTCCGCCCGCGACCCGCCGCCGAGGAGCCTCGTGCAGGCCATGGGAGTGCGAACCGCCGCTTCCGGAGGCTGCGCATCGACGCGGTTTTCGACGACGGCGAAGCGCTCGCGATCCTGGTCGGTCGGAGGCGGGGGCGCCCGCGACATCGTCGATCGAGTCCGGATGGCAGCTCGAGGATGGGCGGGCGGCGGCCCCTGCGCGTCTCGAACTCAGGCTCGACGCCGCGTCGGCCGACGCGGCCTCGAGCCCCGTGGGGAGGAAGGTCGGCGGGAAATGACGCGAGGGCGGCGGCCGTCGCCCGGATCCAGACGGTCCTAGGCGAGGAGTCGGTGACGGTTCCCCGCAAGGTGGAGGGCGCACGGCGGCGCGGCGCCACGCCGAAATCGCGGGGCGAGCACAGCCCGGACGACGGACGCAGGTCGGCTCTTCCATGGTCGGGCGCCATACCTGAGCCGGGGCCTTCGCGCGTTCTATGCGGCGCCTGTCGACATTTGGCTCGACGGGCGATGCGGACACCGCTTTCGGCGGTCACGGGGAAGCGGAGCTGACTGCAGGCGGCTGCGTCGCGATCCCGAACCCGGCCTGCTGCGATCTGCGAAAGGATCTGGCGACGATCCGCGATTGCCGCCGGGCCTTGGCCCATTGACGAGCGGTGGTGGGACCCTCCGGCCGTTCCAGACGCGCCTATCTCCAGATCGTCCTCGACGGAGCGGCGCCCCTCGTCTATTGCGAGGGCGGAACGTGGCACGAGGAGGGCCGAGTGCGAACAGACGCCCCTCCGTCAGCCCGGCCGGGGCCGCGAGGCATCTGCCTTCGAAGCGGCCGTTCGCCGAACCCGAGGGCGCGGTTCCGCACGCGGAGCTGCACGTCCACTCCGCCCACAGTTTCCTCGACGGGCCAGCCTCCCTCCGACCCCGTCGCCAGGGCCTGCGAATTGACCTTCGCTCTCGCCGTGACCGACCACGGCGGCTTTCCCCGGCGTCGTCCAGCTTGCATCCGCAGCCAGGTCGGCCGGGCTGCCCGCCGTCATCGGAACCGAACTGACCCTTCTGTCCGGAAGATCGAAGCGCCCAAGCCGATCCTCCCGGCGAGCACATCGTCCTCCTGGCTCGGGACCCGAAGGGCATACAGGCGCCTCTTCCCGAACGGTGGGGGAGGCGATGCTGGCGAGCGGGGAAAAGAACCGCGCTCGCTACGAGCTCGAAGACCTGGCGGCTGCCTCCGGCGGAAATTGATGGTCCTCAGCGGCTGCCGAAAGGGAGGCGTCAGACGCGCCTGGAGGTGAACGGCAAGGGCGGAGGGCTTCCGCGGCGGCTCTTCAACCCGTGGCCTCGGCTTTTTCCGGGCCTTCTCCGCTCTAGGACGTCGGCGCTGCCGTCGAACGGGTCGCGTCGCCTCGAATCTCTCGGCAGGAAACGTGGCGGTCGAACTGACGAACCCGGCGCCTCTGCTTGACCGCGAAGCGCTGCCGCGCCCTCGTCGAAACGGCCAACCGGGCTGGCGTCCCCTACCTCGCCACAGGCAATGTGCACTATGCGCGCCCTCGCGACAGGGACGTCGCCGACGTCTTCGCCGCCACGAGGGCTCGAAGCACCCTGGAAGAGATCGATCCCTTCCTCCCGGCCAACGGTTCGCACCTCCGGTCGGGGGAGCAGATGCCTCCCCGCACCGGAGACCACCCCGAAGCCGTGGCCGAGGCCGCCAGAATCGGGGCCGAATGCGCTTTTGACCTGGCGCTCGTCGCCCCTGCCCTTCCTGATTTCCGTTCCCGAAGGCCAGTACCGAAGCGAGCTGGCTGCGTTGCGTCACCCGCGAGCGCGCGCTTGAGCGTTACGGGCCGCGCTCGTCGAATCCGCGGGCGTGGGAGGTGATCGATCACGAACTCGACGTCATCGTCGGCCTCGGCTTTCCCGGGTATTTCCTCATCGTCTGTGAAATCGTCGACTTTTGCCGCAGCCGGCATCTGGTGCCAAGGCCGGGATCGTCGGCGAACTCGGCGGTCTGCTTTCGCCTTGGGCATCACCGCCGTCGACGCCGTCCGCCACAAGATGCTCTTGAACGCTTTTTTCTCCGGGCGTTCGTCCGCCCGACATCGACGTCGACATCGAATCTGACAGGCGGGAAGAGGTCATCCAACACGTCTATGAACGCTACGGAAGAAAATGCGCCGCGCAGGTCGCCAACACCGTCTCCTATCGCCCGCGCTCGGCCATACGCGATGCCGCAAAGCCCTCGGATACGAGGAAGGGCAAGTCGAGGCATGGCTGCGGTCCGTCGAGCACAAGGTCCCTGCGAAAGCCGACGCCGGCGCAGGCTATGAGCCCGTGGGCTACGAGGCGGACGTGCCCGCCGCTGTGGCCGATCTCGCCTCGCGCATGCAGAGGCTTCCCCGCCACCTCGGCATCCACCCGGGAGGGATGGTCCGGTGCGACCGTCCGGTGATCGACGTGTGCCCGGCGGGTCGGCGGACGCCGGGACGCACCGTCCTTCATCGGACAAGGACGATTGCGCCGAAGCCGGGCTCTGTCAAATTCGACCTCTCGGGCTCGGAATGCTCACGGCTTTGCGGAAGTCGCACACGCGGCTGACCGACGCCGGAATCACGGGAAGCGACGGGAAGCCCCTCGAGCCTCACAACCTTCCCCAAGACGACCTCGCGTCTACGCCCTGTCTCCAAGCGGCCGACACGGTCGGCGTCTTCCAAGTCGAATCGCGCGCCCAGATGGCCACTCTTCCGCGCCTGCGCCCCGAATGCTTTACGACATCGTCATTGAGGTGGTTTCTCGTCCGCCCCGGCCCTCCCATCCAGGGCGACGCCGTCAGCCCCTTACCTGGCAAGGCGCCGAGCCGAGAACCCGTCACGTATCCGCATCCCTTGACTCAAGCCGGCCCTGAAAACCCTCGGAGTCCCGGATCTTCCAGGAACAGCTCGATGCAAATAGCGATCGACGTCGCCGGTTCACCCCGGCCCAGGCCGATCGGCTGCGCAAAGCGATGTGGCGCGAAACGCTCGCACGAACGCATGTCCGAACTCAAATAGCGAGCTGAGCTCGGGAATGGCTGCCAAGGGCGTGCCTCGGGCGTCCGCGAGGAAATCTATGACAAGCTCGACGCCTTCGCCGAATTCCGGCTTCCCCGGAGTCCCACTCTCTCTCCTTCGCTCACCTCGTCTAGCCGCCTCGGCATGGCTCAAAGTCCACTTTCCTGGGAGCACTCTCACGCCGGAATACTGGCGGCCCAGCCCATGGGCTTCTACTCTCCCCAGAGCCTTGTGGCCGACGCCAGGCGCCACGGCGTGCACGTGGCCTCCCGTGCGTCGTGCGTTCAAGCGCGAGGCGAGCTGAGGAAACGCGATGCCGCAGAGCGCGACGGTGCGAAATGCGACGGAGAACGAGCCGAAACGGAATGCGATGAACTCCGAGTGCGGCGACGGCTCCGCGGCTTCTGGCGCGGCTCGTCGATCCCCATGGGGACTTGAAGTGCGCTCGGCCTCGATTCCGTTCGGGGCCCTGGCGCCGCAGCGGTTTCAGGATTCTGAAGGCCCGCCGGGATGCGCCTTCGCCGATGCGGCAGACATGGCCAGGCGCGCCAGGCTGAGGCGGGCAGCTCGAGGCGCTCGCCGCCGCGGGGCTCTGCGGGCGCTCGGAATGGGCAGGTCAGCGAGGGAATATGCGGCTCAGGCCCCGCCGACAAAACTGTTCAAGGAAAAGGCTGGTATCAGCCCGTGCCCTTCCAGGAACCGGAGAGCATCGCACCGCCCCGGCCCCGACGAGATGAGCCCGAGCAGGAGGTTATGATCGCGGACATTTCAGCACCGGAGTCTCTGCCGGCCAACACGCAGTTTCTTCGCGGCGAACTGGCCGGCCGAGGGGTCCTGAAAATCTCCGACCTGGGAGGCGCCCCGTCGGCAAAACGGGTGCGTCGTGAGTGGTCACGCACCGCCAGCGTCCGTGGACGGCCACGGGAGTCAGCATTCATCTCGTTGGAGGATGAAACGAATCCTGAACGTCGCGCTCAACAGGGCTGTGGGACCGATGCCGCCAGGTCGCAAGGAGCAGCCAGGCCTCGTCGTCAGGGGATGGTCGAACGCGGCGACGACGCCATGAACTTCGTCGCCGACGCTCTGGAGCCGCTGCCCTTCCGGTCCCAGGCCAAGTCACGGGACTCGGGCCAGCCCGCAATCCCCGAAAGGCGGCTTTGCCGTAGACGAACGATTCCTCGGCCGTAGACGGAAACGGGGCCCGCCCATAGAATTGTGCACATGTCGCTTATCAAGATCCTGTTCAAGGCTGCCCGCAAAGCGGGGCCCGCCGCGCTGCTCGCCGTCGTCCGGTACGGCCCCGAACTGCGGAAGCTCGTCAAAGACAACCCACGCATGGTCGAATCGATGACCAAAGCGTTTCCGTGCCGTCGCCGGCGCGAAGGAAGGCCCGTCCGACAAGAAGGGCCTGCATCGTCGCGTCGAGGTCCTCCACGAGCAGGTCACATACGTCTGCGCCCGCCAACACGTCCGACGTCGCACGCCAAGCCGCGAAAGTGGCGGGAAGAGCTCGAACGGATCGATCACGCGATTCCCATCGTCGAGCGTCGAGTGAGCATAAGAGCAGGCGGCCGAGCGCAAGAAGCTCGTCCGCAAACTCGACGAAATCCCGCATCGGTGCTGGCTGCGACGGTGGAGGACGCCGTCGAGGGACGTCCAGATCGTCGAAGAGAGCGACGAGGAGTGCGGGCGCAGGCGATTCCAAGGGCGGAAAAGAACGGCGGCGCGGCCGACGACGATGGCTCAGCCAAAAACGGCGGCTCAGCAAGAAACGGCGGCCCGGCAAGGAGTGACGGCTCGGCCGAAAAGGGCGGTGCGGGAGCAAACTGAGGCTCGGGCGCAAACGGAGAAGCCGGCACAAAGGGAGGAGCCGGCACAAAGGGAGATTCGGCCGGAAATGGCAAATAGAAGCATATAGAACGCAATAATGCGGAAGGGTGCATCCCTGGTGTGGGATGCACCTCTGCTTTGCGCGAGGACTTGAACCCCCACCCCTATACGAGGACTAGCACACTCGGCAGCGCGTCTGCCTATTCCGCCACCCGCGCAGGTTGTTGAACGGAGCTTGTGGCTCCGAACAACGGATAAGAGATTACCATGCCTTTCTGCCCGGAATCAAAGCGAAAAGAGTGGGTTTCATGCGCCCTCGATCACCGAGAATTTCCTCCCGCAGCCGGCTGTTTAATGCGCACGTGCCATGTAGTCTTTGACCCATGGAACTCGCAACTCTCCGCACGCCCAGGCTCGTGCTTTCCCGGTCCCGAGGCGTGCGACGTCGATCACGATTGCAGAACTCTGCCAGGACCCCGAGATTCAAAAATGGACGACCGTTCCTCGCTCCCATACGCGCGAGTCCGCCGAGTTCTTCGTTGAGCGTGGCCAAAACCGGGCTGGCAGGGGCATTCGCCCAATTGGGCGATTCGCCTCGCCGAAGGATGCCATTTGACGAGCGACGCCTCCGCAGCCGAGCGACCACCTGAGGTCGAGCGCCAACCCGAGGTCGAACGCTCTCCGTTGATCGGAATAACTCGGCATAAGGTCCGATTCTGTGGTCGGGGAAGTGGGCTTCTGGATGTCGCCGCAAGAAAGGGGAAGTGGCTATGCGGCCGAGGCTCTCAAGGCTGTGTGCGACTTCGCCTTCGAGGCAATGGGGTTGCAGGCGCTGACGTGGCGATGCGAGATACGCGACGGCGAGCCCAACTGGCCGTCTATGCGCGTGGCATGGAAAGCCGGTTTCACCCTCGAAGGGTGTCCGGGGCATGCTGTCGAACAAGGGCAAGGCCTTCGACGTCGTGATCGGATCCCTCCTGCCGAGCGATTCGCGCGAACCCAAGGGGCCATGGACCGGCCCTGCGAAACGGCGTCCCGGCTTCGGGGATCCAAATCGCCCCGAGGATCTCGTCCGCCAGTTTCACGACGTTTACTCGCTGCCTGTCGTCGAAGACGGCCCCGACGCCGGCCGCGAGCGCGTGCACATGCGCCTGGCCCTCGTGGCCGAGGAATTCGCCGAGCTCGTGGGGGCGGTGTGCGGCCGGGCCGCTCGCGAACGGATCGAAGCCGCTCGAAGAGGCGCGCAAGCTCGACGACGGCACGCGCGACACCGTCGAAACGGCCGACGCTTTGGGCGACATCGTCTACGTCGTCTACGGCATGGCGCTCGAGCTCGGGATCCCCCTGAGCAGCGTTCTGGCCGAGATTCAAAGCTCGAACCTGTCCAAGCTCGGCGAGGACGGCAAGCCGGTTCTGCGCGAGGGATGGCAGCAGTGCTCAAGCCCGACTACCGTCCGCCGGACATCCGCTCGGCCCTGGGCCTGGCATGAGAGGGACGAGTAGAATCGCGTGCCATGGCTGACCTGACCGCGCTCGCTGCGACCAACCTCGACAGCAAAGCCCTTAGCTTCTGCCGGCAGAGCGCTGACGTCGTCGCCCGCGACGGCGTGCTCCGCCAGACTGTCATCGCCTTGCGCGAAGGCATTCTCGCCTCGGCGCTACAACTCGCCTCCGGCCGCCTCGCTCCAAGTCCCCGTCGGCAAGGTGCGGGTCGAGATAGGCGAGAGCCAACAGGGCGAGTTCTCCGCCGGGGAGATATGGGTTCTCACCCACGGAACGGCACTCTGTGCTCGCGTTGGAAGACGCCGTCTTTCTTCTGACCACCGTCACTGCCGACGGGCGAGGGCTCCCACTCTTTGAAAGCCGGAATTCCGGTCGCATTTTGACAGTCGAAGCTCGGCCGCCGGACGTCGGAAAACGGGCGATGTCGCCGTGCTGGCCTTTTGACGTCGTTGCCGCCGGGCCAAATCGTTCCAGCCCCCAGATGCCGGGCAACGGAAGGCTGCGAGATACGTCAGCCCGCCCCGACAGAAGGCGGCCCCGATCGGCTGTCACGCCGATGGGCGGTCCCGATTGAGGAATCCGTGCAGGTAAGGGAGGTGATGCCTGCACGGCCCTATTGGCCAATCGGTCCCGACCCTTGCCTCTTCGGACCCGTCACGTAAAAGCCCTCGGAGGCCGTCGTTCGTGTTCTCTCGCATTTGCATGCGGCGTATCTACTGGCGACAAGTCAATGTTAACCTTTTTCAACTACATAAAGAAAGAGGCGCGCACGAATATGGGGAGCGCATCCCTGAATCGTGCTGCGAAAGGCCGACGTCAGACGTTCTGTTGAGAGGACGAGCTTCCCGCGATTGGGGGAAGGCAGGCCGGGGCCTCGGCGTGAAATCTCGGTAAAGGACGTTTTCCTTTGACGAATTTCGGTTGAACGAGGCAGGGAAGATAGTTGAACGAAGTCGAGGCGCTGTGAAGGCGGTTGAACGCAAGCGGCGTTGCAGCTCCGCAAGCAGTTATTTTCCGGCTGTCGTGCAGTCGTTTAGTTATAATAAAACTCAACAGTAAAATGAGACGCTTTTAAAGAGGACCGTTACCTCCTTGATTTACTTAACCTTGTCGTCACTTGTTTTGTCGGGGAGCCGTCGGTCGATTTTTCAGAAAGTGCTTGACGTTTGATGATAGTGTGGATTCATACCAGAAGGCAGTTGAATAGTAGATAGCTAGTTTGACAGAGTGCAGCCAGTGCGTCGTTCGGGTGTCACTGGGTAAAAGAAGCGGACGAACCGATCTGCGTTTTCTGTTGTTTCGCGGGTCGATGCGGTTAGTTGTTGAAAGGAGGGGAGATGTCCATCCCTCGTCGGGTCTCAAGGGCCGTTTGCGCAATGTTGGCCGTTGCGGGACCGTGCTCGCTCCAAACGTTGCGTCGGCTGCCGGAAACGGTCGCCACACTTCGGCGCCGCCGATCGAAGCGGCCAAAGGCCGCTCGCCGGTGAAACCGAATGCCGCCGGGGCGGAACACGGAGGTTCGGGCCGCCTTCAGGGTTGGGGCAGTCCCGTTTTTCAGCGAGCAATTTCGATGACGCCTCCTGCCCAAGTGGAACGTGCGGGGACAACTGGCGTGCCCGTAATCAGGACAAAGCCGTAACGAGTAAACGGAATGTGAAGGTTTCCGACGGGCGGCTGACGATTCGCACCAAGCGTCTGGCCAAGGCTGACGTTCGCGACGCCTCCCGCCGGTACTCCAGCGGCTACCTCGACACGGTCGGAAAGTTCTCCCAAAAATACGGACGTTTCGAAGTGCGCGCCAAACTTCCCACGGTCAAGAACAATTCCCGCGGCGTCTGGCCGGCTTTTTGGCTGCGTCCCGACGACGGCCAGGAAAACGAAGGGGAGATCGACGTCTTCGAGGCCTACGGCACGCCCGCCCAAGGCAAGGCGGACGTCGATCCCTACGGCAGAAGCGAGGCCACCGCGCACGTTTATCAACCCGGCCGGCACGGAGGGCTGCAGGCTCGGAAGGGCGAAAGAAGAAGAACGCGTGGACTTCCCCAGCATCAATCTCAACGACGGAAAGTTCCATACATGGGCAGCGGAGTGGACGCCCAGCAGGATCACCTTCTTTATCGACGGGCGGAAGTATCACGAAGTGACGAAGAAAACCTGGGGCTCAGCTACATGGAACAAGTTCTTCACAACCGACAAGTTCAATATTCGTCTCAACGTCCAGGTCGGTTCATTGGGGGTTGCCTGAACCGGGGAAGACGGCAGACTCCACCGAATTCGTCGTCGACATGTTCGGCCTGGGCATGCCGGGGCTAGTATTCACGCTAGCCCCTTTCACGCGTGATTTCGCTGCTCGCACTGATACGCCCGGGCGGCGGCGAAGTCCGTCCAGGCACAGAATCGATAAAATCTGGCCATGGAGGACTTTGATTACCCGATTTCGCCGACGTCGCCCCCGATCGGCTCGAAGCCGACATACGCGAGAAGCTCGAGGGCCATCGCGCGCTCGTGGAAGCGATCGCGTCGTCTCAGACTCCGGCAACCGTCGAGAACACGCTTCTTCCCCTCGAACTGGAAAACCCAACGTTTGAAGGAGGCCGTCGATGCTGCACACGTTTGCGGCCTCCGTCGGCGGCGATGAATGGCGGCATGCCGTCGAGGCCAGGCTCAACTCATATAGTCGAGCACGAAGACGACGTCTACCTCGACTCGCGGCTGTACGACCGCTGCGCTCGCGGCGGCCGAACTCGGCCCGAAACGGCTCGGTGTCAGCGCTCTTAAGGCGTTTTCGCGCCCACGGCTGCCACTTTGACGCCGCCGCCCAAGAACGGCTGCGCACGATCAACAAGGGAGACGGCGGACCTGACGACCGAGTTCGGGCAGCTGGCGCTCAAAGCCCAGCTGGCCGGATCGGTCCCGTTGACGGAGGAGGAGGCCGAAGGCCTGAGCGATTCCCCAGAAGGCCGGGTTGGCGGCCGACGCCGAATCGAACCCGGAACTGGCGAAAGGCAAGCCCCGCCTCGTCGTCCTCCGCCTTCCCACTCAACAGCCCGTCCAATCCGCCCTCGCCCGCCCCGACGTCCGCCAGCGGGATTTTCGAGGCTTCGACGAGCCGGGGCGACGGAGCGACCCCGCGACGGACACCCGCCGCATCGTCCCTCGCGCTCGCGCGCCTTCGCCGAAAAGGCGCAGCTCCTCGGCTACCCACCCACGCCCAGTATGTCGCCGCCCAGGAAACGGCCGGATCGACGCAGGCCATTCACAGCCTTCTCGAGCCGATGGTCGAACCCGCCCAACGCAACGCCGAGGCCGAGCACGAGGCGCTTGAGGCATACGCCGGACCCCTGTCGCCCCGTCTGACTGGCTTTTACTTCCGCGACGCTCGCCCGCGAGCAGTTCCAGCTCGACAACGAGGCGCTGGCTCTATCTGGAGCCGACGAACGTCGTCGAAAAGAGGCGTCTTCTACGCCGCGAACAGGCTTTACGGACTGACGTTCGCCGCGAGGATCGACCTGCGCGGATACGCCGAGGACGTCAAAATATGGGAGGTTCGCCGCGAGACGGCACTCCGCAGGCCCTTCCTGGGGGACTATTTTGCGCGGCCGGCAAGCGAGGCGGAGCCTGGATGCACACAATCCGGCAGGCTTCCCGCCGAGGGGGAGGCTGCGTCGTCGTCTGCAACAATCTCAACGTCACGCGACCGCCCGAGGGAGAGCCTGCGCTGCTGACGTGGGACGAGGTCGAGACGGCCTTCCACGAATTCGGACACGCTCTGCACAGCTTGCTTTCCGACGTCGAATGGCCTTCCGCCGCCGGCGCGAGCGTTTCGCGCGACTTCGTCGAGTACCCTTCTGCAGGTCAACGAAATATGGGCCAGGCGTCCGGAGGTGCTGTCGAACCGCCGCGCATTTTGCCACGGGCGAGCATATGCCGGAGGAGTCGGCCTCGCTGTCCGCCGCCGACGGCTTCGGCGCGGGGTTCCAAATGTCCGAAATGCTGCAGGCCGTGTCTTTGGACCAAGCCTGGCACGACCGCACGCCCGCCGACCTTCCCGAGAGCCCCGACGACGTCGAAGAGTTCGAAAAGGCGACCCCGAGAATCGCGAGCCCTGGATACCGCGGTACCGAAGCGCTACTTCAACCATGTCTTTTCCGGCGGCTATTCCGCCGGCTACTACTCCTATCTGTGGAGCGAGGCTCGACGCCGACACCGCAGACTGGTTCCGGACGGTTGCCGCAAAAGACGGCGACGGCGGCCTCAATCGCGAGGCGCGCGCGGATGGCGGCTGAAGTGCTCAGCCGGGGAAATTCGCGCAATCTGAGGCTTCAAAGGCTCCTTGACGCCCGAGCCCGACACGGGCGTTGCTGCGGCGCAAACGCCTGCTCTGAAACGCGTGCCGACGAAAGGACTCGGGATGGCGGGCCTCCATTCGCCATAGGGGCAGGGACGCCGTCTGCCAAGCGAGCCCCTGGCTCGGGCCGCCAATCGTCAAAGGCGCCAACCGTGAGCCGATGGGGCTGCGGTTGGGCGCCTTTACCGAGGAGGTCTGGACCGCCTCGGGTCGCCCGCTACGGGTGCGTGGCGGGGTGTGCTCGCCGGAGCCGGTCCAGTTGCCGGTGAAAGCACGGCGGTGTCAGCGCGAAGGTGTGGGTCGCGTCAGCGTTCTCCGCTCAACGAATTTCTCAGTGATAGACGTTGGCTCGGCGAATTGCGAAGGTGTCTTTCCCGTCGCCGTTCCAGTCTCCGACCAGGTAGGCGTCGCCTTTCCGTCCGTATGTGAAGTCGGCGTCGGCGTCGCCTCCGGTCAGAGTGTTCTTGATGTAGATGTGATTGCCTCGCACGACGGCTACGCTGTCCTTGCCGTCGCCGTCGAAATCGCCGGCTACGGAAACGCATCTTCGCGTCCATAGGTCAGGATCGCGTCGGCGTCGCCTCCGGCGAGGCTGTTCTTGATGTAGATGCGGTTGCCTCGCACGACGGCTACGCTGTCCTTGCCGTCGCCGTCGAAATCGCCGGTCAAGACGGCGTCGTCCGCGCATCCGTGGGTGAAGGACTTGCCTTCAAATGTGAAGGTCGCACCTTGTCGAACAATGAAGCCGTCCTTGCCCTTCCCGGTGAAGTCGCCGGCGTACGGGGCGCCTTTGCCGATGGGCGTGGCCGGCTGGGCCGAGTCGGCGGTCCAATCGGTGTAGGTGGTGACAGTCCGATCCGCCGGGATCGCTGCCGAGGACGGGCTCGGCTAGGCGAGTCCGTGGGGTTAGACTTGGCTGCGGTCGACGGCGGCCGGGTTGGGCGACTCGGTCGGCGGAGTCCGTGGGTCCGGACTTGGCTGGGCGGTCGTCGGTGAGTCCGTGGGAGTTGGACTTGGCTGGGCGGTCGTCGGCGTCGGCTTGGGCGACTCGGTCGGCGAGGCCGTCGGCGTCGGGTCGCGTCGGTGAGCGAACGGACGACGAGGGCGGGTCTCGTAACGTTCAGGCGTCCTTCGAGCTTTGAGGGTGGCCGGTGCCCTTGGTCACGACTACGGACATGACGTAACGACCGTCGTCGGCCATCTGCAGCTTGCCGCCTTTCTTGATCCTTCCATCCCAGGAGAACGTCTGGAAGCTCCTGTCCGCGCCGACGCCGTCGTTGTCGTACACCTGATGCACCGGAACAACTGGCCCTGCCTTTTGCCGTCGGGGCCTACGGCGTTGACGTATATTTTCATGTTTTTGACGGGAGTCTCCACATGCAGACGGACTCTCGGGACGTCGTAGCCCTTCATGGAATACACGTGGTCCTTTTCAGTCACCTCTGCATACTGTGCATTTGTCGTCTGCGCAGTCAGAGGCCACAACGCGGCCGTTCGGGCACGAGGAGACGCTCACGAGCGAGGGCGAGACGTTGTACTTGTCCTCGGGCCTGCGGCCTACAAAGCTGAGGGTCTGGCTGTCGTAGAGATCGCCGTACGTCCATTTCAGACTGATTGCCTCCCTCGATTCGTAGTCTCCGTTGAGACCGGCGAAGGAATCGCTGAAGGCGCCCGTCGTTGTCTTTCAATGTGATGTGCCGCCGTGCATCGTGATGTAGGGAGCTTCGTCTCCACCGCTGTTCCGTTGCGTGAACTGTAGCTGCTGGGCGGGGCGACGGTTGCCTTCACCGTTCGCGTCGAATGGGCCGGAACCGTCACCTTGTCGGCGGGAGAACGTGACTTTGGTGTTCAGCCCCGGCGCATACTGGAGAAGGGTGTTCGGCCCGTACGTTCCTGCCGCATTCAGATCGGAGCCGAGGTGGCCGTCTTCTCCTTGTCAGAATTGTTTGTGATCGTCAGTTCGGTCGGATCGTTTCGAATCCGTGTCGCCCAGCGAAATCTTCGACGAGGGTCAGTGAGACTCGCTTTCCTTCCAGGTGCGGCATAGGAATTCGCTTGGGAAACGGCGGCAGGAATGTCGACGAGACCCGCGCCCTGGTGTTGGACGGGTTCTTGAACCCGCGCCTGCGAGGGGAATCCGCGCTGTATCGGTGGAAAGGAGAACAGTGGTCGGCCGTGTTCTGGGCAGCAAGCTTTCACCGCGTCGGGGAGGCCGACGGATTGATTCGAGCACCAGCGCGGCTGCTCCCGCCGTGTCGGAGCGGCCATCGAAGTTCCCGAGAGTTCGGTGTAGCCCTTCTTCGCGGTCTGTTTGTCCAAAGGATAGAGCGGATGATCTCGCCGCCGGGGGCGAGGACGTCCGGTTTGAGCTTGAGGTCGGCCGTCATTCCCCACGCCGAGAAGCTGGAGACCACGGTGGCTGTATCGGGGTCGACGATCGACTCTGCTTGTCCGTCCAGGTGATCACAGGTTGTTCCCTCGCGCCCTTCGCTATGAGCCCTTCGAGCTTTTCACCCTGCTCCTTGCTGATTGTGCCGACCGGGATCGGTCGTCGGATGGATCGAAGCCTCGACGACGACCGTCTTCATTGTTGTAGATCAACACGCCGACGGCGCCGTCGGCCTGTGCGGCGGCGGCCTTTTCGGCAAAGGTGGAATCGCCTCTGGCAACCAGCGCCACTTTTCCTTCGAAAGGCTTCCGGGAAGGTCGACCGCTCCGGTCTTCCGCCCGTCCGGGTATGCGGCGAGTCGCGCTTCCAGTCGTCGGAGGGACGGCGGCGCGTCGACGGGCATGTATGTGTGAGGCGCCGTCGGCCGTCGTGAAGGTCGCCAGAAGCAAACCGTTGTTGTCCACCGACCCTACGGCGATGGCCTTGGGGGACACCGCCGGGGCGCTGCCCGAGAACGTGCCGTGGTCGCCTTCGTTCCCCTGAGACACGGTCACGACCACGCCGGAATTGACGAGGGCGTCTGCGGCGACGGCGGTGGGATACTCCGGCCATGTCGTAGGGCGCGCCAATCGACATGTTGACGACGTTCATGCCGTCCCTCGAGGCGCGCTCCATCGCGGTGAGCATGACGCCCGTGTCGGTTGAGCCGTCGCACCCGAAAACCCTGTACGCGCCCAAGAGCGCGTTCGGCGCGACGCCACGGAAATTGCTCGTCGGGTCGTTGCCTGCCGCGATGCCCGCGACGTGGGTTCCGTGGCCGTGGCAGTCGTTGGGGACCGAGTCGGGGGACCGCATTGGGATCGTAGGCGTCGGAATTGATGTCCGAATTATACCTGTCTCCGACGAAGTCGTATCCGGCGACGACCTTGGACGTGGGGAAGGTCGCCGATCCGGGCACGCCCGATCCGCCGAAGGCGGGGTGGTCGATGTCGATGCCGGTGTCGATGATCCCGATTTTCATCCCCTTTGCCCGTAGGGCCCAACTCTTTGTGGGCGTACAGGGACGCCGGTCATCGCACCGGCCCTTCGCATTTGCGGGGAGAACCTTGGACCTTTGATTCTTCGGCATTGCGACGCTGAGAACGGGAAGACGGCCTTGACGTTAGGGCCTTGACGACTTCTTCGAGCCCCGCCTTGTCGGTTTTGACAACCACGCCGTTCCACAGGCGCGAATGCTTCTCGGTCACTTGCACTCGCGACGAAACGTCCGAGCCGAAAGTCTTTTGCTGGGAAGAGATCGCTTGCGGCGACCTCCTCGATATCGTCGGCTTCGATGCCAGCTGTACGAACCATTTTCCGGTGAATCCCGGCGCTTTCCGCTTTCTGAGGCCGTTCGGGTCCAAAGGGTGGAGGAGCTTTTGGGGATCGGCGTGAATCGGAGAGGCGACGACGCCGATCGCGATCCCGATGGCGCTGAAAAACGCAAGCGAGCGTCCGCGCCAATGAGAGTGTTTCATGGATATTTCCTTCATTTCTAGGTCCTGTTGGTGAGTCAGGCTACCCAGAGTCAATTATCTGTGCGATTGGTTCCGGAATCAACGGTTAATTTCATAAGTTGCCGTGGCCTCAAACTCTGAGGGCCACAGCAACTCGTCTATATATTGATTTGTCTTCTAATATTCTATTGCCTTAATTCAGGAAATGTTGCGCCTAGTTTTTCCTTTCTTATTTGCGGGCGAATGCCGACTTGACTTGCCGTTGTCCAATGGAAAGTCTGCGAGTGTCTGGCTGAACGCTTTGGGCGACCAGCTGGCCATTCGTCTCGCGAAATGTCGAGCACATGCGCCGGACCATTGCTGGCTTTCCGCTGAATGCCATGCTTTCACCAGGCTCCTGTTGCTCCCATCAGGCTCCCGTCAGATCATTTGCGGGTGTGCTGCGATGTTTTTCGCGGATCCGGCCGGAGGGTCGCTGTGGGACGTTGCGATCCGACGGCGACTGGGCAGCTGCCCCGTCGGTTTGGCGGACGATGTGTGGTTTGGCCGTTGGGTTTGCCGTCGGCGAGGCTGTCGGGCTCGGCGTCGGCGATGCCGATTGAGCTTAGGGTGTTTCGTTGGATCGGACGACGAAGGACCCGGGATGTGAACACATCGGTGTTCTTGCCGTTGGGCGTGGCTGGTTCCCTTGGTCGCGGTCACCTCCAAAACATACCGCCCGTCAGGAACGGGAGCCTTCCCGTTGCCTGAGGGCAACCGTCCCCGTCCCAGCCGATGTCCGTGATGCCGGGCTTGAACCGTATCCATTCAAGCTGAAGACGATGTTGTCTTTTGGCTGGGCTTGCCTCGAGCCGTCTGCGTTCGCGTGATGAGGCGGCCACCTCGAGTTTCGAGCAGGGATTCTCGACGTGCATGATCGCACGCGGCACGTCGTATCCTTCATCGAATACACATGGTCGTTCCTCCACCGGAGCGTAGTCTGCTTGTTTGTCCGCGCATTCGATTCCTAGGACCCGGCCGTTCGGGCAGGATGAAACGACACCCAGGCTTGGCTGCTATATCCAGGAGATCCGTAGGCTCGTGTCCCGTCTGTTCACGAGTGTTGTTGGGCCTAATGTCGCCCGCATGTCCATTTGGAGTAGAGGAACTCAGTGATTCATAATCGGCGTTCAGACCTGCGAAGGGTATGTGTTGGACGACGTTGTTCGAGCCTTTCAGCACCACGTACCCGCCGTAGAAGGTAGGCCAGGGAAGTTTCTTCACGACTTCCTCCTCTTTGATCTTGATAGGTGCTCGGCGGGTGACCGTGACCTTCACTTTCCTTGTAGAATTGGCCGGAACCGTTACTTTCTTAGCTGAGAAGGACAACCTTCGTATTCAACCTAGTGTAATTAGGCCCTACGGCATTTGGGCTGCTTAGTGCTCGCAGGACTGACGTCCGAGGAAAGCGTATAGGTGATTTCTTTGTTGAGACCGTCTGGCAATCGTCAGCTCGGTCGGATCGTTTGAATCGGTGTCGCCCAAGGAGATCTTCGACGGTGTCACCGTGCTCGGCACGGCTTCGAATCCATCTTTGCATACGAATGGGCCTGCAGGACGCTGCTGCAGAAAACGTTGATCAACCCGGCGCCTTGACGGTGAATAGGTTCCTTTGTCTCAGGAAAGCCTCCGCCGTGCGAGAAGGAAACTGGTTTTTGCGCTGTTTTGCGGGATCGTGCGGACGTCGCCGGGATTCAATGCTGTATTCGACTGCAGCAGCAGCGCCGCGGCGCCGGCCGCGTGCGGGGAGGCCATCGATGTGCCGAACCAGAATCTGTATCCGTCATAGTTCTGTTTTTGCGATCGAAAAGCCGAATATATATCTCGCCTGGTGCTATCACATCAGGCTTGACTGTCAGATCGGCCGCCAAACCGTAAGCTGAAAAATCGGAGGTCAAGCCTCCATTGGGGGAAGGGACTAGTGCTTTCTCTTGCGTCCATTCAATTGAGGCGGATTGGGCGACAATTGCAGTCTCTAGTTTTTTGGCTTCAGCATGCTTGATGCCGATAGTCGGGATTTTGGGGCCGGCTTTGCCGCCCACGTTCTCAAGAACCGGCCCGACAGAATCTGATTCATCATAAAAGATCGCTGCGATTGCGCCGTCTTTTTCCGCCGCTGCAACCTTCTCGTCGACCACGGGATTGTTCCCGAGGGAAATGAGGACGGCTTTGCCCTTGAAGGGCGTGCCGGGAAGGTCGACGCCGCCGGTTTTCTTTCCGTCCGGGTAGCTCGCGAGCTGGGCTTTTCCTGTGACGGGAGGCTGGGCGCTTCCATTTGTTGTGTTATAAGGTACAAGCTTTCCGTCGGGGCCTTTGAAAGCGTCAGAGGATTCTTCTTTGCGGTCCACAGAGCCGACGCTGATTGCCCTTATGGGCGGCGGAGGGAGCGCAGTTGTGAAATCCTGCTTCTTCCCCGTTGTTGCCAGCTGCGGTAGTGACGACGATGCCCGAGTCGGCCATGGCGTCCGCGGCCGTAGAGACAGGGTAATTGGGCCACGACGCGATTCCGAGGCCCAAGGACATGTTGACCACGTCCATGCCGTCCTTGGTTGCGCGCTCCATCGCCGCGAGCAAAACGGCTGAATCGAATCCTCCTTCGCATCCGGCGATTCTGTATGCGCCGAGCTTGGCGTCGGGGGCGACGCCTTTGAACTTCCTCGCGGTGTCGTTTCCGGCGGCGATGCCAGCCACGAAAGTCCCATGGCCCATGCAGTCGTTGGGAAGTGGATCGGGTTTGAGGCGTCGGATTGTACGTGTCGGAGGTCGAATCGCTATTGTACTTATCGCCGACGAAGTCGTATCCGGCGACGACCTTGGACGTGGGAAGGCCGCCGATCCGGGCACGCCCGATCCGCCGAAGGCGGGATGGTCGATGTCGATGCCGGTGTCGATGATCCCGATCTTGACCCCCTTGCCCGTCAGTCCGAGCTTGTTCCTGGCCTCTGTGACTCCTGTGAGCTCTTCAGAGACGTTGCGATTCGTTTTGTTGTCCTCTTTCTGGGCGGGTTGCTCCGGAGGCTTGGACGTCAGGACGGGAAGACGGCTTTGACGTTTTGGCTTGGAGTATCTTGTCAGGTCTTTGTCTTCGGCGTTGACCGCCACTCCGTTCCAGACCTTCGAATAGGATTTGGTGACTTTGACGCTCTTCGGGGCCGCATTGCGGAATACTCTCTGCCGAGCGGCAATCGTTTTTGTCGACCCGCCCTTGATGCTGGGTTTTTCAGAGAATTGGACGAACCACTTGCCGGCGAACCCGGGGGAGGCGTGCGCCTTGGCCTTCAGGGCTTGAAGCCTCTGTTGAACGTCTTTGTTCTTCTGGGCGGCGTTGGCTTTCTTTTGGTCGCCTGTCTTTTGTTGAGGGCGCCGCTGGGGCCGAGGCGGCTTGGGCGTGCCCTGCGGCGTGGGCAGCCTGCGGGGCCAAAGCCCCCGCGCCTATAACGGCCATCGCCGAGATGAGGCCTGCGCGCGCCCTCCATTTTTCTGCTGCGTATCATGTCCGCTCCCTTGCTTGCAGTGCGAGCCCGCCCGTCTCCAGGAACCGGTTCAGAAGGCTTGACATCCGAAGCGATCTGGAATCTTCTTTCCTTCGAGCCCATCGGAAAGCTTGCCGGAACTGGTCCGAGCTTGTCCGATCGGCTTCGGCGCTTGCCGCCTTGGCCGGCTCGGCGGTCCGGTGCTCAATGACAATGCGGGTGCGTGCGTAAGCGCCCGCGGGATCATTCTACGACCTCCTACACCTTTTGTCAGTTATGTTTAATGATCAACAGCCTTTGATCTGAGCTGACTAACCCGGAGGGCGAGGGAAAAAAGTTGCAGCTTTAAAGATACGGTCAATTTTGGTGCTTGAAGTCTCAAGCTCTGTTATTGGAGTTCAGGCTCTGTTGCATGAGCGCCTGGAATCATCTGCTGCTTGCATGGAAGTGGTCGTGACCGAATCCGGAGCACGACTCACTATATTGAAGGATCTTGTTCTATCTCACCGCTGTGCGCGCAGCGCACTGCCTGGGAGTGCCCGGTGGTTTCGCCGATGAGGTTTCGGCCTGCCGTCGGCGACGTCGTCGAGTCAGACGATGAGGCCGGGCTGGCCGTTGGGTTTGCCGTCGGCGAGGCCGTCTGGCCGGGGAGGCTGTCGGCTCGGCGTCGGCGATGCCGTTGGGCTCGGCGTGGCTCCGGGTTAGAACGGACGACGAAGGGCCGGGACGTGAAGGTCTCGGTGTTCTTGCCGTTTTTGGGCGTGGCCGGTTCCATTTGGTCGCGGTCACCTCCAAAACATAGCGTCCGTCAGGAACGGAGTCTTGCCGTTGTCCGAGGCGACCGTCCCATCCCAAGCGTAGTTCCAAGCAGAGATGTCCGCTCCCACTCCGTCAGACCGGAAGACGATGTTGTCCTTGCCTGCGGGCTTGCCTTTCGAGCCGTCCGCGTTCGCGTGATAGGCGGCCACCCGAGTTTCGAGACGGGATTCTCGATGTGCACGACGACGTTGGGAACGTCGTATCCGTTCATCGAATATGTGTGATCGTCCTTTGAAACAAGCGACAGCGTGGCGTCAGGGCATTGGACGTCCACGACGCGGCCGCTCGGGCAGGATGACGAAGGCCAGGTTCGGCTCTATGTATATCTTGCCCGCATAATCGTCGCTCGGCGGCTCGTTGGACGTCAGGTCGTTCGCCGTCCACTCAGAGCGGAGGAATCCGAGTGATTCGTAGTCGGCGTTTAGGCCTGCGAAGGGGATGTGTTGGACGGTGTTGTTCGAGCCTTTCAGCACGAGGTATCCGCCGTAGATGGTGGGCCAGGGAAGTTTCTTGGCCGTTCCTTTGTCGGTGTAGGTGCTTGGCGGGGTGACCGTGGCCTTGACCGTCCGTGTGAGTTGGGCGGACTGTGACCGTCTTCGCCGAGAAGGACACTCGTGTTCAATCCGGCAAAGTAGCTGGGGAACTGGTTGTTCGGCGGTGCGACGGGCTGACGTCGGAGGAGAGGCGTGTAGGTGACCTCCTTGTTTGACCGGTTGGCAATCGTCAGCTCGGTCGGATCGTTTGAGTCCAGTCGCCCAAGGAGACCTTCGACGGGGTCACCCTGCTCGGCACGGCATCCGAGGCGACTTCGCATGCGAATGGGCCCTGAGCCGGCGCGCAGGAACATTGATCAACCCCGCTGGAGATGAACCGCTTTCTTTGGCTTTCGTCGATGCGTCCAGTTCCAGGCCTCGGGATTGCGCAGGTCGAGCGGCTTTCGCGGCGTTTGCGGGACCGTGCGACACTGCCGGATTCAGCGCCGTATTCGACTGCAAACAGCAGTGCCGCGGCGCCGGCCGCGTGCGGGAGGCCATCGACGTGCCGGAATAGCTTGCATCCTGCCCGCCTTGCTTTTTGATCGGGATCGCGGCGTAGATATTGCCTCCCGGGCGGACGTCCGGCTTTGACCGCTCAGATCCGCCGCCAAACCGAAAGAGGACGAGAATCGGAAAGCGCGTCTGCTGGAATCCGCGCTCACAACCTCCTCGCGCGTCCATTTCTGATCGAGGCCGAAACCCGCCGCCGCATGTCTGCCCGAGCTTCGCGCCTTCGGCTTGAGTGACGCCGACCGTTGGAACTGAATGGCGGGTTCGCCCTTGGCTTCTCGCCCCAAGGGTTCCCCTTCATTGTTGTAGATGATCACCAAGCTGCCGCGCCGTCGTTCTCGCAGCCAGCCTGTCGTGAACTTGCGCTGCGTCTGACGGAGAACGTGTCTTTGCCTTTTAAAGGGCGTGCCGGGAAGGTCGACGGCGCCGGTCTTCTTCCCGTCGGGTAAACTGCGAGCTCCAGTTTTCCGAGGTGGGCGTCGCCGGGCTTCCCTGTACAGCGGTGTAGGAGAGGACAAGTTTTCCTGTCGGGGCCCTTGAAAGTAAAGGAACGCGTATGGCATTGTCAACGGAGCCGACGCTGACCGCCTTTGCGCGCTACGGAAGCGCTGCTGGCGAAGATTCCCTTTAATGCGCGCGCGCGCGTTTCCCGCCGCGGCTGTGACGACGATGCCCGAGTCGGCCATCGCGTCGGCGGCGGCGGTCATCGGATAACTGCTCACGATGCGGAAGTCGCCGCCCAAGCGACATGTTGACCACGTCCATGCTGTCCTTGGTTGCGCGCGCTCCATCGCCGCGAGTATGACGTCAGCTTTCCGGTTCCGCCGTCACATCCGAAGCACTCCGGTGACGCCGAGCTTGGCGTCGGGGGCGACGCCCGGAGCTTCCTCGCGTTCTTGTCGTTTCCGGCGGCGATACTGGCCACGCGGGAGTTCCGGTGATTGTTGCGGTCGCTGGGAACCGGGTCGGGTTTCGGATTGGGGTTGTAGGCGCCGGAACTCTTGTCATCGTTGTATTCGTCTCCGGACGAAGTCGTATCCGGTGACGACCTTGGACGTGAAGGCCGCGCTGATCCAGGGCACGCCGATCCGCCGAAGGCGGGATGGCCGATGTCGATGCCGGTGTCGATGATCCTGATCTTGACTTGCCCGTCAAACCCCAGTTCTTTAGGTGGGGTGGCAGCCCGCGAGGTCTCCCGCCGTGAAAGGGCGGGTTTGACGTCGTCCTGTTCCGCTTCTGGGCGGCTTCCGGTTGCTGCTGACGGTCAGTGACGGGAAGACGGCTTTTGACGCTGGCTTTGCTATCTTGTCCAGGTTCTTTGTCTTCGGGTCCCTGACGGCGACTCCCGTTCCAGACTTTCGGAGTAGGAGTCGGTGACTTTGACGTTCTCTCGCCGTTGAGCTGAAGAGCTTTTCTGCTGGGCCGTGATCGTTCTGGCCGACCCGCCCTTGATGGTGGGTTTTTCAGAGAATTGACGAACCACTTGCCGGCGAACCCGGGGGCGGGTGCGCCCTGCTCTTCAGCGTCTGGAAGCCCTGCCGAATCTCGTCTTTGTTCTTCTTGCTCGCGTGGTTCCGTCGGCCTGCTTTTTGAGCGCCGTCGTCTTGTTGGGCTGCCTGGCCGGCGGTGGGCGTGCCCTCGGCCTGGGGCCGCCTGGGTGAGCCAAAGCCTCGCGCCCATGACGGCACACCGCTGTAGACGAGGCCCAGGCGCGCCCTCCACTTTCTGCTGCGTATCGCGGTGTCCGGCTCTTCGCGCTGATACGTGTTTTCTTTGTTCTGGTATGAGGCTGCTTGACTGCCTCCTCAAGTCGATCCGGAAGTCTAATCACTGAAATCAATCCCAATTCAATTTTGAAACGAATTCGTTTTATTCTTGAAATGGGTTTCTTCCACTTTATCTCCCTCGGAACTGGACCTCTTTACTCGAACCGACTCTTCAGGCTGCAACTCATCGACACGTGTGGACTCTGTACAGAAGTCCGCCACCGCTCACTCTACCCCTGATAGCGAACTGAGTCATCACTGGCAACCGCCTCACGAGCTGAGCTGTCTGCGGCCGTCGCTGTCAGGAGCCGCTTTCGCACGGCTGGAAATCGCGAAGCGCGCTCAGATTTGAACTGGCGGGCCGTCACGGCCCGGAAGTCCCGCAGCGACGTCGGAAACTTTGCAGGATGAAGGTCGAAGGCTGCGCAAAACGGAGACTATGGAAACGAATAAAAACGTTGAAAATTTCCTGGGCGTGGTGTGGCGTAGCTCGCCTTTCTCGGGTTACCCTCAGCGGCATGCTCCGCGAACCCGCGTTCTGCTCTCGATCGACCGATCGGCGCGGTTAGAGCCTCATCTCGCCCGCTTCGACCGCACGGACCCGAGTGCGCCCAGCGCCGCCGAGGCCGCCGACGCTCTCGCCGACGCCTGCCATCGCGTCTCACGACGACGTCGTTTTCACCGGTATGGAGTCGAGGCGCCTGGACGCATACGGCGACGACGATGATTACGACGAGGATTTGACGACGATTATGACGCCGACTTCGATCTGGACGACGAAGACGACGCCGATCTAGACGACGACCCAGAAGAGGACGAGGATTTCGACGACGACCTTGAAGACGAAGACGATCCGAGGACGACGAGGAAATAGACGACGACACGCTTGAAGACGAGGAAGGTCCTCGACGACGCCGACTATGACGACGGCGACTACGAGGAGGATCCGGAGGACGGCTCCGGCGGTTAAGGCCGGGCCCCGGCGGGCTAGTCGCTGATGTCCGCCAGAGCCTCGGAAACGAGCTCGGGGAGCGGCTTGCATCGCGAGACCGTGCGCCTGAAGCTGGGCCGCGGTCCTCGCGCCCACGATCGCGGCGGTGACGCCCGGTCGGCCGACGACCCATGAAAGTGCGTGACGTCGGCGGGCGTGCGCCCGAGGCCGTCGGCGGCCTTCGCCACCGCTTCGACTATTCGGCGGGCCCTCTCGTCGAGGTACGGCTCGACGAAGGCGGCGAGGTGCTCGGAGGCGGCGCGCGACGTCGGCGGGATCGAATGGCGGTACTTCCCGGTGAGCACCCGCGGCCGAGCGGAGAAGAGGCGAAGAGCCCATCCCCGTGTGGGAGGCCATAGGACGATCTCTGCCTCGACGTCGCGGCAGACGAGGGAATACTCCCCGCTCGACCGCCGTGATGAGAGGAAGCCCGGCCGCCCGGAGCCTCTGGTCAGGATTGCGGCGCGCCACGACGAGTACTCCTGAACCCCGATGACCTGACGATTCCGCGATCGATGAGCCATCCGAGAGCCGAGGCGGTTTCCTCGTCGGGCGCCAATGGGTCGGGGCAGGCGACGAGCAGGAGGTCGATGTAGCTCGTGTTGAGGCGTTCGAGCGAAGCCCGCACCGAGTCAAGAATGGGCCCTCGTCCCGCGCCGAATCGAAGCCCGTTCGGGCCTGGAACGAATCCGGCGCGCGTGCACAGCACGACGGACTCGCGATCCACGACGGCGTCGAGAAACTCGCCGACGCAGGACTCCCGCCGCGCCCCTGGCCGAAGGCGGGCGAGGTGTCGATGAGATTTCCACCGGAATCGAGAATCGTCTCCAGCTGGCCCTTGGCCTCCTTGACGTCGGTATCGCGGCCCCAGGTGAGTGTGCCGAGCCCGACCGCCCCCACGACGAGGCCGCTGGCGCCCACTGTGCGTTCTCTCATAGAGACCAGCCTAGCTTAGCCCGCAGTGTGAACCTCCCAGCCCGGGCCAGTAAGCTGGCCCGATGGGATATTTTGAAGCACTCGTTTTGGGCATAGTCCAAGGGCTCACGGAGTTCCTGCCAATCAGCTCCTCAGCGCACATTCGAATCTTCGGCGACCTGTTCGGATGGGGCGATCCCGGAGCCGCCTTCACCGCCGTCATACAGCTGGGAACCGAGGCCGCCGTCATCACGTATTTCGCCAAAGACATCGGCCGGATCATCTCCCGCTGGTTCCGCTCTCTTCCGCTTGCCGGCAGAAATCGCCTTCCCTCCTCCGATCCCGACGCGCGCATGGGGTGGATCGTCATCTTCGGCACGATTCCTATCGGCGTGCTCGGGCTGCTCTTCCAAGACGCCATTGAAACCAAGCTTCGCAATCTCTACATCGTCGCCGTCGTCTTGGCCCTCTTCGCCGTCATCCTGGGGTGGGCCGACCGCAGGTCCGCGCACACGAAGCATCTTGACGAGATGACGCTGGGCGACGGCGTCCTCGTGGGATTCGGCCAGGCCATGGCCCTCATTCGGGAGTCTCTCGCTCGGGCGGGACGATCACCGTCGGCCTCCTTCTCGGGTACACGAGGGAGGCGGCCGCTCGGGTCTCTTTCCTCCTGGCCATCCCGGCAGTCGTCCTTTCGGGCTTCTTCCAGCTCGCCAAGAACTTCGACACCGCCTCGCTTGCCGCTGGGCCGACCATTTTGGCGACCATCGTCTCATTCGTCGTCGGATACGCCGTGATCGTGTGGTTCCTTACGCTCATCTCCACGCGGTCCCACATGCCGTTCGTCGTCTACCGCATCGTCCTCGCGATCGTCGTGGTGGGCCTCCTGGTCGGCAGCGTCGTCTACGCTCACTGACGGGCCGTTTTTCAAAAAGGCCTTCACAAAAGGCCGTCTCTTCCAGATCGAGGTGAACATGCCTTCCGATTCCAACGCCCGCGGCCTTCCGCGTGCCGTCCTGCTCGACATGGACGGCACGCTCGCCAACTCCGAAGACTGGTGGTACCAGGCGGGAAACGGAGATCATGAGCGACCTGGGCGCCACGTGGTCCAGCGAGTATGGCGCAGATCGTCGGAAGTTCGCTGGAGTATGCGACGTCGAAGATCGTGGCGGACTTCGAGCTGCCGATAAGCCTGCAGGAGCTGGGCCGCAGGCTCGTCTCGGGTGTGCGAGATCGGAGAGGCTCGAAAGTGCCCTGGCGGCCGGGCGCTTACGAGCTTCTCTCCTCACGGTAGATTTGGGGGATCCCGACGGCGCTCGTCACGTCTTCCTACGAGCGGTTTGCCCGCATCGTGGTGAAGGATCGCCGCCCGGCTCCTCACGACGATCGTCGCGGGGACCACGGCCTTTCCCGGCAAGCCCGATCCACGCTCACCTGCGCGCCGCGAGCTGGCCGGGGCGGATCCCTCTTCCTCGCTCGTGATCGAAGATTCGATCTTCGGGGTGCGATCGGGATGGCCGCGCGGACGCGCGTGTCCACGCCGCACATGGTCGATGTGCCGCCCGCCCGCGCCCGTCAAGATCGACCGCAGATCGGGATCGACGAGGCCGCTCTGCGGCGCTTCATGGGCGGAGAACGCCCGCAGGGCGACCTTATGCGGACGGCGCTCACGGCGCTCGAACCCGAAAGCGGCCTGGAGACGGCGCGACGGGCGGCCTGTCAGCCGTTCGCGGCAAACGGATCTCGCGAACGGCTCCCCGTCATCCGCTGTTTCGAAGCCCTCCCCGCGGGCGCAGGTCGGCGGCAGGCCGCCATTCGTCGGAAGGCTCTGCCGGAGCCGGCCCTTTCGCCGTGCGGGGCCGCCGCGCCTTCCGCTCATGGCGGGGCAGCGCCGCCGAAAGCGGGGCAGTGCCCTGCAAATGGCACCAGTCGACAGCCGGGACGGCTTGTGCTCGAAATCGGCCAGCGTCAAGGCGCTCCTCTATCGCGTTCCATATGGAGTCAAGCTCGAAGACGACGGCGTCGACGTCGTCGGGGACCGGATCGTAGGTCAGCGTCCGCCCGTCCTTGAGGTAGATGATCTGCGTGCGTCTGGCGAGCCTCCCCTGTGACAGGGCGATGGCCGCTGTATAGAAGCGCATTTGAAAAAGCGCCTCGCCCGGAATCTGGGGTCGGGGACTCTTCCCGTTTTGTAGTCGACGATGCGAAGCGCGTGCCGTCGGCGCCGCGTCGATTCGATCGACCATGCCGCGCACGGCCAGCCGGAGGCGAGGCGCGCGTTGACGAATTGCTCGCGCGCCGCAGGCTCTATGAACGTCGGATTCTCCATGCGGAAGTAGCGTTTCATGAGCGTGGCGCGCGCGCTGCCGAGCCACGTCCGAGATGCGCGGGCCCTCGAAGAGATCGCGGTCGTGCGGTTTGACTCCAAATGCGCGTTCCAGCGAGGAGGAGAGCCCCTGGGCCGCCTCCTCCGTGCGGGCGGCCGCGGGGCCCGTCATCAGAGATGCTCCAGAACCGAATGCACGAGGGTGCCTCGAAGCGCCTCGAGAGACGGCGGCTCGGGGAGCCTGTCGACCCAGTCCGGAACCGAAACATCAGGGGGCACTGGCTTGAAGTCTTTCGCCCGCGAAAGGGAAAGGGCCGCATGTCTGCTCATGTCACAGCACCCGTACATCGGCCCTCCGACGCATTCGGCTCGCTAGGAATCTGAGACCATGACCGGACCGACTTCCTCGCGCCGCCGCGGCCCGTTCACAGCGGGCGAACGCGTGCAGCTAACCGACCCGAAAGGTCGCCAGTACACGATCTCCCTCACCGGCGACGGCTACTTCCAATCGACCAGGGGCTCGTTCCGCCACAGCGAGCTCATCGGCCGCGAGGAGGAACCGTCGTCGAGACCGAAGAAGGCAGGCGTTTCCTGGCGCTCCGCCCGCTCGTCTCCGACTACGTGCTGTCGATGCCGCGGGGAGCGACGGTCGTCTACCCCAAGGACGCCGCCCAGATCGTCCATGCCGCCGACGTCTTCCCCGGCGCCCGCGTTTTTGAGGCGGGCCTTGGGTCCGGCGCGCTGACCCTGTCCCTTCTGGCCTCAGCGGGGCCCGGCGGCCACGTCCTCTCGGCCGAGCGCCGTCCGGAATTCGCCGAAATAGCGGAGGCGAACGTTCGCTCGTGGTACGGCGAGGAGTGCCCGCCGTGGACGATTCGGACGGGGGAGGCGCTCGACGCCCTCGAAGGGCTCGAAGAGGGCGAGCTCGACCACGTCATCCTGGACATGTTGGCCCCGTGGGACCTCGTTGAGGCGGCGGCCCGCGCGCTCAGGCCCGGCGGCGTCGTCCTCGCCTACGTCGCCACGACCACCCAGCTTTCCCGATTCGTCGAAGAACTGCGGGCAAGCGGACTGTTCACGGAGCCTTCCGCCTCGGAGACCCTCGTGCGAACCTGGCATCTGGAGGCTCGCCGTCAGGCCCGACCACCGGATGGTGGCGCACACGGCTTCCTCGCCCTGGCCCGGAGGCTGGCGCCCGGCGTCGAACCGCTGCAGCCGACGCGCAGGCTCGCCAAGGCCGCGTACTCCGAGGCGCCCGCGTGGAGGCCGAATACGCTGAGCGCACGATTTCCGAACGCAAACTTCGCAGGTAGCGCCGCGACGTCGCCCTACAGGCCGACGCTCGAAGAGCACAGGGCGATCCGAGGCAGGGACGCCACGGCAGGGCGCTGAAAGAGAAGATCGAGGCAGAGCTTGAAGAACGGGCCAGGGCGAAGGCCCGAAGCGCAAGACGGCGGGGGCCGGAGGCGTCGGGTGACTCGCGATGCTGTGGCTTCAGTCCTAGGCGAATACCATTGACGGGTAAGAACGAAAGGCACCCATGACCGTCCCCAGCCACAACCAGCTCTATGAGCTTCGCCAGCAGGTCGTCTCCTTGGAAGAGAAAAACGAGCGCCTGGCTCAGTCTCTCGACAGCCGCGCGCACCCGTATCGAGGAGTTGGGAGCGCAGGTTGACTCCCCTGTCCCGCCCTCCCGCATCCTTTCGCCACTTTCCTCGAGGCGCACGCCGACGACGGATCCATCGACGCCTGCGTGGCGGGCGAAAAATGAACCTCGCCGCGGCCGCCTCTGAGGGCCGAGAGCCTTGCCGTCGGCCAGGAGGTTCGGCTCAACGAATCCCTTGTGGCGGTCGAGGCCGCGGGCTACGAGGAAACCGGAACGATCGTCGCCATCGAGATGCTCGTGGACGAGCGCCGGGCCCTCGTGCGCGTCCACCAAGACGAGCACCGGATCATGCACGTCTCGGGCAAGATAGAGCCCGGAACGCTGCGCGGGGACACCGCGGTCGCCGACATGCGCAACGGCATCGTGCTGGACGTCGTCGAGCGCCCCGACGTCGAGCACCTGCTTCTCGAAGAGGTCCCGGACGTCTCCTACGCGGACATCGGAGGCCTCGGCCCGCAGATCCAACAGATCAAGGACACCGTCGAGCTTCCCTTCGAACAGCCCGAGCTCTACCGGGAGCACGGGCTCAAACCGCCCAAAGGGTTCTGCTCTACGGGCCCCCGGATGCGGCAAGACCCTCATCGCTAAAGCGGTGGCCACCTCGCTGGCGGCGAGCATCGCGGTGAAAAAGGGAGGTGAGCGGGCCCGCAGCTACTTCCTCAACATCAGGGCCCGCAGCTGCTGACAAATACGTGGGGAGACGGAGCGGCGATTCGCGACATTTTCTCCCGCGCGCGCGACCGCGCCGCCGCGGGCATACCCGTCGTCATCTTCTTCGACGAGATGGAAGCGCTCTTCCGCACGCGCGCGGGTCAGGGGATCTCCTCCGACGTCGAAACGACCGTGGTCCCCAGCTTCGGCCGAGATAGACGGGGTCGAGGCGCTGCACAACGTCATCGTCGTCGGCGCCCAACCGAGAGACATGATCGATCCGGCGATACTGCGCCCGCCGCCTCGACGTGAAGATCCGCATCGAGAGGCCGACGCGCGAGGGGATCTCGACATTCTCTCAAAGTATCTGACGGCGGATCTGCGCTTTGCGGGCCGAGGCCGTCGAGGCCGAAGGCGGCAGGGAGAACGCCGCGGAGCGCTGCGGGAGGCCGCCGTCGATGAGCTTTTCGCCCGCGTCCCGAAAAACGAGTACGTCGAGCTTGCGTACTCGAGCGGGGCGCGCGAGGTGCTCTACGTGTCCGACATGGTCTCCGGCGCGCTCCTCGCGGCCGTCGTCGACCGCGCGAAAAAGCTGGCCATCAAGGACTTCCTCGCCACGGGGACGCGAGGCATCGACGTCGAACACGTCCGCGCAGCCGTGCGCGAAGAGGCGCTCGCGGGCGAAGACGTCGCCACGGCGGTCAACCCCGAGGAATGGGCGCGGGTCAACGCCCGCGGACGCGGCGAGCGCATCGTCGACGTCCGGCCCCTTTTTCGGCGGAGCTCCCGGCCGGGTCGGCGGGGCGCGGGGCGACGCCGAGGAAACGGATGAAAGGGCGGGGCTGCTGACGAAAGGCCTCGCGCGAGGCCGAGTTCGCGGGGGCCGTCGAAGACGGCGGCCGCCCTCTTCGCGAATTTGACCCCGCCAGGTCCGGAGGGCTGATCTGATGAGAGGGCTGATCTCATGACTGTGCGCAGAATCGTGGGAATGGAAACCGAATTCGGCATTCTCGAGCCGAGCGAGCCGGGAGCGAGCCCGATCGCCCTCTCGGCCGACCTGGTCGAGGCTTACGGGCGCAGGGACCGGCGCCTCGACGGGATGGGACTTCCACGGAGAGACCCGCTCAACGACGCGAGGGGTACCGGCTCGACCGCGGGGACGTCCACCCTCTCTGCTCACGGACTCTCCGGAGGCTCGGCGCCGCCTTCGGCGAGGTCGAGCAGATCAGGGGACGTTTCGTCGTTGCGCCGCCCGCGGGCGGCGAGACCTCGTGCTGACGAACGGAGCTCGCCTCTACGTCGATCACGCGCATCCCTGAGTACTCCTCGCCCGAGACGGCTTCGCCGCGCGCGGCCGTCCTTGGGACCGTGCGGGGAGGCCGTGGCAATCGAGGCCATGGGCAGCTTCGCGCCGAGGGGCGCGAGGTCGCGGTCTACAAGAACAACGTCGACGGCAAGGGGCGCGGCCACGGCTCGCACGAGAACTACCTCCCGAGCCGGGAGGCCAGCTTCGCCGACGTCGTCAGGTACATGACCCGTTCTTCGTCACGCGCCCGCTCCCTGTGCGGGCGCCGGGCGGTGGGGCTCGGCCAGGCCAGCGAGTTCCCGGGATTCCAGATCTCCCAGCGCGCCGACTACGTCGAGAACGACGTCGGCCTGAGACGACCTTCAATCGGCCGATCATAAACACGCGCGACGAGCCCCACGCAGACTATTCGCTTTACCGCCGGCTGCACGTCATCGGCGGCGACGCCAACCTCTTCGACGTGTCGAACCTGTTGAAGGTCGGCTCGACCTGCGCCGTTTTATGGCTGATCGAGATTGACGAGGTTCCGCTTGCCCTCGACTCGGTTCTCCTTCACTCGCCGGTTGCCGCGGCTTGGCAGGTCTCGCACGACCCTTTCGCGGGGCTCGATCATGCACGACGGCTCGACGAAGACGGCCTTTGGACATCCAACGCATCTACCTCGACGCCGTCCGCGAGGCAGTCGAGCGCAGGGGCGGAGCCGATCCCGACACCGCCGAGGTCCTCGAATACTGGCAGCTGGTCCTCGACCTGATCGATCGGCGCGACTGGGACGCCGCGGCCCCGATGGTCGATGGGCGGCCAAACGCCGACTCCTCGAAGGAATGCGCGAACGCGGCGGCCTGGCGTGGGACGACGCCAAACTCCGCGCCGTCGATCTGCAATGGCACGATCTGCGGCCCGGCAAGTCGATCGTCGAAAGGCTCGACGCCGCCGGCCAGTCGCCCTGTCTCTTCGGCCGCGACGACGTCGAGCGGGCCGCGGCGCAGGCGCCGAAGGACACCCGCGCATTCCTCAGGGAGGGCTTGTGAAAGTTCGCTTCCGCCGTTCCGGCGGCGGGATGGGACGGCGTCGTCCTCGACGACTCCCGCGAACTCGTGCGTTTGCCGACCCTTCACCCGGACAGGGGGACCGAGGCGCACGTCGGGCAGATGCTCGCTTCGGCGAGCGACCCGGCGGATTTCCTCAGGCGCCTCGGCGCGGGGCTGAAAGCCGAGCAACCGCCGCCTGCGGGAGGCGCTCGCCCCGGCCCGACGCACGGGAACGCCGCGCAGCCCCCGCACCGCGGCGTGCGCCCCACGGCGACGGGCTTTCCGCCACACCGCGACGCGCTTTCCACACATCAATGCAGAAGGAGAAAGACATCCGATGACGCAGAATTTGCTCAGCCGCGCAAGCGGGTCGAAGAGCAGACCGTTTCCGACATCCCGCAGGCGCACAGGCAAACCTCGGCTGTCGACTCGATCCTCGACGAGATCGACTCCGTTTTGGAAACCAACGCCGAGTCCTTCGTCCAGGGCTTCGTTCAAAAGGGCGGGCAGTGATTCCCCAGCGGATCATGGGCTTGGAGACCGAATTCCGCCTCATGTGCGCCTCCGACTGCGAGGCGAGCCGCCCTCGACGTCGAAGCGGCGGCGGCCGAGCTCTTCCGCCCGATTCTCGCGGCGGGCGGCTCGACGAACTCGTTCCTACCAACGGTGCCCGGCTCTCACCTCGACGTCGGCGCCCATCCCGAGTACGCGACTGCCGAATGCCGCTCGGTCGCCGACCTCGTGGCCAACGACCGCGCGGGCGAGCGCCTGTGCGCATCGATGGCCGCGCAGGCCGACTCGCGCCTGGCCTCCAAGGGCGTGGGCGGACGCATCCACCTGTTCAAGAACAACCTTGACGCCGCGGGCAACTCGTTCGGGTGCCATGAGAACTACCTCGTGCGCCGCCGCACCGACTACCGCACCCGGATCGCGGCCACGCTGCCCTCACTTCGTCACGCGCCAGATCGTCGCGCCGGATGCATCCGCCGCGCCAGCGACGGCGCGGCCGCCTACTGTTTCTCCCAGCGCGCGGACCAGATGTGGGACGCCATCTCGTCGGCCTCCACGAGGTCCCGCCCGATGATCAACACGCGCGACGAACCGCACGGAGACCCCGAGCTCTACCGCCGAATGCGACGTCATCGTCGGCGACTCCAACATGTGCGAGGCGACGACGGCGCTCAAGGTCGCCGCGACCCAGGCCGTCCTCGCCATGCTGGAAGATGGAGGATCCTGCCGCGCATGGAGCTTGCCGACCCCGTCATGGCGATACGCGACACGAGCGCGGACCTGGCTCGGGCAGCGCGCGGCTCGAACTGGCCGGACGGCGGATGGATCACCCCGATCGAGGTCCAAGAGCGCACACGCGAGGCGGTTTTGAGGCATTTTGACGCCAGGGGGTACACGGCGGAGCTGGACGCATCGACCTCGTATTTGCTGGACTTGTGGGGCGCGCCGTCGAATCGGTCAAACTGGGGACCCCTCGGCCGTCGCGACGGAAATCGACTGGGCGGCCAAACTTTCGCCATTCTCCAGGGTATATGGAGCGCGCGGGCGCGACGCTCGACGATCCCAGGCTGGCCAGGCTCGACCTCGCCTATCACGACATCACCGCGGCGGGTCTGCGCCCGTCCATGGAGGAGACCGGCATGCTGCGAACTTTTGCCTCGTCCGAGGCCGTCCAGGCGGCTATGACGACGCCGCCGTCCGGACACCCGCGCAGTTGCGGGCGACTTCGTCGAGAAGGCCCGCCGACGCCGCCTCGACTACGCGGTCGATTGGACGAACCTCAGGCTGCTTGAGGCCGAGGGGCACGCGTTCCGTCGTCCTCAAGGACCCCTTCGCCTCGGTCGACGAACGGGTGGACCGCCTCATGGAAGAGATGGACCGGTGAGCCGGGCCCGCGCCGCTCGCGCAGCTGCGGCCGCCTGCCTGGCCCTGGCCGCCTTGACGGCCTGCGACCACTCCGCCAAAGGCGAGTGCAAGGTGAGCGTCAACGGCGCCTTCGGCTCGGCCGTCACCGTCGACGTGGACTGCCCGTCCGCGGAGAAACGTCGTCAGGACGTCGTCGTCAAGGGGCGGGAAATGCCATCGACAAGGGGCAGACGGCTCTTCTGCGGGCGACTTCGCTTCGATTCGCGTTCCGGGAAGACGTTCCGCCTACAATTCGGGGAACCTCCGGCTGGCCGAAGTCTCGGAGAAGGGCTTGGGCGACATCGCCGACGACCTCGTGGGCGTCAAAGAGGAAGCCGGCTCGTCTTCAAACGCCCGGGTTTTGGTCGATGGAAACCGCCAAAAGCGCCGAGATCATCGTGGTCGACGTCTTCAGCACGATAGCCCAGGGAAAAAGGCGCCCGCCCCCAACCCCGCGCCTTCGGGAATGCCCTCCTCTCCGTCGCCGACGGCGGCGGCCCGCGATCAGGCGTCGGGCCAGCCGATTCCGGAACTCGCCGTCGTTCCGTTTGTCGAAGGGTCGGGAGACCAGGTGTCCAAGGGGACACCCTCGCCGTTCAGTACGCGACTTTATGACACAAAAGGGCAGATCGTCGACACGACGTGGAACGGCGGCAAGCCCGTCAAGCTCAAGCTCGACAAGGCGATGCGCGGGCTGGCGGAAGGCCTCGTCGATCAGAAGGTGGGGTCGCGCGTCGTCGTCCTCATTCCCGCGTCTTTTGCCCAAGGCGAAGGCGACCGCATCGTGGTCGTGGACATTCTGGGCATCCTCTCTCCTCACCGGGAAGCGACAAGACCGTCGCTCCGTGACCGTCCGCGTTTTGCGGACCTCGTCTCGCCTTTCGTCTCGCCTTTTGACGCGAGTCGGTGACCCGTCCCCGATGCTAGTAACCTCAAGAACGACGACCAACACGAGCGGGGTCGACAGCAGACATTACGCACCGTCTCTTCCGGGCGGCTTTGCTGCTGTCCCACTTCAATCGGAAAGAGGTGGCTGGGTGATTTTCCAACCCCTGAGGAATTGCGTTGGGGCCAGGTGTGGCCCTCCAGGACGAGTTCTCGACATGGCGGCGTCGCGAAGGGTCATTCTCGCTGTGGAAAAGGTCCTTGATCGACGACGCGACGCCCCTCGGCATCTACAGGCGCCTCGCGGAAGGCGACGGCACGTTCATCCTCGAATCCGCGGAGCGCGACGGCACGTGGGATCGGTGGTCCTCGTCGGAGTTCGCTCCCTCGCCCATCTCGTTGCGGTCGAGGGAAAGGCACGGTGGGAAGGAGGTTCCCGAGGGCCTGTCGCTTTCGAGGCAGCGCGACGTCGATGCTCGCCGACGCCGTCGATCAGCTCCGCACGCCGGCGTTCGCCGGCCTGCCGCCGCTGACGGGAGGTTTGGTCGGAGCGCTCGGGTGGGACACGCTCTACGACTGGGAGCCGACGCTTTCGCGCACGGCGCCCTATGAACTCGACGCCCCCGACGCCGCCATGTGCCTGGCCGCAGACATGGTCGCGGTCGACCATCACTAAAGGCGAAGTGTGGCTCATCGCCAACGCGGTCAATGCGAACAACTGGGCGGAGGGCGCCGCCGAGGCATACGGCCGGTCGGCGCTTCGGCGGATGGAGCGGGACTCGCCGATCCGGCGCCGCTTTTCGCCGTGGGCCTCGACTCCGGCGCGCCGGACGAACCGACGATGAGGGTCTCCCAAGAGGGCTTCGAAAAGGCGGTCCTCGCCGGGAAGGAAGCGGTTCGCGACGGCGAGGTCTTCCAGGTGGTGCTCTCTCAGCGGGCGGACATCGAGTGCAAGGCCGACCCCCTCGACGTCTACCGCGCGCTGCGCACCATCAACCCGTCTCCTCACATGTACTTCCTTCGGCTGTCCGACGGCGCGGGAGGCTCCTTCTCCGTGGTCGGAAGCTCGCCCGAGACGCTCATGCGCGTCTCGCAGTCGCGGATCACGATGTTCCCGATCGCGGGCTCCCGGCCCCGCGGAGCGACGGTTTCCGAAGACGAGGCCTACGAGCGCGAGCTGCTGGCCGACCCAAAGGAGCGGGCGGAGCACGTCATGCTCGTCGATCTCGGACGCAACGACCTGGCGAAAGTCTGCGTCCCGGGAACCGTCGAGGTCGAGACGTTCATGGAGGTCAAACGCTACAGCCACATCATGCACATTTCATCGACCGTCGCCGGCCGCATCGACGAGGCGAAGACGCCCGTCGATTGCTTGGCGGCAGTCTTTCCCGCCGGAACGCTTTTCGGGCGCGCCGAAGCCGCGCGCCATCGAGCTCATCGACCAGCTCGAGCCCGCTCGCAGGGAGCTTGTACGGGGGCGTCGTGGGATATTTTGACTTCTCGGGAAACGCCGACTTGGCGATCGCCATTCGCACGGCGGTCGTTCACGCCGGGCGCGCGAGCGTCCAGGCCGGCGCCGGGATAGTGGCCGACTCGGTGCCGCAAACCGAGTACGTCGAGGCGCGAAACACAGGCCGCCGCGGCCGTTCGCGCCGTTCATGTCGCCAATCGGCTGCAGCCGTCCGGGCAGGACGTGGCGTAAAATGGCAGGTACTTGATTCGATCATCGCGGGTGCGCGAGGACCTGGCTGAGCGTCAGGCGCGCGTGAGCCTCGAGGACCCTCAAGGAACGGGCTCGAAAGATGCCCTCGGCGCCTCGGCCGAGGACGCCCTTCGCGGCAACAGCGAACGCAGCCTGTCGATCATCGCCGAGGTGAAGGATCGAGCCCGTCCAAAAGGAAGCTTGGCGTCCATCGAGAACCCGGCCCGCCTGGCTCAAATGTATGAAGAAGGAGGAACTGCGGCCATCTCGGTGCTCACGGGAAGAGAAGCTCGGGGAAGCCTGGAGGATCTGGACGCCGTCCGAGCGCGGTGGAAACGCCGGTGCTGCGCAAAGATTTCATCGTCACGCCGTATCAGATTTGGGAGGCGAGAGCCCACGGCGCGGACATCGTCCTGCTCATCGTGGCCGCGCTCGAGCAGACCGTTCTCATGTCGTTCGTCGAGCGCATCCACTCCCTCGGGATGACGGCGCTCGTAGAGACGCACGATCGCGAAGAGGCCAGAAGGGCGATCGACGCCGGGCGCGCGTCGTCGGCGTCAACGCGCGCAATCTCAAGACGCCTGACGTCGACATGCGGGTGTTCGACCAGGTCGTCGACATCCCGCCCAGCGGCATGGTGAAGGTGGCTGAATCGGGCGTGCGCGGGCCGCAGGACGTCTCAACTACGCCCGCAGCGGCGCCAACGCCGTCCTCGTCGGGGAAGCGCTCGTGACCTCGGGCGATCCGCGTTCGGCGATCGGCGACATGGTCGCCGTCGGACACCACCCGTCACTCGATGCAAGGGAGAGGTAATTGAATCAGCAACTCGGCGCCGTTCAGGGGCCGTTCTTCGGCGAGTTTGGAGGAAGGTACGTGCCAGAGGCGCTCGAGACGGCTTTGGACGACCTTTCGGCCGCCTGGCAGCGGCTCAAGGACGATCCGGATTTTCGGGGGGAGCTCGACCGTCTGGGCCGCACCTGTTCGGGCCGTCCGTCGATCGTCACCGAGACGCCCAAGTTCGCGCGCCACGCCGGAGAGGCGCGCATCATCCTCAAACGCGAAGACCTCAACCACACGGGATCGCACAAGATCAACAACGTGTTGGGCCAGGCGCTCTTGACCAGGGCGGTCGGAAAGACGCGCATCATCGCCGAGACGGGGGCGGGCCAGCACGGCGTCGCCACGGCCACGGCGGCCGCCCTTTTGGGCCTCGACTGCACGATCTACATGGGGGCCGAGGACGTGCGCCGCCAGGCCCTCAACGTGGCGAGGATGGAGTTGCTCGGCACAAAAGTCATTTCCGTCTCCGCGGGGTCGGCCACCCTCAAGGACGCCATCAACGAGGCGTTCCGGGACTGGGTGACCAACGTCGAGACGACGAACTATGTTTTCGGCACGGCCGCCGGGCCGCATCCGTCCCGGCCCTCGTGCGCGACCTTCAAAAGGTCATCGGCGAGGAGGCCCGGGCCCAGGTGCTCGAGCTCACGGGCGAGCTCCCGACGTCGCCGTGGCCTGCGTCGGCGGCGGATCGAACGCCATCGGACTCGTTCAACGCCTTCCTCGACGACCCGTCGGTGCGGCTCGTCGGGTGCGAGGCCGGCGGCTCCGGCGTCGCCTCGGGAAAGACCGCGGCGACGATCAGCGCCGGCTCTCTGGGCATTTTCCACGGTTCGATGAGCTACCTCATGCAAGATGAGGACGGCCAGACGGTCGAGTCCCACTCGATTTCGGCGGGCTTGGACTATCCCGGCGTCGGCCCCGAGCACGCGTGGCTGCACTCGATCGGGAGGGCGGAGTACCGGGCGATCGACGACGATGCGGCCATGGAGGCCTTCCGGCTTCTCACCCGCGAGGAAGGCATACTCCCGGCCATCGAATCGGCCCACGCCCTGGCCGGCGCCCTTCAGATCGGCCGGGAGGCTCAGGCAGCGGGGAGCAGGCCGCCCACGATCCTCGTCTCCCTTTCGGGAAGAGGCGACAAGGACGTGCAAACCGCCATGGACTACTTCGGCATCGAAGGCAAGGGGGAGACGCTGTGAGGGAAGAGACGAAAACGTCCAGGGTGGGGCAGGCCATCGACGCGGCCAAGGAACGCGGCGGCGCCGCATTCGTCGGATATCTGCCCGTCGGATTCCCCGACCTCCCCGGTTCGATCGCGGCGCCAGGAGCTTGTGCGGCGGCGGCCGACGTCGTGGAGGTCGGCGTGCCGTATTCGGACCCGTCGATGGACGGCGGAGTGATCCAGGAGGCGACTCGCCTGGCCCTCGAGGGCGGGACCCGCGTGGCTGACACGTTTGCAATGGTTGAGGCCATAGGCGGCGCCGGCGCGACTCCGATCGTCATGACCTACTTCAATCTCGTCTTCCGCTACGGAATCGATCGCTTCGCCCGCGATCTGGCGTCGGCCGGCGGAGCGGGCCTCATCACCCCCGACCTCATTCCCGACCATGCGGACGAATGGCTGCAGGTTTCCGACGCGCTTGGCTTGGACCGCGTCTTCCTCGTTGCGCAATCCTCGCGAGAGGATAGACTGCGTAGAGTCGCACAGGCTTCGCGAGGCTTCGTCTACGCTGCGTCGACGATGGGAGTCACGGGGGAGCGGCCAGCATTGACGAGAAGGCGCGCGACCTCGTGGCGCGCACGAGAGCGGCCGGAGCGCGGCGCGTGCGTGGAATCGGCGTGACGACGCCCGCCCACGCATCGAGCGTCGCCTCCCTACGCCGACGGCGTCATCGTCGGCTCCGCCCTCATCCGCCCGCTTATGCGGGGCGGCCTGCAAGGGCTGCGCGACATGAGAACGACAGCGGAGGGCCTCGCCCTCGCCGCACACGGAGAGGAACAATGAGCGTCCTTGCTTCTATACCGTCGCCGCCGGTGAGCTCGTGGACGTCGGCCCGTTCACGATTCGCGCGTACGCCCTGGCGATCATCATGCGGCATCGCCGCCGCGTGGTGGATACTTCGCGTCGGTATCGGCGCAAAGGAGGGCCGGACGTCGTCGTCGGAGACCTCCTCTTTTCCATGGTGGTCTTCGGAATTGTCGGCGCAAGGATCTACCACGTCGTAACAGACCATCAACTCTACTTCGGCAGGGGCAAGAACCCGCTTCAGGCTTTTGCCGTTTGGAACGGCGGCTTGGGCATTTGGGGCGCGATAACGTTCGGCGGGGTCGGCGCCTGGTTCGTGGCGAGGCGCTACGGGCTGCGCCTCATGCCGATCGGCGACGCCATAGCCCCCGCGCTTCTCACGGCTCAGGCGATAGGCCGGATCGGCAACTACTTCAACCAAGAGCTGGCTGGAAAGCCGACCACCGTCCCCTGGGCGCTGGAGATCGACGCCCGCCACATCGTCGGAGGGTACCCCGAGGCCACGACGTTCCATCCGACTTTCCTCTACGAACTGCTGTGGTGTTTGGCGGGGGCGGCGCTGCCCTCTGCTCGGCAAGCGGTTCAAGCTCGTCGGCGGCCAGCTTTTTCGCCTGCTATGTCATGTACTACACGGCGGGCAGGCTGTGGATCGAGACGCTGCGCATCGACAAGGCGAATCTTGTGTTCGGCCTGCGCCTGGAACGTTTGGACCTCGATCGTCGTCTTTCTCGGCGGGCTTGTCGCATTCGTCGTCCTTCGCCGCCGCGTGAAGGAAGACCCCGGCGTCGACGACGTCTGGGTGAGCGACGAGGCGCGTCAGAAGTTTTTCGAGCGCATCGGCTCGGAGGACGGCGCGGAAAAAGGCGACGCCGAAAAGGACATGACGTCGAGAAGAATGGCGGCCTCGACGGCGAGAAGCCGGCAAACGGGACAAATCGACCACGGAGGAGAAGGCTGCAGGGAAGGCGGCGCCGCCGAAGAGAAGGCCGGACTGGCCAAGAAGATCTCTGAGCTTGCAGCCGAGAAGTCCGGCGAGGGCAAACCCGAGGCGGCCGAAGGGTAAGTCGAGGGGCCCGAGGCGGCGAAGAGCCGGTTGGGAAAGCGCAGAGATTCGTTGCCGTCGGCGTGATGTGGCGCTCAACGCTGTGCGCGTTGAGTGCCGCGCCGCCCGCGCTCGGGTAGGCTTGAGTACATGCGAAGAGCGAAGATGTGTGTACCCCCCTGCAACCGATTCGCAGGAGGAAATCCTTGCTCTGGCGAGAGCCGGAATGAATGTCGCACGCATCAACGCGTCGCACGGGACCCACGCCGAGCACGAGCGCATTCGGCGCGTCCGCAAGGCTGCTGAGATCACGGGGCAGGCCATCGCGGTCCTCGTCGACCTCCAGGGCCCCAAGATTCGCCTCGGCGTTTTGCCGACAGGCCCCATGATCTGGCCGTCGGAGACATCTTCGATAACCACCGAGACGTTCCAGGAACGAAGGAACTCGTTTCACGACCTCCACAAGGGTCTGCCCGGCGACCGCAACCCCGGCGACCGCATCCTCATCGACGACGGCAGGTGGCTGTCCGCGTGCTCGATGTCACGGATACGACCGTGCGCACGGAAGTCATCGTCCCGGCCCCGTTTCGAACAACAAAGGCGTCAATCTTCCCGGCGTCGCCGTTTCCCGTTCCTGCGCTTTCTGAAAAAGACCGCGAGGACCTCGAATGGGGTCTCGGAAATTCCCGTCGATTTCATCGCGCTTTCCTTCGTCCGCACGCCCGCAGACGTCGACGACGTCCACGAGATCATGGACCAGGTCGGAGTCCGCCGCCCGGTCATCAGCCAAAATCGAGTTCTAAGCCGTCGAGAACCTGGAGGACATCGTCAGGGCCTTCGACGGCATCACGGTGGCGCGAGGCGACCTCGGCGTTGAGCTTCGCTCGAGCAGGTGCCGCTCGTGCAAAAGCGGGCGACTTCTTTGGCTCGCAAGCGCTCGAAGCCCGTCATTGTCGCCACTCAGGTCTTCGACCCATGCATCGACAATCCGCGCCCGACGCGCGCCGAAGCCTCCGATTGCGCGAACGCCGTCATGGACGGCGCCGACGCCGTCATGCTCTCGGGAGAAACTTCCGTCGGAAAGTTCCCCGATCGAATGCGTCGAGACGATGTCCTCGGTCATCGAGTACGCCGAGGAACACGGGATGGAACAAATCCCGCTCATCGGCAATCTTCACAGGACGCGCAACGGCGTGATAACTCGCGCTGCCATGGAAAATCGGGGGAGTCCCTGGGCGTCAAACACCGTCGTCTTCACGGAGAGCGCCAGACTGCTCGGCGCGAGGCGCGGTTGCGCGCTCGCCTTCCCATCCTGTGTTTTCACCCCCGACGCGTGCGCAATCAGCCATGCGTCACGTGGGACTTGACGACGTTCACCGTTCCCCCGTCAAGCACACCGACGACATGGTGGCGCAGGTCGACCATCTCCTGCGCGAGCTCGGGATGGCCGTTGACGGAGACCGAATCGTCGTCGTCGCGGGAATGCCCGCTGGCGAGTCCGGTTCGACGAATACGATTCGAGTCCATAAAATGGGTGAGACGCTTCCTCGGCACGGCTGAGGTACCGGCTCCTGTGGTGGAATTGGCAGACACACCGCACTCAAAAACTGCGGCTCGTGCGTGCGGGTTCGAGTCCCGCCGGGAGCACACTCTCTTGCAGCGGCAGGCTTTTTCTAAGCAGCGCGCCTTCCCAGTTTTCGGGCTTTTGGTAAAAAAACACCACCTTGTGCGATTCGTCGCGTTAGTATGGACGCATCACGAATCAAATCGGAGGCACAGTCGAAGGAGACAGTACATATGGCAAATGATGCTGAGTCGGGGACCGAGCAGGCCTCGACTCCGAGCACGGCGTACCGCGCCTTGGTCGTCGAAGACGAAGCCCTTATCAGGCTGGACATCGTCGAAACCCTGAAGCTGGATTCGAGGTCGTCGGGCAGGCCGGCGACGGCGAAAGGCAATTGAACTCGCCGAGGAGCTTGGCCCCGACCTCGTCGTCATGGACGTGAAGATGCCCGGGATGGACGGCATCACCGCGGTTGAGAAGATTCTAGCGGCGAAAAGATGCGCCGTCGTCATGCTCACCGCATTTTCACAGAGCGAGCTCGTCGAAAGGGCGCGGGACGCGGGCGCCATGGCGTATGTGGTTAAGCCCCTTTACGCCTGCTGACCTCATTCCGCCGTCGAGATCGCGCTTTCTCGCAGCCAGGAGATTCTCGCGCTGGAAAAACGAAGTTTCCAATCTCGCGGAAACAATTCGAGACGCGCAAAAAGGGTGGACCGGGCCAAAAGGCCTTCTCGAGGCGCAGATGGGGCTGTCCGGAGCCCGAGGCTTTCCGAGTGGATCCAGAGATGATCGATGGACCGTCGGCTCACGATGAGGAGGTTGCCGACGCGGTCATCGAACAGGTCGGCGCGGCCGCGGCGACGCCCGTCAGTTTTCGAACGAACACGAGCGACAGCCTTCCACGGCGGTCAGCGGAGCCGGCGCGTATCTGCACCCCGACGCACATCGCCAATGACCTTCCTCGATGAACGACGGTCGCCTTTGCCGTCACGCAGCCTTCCGTCACAGGAGCGCTGGCGCTCACCGACAGTTCCGTTCCCACCGGGACGCGCGGCAGTCGGGGGCGTTGGAACCTCGCCAGCACCGCTCCGGCGTGTTCGACGAGCACGCCGTTGGCGCTGCCGCGCAGCAGTACCGCCCTGCGGTTCCTCAGTCGGCATGCGCATCTCGACTGCCTCGGCGTCCGGTGCGGACGAAAGCTTCAGCCCCATGCGCGAGGCCAGCTCGCCGAGGGCGCTGCCGAGGTCTTCCGAAGTGATGCGTGCCGACGATCGTAAAACTGCTCCGGGTCGCGTCGGCTGACAGCCGAGATCGCTTTCGCCGAGCCCAGGTCGCCTCGTCGAAAGCGGGTCCAGCGTCGTCGAGGCGGACCGTTTGACTGGCTCGCGGGGAAAACACGGCCGACGCGAGGGCGCCGCCGCGGCCCGGAAGGTCCGGGCGGCCGGGAGGCACTAGAGTTATAGGCGGGTGAAAGACTCGACTCTTCTTCTCCATCGACGGCCAGTCGCTCGCATTTCGAGCGTTCTACGCGCGCGCGCGGAAAATTTCGTCACCGACGCCTGCGGACAGCACACAAAATGCGGTGTCGGGGCTTTCTGCACCACGCTTCTCAAGCCAGGTGCGCCGATTACGAGCGCCCACCCACACCGCCGTCGCCTTCGACCTTCCTGGCGGGACTGCCCGCACGCGGATTGTACGGCGACTAGCCGCGCGCGGCGAGCGCCGGCCGAGGTTCGCGTGCAGATCGGAGCTCATCCAGCGGTCTTACGGACGCCGCGGGCGTCAACTGGCTGACTTCGTTTGCGGACGGCGGGAGGCCGACGACTATCGATCGCCACGCTTTCCGCGCGGGAGAAGAAAGCGGGATGCGAGTCTACATATCCTCGGGAGACAAGTGGACTGCTTCCAGCTCGTGGACGAGCGATGCTGAGTTCTCGCTGATGCCCCGTCTGAGACGCAGGTCCTCGACGCCGAAGGCGTCCTCACACAGACGGGCGTGCTCCTTCCAACTATTATCGGGACCTTGCGGCGCTCGTGGGCGAGAACGCCGACAGCCATCCCCGGCGTCCGTGGGGCCCAAAACGGCGGCCAAAATGGTCAGCGGCTCGCGGAGGCGTCGAGGAAATCCTCGCCCACGCCGACGAGATCAAGGGAAAGGCCGGCGAATCGCTGCTGGCCAACGCCGAGCAGGTTCGCCTCAACATGACGTTGAACGAGCTTGTGCGCGACCCCGATCGTCGAAGACATAGAGGAGCTGCGCCCGATCGGCGTCGACAGGGACGCCCTTCACGCGCTGGCATTCCTGACACCCTCGGCTTCCGCAATTTGCGCAGCAGGGTGCTCGCCGAGATCCCGCGGCGCGCGCGGCGAGGCGCCGACGCGTCGGAGAAGGCCGCGTGGAGGGTCTCCGTTTCGCGCGAGCCCTTCGCCCGAGTGAAGGTTTCGCGTAGGCCGAGGGCGTTCGGCGTCGTCCCTTGGCGTCGATCGCGGCAGCCTGCGTCGGCGGGGCGCGGTGGCCGTCGGCGCGGCGGAAAGGCGTGGGTCCGCCAGTGGAAGGACGATGCCGAGGCCCTCGGCGCCTTCCTGGCCGATCCGGGCCGTCCTGCGTCTTTCTACGGCTTAGCGAGGGCGGGGCACGCAGCTTCGCGACATCGGCGTGGAGACTCGACGGTGGTGCGCCGCCGCGACACGCTTCTCCCAAAGCCTGTTATTGCATCGGACCAGCGGGTTCACGACGACGAGCCTCGTCATCCGCTATCTGGGCAGGCAAATCGAGGGCGTAAAAAGAGCGGGCGACGCTCTTTCGACGACGTCGATTCCGACGACGGAAGCGGCGGCCGCCCGCGGCGCTCGTCGAGCTCGCTGCCGGAGGGCGGCTGACCTCGAACTCGCGAAAGAGGACGGCGCCTGCTCGACACTCGAGATGGCGGTCTCGCACGCCTGGGGGAATAGGAGGACGCGGGGATAGCCGTGACGACGCTTCTCGAACAGTTGGAGCAGGACTTCGACGGACGGGTCTCGCAGCGGCCCGCTTCCGACCTACGACGCCATCACCGGACGCGAGGTCAACCTGTCAGAGTCCCAAGCAGCTTCAGGAGGTCCTCTTCGACCAGCTGGGACCGCCGCCGACAGCGCAAGACTCAAATCCGGCCACACCACCAACGCCGCCGCCCTTGCGGACCTCGCGCCGTGAGCCTCGCCGGACGCGAAGACGACATGGCCCCTCGCCGGCCAGCAGTTCCTCGCCTCCCTCCCTTGAGCACCCGCGACGCCGTCAAGCGTGCCAGTCTGTCATCGGCCTTCAGCGGTCGGTCCGCGACGGACGCCCGGATACACACGACGTTCCAGCAGAGACTGCGGCGGCAACCGGCGAGGCTCTCCTCGACCGACCCCAATCTTCAGAACATCCATGCGCCACGAACCGCGGAGGGCCGCAGCATCCGCGCCGCTTTCGTGCCCGGAGGAGGCTATGAATCGATCATCGCGACGGCGGACTATCTCTTTGCGAGATCGAGATGCGGCTCATGGCGGCAGCTGGGTGACGTCGAGCCGAGTAGGAGGCGTTTCGCGAGGGCGCGGATCTGCGCACACCTGCCGCCGCCTCGCGCGTCTACGGCGTTCCCGGAGAAAAGTCACGGCCGTGACGACCGCCTCGCACATCAAGGCGATGAGCCACGGCCTGCCTTACGGGCTCTCCGCGCGCTGCATGGGCTGTCGGGAAGCAGCCATGCATTTCGGCGCCCGAGGCGCAGGCGCTCATGGACGATGCGCACGCTTCGGCAGGGTGTGCGCATGTATCTCGACTCTCTCGTCCAAGAGGCCCGCAAGCAGGGATACATCTAGACGATCCTCGACGCCGCCGATATCTTCCCGATCTCAGCTTCGACCAACAGGCAGGCGCGGGAGGCGGCCGAGACGCATGCTCAACGCCCCGATCCAGGGATCGGCGGCGGACCTCGTCCAAGCCTCGCCGCGGTCGCCGTGGTCGATTCTGATGAAGTGGGATGCTCGCGCGTCCCGCCGCAGGTCAGGTCCACGACGCTCGTTCTGGAAATCGCGCCGAGCGCGAAGGCCGTCGAGGCGATCGTCCGGCGAAATGGAGAACGTCGTCGAGCTGGCGGTTCCGCTTTCCGTGCGAGGCATAGGCGTGTCTCGTCTTGGCGCGAGGCCGCCCACGACGCCTCCGGTTTTGCGCGGACGATGAGCGTTCCGGGAATCCAGGAGAGATCGCTCCGGGCCCCAGCCGCCCCATTACGACGTCCCTCCCTCTCGGCTCACTCAGGCTCCCACACGCGTTCGATCGCGAAGCCCGCAGCCGTCAGGGCGTTCATGTGCTCGCTCAGCGTGTGGTGGCATCTCGATGGAGACCAGTTCGCCGTCGTCCCCGCGCTCGACGTAAGGAGCGGACGAGAAGTAGGACGTCGTGACGGTCATGTCGCGCTTCGTCGGCGAGTCGGGAACATCCATCGCACGGGATGCGGAGCCGAACAGGCGAAGACCCCTCCTGAACGAGCACCTCGCCACGCCGGCAAACAGGGCTTTCGTGGTTTTCGACGAAGGGACGACGCCGAAGCTCGTGAAGACGACGTCGAAGGAGCCCTCGGCGAAGGGAAGCCGGAGCCCGTCCGCTGCGGACGAGGGCGCCTCCGCGGACGCGGACGCGTTGATCGACGCCGCCTCGGCCAGCATGCCGGAGGAGACGTCGGTCGCGACGACGCGGGCGCCCAGGCCGGCGAGATATCTGAGCACTGGCGCGCGCCCCGATTTCGAGGATGCGGGAGCCTCGAAGTCTGACGGATCGCCCAGTACCTCGGCCTCGAGTTCCTCGAGTCCTCCGGCCCCCACACGAAGTCGGCCTCGCCCAGCACGTCGCCGTGTTCTGCCAGGTAGTCCGCGGCGTTGGCGGACCACCAGCGCGAATGCGCAAACGCTGGGACGTTCGTCCGGTCCAGCTCGCGGCCTACCCACATGGCAGTCTCCCTTTGTGTGACAGTCGTCTAGAGCCGATTGAGGGAATCGATCAGATTATCCGCGTCATGACGGCATACAAAGCGCTTGCGCAGCCGAGAATCGTCCCGTAGACTCTGGACTTGGTGTGCAGGGCCTCCACATCGTATTTATCCATATCTCTACAATTGTCCGTATCGAGGTCATTATTTCATGACCGCAACACCCCGCCTCGCTGCCCGAGGTCGCAATCAACGACATCGGGTCCGAGGAAGACCTTATCGCCGCCGTCGATCGCCACCATCAAGTATTTCAACGACGGCGACATAATCGACTGGAACTGTCGTCAAAGTCGATCATGACGAAGTTCTTCCTCGACGTCGGCTACAAGACCAGAGGGGTCATCCTCGAAGGAACTGTCGATCAAGCACGACATCAATCCCACGACGAAGTCGCGAAGTCGGCGACCAGTCGAGGCGCTGCGTCCTCAGAAGGAAGACAAGGAGGCCGTCTGCTCCTTTCGAAGAAGCGTGCGCAGTACGAGCGTGCGTGGTCGCAGATCGAAGAGGTCAAGGGAAGCCGACGGTGTCGTCACCGGTACGGTCATCGAAGTCGCTCGCGGGCGGCCTCTATCCCTGACATCGGTCTGCGTGATTCCTTCCCGCTTCCCTCGTCGAAATGCGTGCGCGTCCGCGATCTTCAGCCCTACGATCGGCTGAGATCGAGGCGAAAAATCATCGAACTCGACAAGAACCGCAACAACGTCGTCCTCTCGCGCCGCTCGTGGCCTGAGGAGACCCAGTCCCAGGCGCGGCGAGTTCCTCACGAACCCTCAAGAAGGGCAGGTGCGCGACGGCGTCGTCTCCTCCATCGTCAATTTCGGCGCCTTTCGTCGATCTCGGCGGCGTCGACGGCCTCGTCCACGTTTCCGGAGCTTCCTGGAAGCACATCGACCATCCTTCGGAAGTCGTCGAGGTCGGCCAGAAGGTCACCGTCGAAGTCCTCGACGTCGACATGGACCGCGAGCGCGTCTCTCTCTCGCTCAAGGCCACGCAGGAAGATCCCTGGCAGACTTTCGCGCGCACCCACGGCATCGGCCAGATCGTGCCCGGCAAGGTCACGAAGCTCGTGCCTTTCGGAGCTTTCGTCCGCGTCGAGGACGGACCGAGGGCCTCGTCCACATTTCGGAGCTGGCCCAGCGCCACGTCGACATGCCGGAGCAGGTCGTCAAGGTCGGCGAGGACGTCTTCGTCAAGGTCATCGACATCGACTTGGAGCGCCGCCGCATCTCCCTCTCGCTCAAGCAGGCCAACGAAGGCGTGGATCCCCACTCGGAGGATTTCGACGCTTCGCTTTACGGCATGGCCGCGGAGTACGACGAGGACGGCAACTATAAGTATCCCTGAGGGCTTCGACCCCGGAGACGAACGAGTGGGCTCGAAGGCTTCGAGGCTCAGCGCGAGGCTTTGGGAGAACGAGTACGCTGCAGCGCAGGCCCGCTGGGAGGCCCCAAGGCCCAAGTCGCCAGGCGTTGAGGCCGACGCCGCCGCTGCCCGGCGCCTGAGGAGTCCGGAGTCGGCTCAGGCTTCTACTCGTCGGCTCGGAGACGGGCGGAACGCTCGTGTCCAACGAGGCCTCGCCGCGTCGCGTGAGAAGCTGACGAACAACTGACGGCTGGCCGCTCGACGGACCGGTCGCAAAGGCGCGGGCTCGGCAGGCCCCTGCGCTCTTGCTGCGTCCGCGCCCAGGCGGGCGCAGACACGAAACGGCGGTTTGAAGCTTCGCGGCCTCTTTGCGTCCCGCCCGCGGCGTGACGTGGCTTCCTAAGAACGGCAGATTGATTAGACCATCGTCGCGCTCTGGCCTCCCGCGCGTTTCCCGATTCTATCTTCGAGTCGATTCTGCCGGCTGCCCTTGACCTGCTGTGGGCTGCATCTCTAACCTGAGTATGTCGGCGGCTGTGGAACTTTAGTTCCGCATCGTGGAAGTTCTCTCCCGCCGACAACGGAAACCTACCGGTTCTACCGGAAGTTGAAGGGAAGAGATGTGTCAATGAAGACAACACCCCTTGGCGGCGATGCCGTCACCTCTGCCGAGCGGGCCGAAATCGCGGCCACCGGCACTGTCGAAAGCTTGCAGCCTACGACCCGTCGAACGATGGGCAAGACCTCCTACTTTTTTCGCCTGGCTCGGCGGATGCGTTTTCCATCGGAACGTTACGATGGGCTCGAGCCTGGTGGGAACGCTCAATCTCCTGCAGTCGATCGTCGCCATGACGATTGGATGCTTCGTCATCGGATTCTGCCTCATGCTCAACGGGGCGGCCGGATACAAGTACGGCATCCCATTCGTCGTTCACGCGCGAGCGTCTTTCGGCTTCCATGGGACGGCCTTCCGGCTCGTGCGGAGCCGTTCCCGCCCTTGCTATGGTACGGATTCCAGAGCTGGATCGGAGCGCGGCGCTCTCAAAAGTGCTCGAGGATCATCTTCGGCTTCGAGAACGTCTGGTTCTATTTCATAGTCTCCTGGGGCTTCAAACGCTGCTGTCCATCTTCGGCTTCGAGGGGATCAAATGGCTGGAGAACGTCGGAGCGGTTTTCATCATCCTCTCGCTGATCTACATGTTCGCTTCCACCGTCGCGAAGTACGGAGACCAGATTTCGGAGTCGCTCGGGCGGGGAACGAAGGCACTATGGGGCCTGAAGTTCCTGGAACGCGACGATGCTGTTCTTGGGCATCTACGCCACGATGATCCTCAATGTCTCGGACTATTCGCGCGAGCACTCGAAGGGGACGGGCCGCAGCCTGCTGACTACGATCTACGCCTTCTCGATCCTTCCCGTCACGGTGTTCATGGGGCTCATCGGGCTTATCGTCTCGCAGGCCACCGGAACCAAAGACCCCATCGACGTCTTCTCGGGAGCGGTCGACAACAAACTCCTTCTCATCGTCACGCTTCTGTTCATCGTTTTCGCCCAAGTGACGACGAACGTCCTCAACAACGTCGTGCCCCCGGTCTACGTGCTGCAAGACATTTTCAAGATCCCGTTCAAACCGGCGTTGCCCTCGTGGGCCTGCTCGATCGCCACCTTCCCATGGAAGCTGGTCTCCAAGGAGTCGGCCGACGGGCTGCAGACCTTCGTCCAGATCTACTCGGCCTCCTCGCCCGTCTTCGCGATCATGGCGGTCGATTACTATCTGATTCGCCGCCAGCGGCTCGACGTCGTCGAACTGTACAAGAAGGACGGCAGATTCATAAGGGCGTCAACTGGGCCGCCTACGTCGCCACCCCTGGTCGCGCCGCTGTGGCCTTCGTCTTTGAGTCTCGGTCGCGTGGTATTCGTCGCTCATTCCGGCGGGCCTCATTTACTATTTGCTCATGACGACGGCGCCTTCCAGCTTGAGACGGTACGTCGAAGCTGAAGGCCGCGAGGGTCGCTCCGGAACCGAAGGCGACGACGCAGATCGCGGCGAACCCGACGGCGCCTTCAGCGCGCAGGGCAAGACCGGCGCCTTCAGCGGCACGCAACGCAAGGAAGGCCAGCGCGGCATGAGAATTCTCGTCGTCAACGTCAACACGACCGAGTCGATGACCGAGTCGATCTGCAAGGGAGCCGCGGCCGCGGCGTCGCCCGGAACCGAAATCGTCGGCCTCACGCCCTTCTTCGGCGCCGACTCGTGCGAAGGGAACATGGAAAGCTACCTCGCCGCCGTCGCCGTCATGGACAGGGTCCTCGCATACGACAAGCCCTACGACGCCGTGGTCCAAGCCGGATTCGGCGAACACGGCCAGGAGGGGCTGAAAGAGCTTGTCGAAGCGCCCGTCGTAGACATCAGCGACGCCGCCGCCCATCTGGCGATGCTCTTGGGCTACCGCTATTCCGTGGTCACCACCCTCGACCGCGCGGTTCCCTCATCGAGGAACGCCTGCTTTTGGGCGGCCTGTCAAGCCACTGCGCCTCCGTTCGATCGTCGGGCCTGGGCGTCCTGGAGCTCGAAGGGGAAGAGAGCAAAGTGGTCGACGCGATTGTCAGGCAGGCGCGAGCTCGCTTTGAAAGAAGACGGCGCCGAAGTGATCGTGCTCGGCTGCGGGGGAATGGCCGGCCTCGACAAGGCCATCGAGGAAAGGACCGGCGCGCCCGTGGTCGACAGCGTCGCCGCGGCCGTCAAGCTCGCCGAATCCCTCGTGGGGCTCGGCTTGAAGACGTCGAAGGTGCGCACGTACGCTCCGCCGCGGCCCCAAGACACCGTCTCTTGGCCGCTGTCGCGCCACATCTCACGAGGCGGATCGAGCGCGCAGCGAGATTCGTCGGACATGTCGCGCTAAAAGCCCGCCGGCGTTGCGGCGGCTGCTCACGCACAACCGAATCTGTCACGCACAACCAAATCCATCACGCACGAAGTCGGCGGCGTCCGCATCACGCGATTCAGCGGACGCAGCCGAACCGGACCGAGGTCCGCTGGCCTTCCCGTCACCCCTGCGGGCTGTGGCCGACTCTTACATCGCGGGGAGTTCCGAAAGGACGCCGCCGGTTTGCGGCGAGGACGCCGCAAACCGCCTACAGAAAGGAATTCCGTGAGTACTACAAGTTTCGAGGGCCTTTCGCCACGGCTGTACAACGAGGACCTGGCTCCGGCCGAACAACGAACCTGGACGTTCTACTCCCTTTTCGCCATGTGGATGTCGGACATCCACTCGATCGGCGGATACACCTTCGCTGCGGGGCTCTTCGGCTTGGGGCTGGGCGCCGGAAACGTTTTCTTGTCGCTGACCTTCGGCATCATCGTCGCCTTCATGCCCGCGAACCTCCCAGGTTGGATGGGGCAGGCGACGGGACCGCTGTAGCCTGATTCTCGCTGCGCATTGCCTTCGGCACCTTCGGCGCCAACGTCCCTGCGCTCATCCGAGGCTTCGTCGCCATCGCCTGGTACGGCATCCAAACATATCTCGCCTCCCACGCCGTCGTCATCCTCGTGCTCAGCTCGTTCCCGGCATCAAAGACACCGTCTGACAACGACGGACATCCTGGGCCTGTCGCTGATCGGATGGGTAGCCTTTCCTCCTTGGGCGCCCAGCTTTGCTGCTGCGCAACGGCATGGAGACGATTCGCCGCTTGCAGGATCTGGGCGGGGCCGTGGCGTGTGGGTGGTCATGGCTCTTCTCACCGTCTACATTCTCACCAAGCCGATTGGGAGGTGAACCTCGATCTCAGCAATGCGACGCCGAAGTTCGAACGCTTCACGCATTTCCTCGCGGCCACGGCTTTGACGGTCAGCTACTTCTCCACGCTCATGCTCAACTTCTGCGACTTTTCGCGCAATGCGCCAGATCGCGCCGTTCGGTCACGCGGGCCAATCTGTGGGGGCTTCCGTCAACTTCATCGCCTTCTCGGTGGTCTCGGTGCTTGTCACGGCGGAGACGCTCAAAGTCTATGGAAAGTACATCTGCGACCCGTCGGGTGTCGGCCGCATCGACTCGGTGCTGGCCGCGATCACTGGGGCGATCACCGCGGTGGCGACCCCTCGGCATCAACGTCGTGGCAAACTTCGTCTCGCCGGCGTACGACTTGGCCAACGCCGCCCCCAAGCACCTCGACTTCAGAAGGGCGGCTAATCTCGGCCTGCATCGCCCTGGTCATCCTTCCCTGGCAGCTGTTCAGAACCCCAGTTGTCGTCAACATCTTCCCTCGGAAAGGCGGGCGGTGCTCGGACTCGGGACTGTTCGGGATCATCATGGTCCGACTTCTTTCATCTTGCGGGCAGAAGGTCCTCGTGCTGGATCTGTTCAAGGAAGAGGGGCACTACACCTACGCCAAAGGCTGGAACATGAAGGCCATATGGGTGACCGTGGGATCCTCGATCGTCTCCGCGGCCTTCGTGATCCTCGGAGTCCTCGCGAAGACGGACGGCCCCTTTGCGAAGGGAGGCAAGGCCGCCCTTGACGTACCTGCCGTTCTTCGAGTACCTCCTCCTTCTCATGGTTCATAGGCGCGGCCCTCGGCGGCCTTCAACCTACCCACGACGATGAGACGACGATTCCCTTCGCAAGTCCGTAGCCGCCGCAACGGACGCCGAAGCCGAGAACGCGAACGAGGCCGTCCAGGCTTAAAATTGAGCGGGGCGGTCGGCCTCCGCCGAGAGGGCGCCGGCGATGTCGTCGGCTGTGCAATACAGCGTCGGAACTATCGAGTTTTTGATGAGGTAGTCCGTGATGCGCTCGGCGGGGCCGAAACGGGAGACGGCGGATACAGATCGCCGGGAACCGGAACGGCCACGCAGCGCAGCCCGCGTTCGTGTTCGCCGTTGTCGAGCGCTAGGAGCGTTCGCGGGTCAGTCTCGATTTCCCGTATAAGTTCGTCCTTGTCGGTGATCGTCGTCGGCGTGAAGGCACGCAGCTGGGTCCGTTCGATCGTCGCGAGAGCCTGAGCATGGGGCATGGCCGCGAGAATCGCCTTGGCGACGCCGGTGGCGTGGAGGGAGACCTGGTTTCCGACCTCGGTGAACATGCGCCGTGCGCGCTCGGAGGGGACGTGGGAGATGTATCGCGCATAGTCTTGGTCGAGCATCGCCACGAAACCGATTCGTCAGGGTGACGACGGCTTTCGTGAGAATCGGGCGGAGGGCCACCCCGAGGGCGCCGCCCGCATAGCGCGAAAGCGAGATGAGCCGGGTGCCCAGGGCATACTTCCTGTGCGGCGTCTGATAGATGTAACCGCTGGCCATGAGCGTGCGCAGGAGGCGGGTGGGCGGTGGACGCGGCAGTCTGCCTGTTTGCAAATGTCCGTCATGCTGATCGGCGAACCGGCGGAGGCGACGATCTCGAGTATGCCGAAGGCACGGCTCACAGCCTGAACCGTGGAATTTGATCGCGAGGTTTGCTTCTCGGTGGACATAAGTTGCTCCTTAGGCTGACTTTACGTAGCCTACCGCATCGGTGGTATGCTAGGGTCCGCGGCTAGCAGCGCAGTGCCTCACAAGCTCAGAAATGATAAGAACGTCAAAACATAACCGGGCAAAATCAAAACAAAATAAAAACGACGTTTTCTTCCGCTTCCGCATCGTGGAATTTTTGCGTTTAGAATCGCGGAAAGAGAGCGCGAAGTTCCCAGATCAACGACGATTTAGAGGGAAACACCAATGGCAACCAGGAAAATGCAGCGCCGAGCGCGTCGTGCTTCCCGGCGGCGAAAAGCCCGCGGGCGATTGCCGTCGAGTGACGGCACGGTGGTTGGAATCCTCGAAAAGGACGCCCGTGGAAGCCGACGAGGAAAAGTGCTCATTCCCGACGACCAGGCTCTGATGCCGGGTCCGATCGACATTCACGTTACGTCAACGAACCGGGCCGCACGGAGTGGAAGGGTATGACGGCCACTCGGGCCGCCGCGGCGGAGGATTCACGACCCTCGTCGACATGCCGCAATGACCTGAGCCTGTGCGCCACCTCGCCTGAAAACCTCGGAAGCTGAAGAGAGGCGGCGCGCGGCAAGCTTTCTCCATGGACGCCGGCTTCTGGGGCGGCGCTCGTCATACTGAACATCGAGGAGCTGCGGCCCATGTGGAAGCCGGAGTCTTCGGGTGTTCATGCTTCCTCGGCGATTCGCCTCGACGAGTTCTGACCACGTCCGATCGGCCCACGCCGCTGGCAGCGATGAAGCGATCGCCTCCTGGCGGCCTGCCCATCGTCGCGCGGAGGGACGCCGATCCTCGACTCCGCACTCAGTGCGACGGACGCTCCTACGAGGCTTTCATGAACTCCCATCCCGCGCCGAAGCGGAGAACGCGATCGACTTTCGTCGTCAGCCGTCTCGCCAGACGGGTGCCGCGCGCACATCCTGCACTGCTCCGGCAGGCGCCGCGATTCCATCTCGGAGGCCACGGCCGAAGGCCCGCCGCTCACGGTCGAGACGGCGCTGCGCTCACCTGTCTTCGACGCCGAGGAGAGATACCTGACGGCGCCACCGAGTACCTGAGTGCTGCGCCTGCGCGACCGCATGACAACCGGAGTGGGCGTGTGAAGGCGCTCCATGAGGGGCGTCGTACCGACGCTGCCTTGCCTCGGACCATCTCGCCAGTCCACAGCCGAGCTCAGCATCCTGACGCGAGACTGGCGCCTGCGTGGGGCGGCAATCTCCTCGGTTCAACTCCGGCTCTCCGCAGGTGTGGACGGAGGCCTGCGTCGCGAGCCTCGGCGACGTCGCCCGGTAGCAGAGCAGCGAACCCGGCGGCGACTGTCGGCTCTGCGGGCAGTGGATCCATCGAGGTCGGGGCGGCCGCCGATCTCGCGTCGCGCAGACGAGACGCTCGCCCGTCGACTCGCGTGACGCGCTTCGCAGCCTGCATCCCCTTACCACGGAGTTGAACTCTGCCGAGCGCCGTCAAGGCGGCGCGGCTGGCGGGCGAGGCTGCCGAGCCCTGCACGGCGCTTGCGCGCGGGCGTCGAAAATCACGCGTGATCGCAGTAAAGACACCGCTTGCTATTCCACTGGGGAGGAAAGCTTACGTGGCAATTCACGCTCCTATGCAGTCGAGTCAGTCTCTGTCCGGAGGTCGACACGAGGGGCGGGAGTTTCATCCTGATCACCCGTGATGCGAGTGTATCAGCTGCTCGCGCTCTTTCGAGGCTCGGACGCAACCTCGAGCTGCAGAACCGCGGAAACTGGCGGGTGTACCCCGGCGCCGTCGTCTCCCTTCTCTTCTTCGCTCCTCGACGCGCACGCGCATGGCTTCGAGACGGCGATGTGCCGCATGGGCGGTCAAACGTCATCGTCGAAAACACCCCCGCAGACGACCGCCGTCGATCGCGAAGCGAAGAGTCGCGGCGGACATGCTCCGCTGCGTCTCCCAGTATGCCAACGTCACCGTGCTGCGCCACCCGAACGACGACGTCGAGTGCGCGCAGTTAGGCGCGTCCGTACAGCTCCGCGCTGGTCATCAACGGCGGCTGGGGCCACTGGGAGCATCCGACTCCAGGTGCGCTGCTCGACCTGTACAATCTTGCGCGCAAACAGTTCGGCCAGCATCGAAGGGCTCATGGCTCACGGTGGCGCCACGGACATGATCGAAGCGCGCACCGGCCACTCGATGGCGTGCAGGGCCTGGCGCGTCTGGGCGCTGAGAGGTGACCATCGCCTCTCCCAAGGACAGCCGTTCCGCGCAGGGTCATCGGAGAACATCAAGAAGTATCTGAACGGGCAGCCCGGTGAGGCCTGCACACTCGAAGGACTCCTTCAACGAGTTCGACAAATCAGACCTCGTCACCTGCCCGGCGCTGCTCGGTCTCAGCCGGCGCGACCGCCGAGGCCTCTCAAGAAGGTGATGTGGACGTGCTTCGTCAAGCACGAGACGCTCGACGAGGAGCGCGAGCGAGAAGGGCGCGATCTGTGTGACCCACGCTCTGCGCCGCGCGGGCGAGATGGACCTCGCAATCGACTGACACCCCGAACCAGCACAATGTGCTTCGAGTCGATCCCACTCCGCTCGGTGTCGATCCGCATGGCTCTGCTGACCGCGATCCTCGGCGCCCTGAGCTGCGCGCAAACAAAGCACTTCAAGGAAGGACAAACACGTGGCAGATTTCGAGAGTTTTGGCCGGCGGCGCTACGCTCAAGGCCGTCTATCGCGGGGACATGCTGGCGCTGGAGCGGTCGCCGCGCTTCAAAAAGCTGCTGCTGGGCCTGCAGTGAGATCATTCACGTGCGCTGGTCCAGCCAGGCCGGATGGGATCTTCGACCCTCGATCGCGCATCGGACACGAGAACGGGAACGCGTACAGCTCTGGCGAGAGAGATCGCCATCTACCCGGAGAGTAAATCGGAAACCGAGGCTCCTCGTGGTACGTACGTCAGCTGGCCTCAAGGCCGGGCCAGCTCGGCTCTGCTTGTCCCGCCACGATCGTCGAGGCACCGAACCTCGAGGCTCTGGGCGGCGAGAAGTTCCTGTGGAAGGCGCGGGACATCGGGGTTCCGGCCTCTTCTGATCGATCAGCGTCTGCAGGACGCGCGCGCCCGAACCTCCGTTTACCGGCGGGCCCACGGAGGCCGGACGCAGAAACTCCTCGTCAGGCCGCCGGGTTCGCGGGGAGGATTTACATGGCACGCGTGCGCGTCGATCGACCGCAATCGTTCAGATCCTCTGCAGAGGGTGACGGTAACATCTCGATCAGCGCCGCAATCAACGGCCTGTATTCCGCGCTGAAGGCCGACGGACGGATCGGGCCACATCCTCGCCAGGCAACGGCGAGGCCCGAGTCCCATTACGGCCGAGGGCACACGCGCGCCAAGGTCGCTTACACATCGGCGTGGCCGTCTGGGAGCGTCGGGCCCTGCGGGGCTTCGACATGATCACGGGAATGTGCTGGCTATGGCCGATTCGCTTCCCATCCTGCATGCATCACCGGCCAGGTGCTCACGCCCAAAGCTCGACAAGAGAGGACTCTGGGGAGTGATTTCGTCCGCTCGATCGCCGCGCCGGTAACGAAGCACGCGAAGCGGTTCTGGAGCCCGCACAGATCCCCGGAATCTCCAAAAAGGCGTTCTACCTTATGCGCGAAAGCCGCCCGGGCCCCGTCCTCATCGACCTTCCCGGGCGACGTGTGCAGCCTGGCCGAGGGTCGATTTCGACGTCGATGCGCGAGCCGCGATCGAGGTACGCTTTCCGCCGCCCGTCGCTGCAAACGCTCCAGGTCACGCGCCTCATCGACCCCACCGCCCCGGCTGAGCAGCCGGTCGTCCTCGCGGGCGGCGGCGCGTCATCCAGTCCGACGGCTCGGACGCCCCTCGTCGACCTGGCGGAAACGCTTGAGTGCGCGGTCCCACCGCCTTATGGGCTGGGCGCGACTCCCGACGACCACGTTTTGTCCCAGGGAATGGCTGCAGCGTCAGACCTCCTCCCAGCAGTACGCGCGAACGCCACGCTTTTGGCGCCCAGACCTGGTGGTGGGTATCGGCAACCGCTGGGCCAATCCGCACGCGACGGGCGACCTCTCGGTGTTCCGCAAAGGAAGGTGTCTTCGTCCACGTCGACGTCGAACCCTCCCAGATCGGCCGTGTTTTCGCACCCGACCTCCCGGATCGTCTCCGACGCCAAGGCGCCTCATCGTCAAGCCCGCGGACAAGGCGCGCGAATACAGAGAGGCTGGCAAGCTCGCCGACTGCGCGTGGGCCAAGGGAATGCGACGTCCTGCAGGCCACGATGCAGCGCAAGACGGCCTCTCGAAAACGTGCCGCTCAAACCGCAGCGCGTCTACGAGCGCGATGAACGAGGCGTATCTGGGCGCGACACCCGTTACGTCACAACGATCGGGCTGTCGCAGAGTCCTGAGGCCGCCTGGCTCCTGCGTCTACCACAAGCACCACCATTGGCTCGACCGTTTGCCAGGCCGGGCCGCTGATGGACGAGATCCCTGGCGGCGATCGGCGCGTGCGTCGCCGACCCTGACACCCCGACCGTCGCGCTTCCCAGGCGACTTCTGACTTCAACTTCCCTCGTCGAGGAGCTGGGCCGTGGCCGCCCAGTTCCAACATTCCGTGGGTGCACGTCTCGCCAGCGTCAGCCTCGGCCTTCACTCCGCCAGTCGCGCGGGCCTTCGATACGCGGATCATCGCGTACAGCTCGCTTCGAAGACATCAATTCGCCGGGACGGAAGGGTACGGCGCGTTCTGCACGTCAAGGGTCGCCGAGGGCCCGGGATGCGAGAGCACCTCGCGTGCGTCAAGCCAGAGGACCTCGTCCCCGCATTCATGCCGCGCCCGAGACCGCCGGACGAGCTGAAAGGTCCCCGTTGTGGTCGAGTGCGTGCTCGAGCGGGTGACGAACGTTTCCATGGGCGCGGCGCTGAATTCCGTCAACGAATTCGATACCGCTTGCGGGAGACTGCCGAGGACGCACGGCCATCCTTCCCCGAGCTCAAGCGGAGCTGAGCCGGGCAGGTCGGCGGCATCGGCGTCCGGCGTCGACATATTGAGCGAACGGGATCTGGTCGGGCCCGGCGCGAAGAAGCCGGGCGCCGGCGAACCCGCTAAGCATGACATCGGCGGCCGGCCCGTCAGGGCTCGCGAGGCCGGCCGCCAACAGACGAAAGGACACATTATGGAGTACGCAGTCAACTGTTCTGATCATGTTCAAGGAGCTCTCCGTCCCTCGAGCGGGCCAGGGCAGCCACCGCCGACGCCGGCTTCAAGGCCGTGGAGTTCGGTGGCCGTGGGACGTCGCGCGGTGGTTCCCCGGAGCGCGAGGATATCGACGCCTTCGTCGCTTCGATCCGCGACGCCGGCGTTCAGCTCATCGGGCTCAGCTCGCCGCGCGACATGCCCGGGGAGAGCGCGGCCTCGTCTCGCTTCCCTCACGCGTCGACGATTTCAGGGCGAACGTTCCCGTCGCAGTGGAAATCGGACGCGAGCTCGGGTGCAAGGCGTTCAACGCCCTGTACGGCCTTCGCCAGGAGGGCGTCGACGCCGTGGTGCAAGACGCCGTTCGCGATCGACAGCCTCGGTTCGCGGCTAGGCCGCGGCTGGAGATCGAGGGCGATCGGTTTTAATCGAAACCGTTTCGCGTCGCCGGGTACTCCGCAGACGGCCGCCCAGACCTGTGGCCGTGGTGGACCCAAAGGCCGAGCGCGGCGTCGAAAACGTCGGCTTCCTATGCGACCTCTACCACTTGGCCGCCAACGGGGACGATGTCGCAGCCGTCGCCGCGGGCGACGGAGGAGCCGCCGCCCACTGCCAGATCGCCGGCTCCGGCCGCGGGGAGCGGGGACCGGCGACCCTGGACATCGCAGGTTAAGCTTGCCTCAATGAAGAGGCGGGATACGACGGCTGGTGGCGCTGGAGTACGTGCCCACCGTCGCCACAGCGGACTCTTTCGGCAACCTCCCAGAACTGCCGTAAAGCTCGGCTCCGCTCGCGAGCGGGCTCGCCGTACTGATCGACGCCGGCGAGCCCGCTCGTTTTCACTCGTCGGTCAAAGCGACCCGTGCCCGTCGGTCAAAGCGCCTCAGAGCGGGTGGGAACGGCGAATCAACGAAGGCGCAGACCGGGGGCGGGCGCCAAAAGCGCCTAAAACGAGTGGAACGGCGCCCGCAACCTCTAAGAGCGGAGAGCTCAGATCAGAGTTTCGAGCGGGCGGGGCCCGGACGGCGGCGTGAACACCTCGTCGAGGTCGCAGCAGGATCTCCGGGTGAGCGTCACCTGGAGGCGGAGCGTTTTCCTCCATGCGTTCGGGGAAGAGGTCCGGGGGATAGCGGATCGATCGCGTTCGCGCACCGCCCACGCGAGGCGAGGCCGCCGGCCGTCGTTCCGCCTCTGCGGCGATCTCGGACAGAGCTTCGGCCTGGCCCTGGAAGAGCCAGTCCTGTTCCGAGCGGTGAGTAGGCCATGAGTTCCACGCCGCGTTCGCGCATGAGGGGGAGAAGGTCGTATTCGGGGCCTCTCCGCAGGAGGTTGTAAAGGATTTGGTTGGTCGCGGGCGTCACGCCGAGGTCCGCGAGATCGTCCATGTCCGATGGGGTCAAGTTGGAACGCCCCATGCGCCGATGAGGCCGTCGTCGACGGCGGCCTGCAGCGCCTCGGCAGTCTCCTCGAGCCGGTGATGTCCGCGCCAGTGGTAAAGATAGAGGTCGAGGCGGTCGGTGTTGAGCCTGTAGAGCGAAGCTTCGAGCGCCCTGCGCACGCCCGACGCCGAGGCGTTCGAGGGAAGCACTTTCGAGACGAGGAAGACGTCGTCGCGCCGCCCGGCGATCGCCTCGCCGACCAGCTCCTCGCTCGCGCCGGGCCGTACATCTCGGCCAGTGTCGACACGCGGGCCGAGGTCGAGGCGCTGCGGCGGATCGCGGCGATCTCCGAGTTGCGCTTGCGGCGATCCTCGCCCGAGGTACCAGGTGCCGATGCCGATGGGGATGTCCGTGAGATTCTTCGTGTCCAAGCGTAGTCGATCGGCTGGGCTTCGGTTTGAGGGAAGCGGCGGGTGAGAAAGCGGCGTGGGAGGCGCGGGGCGCCGAGACGAAGGCGATGACGGCGGCGGCAGGCACATGAAAAGCGATGCGGACAGCGAAGATGAGCGATGATGTAGCAGAGGCCGCCCTTCTGCAGTCGACAGGGCAGCGTTCGGTCTGCGGTTGCCGTTTTGACGTCAGGGCCGCTTTACGGCGAGGCGGCGGCCTTTGACGCGGCGGCCGCGGCGGCCGATTCTGGAGATGGCGGCCGCCGGTCGCAAAGGAGATAGCCGATGCTCATCGTGACGCTTGCCGGCGGAATCGGTTCGAGCAGAGTCGACGGTCTGCGCGCGCGCTCGCCAATCGTGACGCAGCTGCTGCTGCTGACGACGTCGCTCGCGACGTCCTCTCTCCCGGCGAGGGAGGCCGTCGCGGGTCGGCGACCGTGGCTGAGGCGGTGAGAGAAGGCGAAAAATCGACAGGTCGGCCCCTCGCGAGATCGTTTCTCGACGACGCCGGGCGCTCGCGCGTTTGAATGCCGTCGTCCACCGAGAACGTGAGCGCGCACAGGCGCAGCTTGCCTCCTGGCGGGAGGGGAAAAGCCTTCGCGCAGTGGCAAGCGCGCGAGGCCGTCGGGCGGGCCCGCCGATTTCGCGCGGCGGGGGACGGTTTTCGCGGGACGGCACTGAGCTTTCGGACGGAGGCATCGAAGTTCTTCGGTGACCGTGCAGAGCTCCCGCGGCAGCGCGACGCGAGCTCGTCCGGGCGGCGACGCCGAGTCTCCAGGCGGGCGGGGAGTCGTCGTCGTCGAGCTCGCGCGCTTTGCCCGGAAGCCCGTACCAGGACGCCTATCACGGGACGATCGTCGTGGACGCCCCGGAAGACGTCCGCGTCTCTGCGCTCGTGATTCGAGGGAATGGACGAAAGCCGACGCTCGGGCGAGGATCGCCAGCCAGACGCCGGCGTCGAGGTGCGAGCTGGCCGACGTCGTCGTCATACGACAACGGCGGCCCCTCGAGGACGCCGCCCGCGCGGCCCGCGAACTGTGGGAAGGCTGGCTCGTCCTATGCCGCGAACATGCGGGAAGGCCGGCGCGTCTTTGGGGCGAGGCGCGCCGAGCTCGAGCAACAGGCGCTGCGCGGCGGCTCGCCCTGACGCGGCAGGGGGCCTTCGTGAACCGGGAGCCCCTCGGAGGGAGGCGTCGCTTTCCTGGAAGGAGCGCGAAGGCGGCCCTGAGGGAGGGCGGCTGGGGAAACGGCCGGCGGCAAAAGGGCGGCGGCGTGCTCAAATCGTCGGCCCGGTCGACGAGGTCTCGCTTGCCGACGCGGGATTTGGTCCGCGCGTGCAGCGCGCGCGGCGAGTCAGGCCTGCAAAACGGTCGCGTTTCCGACGCTCGGCGTGATGCGTCGCCGGGCGATTCCGGCGATGTCGCGTCTGGATCTGGTCGTTGCGCAGTGGGCGATTCCGGCCGTGTCTCTTCTGAGCCTGCCGCCTGTGCGCCAGCCTCGCCTTTTACGTTTCGGCCGATCCCGCTTTGCGATGGCGGGCCGTTGTGACAGAGGCGAGCACGATTGACGCGACGTCGGCAGCGCTTTTGTGAGCCGCCTGCGGCCCGCGGCGTGCTGCCCGCCTGCCCAGCGGCCGACGGTTTGCCTCGCCCGCTCTGCGGCCCGGCGAAAGGCTTTGCCCGTCCGCCGTCCGATACGCCGCCCTCCCGCTGCGTCGTAGAGCGAACATTCGTTCGCGCATAGGCGTCTCTCGTGTAAGCTCGAACCATGACGACCGAGATCGAATCCGAGATCGAGAGGGCGGAAAAAGCCCCTTCCAAGTGGTGTCGCGAATACGCCTCCGGCGATCAGCCCGCACATCGCGGAGCCTGGCGGAGCGGATCGAGGCGGGGAGAAGGACGTCGTCCTCTTTGGGCGCCACCGGAACCGGCAAATCGGCGACGACGGCGTGGCTCATCGAGAAGGTTCAGCGCCCGACTCTCATCATTGAGCCGAACAAAACCCTGGCCGCCCAGATGGCGGCGGAATTCCGCGAGCTCATGCCGAACAACGCCGTCGAGTACTGCTGTCCCTATTACGACACTACCAGCCTGCGCTCCACGTTCCGCAAAACCGACACGTTCATCGAGAAGGATCCTCGATCAACGACGAGGTGGAGAGGCTGCGGCATTCGGCCACGAACTCCCTTCTGACCCGGCGCGACACCGTGGTGGTGGCCTCGGTTTCGTGCATCTACGGATTGGGCACGCCGCAGGAGTACGCACGTGGCCCGCATGGTCCAGCCTCGAGGTGGGCAGCGGATCGACTCGCGACGAGCTCATGCGCGGATTTGTCGGCATGCAGTACACGCGCAACGACGTCGCATTCGCCCGCGGAACGTTCAGGGTGCGCGGGACACGGTGGAAAATCATCCCCGTCTACGAAGAGCTCGCCATCCGCATCAGAGTTCTTCGGCGACGAGATCGACGCGATCACGCTGCTGCACCCGCTCACGAGAACAGTGATCCGCCGCGTCGACCGCGCCCATGTCTCCTGCCTCCATTATGGCGGGCCCCGAACGGATGGCGCGCGCACTGGAAGGATAGAGGCGGAGCTGGCCGAACGGCTGAGACGCTTCAGACGCAGAACAAATGCTCGAGGCCCAGCGCCTGCGAGATGCGCACCAACTACGACGTCGAGATGATGCGAAACACTCGGGTCGTGCGCCGGAATTGAGAACTCACTCGCGCCACATCGACGGGCGGGGCCCGGAACCCGCCCAACACCCTGCTCGACTATTTTCCCGAAGACTTTCCTCCTCATCGTCGATGAGTCCCACGTGACGGTCCCGCAGATCGGAGCGATGTACGAGGCGAGCATGTCGCGCAAGCGCACGCTCGTCGACTACGGCTTCCGCCTGCCCTCTGCCATGGACAACCGGCCGTCGAGTTCCCCGAATCCTCGAACGGATCGGTCAGACGGTCTACCTCTTCCGCCACCGCAAAGCATCGAGATGGAACACCTGACGGCGTCGTCGAGCAGATCATCCGGCCCACTGGGCTCGTCGACCGAAGTCGTCGTCAAGCCACGGAGGGGTCAGATCGACGACCCGCTCAGACAGATCGAGGAGCGGGTCGAGCGCGACGAGCGCGTGCTCGTCACCACGCTGACGAAAGAAGATGGCGGAAGACCTGACCGACTATCTGGCCGGAACGCGACATCAGGTCGAGTACCTGCATTCCGATCGTCGACACCCTGCGCCGCGTCGAGCTTTCTGCGCGTGAGCTGCGCCCGAGCATTCGACGTGCTGGTCGGCATCAACCTCCTGCGCGAGGGCCCTTGACCTCTCGAGGTGTCGCTCGTCGCGATCCTCGATGCGGACAAGCAGGGGTTTTCTCCGCTCGACGACGTCGCTCATCCAGACGATCGGCCGGGCGGCCAGAAACGTCTCCGGCCAAGTCATCATGTACGCGGACTCGATCACTGCCGAACATGCGCGAAGCCATCGACGAGACGAACCGGCGCCGCGCCAGACAGATGGCCTACAACGAGGAGCGCGGAATCGACCCGCAGCCGCTTCGCAAGAAAATCGCCGGACGTCACGGACATGCTCGCCCGAGAAGACATCGACACGGCGGCTCTGCTCGAGGGCGGATACCGCAAGGAGAGGGCCGCGGCGCCGGAGGCTCCGGCGACAGCGCGCGAAAGCGCCGCAGCGGAAGGGGAGCGCGACTCAAAAGGGCTCCGTGAGGAGATGACGGAGCTCATGCGCACAGCCGCGGCGTCGTTGAAGTTCGGAACTGGCTGCGCGCCACAGGGACGAGATCAAAGGCCTCGCAAGCGAGCTGCGGCATCTCCATGCAGGCACAGAAGTAGACGCGGCGCAGCGCGTATCGAGATCCCACGACGAGCCGAACCTTGGCCGAAACGAACAGGATGTTCGCGTAGAATTCGTGGCGGAGGGGAGTACTCCCACCCAACATCGGTTCGTCATCACGGAACGCTCCCGGACCGAGGCCAGCGATGGCGGGAAGAGACCTCCGGTTGTCCCTTGACAGACCGGAGGAAACCATGCCAATGTCCACGAATGCGCTCGCCGGCGACCGACGCGGCGCAGTCCATGCAGGTCCACATGCACGAGTGGCTCCGTTCTGGGCGGGCCTCGTCGTCGCCCTCATCGGCATGGACCTCTTTCTGCACCTGCGAAAGCCCCATGAGCCGACGATCAAAGAGTGCACGAGGTGGCTCGTCTTCTACGTCGGCCTGGCCGTCGTCTTCGGCGTTTACACCTGGTTCCGCCACTCCTCGGAGTTCGCATTCAGTACTTTCGCGACCTATTTCACCGAGTACTCCCTCTCGATCGACAACATCTTCATCTTCATAATCATCATCGGCTCCTTCAGGTTCCCAGGAAAATATCAGCAAAAGGTGCTCCTGCTGGGCATCGTCATAGCCCTCGTCCTCAGGCTCGTCTTCATCCTCCTCGGCGCCACCCTCCTCAAGAGTTTTTCCTGGCTATTCTTCATCTTCGCCGCCTTCCTCCTATGGACGGCGTGGAACCAGCTCCGCGAGGGCGTCGAGGACCGGAAAGACCCGGACCATGACGACGACGAGTACAAGCCGAACGCCGTCGTTCGCGGAGCGCGCAAGATATTCTTGGTCACCGACGGCTTCGTCGGAGACAAAATGATGGTGCGGCGAAACCACAAAACCTTCGTCACGCCTTTCTTCCTGTGCATCATCTCCATCGGATCGGCGGACCTCATGTTCGCCCTCGACTCGATACCTGCGTCCTTCTGGGCTGACCTCCCAACCGTTCATCATCTTCGCCGCCAACGCCTTCGCGCTCATGGGGCTGCGCCAGCTCTTCTTCCTCGTCGAAGGGCTCCTCGAACGGCTCGTCTGCACCACTACGGGCTCACGCCGCGATCCTCGCGTTCATCGGCTAAACTCCTCGTCGAGGGCCTGCCACGGGCAGGGGATGGCTCGAATTCATGCCCGACATCCACCCCCTCGTCTCCCTCGCCGCCATTCTCGTCATACTCTGTCCTCACCAGTCGTCACGTCCCTCGGAAAGACGAAGCGCGACGCCATTGAAGGCACGAAACGTCGAGAGGCGGCGACGAGATCGAAGCCGGCCGGGTCGCCCAAGCCTTCCGCCGAGGAGGCAGGGGCGCCTTCCGTGAGGCGCCGAGACCGACGGCGGCGCGCAGGAATCGCCCGCGGACAGAAGGCGAGCCCGAAGAATCGCAACGATCGGGAGGAAACGGCAGCCCGGAAACGCGCGGCGTTCGAAACAGCCTGTCAGGCCTGAGTCCCATGAACACAAGAAAAAAACACAATTGGGGTTGGGCCCAGGGCCGAGGGTCGAAGTCGGCCTCAGGCGTGTGGGGATGGCAGGCACTGGCGCGAGGAAGCAGCTCAGCACGGCCTGGTCGTCGGCGCCGTCTGCTGGCGCAGCGATGATCCGCGCACACGAATCTGAATCCTGATGGAACAGGACCACCGGGTTGATAACAGCGCCCTGGTGAAGCCGGAAACAGGAGCCTTGGCCGCCGGGCGATCCAGCCGAAGTTTACCTGACCACACGCCAGAACGACGATCGGTCTTCCCTCGTCGATGCCGAGGACGAACCACGTGAGGGCGAGCATCGTGGCGAGCAGCGCTGCAATGACGGTTGGGGCGAGGAGGAGGGGAGCCGTCACACTCCGCGGCCGCCCCTCATGCCGTCGCATTGACGACCGCCAGCTACGATGAGGATGATCGAAGGGTGTGATCTTCTTCACCGTCGACGCCGCGCTCCGGAACCAGTCGCCCACAAACGGCTGACGGCCCGACGAACAGGGCGGCAGCTTGGTCTGATCGAGCCCAAACCGCCTCCGGGACGCACCGCCGACGTCGAGGACAGGAGGACGAGGAACAACGTGACAGGCTTATGCGAAATGGAAATAGTAGCGGGCACGGCTGCCGCAACGTTTCCCTTCGCGATGGGTGACGAGGTGACCGGGTTAAGATCGTCGACGGAGGATCGCGATATGGAAACCGGTGGCAGTCGTGCCCCACAGGCTCGGCGGCGCGCGATCAAGGCGGAAAGCCACGTACGTCGCCAAAAGAACCGGGTTGCAGCTTGACGTTCGCCCAGGCCCGCGAGCACCTCGCCTGTGCGCAGGCGCATTCATAGACAAGGAAGACGAGGCATACCGACAGATCCGCGACCGTCGAAAGAATCTCGCGCCCCGTGGCGGGAACGGGCAGCGCGAGCCCGAGGCCATCGCCAAGACGATCCCGGCGACGAAAGGATCGATCGTTCAACTTCGAGGGCGCCGGCTCATGCCCCTCAGTCTCCTGACCTGCCGCGTTCTCATCATGCCCCGTCCGCCCGGCTCGTGTCCGCTTTCAGGCTCAAGCCGAGGGTTGACCGCGGGATTCCAGACTCGCGCGTTTGCGTTCTTGATGACGCCGAGCTCGCGGAAGGGGTCGCCCGCCAGCACGTTCAGGCCCGCCTCGGGAGTCGGCCTTCGACGAGGATGAGGGCGCTGTCGTCCCCAGCGGCCCGAACGCAGGGACGGAGCCGGCCTCGTGAAGGTCGCGAAGGTGGGCGCGATGGGTCGGGCGATGCTCGGCGATGAGTCGCTGGGCGACATCGTGCGTGTACTCGATTGCAATGATAGCCATGAGGCCAATTCTAGCGATTCTCCGGGGCGAGTACTCTCGGACGCCAAAAAGCCTCTTGACCGTCAAAAAGCCTCCAGGGCCGACGGCGGCCTGCCGTCGGTGGTAGGCAATCCACGATTGCGATGCTCGAACAGATGTTTCAAGACGATACAATTGCCGGGTGATTGACGAGATCACGCATCAAGGCGCACGTAGACACAACCTCAAAAACGTCGACCTCAGCATTCCCCGCGACAAAATGGTCGTATTCACGGGGCTTTCCGGGTCTGGCAAGTCGTCCCTGGCGTTCGACACGATCTTTCGCCGAGGGCAGCGCAGGCTACGTTGAGTCCCTCAGCTCCTACGCGCAGAATGTTCCTCGGGAGGATGGACAAGCCCGACGTCGATTTCATCAGAGGGCTTTCCCCGGCTGTTTCGATCGATCAAAAGTCCACGAACCACAACCCTCGCTCGACAGTCGGCACGGTGACCGAAATATACGACTACCTGCGTCTGCTTTTTGCGCGCGCGCCGGCGTCCAGTTCTGCCCGGAATGCGGCGAGCAGATCCGCGCCCAGAGCGCCGAACAGATCACCGACAGCGTGTCGACCTTTGGCCCGCGCATGGCCCAGTTCTTGCGCCGGTAGCCCCGCGGCCGCAAAGAGCGAGTACGCGGAGCTGTTCTCCCAGCTCGCCTCCGACGGTTTCTCCCGAGCGCGGGTCGACGGCGAGGTCGTCCGCCTCGACAGCCCGCCGAAGCTGGAAAAGAACGTCAAGCACGACATCGACGTCGTCGTCGACCGGCTCGTCATCCGAGACGGCATATCCTCGCGCCTGAACGACTCGATCGAGACGGCGCTGAGGCTCGCCGGCGGCTTCGTCACCGTCGAGAAGGTCGACGCCCCGCGGACGACCCGGCGCGCGAGCGCAGATACTCGAGAGCGTTCGTGCCCGAACGAACACGAGCTGGGAATCGAGGAAATCGAACCGCGCACCTTTTCCTTCAACGCGCCCTACGGCGCGTGCCCGGCCTGCGACGGAATCGGTTCGCATCTGCAGGTGGACCCCGAGCTGGTCGTCCCCGACGATTCGCTCACCCTGCGCGAGGGCGCCGTGGCCCCGTGGACCATCCATCAGGATTTTTTCACCCGGCAGCTTGAAGCCCTCGGCGAGGACCTCGGCTTCGACGTCGACACGCCATGGCGGGACCTCCCGACGAAGGCGAAGAACGCCATTTTGCGGGGCAAGGACTACAAGGTGCGCGTGACCTATCGCAACCGATGGGGCAAGGAGCGCACGTACGGCACGGGATTCGAGGGCGTCGTCGCCGCGTCAAGCGCAAACACGGCGAGACCGAGTCAGACTGGTCGCGCAACCGATACGAAGGCTACATGCGCGAGGTGGACTGCGAGGCGTGCGGAGGCGCCCGGCTGCGGCCGGAGGTCCTTGCGGTGCGCATCGACGGAAAGAACATCGACGACGTCTGCCGGCTCTCCATCGACGAGGCGAAGAAGTTCGCCGACACCGTCGAAACTCGACTCAGCGCCAGAGCGAAGATCGCCGAGCAGGTCCTCAAAGAGATCAAAGGCGCGTCTGGGATTCCTGGTCGACGTCGGCCTGACGTATCTGAGCCTGTCGCGCAGCGCCTCCACGCTTTCCGGGGCGAGGCCCAGCGCATTCGCCTCCGCCACCCAGATCGGCGCGGGGCTCGCGGGCGTCCTCTACGTCCTCGACGAACCGTCGATCGGCCTTCATCAGAGGGACAACGAGGCTCATCGCCACGCTCTCGCGGCTGCGCGACATCGGCAACACGCTCATCGTCGTCGAACGACGAGGACACGATCCGGACCTGCCGACTGGGTCGTCGACATCGGCCCCAGGCGCCGGGGCGCTCGGCGGCGAGGTCGTCTACTCGGGTCCCGAGCGCGGGGCTGAGCGCGTGCGAAGACTCGATGACCGGGCAGTATCTCGCAGGAAAACGGAAAATCGAGGTTCCCCTGCGAGCGGCGCCCGCGTCGACCCGAGAGCGTGCGATCAAGGTCAGGGCGAGGAAAACAACCTCAAGGGCGATCGACGTCTCTCCCCTTTCCGTGGTGACGGCCGTGACGGGCGTGTCAGGGCTCCGGCAAGTCCACTCTGGTCAACCAGATCCTCCACGAGTCCCTGGCGCACACGCTCAACGGGGCGCAGACGATCTGAGGCGGCACAAAGTCGGTCACGGTGGGAGGCCTCGACAAGGTGGTCCACGTCGACCAGTCGCCCATCGGGCGCACGCCTCGCTCCAATCCGGCCACGTACACGGGCGTGTGGGACAAGATTCGCGCCCTGTTCGCGCAGACCGCCGAGGCGAAGGTCCGCGGATACGGGCCCGGGCGGTTCTCCTTCAACGTCAAAGGCGGGCGCTGCGGGGGCGTGCAGGGGAGACGGCACGATCAAGATCGAAATGAACTTCTTCCGGACGTCTACGTTCCGTGCGAGGTGTGCAACGGGCTGGCACAACCGCGAGACCTTGGAAGTGGCCTACAACGGCAAGAACGTCAGCGACGTCCTCGCCATGACGATTGCGGAGGCCGCCGTCTTCTTCGAGCCGATCAGCGCGATCCGGCGCTACCTGCAGACCCTCGAAAGGGTGGGCCTCGGCTACGTCAAGCTCGGCCAGTCGGCCACCACGCTCTCCGGCGGCGAAGCCCAGCGCGTCAAGCTGGCCTCCGAGCTGCACCGGCGCTCGAGGCGGCAAAACCGTTCTACATCGTGACGAGCCGACCACGGGCCTTCACTTCGAGGACGTCCGCAAACTCCTCCAGGTCCTCCAGTCTCTGGCGGACAAAGGCAACACCGTGATCGTCATCGAGCACAACCTCGACGTCGTCAAAAGCGCGGACTGGGTGATCGACATGGGCCCCGAAGGCGGCGACGGCGGCGGGCGCGTCATCGCCGAGGGCACGCCCGAGGACGTCGCTGCAAAGTCGAAGGCTCGCACACCGGCCGGTTCCTGGCGCCCATGCTGGAGCGTTAGATGGCCGATCCCGCGTCAGTACAGGGCCTGGAGCAGTGCCATACCCACGCAGCCGGGGTCTATCGGTTCCTCGACGGCGAAGGGCGGGTCCTCTACGTCGGCAAGGCCAAGAATCTGCGCGCCCGGCTTTCGAGCTACTTCCAGGACCCAGCCGGACTGTCGGACCGCATTCGCGCGATGGTCTACACGGGCCGAGGACGTGAAAATGGGTGGTCGTCGGCTCCGAGGTCGAGGCGCTCACCCTCGAATACCTGTGGATCAAAGAGTTCACGCCGCCCTTCAAGCGTCGTTTTCCGCGACAACAAGTCCTATCCCTACCTGGCGGTCTCGCTGGGCGAGAATATCCCGGGTGTGGGTGACCCGCCAAGAGCACAGGAAGGGCTACGCGCCACCCTCGGCCCGTACACGAGGAGTGTGGGCGATACGCGAAACGCATCTCGACCGGCTGCTGGGCGTGTTCCCCATGCGTTCGTGCACGAAGGCTCAGTTCAACCAGGCCCGGCGCCTGGGCCGCCCCCGCCTGTTCGGCACATCGGAAATCGCAGCGCGCCGTGCATCGAAAGGGTCACGCCCGAAGAGGCATCGCGAAACGGCCATGAGCCTCATCCGGTTCATGGAAGGCGGCGGCTCGAAGGCGATAGCGACGCGGCGCAAACGGATGCTCGAGGCGGCCAACGCCGAAGAGCACGAGACGGCCGCCAGGCTGCGCGACGAGATATCCGCGCCTCGAAGCGGTCAACGGCGCAACGTCATCGTTTTGAACGAGAACCTTGACGTCGACATTTTCGGCATCGCGTTCGACGAGATCGAAGCGTCCGTGCAGGGTCTTCTACGTCCGCGGCGGCGGGATCCGCGGCCAGCAGGCGTGGATAAGCGACGAGATCGGCGGCCTCGAACTGTCCGAGATCGTTTCGAACCTCGTGCTGCAGGTCTACGGCGACGTGAAGTTCGACGACGTCGTCGCCGTGCCAGAGGCCTCGCGCAGCGTGGACGACCGCGCGCACACGCCCGCCCGGTGCGATCCCCTTCCGAAATATGGGTTCCGGGGCTGCTCGGGAGGATCGCGCTCGAGCTCAAAAGTGGCCTCGCCGAGCGCAGGGGAGGACGGTCCGCCTGAAGACGCCGCGCCGCGGCGACAAGGCAAGCTCGCGCACACCGTGCGGCTCAACGCCGAGCAGGCGCTCGCCCGCCACAAACTGGCGCGGGCCGCGACATCACCGTCCGCTCCCAGGCGTTGGAGGAGCTGCGAGACGCGCTCGAGCTCGAGCGCGCGCCCCTGCGGATCGAGTGTTGACGACGTCTCGCACACCCAGGGCACGCACCGGTGGCTTCAATGGTGGTCTTCGAGGACGGTTTGGCGAAAAGCCGACTACAGACACTTCATCGTGCGCGGGCCGCGACGGCGAGGGCGCCGGACGACACGGCCGCGATGGACGGTGCTGCGCCACCGCAGACTCGCCAGGCTCCTCGCCCGGAGCGGCGGGCGACGACGTCAGCGCCGCCGAGGACGAGGATCGAGGCGATCGCGCGAAAGCCGCCGGCGAAGCCGAGCGAACGGACTGAGAAGCCCGCGGGTCCGAGCGAGTTCCCGAAGCCGAGACGGGCCTTCGAACGCGAGCGTTTCCAAAAGCCTCCGACGCCGCGGCGAAGACGGGCAGTGCGAAAAACGCAGCCGAGCGGGCGGCGCGGAGGACGCAACGCCCGGCGAGGCCGAGGCCGCAACGACGTCCCCAGGCTGCCGAGCGGCCGAGCGCCCCCGAAGGTTCGCCTACAAGCCTGACCTCATAGTCGTCGACGGCGGGCTGCCGCAGGTCAACGCGGCGCAGAGGGTCGTCGAGGAAACGGGAGCTGACGTCCGCATCGTCGGCCTGGCGAAAAGACTCGAGGAGGTGTGGATTCCGGGCGAGGATTTCCCCGTCGTCCTGCCAGAGGCGTTCCCCTCGTTGCGGCTTCTCCAGCAGCTGCGCGACGAATCGCACCGATTCGCCATCACGTTCCACAGGAAGAAGCGGACAAAGGCCATGACCCGGTCCGCGCTGGACGCCGTGCCCGGTTTGGGGGCGGCCAAGCAGAAGGCCCTTTTGGGCTCGCTGGGGTCGCTTGCAAAGATCAAGGCGGCCTCCCAGGAGGAGCTGCCTGAAAGTGCAGGAATCGGCCCCGCCCTGGCGCGCGCCATCGCCGAGCATTTCGCCGGCGCGGGCTGACCGTCGGTTTGCGGGCGCTGGACGATCGTCGGCGGGCAGGGCCGGCCGGCTCCCGTCAGGCCGTCGCCCGGTTGTTGCCGGCCGCGGTTTTCTGGGGCGGCGACTGAGGTCTGTGGCATGATGTTATCCATGGACGACATCAACGACACGGGCCTCATTCCGGCCTGTGTGCCGGAGCGGGACCAAAAGCAGCGAAGCTGCCGCCCAGCGATCAGCCCGAGCTTCTCATCATCAGCGGAATGTCGGGGCGGGGCGCACCCGTGCAGCGGACACGCTCGAGGACCTCGATTGGTACGTCGTCGACAATCTCCCGCCGCGCCTTTTGCGGGCCCTTGACGGGGATGATGACGCCGGACGAGGGAGTGCGGCGCCTCGCCGTCGTCGTCGACGTGCGCTCCCGCGAATTCTTCGCCGAATTCTCATCCATACTCGCCGGCCTCAAAGAGTCGGGCTTCAACTACCGACTGCTCTTCCTCGATTGCAGCGACGACGAATTGGTCAAGCGATATGACAGCGTCCGCCGCCCGCACCCCCTCCAGGGAGACGGCCGGGTGCTCGACGGAATCGCGGCCGAACGCGCCCTGCTCGACGACATGCGCAAACAGGCGAACATCATCATCGACACGAGCGGGATATTCCGTCCACGACCTCGCGCGCAAAATCAGGGGCCTTGTGGCCGACGAAGCCCAATCCGACGTTCGCGTCACCGTGATGTCCTTCGGTTTCAAGTACGGCCTGCCGGTCGACGCCGACAACGTCGTCGACGTCCGCTTTCTGCCCAACCCATACTGGGTCAGCGAGCTGCGGCACCTGACGGGGCGCGACGAGCCGGTGGCAAACTTCGTCCTCGAAAAGGTCGGGGGCGCCGCGTTCGTCGAGAAGTACGCCTCGCTCATCCTCGAAGTGCTCCAGGGATATGCTCGCGAACTCAAGCCTTTCGTGACGTTTGCCGTGGGGTGCACGGGCGGCAAACATCGATCGGTCGCCGTCGCCGAGGCCATCTCCGAAAAACTCCGCGCCTCGGGCCAGGCGGTGCGGACGATCCACAGAGACGTGGGGCGCGAATGAGCGAGGCACCGCATAGACCGCGAATAGACGCCGCGCAGCAATGAACAACGCGGACGACGCCAAACGCGGATTTTACGGCCCCAAAGTCGCGTGGCCCTCGGCGGCGGGCACGGCCTGTTTCAGCCAGCCTTTCGGCGTTGCGCCTCATGACGCACAACGTCACCGCCGTGGTCACGGTCGCCGACGACGGCGGATCCTCCGGCAGGCTGCGCAAAGAATTCGGCGTGCTCCCCCCGGGCGACCTTCGGATGGCCCTCTCGGCGCTGTGCGACGACGGCGAATGGGCGCAGACGTGGCGGGACGTCCTCCAGCATCGATTCACGTCCAACGGCCCGATGAGCGCCACGCGCTGGGCAATCTGTTGATCCTGGCGCTGTGGGGAGCAGATGGGAGACTCCGTCCTCGCGCTCGACTGGGTCGGGCAGCTGCTCGGCATCGAGGGGCGCGTGCTCCCGATGTCGCCGACCCCTGCTGAAATCGAGGCCGTCGTCGGGACTTCGGCGGGCCCAAAAGGCGCCCATTCGCGGCCAGGTCGCGGTGGCCAGCACCCCGGGGATCGTCGAGCACATCGGCGTCGTCCCGGAAAATCCCCCCGCCCAGCCCGAAGCCGTCAGGCGATCCTCGACGCCGACTGGGTGATCGTCGGCCCCAGGATCGTGGTACACGTCCGTCATTCCCCATTCCTGGTTCCCAAGCTTCGCGAGGCCCTGTGTGCACGACGAAGGCGCGGGAAGGCCCTCGCGCTCAACCTCAACGCGGACAAAGAGACGAAGGGAATGGGGGCGGCCTCACGCATTCGCTCGCTGAAAGACCACTGCCCGGACCTGCGATTCGATATCATTGTCGCCGACCCGACGAGCATCGACGACATCGACGGAGCCGAGAGGGCCGCCACAGAATGCGGGCGCAACTTCTTTTGAGGGCAGGTTAGAATGAGCGACGGATCGGCCGCCACGACCCGCTGCGGCTCGCAGCGGCGTATCGCTGACGCGTTTTACGGGGGTCTTCGGGGACGTCGCCGGCGCTGAGTGACCCGGCGCGCGCGCTTCCGCAATCATCAGTCAACGGAAGAAGCCAATGCCAGCGATTGACCCACTAGCCAAAGACGAACTCTCGCAGAGTCCGCCCGCGCATGCTCTCGTGCGTGATCGCGGAGGTTTCGACGATGTTTCGCTTTGCCGGCGGATTGCAAATCGCAGGGGGCAGGTCGCGCTTCACGCGGAACTGAGCCACGCGGCGAGCGCTCCGCCACCTGTGGGACCTCGTCTCCCCGGGCTTTCAACATAGGGCAGCGAGCTTCTGACGGTCTCCTCGTCCATGAGGCAGTCAAACCATTACCTCGTCCGCATCACCAGCAACGGCGAGCGCATCGCGCGCCGCCTCAGCCTGCTCGACATGCACGGCCGGCCCGTGCGGGGCTTCCGCCGGCGATCGTCGGAGGGTCAGGCCGACGGCACCGCCGCATGGCGGGCGCGTCCTGGCTCGCGGATCCCTCTTGGAGCCGGGGCGCAACGCGCCTCCTCGAAGTCATCTGCCCCAGCCTCGAATCCTCCTACGCCCTGGGGGGACTGGCGCGGCGCATGGAGATCCCGTACCGCGCGCGCGAATCGCGCGGAGCGCATCGCGTCGACATCCGCGAGGGCGACGCAATCGCCGAAATGCTCACAAGAATGGGCGCCAACGACGTCGTCTTGAAGTGGGAGGAACTGCGCGTCGAGAGGGAAGTCCACGGATCGGGCCAACCGCCTTGCCAATTTCGACGACGCAAATATGCGCCGCTCCGCCGACGCCGCCGTCACTAGCCGCTCATCCGGGTCAAGCGCGCATTCGAAATCCTCGGCGACGACATCCCTGACAATTTGCGCGAAGCAGGCGAATTCCGCATGAAGTACCCGGAGGATTCGCTCAATCTTCTCGGCGAGCGGCTCAACCCGCCTGCCACGAAGGACGCGGTGGCCGGGCGGCTTCCGGGCGCCTGAACACGATGGCCGACAAGCGCGCCGCCGAGCTGGGCGTCCCATCGACGCTCGACGCCGCCCGCGCCGCACGACGCCCCTCGACGACGCCCTGACGCGGGCGCTCGGGTCGGAGAGCGACCGGCCGTCCCGGCGCGGCACAGACGCGCGCCGGCGGAAAGTCACATGTGCATTCCGACGGCGGCGCCAGACGCGGCGAATCGGCGCGGGCCTCAGACTTTCTACACACGCCCGGGCCGTCGCCTTGCCGACGTGTGAAAGGTCGCAGCCCACGATGTGGGCATTCCTAGGCTCTTCGCAGTTCGCCCAATAGAATTGAGACGTACACCGGACGTACAACGTTCGGTCAAGATGGCCGAACAGGCCAAGACCACCTGCGTGAAAGCGCACTAGGAGAGGAAACAGTGACCGTCAAGGTTGGCATCAACGGATTTGGCCGCATCGGCCGTAACTTCACCCGCGCTGCTCTGGCTCAGGGCGCGGATATCGAGATCGTCGCGGTCAACGACCTGACCGACAACAAGACGCTCGCACACCTGCTCAAGTACGACTCCATCCTCGGCAAGCTCGACGAGGACGTGACCTACACCGAAGATTCGATCACGGTTGGCGGCAAGACGATCAAGGCTCTCGCAGAGCGCGATCCGGCCAAAGCTTCCTGGGGCAAGCTCGGGCGTGGACATCGTCGTCGAGTCGACCGGCCGCTTCACCGACGCGACTGCGGCCAAGGCCCATCTTGACGCGGGCGCCAAGAAGGTCATCATCTCGGCCCCGCCAAGAACGAGGACGCCACCTTCGTCATCGGCGTCAACGAGCAGGATTACGACCCCGAGAATCACGACATCATTTCGAATGCCTCCTGCACCACCAACTGCCTTGCGCCTCTGGCCAAGGTCCTCAACGACGAGTTCGGAATCGTCCGCGGCCTCATGACCACGATCCACGCGTACACCGCCGACCAGAACCTTCAGGACGGCCCGCACAAGGATCTGCGCCGCGCCCGCGCCGCCGCCCTCAACATCGTTCCCACGAAGACCGGCGCCGCCCAGGCCGTCGCCCTCGTCCTTCCCGAGCTCGAGGGCAAGTTCGACGGCTACGCCCTCCGCGTTCCGACGCCGACCGGCTCCGTCACCGACCTCACCTTCGAGGCCGAGAAGCCCGTCACCGTGGAGTCCGTCAACGCCGCCGTCAAGGCCGCGGCCGAGGGCCCGCTCAAGGGCGTTCTCGCCTACACCGAGGATCCGATCGTCTCGAAGGACATCGAGACCGATCCGCATTCCTCGATCTTCGACTCCGGCCTGACCAAGGTCATCGGCAACCAGGTGAAGGTCGTCTCCTGGTACGACAACGAGTGGGGCTACTCCAACCGTCTCGTCGACCTCGCCAAGCTGGTGGGCTCGAAGCTCTGACGTCAATGAGTTGACATGATGCCCGCGCACGTCTCGGCGTGTGCGGGCATCTGTGCAGTGAAAAGGAAAATCATGAGGACCATCGACACGCTCGGCGATCTTGCCGGCAAGAAGGTTTTCGTCCGCTCGGACTTCAACGTCCCGCTCGACGAGAATCGCAACATCACCGACGACGGCCGCATTCGCGCCGCCCTTCCCACCCTTAAGAGGCTCCTCGACGCCGGCGCGCGCGTCGTCGTCTCTGCCCACCTTGGCCGGCCCAAGGGCCAGGTCAAGCCCGAGTTCTCCCTCGCGCCCGTGGCCGCGCGCCTTTCGGAGCTTCTCGGCGCAGACGTTCCGCTCGCCGCCGACACCGTCGGCCCCTGACGCGCACGCCAAGGTCGGCGCGCTGGGGAACGGCCAGATCGTCCTCCTCGAGAACGTCCGCTTCGACAAGCGCGAGGATTCCAAGATCGACGCCGAGCGGGAGGAGCTCGCCAAGGAATACGCCGATCTCGCCGACGTCTTCGTCTCCGACGGCTTCGGCGTCGTGCATCGCAACAGGCGTCCGTCTACGACATCGCCAGCTCGTTCCGTCGGCCGCCGGGGAGCTCGTCTTCAGAGAGATCGACCGCTTTCCCGCGCCACGAAGAACCCCGAGCGGCCCTACACGGTGGTGCTCGGAGGCTCGAAGGTCTCCGACAAGCTCGGCGTCATCGAGAACCTGCTCGACAAGGCCGACCGGCTCCTCATCGGCGGCGGAATGGCCTACACGTTCCTGCTCGCCGAAGGGCACGAGGTCGGAACCTCGCTGCGCGAGGACGACCAGGTCGCCACCGCAGCGGAGTACCCTGAAGAAGGCCAGGAGAACGGCGTCAAGCTGCTCATTCCGGTCGACACCGTCGTGGCGCCCTAAGTTCGCTGGCCGACGCCCCCGCGACCGTCGTGGCCTCCGAGCGCCATTCCGGCCGACCAGATGGGCCTCGACATCGGCCCGGAGACGGCCAAGGCCTCACGCCGACGCGATCGCCGACTCGAAGACGATCGTATGGAACGGCCCCATGGGCGTTTTCGAGTTCGACGCATTTTCCGCGGGCACGCGCGCCATCGCGAAAGCGATGGAGGACACCGACGGATTCACCATCGTCGGCGGCGGCGACTCGGCCGCGGCCGTTCGCAACCTCGGCTTCGACGAGTCGAAGTTTCTCCCATATTTCCACCGGCGGCGGCGCCTCCCTCGAGTTCCTCGAGGGCAAGGAATGCCCGGGCATCGCAGTTTTGGAGGACTGATGGCGCGCACACCCATTATGGCGGGCAATTGGAAGATGAACCTCGACCACCTCGAGGCCAATCAGCTCGTTCAGAAGCTCGCGTGGTCTCTCGGAGACCTCGACCATGACTACGCCAAGGTGGAGGTGGCCGTGATCCCGCCGTTCACTGACCTCCGCACGGTGCAGACCGTCGTCGATTCCGAAGGGTTGAAGATCAAATACGGCGCCCAAGACGTCTCGACCCACGACAATGGCGCATACACCGGCGAGATCTCCACGGACATGCTCGTCAAGCTCGGCTGCACTTATGTCGTGGTCGGCCATTCGGAGCGCCGCGAATACCACGGCGAGATCGAACGAGCTCATCGGCGCGAAAGGCGAAAGAAGGCGCTCGGGGCGGGCCTGACGCCGATTGTCTGCTGCGGCGAGGCGCTGGAAGTGCGCAAGGAAGGCCGCCAGGTCGAGTACGTCGTCGGGCAGATCGACGCGATGTTCGCCCAGCTCAGCGGGAAGGACGTCGCCTCCTCCGTCATCGCCTACGAGCCCATCTGGGCCATCGGCACGGGAGAGGTCGCCACGCCGGAGGACGCGCAGGAGGTCTGCGGGGCCATCCGCCGGAGGATCGCCGAGCTCTACGACGATTCCGTCGCCGACGCCGTGCGGATCCAGTACGGCGGGTCTGTGAAATCCTCGAACGTCGTCGAGATCATGGCCCAGCCCGACGTCGACGGCGCACTCGTCGGCGGAGCGAGCCTCAAGGCCGACGAGTTCGCGAAGATCGCAACCTATTACAAGTGACTCATGCGCGTGCGCGGGCGCTTCATTGCGGCGCCCGCGCACGGCATTTATGCTTGTACAGGCACGCCTCGCGCCCGCGGGCGCACTGAATGCAACCACCGCTCTGCACGGGCCAGGCAGGCACGCCTTGCGTCCGTGGGGCATCGGAAGGAAACGTTGTGAAGGTTCTCCTCATAGTCTGCGAGGTTCTCCTCGTCATTACGAGCATTCTGCTCGTCTTGTCGATTCTGCTCCACAAGGGCAAGGGCGGCGGCATCTCCGAGATGTTCGGCGGCGGCATTTCAACCTCGATGCGTTCGTCGGGAGTGGCCGAACGCAACCTCAATCGCATCACCGTCGGCGTGGCCCTCATATGGAGCGTGGTGATCGTCCTCATCGGGCTCATCGTGAAATTCGGCTTGAGCGCCGCGGATGAAAGCTGCATGACTTTGCGAGCGCTCTCGGCCGAAAGCGCTCGCAAAGTCAGCCGCCTCATTTTTCAAACTGACAGTTTTCAAACTGACAGACGCGCCCGTTTGGCGGCTTTCAAAAAGGCCGCCGGGCGCAAGCCCAGCCCGCTCGCAGGAAGGCAAAAGTCGCCTGTTTGCGAGGCCACGGCTCGCCCGCCCAGAAAAAGCGGCGAGCCAGCCCTCGTTCGCCGGGCCAGCGCTCACTCGCCGGAAGGCAGCACCCTTTCCAGACCGTGTTTGAGGACTTCTTCGTAGGCGGTGTCGGGCGTCATCTCGAAGCTCCTCGATCATCTTCGACTCCATTGTGCGCATCGTCAGGTTGACGCGCTGGACATCGCGGCCGGGGCGCACCATGTCGCCGAAGTCGGACCCGATCGGACGGTCCAGCCGCAGTTCCCCGGAGGAGCGGAACATGGACACCCCGTCGATGGCGGTTCCCCGCGTGTGCTCGATCTCCACCGGGACCTCCAGCCGCAAGGCCAGCCACGCCGCAAGGAAAACCACCGCCGGATGGGTGCGGTTGCCGCGCACGACGGCGCGTTCGACTGACGTCGTGCGGGGCTCGTCGAGCATGGCGGCGAGGTGGTTCCTCAGAAAGTCACGCCCGTCCACGCGAGGTCGGTGTCGCCCGGGGCGTAGCCGTCGCGCGCACCCGGCGGAGGATCTCGTCGGCCGGAACGCCGGAGTTCTGGGCCGTTGTGATGCGGCGCTGGGCCATGGCCCCGATCGGCGTGCGCGACGGATTCTCCGGCGCGTCTTGAACCCACCAGACGACGACGGGCGCGTCTGGCAGAAGCAGCGGGATGACGAGCGTCTCCAAATTGTCGGCCGAGCCGTTGGAGCATCGAAGGATGGCGATCTCGGAAAGGCCCGCCTCCGGGCCGACCCTCAATTCGGCGTCGACCCTTCGGTTCCTCGCCGTCGATCGGGAGGACGGCGATGACGCGCGGCACGGATGCGCCGGGCTGCGCCCGCAGCCAGAGGCGATGGCGTCGCGGACCCCGCCCTCGTTTTTCGCGATGATGATGAGCGTGAGAACCCGCCCGAGGGCGCTGAGCTGGCGGTCTCGCGCAGCTCGTCAAGGCGCAGACCCACCCTGGCGGTGTTCGTTCCGTTCATGTGGATGATCATGTCGGTTTCCTTCCTACGGCAGGGCGCCAGGCGCGGCCGTCGCGAGCGAGCATGAGGTCCGAGGCGGCCGGCCCCTCAGGTCCCGGCGCGTATTCAGCGATCGATTCGGGGTTTTCCGCCCAGTGGTTCTCCGCCTGATCGAGGAGCCTCCAGGAAAGCTCAATCTCGCGATGGCGGGGGAAAAGCGGCGGATCTCCCAGCAGAACGTCGAGGATGAGCCGTTCGTAGGCCTCTGGGGCGTACTCGGTGAAGGCGTGCCCGTATGCGAAAATCCATTGTCACGTCGCGCAGCTGCATGCCCGACCCGGGCACCTTTGAACTCCCGAGCTTGAACGTCATGCCTTCGTTGGGCTGGACGCGGATGACCAGCGCATTGTGCCCCAGGCCGTCGGTCGAGGGGAACGGAAGGAACGGCGGGTATTTGAAGATGACGGCGATCTCGGAGACTCGGCGCCCAGCCGCTTGCCGGCGCGCAGGTAGAAGGGCACGCCCTTCCACCGCCGGGTTTCGATTCCCAGGCGCAGCGCCGCGTATGTGTCGGTGATCGAGTCGGCGGGGATGCCCGGCTCCTCCTTGTATCCCTTGACCCATTCGCCTCCCTGCCAGCCCGACGTGTACTGGCCGGCCACGGCCGATTCGCCGACAGGGCCGTAGAACTCGTGGCCTCCAGAACCTTTTCCTTCTCGATCCGCAGAGCCGAAGGCTCGAAGGAAATCGGCTCTTCCATCGCGGTCAGGGCGAGGAGCTGAAGAAGATGGTTTTGAATGACGTCGCGGGCGGCGCCGATGCCGTCGTAGTATCCGGCGCGGGTGCCGATGCCGATGTCCTCGGCCATCGTGATTTGGACGTGGTCGACGTGGGCGGAGTTCCACAGCGGCTCGTACAGCTCGTTGGCAAAGCGCAGCGCCATGAGGTTCTGCACCGTTTCTTTGCCGAGATAGTGGTCGATGCGGAAGACCGCGTCCTGGTGGAAGACTTTCGTGACCATGTCGTCGAGCTCGCGAGCCGATTCGAGGTCGTGCCCGAAGGGCTTTTCGACGACGACGCGCCTCCACCCGTCGTCCTCGGCGCATAGCCCGGCCGTTCCGATCCCGCCGAGGACGGTCGGGAACAGCTCGGGCGGAATCGCCAGGTAAAAGGCGTAATTGCCGTTCGTTCCCCGCTCGGCGGACATCCTGTCCATCGTGTGCGCCGAGGAACGGTAGGTCTCGACGTCGTTGTACTGGCCGTTGACGACCACGAGCCCGGACATGAGCTGCTTGAGCGTCGTCTCGGTGACGGGGGTGTTCGCGCCCTCGCGTATGGCGGCCTCGACTTTCTCCGGCAGCGACGGGTCGACCTTTCGGGCGACGCCGATGATTGTGAACGACGGCGGAAGCAGCCCGCGGTTGGCGAGATCGTAGAGCGCCGGAAGAATTTTTCGACGCGACAGGTCGCCCTGTGATGCCGAAAAGGACGATTCCACAAGGGCCCGCGATTCGCTGCAAGCGGCTGTCGGGTGCGCTGCGAAGCGGATTGACCATAGACTCTCAACTTTCCCCGAGATTGACTGGTGACATGCGCGGCACGTGCAAGGCCGCATATCGAGGGTAACGCGCGCGGATGCGCGGGCGGCTTTCATCCGCTCCGCGCATCCGCGGTTTCTTAGGGTCGGCGCCGGGCCGCGGCCGCGCTAAAGCCCGTGTTTCGCTACTTTGCCGCTTCGATCGACTCGCGGGCAGCCTCGACCACGGCCCTGCACGGTCACCCTGAATTCCTCGAAGAGCTTACCCGCCGCCGCGGAGGCGCCGAAGTGGTCGATTCCACGGGACCGTCCGGCGTCGCCCACGTATCCGGCCCACCGAAGGTCGAGCCTGCCCTCGACGGAGACGCGCGCTTTGACGTCGGGGAGGATGACGGAGTCGCGATACTCCTTGCTCTGCTCGGCGAACCAATCGAGGCTCGGAAGCGACACGACGCGGGCTCCGACGCCCTCGGCCGCGAGGGCGTCGCGCGCCTCAACGGCGAGGGAGACCTCGGAGCCGGTGGCGAGGATCTGGACGTCGACCTTGCCCGTCGGGCTGTCGGCGAGGACGTACCCGCCGCGCTTGACCCCCTCTGCGGACGTGCCTTCGAGCACCGGCAGATTCTGCCGGGAGAGGACGAGGCCGGCCGGTCCGGCGTCGCGGCGCTCGATGATTCCCCGCCAAGCCGCGGCCGTCTCGTTGGCGTCGGCCGGCCTGACAATGTCAAGCTGCGGAATGGCCCGGTACGCCCACAGATGCTCAATGGGCTGATGGGTGGGGCCGTCCTCGCCCACGCCGATCGAATCGTGCGTCCACACGAAGATCGAGGGGACGTTCATGACGGCGGCCAGGCGAACGGCGCCCCGCATATAGTCGGAGAAGACGAAGAACGTGCCGCCGTAGGCGTGGGTGAGCCCGTGCAGCGCGATCCCGTTGACGATTGAGCCCATGGCGTGCTCGCGGATGCCGAAATGCAGGGTGCGGCCGTAGACGTTTCCGTCCCAGTCCTCCGAGACGCGGTCCGGGGGAAGGAAGGACGGCTCGCCTTTCATCGTCGTGTTGTTCGATCCGGCCAGGTCCGCCGATCCGCCCCACAGCTCGGGAAGGACGGGGGCCAGGGCGGTCAGCACATTGCCCGAGGCGGCGCGGGTGGCCACGGACGTCCCGACCTCGAAGGACGGCAGAGCGTCGGTCCACCCTTCCGGGAGCTTCTTCGCCACGAGCCTGTCGAGCAGCTTCGAGCGCTCCGGGTTGGCCGTGCGCCACGTCTGAAGCTTCTCCTCCCACTTCGCACGCTCGGCCTTGGCGCGCTCGGCGGCGCCTTTGCGGGTGTAATCGAGGACTTCCTGGGCGACGTCGAAGGACTTCTCCGGATCAAAGCCCAGAACCTTCTTCAAGCCGGCGAGCTCCTCCGCGCCGAGCTTCGCTCCGTGGGCGGCCCCGGTTCCCTGCTTCGTGGGGGAGGGCCAGGCCATGATCGTCGACAGGCGGATGAACGAGGGCCTGTCCGTGACGGCCTTGGCGTTTTCGATCGCCTCGTAGAGGGCCTCGACGTCCTCCCTTGTACTCGCCGCCGCCGTTCGTCCAATCGACGTGCTGCGTGTGCCAGCCGTACGCCTCGTAGCGTTCCAGGACGTCCTCGGTGAAGGCGATCTTCGTGTCGTCCTCGATCGAGATGCGGTTGTCGTCCCAAATGACGATGAGGTTGCCCAGGTGCTGCGTTCCGGCGAGCGAGCAGGCCTCGCTGGTCACGCCTTCCTCGAGGTCGCCCTCTCCGGCGACGACGTAGACGAAATGGTCGAAGGGGGACTGGCCGGCGGGGGCGTCGGGGTCGAGCAGGCCCCGTTCGCGGCGCGAGGCCATGGACATGCCGACGGCGGAGGCGAGGCCCCTGCCCCAGCGGGCCGGTCGTGATCTCGACTCCCTTCGTGTGCCCGTATTCGGGGTGGCCCGGCGTGAGCGAGCCCCAGGTCCGCAAGGACTTCAGGTCCTCCAGCTCCAGGCCGTAGCCCGTGAGGAAGAGCTGGTTGTAGAGGGTGACGGAGGAATGGCCGATCGACAGGACGAAGCGATCGCGGCCCAGCCACGAGGGGTCCGAAGGATCGTGGCGCATGACCTTGTTGAAGAGCGTGTACGCCAACGGCGCAATCGAAATCGCCGTTCCGGGGGTGGCCGTTGCCCGCCTTCTCCACCGCGTCCGCGGCCAAAAACGCGCGCCGTGTCCGTTGCGCGCCGATCGAGGTCCGTCCATTCAAGCTTCGCCATTGCAAGCCTTTTCGTCTGTTTCGCCTCGGCCTTTCCGAGGCCGCCGCTTCATAGTTTAGCCGTCGGTTTCGTTCCGATTCCAGAAAAAGATTCGAGATAATATAAAAGGAATCATGGCTTCCCATACACCCTTGCCCGGGCCCGAGCCGATTGCGCGATTGGGTGAACAGTTTCTCGCCCACCTCGCCGTTGAACGTTCGCTGTCACACAACACCGTTTCCTCCTATCGGCGAGACCTGACGAAGTATTTTTCGCACCTTCGAGCGCGCGAAGTCGTGCAAATCAGCGACGTCAGACCGGAGGACGTCGCGTCCTTCGCCGAATGCCTCGAGGGGATGGCCCGCGCGTCCGTGGCCAGAAGCCTGACCGCCGTCCGTTCCTTCCACGCTTTCGTCTTCGAGGAAGGGCGCACGGGCGCGAATCCCGCCGCCGACGTCCGCCCCCCGAAGATCCCTTCGCGGCTGCCGAAGGCGATGGACATCGACGACGTCGCCGCGCTCATCGCCGCGGGCGGCGCAGGGAGGGCCGGCGCCGCTGCGCGACCGGGCGCTGCTGGAGGTCCTCTACGGAACGGGGGCCCGCATTTCTGAGGCGGTGGGGCTCAGCGTCGACGACGTCGACCTGGCGGGGGCCTCGGCGCGGCTCTTCGGCAAGGGGCGCAAGGAGCGGGTCGTGCCGCTCGGAAACTACGCCGTCGAGGCCGCAGACGCCTACCTCGTGCGTGCAAGGCCGTCATTGGCGAGCTCCGGCCCCGGAACGCCGTCGCTCTTCCTCAACACGCGCGGACGGCCGCTGTCTCGGCAAAGCGCGTGGGCAATCATTCAAAAACGCCGCCGAACGCGCCAAACTGAGCGTGCACGTCAGCCCGCATACGCTAAGGCATTCGTTCGCCACCCATCTGCTGCTAGGGAGCGCTGACATCCGTGTAGATCCAAGAATTGCTGGGCCATTCGTCGCTATCGACGACGCAGATATACACGATGGTCAGCCGCGACACGGTACGTGAAGTTTACGCCTTAGCTCACCCGAGGGCGCTCTCTTAGGTAGGCTAAGACCGTGACCCAACAGGATGCGCTACTGCCAGCTTCCTCCGGCCAGAGTTTTTCCCGACCCGGCCCCTCTCGCATCCCACGGTCCGGCTCGCATCGTCGCGATGTCGAACCAGAAGGGCGGGTGGGAAAGACGACCACGACGATCAACTTGGCCGCCGCGCTCGCAGCATACGGACGCAAAGTCCTCATCGTCGACTTCGACCCCCAGGGCGGCCAGCGCAGGCTTAGGGCGTCAACGCCCGCGCCTCGACCGCACGATATACAACGAGCTCATCGCAGCCAAGCCGAACATCCGCGAGATCATCGTGGAGACGAGCGTGGAGAATCTCGACATCGCCCCGGCCAACATCGACCTCTCCGCGGCCGAGATCGTGCTCATCAACGAAGTGGCGCGAGAGCAGGCCCTCACGCGCGTGCTCAGGCCGGTGCTCGACGACTACGACCTCATCGTCATCGACTGCCAGCCCTCCCTCGGCCTTCTGACCGTCAACGCCCTGACGGCGGCGCACGGGGTCGTCATCCCCTGGAGGCGGAGTATTTCGCCATGCGCGGCGTCGCGCTGCTCATCGAGCAGATCGAGAGGGTCCAGGACCGCCTCAACCCGCGCCTCGAGCTCGACGGAGTGCTGCTGACAATGGTCGATGCGCGCACCCTCCACTCGCGCGAGGTCGTCAAATCCGTGCGCGAGGGCTTCGGCGAAAGCGTCTTCACGACGTACATCTCGCGCACCGTCAAATTCCCCGACGCATCGATCGCGGCCGTGCCCATCACGGAGTACGCCCCGTCCCACCCGGGGCGGCCGCCTACAGGCAGCTCGCGAGGGAGCTCATCGCCCGGGGCCGGTGCGCCTAGCCGGCGGCGTGGCGGACGCCGCGCCGTCCGACGCCGCCAAAATCGGCGAAGATGGGGAATTCGCCGTTGAGCTCGACGTCTTCTCCGGCCCGTTTTCCGTTTTGCTTTCCCTCATTGCGCGCAAGCGCCTGGACGTCACAGAGGGTGGCTCTGGCCGAGGTCACCGACGAATTCATCGCCTTCGTCCGCTCGCGTCCGGGCTCGACCTTTCGCGGGTCTCCGAGTTCCTCGTCGTCGCGGCGACGTCTGCTCGAGATGAAGGCCGCGCGCCTGCTGCCCCGCGACAGCCAGGAGGAAGAGGACTTGGAGCTCCTCGAACGGCGCGACCTCCTTTTCGCCAAGCTGCTGCAATACCGAGCTTTCAAGGAGGTCGCGAGGGACATCGCCTCGACGCTCGCCGAACAGGCCCTCTGCGTTCCGCGCTCGGTTCCCCTGGAAGAGCGCTACGCGCAGGCGGTTCCGGCCGTGACCGTTTCGATCGGGCTGGCGGACTTCGCGGCCCCTCGCGGCGGCGGCGTTTGTGCGCGAGCATCGCGAGCCCGAGGTCTCCGTCGAGCATCTGCACGCCGCGCCCGTTCCCGTCGCCTCGCAGGTCGAGTACATTCGCCCTCGCGGCTGGCTGCGGGGAGAGGCTCCTTTGCGGACCTGTGCGCCGACGCCGCAGACATGCCCACCGTGGTCTCCGCGATTCCTCGCCGTCCTGGAGCTGCTGCGGGCAGGCCGGATCGACGTCGAACAGTCCGAGGCGCTCGGTGCGCTCGTCCTCGTCGCCGTCGATCCGCCAGGGCCCGAGGCGAGCGCCCGAAAGCCGGGGGAGGCCGGCGATTCAGAAGAGTCGCAAGAATCCCGGGACTTCGGCGATGTCGGCGCCCCCCGAGATCCTCGAGAGGCCGGAGAACCCGAAGACTCCGGAGGGGCGCATGGATAGGCGGGCAGACGAGGACGTGCTCGGAGCCCTCGAAGCGCTTCTGCTCGTGGCGAGGGAGCCCGTTCCGCTGGCGACGCTGGCCGAGGCCGTAGGCGCGAGCGAAGCCGAAACCGACGCCATGCTTCGCGCGATCGCCGCGGACTATCGAGGAGAGGGCGGAACGCGCACGCGCGGATTCTGCCTGAGGGAGGCGGGCGGAGGATGGAGGCTCTACACGAACCCGCGCTTTGCCGACGTCGTCTCCGCCCACGTCGCGGCGGAGAACTCGGGGCGGCTTTCGGCTGCGGCCTGGAGACCCTCGCGGTGATCGCCTACAGACAGCCCGTCACCCGCGCGCAAATTGCGGCGATCAGAGGTGTTAGTGTTGACTCGGTTGTCCGCACGCTCGTGACGCGCGGACTTGTGACCGAGGCGGGAGCCACCGCCGCCTCGGGCGCCGCGCTCTACGGCACCACCGAGTACTTCCTCGAGGTCATGGGGATGAACTCATTGGCCGAATTGGCGCCTTTGGCGCCCTATCTGCCCGAGGCGTACGACCTACAGGAAGAGGACATGCAATGACAGACCCACACGTTCCCACGGGGGAGCGGCTCCAGAAAGTTCTGGCCCGCAACGGCGTGGGAAGCCGTCGCGCCTGCGAAGGCCTCATAGCCCAGGGCAGGGTGAGCGTCGACGGGCACGTCGTGCGCGAGCTCGGCACGCGCGTGGATCCTGTCGCCTCCGTCATCCACGTGGACGGCATCAGGGTTCAGACCGATTCCTCGCTCCTGACCCTCGCGCTCTACAAGCCGCCGGGGGTCGTCTCGACGATGTACGACGACATGGGCAGGCCCGGGCTCGCCCAGTACGTCGAGGATCGGCCCGAGCGGCTCTACCACGTCGGCCGGCTCGATCAGGACACCGAGGGGCTCATTCTCCTGTCGAACGACGGCGAGTTGACGCACCGCCTCACCCATCCGAAGTACGAGGTGCCGAAACCTCACATCGCCCGCGTCGAAGGCTCCGTCACCCGCGGGCTGGGGAGAGTCCTCGAGCGCGGAATCACCCTGGAGGACGGCCCCGCCCGCGTCGACCGGTTCGTTTTGCGCGAGTCGGCCCCCCGGAACTCGATCGTCGAAATCGCACCCTCCATTCGGGCCGCAACCGCATCGTGCGCAGGATGATGGCGGAAGTCGGGCATCCGGTCATGGAACTCGTGCGCATGAAGTTCGGAACGGTCGTCGTCGGCCATCTCAAGCCCGGCAAAAACCCGCGTCGTCGCCGGAAGCGAGCTTTGGCGCGCTCATGAAACTGGTCGATCTGTGAACCCAGTCAGGATCGTCGGCTCAGGCCTGCTCGGCGCGTCGCTGGGCCTGCGCCTGCGCCAACTCGGCGTCGAGGTTCAGCTCGAAGACACGTCCCTCGGCCGCTTTTGGCGCTTGCGCGCGACCTGGGCGCCGGGCAGATCGCCGCGGAGGATTCCGAGGAGCCCGAGCTCGTGGTGGTCGCCACCTCGCCCGACGTCGCCGCCGACGTCGTCCGCGAGCCTCGACCGATTCAACCGCGCATTCGTGACCGACATCGCCTCGGTCAAAGCGCGCGGTCGTCGAGGAAGTCGAGGGCATCCCGGCGCCGACCGTTACGTCGGCAGCCACCCGATGGCCGGGCGCGAGCGCTCGGGCGCCCTGGCGGCGGACGCCGACCTTTTTCATCGGCCGCCCCTGGGTCATCACCCCGATCGGGGCGGGTGAATCCGGGGCGGCGCCCCGGCGGAACGGCGGAGGCGCCCGCCGGCGCTGCGACAGAGGGGCCGCGGGAAGCGACGTCGTGCTGGCCGTCCAGCAGTTCGCCCTGTCGGTCGGCGCGCTGCCCGTCGTCATGAGCCCGCAGACCCACGACCGCTCCGCCGCCGTCGTCTCGCACATGCCGCAGCTCGTATCCTCGCTCGTGGCGGGCAGCGCTGCGCGACGTCCCTGAAACCCTCGGCCTGGCCGGCCAGGGCCTGCGCGACGTCACCCGGATCGCCCATTCCGACTCGCGGCTGTGGGCCACGATCATCGCCGGAAACGCGCGTGAAGTGGCCCTGCGTGCTCAAAGAAGTCTCGGCCAATCTCGACAGCTCATAACGGCCGTCGAGGCCGGAGTCGACGACCCCTTTCGCCCTCGGCGTCCTCTCGGGAGTGAGCGAGGCGATCCGCAGGGGAAACGAGGGCGTCGAGCGGATTCCGGGAAAGCACGGCGGCGCCCGCGCCGCTACGGCAACGTCTTCGTCCCTCGTGCCCGACGAGCCCGGCATGCTCGGGCGGCTCTTTCGCCGAGGTGGGGAGATCGGCGAACATCGAGGATCTAAGCTCCTGAGCACACGATAGGGCGGGAGGCCGGGCGCGCCATGCCCTCGGTGCTCCCGCACGAGACGATGCGCCTGGCGGTCGCTTTGGAGCGTCGCGGATGGCGCGTCGTCGTCGAAGGAAAGGAAAACCACGTGGGTGTCGCTCATCGCCCTCGACGGGCCGTCTGGCTCCGGAAAGTCAACCGTCTCCAAGAAGGTGGCGAAAGGCTCGGCCTGAGCTACCTCGACACCGGCGCTATGTATCGGGCGGCTGCGTGGCGTGCAGAACGCCGGGGAATCGACCTCGACGAGCCTCGACGCCGTGGCCGAGGCGACGGTCGCCATGCCGCTGGACATGCCGTCGACCCAAACGATCAGAAGATCGTGTGCGACGGCTGGACGTCACGCAGCCATACGGGAGTCGGAGCTTTCCCGCGTCGTCTCGAAGGTCGCGACAGATCTCGCGTGCGCGCTGAGATGGAAGCGGCGCCAGCGCGAGATCATAGCGGCGGCCCACATGGGCACAATCGCCGAGGGCAGAGACATCGCGACGGTCGTGGCGCCTGACGCCGACGTGCGCGTGCTGCTGACGGCCTCCGAGGAGACGCGGCTCGCCCGCCGCGCGCGCGGGTTCGCGGCAGCGGACGCCGAGGCCCTCAAGGCCACGCGCGTACGAGGTGCTCGCCGCGACGCCGACGATTCGACCGTCTCCGAATTCATGTCCGCCAAAGACGGCGTGACCGAGATCGACTCTCTGCGCTGGGGATCGACGAAGTCGTCGAGGCAGTCGTCTCCTCGTCCCCAAGGAGCGCCGATGAACGCCCGGGCCGCGGACGGCGGCGCGAACGCCGGAGAGGCCGATCGAGCGGGAGGGCGGCCCTCAAAATCGCGAGAAAACGCCCCGGGGCGCGGTGTGCCGGGAAGGCCGCCGACGGAGCGTTTGCCGAGGGGAGCCTCGCCGAGGCCGGCGTGCCGGTGCGACCGGCAAGGATTGGGCGGCAAGGAGATGAGCGCCGAGGAATGGCTCGCCTCGAAGGAATGGACCGAAAGCGGGACGACGACCTCGACGAGCGCCGCGCGGCCGTGCTGCGCGAAAACCTCGACGCCTACGACCTTGACGAAGAGGACGTCGCCGTGCTTGCGGGCGGGGCCGCAGACCGGCCCGCGGCCCCGCCGGTGCTGGCCGTCGTGGGCAGGCCCAACGTCGGAAAATCGACCCTCGTCAACCGCATCGTGGGGCGTCGCGTCGCGGTCGTCCAGGATGTCCCCGGGGTGACGCGCGACCGCGTGGGCTACCCCGCGTCCTGGGCCGGCCGCGATTTCACGCTCGTGGACACCGGCGGCTGGGAGATCGGCGTCGCCGGCATCGACGCTTCCGTCGCCCGCCAGGCCGAGGCCGCCATACAGGCGGCGGACTGCCATCGTGCTCGTCGTCGACGCGAACGTCGGAATCACGGACGCCGACGCCGACATCGTCAAGCTGCTCCGCCGGAGCAAACGGCCCGTGGTCCTCGCCGCGAACAAGGTCGACTCTCCGATGCAGGAATCCGACGCGGCGGTGTTGTGGGGATTGGGCCTGGGCGAGCCGTACCCGATCTCGGCCCTGCACGGGCGGGGGACGGGCGACCTGCTCGACGCCGGTGCTGGCCGCCCTGCCTGAGCGCTCGGCCGTTGCGGACGCCCTGCCGGAGGGGCCGCGGCGGGTCGCGCTTTCTCGGCAGGCCGAACGTCGGCAAATCCTCGCTTTTTGAACAGACTGGCGGGGTCGGAGCGGGTCGTCGTCGATCCGACCGCCGGAACGACGCGCGATCCGGTCGACGAGGCGATCGAGCTTGACGGGCAGACGTGGATATTCGTGGACACCGCGGGCATCCGGCGCCGCGTCCATCAGACGAAGGGCGCGGATTTCTACGCTTCGCTGCGCACGCGCGGCGCATTGGGCAAGGCTGAGCTGGCCCTCGTTCTCATCGACGCCTCCGAGCCCTTGACCGAGCAGGACATCCGGGTGAGTGCAGCAGGCGATCGACGCCGGGCGCGCTCTCGTCATCGTGTGCAACAAGTGGGACTTGGTCGACGAGATATCGACGCCGCGAACTCGACCGCGAAATGGAGCGCGACCTTGTCCAGATCCAGTGGGCCGAGCGCGTCAACCTTTCGGCCGCGACGGGGTGGCACACGAATCGGCTGACCCGAGCCATGGACACGGCTCTCGACTCCTGGGAGACCCGCGTTCCCACGGGCAAGCTCAACGCCTTCCTCGGCGAGCTTGCGGCGGCGCATCCGCATCCCGTGCGATCGGGCAGGGCAGCCGCGCATCCTGTTCGCAACCCAGGCGAGCACGCGCCCGCCGCGTTTTCGTCCTGTTTGCGAGCGGCTTCATTGAAGCGGGCTACCGCAGGTTCGTCGAAAACAAGATACGCGAGGCTTTCGGCTTTGCGGAACCCCATCGAGATCTCCGTGCGCGTGCGGGAAAAGCGGAAAGGAGGCAAACGCACGGCGCGACGGTCGGGGTGGGCGAGCGGGAGCCCGCCGTGCGCGGGAATGCGAGCAACCGATGTCCCGGTCAGGGGCCGGAGGACGACGTTTTTCCGGACAGTCCCCGGCTATGAGCCGCTTGGCCTGCCGACGCACGAGCGCCTCGATCCGCGGCGCGAAAGCGGCGAGGCGCCGCCCGCGATGCGGCGTGATGAGCGCGGCCTTCTCCCCAGCGGATGGCTCTCGGGCAGGGGCTCGGGATCGGTCACGTCACGCACGAGCGCGAGCCTGTCCGATAGCTTTGAGAAGCGCCTCCGTGTCCGCCACCGCGCCCCGCGCCACATTGACGAGGACCGCGCCGTCGCGCATCCGCGAAAGGAAGGCGTCGTCGGCCAGGCGGCGTGTCGTGTCCGTAAGGGGAACGGCGAGGATCACGACGTCGGCCGCCGGCAGCAACTCCGCGAGCTCTGAGGCGGCGCGGACCGGCCCGCGCGCGTCGAGTTCTTCCGCTGCGCCCGACGCGGCGCACGTCGAGCGACTCAAACGGTGCGAGCCTGTCGGCTATGGCGTTTGCGACCCTCCGGCCCCGACGGATGAGAACCGTCGAATCGGCCAGCCCGCGGGCGTCCTCGCGCTGCCACAGGCGGCGGCCCTGATTGCGGACCGCGTCGGGGAGCTTGCAGCACTGGCGATGATCGAGCGACGGCGAGCTCCGCCGTCGCCGTCTCGTGGACGCCCGCCGCGTTGGCGACCAGGAACCCTTTGGGAACGGCCTGTTCGACGCCGTCGTACCCAATTGACGGCAATTGGACGAGCGCCGGCTTGTTTCCCGCCAGATGCCTCAATGAGGAGAAGGGCTTGTAGGCCGGAACGACGACCATGTCGAGGTCCGTGCGCCCGCAGGGGGCGTCTATCGTCCACTCGACGACGTCGACGGCGAGCCCGTCAAGCGCCTTCGCGTACGGTCGGGAAGGGACGGAGACGACGATTTTTGCCATGCGTCCAATGGTACGCGAGGTCAGTCGTCGTCATCCTCGTCATCGTCGTCTTGCCAGTGACGGTGGCCGTGATGTCCATGGTGTCCGTGGCGCCCTTCGACCCAGCAGCGCCCCCGCCTGTCGCACCGCCAGCGTCCATAGTGGCGAGAGGCGTCGTCATCGTCGTCATCGTCGTCGCTCGGCTGCTGCGTCGCCGGCGGCTTCGGAGTGTCCTTTATGCGTCTGGGCGGATTGGGGTAGATCCGAAAGGGCCCCAACGTGCGCGGCGTGACGCGCGTCGGCGAAGGCTGTGGCTGAGGCCGGCTGAGGTTGAGCGGGTTGCGGCGACGCCGCGGGAGACTGCGTCGCTTGGGGGCGCGGGGGCGGGGCCGCTCTGGCCGTTGGGTCCGTTCGGCTGTGCGGCGTCAGGCGTTTGAGCGGCGGCCCGCGGGCTTTCTGCGGGCTTGCGAGCGGCCGAGCGGTCCAAGGCTTCGTTGGCCTCCGCCGTCGCGTTCGAAGTGGGCAACGACAAGGAGCCCGAGCCTTCCCGCGGCAGCGGCGGCTCCGAGGAGGGCGACGGCGCAGGCGAAGAACTCGAAGGACGCGGCGAATGGGCCGACGCCCGGGACGTCGGCGAAGCGCTGGCGGCCGGAGACTCGGAGCGGTCCCATCCCGGGCATCCGCTGAGCATGCCGACTGCCACGCCTATCGCACAGGCGCTTGTGAACGGCCTGAAGAAAGGCATCCTTTTGGGAGCGGGTGCTGCGTGTGCACCAGCCGTTTTTCCTACGGTCACATGGCTGATATTACATCGGTCAGCCGTTTGACCGCCGTGAGGCGATTGTCAGCGGGTCTTGATACCCATTTCATCGCAAGGGCTGCAGGTGCATGCGTTTGCCGGGCCAACGCTTGATGAGCCACTCGTCGTGGGTCGCCGACGAGCGTGCCGTCCCACGCAGCCATCGCATTTTCGAGCGCCTCGATGAAATCGAGGTCGAGGAAATTCGTCGGCTCGTCGATGAGCAGGATTCGCGGATTGCGCGCGACGGCGAGGGCCAGTTGGACTCTCCTCCGGTTTCCCGCAGAAAGCAGGGGGAACGGAGTGGCCGTGCAGCACGGTTGGACGATCCCCTTGCCCAGTTCGCGAATGCCGCGCGTCCAGACGTCGGCGGGCACGAGGTCGAGCGCGTCGTTTGGCGCGGCGCCGGGCGCCGCGGGGGAGGCTTTCGCTTCCGGCGCGGGCTGTTCGGGAAGGTCTTGGGGAACGTATGCGCGACCTTTCGCCGCGTCGACGCTGCCGGTCGAATCCGGCGTCGGCGGGGACTCCGCGGCGATCCATCTCAGCAGAGTGCTCTTCCGGAGCCGTTCGCGCCGGTCAGAGAGCAGACGCTCCCCGGCGGAGAGCTCGAAGCTGACCGATGCGAGCCTGCCGGGCACAGCCGCCTCGCGAACCGACACGAGGATCCCGCTTGACGGCCCTGCTGGCGGAATGGCGAAGGAGGGAGGATGTGCGCGGTTTTGCCACCTCGACGCGGTCCAGATCCTCCAGCCGCCGCGCGTCGTCGTTGATTCGCCCTGCTTGAAACCTTCTGGGCGCGATCGGCGTAGAACTTTTGGGCCATTCTGACTTCGGTCCGAGGCATGCGCGTTTGTCGGCCGATAGACGTCGAAGCGCGCGTGGGCCTCGATTCGCCGTTTTTCGGCTCGCTGGCTTTCGTAGACCTCGGCGTGGGCGGCCCGTGCGCGCCGCTTTTCTGAGGTGGTCAGAGTACCCTCCGCCGCTTCGATGGATTCCGCCGCGGGAGCTCGCCGCCGTCGGCGCGGGCGAGGGCCTGCCACACCGCGACGTCGAGGTCGAGCGTCCCGGTGGCGACGTCGTCGATGAATGCCCGGTCGTGGCTCGTGAAAAGCACGGGCCCGGTCCACGAACGCATCGTGGCGGAGAGGAATGCTCGGGCCTCAGAGTCGAGGTGGTTTTGTCGGCTCGTCGAGGACGAGCGCGGGAGGTCGCACCATGAGCGTCTGAGCCAGGGCCAGGCGCGCGCACGCTGGCCGGGGGAGAGGAGTCGAGCGGGCGGTCGCAGAGACGTCGCCGGGCCGAGCCCCGCCGAGTCGCGCCTATTCTGCTCCGAGCGTCCACACGTCGAGGCCTCCATTTCCGCCGCGAGGCGGTCGTATTCCTCGGCTACGGCAGGGCGTGAGGCCTTCGGGCGCTTCGGACATGCGCGCTGTCAGCCTTTCGAAGCGTTCGCGCAGGCCGAGGACGGCGCAGGGGCAGAATCGAGGGTCGCCGACCGTGGCGGAGCGTTCCGAATCGCCCGCGCCGACGTGAAGCGCGGCGTCGGAGCGGGTGCGCAAAGCCGCGAGGCCGACGTCGAACCCGCCCAACGTCGACGACGCAAAAACGCGGGGGCCTCGACCTTCCGGGTCGGGCTCCAGCTCGCAGGCCGCCAGGCGCAGCAGAGTGGTCTGCCCGCGCCGTTCGGGCCGACGACGCAAAAGGCGTTCGCCGCCCGCGCACACGAAAGAAACGTCGGTCAGCAGCGGCTCCGGACGTGAAGGAAAAAAATAGGCATGGGAAAAGATATGACTGACAAGAGAAAGCACCGATCGTTGTAAAACGGGTAAGGGACGCGGTCTCGTTGTCAGCCTGCCATGCGGCCATCGTATACGCGGAGCCTCGGAGACGGCAAGCAGGATTTCGCTTTATGTAAGGATTTTCCTTGCGTAAATGAGGAGGTTCCCTTTCAGGGTTGTCGAAGGCAACGACGTCGAACAGCGATGTCCGGCCGGCAAACAGTTTCAAAAGACCTGTAAAACATCCCTAAAGCGAGAGGCCAATATGGTCAAACGTCAGTTCCCGAAGCCCAGCGAGATTTTCGATCTGCTGCATTTCAAAACTCCGACACTGAACGCGAAGAAACGTCGGCTCGACAAGTCCCTCACCGTGTGGGACTTGCGGAAGATCGCCAAGCGTCGCACGCCGAAGGCCGCCTTCGACTACACGGACGGGGCGGCCGAGGGCGAGCTCTCGCTCAGGCGCGCCCGCCGCGCCTTCCAGGACATCGAGTTCCATCCGGACATCTTGCATCCGGCCGAGGACGTCGACACCTCGTGCGAGATCCTCGGCGGGCCGTCGTCGATGCCCTTCGGCATAGCCCCACGGGCTTCACGCGGCTCATGCAGACCGAGGGCGAAATCGCCGGAGCCGGCGCGGCGGGAGCGGCCGGCATCCCCTTCACGCTCTCGACGCTGGGAACGACGTCGATCGAGGACGTCAAAGCCGCCAATCCCCGCGGCAGGAACTGGTTCCAGCTCTACGTCATGCGCAAGCGGGAGATCTCCTACGCGCTCGTCGAGCGCGCCAAGAAGGCAGGATTCGACACGCTGATGTTCACCGTCGACACTCCGGTGGCCCGGCGCGCGCCTTCGGGACAAGCGCAACGGCTCTCGATCCCGCCCCAGATCACTTTGAAGACGGTGCTCGACGCCGTCCCCCGCCCGTGGTGGTGGTTCGATTTCCTGACGACGCCCAAGCTCGAATTCGCCTCCCTGAAGTCGACGGGAGGAACCGTGGGCGAGCTGCTCGACAGCGCCATGGACCCGACGATCAGCCCGACGACCTCGCCGTGATTCAGAAACATGTGGACGGAAGATCGTCGTCAAGGGAGTGCAGACCGTCGCCGACGCGAAGGCTCGCCGACGCCGGAGTGGACGGCGTCCTGCTGTCGAACCACGGCGGCCGCCAGCCCGAGCCGGGCCCCGTTCCCTTCCACCTGCTGCCGCGTGGTCGCGAGGTCAGCAGGAGACACGGCCGTGATGGTGGACACCGGCATCATGAACGGCGCGGACATCGTCGCCTCGGTGGCCCTAGGCGCCGATTTTGCGCTCATCGGGCGCGCCTACCTGTACGGGCTCATGGCGGGCGGCCGCGCGGGAGTCGATCGCACGATCGCCATTTTGCGCGACGAGCTCGTCACGATGAAGCTGCTGGGAGTCTCCTCGATCGCGGGCTGGGCCCCGCCACATCACCCAGCTCACGCGCTATGTGCCGGTTCCCAAACTGGCCCAGCACGTGGCGGAGAGCGTCGGCTGAGCATAGCTCGGCGCGCCCAGGCGGCGTTCCCCGAACGGCCGCGTCTGGGTTTGCCGCCCGGCAAAGCTCGGTGTGGCGCGTGCGGCGCCCGGCAGGCACACATCCTGCCGGGCGCCGCCGTTTCGCACTCGCCGCCCTCAGGGTTTTAGAATGAATTTACAATAACCTTGAGGAAGCGAGGAAGCAATGATTCGCAACGTCCACGAACGCGTCGTCGATGCGCCGATCGAGCGGCTGGGCGCCTTGCTCGACGGGCTGGGCCAAAAGGGCGACCGCCTCTGGCCTTCGCAAAACTGGCCGCCCATGGTGCTGGACCGACCGGTCTCCGAAGGCGGCGCCGGAGGCCACGGGGCCATCCGCTATCACGTGGCCGAGTACAGGCCCGGCGCGAGGTCCGTTTCGTATTCGAACCCGCCACGGGCATCGACGGCGCGCACGAGCTGAGCCTCGATGAGCTCTCAGACAGACCGCTACCCGCATGAGGGCACGTGCTCGTCAGGCGCGCCCGCGGCCGCATGCGGCCGCTCTTTTCTTCAGCAGTGGAGCCTCTTCACGACGCCGTCGTCGAGACATGTTCGACAACGCCGAACGCGAGGCGGCGAACGCTCGCCCGCCCGGCGAGATGGTCTCTGCAGGTGCGCCTGCTCCGGCGGCTCTTTCGCGAGAGCTGGCGACGGACAGCAAATAGAGGCGGCCGGCGAGGCGGGCTGTTGCGCGGAGCGGGTGCGCGATCGCCGCCAGCGAGGTCCTCGACCCGCGCCCGCGACCAGCGCGTGCGAGTCGGGCTCGATGAAGCTGAGATAGTCGAGGCCATGATGGCAGGTGAGGGCCTCCATTCGGCGACGTCGGTGCTGCCGAATGCGCGCGGGTAACGCGGGGGACTCGTGCAGGCCGGCCTCCTGGGCCTATCTTCGCCACGGGCCCATGATCGCGGCCCCGGCCGCCCGGCTCTATGAGCTCGAAGCCGTCAGGAGGGCCGGCCAGCGGGGGAACAGAGGCGGTAGCCGAGGATCGCCAGAGCTGGGCGTGCACGCGGGCGCAGGCCAGCACGTATCGGTCTTCGGTCGCGGCGGAGCTCGGCCGCGACGGCGTCGCAAATGCCGTCGTCGGCGATCCTGGTGGCAGGCGACGGGGGCCGCAGACGTGTTTCCACTCCGGGGAGGCGACGATCGAATCGTAGTCAGGCGCCGATCGCCCGCGGAACATTTCGACGACGACGTTTGCGCCGCCCTGGGCCCGTTCCAGGTGCTCGATGCGGTCGAGGACGATCGCGCCTGCGGGCTCGGCGATGGCCGACTCTGTGACCGGAAGGGTGGTGCCGCTGGCGAGCTCGAGCAGCACCTCGCCGTAGAACTTGTGGAGTTTGGGCCAGCGCCGATACGCCGAATCGCGCGGAACCCCGGCCTCCTGGACGATCTGTTCGAAGGCGAGGTCGTCCAGCTCCGCGGAAATGCCCTGTTGGTGAACCAGCGAAACGGCGACGTCAGGCATCTTGCGCTCTGTCTCTCTGTCGTTGATTCGCGTGGTGGGCGTAGCAAAAAGTTTAACAAGGGCGATGCGGCGGCAGGGCGGCCAAAACGACGTGGACGGCATCCGAACGCAAGCTGATACAGTGTGTTTTCAATCGACGTGCAGCGCGAATTCCGGCGGTTTTCAGCCGATAGAGCCGCGGCGCTTTTCGCGAACGATTCCAATCGACGCGGGCGAAATAGGCTCGCCGGGCGACACTTATGGGCGCCGACGGGTAAAGATGCCCATCCTCCTGCTAGAGTACGGGCCCGAAGCCTGGAGCATTAGGCCCAAACCGAGGATCCTACGGCCAGCAGGGAACGCGCCCTGCTGACAGCGGCGGCCCTGTGCAGCGCGGAGGCGATAAAAAGGACGGCCGCGGCGGCCAGCATCAGTGGCGCCCGCGAGGGCCAGCGTCAGCCGACGACGCTCGATCCGGCGGCCTGCGCGGCGATTCCGACGATCGCCAGCAGCGCCAGGAACGAGGTTGTGAAGCCCTGGTTGAAGGCCATGAACTGCGTCGTCCGCGCCTCCTCGACGGGCCCGTGCCGAATGCGGCCCGCGCCCGCTCTCTCTCCCAGGCGATCGACTCGGGATAGAAAATATAAATGTGAATAGGGCGCGGCGACGGCGGCGAAAATGAGTCCTGCGACGATCATGGGCGCCTCCTTGAGTTGATGTTCGGTGAGTTTGACTGTTGGCGGGCTTGATTGTTGGAGAAGTCGGCGGCCGACGAGCGCGGCAGACAACCAGTGAGCGCAAAGCCCGACGGCCGAGAGCGCCCGCCCGGCCTGCTTTCGCACGGGCGCAAACAGGCGCTTTCACGCAGGGCGTGCCCTCGCAGCCGTCATGCCGCAGCGGCTGCTGCGGCCGACGCTGTTTGCGAGCGCCGCAGCTTCCGCCAGCTCGGGGTGAAGACGGCCTTTTTGCAAACCAGTCGAAGGCCCGCGGCGGCAGCACCCGCATGAGGCTGCGACCGGGAAAGCAGCGCCGAAGCCGATGAGGTAGCGGGGCCGGGGCGTTTCGCGTTGACGGCCCGCGAAATCGCTCCGCACCACGACGTCGAGGGTCGGACATCATCTGCCGAATACTGGCGGCGCATGCCCTTCCGCACAGCGGACGCCGTTTGCTCATACGCCCCGCCCCTTCGAGGACTCGGCGGGTGGTCGGCGGCGATGTTCCCCCATTCGGTTTTGATTCCGCCGGGTTCGATGGAAGCACGACGTCGATGCCGAACTCAGCCGCCTCCATGCGCAACGCGTCGAAGCCTCCACCGCGTACTTTGTGGCGTGGTACCAGCCTCCCATGAACGTGACGAGCCGCCCGCCCATGCTCGAGACGTTGACGATCGTGCCCGATCGCCGCTCGCGCATCTGGGGCATGACGGCCTTCGTCAGAGCGGCGGGCCGAACGTTGACGTCGAACTGGCGGCGAGCCTCGTCGATCTTGACGTCTTCAGTCGTTCGAAGGATCCGTAGCCCCGCGTTGTTCGCCAGCACGTCGATGCGTCCGCGTTCGGCGACGACCCGCCGACGGCGTCGCGCGCCTCTTCGTCGGTGACGTCAAGCTCGATGGTGTGCGCGCCGTATTCGGTGACAGCGCCATCCTTTCGACGCCTGGCTGCGCCGTGAACGGAATGGCCCCTGCAAGGCCAGCTCTTCGCCGCCTCGAACCCCATGCCGCTGCTTGCGCCGGTGATGAGGATTGCCTTCTTGTCTACGGCTTTGACCGTAGAGGGTTTCTTCGCCATCGTCTTCCTTTCATGTAGTTTGAATGTTTGGATCATTGCCGGATACTTTTGATCCGGTTTCTCGACGCGTTCACACTCGGAACATCCAGCTGTGTCACAACATTTGGGAGGCTTCGATGTTTTCTGAGGCTTTCGATCCTTCTTGCTGGGGGACGCGTCGTCGTCCAGGGCGGAAAGAAGTCGACGCAAGATGCTGTGGTACGCTACTTCAAGACAAAAGTGTATCGATTTGCGGCGCGCGCACTCATTGTTCGCTATATGGGCGATCCGGGGATATGCGCCCGGTTGACAAAATTTCCGCTCTCAGAAGTCCGTCCTTGAAGCGAGGGCACGCTGCTTGAAGCAGTGTGGGCGCCCGACGCCGCGGATGACGCCTCCGAGTCCCGCGGGCAGCCCGTCGGAATCCGGCAAACGCGTCGAAGACAAACGTGTAGATGAACGTAGGCGACCCGCAAACCGGGCAGAGAGCCGGTGCGGCGAAAGCGAGACAAAACCAGCAAGGAGGCCACAGCCACGTGGACGACGATCGCGAGGACGCATGAGGTCAGCCAAGCCGCTTCTTTTGGCCGTCGACGCGGGATTGCTGCTGTATTGGACGGCCGTCTTCCTCGACCTCATACCCGAGGGAGCAGCGCTTCGAGACTACTCCAACCCGATCGTACGGGCGTGGAACTGGGTCGTTCTTCCCGCTCGACCTTTCGGCGGCGCTTCTGGGGATTTCTCGGCGTGTATCTCGTGCGCAAGGGCCGTGCGGCGGCGCAGAGGCTGGTTGTGACCGTCGGCCTGACGCTCACCTTCTGCGCCGGATTCATGAGCCCTCTCGTTCTAGTCATTACTACGGCGACTTCAACCTCTGGTGGTGGCTTCGAAACGCTGCGCTCGTCCTCGCCCCGTCATCGGCTTTCTGGAAATGTCGATCGGCAAGGTCTGCGGCCAGGGGAAAGCCCTGGCAGGCCATGCCATCAGCCCTCTTCCAGCTTGCAGCTTTCTCCGGTTTCTCACGGGCCTCGCGCTCCTGGTTCCTCTCCGCCTTTCCGAGCGGGCCTACCTCCGTTCAGGAGCGCGCGTGGGCGGCGATAGGCAGAGGGAGAACGCCCTCGTCGTCGCGCCCACCGGCTCGGGAAAGACGCTCGCCGCCCTTCTTCAGCGCGATCGAGCGGCTCGGCGCCGCTCGGCCGAAGCGCGAGGCCAAGGGCGTGCGCGTCCTCTACGTCTCGCCGCTCAAGGCGTTGGCGGCCGACGTCGAACGCAATCTGCGGCGGCCGCTGGCCGGCGTCGAACGCGCTGCGCGGGGCCTTCGAGGTTCGGCGGAGCTCGACGATCGTGGGGAGGCGCAGAACTTGCGCGTGAACTCGGCGTCGCCGAAGGGACCGGAGCTCGTCCGGGGCCCGGCGAACCTGTGGAGAGTCTGGAGGCGAATTCGGCGTCGGCTCATCCGCCGTCCCGCAAGTGGAAAAACCCGAGCGAATCCGGTCGGCGAAACGTGGGCAACAGACGCGGCCTTTGAAGGGCCGCGGACGAGCGTGGGCATGCGGACCGGCGACACGCCCGCGAAGGAGCGGCGTCGCCTCCGCGTCAATCCGCCGACATCCTCATCACTGCATGAATCCCTCTATCTCACGCTCACGGGCGAGGCAGGAAAGACGCTTGGCGCCGTCTCGACCGTCATCGTCGACGAGATCCATTCCCTTGCGGGAAGCAAGCGCGGAACCCACCTGGCGCTGTCCCTCGAGCGCCTTGACGGGCTGCTGGAGGAGCCCGCCCAGCGAATCGGCCTGTCCGCCACCGTTTCGCCGGCCCGGACCGTGGCCGACTTCCTTGGAGGATCGCGTCCCGTCACGATCGTCGAGGCCGAGTCAGCCGCGAATCCCGACGTCGCGGTCAGCGTGCCCGTCGCCGACATGGCCGCCATTCCACCCGCCTCCGTCGCCGGGCAAATGGTCATTTCGATGTGGCCGCACATCGAGCGAGCCATTCTCGACCACGTTCTTCAGCACCGGACGACGGTGGTTTTCGTCAACTCGCGGGGAGCATGCGAAAGGCTGACGGCGCACCTGAACGAGGAGTACGCGAATCGCTTCGGGGGAGCGGAAGGGTCCGAAGCCGGAGCCGACGTATTCGCCGGGTCTGCGGCCGCTGTCGGATCGGTTGAATCCGTCGAGGCTCACCGGCAAACGCAGGGGCCGTCGGGCGTGGGCCGAAAGGGCTTGCCAGCCGGGCCAGGGGGCGCACCGGCAGTCATGGGGGAGCGGAGACTCAAACTATTCGACGCCGCCCCAGGGCCGACCGTCATCGCCAAGGCCCACCACGGGTCGGTCTCAAGGCAGAGGCTGGCCGTCGAAAAAGCGAGCTGAAATCGGGCAGCCTGCGCTGCGTGGTGGCGACAGCGTCGCTCGAGCTCGGCATCGACATGGGCTCCATCGACCTCGTCACTCCAGGTCGCGCCCCCTCCTTCGGTGGCAAGCGGCCTTCAGCGCATCAGCCAGAGCCAATCACGCCGTCGGCGGGCGGCCGCGCGGAGCGATCTACCCGGTGGAGCGGACGCATCTCGTCGACGCCGCCGTCGCGGCCGAGGGCATGCGGACCGGAGCGATCGAGGAGACCGAGCTTGTCGCGAACGCGCTGGACGTGCTTGCCCAGCAAACCGTTGCCGCCGTGAGCGTCGAGGAACGCCGACCGACCGCTGGTTCGAGACGGTGCGCCGCGCCGCCCCCTACGCGGCTTTGCCGAGGGTCCTTTGACTCCGTCCTCGAGCTGCTGTCCGGCGCCTACTCCAGCGCCGACCTCGCCGACTTCTCGCCCCGAATCGTGTGGGACCGCGAGGCGGGCGTTTTGCGCGCCCGTCCCGGCGCGCAGCGGCTCGCCGTCTCCTTTTTCCGGCACGATTCCCGACCGAGGCATGTTCCCGTGGTCCTTCCAGAGGCGCCGAGGAGGCGGGCGGCGCCGCGTCGGCGAGCTTGACGAGGAGATGGTCTGCGAGGCAGGGTCGGCGACGTCGTCACCCTGGGCACGTCAAGCTGGCAGATTCGCGGATTGCGAACGACCGCGTCGTCGTCGACCACGTCAGCGGGCGAAGTTCGCGCCTGCCCGCTGGCGGGGCGAAGGGCCCGGGCGGCCGGCCTCCCGCGGGAGCGGCGAAGGGGCATTCCTTCGCGAGGCGGAGGCGAGCCTGAAATTCGCGTCGGGCCCCGGAGGCCGCAGGAGGCCCGCGCCCGCCGCCAATCCCAGAATCTTCGGCGGGCGTGCGAAGCGAGCCTCTCGTTTCAGCGTCGTTCCTCTCCAGGCTCAAGCGCCGGGCTTGACGAGAACGCGCGGGAAAACCTCGTCTCGCTCCTCCTCAGACAAGCCGCAACCGGCGCGATCCCGAGCGACGAGACCCGCAATGCTCGAGGCGGTGCAAGGACGAAAACGGCAGCTGGCGCTTCGTCGCACAGCCCGATGGGCAGAGCGAGTGCACGAGCCGTGAGCCATGGCGATACGCGAGCGTATACGCCGCGTTGCGAAAGATTGAGTCGCAGACGTTCGCGAGCGACGACGGCATCGCGTTCCAGTGTGCCCACAGCGGTCGGCGGGCCTCCAGCGCCGAGCTTGTGGTTTCGACGCCGAAGAACTGCGCCGCCTCGTCACGAGCCAGATCGGCGGCACCGCCCTTTTCGCCGCGCGCTCCGCGCGAATGCGCTGGGCCTGAGCTCTGCTGACGCCGTCGTCCCGCCCCGGGCGCAGGACGCCGCTGTGGCTCCAGCGGCTCAGAGCCAGTCAGCTCCTGGAGGCGTCGCGGCAGTTCCGCAACTTTCCCGTGTCCGTCGAGGCCGCGAGGGAATGCCTCAGGACGTCTACGACCTTCCCGCGCTCGCCGGCCTCATGGAGCGCATCGAGCCCGATCCGTTCACATCGTCGAGGCGAAGACGGCGTCGCCTTCGCCCCTTCGCGCGCCCGCTGCTCTTCGGGTACACCGGCGCGTTTCCTCTATCAGGAGGACCTTCCGCGCCGAGCGGAGGCATCTGCTCTCGCTCGATCCGAGGCCATCACGCCTCCCTCGTCGGAGACGGAGGCGTCGGGCAGGTCCTCGACAAGCGTCCTCGCCGAGGTCGAGGGCCGAACTACAGCGGCTGGCGCCTGGCCGGCGGGTCCGGCGCGACGCCGAGCCGTCGCCGACCTTCTCCGCCGACTCGGGCCGTTGACCCTCGAAGGGTCGCCGCCCGCAGCGATCGGCGCCTGGCGATGCGCCGTCGAGCGAGAGGAAGGGGACAGCGCCGTACGAGCCGCGCGAGAGGACGCTGCCGACTCCTCGCAGGCCGACGTAGGCAGCCTCGACAGGAAAGGTGAAAGCCGTTTCCTGCGAGGTCGGCGAAGGCTCTGCTCGGGACGGCCAAGAGGAGCCGACAGCCCCGCTCTGAACGAGGCGGTTCGCAGCCTGCTCGAAGAGCTCGCGCAAACGCACGGGTTGTGGCCGTGCGCCTCGGAGGCGCGAATGCTGGGCGGGCGCCGAGGATGCGCCCGCGCTCAGGCTTGCCCTCGGCGTCGACGATCCCCGAGATGGGCCGCCGAGTCAGGCGGCTCCCGCGGACCTCGGCGGTTTTGCGCTCTCCGCTGGAGGACCTGCTCCTTCGCTGCGCGCGCGCTGAGCCCGCATCACAGCGGCGGACGCGGCGGCAGAGTTGGAATCGGACGCGCAGCCGCCGCCGGAAGCCCTCGATCAAAGCTCGCCGAAGCGGCTCGCTCATGCGAGATAGACGAGCCGCGCACTGGATGGAGCCTCCGTTTTTCGCGCGAGTGCGCAACAGGTCGCGTCTCGCCCGAGCGAGGCGGCAGTCGAACCGGTCCCGCCCGCCGCCTTGCACAGGCTGGTCCTCGAACGCGCGGGGATCGACCTCCCCGGACGGGGATCGACCGCCTTAGCCGAGGCGATCTCGCTGATGGAAGGCCTGTGGCTTCCGGCGTCGCTGAGCGGGTCCGTCGTCTTCCCCGCGCGCGTCGCAGATTACAGCGGGCATGCTCGACGAGCTCATTTTGTCGGCGACGTTCTGTGGCAGGCGCGGTCAAGCGGAGAATCTGGGCGGGCAAGCAGTGAAACGTCCCGAACGGGCAAAGAATCTGGGCGGTTGGCCAACGACGCGTCCCAAACGGGCGGAGAGCCCGCGAAAACGGACGGAGCGCCGGTCGGCGAGGTCGCCTTCTTCCCCACGGATTCGCCGCTGGCCCCGGTTGCGAGGCGCGGCCGTTTCGACCGGCGACGTCGGCTGGGAGGATCTGTGAAACTCGCGCGCGCGAGGCCGCGACGGCCCTTTCGCTTCGAACCGGTGCGCGCCTGCCTCGCAGCCGCGCGCCGCCGCCCTGAAGAAACGGCGGGTGACGAGCCGGCGCTCGCGCCGTTACGCCGCTTTCGCCGCCGCCCGGGCCCTGAGCGCTGAAGCGCCGGGCATTGCCTCGGGCGGCACGGTGCAGGGAATGCAAGCGGACAACGCCCAGCCGTGGCGGTCCTCGCCGGGGAGTGGCGCCGCGACAGGGCGGAGCGGCTGGAGGCCGCGATGGCGCAAACGACGGTGAGCCGCCGAGGGCTTCGCGGGTTTCCGCCGAGGAGGCCGCGGTGGCAATGGTCGAGTCGCTGCTCGACCGCTACGGCGTGGTCTCCCGAGACATCGCCCTTGCGGCGGGCGTCCCCGGCGGAATGGCAAGCCTGACGCCCGTGCTGCGGCGAATGGAAGACGCCGGCGCCGTCCTGCGGGAACCTTCGTCCGCGGGCTCCGGCCCCGTCAATACGCCGAAAGGGGACTCTCGACGCGCTGCGTTCGTTCGCGGAGCCCCCGGGCGATGCCGACGTCCGCGCCGCGGGGGAGGGCGACAGCGAACCCGGGGCCGCAGTGCTCGATCTCAGGGACCCGGCCTGCCTCGTGGGGCGCGGCGTTCCTGGCCCGACCCGACGCTGCCTTCGCAGATCGAGGGCGGCTCGCCGTAGCCTCACGTCGGCTTGCCGGACCCTTCGCGCGGGCCGGGAGCGGCGGTCGTCCTCGTCGACAGGGAGCCTGCGCTCTACGCCCGGAGAACATGAGGCACTGCTCTGTTACACGCCGGAGACCGCCGCGTTCCGTTCGGCGCTGCGTGCCCTGACCGAGTTCCTCAGGCGCGCGGGGGCGCGGGACCCGGGCGTCGCCGCGAGGAAGCGGACGGTGGTCGAGTCGGTCAACGGCGTCTCCGCGCTGGAGCGCGCCATGGGCGACTTTCGCCTGGCAGAGGCCGGTCTGGTCCGCGATCCCAGGGGATGAGGTTCGTCGTCGGCCGTGACCTCCGCGTCTTCGACGGCCTGACGAGGGCTGCTCGCACAACTGGGCGAACGCGTGCATGCCGTTCGCCTCTTCGGCACCGGACGGGGACTGGGGCGCACTGCGCGAGGCCTTGCGGTACTCGCTTCTTCGGCGCCCGCGATGGGCGCCTCTGCCTGGAGGAAGGCGCTCGGCCTAACACTAGGCCTAGGAAGAACTCACGCGAAAAAGCCCGGCGAGAGACTCCCGCCGGGCTTCGATCAATCGGGCTGGCGGGATTTGAGACCCGACCTTGACCCCCAGTCAGTGCGCTGCAAACTGCGCCATAGCCCGTTGTCGCTCGTGCAGTCCTGCCGCTTTTTCTTCCGGAGAAAAGAGACACAAGCTTCTGAAAACGGCTCCTGCGAGGCTTTCCGCGAGAAAGCCGAAGATCAGCCACATCGTTGCTGCGACCAGTCAGAATACACAACGGCAGGCGGGGAGACAACCGCGCAGGGTCAGGCGGCGATTCGTTTCAAGCTCGAAGTGGCCAATGCCGAGAAACCCGCGGCACACGGGGCTCAAGGTTATAGAATTGTGATCTACGGTTACGGAGGCAAGCCGGATCTTTATCGAGGAGGATTTCGGTATGCCTGAACGGTTTGAGCCCAACGAGGCCGATCCCACCACGACCTCGGTTTTCAAGACCGTCGGCGGGGACTCAGACGTCAACATCGCCAGGCGCGCGTTGAAGCCGGAAGAGCAGGCGGCAATCGAGTCGCTGCCAAGGGCTCCGCCTTGCTCATCGCGCTCTCCGGACCGAATTCCGGGGCGCGTTTCTACTCAACGAGGGACCGCACGAACGCGGGACGTCACCAGAAATCCGACATCTTCTTGGACGACGCCACGGTTTCCCGCAAGCACGCCCAGTTCATTCGCAGCGGCGACGAGTTCTCGGTTCGCGACTCGGGTTCGCTCAACGGACCTACGTCAACCGCGAGCGGGTCGACGCCCAGATCCTCCACACGGGCGACGAGGTCCAGATCAGCAAGTTCCGCCTGACCTTCTACGAGGGCTCCGGCCACGGCATGACGTCGCGCCAACGCATGTCGAGGCGCAGCGCGCAAGCCCGCCGCGGCCCCCGGGCCGAGGCCGTCGAAGCCCAGCCGGAGGAGTGGCCTTTCGACGTTCCCCGACCCCTATCTGAAAATAGGGAGTCAGTCGATGCTCGCGGCGGAGTTCCCGCTGTTGACGTTGTCGAAGATCCGCCATTACGAGTCGATCGAGGCTCGTCCATCCCCACCGGACGGCTTCGAGATCAGAGCTCTTCTCACCCCGCGGACTGCGAGCGGCTGCGCTTTATCCTGCGCGGGCAGCGCATGACCGGTATCTTCCGCTCGAGCGGATCCGGGGCTTCTTCGCCAGCTCGACGCGGGGCAGCAGCCGAGGGCACGCATCCGGGCGGCTTCGCCTCATTGACGACGTCGCAGCGCCCCCAGCCCGGCAGCGCGTTTGCGCCTGTCCGAAGTCGCGGACCTCACCGGCGTCTCCGTCTCCGACGTCGAAGAGATGGTCGACTGCGAGGCATCCTCGCCCGCCGACCGCGCGGGCGCCGAGCCGCCCAGGCCCCGGACATCGTTCGTTTCGCAGCGATGCTGCTGGGCGCGAGGCTTCACCCTGCGGCGAGGTGCGCAGCGTCAGGACGTCCGCACGCCCACGCCGTTCTGAGTGACGGGCTCCAGCGCAACCGAACGCGCCCGCAAATCCGGCGTTGCACGCAGAAGGCCATCGCCTCGGCGACGGAAAACGCTGACCGTCATATCCCAGCTATCGCGCGCTGCTAGCGGAAAACATCGAAGTCGAGCTGCGTTAGGCAATAAAATCGAATTTTCAACCATCTGAATGTCTATAGGGGAGTTCTCGCGGTTGATTCGAAGTTTAGACGCGCCGTACCACCATTGAGAGCCGTTCCTGCTATATCGTTGCCTGTGTAGGCGGAGCACCCCCGTCTATTTCACGAAAGTATGGAGGAAACCATGGGCGAAAGCTCACGCACGACGCAAGGATGCAACGTGCTCAGCAAATGCTCTTCGGCGATCCGCTCCCAGATCTGGACTACGAGACGGGCTATCGCGGCCCTATCGCATGTCGCGCTGCCGGCATCACGTACCGGCAGCTCGACTACTGGGATCGGACGGGCCTCATCTCGCCATCGATTCGCAATGCACACGGTTCAGGCAGCCAGCGCCTGTACTCTTTTCGCGACGTTCTTGTGCTCAAGATCGTCAAGCGCCTCTTGGACACGGGCGTTTCACTTCAGCAGATCCGGCTCGCAGTCGCGCAACTCGAGTCGCACGGAGTTGAGGATCTGGCTCAGATCACCCTCATGTCCGACGGAGCTTCCGTCTACGAGTGCACGTCCGACGACGAGGTCATCGATCTCGTCAAGGGCGTGAGAGATGCTTCGGCATAGCCGTGGGCCGCGTGTGGCGCGAAGTCGAGGGGACGTTGGGCGAGCTTCCGACGGAGCGGGCAGAAGAGGGCCGGCAGCCGTCGTTTGTGGAGACAGAGCTCGCCAAGCGTCGCGCGCGGCGAAAAGCGCAAAGCTTAAAGTGGACAAGCGCCCCGCTAAAGATCCGCGCCAACTGCGGGCTCCTTCGCGGGGCAACCTCACATGCCGGCTGTGGGCTCTCACGCGCCCCGGCAGGGATGCGTTTTCACTGCCAGTGACTTGGACTCCCAGGCCGTGCGCACGGGATTCGCGTCGGCAAGCAGCATGTCGAAGCGATCGTGAGGCGACGTCGATCACCTCCGAGCGCGAGAACCTGCTCTTGCTCGGCCGAATGGCTCGGGCGGCGCGCGCCGGACTCGATGAGCCGCTCGGCCGTGTCCAAGGGGCCGGGTATGCCACGAGCAGCCATCGAACCGCTTGGCGTAGCTTCGACGAGTGCTCAGCCGCTCCAGCTCTTCCGGGCTGGCCTCGCCGAGACCGTCGACCCGATGTCTCGCGAGACTTTCTGGGCTGCGGCGTCGTCCTCCTCGAGAGGCTCCGGATATCCAGATAGTCGCGCAGGAGGGCGAGCTTGAGCTCCTGACATGCCGTGAGAATCGCTTTCTCGACGGCGCCGCGGATACTCTTCGGCGTCGGCGAAGGGACGGCTTTCCACGCCCTTTCCGGGGGCCATGTCTGCGTGTTGAAAAGCGGTGAGAAGGCCTCGACGAAGCGTTCGCGGCCCATGGCGTTGACCTCGTCGATGGTGACGCGCGCCCGTCAGGCCGGACGTCGATCTCCGCCCCCGCGTCCGACGTGGAAGAACAAGACATTGAGGGCGATCGCGGCGAGTCGCTGATGATCATGCCCGAGGAAAAAGAAAATCCGTGCCCACGAGGGCATGGAATCGGCGATGAACGGCGAAAGTCACGAGCATGGCAAGGCCGAGCGAGGTCGTCACGATAACGGCGTTGCGGTTGTCCGCATCGCCTTGGCTATCGTCTGCATGCCGACCCAGGCCCACGTTGGCGAACATGGCCAGGGAGGCGCCTCCAGCACGGGGAGGGATCGTCGCCACCAGCGCCCCGCCTTCGGCAGGACTCCGAGACCATCATGACCACTCCGCGCCGGCCGCCACCCGCGATTTCACCCGTGTGATGCGCACAAGGCCGACGTTTTGGGCGAAACAGGTGTGGGGGAACGGTTCGCTGACGCCGCCGAGGGCGTCGACAGAGCCGTCGGCGCGTATGGCGGCCCGAGATGTCGGCACTGAATGCGCGTGCACGATCTCCCCCGGTGGCGAACGTCGCCTGTTGTCTCGACCATCGTCACGGCCATGACGATGGCCATCCGGATCAATCGCGCCGACGGCGAAGGTCAGCGTCAGTAGAACAGCGTGGTCGCGGCGAAAAGAGCCGGCGCTCTTGAGGCGTCGATGTCCTTTAGGTCGAAGATAGCCCAGAATCGCGGCGACAGCCGTGCCTCCGACGAAACGCCCCGATGAGCACGGCGATCGTTGCAGGGGCCGCGCAAAAAGCGCTGGGCCAAGACGATGACTGCCCAGCGTCGAGGCGTAGAACAGCGACGTCGGCTGAGAGGACCACGCCTTTGGCGGAGCCGCCGTCAGCGCCGCGGTGGCGTATCCGACGAAGTCAGGCCGAGACCGACAGCGGGTCGTTCCCATGACAAGGAGGACCGTGCCCGTGACCACGGGCGGGAAGAAAGCGGATCGGGGCCGCAGTAGGGCGCGGCGAAGAATGTGAACAGGCCGGAGGCGATGACTGCGCCGTAGATCGTGGGAAGGGGCCGAGTTCGGGTCCCGCGCCGCGCGCCGACGCAACGCCGATCGCAATGATCGGGGCCACCGCGGTGGTCGTCACGCCTTGAATGATCGGCATGCGCACGCCCGACGACGCGTGATCCCCACGCTCTGAATGAGCGTCGCGACGCCGCAGGTGAGAGGTCGGCGTTGACGAGGTGGATCGTGGTTTCCGCGTCAGACGGAGTCCGCCCGCGATGAGCAGCGGAACGATGACCGCGCCGGCGTAAGCAAAACGTGTTGAATGGAGAACGGCTGATGTGGGCGCTGGGCGCCTGTCGACTGGATGGACACTTCCTGTATTCTCAGATAATCCGGGGGCGCCGAAAGCCGACGACCGCGGAAAAAGAGACAGCCATAAGCGCACGCACGCGCACGACGTGCAAGGCGTTCAAAGCGGAGATCCCTGAAGGTCGGCGGAAAAGGGCATAAAGCCCTCGCCCCGTGAAACAGTCAAGGACGGCGCGAAATCGCTCGAGGTTCAGCGTGCGCCGAGCGAGCGCGTGACCTCGTATCGATTCGACGTCGCGAATCAAACCTCGACGATCCGTGCCGGTCGACCGGTGCGCTCCTCGATGAGGGGCCGTCACGCGTTCGCTACTTCGACGTCATCCGTCACCTCGCCGCCGCGCAGCTGGGGGTCGAAGGGAAAGGCGAGCGTGCCGCACGGGACTACCTCGCCGCCGCGGCACGCCGTCGCGTCCGTGCGCGTGTACTCGACGAAGCGATACCAGCCGACGTTGTGCGCCGCCCGGTAGGTGCGAACGACCGTCACATCCTCGTTCGGGCTCACGCGCTGCTCGCTGCCGAGCAGGGATCGAAGGGATATGACCGAGGCCGCCCTCGCGGTCGCGGAAGACGCCGACGCCGCGCGCCAGCTTGTCCGTAAGCGTGTAGCCGGCCGACGGGTCGGCCGCGATAATAAAGCCGATCGCGGTCGATCCTGCGGTGTAGGACGGTGGCTCGCCGGCCGTACTTGGATCGCAGCGTCCGCCCCACGGCGAGCTCCGACCCGCCGCCGACGACGTAAGGCCGGCGACGTCGTCCGGGGAGCTTCGACGCGCCGCCCTCGTCCTGGTTCGAAGCGGCTCCATCGTGGCGAGGTCGACTCAATAGGCGGAGCGACAAATCGTAAATTCCTGACCGGAATCGACGTGGGGGAGGCGCCCGGAACGTCCACGGCGACGTATCGGGACTGCGGGTACAGGGACTCCGCGCCTGACAGGCCGAGTCGAACCTCTGCCATTCGTCCGCGGCGAGTTCACCGCGTCGGACCTTTTCTAGCGCGAAAGAGGCGAGGGGCGACGTCGAAGTCGTCTCCGCCGAGTTATTTATTGTCTCCGCGAGCCGAGCACCTCGTGGCTCTTGTCGTCTGCGGCGACGGGCGAGGGCGTCACGGTTCCGCCGCCCAGGTCGTAGACGAGGATGCGCGTGCGGCGCGGGTTGAGCGACTTCGTGAGCCTGTGCGTGTACTCAGAGCCTGCGGCCGACGGCTCGTTGATCATGGCGACGACGAGTCGGTCAGGCGCGCCTGAAGGGCTTCGAGGGGTGGGCGCTGAGCCGAATGCGCGTGGGCGGGAATGCCGACCACGGCCTCGAGGCTGCCCCTGGCGGTGCTCGACAGCGGGCGGACGGATTTCGCGACGTGCGTGAGGACCCGGAGACGACGTCGATGGGCGGAATCGTGAGGCCGCCGGGTTCGACCTCGGCGTTTTGGTTGACGTCGGCGCGCGCGAGCAGGCGCTTGAAGGAGCGCAGGTGGGGAGCGCCCTTGAGGGCCAGGCTCGCGGCCTCAAAACCGTAGACAGGGCCGGAATCTGACAGCGCGACGATCGACGGAATGTACTCACGGGCGTCCGAGTTCCGATCTGGGAACGCGAGAAGCGGATAATTGCGGTCGGCGACGGCGACGGTTGTGCGCGTGGTTCCAAAGTCGATTCCGAGTCTCATGAAGCCGAGAGTACTTCATCTTTCGGCGTCGATGGGGGAATATCTCAAAGGCGGGTCGCGTTTTCACCGTTGCCCGGTTTTTGACATAATATGCATTATCGGATCGAGAGATGCAAAAGGGGCTGACAGGGCGAAAGTGGCGTCGTGGCGCAGCAAAACCGTTCTTCCGGCGTTTTCTTTTGTCTTCCCGCTAGACTGATCCGGCGGTCGAGAAAGGAAAACCATGGCCGAACGTTCGCTTCGCGGAATGAAGATTCAGCGCAAATTCGCGGGAAACCGACGAGAGGTCGCTTCGTCGAACGCATCAAGTCATCTACGCCTGTCCCGGCGGCCACGGAATTCAGCGTGGCCATGGCGACGGACGCCGAGCCGCCCGCGACGATGAGAATGCCGCTGCGGCGCCGAGTCTGCTGCGCGACAGGCCTGCGACGGACGACAAAAGCCCGCCAAGCCTCAGCGCACGCTGGGACATGCTCCTGGAGCGCCGCACCGAGGACGAGCTCAAGGAACTCCTCCAGGAGCGCCTCGATCTGCTGCGCGCAGGCAAGCTTAGGCTCCGCCGACACCACGGCTGAGTCCCCGGAGGCTGGCTGCCCTGCCCGCGGATTTGCGCCGCCGCCGGGCGCCGCGCCCGGCCAATGTCACTTGCCGCGCAGCTTGCCGGCCGCCCGGCGCGCCAGGCCCGCCAGCTGGCGCCCGCGGCGCACCGACGCCCATCGACGTCGTCCGTTTGAGCGACTCCGTGAAGATGCCGGCCGAGAGCTTCGACTCCCCCGCTTCCCGCTGGGCGAAGCTGATCGGCATCTCCACAATCGACCCGCCCAGCTGGTGGACCTTGTCCGTCATGTCAGTCTGGAAGAAGTACCCCGCCGATTCGACGCTGGAAAGGTCGAGGCGACGGAGGAAGGCCACCCGGTAGACCCGGAAGCCGGCGGTGACGTCCGACGCCGGAAGCAACCAGGCCTTGATGTAGAAGTTCCCGGCGCGCGAAAGGGATTTCGCGCGACTTCGGCTCATCCCTCCAGCTCTCCCCGCGCACGTGGCGCAGGCCGATGACAGGTCGGGCCGGTCGCTCGTGGCGGCCCGCTCAAGCGGGAGGAAGCTGCTCGGGCAGTGAGCCGTCGGCGTCCATCTGGACGACATGCGTGTACTCCTGTCCGTCGCCCAGGGAAAAGCGCGGCGATGTAGGCCTTCCAGGCCTCTTTTCCCGCGCGGTGAAGGACGAGACGTGAGGTCGGCCGAGGCAAGTTGGTCGAGCCAGATCCCCCGTGCCGTCGAGGGGTGTCATCGACGACGAGGACGTCGGCCTCGGGGACGGCCGCCCTCGCTCTGCCGACGATCGCCTCCAGCGACTCGATTTCGTTGTAGGTCGGTATGATCGACGAGCTTCATCATTTCTCCTTGTTGTTGTCCTCGTTGCGTACGTTTCCAATGCCGATGCTTTCGGTCCGGCTCTCGCTCGGAAAGGGCTGTCCGTTCGAGTCCGGCGCGGGATCATTCGATCCGCCAGGCCCCGTCGCTCAAGTTTTGTGCGGCGGCGTCGTGAGCCCGCCGTCGTTGAGGCAAGCGTCGCATCCGCCACAATGCTAACGCCGTCGCGCCCCCGCGGCGAGGTTTCCACGCCAGGCGCATCGGGCCGCCCCACCGGACGGCTGGCGTCACGTGGGTGTGGAGGCCGACGCTGGCCACCCGGGCGTCCGCTTTCCACATGCCGGTTTTCGCGCACCGTTCCGTCGGCGTCGACGACCCGGAAACCCCCATGGTCGATACCTGTATCGCTGTGCGCCTGGTTTCGACGGCCCTGAAGCGCGTCATGTCGGGTGCTGGCGCGATTCGGCGGAATCGCCGAAACGCATTGTTCGTGGGAACGGTGGGGGCTCGCGCCCTTGCCGAACGGATTCCGGAGACGATCTCGTTGTGAGGCGACCTCGAAGCAAATCGGCGCGGCGATGCGCGCGCCGTCCGCGCAGCAGCACATCGAGAACCGCAGACCTTCCCGCGCGCATGTCCGTTGAAACCCGGTCGACAGCCTTCGTGAACAGCCGGAAGAGTCCGCGCGCGGGTATGTATTCGCCAAAAGGCACGGGATGCAGCTTCGTATACCTGGCGGTCAGCCCCTTTCCGGGAAGCCACAGCGTGTACTCGTTGTAGCGGTAGTCTTCCGGGTAGCGGATGCCGAGCAGCAAGCGGGACGCCGAGTCGCGACAACGCCCTTCGATCACGCCGCGGGCTTCCGGCGTCGTCTCGGATCGAGGTCGGACGAGTCTCCGGCCACAGAACAGTTCCGCGCCCTCCCCTCGATCTTCCTCGTCTGCTACGCCAGCCGCTCGGTGACGGAGACAGCCCGCGCATAGCCCGTCAGCGATTTGTCCCTGGAGACGTTCCCCTGGACAAAGCCGACCTTCACGCTGCTTACGGGCGGGCCGCCCAGCGGAATAGCCGCCGTCACTGCAAGCGCAGGCGCGAGACGCCGACGGCTGCGGCGGCAGATGCACGGCGCGGGCGGGCCCTCACGTTCTGTGCGACGTATGCGAGAGGGCTCCCAGCGCGACGACGGCGAAGCTGGCGATGCTCCGTGTGAGCCGTAGGGCGCCAGGCGCACGAGGCAGGCCTTTCGACCTGCCCGGTATGCGAGGCTTGCCCCACGGCATTCGCCCGCCGGGCCACGTGCCCTGGAGGTCGTCGACGGCGACCCACGCAGCGGCGAGCGAGCGCTGAGCTTCAAGCGCACACCTTGTTTACGCGGCAGCTCAGCCTTGCGGAATCGCGCAGTATCCTTGCGTCCATGCCTCAGCCCGTCGTCGCTTGCTTGCGCGCAGCCGCCCCACGCCCGCAGGAACGCCTGCCGGACGAGCGCGGAACGGCGGCGATGTGAGGGCGAAGGCGCTCGAGGCACTCTGGCGATCCACGTTTCCGCACTGACTGGTGGCCCCAATCGCGCTGCGGCCGAAGAAGACCGCTCCCGTCGCTTGAGGCCGCAGGCGAGCTGGCGCGAAAAGCCGCGTCCGCCTCGCGTCCCGCGATGAGGAGGGCGACGCGGGGACGGCCGACGGCCTTTTGGAGATGCAGGGGGCAAAAGGAGGCCCACAGGCACGCGCCGCGCCAGGCGGACTGCAGCGGCCGGGCCGAGGCGCGCGAGCCGCCCGCTCATGCGACGGCCTGCTTCTGCGCACGCGCGAGCGGCGTGAGGCCAGCGACGTCGGCGATCACGTAACAGCCTTCCCCGGCGACGGCGGAGCTGCCCAGCGGATCGGTGAGCCTGCGGGCCCGCCGATGAAGAGTCGCCCGCAGCCATCCTGGAGGTGCGCAAGCATCGTCGAGGAAGCTCGCGCCCGAGGCCCAGGCGGCGAACGTCCGCGCATCCGGGGTGACGTCAGCGGGTTCTGGAGATTCCGTGCCTGTCCTCGACGGATCGGAGGAACTCCGGCTTCGCGACGGAGCCTGCCTGGCCAGCTTCGCGGGCGCACGGGCGAGCGCGGCTGGCCAGTTCCAACCTGTCGTCGGTGGGGAACATCGGCGCTTCGCCCGGCGAATTCCGGGGGCGTCGGGCCTCGGCTGACGCGAGGAAGACGCGTGTGGGCAAAGGTCGTGTCGGGTGAAGCCTGCGCAGCGCTCGGGCGCCGGGCTGGCTCGATCGCCCGCCACCGCGGTTTGCAGAAAAGCACGCCGACGCGTCGACGAGCGCCGCGGCCACGTCGCGGCGAATTCAGATTCGCGTCGACGGAGTCGGTGAAGCCCGCCGACGTCTTCTCGATTTCGGCGGCTCGGGCGTCGAGCGGCAGAAGCGTTTCCGCTTCGCCGAGGTGGAGGCTGCCAGGTCAGCACGCCGAGCGCGGGTGCCAGCGGGTCCGCGTCGCCGGCGGCGAATCGGGACCACGATCGTGAAGGTGCGCGGTCCACGCCCAGTTCGGTGCGCTCCTCGTACCATGCTCGACGACGCGTCACGGCGAGTCTTCCGCGTCGTCTCTGTGCTTTGAGCGCCGCCCACGGGCGGGCTGCACGGATCCGACGTCGCGCGCTCCGGGCCAGGAGTCCGCCTCGCTGGCAGCGGAAATCTCCCGTGCCACCAGTCGATGACGCGCGGCTTGCCGCGGTCGGCCAAAGACAGGACGAAAGCACGGCGTAGTCGACGTCGCCGCCGCACTGTGCACGGCGTAGAGGAATCGTCCGATTTTCGCCTGGGCTGAAGAGCGCGAAATCCTCTCGCGATATTCCCTGTGCGGCCTTGCGCACCGGACTTGCGCGGCAGCCTGCCGGAGCCGCGCGCTACGCGCGTATTCGACGGCGTCGCCCGCGCGTCGCAGTGCAGCCCGCGCTCTCCTCGGAGGAGATCCTTCGGCGAATCCGCACCAGGCGAGGCCTCAGGCTTGGCGAGGTCAGCGTCAGGTGACTACTGCGCGAAACTGCGCCCCATCATCGCCCGTGCCTGCTCAGCCAGGGCATTCTGGCCAGAGGTTGACCACCACCGTGTTATGTACCAGCGCAGAAGGCCGAGAGGAGGGCTTCCACTGCCCGACCGAGGTCGGCCAAAATGTGAGGGGTCGAGGTCGGGCCCGCGCGAGGACGACCGCGTGGCCGACCAGTGTCTTTTCCTCTGCGGCCCGCTTGCGCCCGATGAGCGCGTGTACCTCCGTGGCGCTCAAGTCGATGAACCCCTCCCCGTCCACCGCTGCGGCGATTCGACGACGACGGTGCGCACCGGCATGTCGATTCCCAGGGCACAGGGTGCCGGTCGCGTAGACGATCCGCAGCAGGCCGTCCTCCATCAGCTTCTCCGTCAGCTCCTTGATCGCCGGATAGACGCCTGCGTGGTGGGCGCCGTGTCCCGCGAACGAGTGCGCGCGCGGCGGCGTCGAGTCCGACGGCGCGGCGGTCGGATTCGCTCAGGGTCGCGCGCACCTCGGCGATCCTGGCCGCCGCCACTCGGCCCGTTCTTTCGCCCCGTGGGCTGCAATGGCCCGTTGGAGAGGGCTTCCGACCGCCTTGTCACGCAACTTCTTTGCGGGAGAAGATGAACTCGATGGCCCGGAAGCATGTCGCGCTCCGGACAAAGGTCGATGATCCTCGGCGGTCGGTCCGAAACGCGTTCGCGCCCGTCCGGCGGCGCAGCTTCGCGATCGCCGAGGACCGAAACGCGCCGAAACCAGGCCCGCCGTCCTTGCCAGCGAGCAAACTTCCGTCCCGTCGGCGGCGTAGCCTCCTGCCGGAGGGACCAGCCTGACCGTGCTGCGCATGCATCGGTCCTCCCGCGCACGGGCGCAGCCGTCCGCAGGCTCGTGTCGTGTTCAGGACGGTGGCCCGTGAGGCCAGTGATAGAGCGCGGCAGTGTTCGGGCAGGGCGTGAGGATGACCTCCCTCCCACGCGGCCCGCGCTCTCTGTCCGCGGATGAGTGGACTTCACGTCGAGGGACGACGTGTCCGACGTCGTCGATGTCAGAGCGAACCCGCGAGCACGTGTTGCAGCTACCTCCGTGGTGACCACGAGGACCTCCAGCGTCGCGGTTGACGGAGACGTCGCCGGTGAAGCAGGCCGACGTGCTCCTCGCCGTCAGTTCGACGGAAGCTCTCGGGTCTTCTGGTTCGACAGCGCCTTGATCGGGCGCCGATGTGAACACCAGCGTTTCTCGCTGGCCGGGGCCAGTTCGGCGGCGAAGTGGGCCCGACGGGTCTTCCCCGAGCCGGTGGGCGCGCACACGGACGTCGCGATTGCGCGCTGACGGCTTTGCACGCGTCGATTTGGAAGCAGTCGAGGGCGATGCCGCGGGCCGCTTTGTTCTTCGACGACGAAATGGTCGACGGTGGTCCAGCCATGCGCCGTTCATGCGCAGGCACCTCCACCGCGCCTGGAGGCACGGCGTGATGTCGATTGGGCGTTCCCGGCCCTGCTCGCCACCGTCGGCCATGGGGTCCGGGCGCGCGCGCGCACGGCGTCGCAGGCGATGCGCGCGCAGCGCGCCCGAACGCAATGGACGAGAGGGTGGCTCGGGTGGCGTCCAGCGCCAGCCGAGGGAGGGTCTGTGATCTGCAGAGCGGCTCAGCCCACGGCTGGCGAAGACGACGTCGGCCAGTCCGTCCGCGGCCGTGGCCGACGGCGCCGATCAACGGCAGGCCCGCGCCGAAAAAGCGGGTGTTGGCGCAGAAAGCGAGGGTCGCGAGCCGAGCGTGCGCGCCAGTCGATCTCTCCGGGCGCAAGCCGTACGGCGCAAGAAGATTTGCGACGGCTGAAACTATCCCCTCGCATCGCGCGCTCCCCGCGCGGGAAGAGGGAGAGGAGTTCGTACGCCGATTGACGTCGGCGTCAACGAGCCCGCGGAGACGACCGACATCACCCGCCTGCTCCCTGCGTCGGAGGCGACCTCGAGGACGTCTGCTGCGAACGTGCGGCTTCGATTCCAGGCGCGCGTCTGCAGCGCGAGGGCGGCGTCGACGTCGCGTCTGGGCGGTCGAAATGCCGCGCCGCGTCGTTTGCCGGTCGGCGATTCCCAGCGGAATTTTGGAGGTCGTAGCCTTGCGTCGACGGCTATGCCCACGGTTCACGTCGCGCCGCCCACGGCGAAGAGCGCGTCGAGCGCCCCTCGTGGGCGACGGCGGCTGGCGAGCTCGTGCGTCGCTTCCTGGGCGGATCCGCGGTCGGATCGACGACGTCGAAGCGGGCGCGCAAGCAGCGCGCCGCGTGTGCGCGCGTCGCGTTCAGCGAGCCGCGCCTGCTCGTCGGGTTGACGAGCAGGCCGATCCTCTCGCGCTCCGCGGGCCGTTTTCGCACGGCGGGCGCGCTCATGCGGCGCCCGCCGGGTACTCTGAAGCGCTTCGCGAGCCGCGCGCCGTCTCCCGCGGCCGACGGCGCGGACAGCCGTGCCCAGCTGGACCAAAGCGAGGCGAGAATTCGTCGGACGTCGACGCCAAAGGACACGTCGTAGTCTCCCCGTGGCCGCCGACCGCCTCATGCTCGCACCCGGCGGACGCCGCCGATCCACCTCCCGGAAGGGCCCACCGTGACGGTGACCCGCTGGCCTCGAGGGCTCAAGACTTTCGCCTCGTCGTCGACCGCCGCGCGGGCGGCGCCGCCTCCGCCCTGCCGACGGCCCGTGCCCGCGTACGTCCCCGATCCTGTCGAGGGCGGTACGAACGAGGCCCGGCCGATGTGACGGCGAAGCAGCGGGTTGTAAGCGGCGCTGAATCTCGACCGGAAGGCTTCGACCGCGTGACGGACTCAGCGAGGTCAGGCCAGGCCCGGTGTGCAGGTGAACTCGATGAAGCTTCTGGAGCGAGGGCCCGTTCGAGCGCAGCGATGCTTCGTCGCCGATGACGGGGGCAGGCCCGTCCACATGGCCGAGCCGAAGCCGGTGCCCTCGGCCGCTCGCGACCAGGGTGGCGCGACATCGCGAGGGCGTCGCACGTCCTTGAGGCGTGATCTCCGCGAGCAGGTCGATGACGGCCACGGCGCGATGACCTCGTCGAGTCAAAGGCGAGGTCGGGAACGTCGAGCTCCCCGAATCGGAAGAAAGGGAGACGTAGGAGATCCGGCGTCGTCGAAGCTCTTCGCCGGCGTCTTCCTCGCGAGTTCGGAGGAAGATCGAGGTGCGAAGGGCGGGCCGTACCTTCGATCTCCCACCCATGCGTGCGTCCACAGCGGGCGCAGCGCAGCGTTTCCCTCGATCCCAGAAAGCTGCTCGGACGGCTCGAAGGCTCGCCGACCCTCCGGCCAGACGAGAGAAGACTGAGCAGGCGTTCGTTTGAACGTATTGCCTTTCCCGCTCACGCCGCGGCCCCGTTGCCATGCCGCGGCCGCCGTTCTCGTGCGCTTTTCCATGGCTGGCGCCGAGCTTCGCTGCCTCGTCCGCGCCACAGCCTGTTCTCCTACTGCCCGCCCTCGTGCTTCGGCCTCCAGTCTCAAACTTTCGCGCTCCGGGCTCTGGCTCAGCCGCCCCAACCCGGCAAGGTGTTCCAGCCGCGCGCCGCCATTCGGCGAGCAGCAGGGCGTCAGGCGCGTCTTTCCCGGTATGCGAGAAGCGCCTCGAAGATGCGCTGGCAGATTGACCGGACCTATTTCGACGACGTCCCAACCGGCGGGAGCCTGCAGTCGCCTCCGCCGCGCGGGGAGTCGCGCCAACGGGCCGTCCCACACGTGTCGCTTGCAGAGGCCCTTCCCGGCGTCCGAGAGCTCGTTTGCGCCGGCGCATTAATTCCTGCTTTGCCGGCGGGCCGTCAGGCGTCTGAGCCGAGGAGGGCGCCGCGGCTCCGGGCGCACCGCCAGCACAGCGGCCCGCAGCGAAGGCGTCTCTCGTCCGCGGACGGCAGCTGGCCCGGCCGCCCGTCGACGGAAAGCGAGACCGGGCACGATGCGGCTGACCCGGAAGGTTCTCTTCGACCAGGCCGACGAGCCCTTCGGGGCGGGCCCTTGCCCGCGACCCGACGCAGCGAGGCTTGTCCTGTGACGTGAGAAGGCGTCGAAATGCTGGGCGAGGCTCCGGGGCTCGAGCGGGGGCGCGCATGAGCTCCGCTCGCCCTTCGTAATGCGAAGGAGATCCGACGTCGGTGGAGGCCGCAGCGATCTGCACGCGTCGATCCCGGAAGGGAATCGAGGGCTCTCAGGTGTTCAGTCGCCGGGCCGATCACGCCTCGCCCGTGGCCAGGGATCTTCGCCATCCCCGGTGGGCCGCACGGCCCGCCGCCTGCCCAGGCCGACGAGTCGGGACCGCACCAGGCCGACGTCGAGGGCGGACATCAGCGCGCGATGATCGGGGCCGATGCGGTCGCTGTCTGTAAACGTCGCGGCTTCGCGTCCGAGCAATCAGAATGCCCAGCTGCCCTCAGCGCAGCGACGTCACGTTCGAAGACGCTGGAAGGTCGCGCGCGCGAAGCATGGGCCATGCTGTGGGGAATCCGCCGGCGGGCCTGCGCCCGGGTGAGCGGTGCGAGAAGGGCGGCAAGCGGCGAAAGCTGGCGCTCGCCCGCGTGGTACTCCGATTACTTTGACTCACATGCCTAGGGTAATCGAAGGGTAGGCTTGGTGCGTGATGATGTGGCGAAACGGTGCGAGATAGTCTCCTCGGAAAGACATGGGACGGATGCGTCGAATGCCAGGTGCTCCTCGACGACGGCGAAGAGGCGGGCCCTCGCCTACACGCAGCTGGTGGGCCTGCGTCCGGAACAGGCTGAGCCGTTCTCACCACCTCTCCGCAGCGGTCAGGGAGCCTGAACGGGGAGGCTATCTCATGGTGGCGGCACTGCCGGACAACTTGCCGCCGGATCACCGCCGGGCCCGATCATCGTCAAGGCCGCCACCCGCTCAATACATGACCCTGGGGGCCGACGAGCAAGGGTCAGGTGGCACGGGCCCTTCGAGCCGATTCGATTGAGCATGCCGGTTCTCGTCGCCGATCTTCACTCGGCCGTCCCGCGGCGGTCGCCGCGGTCCACGCGCGTCGTCCGGAGGCGCATCGCTACGTCATGGACGACGGCGCCTTTTCGGCCTGGTTCTCGCGCGCCGCGGCCGCAATGAGGAATCCGGCGGCATTTATCGTGGGAACCATTTCGTGCGGCCAGGCGTTCGGAGGCCAGTTGGAGGCCGTCAACGTCCACGGCGCTGCTTGCAGCGAGGATCGTGGAAGGCCGACCTCGCCGTCATCGCCAGGGCCCTGAAACCTCAGGTTCAGGACGAAATAGAGTTCTCTCAAAGACGAAGGTCGGCGAGGCGCTCAACGCAGCCACGTGGCCTTGGGCGGCGTGCCGATCGCCTGTTGCGCATGTCGAACGCCGATTCCGCGGGCGCCATTTCAGCCTCTCCACCACACGCACGGCGCTCAGCCGCGTGGCTCTGGTCGGCCACCTCTGCCCGTGCCCCGTCTTTGGCGGGCCGGGCTTATCCGACTCGGGTTCGTCGGCCGATTTCAGCGCGTCGGATAAACCTGGTTGCCAATGATTTCGACCTGTCGCGATTCGGGCTCGCCGGCGGCCGGGCGAAGGCGAGCTGGCCCTCGTCGGGGCGGACGTCACCGGCTCTTGGCCTCCCAGCTCGACTCCCTCTTCGAATGCGAAAGGCTCCAAAGCGGGTCGACGTGCCGACGAGACGGCCTGAACGAGTTCTCCGCCTCCTCCCCCGTGCCTTTGCCGGACGATGGGGCGCGGCCTCGCCGAGCCCCCTCCGTTTCTCCGCCGCCGGCGTCGCCGGCTTCGCCGCGGCAGACGCGCTATGACGATCGCTTCACGCCTTGGGTGCGCCGCTCCACGCCGCGGCCCGTGGCTTCACGCGCCTGCGCCGCCGCGTCCTCCGTTACGGCGTGAGGATGTACTTCGATCCGACTCCGCGGGCCATGTCCTCCAGGCTCTCGGCGAGCGCCTCCAGCGGGCGGACCTCGGTGCACAGGGTCATCCCGTCGAACTTGCCGGACGAGAGCAGCTCCACCGCGATCTGAACGAAGCGCGGCTGATGGTGGTAAACGCCCTTGAGCGTGTACTCCTTGTAATGCATGTCCGAGGAGTCGACCTGGAACGGGGCGTTCTTCGGGGTTCCGCCGAAGAGCACGGCCGTTCCGCCGGGGCGCAGGCACAGAACGGTCTGTTCCCACACGTTCGGCAGCCCGACGGCCTCGATGGCGACGTCGGCGCCGCGTCCGCCGGGCGTCAGCGGCCGGATCGCAGCCGCGCATTCCTCGGGCGTCTCCAAACCGGTCAGGTCGACGACGGCGGAGGCCCCCGCGGCCTCGGCCTGGGCGAGGCGGCCTTGCGAGCGGTCGGCCACGACGACCGTCGCTCCCCGCAGCTGCGCAAGCCTCAGATACATCTGGCCGATCGGGCCCGCGCCGTTGACCACGACGGTGTCTCCGAGCGCGATTCCCGATTCGCACATCCTGTGGACCACGGTGACAGGGGCTCGAGCGCCGCGGCCCTGCCTCGAAAGGCCAGGGTGTCGGGGATCGCATACGCGCGCGCTCGACGATCGCGCGCGGACGACGATCTGCTCGGCGAGCGCCGTTGAGATACTGGAGGTTCTCGCACAGCGACTCGCGCCCGATGGTGCACGCTCAGCAGCGCCGCACGGAGCGGTGTTGGCGGCGACGACCTCTGGGCCGACCTCGAAGTCGGTGACGCCTTCGCCCACCCGCAGACGATCCCGGAGAACTCGGGGCCGAAGCGGGCGGGCAGCGTGGGAAACAGGGTGGGGTGCCCCCGCCGGTAGGGATTTCAGGTCCGTTCCGCACGTGGCGGCGGCCTTGATGTCCACGGCGATCTCACCCGGGCGGGTGCTCGACGGGACTGTCACTCCAGGCGCAGATCGCCGGGGCAATAAAAACATGTAAGCCGCCGCACGGTGCGCGCTTTCAGAGCGTCGCGCGCCTGCGTGACCGGACGCGACGCCTTCCTGTATGCGGACGCGTGCCGCCGTCCAACCGTGCGCCGGGCACGTCGATCTTATCGAAAACGCAGTTCTGGCGAAACAGCCGGGTCGTATCGACGACCGGCGGGCGGCTGTCCACTGCATCGACCGGCTCAATCCCGGCGTTCCGGGCCGCGCTTCGGCGCTCTCGCTGCGCAGCCCCGGCGATCGGCGACGTCGGCGCCATCCGTCAGTCGAGCGGATATTGGGCCTGAGAGACAGCCTCGACTGGATTGCGAAGGAGGTTGCTTCCTTCTGAAGTCGGCCATCTTTGCCATTTGGCGGATCCTGCGCGCCGGGCTTGCCGGTTCCGTACGAGCTTCATCTAGGCGGAAGGGTTTGGACGCGGTGGCGTGTCGCGGTGTGCGGGAACGCGTTTGCGCACGATGTCGAGCGTCTCCCTCGGGGTGGGCGCGCATGTGCGCGTACCGCCACCCGGTCGGGGCGGCGAGGATCTTTGGAACAGCCTAGCCGACGCCCTTACTCGCGCGAGTCAGGCGAGGCCGAGCCGGCGCCGACGGGCGGGATTCCGTCTCGACCTTGTCGATCGGTGCGAACAGGGACGCCTGCGCTTCGACGGCTGGCAGCCCGGGAGTTGACGAAAGCCGATGACGGCGTCGGTGACCTTCCCCGAGGTCAAGGCTGACCGTCTGCGTGCGCCGATGAACTGAATCTTCACGTCCGACTCGGTCGGGCCGTTGGCGGCGAGCATGGCCTGACCACGGGCTGAAGTAGTCACCACCCGCGCTTGCCCGGCAGCCCGATGGCCTTGCCTTTGGGGTCCGCACCGCGGAGCGATGGCCAGATCGCGCGGGACGATGACCTTCGAGCGGGTGGGTCTGGTACATCGTGGCCCGTTGTGCCAGCTTTGATGCCGTTGGTCGATTTTGCAGCCATTTCGTCGCCGCGCGACGAGCGACGTCCTCGGTCCCCTGCTCGAGCGCGCGCCGGCGACTCTTGGGCGCCCGTGATGGCGCGGCGTGACGTTATCACCATCCCCTGGTCATGCGAGCCTGCTGTCTTCGGCCGCAGATGCGCGTGTGGACGTCCGCGCACGTAGGTCGCCGATCGTGATCTTTGCCGCCCTCGGAGCCCTTGTCGTTTCCGCCGCATCACGCGAGGCACAAAGCGCCGCCGCAGCGAAAGGCGAAGATTCTCTTCGTGGATATCATCGGTTGTCCTTCGTCCGGTCTTTGTTTGGCTCGGCCATTGTTCGGCAGCCGGGCCTTCAGCTGATCGGCCTTTCGTCCGTCAGGCCCGCGTCCGGTCTTTGCGGGCCGGCCCGTTCGAGCTGCAGCTGCCACGGCCCTTGACCTTCCGCCGCAAGGCCCGCCCGGTTTCATCCGTTCCGGCGCCTTCCCCGTCGGGCGCGCTCGGCGCGGCGTTCGAGCAAACCGAAAAGGGTGTAGACGCACTGCGTCAGCTTGACGGCAGGGCGCGATCAGCGGCGTACCTCCCGTCACGTCTGCCGGATGCTGCGCCGAGCGTGAGCGTGGTGAGCCAGGCACTCTCCCCGGTCACCATTTTCGCCGACGACGGCGCCTGTGAGAGCTCAGCGTGAATCTCAGCGCGCAGCGCGATCGAGGGCGCGGCCGCCTGCAGCTCGACGCTGCGCGGGCCAGCCTCGAGGCCGTGGGCTCCGTCGAGGCCTGGCCGCGCCGAGCACGTCGGCGTCGACCCTGGAAATGCCCGCCGCCGTCGGCTGACGATCATCAGGAAGACCACCATGATCGCGCAGAGGACGGTGATCGAAAACCGTGCCGTACCGATCCAGATCGTCGGCAACGGCGCGACGGCTACGGAGGGAATGGCCTGCGAGGCTCCGATGTGCGGCTGGACGGTGCGGGCGAGGCGCCACCTGGCCAGGGCGTACCCGAGGGGACGCCGACGGCTGCGGCCAGAGATGCGCCGAGCAGCGCCTCTTTGAGGTGGCCCACGTGGCGGAGGCGAGGTATCCGTCGACGAGCCCTTCGCAGGCGCGGCTTGGCGACCTCGACGGGGGCGGGAAGGAAATTGGCGTTGACGGCGCCGAAGCGCACGGCTGCGTCCCATGCCAGCAGGAGCAGCAGGCCGAGCACCGCCGGCGCCACCGCTTTCTTCTTCCTCATCCTTGCCTTCCGGTCCATTCCGGGGCAGGGATGAGCGCGGCCTGCTGAAGCCTGGACGACGTCGCAGACAGCCGTGCGCCTCCCATCCGGACTTTGACCGTCGGTCGAAATTCCACCCTGTCAACCGCTTGCGCGGGTCGCGGACTGTCACCGCCGGTTCAGACTTTCACTGACCCCGGAGCGTTTGTGTTCGTAGCGATTATACCCATGCGCTGGCAAACGCAAGTTCGAGGCCGTCGGGGGCAAAGGCGGCCGTCTGGCGCGCTTCGCCGCGCTGAAGGAGCTCAAACGCAGATCGGACGCGGGCCGGGCATCCGCAGCGGACTACTCAGCCGCGCGGACGCCGACCCGCTCGGCGCCGCCTGCGCATGGCGCGGACGCCAGGGCCGCCAGGCGTCGGCGGCCTCCACCACCGGAGCCCTCCTGCGCCGATGCTCGTTTTCGTCGATCGGTCTGGAGACCATCTCGGCTACCTGCGGGACGGCCGCACCACCCAGCGAGCGAGAAAGTGAGGAAGGCCAGGTGGTCGGCGTCGATCGCCTCGAGTCAGCATGGCCCGCTCCTGGCCTTCGGCGACGGCCGACGTCTTCTCGCGATACCGAGCCAGGCGGTCGTCGTCGCTCGGAACGTCCGCGCCCAAGACGAGGCCTTCCGACGAAGCAGCCGGTGAGCTGAGGATGCTCGCGATGGCTAGTCGTAAACGCGCCCGGCATAGTCCCCGGCGTCGTCGACGGCGAACGATCCTATGGGGACGGCGCGTGCGACTTTCGCCATCTCCTCTCGCAGCACGTGGGCGAAAGAGCTCGCGTTTGGCCCCGAAAGTAGTTGTAAACGCGCTCGCCCTGTTGACCCCGGCGGCCTGGCGATCCGCTCGATCGTCGTCCACGTCGGGCCCGTAGACCGCAATTCATCGACAGCCGCCAGAAAGTATCTTCCTTTTTCGTTCCCTCGGTGTCCCCAGGCCATATCGGTCCATTTCCTTTCCAGGCGGTCGCCCGCTCGAGCGCCACGCTCGCGGCTTCCGCGCAGCTCGCCGTCGCGGCGTCCCATGTTCCGCGTTCGGCGTGCGGCGGCCAATCCACGTGTTCGGCGTTGCACGTTCGACGCTGCGGACGCGGCAGCCCAGTTTTTCGGCGATGCGGCCGGGCCAATCTGCGCGCTGAGCGCCGCGCCTCCGAGTTCGATGCGTTTGGCGTGGCGTCACCACCATCTCCAGCGTGAACGTTGCTTTCCAGAGTCAAGTACTACGGTAATTTCCAACGTTTTCGTTGGAAGAGAGTTTCCGTGTCGCCTTCAATCGGCCAGCCGCCTCGTCTCCCCAAACGGTTTCCAATCGCCTTCCAGCCGCCGAGCCCTGCCGGGTCAATCCAGCGCGAGGACGATCGGCGCTTTTTCAGCACCCGCGTCCTGATGAATACCCATTCGCCGCCGACGTCGCCGATCGGCGCATCGTCTCCACGGCGGGCGAGCCGCGTCAAGCAAGTCAGGCAAGCGGAGCCGTCGCGGGATTCCCGGCGGGCGCAGGGAACCGTCGGCCTGCTCGTGTTCACCGCCCTCGTCGCCGTCTCTCAGCTTTACGCAGCGATCCCGCTGGCCGCCCCGTCGGCGTCGCTCGGAGGGGCGACGCCGCCTTCGCCCTGTCAACCTGCTTCAGCGCGACGTGCGCGCTGGGCTTCATCATGTGGGGGCCCTCTCGCCGACCATTTCGGGCGACGTCGAACGATGCTCGCCGGGATGATTCTGCTCACGCTGGCAACGGCCGGGTGCGCGGCGGCCCAGTCCGTTCCCGCGCTCGCGGTTTTTGCGCGAGCTGCAGAATCACGACGTCGGTTTCGCCCCCGTCGCCCTCGCCTACCATCGCCGAGCGGTCGAGCCTCGATGCCGCGCTTTGTCCGCCAGGGGCGATTTCCACGGCTTTCTTGGTGGCGGGAATCGTGGGGCAGGTCCTTCCGCAGGCCCTCGCAAACTGGGCAGGTTGGGCCTCGGCGTTCCTTATCAGCGCCGCGGTGCTGGCGCTGTGCGGGGCCGCGATCTTCGTTCTCGTACGCGAGCCTGCGCACGCCAGGCCTCGGCTTGGGCCGCCAGTTCCGGCAGATCGGCCGATTGATCCGCTTGCCCGCGATGCTGACTCTGTGCGCAGCACACGTCCCCTTCTCATGTGCTTCATCGCGATGTACACGGCGCTCGGGGCGCACGCGGCCTCGCTCGGGCTTTCCGACTCAGCACTCATGTGGATTCGCCTGTGCGGGCTTCCGTGCATGTTCGCGGCTTTGGCCGCCGGCCCGCTTGCCCGCAGGCGCGGCGTCTCCGGACTGGCTCGCGCCGGTTTCCTCCTGGCTGCGGGCGGGCTCGTCCTGGAGGCGGCGGCTTCTTCCAACGTCGTCGCCCTCACGGCTGCAAGCCTTGTGTTCGTCACGGGAATCGCTCTGGCGGTTCCCGCCATGATCACGCTTTTCGGCGAGGTGAGCGCGCCTCACAGGGCCAGCGGATGGCGATCAACAGGCTCGTTCTTTTTCATCGGGGCCAGCCTCGGCCCGCGCGCTGGCGCGCGCAGCCTCGCCTTTCGTCCGCTGACGCTCTGCTGCCGCAGCGATCCTCCGGTGCCGCGCGAGCGTCGCCTCGTTGCGCTGTTTCGGGATCCGGCGGAACGCGCCGGCGGCGAGACTGATGCGGCGAACGCCGGAAGCCAACACCACCGCGGCGCCGTCAACGCGCATACTCTGCGCGGAACGGTGTCAGAGACATGCGACTGGTATCGCGTAACGCCCAGCGGAACGATCGCGTTCTCCGTTCGTCCCGCGTCGCCGGACGACGCGAAGCGTCGGTCGCCATTCACTTGCGCGTCCTGGCGGGAGCGTAATCCGGAGCCCTCGTTGAGGGAATCCGTCTTCGTCGAGCGCGAGGCAAAGCCGTGAAAGCGGATCGCCGACATGCCGGCGTTTCTTCGAGCGGCTTCGGTCAACGGCGGCGTCGGCCACGCCACTCTAAGCCGTCCTGAGCAAGCTCGACCGCTTCGGCGCCGGCGACGCGAACCGCGGGCGTGAAGCCCGCGGCGCGCGCAGCGTCTTCAGGGCAACTGGCGCAAAAGACGTCATCGCGCGACCAGACCTCTCGTGGACGCGTGCGCGAGATCGCTACGACGGCCAAACGCCCCGTCCGGCATAGCCCTCGCCCACGGCAGTGCCTCTGGGCTGAGCTTGATCTCATCTGTGTTTTGGCTTGCGCGCACGGCGGCGGAGCCGCCGACATGCTTGTGAGATGCGGCGGCTTGGCGGCGGCCCAGCTTCCCTATGGACGGCCCGTGACAATGAAGCGAGCTGATCGCCTTCTATCGCATGAAAGGCTTCGCGCCCACCGGCGAGGTGCGGAAGACGGCAAGCATGCCGACAATTCGCATGGGCAGCGCGGCGTCTCAAGAGGCTATCGAGTGCCCGCGGGTATCTAGGGGCGAAATACGAGACGATTGGTCGCAGCGATCCATTAGTTTGGTTCACGTCATTAGTTTGGGTTCGCGCTTTCCGGAGGAGGCCACACGTGTCGTCGCGAGTCGCGCGTGATTGAACTCATTGCGGTCTTTTTATGTAGAATAATGACGCAGCGAACTCCGCCCTGGCATTTTCACAAATCAACAATGCTATGTCGGTTTTCATCTTTTTGATCGCTTGCCGGTGCCGCCATATGCGTCGTGATATTCGATCGGGTGGAATAGCAGCTCTGCGCCGCAGCGCACTGGATGCGATCACGTACACGTTTTGGATGTATCCCTGGTCCTGTTCACTTAATTCCAAGCGGGCCATTACCTGGGAGCATAAACTGGCTCCAGCAGACGTGCTTGGACGCTGGGAGCGCAAATCGACCTCTGCCGCGGCGTCGTCGGCCTTATGCAGACGGCCGATCCCGCGACAGTTGATTGCTCCCGCTTCGGCCGCCTTCTCGATCGTCGAGCGGGAGACTCCGCCGTCGACCTGGATCCACACGTCCAAACCCCGCCGCCTCAGATGGCTCGGCGCGTGCGCGAAAACCTTCGGCATCATCGTCCTCGATGAAGGACTGGCCTCCGAAGCCGGGTTCCACCGTCATGACCAGGATCATGTCGAATTCGCCGAGGATGTCCAAAGTAGGGCTCGATCCCCGTGGCGGGGCGCAGCGCCAGGGCCCGCGCCTGCCCATCGCCCGGATCTCGCGGGCGAGGCGGATCCGCTGGGCCGCCTCGGCGTGGAAATGCGCATTCGACGATTTTGGCAAGCTCATCGGCAGGTGCGAAAATCGCAGTTGAGAATCGACGGTGAAGCCACGACGCTCATGGGCAGTTTGGCTTGTCGTCGAATCGGCCGCCTCGACCTTGCGGGCGCCTCGCGCTTTTCGGCCGCCTCCGCGAACGCCCGCAGCGCTCGAGGGGCGATTCTGGGCGCACTCGGTGCTTCGTCGGGCATGCTGTCGTCGTTTCGCGACATTCGCGGACGCTTTGCGCCTTTCAGCTCGTTCGGCGAGACGCCCGACGCAGTTGACGACATCGACTGGTCAGCGACGCGCGCGGCGTGTCTGCTTCCGCGGATTATCCTGCCGCTGCTGTCGTCGACGTCGGCCGCGCGCTCGGCGTGCAGCCTCCTTGGTGATGAGGGCGATGAACATTCCGTCTGTGCAATCCGCGTCCGCCCACAGCTGCACCATGCCGTCGCGCGCCGAAACGTCGCGGATCGCGACGCGGTTTGCAACCTCTCCCGCGTCGAGGAGCTTCGCGCGCCCGTGGGCCGCGAGGAAATCGCGGACGACGTCGCGCGTCTCGGCGAGCACCGGCGAGCACGTCGAATACACGAGAGCGCCGCCCGGGCGCAACGCCTTGAACGCCGAGGCCAGGAGCTGCCTCTGCAGCTTGGCCAGGCCGGGAATGTCCTTCGGGTCCTTGCGCCAGCGCGCCTCGGGCGGCGTCGCAGCGCCCCCAGGCCCGAACACGGGGCGTCGACGAGCACGCGGTCGTAGGCGTTCGGTGTCCTGCACCCCGAGCTCGCGCCCGTCGCCCAGGCGAAGGGCGACCGTGTCCTCCCACGGCTCCACCGACGCGGCGACGAGGTCGAGGCGGTGCTCCTGCGGCTCGTTCGCGTGGATGCGGGCCCCGCGCCCCTGGGCGATCGCCGCTAGAGTCGCGGTCTTTCCGCCCGGGCCGGCGCACATGTCGAGCCACAGCTCGTCCTTGCCCTCAATGGGCGCGGCGGCGAACAGCGCGGCGATGAGCTGGCTCCCCTCGTCTTGGACTCCCGCGAGCCCGTCGCGCACGGGGTGCAGCCGGTGCGGGTCGCCGCGGCCAAGCAGCACCGCGCTCGGCATGAGGCAGCCGGGGAACGCCTCCATCTTCGCCGCCTCGACGCGCTCAGCCAGAGCCTCGAGGGCCGATTGCGCGGGCGGCCAGTGCGACCTCTCGCGGGGGCGTTGTGTGCGGCGAGAACCGATTCGACGTCGTCCCTGCTGCGCCCGGAGGCTTCGAGCGACTCCTCGAGCGCCTCGACGATCCACCTGGGATGCAGGTGCCAAAGGGAGAGGAACTCCGTGTGCGAAGCGGTGGACGATCGGACGATCTCTGGCCATTGGCCGGCCTTTTCGCTGATGCGGCGCAAGACGGCGTTGACGAATCCTCCCGTGCCCTGGCCGAAGAAATTGCGGGCGATAACCACCGTTTCGTGGATGGCCGCGTGCGGCGGATCTCCATTGCGAGCAGCTGCTCGCATCCCATCCTCAGCAGGTCGAGGACCGGCGGGTCGATGTCGTAGATCCTGCGCCCTTTCGCGCAGCGGCTGATGATCGCGTCCCACCTGCCGCGCATGCGGAGGGTGCCGTAGCGACAGGTTCGTGGCGTAGGCGGCGTCGAGCCTGTTCCAGGCCGGCGCGGGCGATCTCGACGGAAGGACGAGGTTGGCGTACGCGTCGTCCTCGTCGACCGCTCTGAGGACCTCGAGGCGACAAGCCTGGCCGCGTTGGCTTCCTGCCGCCCGGGATGCCAGCCTTGGGCCTGCGGGCCACGTGCCGCGGCGGCCGCCGCGTCTGTCGCCGACGCCGGGTGCTGCGGCGCGTGTGTTGCGGTCGTCGCGCGCGTCGTCTCCGTCGTCGCGCGACCAGGGCCTTCGATTCTGCGGCTGTCCCCTGTGCCGCATGAGGGTTGCTCGTTCACTCGTCACTCGCCTTCCGCGTCGAATCGCGTCTCCGGGGCCAGACGCGCCCCTCGAAGCCACGCGCTCGCATCCATCGGTTTCTCCCGCCGGAGCCGCGCTGCTCAGCTCGACGGCGCCGCCCGGTTCCCGCCAGCGGCGGCTTGCCGGATCTGATTTGCCCAGGCTGCAGATCGACGACGTCGGGGCGTGCCGCCAGCGGCGAGCTGATCCGCGTTTCCCCTGAGCGTCGTCCACGGCCCGGGGCCGGCGTGTGCGCGCGGCTGCGCCGATCGATCGTCACGGCGTCGAGGTTCCAGTCCACGCAGGCGTCCGCCGTCGAGATGCTCCGGCGCATCAGGAGGGCTCTCCGCTGCGGGACGGGCTCGGCGCGGCCGAGCCGCTCGAAGGTTTCGAGCAGAAGACCGGCCCCGAATGCGAGAGACGCTCGAGAGTTCGCCCGCCGTTTGCGCTCCCCCAGCTTTCTCGACGACGGAGCCGAAAACCGGGCCCGTGTCCAGGCCCGCTTCGAGTCTGAAGGTCGAGGCGCCGGTCGTTTCCTGGCCGGCCGCGATCGCGTACTGGACGGGCGCGGCGCCTCGCCACTGCGGAAGAAGTGAAAAATGCAGATTGATCCAGCCGAAGCGCGGAATCTCCAAAAGCGCAGGGGGAATGAGAAGGCCGTAGGCGACCACCGCCACCGCCTCGGGCGCGAGCTCCTCGATCGCGCGCCGGACGTCTTCGTCCTTTTTGAGGCTCGTCGGCGTGTAAACGGGGATTCCTCTGGCGTCGGCCTCCTCATGCACGGCCGACCGGACGAGTTTGCGGCGTCGCCCAGCCGGGGCGGGGGCGCGAGTGAGGACGGCGAGGACGTCGTGTCCGGCGTCGAGGAGGCGTTGCAGCGACGGCACAGAGGCCTGCGGCGTTCCGGCGAAGAGAATTCTCACCCGTTCAGTGTAGGCGACGCGGAGGGCGACGGCTTCGACAACATGTCGCCGCGCCCGCTCGCGACGGAGCAGCACGCGGCCGCATCGGCGCTGGAGAAGGCATCCGCGCGATGCGAGGCACCCTCCGCGTTCGCGGTCTGCCCGCGAGGCGTGGACCGTCGAGACGTCTGGATCGACTTCGCAGACGCGGGGACGGGCCAAGCTGGCAGCCGTATACTCGCGGTGTGCTGCCCTCGCGTGCGCGGCGAGGGCGGACCCCCAAAGCATGCGCGCATCGGACGTAAACGGTGACCCTCGCCCGTTCTTGCGACGGTCCTCGTCCGCGCGCCTGGCCCTGGTTTCGCTCAGCGCGCTTTCGCTCTCGCGCGGCGGAGTTCCGCCGCCCTGCGTCGTTTCGCGCGGCCTGGCAGACGGAACGGGGCCCAAGAGCTCGTATCCGAAGCCAAACGAACGATGCCGCCGGCCAGCGCGGGTCGCGCAAGTGCGCGTCGAGGCGGCGTCGGCGTGGCGCTCGGCAGTTTCGGCCTCCGAAGCCTCCGCCGCGAAAAGCGACGAACGCAGGACTCCCAGGTAGGTGCGCACCGACCTGGATTCCCCCGTCACAGCGAGCCAGAAGGCCGAGGGCGGAAGCTTGAGCTCTCGCCTCTGCGCGTACAGGCCTGCAGCGAAATCGGGCTGCCCCCACGTATTGAGCATCCTGGAGGAAAAGCGGGGTCGATTCCTCCGGCGAACATCACGTGCCCGCCTTCGCGCGCCGGGCGAACGCGCGCAACGATGCGGCACGCTCTGCGGACGAACTCGATTTCCGAGCCCGGCCCGTCTCCCCTGAGAAACCGGGAATCGAGGACGAGGGCCGCCCGGTACCCGCCCTGCGCCGCAGGCTCGGATCCGGCGTGGCGACGACGATTCGGGGCTTGCCGAGACCGAATCGACGATGCCCTCGCTGGCCTGCGAACCGGACATGACGATTCCCGTTCCGGGAAAGGCCTGGCCTATTTCTTCGGCGGTGCGGTGAGAAGCCCAGGCGGATCGCGCGAGTGCGGCCTCCCCCGCATTCGGGGCAGCGCCATCGGGCGGCTGGCAGTCCGCACCTTCGGCAGCGCGGCCCGCCTCGCCGAAGTCGAGGCCGAGGCTTCCGCCGCACGTTTCGCACCGCGCGATTTCCCGACAGGAGGCGCACGCCGTCAGCGGAATGTATCCGGCCCTGGGGACGACGACGAAACCGGCCCTCGTCAAGGCCGTGCCTGACGAGCGCGAAGGCCGACTCCGGCAGCCGCGACCATGAAGCGCCGTCGCGCTCCCATTGCTCGGCCGCGCTCACTCGCGGAAGGCTTGCGCGCAGCGCGGTCGGCTCGCCGCGCACGAGGGCCGCCTCGCCCCGTTCGATCATCGCCTGGGATGAAAGCGAAACGCACCCCGACAGGGAGAGGAAGCCGCGCCTTCCCGGGCCGCGCGCATCGCGAGAGCCTCGCCCGCCCTCACGTAGGGGCGTGCTGTTCGCGCAGGTTCGGGGAGGCGTCGTCGAGCACCGCGACCAGGCCCAAGTCGCCCACGGGCTCCACACGGCCGAGCGGGTTCCCACGACGACGCGGTCGATTCCGGTGAGGATCCGAAGGAATGCGGCATACCGGCTCTCGTGCGGCTCGTCGGCGACGACGAGGGCGACGCTCTCGCCTGTGGCGGCGGCGACCCCCTCGGCGATGCGAGGGAGGCCCTCGCGCCTCGTGGGGGACAACGATGAGGCAGCCGCGCCCCGACGCGCGGGCGGCCGAGACGGCGTCGGCGAGCATGGCAACCGCATCGCTCCGGGGAGCTCGCGGCACACGGCACTCGGACCTTGGCCCGCGGCGACGCGCTGAGGAACGCCGGGCCGCCGAGGTAGGCGCGCCACAGGCTGCCGGCGGCGGCCTCGTAAGACTCGACGGCGAGCCGATCGGCCCGGATGTCGCCGCCGTGGGCGGCTAGGTGGGCCTTTTCCGCGCGCGCGTGGCGTTCGGGAACGGCCAGGGACAGCAGGTCTGCCGTGGACCCCGCGCACCGGGCGGCCGCATCGACGCACAGTCCGTACACTTCGGGAGTGAGGAACGGGGAGGCGGAGACGACCCTGCGCAGCGGGCGCAGCCTCCCCGCGGCCTCCGAGGTCGAATCCCGGCCGACGATGAAGCCGCTCGCCCGATGCGCGCCGACGTCGACGACGACTCGCGCCCCGACGACCGCCGACGAGTCCATCGACGCGGGGACGAGGTAGTCGAAGACCTTGTCGAGATGCGGCTGGCGCAACAGCACGTGGACGTGTGCGACCGGGGACCGCACTTCGCCGACGACTTCCCGCTCGGCGCGCGCGACATCGAGCAGCCCCGCCTGCTCTTCGGCCGCGGGAAGCTCGCCCAGACCCGGAAGCGTCATGTCCATGCGTCCATTAAACCAAGAGCCTCCGACGCTTTTCGGGGGAGGCGAGCGGCGAGCTTCGAATGCGGGTCAAGCGGACGTCCATGCGGCGCCTGGATGCGTATGGCTTCGACGGCGGCCTGGCTGAGCGCACAAGTTCGCTCCGCTTCGGGGTCAGACGGCGCGCAGAAGCTCGTCGACGCGATCCGTCCGCTCCCAGGAGAAGCCCTCGCGCCCAAAATGCCCGTAGGCCGACGTCGCCGCATATATCGGGCGTTTGAGCTCGAGCTCCTCGATGATCGCGGCGGGCCGCAGGTCGAAGACCTTGGCCACCGCCGACTCAATCCGCTCCACCGGCGCCGTCTCCGTGCCGAAGGTGTCCACGCGCACGGAGACCGGACGGGCGCGGCCGATCGCGTAGGCGACCTGAAGCTCGCAGCGCTCCGCCAGCCCGGAGGCCACGACGTTCTTCGCCGCCCATCTCGCGGCGTAGGCGGCCGACCGATCGACCTTCGAGGATCCTTCCCGAAGGCCCCTCCCCGTGGCGGGCCATTCCGCCGTAGGTGTCGACGATGATCTTGCGGCCGGTCAGCCCGGCGTCGCCCATCGGTCCGCCGACGACGAACTTGCCGGACGGGTTGACGAACAGGCGAAGATCGGAGACGTCCAGATCGAGGCCCTGGGTCTGGAGCACATGGTCGAGGACGTGCTCGCTTCATGGCCTCGTGCAGCCAAGGCCGTTCGACGCCCTCGTCGTGTTGCGTTGAAATGACAACCGCCTCGAGGCTGACCGGCCGCAGGCCTTCGTAGCCGATCGTCGCCTGGGTTTTGCCGTCCGGGCGCAGGCCGGGCACGATTCCTTCCTTGCGGACCTTCGCCAGGCGCTCGGCCAGGCGGTGGGCGAAGGCGATGGGCGCGGGCATGAGCTCGCTCGTCTCGTTGCTGGCATACCCGAACATGAGCCCCTGGTCTCCGGCGCCCTGGCGGTCAGAAGGCGTCGTCGGGCGCATCCCCTCCCGGATTTCAAGGACGTTGTGACGCCCTCGGAAATGTCGGCGGACTGCTGGCCGATCGAAAGCGTCACGCCGCACGAGGCGCCGTCGAAGCCGACGTCAGACGACGTGTAGCCGATGTCGCGGATCGTCTGCCTGACCAGGCGCGGGATCTCGACGTAGGAGGAGGTGGTCACCTCGCCGGCGACGTGTATGAGGCCGGTGGTCGCCATCGTTTCGATCGCCACGCGGGAAGAGGGGTCCTGCTCGAGCATTGCGTCGAGGACGGTGTCCGATATTCGATCGCAAACCTTGTCCGGGTGCCCCTCAGTCACGGATTCGGATGTGAATTGTTGACGATGCATTTTTCTCCTTAGGATCGCAGCCGCACGACGGCGTCGACGATGACGCGCGCGAGCTCTTCTTTGTTTCCTTCAGCCTTTGCGACGACGTCGCCTTTCGAGTCGAGCACGAGGATCCGGGAATCGACGTCGCCGAAAGCCGACGCGCTCCCCGCCGTTGACGACGGTCAGATCGGCGCCCTTTCTCAACGCCTTCTCGCGTCCGTAGTCCTCGACTGAGCCGTGCTCGTCGCCGGTTTCGGCGGCGAATCCGACGATCGTCTGGCCCGGTCTGCGCGCGGCCGCCAGGCCGGCGAGGACGTCCGGGTTCTCGACGAGTTCGATTGGGAGGAAAGACTCCCCCGTCTTCTTCTGCTTGGTGGGGCTGACCTTCGCGGGGCGAAAATCGGCCACGGCCGCAGCCATGACGAGCACGTCGGCCTCGAGTGAGGCGGCCTCCATGGCGTCCACGCAGCTCGGGGGCGCTCGGGGCGTGGCGGATATCCGCGTCGCCCGCCTCGCGGAGGACGTCGGATGCGACGTTGGACTCGACGAGAATCGCCTTCGCGCCGCGTTCGGCTGCGATCCGCGCGATCGCGGTTCCGAAAGCGCCAGTGGAGCGGTTGCCGGGTAGCGGACCGGATCGATGGGCTCGCGCGTGCCACCCGCGCTCACGGCGAAGGTCAGGCCCAGCAGATCGCGCGGCCCGCCCGATTCGCGCATGGCCGAAAGCACGGCGGCGACGACGTCGCCCGGCTCGCTCAGGCGCCCGACGCCCGAGTCCGCGCCCGTCAGGCGCCCGGAGGCCGGGCCGATGAAGCGCACGCCGCGCTCGCGCAAAACGGCGACGTTTTCCTGCGTGGCGGGGTTGAACCACATCTCCGTGTGCATCGCCGGAGCGACGAAGACCGGGCACGTCGCGGCCGACACGACGCTCGTCAGCATGTTGTCGGCGATTCCCGCGCGAATTTTCGCGAGAGTGTTGGCCGTGGCCGGAACGACCACGATCGCATCGGCCTCCCGTGCCAGCCTCACGTGGGCGACGTCGTCCGCGTCCTCGCAGACGTCGGAGTAGACCCTGCTCCCGGACAGCGCCTCCCACGTGACGGCGCCGACAAGGCCGCAGGGGCGGCGCGGGTGGCGACGACGGTGACGCGATGCCCCGCCTCCTTGAACAGACGAACGACGGCGCACGCTTTGTACGCCGCGATGCCGCCGGAGACGCCGACGACGATAGAAAGAAGGCCTTCCTTTCGGAAGGCCCCTCGAGCTGATCAGTCTTTTTCCGTCGTCCACTCGACCTTGTCCTCCCGGATTTCCTCCAGGGCTATGGACGGGGGCTTGTCCTCGGACTCGCCTCGACCAGAGGGCCGAAGGTGGAGATGTTGCCGTCGCCCCGCGTCATCTCCTGACGGTAGAGTTGATCTGGCGGGGCGCGCTGGGCGGCGTAAACCGACAGGGCGTACTTCGAGTCCACCTTCTCGAGCAGTTCGTCGATCGGCGGATTGGTGATGCCCTCGGGCTCAGGAACTGTTCGAGACATTTTTCCCTCTTAACTAGACGTCCAGAGGCTTATTTTGGCGTGTGAGCTCCGAAAATGCGGGTCAGCTCTTCCGTGGCACGCGACACGGGAATCGTTGACGACGACGACGTCAGAATTCTTCCGCAGCCGCCATTTCTTTCGCGGGCCGTCTCGGGCGACGGGCGATTTCCTCGAGGGCCTTCGGTTCCCCTGCCGCGCAGCCGGCGCTCGAAAGCTCTTCCATGCGGGCGGGGCGATGAATATCTGCGCGGCCTCGGGCATCGACCGCCGCACTTGGCGCGCGCCGGCGAGGTCGAGTTCGAGCGCAGGAATGCGGCCGCGGGCTGCGGCCTCGTCGACAGGCGCGCGGGTGCCATACCGGTTGACTCCGTGGACCAGGGCCCATTCGAGGCATCTGCCGGTTTCACGAGCTCGTCGAATCGTTCGTCGCTGACGAAGAAATAGTCGTCGCCTTCCCGCTCGCCCGGCCTGGGGTCCCTCGTGGTGGCCAGGAACGGACAGCCAGCATTCGGGCGCCCGCGCGGAGACCTCTTTGAGCAGCGTCCCTTGCCGCGCCGAAAGGCCCGACGACGACGAAGCGCGGTTGTCCATGCGCTCCATGCTACCTGGATTCTGGCTGTCCAAGGGCGGATTCGACCGCGGCGAGTGCGGGCGAAGCCTTCGCGCAGCCCCTGCCGCTGTGGGGCCGCCGGCCAGGATCGATCGGGAGGCCGAGCCAAGACCCGCGCGATTCCGGGCCGAAAACCTGCCGGAGCTCGTCGGCGCCCGCGCCCTGCGCCCCTATTCGGGGCGAGGAAAATTCCAGGAACGACGGAAGGTCGATGCCGAGCCGGCGGGCGCCGTCGCCGATGGTCGCGCCGACGACGAGGCCGAAGGACCCCGGGGCGATGTCCTCGTTCCACGCGGCGACCGCCTCGACTACCCTGCCCGCGACGGAGGGCGAGCCCGCGTGTTGGATCTGGGCGCCCTCGGGGTTGGATGTGAGGCGAGGGACAGACAGGCCGCCGCCCAGCTCGGCCGCGCAGCGCCGCCGTGGCTTCGAGCGATCCGGGGCCGAGATATGGGGAGACGGTGAATGCGTCGGCCTTGAGCGGGCCGCTGAGGTAGGCGTCGGCGTATCCGTCCATCGTCGAGCCGATGTCTCCGCGCTTGACGTCGGCGATGACGGGAACCTCGGCGTCGCGGCAGGCGCGCAGCGTCTCTTCAGCGCGGCGACCCCGCCGCCGCCGTGCCACTCGTAAAGGCCGACTGCGGCTTGAATGCCGCCGCGCGGTCGTACAGCGCGTCGATCGTGCGCAGCGAGAACTCGCGCACGCCGGCCGGGCTGTCCTCGAGCCCCCACTGCCGCAGCAGGCCCGCGTGCGGATCGATCCCCGCGCACACCGGCCCGCGGGCCGCCATGGATTCGCGCAGGCGTTGGCCGAACAGCGTCATTTTTCCTCCACGGGACGTAACTTTAGCGAGACGCATCTCCACGAGGCGTGCGGATGCGATCGGGCGACCGCATCCGCACGTTGAGAGTCTCAGACTTGCAGCGTTTTCAGACCGTCAGCGGCCGACGCGATCGAGCTTCGCACGATCGGCGCATGACGTCCTCGTGGGAGCAGGCCCGCCCTCCCCACACGGTCAGCACCGCCCCGGTGGACGGTGTACATCACCCGTCCGGAAGGGTGCGGCCCTCCCACGGGGTGTTGTGCGACTTCGAGCGGCTGGCGCGCTGAAATCTCCGTCTCGCATCGCAGGATCGACGAAGCAAAGGTTCGCCGGCTCCCCGGCGGCCACCGGGCGGCCCTGGTCGGGCTGGCGCATATGCGCGCGGGCTCGTAGCTCATGAGCCTCGCCACGTCCTCCCAGTCGATAAGCCCGGCGTTCACAAGCGACTCCTGGACAGCGAAAGCGCCGTCTCCAGGCCGATCATTCCGTTGGCTGCGACCGCCCACTCGCAGTCTTTTCTCCTCGATGGGATGCGGCGCGTGGTCGGTTCCGATCACGTCGATCGTCCCATCGACGACGCCGCGAGCGCAGCGCCTCGACGTCCTCGCGGGGGCGAAGCGGCGGATTGACCTTGAACATCGGATCGTAGGGCGGACTTCCGTGTGGTCGAGGCTCAGGTGGTGAGCGTTGCCTCGGCCGTCACGGCGATGCCCTGGGCCTTTGCCCAGCGGACGAGATCGACCGATCCGGCCGTGGAAACGTGGAGAATGTGGACCTTCGAGCCGACGTGCTTGGCCAGAAGCACGTCGCGGGCGATGATCGACTCCTCGGCGACCGCCGGCCAGCCAGCCAGCCCGAGCTCGGCCGAGACGTCGCCCTCGTGCATCTGCGCCCTTTCCGTCAACCGCGGATCCTGGGCGTGCTGGGCGACGACTCCGTCGAAGGCCTTCGCGTATTCGAGCGCCCTGCGCATGAGCACGGGGTCGAAACGCATTTTCCGTCGTCGGAGAAGTAGCGGACCTGGGCGTCCGAGGCGCCATGCTTTGAGCTCGGCAGGTGCTTGCACCCTCAGCCCGGAGAGCAAACGGCGCCCACGGGGCGCACGTCCACGTACCCGGCGATCTCTCCAAGGCGCATGACCTGTTCGACGACGCCGGCCGAATCCTGGACGGGCGTAGTATTAGCCATGGCGTTGACGCGGGTGTAGCCGCCCGCGGCCGCGGCCTGCGAACCGGTCAGGACGGTCTCGGAGTCCTCAGGCCGGGTTCGCGCAGATGCGTGTGCGAATCCACGAGCCCGGGCAAAACGACGAGGCCCGGAGGCGTCCGACCGTCGCGTTCGCCGAGGAAACTCGTCGCCCGACACCGCGGCGATCATGCCGTCGAGCACGTGGACGTCCACGACGTCTTTGCCCAACAGCCTCGCGCGCTTGAAAATGTACTCGCTCATGCCGAAATCTCCTCGCCGTGCGCCAGAAGAAGGTAGAGGGCGGCCATGCGCACGGACACTCCGTTGGCCACCTGTTCGAGAACCACCGAGTGGGCGGAGTCGGCCGCGTCGGCCGAAATCTCCAGGCCGCGGTTCATCGGGCCCGGATGCATGAGCACGGCGTCGTCGCCGAGCACCGAGGCGCTCCGCGTTCAGGCCGTACTGGCGCGAGTATTCCTCAGGCGAGGGAAGAAGCCGCCGGCGCCGCTCATGCGCTCGCGCTGGACCCGCAGCATCATGACGGCCTCGGGCTTGGAGGCGAGGACGTCGTCGAGCGTGTAGGGACACCTCGCACGGCCAATCCTCCATGCCGACGGGCAGCAGGGTGGGCAGGGCGACCAAGTCACCTTCGCCCCGAGAGCGAGAGGAGATCGACGTTCGAGACGGGCGACGCGCGAGTGGAGGATGTCTCCGACGACCACGACGTGCGCGCCGGCCAGGTCGAGAGCCTTCCGGGGCGGCCTTGTCCTGCCCGGTGTGCAGGTGGCGGCGCAGCGTGAAGGAATCGAGCAGGGCCTGGGTGGGATGCTGATGGGTGCCGTCGCCGCCGTTGAGGATCGGAACGTCGATCCACCCGCAGTGGGCCAGCCTGTACGGGGCGCCCGAGGCGCTGTGTCGCACGATGAGGGCCTCGGCCCCCATCGCGACGATCGTCTGCGCCGTGTCGCTGAGCGACTCGCCCTTCGACGGCGAGGACCCCTTCGCTGAGAAGGAGATGACGTCGGCCGACAGCCGCTTGGCGGCGGCCTCGAAGGACAGCCGGGTGCGGGTCGAGTCCTCGAAGAACGTCGTCGCGACGGTGCGCCCGCGCAGAACCGGGAGCTTTTTGATCGTGCGCGACTGGGTCGCGGCCATCGTCTCAGCCGTGTCCAGAATCTGGATGGCCTCGGCGTGTGTCATGTCGTCTGTTCCCCAAAAGATGGCGCATGTCAGGCCTCCTCGATTGCTACGAAATCGGCTTCATCGACGGGGCGAGTTCACCCGCACCTTTTCGGTGCGCGACGTCGGCGGGTTCTTTCCGACGTAGTCCGCGCGAATCGGCAGCTCGCGGTGCCCGCGGTCCACCAGGACCGCCAGCTGAACTCGCGGCGGGCCGCCCGATGTCGGCGATGGCCTCCAAAGCGGAGCGAATCGTCCGGCCTGGGTAGAGAAACGTCATCGACCAGCACAACCGTTGCGGCGTCGATTCCCGCCGTCGGGAATGCTGGTCGGATGGGGAACGCGAATGGGATTGCTTCGAAGGTCATCGCGGTACATCGTGATGTCGAGCGAGCCGGCGGGGACCTCCACGCCTCCCGCTTCGCGAAGAGCGTCGCGAAGCCGCCGCGCCAGCAGGGACCCCGCAGTCAGATTCCGAGAGGATGGGTTCTCGGCCCCTTTGTTGCGCTCTAGAATTTCGTGAGCGATGCGCCCGAGCGACCGCTCGATGTCATCGGCGTCAAGCACCACGCGGGCGCGCGCCTTGTCTGCTCATACAGGCCTCCTTCCCGCCTCGCAGGACGGGCTTAAGAAATCGGAACCAAAGGCGGGTTCCATCGATTACAGTAGCCCTCGGCGGCGCGAGGCGCAACAAGGCTCGCGCGTCTGCGGGTCAGATCGGTTCTCGAGCCGCCCGCCTCCTCGCTTTCGGAAAGCCCGCGGCCGCCGGAAGATTCGCGCGCGCCGAATGTCCGCAACGCGGTTGAGGGACTCCATGACGAAGCCCACCGAGCGCTCCGTCGAATATTCTCAGGCCAAAGCCAGCCCATTCGGGGATGACGTGGAAGCGATCGGTGCCCACGTACACGAGCTCTGCCGCTGCCGCGCGAAGAATGGAGCGGTCGACGGCGTTCATGCGGCTCATCGCGGTCTTCGCTCGCCGCTTCGACGATTGTGTCGATGTCGTCGGCGTTCTCAGCGTACGCTTCGACTATGCTCGCTCCGAAGTCGCCGATGGGCGACTGCGAGGTGGACTAACCTTGCGCTCGTCAAGCAGGGCGAGGAGGTCTGCCTGGCCGAGCAGACCGCGCTCGTCGGCCTCGAAAACGACGTCGAGAGCGCGGTTGCGCTGCTTGGTCCGCGCGGTGAAGCCGTCTTTGCGCCGTCGGCGCTTGGTTATTCGTCCATCAGTCCGTCACTCGGCCGAGGTATTCGCCCGTGCGAGTGTCGATCTTGACTTTGTCGCCCTGGTTGAGGAAAAGGGGCACTTGGACTTCGTAGCCGGTTTGAACCGTGGCCGGCTTGGTTCCGGCGTTGGAGCGGTCGCCCTGAAGGCCGGGCTCGGTGTAGGTCACTTCGAGGACCACCGACGCCGGAAGCTCGACGAAAAGGACCTGCCCCTCGTGCGAGGCGACGATGGCCTGCTGCTCCTCAAGGAGGAAATTGGCGGCGTCCCCGACGATCTCCGGCGAGACCGGAATCTGCTCGTAGGTTTCCAGGTCCATGAATACAAAATCCGTGCCGTCGTTGTACAGGTACTGCATGTCCCTGCGGTCGAGCGGGCCATCGACCTTAGCTCGGCGTTGAACGTCTTGTCAACCGTCTTGCCCGAGCCCAGGACGTTCTTGATCTTGGTGCGCACGAACGCGGGGCCTTTGCCCGGCTTGACGTGCTGGAACTCGACGACGCTCACAGCTGGCCGTCGATGTTCAGAACCATTCCATTCTTCAGGTCGTTGGTGCTTGCCACAAGGGCTCCTTGTCTGTTGTCTTTCGCGCCTTTTGCGCGCCGTCCCTAGAATACAGGTTCGCTCGCGTCGGCGAGCAAACGGTCCGTATGATACCGGGCACCCCTTCATGACGCGAAGCGGGTTGCGATGCCGGGCGCACCCTCACGACGTGAAAGCGTGCGATGCCAGGCGCCCCCTCGACGTGGAACAGAGGAGGCGGGCAACCCGCTCGGCCGCCTCTGCAACGTCCATTCCCGAGGTGTCGAGCGTCGCCTCGGCGGCCGCCGCATAAAGCGGCTCCCGGCGCGAAAGGTGCCGGTAGAAGATTTTTCCGGGGGACTCGACGGCGGCCAGGCGCGGTCCGCCGATGCCCGTTCGCTTTACGAGGGTCGCGAGGTTTCCCGTCAGATGGACGACGACGGCGCCCTCCGGCCAACTCTGCGATTCGCCGCCTGACGGGGCGAAAATCCTCGTCGTCCTCGCCGTCTCCAAGCGATCCCGAGCTCAGCGCGAGGATCCTGTCGTCCACGGCGTCGATCGAATCGAGGATCGCGCCCACCACCTCTCGCTCGACGGCTCTGAGGGCCCGTGCGCCCTTTGTCGTGACGATCCGCTCGGGGCTCTCCCCAGCCACGGCTTCCACGGCGTCGTCCACAATGAGGCAACTGCGGCCGCTCGCGGCAGAGATCCGCTCCGCGCACTCGGGCCTGAGCGCCCGGAAGCCCAGGGAGGATCGCGAGGCTCACGGACGCGGCTCCGAGTCCGCGCTCAGAAGGCGAGCACCTCGGCCACGACCCGTTGGACGGGGCCGTCGTCGGAGCGTCACGGTGTGGCGGGCGGCTTCCCTGTACCATGCGTCGCGCTCCGAGCGCAGCTCCGCCATTCTTGCGGCGGGGTCGCCAGCCAGCAGCGACGGACCACGGAGGACTGCTTTTGCGCGCCTGACGAGTTCCGGCGTCGTCGACGTCGATGAGGGACGACAGGGTGCGCCTCTGAGCGCCTTCCGCGTCGATTCGGCGAGAATCGCACCTCCGCCGAGGAGAGGACGCCGTCGAAGTCGAGAAGGGCGCGCGCGACGACCTCCGCTCGATCTCCCGAAAACCGCGTTTCGCCGTCGTCGGAGAAAATGCTCGCGATGCTGCGCTCCGGCCTGGACGATGAGATCGTCGGAGTCTCGAAGTCGCAGCCGAGCGCCTCGCTGACGAGCCTGCCGACCTTGGATTTGCCCGCTCCGGGCATGCCGACGAACACGGCTTTCGCGCTCATCAGCGCGGGACCTCCGGTATGGAGGCGGTAGGCGGCGAGAGGACTCGCGCATCTGGTCCGCGGGTCGCCTCCCGTCTTCTCGATCAGGGCTTCCGCGACGACGAGCGAGGCCATGCGCGCTCGGCGACGACGGCTCCCAGAACGACCGCCGTGACGTCGGAGCGCTGATGGAGCGCGGTCGCTGGCTCTCCCGTGGCCGTGTCGATCGTGCGAAGCGCCCTTGGAACGGTCGAGATGGGCTTGAAAGCCAGACGGATGCGGATGGCCTCGCCGTTGGACATTCCCCTTCGATTCCTCCCGCCCGGTTGGTCAGCCGCCGGAGGCGCCCTCGCGGACTATCTCGTCGTGGGCGACGCTCCCTCGGCGCCCGGCGCCGGTGAAGCCATCTCCGATCTCCACGCCTTTGACCGACTGGATCGACATCGCCGCGGCGGCGAGCCTGGCGTCGAGCCTGCCCATGGGCGTCGTATACGTGCCGAGCCCCTGGGGAACTCCGTAGACGAGCACTTCGACGACGCCGCCGAGGGTGTCGCCGTCCTTTTTCGCCTCGTCGATCTCCGCGACCATCGCGGCCTCCACGGCTGATCGAGGCATCCTGACGGGGCTCGCGTCGAGAGCCTCGGCGGCGTCGGGGCCCGGAGGCGCCTCGTCGACTACGTTTCCGATCCTCACGACTCTGGAGAGGACGGACGCTCCCGCGACCTGGCTGTTGACGGCCGCGGCGATCGCGCTCGAGGGCGACGCGTGCAGCCGTCTCGCAGGCCGAAGCGCGTTCGAGCACAGGCCTGGCGTCGTCGAAGCCATGCTTGTTCATTCCCCACGAGGTCCGCGTGCGGGCCTCGGCTTCCGTCAGGGTTTGTTTCTCGCGATTTCGCGCGGGTCTCCCCGTGCCCGCGTCCCTGGTCAGCTCGGAGGGTCGACAGGGTCCGGCGGACATCACCGCGCGCCACTTCGGCCATTCAGGTTGCCTGTCTGGAGGCTGTGGGAGGCCGATCGTCCTGCCGTGGCGGATCCCCGAGAGGACGGTCAGCTCGTCGCGCTCGAACTACTGCCTGGCGCCGCGCCCGTGCCCCTGCCGCCGCCGGGCGAGCGCGCGGAAATGTCCGCGCGAGAATGCGCACCGCGGGGCGCCTTCACGCCAGGTGCGATGAGGGCCGGTCCGTGGACTCCCCGCCGTTGACCAAGAGAACATGCCCATCATTGTCCACGGTTCGGATCACAATCAAGCTTTGTCGGTTCTCGATTTGATTCTCCCGTAGCCGCGTTCCCCGCCCACGCGACCGAAGCGCCCGCCACGCAGCCACGGCCCCAAGGCCATAGCAGTTCGGCGGTCTATTTCTCCCACGACGGCGAGCAGCGCGCACGCGACGATTCCGGCGCAGACGACGCCGACGACCAAGCCGAAGAGCATAGGCTGAGGCTGACCGGTCCACAGGCCAGAGCGCGCCGGTCAGCTTTGGCGTCGCCGCGGCCGAGGCTCGTGCGGACGTGAGGGCGAAGGCGTGAGAGGAAAAGAGGCTGCCGGCGGCGGCCGCGGCAGAAATCGTCAGATTCCCCGCGACGCCGCCGAAAGTGACGCGCGGCGGCTGGCCGAGACGACGAGCGGGTCTGGCAGGATCTGGAGCGCGGCGTCGACGTGAGGCGGCTACCGCAAGAAATCCTGCGGCGGCCGCTCCCGGGCCAGTTCGGCGTCGCGAGGCCCGGGCGGAGCGGACGCGTCGATGCGGCGAGAGCCGCAATACGAACGCGCCGAGCCGAGGAGGACTGCCGCGGCGGCCCACAGGGCGCCGCGCTGAGGGACGAGAGGACGCCGCGAAGGATGCGCTCACGAGACCAGAAATCCATGCTGCAACGTTAGGGCGAATCGGCCGCCGGCCCCTGGTTTTTCCACAGCGGCGCCGGGGTCAGCGTCTCAGAAGCTGTCGCGCTCAAAGCGCCCGTCAGCCGATCGCATGGCGTCTCGCATCGCCTCAGATCCGCTTCTTTCGACGTGAGGAGGCGAGTCTGGGCGCTGCCGTGTGCAGGCGACGGCCTCGTTGACGATGGGGCCTCTCTCCTCGTCAATTGACGATCGCGGCGAGCTCGCGGGCCGAATGAGACGACGGGGGCGTCGGCGAACGCCGCGGCGTCGGCGGTCGCCAACTCGATTCCGAGCCTGCATGGGCCACGGCCGGCGTGGCGGCGTCGAACGGTTCCGGTGTGGGCGACGGGCGGCGGACTCGCAGCTGCGTCAAAAGCGGCGAGCCCGCGCCATGCCCTCCGGTCCCGAGCCGACTGAGGGCGCCGTCGGCCGAGATGCGCGAGGCTGCCTGGGCAGCCTCTGCGGAAAGCCGCGACGATTCCCCGACTCGCGCGCAGAAACGCGAGGCCCGGGCGGGCCGGCGAAGAGCAGCGTGTCGGCAAACTCCGACGGCCGCGGCGAGCCCGTCGCGAAGCTCGGCGGTCTGCATCGCGGCGGCGTAGTGCGCGGCGTCGACGGCGACTCCGGCCACGCAGGCCTCTGTCTCCCGCCCGGCGGCTGCGCGGGCTCGGCGGGCGCACGCCCTCCTCGACGCTGGCCGCCCGCTCGACCCAGGCGGCTCCGGACGCCTCGGAAGCCGCAAATGGACCGAGTCCTGCCGACCCACAGGATGCCGGTCATTTGCCGGTGGAACCGCCAGTTTGCTCTGTCGGATTCCTTTGTCGGACTCTCAGCCGCCGGTCGTGTCCTTCTGGCCGCCTCGCCGCGTCGCCGCTCGTGGCGCTTGGGCGAGGATGGGCCTTGTTCCACTTCTTGAGGCTCAAAGTCGACGTTCTTGCGGTGCTCGTCCCAGTCCGCCGTGAACTTCGTCTCTCGCCGGTCTCCAAGTTGACCGTCACGAAAGTAAAGCCAGTTTCCGTCGGCGGGGTGGAGCACTCCGTCGATCGCCGCGTCGCCGGCAGCGGAAATCGGCGTGGGCGGCAGCCGGGTGCTGGTAGGTGTTGTGTTGTTGCTGGCGTCACGCGTTTGGGCGGCAGTGGAGATCCGCCGCGATGCCGAGTAGAACGGTCGAGTCCATCTGGGAGCAGGCCGTTGACCTGGTCAGCTCTGTCGCGAGCCTGTTCTCGATCACCCGGGCGACCTTCGAATGAGTACTCGCCTTTGTTGACCTCGCGTTCACGATCGACGCTTGATGAGCACGTTCTGCCATTGCCGGAGGGGATCTTGAGCCTACGCAGGCTGGGCCATCCGCGACTCGACCATCTGAGCGCGTCTTCCGGGCTTCGTGTCTTTGGGAACGAGGTACGTGCAGCGGGGCGTACCACCCTTCCGGGTTGCCGTCGGCCTCGCTCGGAAGGCCCGATGGCCGCCGAAATGTTCTCGGCCGCTTTCTGAACGTCGGCGACGGGCACGTTGAGGTTGTCCGCCAACTCGCTCATAGATCTGCTGTTTCGTCCAGCCTTCGGGGATGGTGACCCTGACCTCCGTGGACTGGCGGCCGAGCGAGGGACGCCAGAGCGCCCGCCGACGACATGCGCTTCTTCAGCTCGTACACGCCGGGCTTGATCTGACTTTGCGCCCTCTTGTCGTTGTTGGAGGCGTCGATGAACGGCTGCGCGTTGGCGATGACACCCTTTTTCCTTTAGAATCGCGGCGATTTCTCGTGCCCGTCGCGGATTCCGGGATCACGATCGAGACCTTCCCGACCCGGCCCGGGATAGTCCTCGACTACTTTGGACTCTTTGAAAAACTCGGGGATGAAGATCACCGCACGGCGGAGAGGAAGGCGTCGCCATCACCAAGATGACGAACGGCCAGCCGCTGCTTTCTGCGGCGCTTGCGCGACGCCGTTCGCTGGTCCACAAACGGGCCTTTTTGCGAGCGCCTCTGATTTGCCGAGCGATCGAAGAAATCGGTCATTGTTGTGCCTCCTGCGCGATGGAGACGCACTCGCCGGGTGCGTTGCCCTGTGCGCTGTTCCATCTCAAGTGCTGTATTGAGGATAACCACAGCGGCGGCCTGATCCACAATCGAGCGGTGCTTGCGTGAGTCGCGTCCGGCCGCTATGAGCTGCCCGTGGGCGGTCACGGTGGAGAGCCTCTCGTCGACGAGCCTGACGGGGGCCGGCGCCACGGATTCGGCCAACTCGGCGGCCCAGGCGCGAGCGTCGCACGCGGACGCGCCCTCCGTGCCGTCCATGTTGAGCGGAAGGCCGACGATCACTTCCATCGCCTCGCACTCCCGCACGATCTGCGCGGCGTCGTCAATGTCCGATCTCCCGCGCCACAGCGTCTCAGCGGGGTTGCGAGGATGCCCGTCGGGGTCGCATTGGGCGACCCCGATTCAAGCTCGCCCCACGTCGAATCCCACGCGTCTGCCTCTGCGCATCAGCTCAGCTGCGCCTTTAGCCCCTCGAGGGCCTCCAGAAGCTTGGACGGGTCTTGGCCTCCGCCCTGGGCGACGTCGTCCCGGCCGCCGCCGCCTCCGCCAAGGACCTTCGAGAACGAGGAGACGAGCTTTCCGGCCCTGGCGCGGCCTGCCCTCGCCGCGGACGTCGTCGCCACGACGACGGACGGGCGGCCGTTGACGACGCCTCCGACGACGACGACGGCAGCCTCAGAATCGTCGATTCTGCCGCGGACGTCCGTTGCGACGGCGCGGACGTCGTCGCCGCTGGCGACCTCGCCCAAACCTGCCCAGTAAAGGTTGAACTTCCCGATGCGACGGCGCCCGCCTAGGATGTCCCCGATTCCTGCCGACAGCTTCTCGCGCCTGAGGGGCGGCGATTTCTTTCTCGGCAGACTTTCAGGCGAGAAAGGACGGCGTCGATCGCGTTCGGGCAGCTCCTCGGGCGCGCGCCGACGATGCGGCCAGCTGAGAGACGAGGGCGTGCTCTTTCGCGCCGTGCGCGTACGCCCGTCGCCGACGAGGGCGTCGATGCGCCGCACTCCCGACCCGATCGAGGACTCTCCGAGGATGGAGACCAATCCGATCTTTCCGGTCGAGGCGACGTGCGTGCCCGCGCACAGCTCTTTCGACCACGAATCGTCGATCGAGACGACCCGGACTTCTTTTCCGTACTTTTCGCCGAAAGGGCCATGGCGGCGGCCCGCGCCTTGTCGAGGTCCATGGTCTCGTCCGTGACTTCGAGGTTTTCGCGGGCCTGTCGCTGACGCGTCCCTCGATCCCCGCGACGACGTCCGCGGGATCTGCTCCCCGTGTCGGAAGTCAAAACGCAGCCGAGAGGGAGAATTCTCCGACCCCGCCTGGGTCGCCTGCTCCCCGAGGAACTCGTGGCGCCTTGGGATCATGTGCGTCGAGGTGCTGGGACCTGGCGATCTGGCCGCGCCTGTCGACGTCGATCTGCGCGAAGACTTTCTCGCCGACGGCGACGGTGCCCTCGCTGACGGTTCCGCGGTGGACGTTGAGGCCCTTGACCGGCGATTGGACGTCATCGACCTGAACGAGGCCGCCGCCTTCGACGCTTATCGTTCCGCGGTCGGCCAGCTGGCCGCCCATTTCTGCGTAGAAGGGCGTCTGGTCCAAGACGACGTCGACGTCCGCGGGGGCAGTGGCCGCGGGAACTGAAACGCCGTCGACGAGCAGCGCCACGATCTTGCCTTCCGCCCCGGTCTCCGTGTATCCGAGGAACCGGTGGAGCCGCCGCTTTCGTCGAGGATCTCGTTGTACACGGCCGAGTCGACGTGGCCGGTCTTCTTCGCACGGGCGTCGGCGCGGGCGCGGTCCTTCTGCTCTTGCATGAGCCGCCGGAACTCGCCTTCGTCGACCTTGAGCCCCTGCTCCGGAGGCCATTTCGAGGGTGAGGTCGATCGGGAAGCCGTAGGTGTCGTGGAGGGCGAAGGCGTCCTTGCCGGAGAGGACCTTTGTTTTCCGCCGGAGGCTTTGGACGCCGCGAGGTCGAAGATCTGGGTTCCCGACGTCAGCGTCCTGCGGAACGCTGCCCTTCGGCCGAGACGCCGTCGAGGATCCGCGCGAATTCTGCCTCCAGCTCGAGGGTAGGAGTCCTTCATCGCGTCCTTGGACGTGGCGATGAGGGAGGAAGGACGACGTCGTCGACGCCGAGGAGGCGGATGGGCGCACAGCGCGGCGGATGAGCCGCCGCAGAACATAGCCGCGGCCGTCGTTGCCGGGCCGCACGCCGTCGCCGATGAGGCATGAGGGCGGAGCGGACGTGGTCGGCGACCACGCGCATGCGCACGTCGTCTTCGGCGTCGGCCCCGCTACTTTCTTTCGGCGATCTCCTCGGTTTTGCCGATGACGGGGTAGACCTCGTCAATCTCGTACATGATTGGGCTTTGCCCTGGAGGAGGTAGGCGATGCGCTCGAGGCCTGGCGCCGGTGCTCGATGGCGGCGTTCAGAGTTTTGCCGACGAGTTCGAAATCGTGGCCTTCGCCTTCGCCCCTGATGAATTCGTCGAAGACGAGGTTCCAGATTTTGCAGGAAGCGGTCTCCCTGGGCGTCTGCGGCGGGGCCGCCGTCCGGGCCGTACTCGGGGCCGCGGTCGTGAGTGGATCTCGTAGCGCGCCGGCGGGTCCGGGCTGGCTGGTGGACCACGAGATCTCCTTTGAACGGGAGCTTTTTGAATGCGGTCGGAGGGAAGGCCGATGACGCGAGTCCAGTAGTCGTAGAAACCGCGTCTTCTCCCAGACTCGTCATCCACAGGCGGTCGCCGTCGAGCCCGTAGCCTCCGTCGGCGACCGAGGAGGTCAGGAGGCCCCACGCGAGGTCGATGGCGCCTTCTTTGAAGTAGTCGCCGAAGGAGAAGTTGCCGTTCATCTGGAAGAACGTGCCGTGGCGCGTGGTTCTGCCGACGTTGTCGATGTCGTTCGTTCGGATACGCACTTTTGAACGGATGCGACCGTCGGCCACGGGGCGGCTCGGTGTTCAGGATGTGGGGATGAACGGCACCTATTCCCGCGACGGTGAAGAGGATCGAGGGATCGGGCGAAACGAGGGACACCGAGGGCGCGATGTGGTGATCGTGCTTGGCGAAGTAGTCGAGCCAGCGCTGACGGATTTCGGCGGTACGCATTTTTGACCTTTTCTAGGGCGGGCGCGGCGCCCGCTTTTCATATACGCGGGCCGCAGCCCGTGCGTTTTCACGCGCGCGGGCAGGTACCTGCCCGCGCCCGCAGGATGCCAAGAACGCGCCCGCGGGGCTCGTTCTTGATCTCGATTAACGCAGTAGTGCTCAGCGACCATCTGGACGTCGTCAAATGACGGACTTCGGCAGCGCTTGGGCCGCCTGGTCAGAGTGAAGCGGAGCTTCTCGAGATCGACGTCGAGGTATCCGGGAACCTGCGGGAGCACGTCCCGATGCGCGCCCTGGGCCGCCACGTGGAACTGCGGCGAGGTCTGCGACTTTCGGCTGACCTGAACGATCTGGCCGGGCTTGACCCGGAAAGGAGGGGCGATCGACGATCTTCCCGTCGACGAGCAGGTGACGATGGACGACGACCTGGCGCGCCTGCGCGATCGTGCGGGCGAATCCGGCGCGCAGAACAAGCGCGTCGAGGCGCATTTCAAGCAGCTCGACGAGGTTTTCGCCCGACAGGCCCTCGGCGCGGCGAGCCTCCTCCCACACGCGGCGCATCTGCGCCTCGCGGATTCCGTACTGGGCGCGAAGGCGCTGCTTCTCCTTCAGACGGACCGAGTAGTCGGAGTCCTTGGTGCGGCCTCGGCCGTGCTCGCCGGGACGGTACGGGCGGCGCTGCATGTAGCGCTCGGCCTTCGGGGACAGACGATGCCCAGCGATCGGGACTGGCGCACAAGTTTACGAGAACAGGTTTCCCGCCATGCAGTGCTCCTGTCGATGTTATATGCGCAGCCGCGTGCGGCTGCGGGGCCGACCCAAAGGCTGAGGCCCCAGGTTTGACGCTGCCCGGGTGGACAACCATGGAATTGTATCAGCTATCTCCCTCAAGCGCTTTCCGAATCCGCGCAAGCCGAGAGGTGATCTGCGACTCGTAGCCCCGATCGCTGGGGTTGTAATAGCGGACGCCTTCAAGCCCTTCCGGCATGAATTTCATGGGTGCGACGGCCCCGGGAAAGTCGTGGGCGTACTTGTATCCCTCGCCGTGTCCCAGATCCTTTGCGCTCGCGTAGTGCGTGTCTCGCAGCGCCTCGGGAACGGGGCCCGCCTTTCCCGCAGATACGTCGGACATCGCCGCATTGACGGCCATATACGCCCGGTTCGATTTGGGTGCCGTGGCGAGGTGGACCACCGCTTCGGCCAGGATGATCCGCGCTTCGGGCATTCCGACGAGCGCGACCGACTGCGCCGCCGCCGTTGCCGTCTGCAGGGCGGAGGGATCGGCCATGCCGACGTCCTCGGCCGCGCTGATCATGAGCCTGCGCGCGATGAAACGAGGGTCCTCCCCCGCGCTGAGCATTCTGGCAAGGTAGTGCATCGCCGCATCGACGTCCGACCCCCTGATCGATTTGATGAAGGCGGAGACGACGTCGTAGTGCTGATCGCCCGCCCTGTCGTAGCGCACGGTCGCCCCGTCCGAGGCCTTTGCGACATCGGCCAGTTCAATCGTCGTTTCGCCGCGCGTTCGCCCCCTTCGGCGGCAGCTTCAAAAAGTGTGAGAGCCGCCTTCCGTCGCGCCCGGCGATGCGGACGAGATTGTCGAGCGCGTCGGCCGCGATCGAAAGGCGTCCGGCGAAGCCGCGTTCGTCTTCGAGCGCGCGGGCGACGATCGTGCGAATGTCTTCCTCGGCAAGCCCTTTGAGCGTGACGAGCAGTGAGCGCGACAGAAGCGGAGAGACGACGGTGAACGAGGGATTTTTCAGTGGTCGCGGCGACCAGCGTGACCCAGCCGTTTTTCAACGGCGGGCAAAGGGCGTCCTGCTGGGCGCGGTTGAATCAGTGGACCTCGTCGACGAACAGGACGGTTTTCGCGGCCGCTCGTGGCCAGACGCTGGCGCGCCGCCGAGGACGACGGCCCTCAGCTCCTTCACCCCGGCCGAAACCGCCGACACCTCTTCGAAATGCCTGTTTCGCACGCGCGATGAGATAGGCGAAGGTGGTCTTCCGTTCGGGCGGCCCCCACAAGAACACCGACGACGGCGCTCCGCCGCTCGCCTCCGCCAGCCGACGCAGCGGCGACCCCTCGGCCAGCAGGGTGGCCCTTGCCCGACGACCTCGTCAAAGAGTCCGCGGGCGCATCCGCGGCAGAGGCCGCCAGCGCCGTCGGGAATGCCGACGCGTCCGCCCTCCATCGAAAAGCCCATGCCGTCAATGCGATCGAGGCTCTTCGGCAGTTTTTCAGGCGCGAGTGCTCCTGATGGGCGCGCGTCGAGCCGGTTGGCAGTCGCGGGCGCCTCCCTGACAACTCAAAGCGCCGCTGCGCTGAGAGCGCCGATGACTGGTATTGTCAAAAGGACCGCAGAGCGTATCGCGTTCGAAAAGATCCCTTTGGAATCCACGTGACAAGAACCAAGGTTCAGAGGCGCTCGCCGAAGACGTACTCGCGCAGGGCCGCCGGAATCGAGGCGCGCTGCCATTCAAGTTCGGCGACGAGGGCGGCCCCGGACAGCGCCTTGCGCGTGTGGCGTTCGACATTGCGCGCACGCCCGCCCATATGGGCGACGGCGATCGCCTGCCCGCATGCGGGCCACGGCTGAGCTGCATCGTCCTCACCGCGAGCCGCAGCGCGACAAGACAACGCATGCGCGCACTGGGGCCGACGGTCAGCTTCCGCCACGGAACTCGTCGACGGTCGGCGCGCGTCGGCGAAGCCGATCGTCCGACGAAAAGGTATCAGACGCCTTCGCCGTGGGACGACGCCACAAAACGGGCTATCGCGGCGCGTTCCGCCGCTATTTGCTCACTGCGACGCCGCAGCCGATCCTCGAGCTCGGAAAGCTCGCGCCGAAGATTCGGGCACTATCGTCACCGTCGCCTCGCCGCTTCCGGCGCGCACGCAATCGAGATAGCGCTGGCCGCCGCCGCACTCAGTCCGGTGCCGAGAATCAGCCGAATTCTCTCAACCGTGTCAAGGTCTTCGGCCGTGTAGTCGCGATATCCGCCAGGCGTGCGCGCGGGCACGAGCAGCCAGGCCGTCTCGTAGTGGCGCAGGGGCTCTGGCGCTCACTCCGGCCATTCGCGCGAATTCGCCGATTCGCATGTCTCACGTCCCTTCCTCACGCATCGTCCGCATTCTCGCACCCTCCGCGAGATCGGCCACCATTCTCGCAGAGTTTCGTTCGCGCCGCTGCAGCCGCTTTCCGACGGTGCGCAACTGCGGCGCGAGCGATATTCAGCGCGCTGCGCAGCCTCCTTTACGCATTGCGCAACCGCCAGCTGCGCGATGCGCTTAGCGCCGCTGCAGCCGTCACGCGGCGCAATGCCCTGACCTTCACGCTGGCGTCAAGCCGTAGCATTTCAGCTATGAAAAACTCCAGACTCATTTGCGAGAGGCGCCGATTCATTTGCGAGGCGCCTGATTTCTCCTTGGGCGATTCCGTCAGGAATTCCCATTCGAGCGGGTCATGATCGTCCACGGTTACGGCGCCACGCCCGCAGACCACTGGTTTCCTTGGCTGATGCGGGCCGTTCCGGCGCCGAGGCGGTGGAGCTCGCCCGCCCCCAGTCGCCCGAGGCGGCCTCGTGGATCCTCGCAGCAACCGACGCAATCGGCCCCCTGTCGCGGAAGACGGCCGTCGTCACCCACAGCCTGAGCGGCCTTGCCGCGCTGCGCGCGATCCAACGCCTCGTCAAACGCGGCGCCGCGCAGGCCGAGCACGCGGCGGCGCATCACCGTGACGCCGCCCAGCTGGCGCACTCGTCGCCGTCGCGCCCTTCGCCTGCGAACTTCCGCTTGCCGGGGACGACGACGTCGACCGCTTCGTACTCTCGCAGCTGCCTGATTTCCTCTCGAAGAGCCCTTTTCCCAATCCGCGTGTTTTCGGCCGTGGCAACGGTGATTCGCTCCGACGACGACCGTTCGTTCCCCGCCGGGTCATCCGAGAGTTCGCGTCGCGAATCGGCGCTAGAACGCTGACCGTGCACGGGGCCGGCCATTTTCTCGCGTCCGACGGCGTCACCGAGCTCCCCGGAAGTGCTCAGCGCTGTCGGCGGCCTAAACGGCGCTCTGTTCGGCGGCGGGGACGGAAGGCGCCGCTCAATCGAAAATCGCGAGTTAGCAGCGCCACTCGGCCGCAAGCCCGTCGAGAGCGGCAAACGCGGTCGAGCAGCGCGAGTCTCGGCGACTGAAATAGCGACTGAGAAATAGAGTAAAGTCAATCTCATGGCACCGGACCACTCCGCTGACCGCCTCGTTGCAGGCAGCGCATTGGATTACTCAGAGAACGGCCCGATTGCGAAGGGCGACCTCATCGGCCTCTACACATCGGTCGGATGGTCGAATTACAACCCGAAACCCAGATTTGCTGCAGCGCGCCGTCGAAAACTCACTGTGGAAACTGAGCGTGTGGGACGGCCGCGAGCTCGTCGGCCTAGCCCGCGCCGTCGGAGACGACGCCTCGATCGCCTACATACAGGACATTCTGGTGCGCCCGACGTGCAGCGCCGCGGCATAGCGCGCGTTTGACCTCCGCGGCGCTTGAACGTTTCGCGCACGTGCCCCAGATCGTCCTCATCACCGACGACGAGGAGAAAACCGCCTCCTTCTATCGAAGCGTGGGAATGACCGACCTCGGCGAGCTCGGCGTTCGCGGCTTCGCACGATTCTCGTTTTGATCCCCGTTGCGCTGCGTGACCGGCGAACTCGCCGGCAGGTCGCCCTTACTGCGCGGCGCGACCGGCGATCGCCGCGGCGCTGGCGGCCACGGCTTCGTCGATCCATCCTGAATCTCACACCCGACGTGCGGACGGACCAAAGCCGTACGGGCACGTGCGGGTCGCCGCCACGATCAGCCCGTAGCTGCGCTCGTCGCGGAAACCGCGCAGACGCTCAACGAGCCTCGCCGTGGCAGCGTCGATGCCGTCGTTGACATGCAGCACGTCCTCGGCGCAGGGGTCGGGCGCGTCATCGACGAGCTCCCACTGCCGGAAAAGCGTCATTCCCATGGCGTCCATCGGGTTGCTCCGGCAGAACGTCGGCGTGTGAAGCGCCGCGGCGACGACGGCGCGCTCCGGCGGGTCGCCGTCAAGCGCTCGAACGAAACCCTCCTGAAAGCGGCAAATCGAGCGAAGCCACAGCTGCACAAGCAATTCTCGCCGTGAGGAAAGCGGTGGTATATCGAGCCTGAAGGCACGTTCGCCGCGGCTGCAATGTCCGCAATCGAAACCTCGATCCCCCGCTCGCGGGCCGCAATCGCGACGCCGTCGAGTATCTGGTCGAGGCTGTACTTCACCGGACGCGCCATGGCATCTGAGTATAGCGGTATATTGAGGCCATGAGTTTTAGATTCCCGCATCTATTTGCTTCTTCCCCGGGCGCCGTCGGCCGCAAACCCCAACGGTGGGCAAGGCAGCCTGCTGGATCGCCTTCCTCAGCCCCTTGCCCTCCGTTTGCTGGCGCACCGCGATGCTCGCCGGAGCCGACTGGGTTTCGCGGAGGCCGGCATTCACCGCTCGAGCGCGTCGGGCGCCCTCTATGTTCTGCTTTTTAGACGCGCTGCGAAAGTGGCGCGCAGCGCTTTCATTGAGCTTGTGTTACGGCTGGGGCGAAAAAGGTTCCGAAGTGGGTTCCGCGCCTGGGCGGAAAGACCGTCCACCGTCGCCTCGCTCGCGATCGTCGGCGGCGCCGGGGCGCTCTGCCTTTACTTCGTCGTGGGCGTGATTGCGCGTGCGGATCACTAGGCGTGAGTGCGGGGTTTGGGAGGGCTGGACTCCGATGGCGGGCATGAACTCGGCGCAGCGCGCGGTTTTGCGTCGCCGCGTACGGTCCGGCGGCTCTATGGCCTTTCGCCTTGACCGTCGGATTGGTCGGCTACTGGCGCAGGCGGGGTGAGGAAAGCGTCCTCGACGTCGGCCCGTTTCCTCGACGCGGGTCGACCTTCGCTTTGCTCGTTTTCATGGTTTCCGCCGCGCCCGAGATTCAGATTCGGCCCGCTTCTCCCGGCTTCTCGCCCGGCTCCGTTTTCGCGGGACTTTCGCATCCACGCCGGCCTCCTTGCGCTGCTGCGCGGTGATCGGCGCGGGCGCGTCCGTGAGGGGGTCCCAGCCGGCGCCGATCTTCGGGAAGGCGATGACGTCCCGAATCGAGGGGGCGTCGGTCAGAAGCGAGACGATTCGATCCCATCCGAAGGCGATTCCGCCGTGGGGCGGAGCGCCGAACTGAAAGCGTCGAGCAGGAAGCCGAATTTCTCCTGCGCCTCCTCGGCCGAGATCCCCATGACCTTGAAAACCCGCTCCTGAACGTCGCGTCTGTGGATGCGGATCGACCCTCCGCCGATCTCGTTTCCGTTGCAAACTATGTCGTAGGCATAGGCCAGTGCGTTTTCGGGGTCGACGTCGAAGGAGTCGAGGCATTCGGGCTTGGGCGAGGTGAAGGCGTGGTGGACGGCGGTCCACGCCGAATGGCCGAGCGCGACGTCGCCCTCCGCGGCGGCCGTCCCCGAGGGCTGAACAGCGGCGCGTCGACGACCCACGTGAACGCCCACGCCTTTCGGGTCGATGAGGCCGCAGCGCTTGCCGATCTCCAGACGCGCGGCGCCAAGCAGCTCGCGCGCCTCGATCAGCGAACCCGCGGCGAAGAACACGCAGTCGCCCGGCTTGGCCCCGACCTTTTTCTGCCAGCCCCGCTCTCTCGGCCTCCGAGATGTTTTTCGCGACCAGGGCCGCCGAGTTTCCCGTCCTCGGCGATCGTCACGTACGCGAGGCCCTTCGCGCCGCGAGCCTCGCCCATTCCTGCCACTTGTCGAAGGCCCGGCGCGGCTGAGACGCGCCGCCGGGCATGACGACCCGCGCCCACGTGCGGATTCTGGAACACCCGGAACGGCGTGTTCTCGAAATACTCAGTGAGATTGACGAGTTCGAGGCCCGAAGCGCAGGTCGGGCTTGTCAGAGCCGTAGCGTTCCATGGCGTCGGCGTATGTCATGCGCGGGATCGGCTTTTTCGAGATCGTATCCGATGAGCGCCCACACTTCTCGCAGAACGTCCTCGGCGACGGCGATGACGTCGTCTTGGTCGACGAAGGACATCTCGATGTCTAGCTGCGTGAACTCGGGCTGGCGGTCGGCGCGGAAGTCCTCGTCCCGATAGCAGCGTGCGATCTGGTAGTAGCGCTCCATTCCCGCGACCATGAGCAGCTGCTTGAACAGCTGGGGCGACTGCGGCAGCGCGTACCACGATCCGGGGTTCAGCCGCGCGGGAACGAGGAAGTCGCGCGCGCCTTCGGGCGTCGAACGCGTGACGGTCGGCGTCTCCACTTCCACAAAATCGTGGCTGTGCAAAACCTTGCGGGCCGCCTGGGAGGCCTCGGACCGCAGCCGGATGGCCCGCTGCATCGGGGCCCGCCGCAGATCGAGATATCGATATTTCAGGCGAGCCTCCTCGCCGCCCTGCTCGTCGGCGTGCTCGGAGACTTGGAAGGGAAGCGCGGGCGGAGGGGTTGAGGACGACGACGTCGGCCGCCTCCACTTCGATCTCGCCCGTTGACAGCGCGGCGTTGGCGTTGCCGTCCGGCCGCTCGCGCACGACTCCCGACAATCTGCAGGCAATATTCGTTGCGAAGCTCGTGCGCCACTTCTTCGCGAACGGTGACCTGGACGATCCCCGATGCGTCGCGAAGGTCGATGAATGCGATTCCCCGTGGTCGCGACGGCGGTCGACCCATCCGGTCAGAGTGACCGACGAGCTGATGTCTTCCGACCGGAGAGAACCGGCCATGCGTGTGCGGAGCACGTTCTACCTCTTTTCGATCTGGACCGCTGCTTTTCGATCGGGGCCGCCGCGGCCGCCCGGCCGCGCCAGACGAGCGGCGGCCACTGCTCAATGATAGTTGCTTCGCGACGCGCTGCGGACACCCCGGGCGCCGGGTTGCGATTCCACGCCGGGTCGCAAAACCGCCGCGGCGCCAGTTGCGATGCCGCACGGGACCCTCGGCGCCGCAGCCGCCACGCCGCATTGTCGCGGATCGTCGTTCGCGGTGAGAGAATGCTGTCTCACCTGCACGAAAAGAAGGGGCACATGGAAAAAGAGCACACGAAAACGCCGCGCTCTCCCGCGAACGCCTATTTGAGCCCGGTCGTCGAGAGGCTTTTCACCTGGCTGACGGTCGGCTGCGTATCGCTGATCGCTTTCGAGGCTGTGGCGGTGGGAACGGCCATGCCCACCGTCGCAGACAAGCTCGACGGGCAGAATCTCTACGCGCTCGCCATGGGCATCCCCCTCGCCGCGCAGCTCGTCACAACGGCCCTTGCCGGGCTGTGGTGCGACGCTCGCTCGTCCCAAGCGTGCCTGCTCGCGGGCCTCGGCGTCCTTTCCGCGGGTTTGACGGTGTGCACGGCCGCCCCCACGATGGAGCTCTTCGTTGTCGGCAGAACTGTTCAAGGCCTCGGCGGAGGCATGTGCATAGTCCCGCTGTACTCGATTCTCGGCAGCCACGTCCGCCCCGATCGTCAGGGTCGCATTTTCGCCATGATTTCGGGCGCCTGGATTCTGCCGTCGATGGTCGGGCCGGTCGTGGCAGGCTGGATGGTCGAATCATTGAACTGGAGGGCCGTTTTCGGATGCGTCCCGGTCCTTTTCCTCTTGGGCCTTCCCCTTTTGCTCATCGTCCTCAAGCGCCTGCCGAAAACGGACCCCGGGCCGCTCGTCGGCTGGACGGCAATCATGATCCCCTCCGTACTCACGGGCGCATCCATCGCGGGGCTTCAAATCCTCTCCGGGACTCCGCCGGAGAAGTTCACCGGCGCGGTGTACGCCGCCGTCGTTCTCACCGGCGTTTTGACTTTCGTTTTCATTCGCCCTCTGCTTCCGCGCGGCACGTACGTCGCGCGGCGGGGCCTCGCTTCGACGATTCTCATGCGCGGCTTGAGCAGCGGCACTCTGCTCGGCACCGAGGCTTTCCTTCCCCTCCTGCTGCAAAAGATCCACGGCTGGCGCCCCACCGAGGCCGGGTTCATCTTGACGGTCGGTTCGATCACGTGGGCTTTGGGCTCGTGGATCCAGGGGCGGGTTTCCTCCCCCGATCTTCGACGGAGGATCGCCTCTCTCGGAACGGCATTTCCAGCTGTGCGGCATTCTCGTCGTCGTCCCCGCGAGCTTTTATCGGTTCTCCCGTGGCTCGTCGTGGCCGGATGGAGCTTGGCGGGATTGGGAATGGGATTGGTCTTTTCGGCCATGGCGGTTCATGCGTTGGCCATGACTCCCAAACGCAGGCAGGGGACGACGTCGTCGGCCATCCAGCTCGCCGACACCCTCGGTTTCTCCTTCTGCGTCGCGGTCGTCGGCTTGGTCTATGCCATCGTCATGCCCGCCCAAGAGTGGGCTTTCGCAGCCTCGGTCGGAACGATGGCGCTGTTGAGCGCAGTGTCCTTAGATCGTCGTGCGACAGTCCCCCACCCCTGGCTCCGGAGGAGAAGCCCAGCTCCAGTCTTCGGCGCGCGCAATCAGTCCGTCGTTTAAAATCCGCCGACGCCTCGCCGTGCCACATCTCACCCTCGCAAAAACAAACATTTCACGCTTGAGGGACTAGACTCCTCTAGGCGCATCGTCGCCCCAGCTTTTCGCCTGCCGGTTGCTAGGCGAGCGCGCGGTGTTATCAGGTTTCGTGGCGCGCGCTGGACAACTGACAGGTGAACATGACCGAAATAATACGCCCCTCGCTCGACGGGGAACCGACGACGCGCCTCCCATGCGCCCTTGCGCCGCGCAACGACCTTCCCCGTTCCGGAGCGACGAGAGCATCGACGGCCCTCTTTGCGTATGACTGCGGCGAGGGCTCCGCGCCAGCGCCCAAAGACGACGGCGGACCGCGACGCCGCCGGTCGTAAAGACGGCAGCAGCCTGCACGAGCGCGCCGGCGCCTCGAGGACGGCAACGGCCAGAGCCGGAACCGCGGCGCTTCACACCAAAACGGCAGGTGCTAGCACAGAGCGGCAACGGCCAAAACCAGAGCGACAACGTCGCACTCTAGAAACGACGCCGCAGCCAAGAAGCCCGGCGACGTCAATTCCAGCGACGTCCTTTTTCGACGACCTCGGACTGCCCGAAGACCTCCTCGCCGCGGTGAAGGAGCTCGGCTTTTCGACGCCCACGGCGATTCAGGCCGCAGCCATCCCGATTCTTCTGCGGGGAAAAGACGTCGTCGGCGTCGCCCAGACGGGAACGGGAAAAACGGCGGCCTTCGCCCTTCCCCTCCTCGCCCATATCGACCCCGAAAAGCGCGAGGTCCAGGCCCTCGTTCTCGCCCCGACGCGCGAGCTGGCGATGCAAGGCGCGCAGGCGATCGAGTCTTTCGCGGCGAAATCGCGCGGGGTCGACGTCGCCGCCGTGTACGGCGGGTCCTCCTATCTCCCCAGCTCAAGGCGCTCGAAGGGCGGGGCGCAGGTGGTGGTCGGCACCCCGGGGCGCATTATGGACCTCATGGACCGCGGCGCCCTTCGCTTGGACGCAGTGCGCTATTTCGTGCTCGACGAGGCCGACGAAATGCTCCGAATGGGATTCGCAGAGGACGTTGAGAAAAATCGCCTCCGAGGTTCCCGAGGGTCGGATATCCGCGCTTTTCTCGGCGACGATGCCGCCGCCGATTCGGCGCGTGGCCGAACGCCACCTGAGCGACGCCGAAGAAGTGACGATCTCGCGGCCCGCGACCACGGTCTCGACGGTCAAGCAGATGTACGCCGTGGTGCCCGAGCGGCACAAAATCGGCGCATTGGCGCGGGTTTTGGCCGTCACGGAGGCTCAAGCGGCCCTCGTTTTCGTCCGCACCCGCGCGACGGCCGAGGATTTGACCATCGAGCTCGGCGCCCGCGGCGTGGCGACGGCGGCGCTTTCGGGCGACGTCGTCCAGAAAGAACGCGAGAAGCTCGTCGCGCGCCTGCGCAACGGGACGCTGGACGTGCTGGTGGCCACCGACGTCGCCGCGCGCGGGCTCGACGTCGACCGCATCGGGTTGGTCGTCAACTTCGACGTCCGCGCGAAACCGACACGTACGTCCACCGCGTCGGTCGCACCGGGCGGGCGGGCCGCACCAGGCGAGTCGATCACGTTCGTCACGCCCGAAAGAGCGCCCCCGGCTCGCGCCGCATTGAAAAAGCAAACGGGCTCGCGCATGGAGCAGATCGAGCTGCCCACGCCCGCAGAGAGTTTCGAAGCTGCGCGCGCGCAGAACGGTGGAGCAGGCGATGGCCCGCGTCGCGAAAAGGGGCCGCCCTGTGGGTCTACGAGGAAATCCCTCGAAGACTTTCGTCGCCGAGCAGGCCAATGGCGCCAGTCCGCTGCAGCGCGGCCCTCGACGCGCAGCAGACGCGATTCTACTCGCACGACTGCATCCGGCTCAGATCCCGGCTCACAGCTCCGACCTCGCACGCGCAGGCCGGTCCGGTGAGCCTCGAAACCTGACGATGGCGCTCCTGGCCCTCGCCGTGCGCGACCCCGGCCCGGTGGCGGGCGAAGAGCCCGAGCGTCTTACGGAGGATTTTCGGCCCGGAGCGCGAGGGCGGCCCCGCAAGAGGCGTCAGCCGCGTCGCCAGATGAAGAACTCCGTTCGCTACAGGGTGGAGGTCGGTTACGCAAAGACCGGGTCAAGCCCGGCCATCGTCGGCGCGCTCACGCACGAAGGCGGAGCTCAGCGGCTCTGACCTCGGCCACATCGATATTTTTCCCGACTTTCTCCCTCGTCGAGATCGGAGTTCCGCTCTCCCCCGAGGCGCGCAAAACGCATTTCTCAGGCCCTGAGTTTCGGGCAGGGCTCTGAAGATCAGCGAAGACCGCGGCCCGGAGGCTTCCGCGACGACGCCGGACGGGCCGCCCGCGCCGGGACTCCGACTATTCCGACCGCGGCCGCAGCCGCGGCGATCGGTCGCGATACGACCGCACCACCCGCGACGAGCGCGGCTTCAAGCACGACCGTCGCGGCCGCGCGGGCCGCGGGCACAGGTAAAGCCGGCCTGCTGCTGCGGCAGGCAAGGCCTGTCGCTGCGCCGCTCGGCGTCTATGCCTCGTCGGCGCCTCGCGGCCTGCGCTTCGCCGTCGGCGCCTTTAGTCCGGGCTACCCGACCGCCACACGCACGCGGCCGCGACGAGCAGGCCGGTGCGAGAGCCAAATGGCCCACCACGGAAAACGAGGCAGGTCCGATGTCGCATGCGCGTTGGCCAGATCGCTTGGCCGGGGTCGGCTTGATCCGCTCGGCCGTGACGAGAATGCGATGGGTGTTGATGCCCAGGGGCATGCGTCACGAGGGTGACGAGGTCCTTTGCCGGGAACCGCCCGCAACGATTCGGTCTCGGTCGGCTCGACTACCTTTCGTCTCCTCACCTTGTAGGCGAGCACCTTGCCGAACACCCTCGATGGTGAAGGTGTCGCCGATCTTGACCCGGTCGAGGGTTCCGTGAACATGGTGGCGTTGGCAAGCCCGCGATGAGCGGTGATCACCGATCGGGTTCCCGGGCCTCCGACCGGCAGAGAAGTTCCTTCGAGGTGCCCCGCCCCCTGGAGAAGGGTGGCGTCCGACGTCCCGTGGTAGACGGGGAGGTCGACGTCGATCGCGGGATCTGCAGCCGCGCCATCAGGCCCGATTCGTCGGTGCGAAGAGATGGCGTTGTAATCGAGTTTGCCGTTCGAGCTTTTTGCCGGCCCCCGGTCGGAACGTTCGTATCCGCTTTGTACACGGCCCCCGCGCTCAGGGCCGCATTGTACGCATGGGCCTGTTTGATCTGCTCGGCGGCCGAAGGATGGGCCCGGTTGACCTGCCTCTCGTAATTGTCGACGACCTTCGACTGATTGAGCTGAGAGACCCAGCTGGCCGCCTGTGGATAGAAGGGAAAGATGCCGAGGCCGAGCACCCCTGATGAGGGCAGGGAACCAGCGCGACGGCGCGAGCTTCCACTCTGCCTTTTTCGCCCGCGATTGCGGCGTGATCGCTTGAATGTCATGTCTCTTCCTTGGCTCGCGCCCAGCTTGCCGCTGCAGGTCGTGCTTCCTGCGCAGGGGCGCCTGCACGAAAGCGTTTCGTGCGAAAGACCGGTTGTATAGAGAAATTTGACGAAAGTCATGTTCGGGAGGGTCGCTGCTGTAAGCAGCGTTCGGCGCGAGCGATTTACGGGAGGAGCCTTCGGCGCGAAAGCCGTTTCCGCAGAAGAGATTTGCCACGCGAGAGTTTGTACGAGCGCAATTGGCGGAGAAGTTCGCTCGCCTCCGCCACACCGTGCTACGTTTCGGCGAGAGGCCGCCCGCATTGCCATATCGATAATCGAGTCCTGCGGGCGCCGTCCGCATCGCGTCAGACGCTCTGCGCGCCGCATCCGCGCGTCGCCCTGCTCGCACGTGCGCGGGTTGCGTGCGCCGTTCCGCGGAACGGCGCACGCGGGGCGTGATGCCGCCCGCAAGCTCATGGGCGCAGGACGCGGCGTCCCGCAGAGTCACAGGGCTGTCGTCTGACGCTTGCGGCGCGAACGGGCCACAAACACGGAGCCGACTGCGATGGCCACGAGGGTGGCGCCGGCCAGCATCATGATGAGCTTGCCTGCCGCACCGGTCAGGGGCAGGCCGGGCACATCCTGCTTGGAGTTCTTCACGGTCACCGCGGCCGACGTCGTCTTTCCGGCCTTGACTGTGATTCCGGTGAACTCCTTGCCTCCGGAGGGAAGCGTGTAGCCGGCGGGCGCCTCGATCTCTTCGATCACGTAGCAGCGCTGGCTGTGATCCGGAGTGACGGCCTGGGCGTCCGGGGCGCCCTGCTTCTTGTCGACGAACAGGCCCTCGATGGAGACGACGCCGTTGGCCGCGGAGACGAAGGTGTCCTCCCCGCCGATGGAAATCGGGTCGCCGCTCTTGACGGCGCTCTCGCAGGAGGCCGCGTAGGGGTCAGCCGCGTTGTAGACCTTGAACTTCGCGCCGGCGAGCGTCTTTTCGTTGTCGGCGTCGGTCTTGTTGATCGCGATGTCTCCCCACGAGGTGACGACCTTGTTCGTAGGCGTGGGAGGTTCGCTCGGAGGCGGCGTCGTCGGCGGATTGTCCGGCGGGGTCGACCCCGGAACCACGTCGATGTACAGGTTGGCGACGTTCTCGATGACTCCGCCCGCGGAACGGTCTCTGACCTTGGCGGTGAAGACGACCTCGATCGTCTCGTTCAGACCGTCCGCAGGTAGGCCAGGCCCGGCCTTGGTGAAGCCGACGCTGGGATTCTGCCCGCCGGTGGCGACGTAGTAGGACGGGTCGACGGCCTGTCCCTGATCTTGACCGAAGCGACCTTGCCTTCCTCGAGGTTGGGAATCGAGGGGGTCGGAGACGACGAAGTGCTTGAAGCTGTCCGTCGCGGCGATGCTCGGGATCTTCGCCGTCACCGGGAAGGTGACCGATCGGCCGTCTTGATGCCGTTCTTCGAGACCTCGACGCCCTTTGTGGGTGCGACCACAACGGTGTTCTTTCGCGTGACGTTGACGTTGTAGAGCCAGTTCCCGTCGGCGTGGGCGGTGTTGGCCGCGTTGTTCGGGAACGGAATCGTCACGAGGAAGGGCGCTGCCTTCTTCTTGACGGTGCTCGGGGCCTTGGTCTCACATACGAGGTAAGCCTTGACCGGCAGGTTGCCGATCGTCGTCACCCTTGGCCGTTCGTGGGAGCTGCTGACCTTCCGGCGTCGAACGCAGCCGCCGCGCCGCTGGGCAGCGTGAGCTTCGGCGTGTTGAAAGTCCGTGCCGCAGGCGTCGGCGGGAATGTTCCAGTTCTTGAGGTTGTTCCAGTCGGCCTGGGTCTTCAGGTCGAGGTTGGAAATCGGGAAGGCCGTGAAGGTGACTCCCGCGACGCCGGCGCCCCCTTGGGTGTCGGTCTGGCCGTCGGCGGTGCCGTCGGCTTTCTGCGAGCCGGCCTCGTGTTTGTGAATGACAATCGATCCGGTGGCGTTGGGATCGATGTTGCCTTGGTCGGCGAAGGCTGCGCTTGCGCCTGCGAGGCCGGCGATGCCCAAAGCCAGCGCTCCGACCACGGCACTCGCACGCAGCCTGGCGGATTGAGTGTGTGTGCTCATCTGGTTGTTTTCCTTTTCTGATGAGACCGACGCGTATCGGTCGGACTCGGGTCTGTTGAAAAACTGGGTGTGCAGGTTCTAGATACATCTGCAGGTCTATCGGCGAGGCGGCATTTCCTCTCCCGCGTCGGATTTTCCGCCGGACGAGACGCGCCGACGCCCGCTAGCGCCAGGAGCCCTCCGCCCACAGAAGGAAGGAGTCCGCGCTCGCCCCTCCGGTCAGCGGCAGCGAGGGACGTCGGCTTTCTCGTTGACGAAGGCGGCGGAAAGACGTGGTTGAGCGCAGCCGGGGAAATCGCGAAGGCGTGGGCTGCCGTGCTCAGCTTGTACCCGGCGGGGGCTGCCGATTCCGTCAGCTTGAAGGACCCCAGGCCGATGTTCTCGACCTTGAACGATCCGGGAAGCGGATCGACGTCCTTGTATTTTCCGCCCGTGCACTGCGCGGCCGTGGCCTTCACGCAGTCCTCGACAACCGTCTCGGCGGGAATCTCCGGGCCGTCAGCTTCCACTTTCCGAGCCGGCGAGGGCCTTTGCCGGCTTCGTCGGCCTTTCTTCCGGAGACCGTCCTGTCGGGTTCGTTCACGATGGCGTTGTCGAGCGATCTGATCGGGCTACGTCTCCGGAATCCTGAAGCTTCGCCGTCAGGTTGGTCGGCGTGATCTTGTCGAAGGCAAAGGTCTTGTCCGTCGGCACGTAGCCTTCGGGCGCCTTGGCCTCCTTCAAGGTGTAGGTTCCCCATTTGAGATCGACGAGCTTGAACTTGCCCTTTGCGGGGTCCTTGTCGAGCCGCGCGCGCGCCGTCGTCACGCAGTCGGCGACGTCCGCGCCGCCCGGGAAGCTCGGGCCCCGAAACGGTCCACTGAGCCGCCGAGGGCGCCTTGTCGACGGAGCTCACTGCCCCACACGAGCGATCCGGGCTTGATTTGTTCGTGATTTCGCAGCTCACCCGGTCCTGCCGGTTGAGCGTGAGCGTGGCCTCTCCGCCGGTCGTCGGGCCTACCCGCGACGAATCGCTCTCGCCCTTTCGTGCTGGAGTCTCGAGCACGTCCATTGGCTGCCTCGTATACCGGCGGACGCAGGGGTTGGTCGAAGTCCGGAGAGGGCGACCTGCCCCTGCCGCATGCTTTGCGGATTTCCTTGGCGTTTCCGGTTGTCCCTTGCCGGAGATCGACGAGGTCGAGGCCCTTGCTCGAGCGTCCACTGATCGGCGCGATGCGCCGGAACCTCGCTGCTCGCGTAGGATCCGTCGGACCTTCTTCGTCAGCTGAGCGTGGGAACGCGGATCGAGACCTTTGTAGTCCCGACTTCGCCCGTGGCTGGTGCCGGTGGCTTCTGGTTGTTGCCCGTTGCTCGTTCGTGATGCGCGCTGTCTGT
>BNJS01003885.1_pt1 | contig 194283 bp, 328 predicted proteins | sample 8540461 | NCBI WGS metagenome assembly BNJS01 (sample SAMD00202454, study PRJDB9452) | human saliva metagenome | isolation source: human saliva | place: Japan
TGTTAAACGGCTTTGGATAATATCGGTTTAACCTTCAGCATGAAGACAAATATCTCAGAATACGAGAAAAACATTCCAGCGTTCTTGCGCTAAAAAGATAAAAAGTTAGGTGTTTTTTATCTAATCCTAAAAAGTTAGACTGTTAAATCAAGGACTGAGTTCTATACTCCATGGGGCTTAGTCCTTTTAGTTTACACTGAGTACGCTCATGATTGTAATAATGAATGCACTCATGAATTATTTTTCTAGTTGATCAAAAAGTATCAAATTGTTTTCCATTGTAGTCTTTTTTACTGCCTAAAAGAAGCTCTCCGTCACCGCATTATCTAAACAATTTCTTTTTCTCGATATACTTTTGTTGAATACCGTTTTTCAATAGGTTTATTGATAACCTCTCATTTGATATTACCTTCTTTGGTCGCGCTACAGTGCAACAAAAATCTGGTCCAATTATTGCACAATGGCTTTTTCACTTCAGATATTGCTTGATTTAATGGGGATTATTCAGTATTTTCTTTTATCATTTGAAAGAACAAATCAATAAAGATAAGACGATATCACAACAAATTATACGGATTATTGTGATAATCATAGATATTACGTTTATCGTCTTATTATTCTAGCACTAAGTCCTCCTCAACATTAATCATAAGAAAGTCCAACATGTATGATAAATATATTGGACATAAAGGAGAATTAGACGATTTAATGTTTGTTCGAGAGATTGAAAATATGCTTGGATGAGAAAAACAATTTTTTTACTATATTGAAGATGAAAATTCCTCACTTGTTGTTTGAAATATAAGATATTTAGTTAATAAAAATCTGCACCTTAGTGAGTTGGTTGTTTAGTCCAACTTTAGGGGCAGATTATTTAGTCCTCTTTATTCTTTTTGTCAAAGAATACATTATTGACGGTAATCCGACAAAAATTTTGCTAATTTTTGTAATGGCTTCTTCAAGCTGATTCACATAAGGAAGGGTGACTACACGGAAGTGATCAGGTGAATGCCAATTAAATCCTTTACCGTGCACAAGTAATACTTTTTCTTGGCGAAGTAAATCCAGCACCATTTTTTCATCACTGTGAATATTGAATCACATCAATTTTCGGGAACTATACATCGCCCCCATTGGTTTCACGCAAGTAATGCCTGGAATTTGAGTGATGAGATCGTAGGCTTATTGCGTTGCTCAAGTAATCTGCCACCTGGCAAAATAAACTCATTAATACTTTGATAGCCACCAAGTGCGGTCTGAATCGCGTGTTGCATTGGTACGTTAGCGCATAAACGCATTGATGCCAGCATATCTAAAAGCCTTCAATATAACCTTTTCGCATTATGTTTTTGGGGCCGTTTAAAATCATCCAGCCTTGGCGGAAGCCTGCAACTCGATAAGCTTTTTGATAAACCATTCAGCGTAACGGTTAATAAATCAGGAGCAAGTGCGGCAATATGATGATGCACCGCTCCATCATATAAAAATTTTTGTCGTAGATTTCGTCAGCGAAGATAATCAAATTATTTTTGGCGAGCGATTTCTACAATTTCTTGTAATAATTCTTTGCTGTACACCGCGCCAGTTGGGTTGTTCGGGTTGATGATGACAATCGCTTTAGTCTTCGCATTCACCTTTGGCTTTAATATCATCAATAGCGGGGAACCAATTTGCTTCTTCATCACAAAGGTAATGAACAGCTTTACCGCCAGAAAGTGTTACCGCAGCAGTCCAAAGGGATAATCAGGCATCGGCACAAGTACCTCATCGCCATCATTGAGTAATGCTTGCATGGCCATTGTGATAAGCTCAGATACGCCGTTACCAATATACACATCATTGACGGTCGCACCGTGAATCCCTTTTGATTGATAATATTGAACAATGGCTTTACGAGCAGAATATAAACCTTTTTGAATCACAGTAGCCTTGGGCTGACGGTAAATTACGCAATACGTCAACTAAAATTTCATCTGGTGCTTCAAAGCCGAAAGGTGCGGGATTGCCGATATTTAGTTTTTAAAATTTTATTGCCTTCTTCTTCTAAGCGTAGTGCTTCTTTGTGCACTGGCCCTGCGAATGTCAGTAACACACGTGTTCTAATTTGTCGGATTTTGGGAATAATCGCATAGTGAAATCCTTTTTATTTCTAATAAATTTTTCGAGAAAAAGTGCGGTTAATTTACGCTGAATTTTCAATATTGAAAAGATTTTGTAAAAAATTTTTGTCATTAACAATCTGCGGTAGAATACGGCTAATTTTTGTGTATTTAAAACAAAAATCTAATGAGTTATTTAGCGCAGGCAATAGGCGAGTTAAAATCGCAAATTCACGCATATTTACAGCAATCAACGAATGAGCTTGTCCGTTTTCAGGTGAAACTGGACAAAGGTTGATTTGTTGGCGTGCTGAAAGGTCAATCTGCGTATCCACAATTTTATTTACATTTTTCGTGATGAAGCAAAAAGCATTAGCTGCTCTTGGTGAAGAGCGGTCATTTCTCAGAGTTAAATTTAGCGCAAGAGTTTATTGAAGAAAGTGGTTTTCCATTGGTGAGGTGGTTTGCAATTTCAAGGTATAGCTACAATTTATACTGCCAAAAATTCTTGTTGAACAGGATGAGAAAGGTGCATTGGTATCATTTTTGTGAAAGATGAGCAAAGTGCGAATGATACTTTAGCTCACCTCAAAAACTTTTGAAAATCTCACCGCACTTTTCTGCTTTGCCAAAAACAGATTCCTTTGCATACAGAGCCTCGAGCGAATGAAAGAACTTGGTGTGATTGGGTAAATCAGGCTTTGGTAGAAATTAAAAGTGGGAACTGACAAAAATTGTCTTAGCCAATGAAACCACTTTTTCATTTAAAAGCAAGCGATTAATGCGTACGATTTTTAGCAGAAAGCGAAAAACAAAAATCAAGGTTGTTATCATTTTTGTGGGCTGAAAAATCCTCATTCGGTTTTTGTTGGTTCTACGCCAGAACGCCTATTTGCTCGTGAGTATAACTTGTTGCTAACCGAAGCTTTGGCTGGGACGGCATTGGTTTCTGAAAGTGAGAAGAAACCAAACTCTCAAGCCAATTGGTTGTTAAATGACGAGAAAAATTTAAAAGAAAATTGGTTGGTTGTAGAAGATATTTCGCAGAATTTACGTAAGCAAGCAGAAAGTTTTGATGTAAGCAATGTGGAATTGAAACCGTTACGTAAAAGTACAACATTTGATTCTGTAAAATTCGTGCAAATTTGACCGCACATTATGCAGATGTAAATATATTAAAAAGCGATTCATCCCTACAGCAGCGGTATCGGGTTTGCTACAGCAACAAGCCAAAATGATTTTGTCAGAAATTGAAACCTTTGATCGAGGCTGGTATGCGGGAACATTGGGCGTGATGAGCGATGTATGTTCAGAGTTTTGTGTGGCGATTCGTTCTGCTTTTATTGAAGGTCATCGTATTCAGTATTTGCTGGCGCGGGCATTGTGGCAGGCTCTCAGCCATTGGAAGAATGGAAAGAAATTGAAACGTAAAGCGGCAGGGTTGATTTCCTTGTTTGCAGAAGAAAAATGATAACGGAGATGTCGGTAAGCGTGTTTAATCGTTGTTGGTCGAAAGTGATTTTAGAAACCTTGGTTCGCCAAGGCGTTTCTCACGTTTGTATCGCGCCAGGTTCGCGTTCGACACCTTTAACTCTTGAAGCCGTACGTTTGCAAAATGCCGGGTTCAGTCAATTGTCATACTCATTTTGATGAACGTGGTTTAGGTTTTTGCCTGGGTATTGCTAAGGTAACTCAATCACCTGTTGCAATTATTGTTACATCAGGCACGGCGACTGCAAACCTTTTATCCCGCAATTATTGAAGCACGCCAAACTGGTGTTAATTTATTTGTTTTAACTGCCGATCGTCCACCAGAACTTTGGGAGTGTGGCGCAAATCAGGCTATTTTGCAGCAAAATATGTTTGGTCAGTATCCGGTTGCAAAATGTTAATTTATCTTAAACCGAACTGCAGATTATTCTGCGCAGTGGTTGATTTCTCTATTTGAACAGGCTGCCTCTTCAACAAAAACAACAAGGTGGCGTTGTTCATATTAATGTACCATTTTGCCGAGCCACTTTATGATGCAACTGATGAGGCTGTAGATTCTCACCCCTTGGTTGCTGCCGTTACAACGCTGGTTAATTCAAAACTAAGCCTTGGATGAATGTGGAAGCTCAACAGAACGAAGTATTAATGCATGAAAATTGGGATCATTGGCGTACCAAACGTGGTGTCGTTGTGGTTGGTCAATTACCTGCAGAACAAGCGATGGGCATTAACTCTTGGGCAAGCGCTATGGGCTGGGTGTTACTGACGGATATTCAATCTGGTGTTGTTCCAACGACGCCTTATGAAGATATTTGGCTCAGCAAACCAAAACTGTTTGTGAAAAACTTCTGCAAGCTGATATTGTGATTCAATTTGGTGCACGCTTTTATTAGTAAACGAATTAATCAATTCTACAGGCGTTTAAAGGGTGAATTTTTGGTTGGTTGAACAAAGCGGTAAAGCATTAGATCCTTATCATCATTCATTGACAAGATTTAATGCTAAAGCGCATCATTGGTTACGTGCGCATCCTCCTTTACGCCAAAAGCCTTGGTTGCTTGAGCCGTTAGCTTTATCTAAATTCTGTGCGACCTTATTGAACAGCAAGTAGGCGGAAATTTAACGGAAGCTTCGCTTGCATTACGTTTACCAACACTTTTACCTTATAACGGTGTTTTTATTTTTAGGTAATAGTTTACTTGTTCGTCTTGTTGATGCGCTAACACAATTACCAGAAAGCTATCCTGTTTATACCAATCGTGGCGCGAGTGGAATTGATGGTTTGTTGGCTACTGCTGCGGGAATTGGTATCGGTTCAAATAAACCCTGTTGTTGCGGTGATTGGCGATACAGTCGACTTTATATGATTTGAATTCTTTTCGCATTATTCAAAAACTGTTACGCAACCAACGGTAATTTTTGTGGATCGATAATAATGGTGGTGCGATTTTTGATATGTTACCTGTGGATGAACAAGTCAAAGATCAGTTCTATCGATTACCGCATAATGGTGATTTTTCTCAAATCGCGGCAATGTTCGATCTCAAATACGCCCATCCTTATGCTTTAGGGCGGATCTCAATTCTGCTGTTAAACAGGCTTATAGTCGTCGCAAGGCAACGTTAATTGAAATTAAAAACGAATCCGAGTGATGGTAGTAGTTTGTATAAACGCTTAATCGAGCAAATTAGTCACGCCGTGATTGGTGCTTAAGTATTATGTAGGCGGGCTTTAGTCCGCCATATTTTATTATTTTCTATCAATAATCCCTTCAATGATAAACATCATTTTTTCTTCACGGACTTCTTGGTACAAAAACGATTGTAGTCATTGAAAATCTACCGTACTTTAATTGTATTACGCTAGATTTGCCTTTTTTCACGGACAAGCCAAAGATATTGAGTCACAAAATTTTGAAGAAACGGCGGAAGTATTTATCTCAGCAAATCAAAAGTGCGGTGAAAAATGAACCCTATTTTCTTGTTGGGTATTCTTTAGGCGGACGGATCGTTTGTATTATGCACTGCAAGCTCAGGTGGAACGATCTAATTTGCAAGGCGTTATTTTAGAAGGGGCGAATCTAGGTTTAAAAACTGACGAGGAAAAGCAGGCTCGTTTCTCAGCAGGATTTTGCTGTGGGCGCAACGTTTTATACAAGAACCACCAGAAAATGTATTAAATGATTGGTATCAACAGCCAGTGTTTTTCTCATTTGACCGCAGAAGAAAGATCTGCAGTTAGTTGAAAAACGAAAATCAAATTGTGGTGAAAATATTGGCAGGATGTTGCTGGCGACAAGTCTATCTAAACAATCTGATTTTTAGTGAAAAAGTGCGTTAAGTTCTTTGCCATATTTTTGTGGCGAACGAGATCATAAATTTCAAACTATTGCCAAAGAAAATCAAATTGATTTAGTAACTATTCCTTCCGCTGGGCATAACTCACATTTAGAAAATTCAAAATATTTCTATAGAAAATCTGCTATTAAAAATTGCTAGACCTTAGTTAAAATGCTAGGATTCAATACTTTCTATTTATAATAAACCACTAAGGAAACACAATCGTCTACACACTTCGTAATAATCCGATGAAAGTGGCGTTAGCCCTCGATGGTCGGTACGGCAATCGAATTTTTGATTATTATATCTCATGCGGCTGCTGCTGTATTAGTTTTTCAATACGCACCTTCTTCCATAGCGATGATCCGCTTAATGATTTACTTTCTTTCTACGCTTGCGTAGCATTTTTGCACGTCCAATTGGTTCTGCATTATTTGGTCACTTTTGGCGATAAAATTGGTCGTAAAAACCTTGGCTGCCTCCTTGTTAATGGGCGGTTCAACAGTGGTAATTGGTTTACTTCGAACCATGCTCAAATCGGTATCTGGGCCAATTTTGCTTTGCGTATGCCGTGTTGGTCAAGGTATTGGACTCGGTGGCGAATGTGGTGCAGCTTTTAGTCGCCACAGAAAAATGCGCCAGAAGGCAAACGAGCTTGGTACGGTACTTTCCTCAATTCAGGTGCGCCAATCGGCTTATTTGTAGCAAATGCAACATTCTTCTTAGTTAGCTATTTTCCCTTCGGTCAAGATGCCCTTGTGAATGGGCATAGCGTATTCCGTTTGTATCTTCCGTTTTATTGGTCGCTGTCGGCTTATATGTTCGCTTAACTTTTGCACGAAAGCTCATGTATTTGTGGAAGCAGAGCAAAAAGGTAGAAAGTTGAATGCACCAGTGAGTGTGGTTTTTACTAAACACTTTAAAACCACTGGTTGGCTGGGCACATTTATCATGGTGGCAACTTATTCTCTGTTTTACATTATGACGGCTTTGCTCAGGCATATTCTCGAACCGCACCAAAGCTTTCAGCGGGTTATGCGCTTGGTTTAGGTATCCCAGCAAATACATTTACTGGCTTGTTATTAATTAGTGCGATTGTATTTGGTATTTTATCAGTATTTCTGGTGTTTATGCCGATAAAATTGGTCGCACGTAAATGGTCGATTTGGGTGACTGTGGCTGTTGCGTGCTCGGTTTAACCATGCCATTCTTTTCTAGAAAAATGGCACCCCGATGAGCGTATTTGCATTTTTAGTGATTGGTATGGCGATCATGGGGATGACATTTGGTCCAATGGCTGCGCTTATTACCAGAATTATTCCCAACAGAAGTCCGTTATTCAGGGCATCTCTCGCCTATAATTTAGCATCAATTATTGAGTAAACGATTGCAGCAATGATTTCTTTTAAAAATTAACGCATCATTTGGCGTGATGGGTGTAGGTATTTGTTGAGCAATCATCGCCTCATGACGCTATTGGCATTATTAGCGTCAAAGAAACTAAAATGTAGATTTAACACAAATCTAATCCTAGTTAAGAAAAAGAGCGGTGAAAATTTGATCTGCACTCTAAAAGTTGGACTCTAACAACCAACAATTGAGGTGCAGATATGGGTAAACATTACACAATCGAATTTAAATTACAGGCTCTCCACCTATTTTGAATGGAAAAATGAGTATCAGAGAAGCTGCGCGTTTTACAATATTCCTTCCAACGCCCTAGTCGGGACGTGGTTAAAATGCTTTGAAAAAGTGGCATAAAAGAACTTATTCCCCATAAACCATCAGGACGATCGCCGATGAAACCCAAATATGCAAAAATGCCACCTCCACCCAAAACTGAAGAAGAGCGTTTACGCCTGAGAATTTTACAGCGAAGCCCACTAAATGAATTGAGAAGGCTCAGATTTCAGGACGAAGCCGAGTAAAAGGATATTATCCAAAGGTTAAGAACGCATTACCCATTAAAATAGCTTTTAGGATTTGTACGGTTAGCACGTAGTGCATTTTTGCTAAATTTCAGATTAAACTGGATATGGAGCGTAGCTGAAAAAGGCCATTAAACGCATCAAAGCTAATCATCCTGATTATGGCTACCGAAGTGTTCAGCCTGTTCGCCAACGGTAAATCACAAGAAAATCCAACTTCTACTGCGGTACTTGGATACCAAGTGCGGTTAAGAAAACGCGAAATTCATGATCTATCGAGGCACAATAGGCCATATTGCCCCGAATCGCTTTTGAGCGTAATTTTCACGATAACTGCCCCGGAATCAAAAATGGGTAACGGTAAAGCAAAAGATGGGGCACAAGTCAATGTTAAACATGGCGGGCAAACGCCAGAATAAGGTTGAGGGCTTGATTTAACATTCAGACCAAGGCTGGCAGTATCAGATGAGTGCTTATCGTAGAATACTTGTCGAGCAGGGTATAACTCAATAAAACGAAAGAATAGATAGGTGAATAGGTAAGGGATTATTTTGACTATTATAACCACCGTCGGATCCAACTGAAATTAGAAAAGGGACGGAGTCCGATACACATCGTTGCCAGTCCTTGAATTAATCGTCCAGATTTTGGGAGCAGATCATTTTGACTAAATTATTTAGCCATTTTTATCTTTTAGCGGCTTTATAAAGCCCCATCGCTTCGAGGTAATAAACGTTGTAAGTTTTCTTGACGAGACTGATCACTAGGATGAGTAAAGCTAAACTACATCAAAGGGGCACCTCGAGAACCGCCAGACACTTTTGCCATTTTTGCCACAATCCTGGCGCTACTCTGTGGGTTGTATCCAGAACGAGCCATTAACATTAATCCCACTTCATCTGCTTGCAGTTTCAGCGCTACGAGAATAAGGTTTGTCTAAAGCAAATCTTTAGTAAGCGAAACCAAAATCAGTCACATCCGCCCCAACTGCAATAGATAATGCTGTCCCTCCAATGGCCCCAACAATATTACTACGGTTCCAAAGTTAGTTTTTAGCTTTACCATGTTTCTTTTTAATGCATGAGCCATTTCATGTCCCATTACAACCGCGATCTCATTATCATTAAGTTGTAAAGGTATCAACTAACCCAGTATAGAATGCCATTTACCGCCCGGCATAGCCCAAGCATTCAATTCTTTTTGACTTAATCACATTAATTTGCCAGTTAAATTGCTGTCCAGTTTCATTAGCTTGGTTTGCATAATTCACCATTTTATGAAACACATTGTGAATTCGTTTTGCGGTATTTGATGAAGTCATCAATTGCACCCTGAGTACGAATCCCATTTCTTGTAGCATAACTACTGCAGCCTCTCGATTTATAGAAGCCGAATCAGCACAAGCTGTGATATGAACTAGCTAATAGCGCAAAGCAAAACCTTTTAAGTTGTTTTTTCATAAGTGATCCTTTTTGAACTGACGCAGATTATATAAATTTATTATTTTGTCGATATAAATATATTAGACTTTCCTTTTGCACTACTATAATAGTGCAAATTTATTTTAGAGGCATTTTATGAGACAAAACAAAAACCCTTCTCTCTTAGGCGGTGCGATGATCATCTGCGGGTACAGCTATTGGTGCAGGCATGCTTGCCAACCCAACTTCAACGGCTGGTGTATGGTTTATTGGTTCGATTCTCGCTTTAATTTATACTTGGTTTTGTATGACAACATCAGGATTAATGATCCTAGAAGCTAATCTACATTATCCAACGAGGTTCAGTTTTGACAACCATCGTGAAAGATTTATTAGGAAAAAGAGATGGAATATTATCAATGGTCTTTCCGTTGCTTTTCGTCTTGTATATTTCTGACTTATGCCTACATCACCTCAGGCGGAGGCATTACACAAAATCTGCTCAACCAAGCATTCAGTTCTGCTGAAAGTGCGGTGGATATTGAGAACTTCAGGATCTCTTAATTTTTCGCTTTTATCCTTGCCGCCTCGTGTGGCTTTCAACCAAAAGCTGTGGATCGTTTCACAACCGTGTTAATTGTCGGGATGGTAGTTGCTCCTTTTCTACTACCGGTTTATTAAGCTCTGTAAAACAGAAGTTTTATTCAATACCGTTGCTGAAGGCGAGCAAAATATATTTACCTTTATTTATTCACCGCACTTCCAGTGTGTTTAGTGTCTTTTGGTTTCCATGGAAATGTACCTAGCTTAGTAAAATATTACAACCGTGATGGTCTGCGAGTCATGAAATCAATCTTCATCGGTACGGGATTAGCACTCGTAATTTATATTTTATGGCACTTGCATGTCAAGGTAATTTGCCACGCAACGAATTTGCTCCAGCAATTGAAAAAGGCGGTGATGTTTCCGCATTACTGGAGGCGTTACATAAATATATTGAAGTGAATATACCTTGCCGTCGCATTAAATTTCTTTGCTTATATGGCGATTGCACATCATTCTTAGGCGTAACGTTTAGGGTTTATTTGACTATATTGCTGATCTGTTTAATTTGACGACAGCTTGTCTGGTACGAACAAAACAACATCGTGACATACCGCCATTATTGCTAATACCTCAATTTCCCTTATGGTTTTGTGATTGCGCATTGGTTATGCTGGGTTAGCTGCAACCATTTGGGCGCCGCAATCGTACCTGCACTTCTTGCTAAAGCAAGCCGCCAAAAGTTCCCACAAGCGAGTTATAAAGCAGTTTACGAGGGTAATTTTATGATTGATCTGTGATCCTTATTCGGTGTATTAAACTATTGTGGCACGTCGGTGCAAACTTAGGATGGTTTGCCAATTTTCACAGGATAAGTTTTTACTCGATACAATAAAGTATGTATAACTGATTAACTCTCAAAAAGTTAGATTGTTAAATTAAGGACTGAGTTCTGTAACTCACAGGCGCTTTAGTCCTTTTTATTTTTACACTGAAAGCAATTTTTTACTGTGTTAAAGATCAAAAATTGATCACTTGTTGTTTAAAATGACGATTTTAACCATAAAAATTTGCACCTTAATCAGTTGATTGTTTCGTTCAACTTTTTAAAAATCACTGTATAGGGCTTTTGCCAATCTATAATGCTAATTCAAATAGGCGTATTAAAAACTAAAACTTAGTTTTACTTCAGCAGCTTTTTGTTTCTCTGCTTGTTTCGCTTTTGTTAATCCGCCAATTAAACTTAATTTTTACATTATGGTATTTCAATTTAAGGCCAGCATTATATTGTTGTTGATTTTTCAACGTTGTAAGAAAAAAATCATATCCATTTACATTAATTTTTCCGTTTGCCTTGATTTACATCATATCGAGCAGACAAAATTGGTGTAATAGAAAACTCGCCTAAGTTATAGGTATAACTTAAATCAAGTTGAGCAAAGGTTGTTTTGACGGATATAGGGTTTACTTTAATGCGATCTTGACCTAATGCAAAATTAGAGCTTGATAAGTAGCTATAACGAATGCCTACACTTGGTTTAACTCCAAAATTCCCTATGTTAAATGCTTTACCCAGCTATTAAGCCTATTTGTGTTGTATGACGATCAAATTTAGCATTATTATTGGTTTTTGTAGGTTGCTTTTGGAACTTGCCGTAGCCTAAATCAATGCCCAAATACCAATGATTATCCGCATAATATTTAGAATAGAAATTAACTTGTGCTAGAGTAGTTTTACTTGTTGCCTCATCAAGGTTGTTACTATTCCGAACGTAAGTCAATATACCGCCTAGTTGAATATTTTTTGTAACAGATTTATCTAAGCCTAACTGGTTTCTTACACTTTGAGAACTAAAACGACGATATTGGCTTGAGGAATAATTTTCGTTCATCGAAGAATTAGATACCCAAACGCTATATTGCCCCTCATTATTCATTTCTAGTTGATTAATATGTTGAGAAATCGCTTTTTCCAACATTTAATGCAACAAATTGTGCTTTTGCCATTGAGTCAGAAAGTACAGCATTGGTATTTTTACTAATGAGATCGCGTTGTTCATTCTGAGGTAATTTTTCAGCTTTACGAACTTCTTCAGCTTTACGAACTTCTTCAGCTTTACGAGCTTCTTCAGCTTTTTACGAGCTTCTTCAGTTTGGCTGAGCCTCCTTCCGCCTCCCTACCGAGCCCTCCAGCTCTCACGAGCACTCAGCCCACGATTCCTCCAGCTCACGAGCCCAGCCTCACGAGCCCCTTCAGCCCACGAGCCCAGCCTCACTGTTCAGCCCCACGAGCTCAGCCCACGAGCTCACTCCACGAGCCTCCCAGCCTCTTACCAGGAGCCCTCCAGCCTCACGAGCCTCCTCCAGCCTCACGAGCCCAGCCTCACGAGCCTCCATCCTCACGACCTCCAGCCCACGAGCCCGCCTCACGAGCCTCTCAGCTCACGAGCCTCCAGCCTCACGAGCCTCCAGCCTTTACACGAGCATCCTCACTCACTAGACATCCTCAGCCCACGAGAGCTCCTCCGCCCACGAGCCCAGCCTCATTTATTAATCCTCCAGCCTTCACGAGCCTTCAGGGCCTCACGAGCCTCCTCCGCCTCTCACTGAGCCTCCAGCCTGCACGACATCCCAGCCTCACGAGCCCAGCCTCACGACCAGCTTCACGAGCCTCCTCCAGCCCACGAGCCTCTCAGCCACGAGCTTCTTCAGCTTTACGAGCATCTTCAGCTTCACGAGCTCTTCAGCTTTTATGAGCTTCTTCAGCTTACGAGCTTCTTCATTTTACGCATTTCAGCTTCTTGCACACGAGCTTCTTCCAGCTTTTGCTGAGCTCTTCAGCTTACTATCTTCAGCTTTATTTGTTTCCTTCAGCTTTCATTGAGCTCTTCAGCTTCAGATGAGCATCTTCAGCTTTACGAGCTCTTCAGCTTACGAGCTCTTCAGCTTTACGAGCTCTTCAGCTTTCACGAGCTTCAGCTTTTATTTGTTTCCATTTTTACATTGTTTCCTTCAGCTTTTACGAGCATCTTCAGCTTCTACGAGCTTCTTCAGCGCATGAGCTTCTTCAGTTTACGAGCCTTCAGCTTACGAGCATCTTCAGTTTTACGAGCTCTTCAGCTTTATGAGCATTTTCAGCTTTACGAGCTTCTTCAGCTTTACGAGCATCTCAGCTTTACGACATCTTCAGCTTTAATGGAGTTTCTTCCTAGCTTTACGAGCTTCTTCAGCTTTTACGGAGCTTTTCAGTTTTACGGGAGCTTTCAGCTACGAGAGCTTCTTCAGTTTTACGAGTTTTCAGCCACGAGTCAGTTTATTGAGCTTTTCAGGCCTCACGAGCTTCTTCCGCTGACGTGTGAAGTTCTGGCTGTCACTATGTCATCTTTTTTATAGGCGATCACATAAGCATTGGTACCATTTACTTAATTGAATCTGCCACCGCTTCCGTAAAAGATTTTTGGTTCTTCGCAAGTATTTTCATCAAATGAAGTTTTTAATATGACTGTTTCAGCCAAAATATTTCCGTTAGGATCTTTTTTATAAGTAAGCATCACGAATTGAGGCGCTCAATCTAGTTGAGCTGCCAATTTCGTACGCGACTAAAATTAGGATCGTTTGCCTGAACTAGCTGCATTTGGTGCCTCTGGCAGGCGTATTTTGAGGTTCATCCGTTCGTTTAGCCAACTGTTTTGCTTTTAATTCTTCCTCAATTTTGGGATGACAGTCGCCATACTCCCATCTTTTCTTGAAGTGTATAACTGTAGGCACCTAAATCGACTTTCTTCTCTCTCATCTAGCGTGGTGTTAAATCACCAGGCGAGCTGTGGAAGCGTTAAAATAACTCAAACGTACTCGTATTTTGTGCACCTGTTTTATTATGAACGTGAAGGATAAATTTGACCGCTTTTAGCTTTGGTTTACCACTAGACCTGCGCCACTTGTTGGTGGCTTAAATCGGTGAAATAATAGAAATCGTCCTGTGACTGAGAAGATTGTCACGGTTGGTGTTGACAAGCGTTGTGGTTTCTAGGGTACTAGTATTGCGTAGATGAATCTGCCACCGTTCATTACTAATTGAGTTAATCTAGCTGTTCCTGTTAATGCCATTGACTATTTGGCTCAAAATGCACCAGCTCTTTTGTTCTGTGCTGTGAATTGTACTAGATTAGATAGCTTTACTCTAATGTCAAAACACAGAATTACCTGTTAAATTTATATCTCCGTGCATATTGGTGAGTGAAAAACTTTGAATGCTTATCAGATAATTTGTCATTAGTACAAGTCTGCACTATAGCCTGTATAGTCAGAACGCACACAAACCGTATCGCCAGCTTTATAGCCAATATGCACTTGGTGCATTATCTGAGAGCAGTGACATTAGGTAATATTTGCACACGTCCTGAATAAAGGTGGCAGTGCTGCTCACTTTTCATTGAGGTTGCTTTAAAGTGGTCAATCCAGTCATCTTCTACCACCACTTCATTATTTTCAGTAAAGTGTTGATCTTTTCCGTTGAAGAAATATTAGCAATATCTCTTTGCGTGTGGTGTTGGTCACGGAAAGGAATAATGCACTAACCTTTAATTCACCATAGGGTTTTGTTCCGCCTGTCAACAAAAAGCGATTTTGATCGGTTTGTGCGCTGAAAGTGACGTTTAGTTCACCAATTTGTGCCACCCTACCGACTTCTTTCACATCAAAGTAGCCACTAAAACCATATTCATACGCTCGTTGTGCTATGATGTCATTCCATGGCTTTTGGGCATCATGTAGAATTCCACCATATATAGCCCAATCAGGACTTGGTGCCTGCTTTTCCATTACAAAGGCATTTCGATGAGGCTACTAGCACCATGCTTTTTAGAGGCGTAATATGCTCTAACATTTCACGACTATAATGAATGTAGATTCACTACGGGCACATGAGATGAATAAACTCGTATAGGGTCATCCTCATCATCGTGGCTGCAATCGAACATTATATTTGATTAAATTTTGACTTCGATCTGTATCAAAATCTAGTCCTGTTATCGATTATATTTGGAGAGCGTACTGGTCATAATGTGATTAACCACTTCTGTGCCCTTCATCAACACATGCTATATGTGATCAAAAGTTTGAGATCGAATGCGTTTGATATCTAATCGTCCTCCTCGGATCCAAATCTAAATGATCTGGGAGCTACTTGATTGGCACTCTGTGAGCACTACAGTTGGGCGACCGCTTACAATTCCTAGCTTGTGAAAGCTTTGTAACTCTTTCCGCGATGAATCGCTGCTGTTTTAGGATTACTTTCTCCATCTCCTACTTTTGCTCTCCTTGATTTTCTCCCGTGCTTGTACATCTGCGTACCTTCACGATTTACAGCTTTGTCATCTTTCGATTTTCCTTGAGATTGCGCAAATCCTTTTCGCCTAGCGGTAATGTCCTTTCGACCGCTCATAAGCTCGCTATATCAAGTAGTGTATCTGAGAGGTACCTTTAACGTCGTAGTTTCCTTTTAAAAGAAATAAACCGCCAGCACCTTGATCAATGATCATTGTTTAAAGCAAGTGCTTGACACGTCATCACATCAACATTTCTGCCCATGCATTAGGGTTATTTTCTTCTTTCTGAATAAATCAACATTCAGGACGTGTCCAGAACTGTGTGAGCTGGCCGCTGATTTACTTTAAGGTATAATTTGCACTTATAGTCTCACTAATAGTCCAGTGATATCAGTTCTAGAGAAAGGAACCTGTTCAGCGTTATCTCTGCTATGAAACCAGTTTTAGCAAAGTCCAGCTTTTATAAATATTCCACTCCTGCCAAGATCCCATAGCTCGCCCAATAAGTCATAAGGCCCTCAAGGAAGATCCATCTATTTCTCTGTTGATTTATCATAGCAAAATAAATGGTGAGCCACTATCGCCCAAATACAGCTGTAGATGGTTAGGGAGTCTGTACGAGAGTAAGATCTCTTTTGGATCGTGATTCGATCTTCGGCGATCACCAAACCCAATTAGTCCATCTCTGTGTGATTCAACTTTTATCAGGTGTTCTTTCGGCAGGTGTACGATAAGCATAACGATATGCGTCATTAGTAAATTTCAGACGTTACCGCTTTCCTGAAGTTTCATGGTTATCTAGCCACAGTACTGTAAAACCTCCTTCTTTTCATAAATAAAATTCAGGTTCCTGCTTCCAAGTCTTATCAAAAAGCGAGGATATTTATCTGGCTCTTAAGTACTGCATCCTCCACTTCATGCTATTTTCAGTTGGTGCGCATTGGGTGCTACCTCGGTTACAAATTTATCAGAGCGTGGCATATTAGATAGTCATCACGACGTTGTGGTAATTCCTTCTTCTGTTACTCGAAATTTTCTCATTATTTAGGAAACTGTTCTCAACAGTGTATTTTACGGTTTTCATCAGTCGATACATCGCGGTGCGGCAATTTGCATTACCTCATTTACTCTATGCATCATTCAGCTCCAAATGAAGTTCATCTCACATTATCCACGAGCGTGTTTACATACCGTCATAATCTATTGCGGATTCACCAGTGTAGCGTGCCAATGCGTCTATTCACATCCACCACACTGAAAAGTCAATCATCGGAATACCGTATCAGGTAAGGCACGGTGCTGGGTGGGTTTATCTATGTCTATCCACCAGCTACATTTTGTTGCCCTCTTATCATGGAGAAACATTCCTTTGTTTTCTCTGCAAAATCACGAACATTTGATAATCAACATCGTCTCTCACTAACGCGGCTTCTGTATGAGGTGCAGCATAGGCGACAGTCGAGCAATGAAAATTAAAGGTTTGGACTATTTAGCATGTCGTTGTCCTTAAATTGATTTTAAAAGTGGATTTGATAGGACCCATTTTATGTATTACGGCTACTTGAGGTGATTCAAATCTTGAGTGTGCAGGTGTTAATTTGCCAGTTTTATTTATAGGGCGTTTTACCACAAGTTGTTTCAAAGGTATACCATGCACCATGTTAAACGGCCACTATGATAATGATGGTGATTCTAGACTAAAAATTCAATTATTTTCACCGTACTTTTGATCTAATCTAACGTTTTAATGATTCCATTTATTGACTGAAAACATTTTCTGTTTTCTACTTGCATCTCTTTTAATTGTTCTTTGAGTAATGGCTGTAACAAACACTTGTGAGCCGCTTTAGTTGTAATCGTTCTGCCAGCAGTGCTCGCTTATATTGATCAATTCCGATGCAGAAATCATCGATCATACAATGGCGTTGCTTTTTCTTTCATCATGTTCGCCTTGAGCCAGTCTTAATGCGCACATTAAAGTTTAGCTGTCCACGAGAAAGCACATCTTCCACAGGCAATCCCTGTGCTTTGAAACGAAAAATCAGCTTTTTGAGGTCCTGAAAATGTGTAATTTAAGGCACGATCTCGTTCAAAAATTTTGCTCAAGAATCTCAGCGTAATCCGTATTTTTCCCATCCTTGATGAAAGCTTACATTAATTTCTAATTCGGGGAGGAAAAGAGTTGGCAAGTTTGCTCGATTTCAGGGCGTAGTGCTTCTGCATATTCAGCACGCCATTGACTCACTTGATGCGCGAGTTTGTCAGCTCAACATCCCAAACTTTAATAGCGGAGTAGGGCTGATTTTGTGCAAGGCGGCATTTCTTTGTTTGAGTAATCGATTAAGATTGCTCCAAGCAGCATAAAAACTTGTTTGATGGTGAAAAGTCCCCAATCCAAAAATGCTCGGCGATAACTTGGCCCACCATTCAGTAGGTTAAGCCTTCTGGGGTGATTAATTGCATTGGCAAAGATGAGCAAGATCGGAAATTTTATTGCCATCTTCACCGTTAATTTTTACTAACGTGTTGCCTTGACGAAGTTTTTGTAGCCCACTGACCATTGATGTTGTCTTTCTTGGATTTGTCCAAATAGGGTAAAAGTGAGGTTCGTCGTAAGAAATGATGCGATTTATTCCGCACTTTTGAATGAGCGTCCGTGACCAAGATAAAAATAGCTTCTAATGGCTCGTTTTCCGCTGCCATTGTTGCCGACCAAAAAGTTAAAGCCGGGATCAAAATCGAGATCGACGGCTGTTAAGTTACGAAATTTTTCGACCAGTAAGCGCGAAATCGCCATATTATAAACGCATTGGCATAATTACATATTCGCTACTGCTGTCTTCGCAGTTTTCGATTAAGCAACTCGAAGAGGCATCAGTTAGGCGCATGCGAACTTGATTGCATTTAAGCGCATTTAGCACATCAAGAATATAGGTGACATTAAAGCCGACCTCTAATTCTTCGCCATCGTAATTGACGTCGACGATTTCTTCGCTTCTTCATGTTCGGTGTTGGAGGCAGTAATTTTTAGTTGGTTTTCGCTAAGTTTAAACGCACGCTACGCGCGCTCATTCGATAAGATTGATGCGCGAACAAAGGCTTTGTTTAAGAATTTCCCAGCGCCTTCGACAATTTTGTTTGCATTACGAGGCAGCACTCGGCGATAGTCAGGAAACGACCATCGATTAATTTTCGATGTAAATACAATGTTTTTGAGATGGATACGTAAATTGTTGAGTACCGATTTGTAAACGTGCTGGCTCATCGCTTGTTTCTAATAAACGAACCAGTTCTAACACGCCTTTACGCGGTAAAAATCACAGAATGATTTTGTAATTCTTGTTCAAAGCGAGATGGTACACACCGCAAGTCTATGGCCATCTGTCGCCACAGTACGCAATAAATTGCCTTCTGTTTCAAAACTTTCATACCATTTAAGAAATAGCGCGCATCTTGGTTTGCCATGGAAAATTGAGTGGCTTCAATTAAACGGCGCAAGGTATTTTGCGGTAATTCAAAATCTACTTCAGACTGCCAATCCGTGAGGTTGGGATATTCTTCGGCAGGTTGGGTTGTCGGCGTAAAACGGCTACGCCCAGATTGCACTAATGCGGTCTTCTTCAAAAAGTAACCGTGATTTCTGAATCATCAGATAAAGTGCGGCAAATATCTAAGAATTTTTTTGCTGGAATCGTAAAAGGGTGCCATTTTCGAAGACGATGAAAGTTGAGTTTGACTCGATAATTCGACTTTCCAAATCTGTGCCTGTGATAGTCAATCGATTGTCTTCAATTTGCAACAACACGTTGTTTAATACAGGAATGTTTGGACGACTACTCAATACGCCACATACTTGTTGCAACGGTTTTAATAAATTTTCTCTTGAAATACTAAATTGCATTGCGTTCTCCTTTTTATGCGGACAAAGTGCGGATCAAAATTCGCCCAATCTTCTTGAATGCTATTATCTTGCTCGCGGAATTTTGGGTACTTCGCGGCAAGCGTTTAATACAGTCGTGTGATCACAGTCAAATGAACGACCGATTTCAGGCAAACTGCGGTTTGTTAATTCTTTTGCACTAAAGGCCATTGCAATTTGGCGTGGACGAGTCACTGAACGCGCACGACTTTTTGATTTTTAAATCTGAAACCTTAATTCGATAATATTCAGCCACCACTTTTTGAATATTTTCAATGGTAACCAAGCGTTCTTGCAGAGCCAAAATATCTTTTAAGGTGTCACGCACGAAATCAATATCAATGTCACCGCCTTTGAAGTCTTGCATTGCTTTCACTCGATTTAACGCCCCTTCGAGTTCACGCACGTTGGTACGCAAGCGTTGAGCAATGAAGAGCTACTTCTTCTGGCAAGTTCATATTATGTTCTTCCGCCTTTTTCAATAAAATCGCTACGCGCGTTTCAAGATCTGGCGGCTCAATGGCTATTGTCAAGCCCCAGCCGAAACGTGATTTTAAACGTTCCTCAATTTTTCAATTTCTTTAGGATAACGATCTGATGTTAAGATAATTTGGCGACCAGTTTCAAATAAGTTATTGAATATATGGAAGAATTCTTCTTGAGTTTTTCTTTTTCTGCGAAAATTGAATGTCATCCACCAAAAGCGCATCGAGAGAACGATAGAATTTTTGAACTGATCCATTTTATTATCACGCACTGCTTTTTACCATATGTTGCATAAAGTTATTTGCGTGAATATAAAGCACGCGCGCATTCGGTTTATTAGCTAAAATGCCGTTGCCAATCGCGTGTAACAAGTGGGTTTTCCCTAAGCCTGTACCACCATATAAAAAGAAAAGGATTGGCTGAGGGTTCGCCTGGTGCTTGAGCAAGTTTTTGACCGACTGCGCGTGCGAGTTGGTTTGATTTACCTTCAACAAAGTTATCAAATAAGTGTTTAGTATTTAGATGAGATTCAAATTTTTATTGAAGCACTAGATTCAGCTTTGAAAATCTACCGCACTTTCTGTTTTAGGATTGCCACTTGGTGCACTTTTCCACTACTTTAGGTGCAGGTTTGACCCCTTCTTTTTAAAAGAAATGCGTAGTTCAGGATTTTGTGCAAAAGTGTTTGACAAATTTGCTGGATTTGTGCGAGATAATGAGTTTCCACCCAACCTTTTCCAAACATATTAGAAGCATATAAAACAATGTGGTTATCCGCCACAACATCAGCCTGTAAAGGACGAAGCCAAGTGCTAAGATCGCTGGCTGAAACGTGATCTTGAAGTTGTAACAGGCAACTTTGCCAAAGATTTAGAGAGATTCACAAAAGGATCCTTGTTGTTTTTGTAATAGAGAAAAGTGCGGTAAAATTGGCGGAGATTTTTACAATAAATGCGTGGAAGATCTTCTAAAAATCGGCTTGAGATTTATACAAAAATCCGTATAATCCCCCGATTTTGGAAGTCCGAGAGTTTTTCCCGAAAAATTTCCGTTTCTTATTTGACGAACGCGTATTTTATGATTAAAATTGCGCTCTATTTTTGTTAACTCATAATCTGGATTTAGGTAGATTACAATGAAACGTACATTTCAACCTTCTGTATTAAAAACGTAGTCGTACTCACGGTTTCCGTGCTCGTATGGCAACTAAAAATGGCCGTCAAGTTTTAGCGCGTCGTCGTGCTAAAGGTCGTAAAAGTTTATCTGCATAATCACCGTTCTTAGTGGTTAAGCTGAACTTTTTCAAGGGAGTTACGTTTGTTAACTCCCCGTTCAATTCAAAAATGTCTTCGAACAACCGTTCAGAGCTAGCACTCCAGAAATAACCATCCTTGCCAGAAAAAAATAATCTTGAGCATCCTCGCTTAGGTTTGACTGTCGCTAAAAAAACATTTAAAAACGAGCTCATGATCGTAATCGTATTAAACGCTTAGTACGAGAAAGTTTTCGTTTATCGCAACATCGTTTACCAGCATGTGATTTTGTTTTTTTGTTGCAAAAGGTGGTATTGGTAAAGCTTGATAATAGCTCTTTTGTGCAAATCTTAGAAAAAAATTATGGCAACGACACATTCGTTTTGGTGCAAAAAAATCTTAATTGGATTTATTCGTTTCTATCAACTTGTTATTAGTCCTCTTATCGGACCGCGTTGTCGGTTTGTGCCCACTTGTTCTTGCTATGGCATTGAAGCGTTAAAAACACATGGATTGTTAAAAGGTAGTTGGCTTACTCTAAAACGTGTATTAAAATGTCACCCCTTGAACGCTGGTGGATTCGATCCTGTTCCACCTAAAATCAATAATAACGATGAGAAAAAAATAATGGACTCAAGACGTAGCCTATTAGTGTTAGCGCTAATTTTTATTTCTTTCCTTGTTTATCAGCAATGGCAGTTGGATAAAAAAATCCACAGAGTGCCAACTGAGCAAACAACTTCAATGACTGCCAATTCTGATGTTCCGGCAAGTTCTCCTTCTTCTAATTCACAAGTCGTAGCAGATTCTCAAACTCATGGCCGTATTATTACCCTTGAAAACGATGTATTCCGTTTGAAAGTTGATACTTTAGGCGGTGATGTAATTAGTTCTGAATTATTAAAATATGATGCAGAATTGGATTCAAAAACACCGTTTGAGTTATTAAAAGACACCAAAAGAACATGTGTATATTGCACAAAGTGGTTTAATTGGTAAAAAAACGGTATCGATACTCGTTCTGGTCGTGCGCAATATCAAATTGAAGGTGATAATTTTAAATTAGCAGATGGTCAAGCGTCTCTTTCTGTGCCTCTTCTTTTTGAAAAAGATGGTGTGACTTATGCAAAAATCTTCGTATTAAAACGTGGTAGCTATGATTTAGGCGTAGATTACAAGATTGATAACCAAAGTGGTCAAGCTATTGAAGTGGAACCTTATGGTCAATTAAAAACATTCTATTGTTGAAAGCTCTGGTAATGTCGCAATGCCAACTTATACTGGTGGCGCATATTCTTCTTCAGAAACAAACTATAAAAAAATATAGTTTTGGTGATATGAAGGATAATAATCTTTCTATTGATACTAAAAGCTGGTTGGGTTGCAGTATTACAACATTATTTCGTATCGGCTTGGATTCCTAATCAAGATGTAAATAATCAACTTTACACAATTACAGATACTAAAAAAATAATGTTGCTTCAATCGGTTATCGTGGCCCAGTTGTGACAATTCCTGCTGGTGGTCAAGAGACGATTACAAGTTCATTATGGACTGGCCCTAAACTTCAAAAATCAAAATGGCTACTGTAGCAAATCACTTAGATTTAACAGTTGATTACGGTTGGGCTTGGTTTATTGCTAAACCGTTATTCTGGTTATTAACCTTTATTCAAGGGATTGTATCTAACTGGGGTTTAGCGATTATCTGTGTAACAATCGTGGTGAAAGCAATTTTTGTATCCACTTACGAAAAGCACAATATACATCAATGGCTAAAAATGCGTATGTTGCAACCTAAAAATGCAAGAAATGCGTGAACGTTTTGGTGATGATCGCCAACGTATGAGCCAAGAAATGATGAAACTTTATAAAGAAGAAAAAGTAAATCCACTTGGTGGTTGTTTTGCCAATTCTTCTTCAAATGCCAATCTTCATCGCATTGTATTGGACATTTATGGAAGCAGTTGAATTACGTCATGCTCCGTTCTTTGGTTGGATTCAAGATTTATCAGCACAAGATCCTTATTATATTTTTCCCTATTTTTAATGGGTATCTCAATGTTCTTGTTGCAAAAAAATGTCGCCAACGCCAGTGGCTGATCCAATGCAGCAAAAAAAGTGATGAACTTTATGCCATTAGTCTTTATGTTCTTCTTCTTATGGTTCCCTGCTGGTTTAGTGTTGTACTGGTTGGTTTCTAACTTAATTACAATTGCACAACAGCAATTAATTTATCGAGGGTTAGAGAAAAAGGGTTACATTCCCGTAAGAAATAGTCACTAACTGGCAAAAAGAAAGGCACAGAATAGTGCCTTTCTTTATTATTTTGATCTTAATATATTCCGCATTTTGTAGAGATAGCGTTTCTTTTTAGTAGAAACAAGGGATAAGCATTATCCCTCTAAATTAAAAAAAGTGCGGTTAGATTTTAAAGAGTTTTTTTATGAAAGAAACAATCGTTGCTCAAGCTACTGCGCCAGGGTCGTGGTGGTATTGGGATTTTAAGAGTCTCTGGGCCTTTAGCAACAGAAGTTGCACAAGCAGTGTTGGGGAAAATGTCCTAAGCCAAGAATGGCTGATTATCTCCCTTTTAAGGATGCTGATGGCACTGTTTTTGAGATCAAGGGATTGCCCTTTACTTCAAATCACCAAATTCATTTACTGGTGAGGATGTATTGGAATTGCAAAGGTCACGGTGGGCAGGTTGTATTAGATTTATTACTCAAACGTATTTTACAAATTGATGGAATCCGTTTGGCGAGACCGGGAGAGTTTTCTGAACAAGCTTTTTTGAATGATAAATTGGATCTTGCTCAAGCGGAAGCGATTGCAGATTTAATTGATGCTACATCAGAACAAGCAGCGCGCTCAGCATTGAAATCTTTTGCAAGGTGAATTTTTCAAAGAAAGTAAATGAATTAGTTGATTCTGTGATTTACTTTGCGTACCTATGTAGAAGCGAGCATTGATTTTTCCTGATGAAGAAATTGATTTCTTGGCGGATGGAAAAATTGAAGCAAACTTACGCGGTATTATTAATCAGTTGGAAGATGTTCGCTCATGAAGCCAAAACAAGGTTCTATTTTACGTGAAGGTATGAAAGTGGTGATTGCTGGTCGTCCGAATGCAGGTAAATCGAGCTTGCTTAATGCGCTTGCTGGTCGCGAAGCAGCTATCGTAACGGATATTGCGGGTACAACGCGCGATGTACTGCGTGAGCATATTCATATCGACGGCATGCCATTGCATATTATTGATACCGCGGGTCTTCGAGATGCAACCGATGAAGTCGAGCGCATTGGCATTTCTCGCGCATGGACGGAGATTGAACAAAGCCGATCGTATAATTTTTGATGTTAGATAGTAGCGATCCTGAAAGTGCAGATTTAAGCACAGTGCGGTCAGAATTTTTTTAGCAAAATTACCCACAACGTTGCCTGTCACTATTGTTCGAAACAAAATTGATTTAAATGGCGAACAAGCAAATGAAAGCGAACAGGGTGGTTATCAAATAATTAGTCTTTCCGCTCAAACACATGATGGTATACAACTTTTACGTGATCATTTTGAAACAAAGCAATGGGTTTCCAAACTGGCATGGAAGGGGGCTTTTTAGCTCGTCGTCGTCATTTAGATGCACTTGAGAAAAGCTGCAGAGCATTTGCAAATCGGTTTGGTTCAACTTACTGAATTTCATGCAGGAGAACTTTTAGCGGAAGAATTACGCTTAGTACAAGCTCACTTGAGTGAAATTACAGGTGAATTTACATCAGATGACTTGCTAGGTAATATTTTTTTAGTTCTTTCTGTATTGGAAAATAGAAAGAGTAAAGAGCGGTCATTTTTCTTGGGCAAAAATTTAGATCAAAAGCGGAGATTTTTTTGGTGGCATAGTGCTGATTGGAATTGGCATTAGCTTGCTTTTATGAGCACGGTGTTTTTCACTTTTTAAGATGCTAATTTTCTACGTTTAGATTATAATCGGAGAAAATTTTTATGTTTATAACAAGGGTTATAGAATGTTAATTGAAAAAAATGCACAATTTATCAAATTCAAAGGTAGCTAAGTTTATTTTGGGTTTGATTACTTTTATCGTTTTTAGTCGGCGGTATGTCTGGCTATCTTTTTAGTTCAAATGATACTTATGCTGCAAAAGTTAATGGTGAAGTGATTTCGCAACAAGATTTTTTTAAATCGCTACAACCAAGAATTTGAGGCTCGTGCACAACGCGAAGGCGAAGCATTTATGGCTCAGTCAGATTCTCCTGAATTTGTTACCGCACTTCGTCAAAGCACCATCAATCGAATGATTGATCAAGAATTGCTTCGTCAATATGCGAAAGAATTAAAATTAGGCGTCAGTGATGAAATGATTAAACGAGCAATCGTGACAGATCCTAATTTTTCAAGTTAATGGCAAATTTGATAACGGTGTTTATCAACAAATATTACAACAAAATCGTTTAAGTTCAGATGGTTATGCGGCTATTTTGCGTGGCGCATTAACCCTTGAACAAATGCAAAGTGGTGTTGCTAACAGTGAGTTTATCGTGCCAGCTCAAGCAAAAAAATACCGCAGAAGTTTTTCTTTCAAAAAGCGTTCAGCGCGTTTAGCAACATTATCTCTTGCTGATGAAATGGCAAAAGCAATCGGTATCTGATGATGAAATTAAAAGCTTATTATGAAGCTAATCAAAAATCTTTTTGTTCAGCCAGAACAAGTGAAGGTTCAATATATTGATCTCTCAGGTAGCCAAATCGAAAAAGGTATCGAAGTTAAAGATGTAGAAATTGCGCAATATTATCAAGATAATAAAGCTCAATTTATGACTCAGCGTTTAGCTACATATTCAATTTGCAAATGAGCAAGACGCTAAGGCTACTTACGATGAATTACAAAAAGGCGCAAATTTTCGCTGATGTAGCTAAAAGCTAAATCTTTAGATAAAGTTTCTGGTGAGAATGGTGGTGATTTGGGGTTGGGTAAATGCGAATGAATTACCAAAAAGCCTTTGAAGATGCTGCAGCTGCATTGCAGGTAGGGTCAATATAGCCAACCAATCAATGTGGATGGTAATTACCATATTGTTTTAGTGCAAGAGCGTAAAAGCTCAAACTTTAGATGAAGTGAAAGCACAGGTTGCTGATTTAGTTCGTAAATCCTTATTAGAAAATCGCTATTATGCAATTGAAAAGCAAGTGCGTGATAAGGCTTTTTGAGGATAGCAAATCACTTGAATACTCGCGGCACAAGTTGCAGGTGTTAAAAGTTCAAGAGAGCAGTTATTTTTTTCTCGTCAAAATGTACCTGCAGAATTAAATTTTCCCTAATGTAGTTTCTGCCGTTTTTTTGAATCTGATATTGCCAATGGTGGCGCTAATTCAGAGCCTTTGAATGTCGGCGATTATCACGCTATTGTAGTGCGTGTGTTGAGATCACAAACCTGAAGGTGTGAGAACATTGGAAGATGCGAAAGCGGATATTGAAATGTTCTTAAAACGCCAGAAGGCTGAAAATGTGCTTAATGAAAAAGCACAACAAGCGGTGAAAGCATTAAGCGAAAATGCTGAATCGAAAGTGGATGGAATTAATTTCTCAAGTGAGCAAACTTTTTACTTTAAGTGAAAATAAAGATCCAATTTTAACAAATGGCGTATTTCTCAATTGCTAAACCAGCAGTCAGGTAAAGTGGTTTACCAAGTTGCTCGTAATGAGAAAGGCGATGTAGTTATTATTGCTTTTAAATAAAGTAGAAGACGGCGTGCTTAACGATAAAGAATTAAGCCAATTTAGTGCTCAATTATTACGTACAAGTCAGGCTGAAGTTCAAGCGCAATTAATGCAAGGATTGCGTGAGAGAGCTAAAAATTGAAGTAAATGATTCTTTCATCAATCAAGATGATGAAGCTCAGCAATAATTGATTAAATTGCAATCTCAGATAAATTTTGATAAAAAAAGTGCGGTAAATTCACCGCACTTTTTTTATAGGGAAAGCAAACAATGGCAGAAGAAACAATTTTTCAGCAAAATCATCCGTAAAGAAATTCCTGCAAATATCGTCTATCAAGATGAATTAGTCACAGCGTTTCGTGATATTTCACCACAAGCTAAAACACATATTTTGATCATTCCAAATAAAAGTCATCCCCAACAGTGAAATGATGTGACGGAGCAAGATGAAGTAGCGCTAGGTCGATTATTTAGCGTAGCGGCTAAAGCTCGCTAAAGAAGAAGGTATTGCGGAAGACGGTTACCGCCTAATTGTGAATTGTAATAAACATGGTGGGACAAGAAGTATTCCACTTACATATGCATTTAGTCGGTGGTGAACCTTTAGGTAGAATGTTAGCGAAATAATGAAAAAATATTTTTTTAATTTTTGGCGAGCCTTGTGCTCGCTGGCTTGTTCAAGTTCAGTAGAAAACTTAACTTATTCAACGAAGCCGATTTTAAATATCACATCTAATCTTTCACCTTTAATTCAAGTTGAAACGAGTCAAAAATCAGCGCTTATAAAAAATAAAAGTCAGCAACTTTTGAATATAAGTTACTACTTGTATTGGTACGATCATTTAGGGGTAACCCAAACTTGGGAAAATCAGCAAAGAAAAGCTATTCCGCTCAATTTGTTTGCTAAAAACCACAAGAAGAGAAATCGATCGATTTAATTAAACCCTACTGTAGAAAGTAAAAAAATTATCGCCTTTATTTAAAATAATTTATGAGCACGTTGTTAATTGATTTAAAAAGGAAAAGAGTTGGAACAAGAGGAAGTTGAGTTACTTTCTCATCCTCTTGTTGCCGGGATTGATTTTTATTTACTCGAAATTTTGAAGACAGAGAACAAATTCAAGAATTAATTCGTTCTGTTCGTCAGCGAGTGAAAAAGCCTTTATTGATTACGGTGGATCAAGAAGGGGACGAGTTCAACGTTTCCGTGATGGATTCACGATGTTGCCTTCAATGCAGGCTTTTCAAGAAACACTGTCAACAACTGAACAAGTGAGTTTTGCTAAAGAAGCGGGTTGGCAAATGGCAGCAGAAATGATTGCCTTGGATATTGACTTGAGTTTTGCGCCGGTGTTGGATTTGGGGCATGAATGTCGAGCGATTGGTGATCGCAGTTTTTCATCTGATGTAAAAAGTGCGGTAAATTTAGCAACCGCTTTTATTGATGGTATGAATCAAGCAGGTATGGCATCTACAGGTAAACATTTCCCTGGTCATGGTCATGTATTAGCTGATTCTCATTTAGAAACCCCTTATGATGATCGCGCAAAAGACGAAATTTTTAGTTGCGATCTCCAACCTTTCCAACAGTTGATTTCACAAAATAAACTCGATGCCATTATGCCTGCGCATGTCATTTTATAGACAATGTGATAGTCAACCAGCAAGTGGTTCAGAATATTGGTTGAAAAGAAATCTTACGAAAACAATTAAATTTCCAAGGTGCAATTTTTTCCGATGATCTCGGTATGAAAGGCGCTGGCGTAATGGGTGATTTTGTAGAGCGTAGCAAAAAAGCGCTCAATGCAGGTTGTGATCTTTTGTTACTGTGCAATGAACGTGAAGGTGTCATTCAAGTATTAGATAATCTAAAACTTACTGAAAAATGAACCGCACTTTTATGGCTCGTCAAGCTCGCTTACAAAAATTTATTTAAACGTAGAGTGATCAAGTGGAATGACTTGGTTTTAGAGCAACGTTGGAAATTGAATTACCGAAATCTCGCAGATATTCAAAGCCGTTGGCTAGATATTCAGGCTGCAAGAAAATGATTGATTGTCGATACTATCAACAAAATGAATGTCGTTCTTGTCAATGGCTTGAAATACCTTATAGTCAGCAGCTAACTGAAAAAAACAACATCATTTAAAGCAGCAACTGACTTCTATTAATTGCGATGGAGCTCAATGGTTGGCTCCTTTTCAATCTAATGAACAAGGCTTTCGTAATAAAGCTAAAATGGTTGTGAGTGGTAGTGTTGAACGCCCGATACTTGGCATTTTAAAAAATCCTAATGATCCACAAAGTGCGATTGATTTGTGTGATTGCCCCCTTTATCCAACTCATTTTTCATTGATTTTTCCGGTTTTGAAAGGATTTTATTGGCCGTGCTGGTTTAGTACCTTATAACATTGCTAAACAAAAAGGCGAGCTTAAATATATTCTGCTAACAGAAAGTATTGCGACGGGAAAATTAATGTTGCGTTTTGTATTACGCACAGAAAATAAATTGCCATTAATTCGTCGAGAATTACCCAAATTATTGGAAAAATTACCGCACTTAGAAGTGGTTAGCATTAATTTACAACCACAGCATGCGGCCATCTTAGAAGGTGAACAAGAAATTTTTTTCTGACAGAACAACAATTTTTACCTGAGAATTTCAACGGTATTCCGCTCTTTATTCGCCCCACAAGGTTTTTTTCAAACCAATCCTAAAGTGGCAGCGGGATTATATGCAACCGCTCAGCAATGGGTGAGTGAATTACCAATCTATAAAGTCTGGGATTTATTTTGTGGTGTGGGTGGATTTGGCTTACATTGCGCTAAAAGCTTTACAGGAAAAAAATGGGGAAAAAAAGTATTGAGTTAACTGGAATTGAAATTTCCTCATCCGCTATTTTTGCGGCGAGTCATTCCGCTAAAATATTAGGTTTTAGAACATGTAAATTTTCCGATCACTCGATGCGGCGAGTGTGATGAAAAAAATCAGGATGAGAATAAGCCAGATCTTGTGATTGTAAATCCACCCTCGTCGTGGAATTGGAAAGGAATTAAGTGAATTTCTTAACCAAATTCAACCGCACTTTATCTTGTATTCCAGCTGCAATGCCGTGACAATGGGTAAAGATTTACAGCATCTCACTTTGTTATAAACCATTGAAAAATTCAAACTTTTTGATATGTTTCCGCAAACATCTCATTATGAAGTATTAGTTTTTACTAGAAAGAAAAAAAGATTAATTAAGGTGAGATAGAAAAAGCTAAGGAATTTGAAAGAAGGGTGGTGGAACTAAGCAGAATTGGTCTTAACAGCAAGTGGCTTTACTGCACGCATCCCTGCGGGATTTCTACCTAGCCCACCATAGATTAGAAAAATGCATCTTGGTGTTCTAGCTTTTGCGGCATAAAACTATGCAATAAGGTTATAAACCTTTAAAAGCCACTATATCAGGAGACCAATCCTGTCTTCCCACTATATTTGTAAGAAGTTGGGATAATGATAGAATCCTTTATATTAATTGTCAATTAATGTTTTGAATATTATTTCTAATTAAACAAAAACCATCCAAATTGATTTTTGAATGGTTTTCATTTTGAATGATTTATGATGAAAAAAATTATCTTGCGCCATATACAACGATGGTTTTTCCATGAGCGTGGATAAGATTCTGATCCTCTAACATCTTAATAATACGTCCTACAGTTTCTCGTGAACAACCAACCATTTGCCCTATTTCTTGACGTGTAATTTTGATTTGCATCCCATCAGGATGTGTCATTGCTTCAGGCTGTTTAGCTAAGTTCATTAGCGTTTGAGCAATACGGCCTGCCACATCTAAGAATGCTAAATTACTGACTTGGCGTGAAGTATTTTGTAAACGTCTTGCCAATTGTGCGGTTAAAAACATTAAGATTTCTGGGTTTGCTTGAATTAATTGACGATATTTTTTTATAAGAAATTTCAGCAATTTCACATGTTGTTTTTTGTTTTTACCCAAGCAGATCGTTTTTGAGCCTTCATCAAATAATCCAGCTTCACCAAAGAATTGTCCTGCACCCCAAATAAGTGAGAATCATTTCTTTACCCTTCATCATCTTTTGCTGACACCATTACAGAGCCTTTAATGACATAATAAAGTGTCGTTGCATCTTCACCTGCGTGAATTAAAGTCGATTTTGCGGGATATTTATGTAAATGGCAGTGAGTAAGAAACCAATCTAAAACTGGATCTCGTTGAGTTGTCTCTTCTTCTTGAGAGGAGGTGACAACTTCATCAATTTCAGTTAATTCATTTGACATTCGTGCTCCTTACATTCCTGTTTCAAAAATTCCGTTTTATTTTTTTGATGTCAATGGATTCATGCAATTCAGACCATACAATCACCGCAATTCCATTGCGAATTTGAGTCAGTAAAAGTAGTTTTTTTTGGTTGAGTGAAAGTTCTTCTATACCGTAATCGGTTCCTTCGCGTAAAATTACGCTTTCTACGATATTATCTAATGTTTCTGCTTCTAGTTCTTGCCAAGGAATAATCATATATTTACTCGGTAAAAGTCAATTAGGCAAAAAAAGTGGCTCGATAAAAACGCCATTGTTGTTCGAAAGACTGGCTTGCATTCAGACGGAAATTAGTACGAACATAGCGCATAAATTGTCCCTTCACATAGTGTCACTAAATGCGAGGCAATTATACGTTCATCCACATTAAAGCCGCGCCCTTCACGCAATTTTCGCATTTGTAAAATATTGACAAACTGCATTTCAAGACGATTAAAAAAATTGTGCGACTCGAACTTGTAATTGTGCATCTTCAAACATTAATGCATGGCCCGTTAGAATTCGAGTTAAGCCCAGGATTTTTTACGAGCAAAATCTAAAATGGTTTGTAAAATATCATGAATGCGATTCATTGTTTGCGTTTCGTTACGCATAGAAGCGGTAATACGGCTTAATAAGGTATTTTCGATATGCTCGATTAAAGGCTTCAAACATTTTTTGTTTTGCTTGAAAGTAACGATATAACGCAGCTTCTGATACCCCTAACTTCTTTTTGCTAGACGAGCCGTTGTCATACGCTCCATGCCGCGTTCGGAATGAAGCATATGTATCAACACAGTAAGCACTTGTTGACGACGTTCTTTTACCGTTCTTTTTTCAATTTTTGGTGTTTCAATTTTAGGCGCAATCTCTTCCACGCCCGATAAAGATAATTGTTCTTCTACCATAAATTATTGTTTACCTGAATGACCGAAACCGCCTTCACCACGTTCGGTTTGTTGAAAATCTTCTACAATATTAAATTCGGCTTGTACTACTGGCACGAAAACAAGTTGAGCAATGCGATCGCCGACTTTCAATTTTGAATGGTTCATTTCCACGGTTCCACATTGATACCATTAATGGCCCTTGATAATCGGAGTCAATTAATCCCACAAGGTTTCCTAGCACAATGCCGTGTTTATGGCCAAGACCCAGAGCGAGGCAAAATCACTGCCGCTAAATTTGGATCTGCAATATAAATTGAAAGGCCCGTCGGAATTAATTTGGTCTCACCGGGTTGAATTTCAAAGCTTTCATCGATCAAAGCACGTAAATCAAGACCTGCCGAACCTTCAGTTGCGTAAGTTGGCAGAGAAATTCATTTTCCAATGCGAGAATCTAAAATTTTTACGTCAATTTTTCATGTAATACTCCGTTTGAAATTCATTTTTAGGTAAAAAGTGCAGTTGGAATTATAAGGTTTTTTTGATAGCGTTCGATAATTTCATTAACTAAATCAGCTGCAAGTTCCACTTTTTGATTTTTAGCGATAATTTTTTTATGACCATTTTTCCAGAAAAGCTGTAAGGCATTTTCATCAGCGTTAAAAACTTGTCCGCCAGATACATCGTTGGCACAAATCATATCAAGATTTTTTTGCGTTCAAGTTTATCTTTTGCATAATCATCAACATTTCTGGGTTTCAGCCGCAAATCCAACAGTAAAAGGACGATGTGTTTTTTAAATGTCCTACCATCTGAGATAATATCAGGGATTTTTAATTAACTTGATAGATATTTCATCCCAGATTTTTTTGATTTTTTTGGTCAGCAACTTCAGCTACTCTGTAATCAGCGACAGCCGCACAGCCAATAAAAATTTGATTTTTTTACCGCACTTTCAAGAGAAAGCTTGCCACATATCTTGTGCTGAGATGACATTAATTCGATTTACATTTTTGGGTGTTGTTAAATTTACTGGCCCTGAAATTAGCGTGACGTTCGCCCCACGTTTCGGCAAATGCTTCAGCAATCGCAAAATCCCATTTTCCCTGAACTATGGTTAGAAATATAACGAACAGGGATCGATTGCCTCACGCGTTGGGCCTGCTGTAATGGCGACATTTAATCCTTGTGAGATCTTGTTTTTGAGAGAAAAAGTCAGAAAGTGCGGTAAAAATTTCTCTCTGGTTCTGACATGCGCCCTTTTCCCCATATCGCCGCAAGCCTGAAAACCACTATTTCGGGCCGATAAGCGTAATCCCACGTGTTTGAAGAGCCATTAAATTTTGTTGCGTAATGGATTGGCGATACATCTGCTGATTCATTGCTGGGGCAAGAAAAATTGGCGCATCAGTCGCAAGACAAATTGTTGAAAAGTAAATCATTCGCCATGCCCACAGTAAGACGGGCAATAAAGTCTGCACTAGCTGGCGAAATAATAATGGCATCGGCCCATTTGGCAAGCTCAATATGCCCCATTGCCAGCTCTGCTTGTGGATCAAGTAAAGATTGTGCGGCAGCATTGCCAGAAATGGCTTGAAGCGTTAAAGGCGTAACAAATTCTGCCGCAGCTGGGGTTAATACTACACGTACTTCAGCGTCTGCTTTACGTAATAAACGAATCAACTCTATTGTTTTATAGGCAGCAATTCCGCCAGTTATGCCAACTACAATATGCTTTCCGTTTAATTTCATGTTTCAACCTTTGTTAGTACTTAGCCACAATTCCGTTATTTTACTTTAATTTTATTGAATGCCCAATGCTATTTTTGCGATACATATCGCAGACTTTGTATAAGTTACTCGTAAAAATAAGAAAAAGAGCGGTCAAAAATTTTTTCTATTTTTGCGTTTAATATTTTATGGAAAACAATGATGATTTAATGCCACGCGAAAAAAATTGCTCAAATTTGGTGTAGAAACGCTCGCTGATTATGAATTGCTGGCGATCTTTTTACGAACTGGCATAAAAAGGCTGCCCAGTCATTCAGCTTTCGAAAAATGTCTTATCACATTTTGGTTCCTTGCATGCGTTTACTTTCCGCGGATGAAAAAGCCTTCTGTTCCGTGAAAAGGCTTAGGCATTACGCAATTTATTCAGCTGCAAGCGATTACGGAAATGACCAAGCGTTATTTAAAAGCAAGAGATGTTAAGTACACCGATTATTAATGATCCTGAAACGGTAAAACTTTTTTACTCACTGAATTGCAACATGAGGAAAGAGAAGTGTTTTATGGTTTTTATTTTTGGATAATCAACATCGTCTGATTAAAAAGAGCGGTTATTTTTAGGTACAATTAATGTATCAGCGGTTTATCCTCGGGAAAATAATTAAAGAAGCACTTTATTGTAATGCAGCTGCTTTAATTTTGGCGCATAATCATCCTTCGGGCATAACGGAGCCGAGTTATTCGGATCAGCTTATTACTAAAAAATTCAGGAGTCTGCAGAACTAATGGAAATCAGAGTGCTTGATCACCTAATTGTCGGAAAAAAACAGATTGCTATTCTTTTTGCAGAGAACTTTTTATTATAAATTTTTTTATAATGTTGACCATTTTTTACCGATTACATTCAGGAAAATCGCATTTGCACTTGAGAAATGAAAACAAAGTCAGTATAATTTGCGACCTTTAATATAGTAAGCGGGTCGGATTAGCGCGACCTGACGAGGTAGCAAGCTGGTTTTAACTGGCTTTAAACAATCCGAACCGTAAGCTCGAGCTTATATTTAATTATTGGAGATTATTATGTCTAGAGTTTGTCAAGTAACAGGCAAGCGTCCAGCTGTGGGTAATAACCGCTCACACGCGATGAATGCGACACGTCGTCGTTTTCTTCCAAACCTTCATACTCACCGTTTCTGGGTTGAAAGTGAAAACCGTTTCGTAACCTTACGTTTTAACTGCGAAAGGTATGCGTATTATTGATAAAAAAAGGCATTGATGCAGTATTAGCTGAAATCCGTGCTCGTGGCGAAAAAATCTAAGGAGCTAAAAAATGGCAGCTAAAGGCGCTCGTGAGAAAATCCGTTTAGTTTCTACTGCAGAGACCGGTCACTTCTACACAACTGATAAAAATAAACGTAATATGCCTGAAAAAAATGGAAATCAAAAAAATTTGATCCAGTAGTGCGTAAACACGTTATCTATAAAGAAGCAAAAAAATCAAATAATTTTGCTTATTTAGAAAAAAAGCCCGACATTGTTCGGGTTTTTTTCTATCCAAGATTTATTAAGGAACAAATCATGCCCTGAACTTCCTGAAGTCGAAACTGCACTACGTGGTATTAGCCCTTATCTTAAGAATTTTACGATTGAAAAAGTTGTCGTGCGTCAGCCTAAATTGCGCTGGGCGGTATCAGAGGAATTGATAACGCTAAAAAAATGTAAAAATTGTCGATCTCACTCGTCGAGCAAAAATATTTGATTATTCACACGGAAAAAGGTTATATCATCGGGCATCTGGGCATGTCAGGTTCGGTGCGAATTGTGCCACAGGATAGCGTAATAGATAAACATGATCATATTGATATTGTGATGAATAATGGCAAATTATTACGTTATAACGATCCCCGTCGTTTCGGTGCATGGTTGTGGACGGAGAATTTAGATGACTTTCATCTTTTCTTAAAGCTAGGGCCAGAACCGCTTTCTGATGAATTTAATGCAGAATATTTATTCAAAAATCTCGTCAAAAATCAACCGCACTTAAAACTTTCTTGATGGATAACGCTGTGGTGGTAGGCGTTGGAAATATTTATGCGAATGAAAGTTTGTTTATTTGTGGGTATTCATCCATTAAAACTCGCTAAAAATTTGACCCGTAATCAATGTATTTCCTTAGTGAATACGATTAAAAGATGTATTGGAAAAAGCCATTATTCAGGGTGGAACGACACTTAAAGATTTCTTACAGCCAGATGGGCGCCCTAGGTTATTTTTGCACAAGAATTATTGGTATATGGCAATAAAGATAAACCTTGTCCCAAAGTGCGGTACAAATATTGAAAGTTTAGTGATAGGGCAGCGTAATAGTTTCTTTTGTCCCGAAATGTCAGAAAATGGGCTAGGGTGAGTTGGTTTTCGATAGAAAATAGAATGAAAATAGCGGTCATAAACGACCGCTATTTTTAATTTACTGAAATTCTTCAATGACAACAGGAAGTTGTAAGATTTTTACCCTAATCGTAGAATGGTGACGAGAACTTTTTGAATTAGGTTTTGTATTTGCGATAATTTGCATCATTTCTCGGGCTGAAATGCCTTCTTGATTATTTAATTTCAAAATGACATCACCTAATTGAATGCCTGCTTTTGGCTGCTGGGCTATTCGGACTTACGCCAGTGATGACAATGCCTTCTTCACTACTTGAACTGATGTCACTTTGCACGCCAAAATAACCTCGGATAACACGTCCATCTCGTATAATTTTTTTGTAAAACATCATTTGCAATATCCATTGGAATCGCAAAATTTAGTCCTTCTGCGATTTCATTGGCGGTTTTACCAATACTAAAGGGTGCTGATTCCAACCAATTCCCCTGCAGAATTAATTAATGCGCCACCTGAGTTGCCACGGTTAATTGAGGCATCTGTTTGAATGAAGTTTTGTCTGCCAACAGAATCACCTACAGCATTACGTCCCACTGCGCTAATAATACCTTGAGACACGCTTTGTCCTAAGTTGTAGGGATTACCGATTGCTAATACCACATCGCCGACGTGAGCTTGACGATTTGAATTTTGTGGTATGGTTGAAAGATTATTTGCACGAATTTTTGAGAACAGCGAGATCGGTGAGATTATCTGAACCAACAAGACTGGCCTCAAAAATATTTCCATTTTGTAACGCTACTACTATTTGATCGGCATTTTTGGATGACGTGTTTATTCGTCAGAATATAGCCATCTTTACTCATAATCACGCCAGAACCTAAGTTATTTACTTGTAGCTGATCATTATCATTAATGCTGGCGGAAGAAAAAGAGCGGTTATAAACATTCACTACTGCTGGAGAGGCAATACGCACCGCATTTTTGAACGATACAATATCGTCTGAAGTGAAGATATTGCTGTTATTCAGTCTTGGAACCGCAAACAAAAATCACGCCCGCAGCAGCCAAGCCCCAAAGTGCGGAATGGAAAAGTTTTTTTAAGCATTTAGATTCCTTTTCGGTGTGTAAGTTAATTTTTATATCGTCACCGATTTGTTCTAATTCATTGAGTTGCCATAATGGTGCATCGGCAAGTTTAGTTAAATTCGGTAATTGGCATAGACCACGAGCATTGTCGCCAAGTAATTTGGGCGCAACGTAAATAATCAATTCATCGACTAATTTCGCATCAATTAAACTACCCGCTAAATTTGGCTCCAGCTTCTACCCAAAAGGGTATTTGATTTGTCGTTTTTCCCAGTCCTCGCATTAATTCTTTTTAGTAGATTTTTCTTTTTGGAAGAATAATTTGTTCACAGAAATCAGGAAAGCCTGTTAAATCTCGTGTTTCACTAGAGACTAACCAAACGGGAGAATGCGTTAAAAAGTTTATGAGTCGGCTGAATGCGATGTTGTGAATCTAAAATGACATCGCACAGGCTGACGAAGATCTTCTTTTTTATATTCTGTTTTAAGATTTTTCAGGGAAATTCATTCCCAGCGTACATTAAAGGCTAGGATCATCTGCAACGACTGTCGCAGAAGTGGATAAAAGTGCGGATGATTTTGCTCGCATTTTTTGAACGTCCGAACGAGCATCAGGGCCCGTAATCCATTTACTTTCTCCACTTGCCATTGCTGTTCGTCCATCTAAACTCATTGCAAGTTTGAGTTGAACAAAAGGCATACCTTGACGCATTCGTTTTTAAAAAGCCTTTTATTTATTTTTTTCCGCTTGATCGTTTTAATAAATTCACCGCACTTTCGATGCCTGCATCAGACAACATTTTCAAAGCCTTTCCCTGCTACTTGAGGGATTTGGGTCTTGCATCGCAGCAATGACTTTCACTACGCCAGCCTCGATTAATCCTAATGCACAAGGCGGTGTGCGACCATAATGAGAGCAGGGCTCTAAGGTGACGTAAGCTATTGCTCCTTTGGCATTTTCGCCAGCTTGAGCTAAGGCAACGCGTTCAGCATGAGGTTGCCCCGCTTTAAAATGAAAGCCTTCCCCCACAATTTCATCATTTTTTACCAATACGCATCCCACCGATGGGTTAGGTGTGGTGGTATATTGTCCTTTGGCGGCTAAATCCAAGGCGCGTTGCATAAATTTGTGATCTTGTGCGAAAAATTCGCTCATGGTTAATCCTTTAAGCTCTCAATTTCTTTGGTGAATTGATCAATATCATCAAAACTCAAATAGACCGATGCAAAACGAATATAAGCCACTTTATCGAGTTTTTTTAACTCATTCATCGCGAGTTTTCCAACCAGTTTACTTGGTACTTCACGTTCACCCGTCGCGCGTAATTGAAAAATTATGTGGTTAATTGCTTGTTCAACATCATCTGCACTTACAGGGCGTTTTTCTAACGCATGCTGAATACCACTGCGTAATTTATCTTCATTGAACGGTTCTCGAGTGCCGTCAGTTTTAATAATTTTTGGGTACGATTAATTCGGCTGTTTCAAAGGTAGTAAAACGCTCATGACAATTACCGCACTCACGACGACGGCGAACTTGATAGCCATCCGATACCAAACGGCTATCAATTACCTTGGTTTCTTCTGTAAAACAAAATGGACAGCGCATAGACAATTCTCCGTAAAAAGGGCGGTTATCTTAGCAAAAAATCGGTTCTTTGACGATTAGCTTTATGCTTTTCTTGTCTTCTTTTATACGAATAATAAGCCAAACCAATCTTTTGTTTGTTTTAATAATTTTTCAATATTTTCAGTTTGTTCAAATCTTGAGGTCTGCGCCAATATGCGTGACCAATATGGATCTGCTTGAGCGCCGTAGCTGTCTTCGCCCAGTTCCTGAAGTTTTTGTAGAAATGTTGTCAAAATCTACCGCACTTTCATCGTCCACAATAAAATGATTAATATTTCTTATCGTTGGCACCAATTGAATTTCTATTTGGCTTTTGTAAATAATCTTTTTACGTAAATTTTTAATTGAGCGAGAGCGGCTTCACGCTCAATAGGCGGTAATTCGATAACTTGATCTTGCGTAATTAATTTTGGTGGTATTGCATTTTCTTGTGTGACACATTGAATCAAATAATAAATCCAAGGACGGATACAATAGCGATCTTTGTATTTCGCAAAATGCCACTGAATTACCTGTGAATCATCGCCAAATAAAGGCTCCATATAACCAAATAGACGAATTTCTTGATTTTCATTTTGCCAATCTACGGAGAGATTGAAATCGACGGAAGCATGTTTGGCTTCGCTCAAGATCTGCTATTTTCTTTTTTTAAATTCAAGAACATTGTCTCGAATATTTTTCAGCATAAACTTTTCCAAATTCGGCTCGAGGTAACACGCCTTTAACTTCTGCTTGTCTAAAATAATCAGCAAAATTTTGTTCATCAAGGTAGATTAAGTCATTATTGAGCGCGTAATTATCTAATCCACTTAAGGTAAAGTTTTCACTGTCGGCAATACGATCATCTTCATCACGGAAATAGACACCGAGTTGTTTTTCAAAGAAAAATTTCACTGGGTTTTTCCACAAAAGCTGACTAAACGATCCAGTTCAATTTCTTCGATTTTTCTGGGTTTTCTGTCATAGTGACGGCAAATTCTGAATTGTTAGAACTCGCGTCAAATTGTGCTATTGGCAACCATTTTGTCGCAAAAGAGCGGGTAAATTTCTCGTTATATTTGAAATTATCTGGGCTAAATGCCATCATCGGATGCTCAATCACCGTAAGGGGATTTTTCGCTTTGCTCTTGATTAATATAATCCACGAGTTGGCTTACCAATACAGAAGGTTCTTTCGGTTGATTATCTGTAATGGAACGGCCAACATAGCTGATATAGCAATAATCACGTGCTACCAATAAGGCTTCTAAGAACAAATAGCGATCATCATCACGGCGGACACGGTCGCCTTTTTGATGGTGATATTGCATTAAATCAAAACTGTTTGGTGTTTGTGTTCTAGGGTAATCCGCATCATTCATTCCAAGTAAACAAACTACTTTGAATGGTACTGAACGCATTGGTAATAAGGTGCAGAAGTTTACTTTTTCCTGCAAGGAATTTGAGGCTATTTGGTGCATCTTCCAATTTTCATTGTGATGACATCGGCAATCACGTCTGCTTGTAATTCTTCAGTAAAATGGAGCGTTTTTAGATGCTCAGCTAATTTCATTAATTTTCTCTTGAATATAGAAAATCGTGTCGCTTTGTGTCTTCATTTTGCACGAAGAAATCTGATAAAAAGTGCGGTTAAAATTTCTTGCCATTTTTCGATGGAATGTGCTTGTTGCAGCGTTTCATGCAGCGCGGAAAGTGCGGTGAAAAAGTGAGATAAATTTCCAGCAAGTTCACCCTTTTAAGCCATAGCTGCTGTTTTAACCCCAGACTATCTTGCCAAATGCCGTGTTCTTCACGCATCGCATAGCCTAACATCATTCGTTCTAATCCAGCCTGCCAAGAATTGAAATTGATGCCATCTTGATTTTTTTGCAAACCGAAACGAATCCCTGAATCCGCCACCCATTCTCGCACTAATGGCAAATCAGCAAGAGAAATATTAAATCGTTCTCGCATCGCAGGAATATCCAACAACGCTAAGACATCTCTCTGCACTAAAATTGCTTTCTTTTAAGCGTAATAAAGTTAAGTAACTTGATACCAACACATCGCTTTCTGAAAGTTTATTATCTGAAAGTGAAAATGGAATTTGTGGGGCATTTCCATTTTTTTGCCCGAAAACTGCCTGAATATAAGGCGTGTATTGATTTATATCTGCCACCATAACAACCACATCTTTTGGCGTAAGGTTAGGGATCCTGATTGAATAAATCTAGTAAATAATCGTGCAATACTTCCACTTCCCGCATAGCATTGTGGCAAGAATGTAGGGTTAAAGTGCGGTCATTTTTGCGATATTTAGCGGTTTATTTTCTAAATGTAGAATTTGAGACTGCAATTGTCCAAGTAAACTATTCGATTTAATTTCTTGATAAGCATTGACGGGATAAGTTGGAATATGTTCTTCATCTCGCACCAAGGTGTAAAGAAAATCTCGCCCCATTTTTCCCCAAGCCGCCAGTAACGGATTTCCTACTTGAAGGTTTTCTTTTTGATAAGTGACATCAAACTGAGCGTTTTCTAGTTGAGAAAGTTGATCTTCGGAAAAGAGCGGTTGATTTTCATCTTGTTTATTGAATTGATAACGCTTGCGAGAACGCAAATAATCTAGGCGTAAATCGCTAATATCTCCCCAATACTCTTGGCATGGATTATTAAAAAAATAAATGAATATCCACTTCAGAGGACATGGCTTGCAAAATATTAAGATAAGCCGTTGGAAGCGCAGGAATACCAAAAATAAATATGCGTGAAGGTAATTTTTTCGGTGCTTTTTTATCGGCAAGCAAGGCTAAGAACTGATTATGCAAAGCCGCTCGATGTGTGGCATCACCAACATCTGATTTAACATCAATGACCAATGCACGCCATAACTCACCTTGCCATTTTGTATTTCCTTGAATTTGCTCAAACAACGTATCGTTTAGGTTAGGTTGTTGTTTTTGTATTTGAGCAGTGATTTGTTCATCTTCGCCTTTTTCCCAAGCAAAAAAATCCATTCAGGTCGATAAACCAAATATTGGTCAAATAAATCGGCAATTTTGCTGCTGAGTTGATAAAGTTTGTATTGTTCAGAATGTGGCGATGATGCTAAATAATTGCGTAAAGGTGAGAAACTTTCTTTCTCGAAAAAAGTTGGGATTAAGCGCATTAAGCGCCATGTCATTGAATCTTTATCAAAAGGGTTTTCTAATGCCGTTGCAGGGTAAATTTTGAGCATAAAGTTGCCAAATAAAACTTGCTGGCATAGGAAATTTTTAAGTTAGCTGAAATGCCTGTTTCTTTCGCTAATTCAATTTGCAGCCATTGTGCCATACTAGGGCTTTGCACCAAGATAATATCCTGCTGAAAAAGGATCTTCTGGCGGTAATGATTTGAATAAGGACGAAAGAATTTCTTTTTGTTTTTCGAGTTGATTGGAATAATAAACAATGAACACAATGGCGACCTTTTGATGATTTAATCTAGAAAAAGACAATGCCATTCTACTTAGTTTTTATCGAAATTTCACCCATCGGATAACGCACAATGACGCGTTTCGTTTTTCACATTGAACGCGAAAAAGTTAAGCCATTTTGTTGTATCAATTGTTCACAGCTAGTCCTAAAAATTGGCGTTGAGCTTGATTTCTCCACAACCTGTATCGCCTGAAAATCTTGATAAGTTTTTCACCGCACTTTTTCTTTGGCTTGCCGTCCATTGATTGAAACGCAATAAATAAAATGCTAAATAAAGCCAAAGAAAATAATAGTGTAGTGAGCGACATGCCTTTATTCATCTGGAACATTAAAATCACTCCAACTTTTTTTCTGCCAGCTGCCACTGACTATATTGTTGCACTAAGGTTGTTACGACAGATTTGCCATAGGCCAACGTCACCCCATCTAAAGTTAGATTTCCGTTGGTGAGTACTGCGCCACTAATCCTTCCTTTGCCCGTTAGTTTTAAATCTCCCTCCGCAATTAATACGGCAGACACGGTGCCATTAATTTCAATTTCTGCTTGAGAATCTGAAAACCAATAAAGTTTAGGTGTTTTATTCGCGTTTAAAATTCTGGGAGGGAAGAAAAGCGCGGTCGAAAAATCAGTGAGTTTTTTTCTGTGTGAATAAAATCTTTCAATGCACCTTGATTATCGCCTTTTTGTGGGCGATTTTTTAAATAGGCTCATTCTTTCACACCAAAAGAAAATATTGAATGGCATCGCTGTCACCCTCAAGCGTGATGCTGATTTGCTTTACACTTTCATTATTATTTAACGGTAAATCAAGGCAGACAGTTTGTTTTTTTCTCCTCTGTCATTTTTTGCAGTTGTAATGTTCTTTTCCACATAGTGTTTTGCGTTGATTTTGTTGCGCACGAAAAACTTAAATGGCTGTCATCCAACAATAAGATTACAGTTAATAAACCTGAAATAAAAATCAGAATCGTCAGCGTAATAATGCCTTTTTGTATTGTCATTATTTTTGATTCCAGAGCGTAACGACAAAGGGATGTTTCATAACTGATATTTGGGGTTTGTTTTTAAATTTCCTTTTAGCTTGATTTCTAATCCTTTGCCTTCAATTAACCAATTAAATTGTAGGTAGTGACTTCGTATTCATTGTTATCTAATAAATCTGTCCAACCACCCCCAGCGTTGCAAGCCGATTGTTGAAAAGCGCGTTTACAAGTTTCTGCTGTGCAATTAGTCGGAATAACACTTTGATAAGTCAGTTTTGGTTTTTATCATTTTGTTACTCACTTTATAACCGAATAATTCTTCTGTACTGTTTTTGGATGTATTTTTTTCCCATTTTTCATACAGGTTTTTGGTGAATCTTTTGCCAATACATCCATTTTTATTTAAATCATAAAAAGAACAACACGCAGCTATTAGGTGGGGCGTTATCTTCTTGGCTAATGAAAATGGCAGTGCCTTGTTCATCTAATTCAAATAAAGATAAATTGCTTTCTGTTCCTTTTGTATTTAATGCTCTAAATCCCAATCGCCGAAGATCTTTACCGATTAGCTGTAATGTTCGTTGTAATTCTGCTTGTAGTTTTAAATGCAATAACATGTGTTGATTTTTTGGGTTTTGAATTTGCACATAAAAATGCGAAATGCTTAGCAATAATAAAGACGATAACGCCAGAGAAATCATCAGTGCTAATAGGGTTTGTCCTTTTAATAATGTTTTCATGATTGATTGCATGCACTAGCCGCTTGATTGGTTTTCAAACGAATACTGCCAACATTGAAAAATGAAAATAATGTACGTTCATTTTCCGCTTGTAGAATAAAGCAACGAGTAACACTGGTATTACGAGCCCCATAAAACCTCGTGATTTCTTTTGGGATAAATATAATGGCTTTGAATCATCGTTTTTTTAGGAAAATAAGGATAGTAAAAATGAGCATAGGCCTCTTTCGGGCAGTTTGTTGGGTTTAAACAATCGCAAGTTTGATCATTTTTACTTGTGCCGTTAAGCACCATTGTTGTGTCGCAAGGTTACGATTGATAAGTAAAAAAACCATACTTCCGATGAATTTTCTGCCCGTGCTTGAATTTGGCGTAGAAATAAATACAGGCGATGTTGCTCTTTGGCTAAAAATCGTTTTAGGTGAATCTGTTTGCCATAATGGCACGGCAAAAACTCAGCGCAATGCTGATAATGGCTAGCTCAATCAATAATTCCACTAATGTCACACCTTTCTGCATAAAACGCTCCAATTTTCTACCGCACTTTAATGGCAAATAATTAATGGAAAAATCACTTCATGCTATTTTTGCGATCTGTATCGCAAACTTTTCCTGAAAACCTATAAAAACCATTGTTTTATAATTTTCAACTGGTTATTTTGGTAAATCTCGCTATAATGACGCAGAATTTTTCTGTTCTTTAAAATCTGGTGGAAATATGAATCTAATGTTAAATATCGCAATTCGTGCGGCACGAAAAGCGGGCAATGTGATTGCTAAAAATTATGAACGCCGTGATGCTATCGAAAGCACACAAAAAGGTATTAATGATTATGTGACAAACGTTGATAAAGCGGCAGAAGCAGAAATCATTGAAATTATTCGTAAATCTTATCCTGACCACACCATCATCAGCTGAAGAAACAGGTGCGCTTGAAGGCAAAGATAGCGATGTACAATGGGTGATTGATCCACTAGATGGTACCCGTAATTTTTATGACGGGCCTTCCTCATTTTGCCGTGTCTATCGCAATTCGTGTAAAAATCGTACTGAAGTTGGTGTTGTTTACGATCCAATCCGTAATGAATTATTTACCGCTGTGCGTGGTGAAGGCGCAAAATTAAACGAAGTACGTTTACGTGTAGATAGTAAACGTGAAATTCAAGGTTCAATTTTAGCGACTGGTTTCCCCATTCAAACAACCAAAAATTAATGCCAACTCAATTTGCAATGATGAATGCCTTAATTGAAGATGCCGCGGATTTCCGTCGTACTGGTTCTGCCGCATTGGATTTATGCTATGTGGCGTCAAACCGTATTGATGGTTATTTTGAAATGGGCTTAAAAAGCATGGGATTGTGCTGCTGGCGATTTAATCGTGCGTGAAGCGGGTGGTTTAGTCTGTGATTTTGATGCTGGTAACGGCTACTTACGCAGCGGCAATATTATCGCGGCACCATCACGTGTAATAAAAGAAATGTTAAATAAAATCCGCCCTTGTTTAGGTGCTGAATTTAATAATTAATTCTTTGATAACTAGAATGGCGCCAATAGGGCGCTATTTTAGCTACGTTTAGATAATAAAAACCCGACTTTCGCCGGGTTTTTATTTTTACTCAAGTTAATTACCATTGGTAGCCAACACTTGCACTTGCGCCTGCATGGCCTTGTGAATTGCTGTTTACTGTGAATTTAACTCCAACTTTACCATTATCAGATAAGCGAGAGTAACCCACTGCCAACGCATTTTGTCCACGATATGTACCTGCACCGACAGACACCATAGATTTACCTGCTGTTGTTACATGATATAACCCACCTGATGCTAAAGCACCCGCAATACCTGCACGTAAGCCTTTATCAACATTATTGATTTGATTGCTGATATTACCTGCAACATATTTCAATTGGTTTACATTCACCGCATCAGTGCCATCTTTACCTGGTGCAACATTGGTAATACGTTTACCGCCAGCATTGATACCGTTTTCGCTGATATTAACGTCACCTACTTTCACTTCTTTTGCAGTGACAGAGTTTACTTTAATATCATCTTTCATCGATACTTTCACACCGTTTTTTCATCTGCAGTAGTGGTAATGTTTTTACCATCACCATTAACAGCCACATTGCTACCTGGTTTTTTCACACCGGTCGAACCTTTATCTGCATTAAAGGTTAAACCTTTCGTGGTAACCTCTGTATGAGCATCTACACCTTTCTTGATATCTTCTTTCGTTTTTATCTGAAAGATCAACGGTATAGTCAGTCACAGTTGTTGAACCATCTTTATGCGTATTAGCAGCTTTTGTCACTTTAACGTGATCAGAACCACCTTTAACTGCTGCAGAAGTATCATTAATACCTTTTGCACTCACTTTATAGATAGTTTGACCATTAGCACCTGTGCGTGAAGTCACATCAATATGATCGCCAGCTTCAACCTCTGTTTTAGCGGCTTTTAATTGTTTAACGTTCACCGCATCGTTATCTGCTACGCCATCTTTCACATTAGTAACGGATTGATTACCTGCATTGACACCACCTTTGGTCATACTTGGCCCGCCATTTATTGTTAGCCATCTTTATTTTACAACTGTATCGCTAATAGTGATAGTACCGTTATCGCCCAAATTAACATCTTTAGAAAGTTTTACTTTCAAACCGTTAGTCGCTTTGTCGTAAACCACACCGATATTCTTATCAGTCAGTTTATTCTCATCAGCCCCACCGGTAATGTTCATTTGTGAACCTAAAGTGCGGTTAATTACTTCTTTAGAATCCCCTTTGAACTTCAAGCCATCATCTAAAGTCGCAACTTCACGTTTGATGTCATTACCATATTTATCTTTGTCGGTATAAACAATACAGAGTAACCTCTTTACCACCATCACGGTCATCATTAATCGTTGTTGTGCCTTTTTCTACGGTAATCGTTGCACTAGCGCCTGGTGTACCATCTTTTCCTTTCGGACCAGTTAATCCGATAGATCCATCTTTACCGCTGATTTCAACAGATGCGCCATCTTTGCCACGAACAGCAAGTGAGCCATCTTTTCCATCTTTGCCAGCTTTACCTAAGCCAACATCAGGTCCCAGGCTTAATGTTACATTTGAGTCGTTTTTCGCAATTTTGATATTGCCATCATCATTATTCAAATCGACCGTAGTATCTTTCGTGATTTTACTTGAATTCTCACCGTTATTAACACTTAGGTTCCAGCCATAACCGCCCACTTCATTTTTAAATGCTTTCAACTGTTTTTACATTTACAGCGTCAGTGTCATCTTTACCTTCTGCAACATGGGTGATTTTTGTTGCCGCCGTTGTTTTAAACCCGCATCAGTTAAAGTAACCGCTGTTTTGCCATTCGCTGGATTTACTGGGCGTAATGGTGATGCCATTATGGGTAATTTCTGTTTTTGGTTTTATCATCGCCATCTTTAAACTCAGCAGAAGTTAAACCTTTCAGTTCTTTCGCCAGTTTTTACGGTTAATTCCGTACCGCCTGTCGTTGCATTAGGTGTTGACACTACACCAATATTGTTGTCAGACAACTTGGTTTTATCCGTAACGCCACCTTTTACATCCACTTGTTTATTAAGTTTGACATTGGCAACCTCGCCAATATCGCCCCCATATTTCATACCATCATCAAGCGTTGCCACTTCATGCTTATTAGTCTCGGTGCTTCCAGCATCTTTAGGTGTTTCATACACAATGCGAGTCATTGTGGCAGATTCTTACCATCCTTGCCATCTTTTCCATCTACGCCAGATGGACCTTGAGCTCCCTTTAATGGTTAAACCGTTTTTACCATTTTCACCATTTTAAGCCGATAGAACCGTCTTTACCGTTGATTGCAAACCGCAGAACCGTCTTTACCGTTCACGCCAATAGAACCATCAATGCCATCTTTACCTGGTATACCTTTTTCTCCCACAACAACTTGGTTTTTCAAGCCGTAAGTGTAAGTCACGTTACCGTCCTTCACGTCTTGTTTTAAAAGTCAAGTTATCGCTTGCAGCAAAGTTGACTGATTTGCCTGATGCAACGGTGGTTTCTGTTCCCACTAGGTTTTGAAACCTGTTGCATTTGTTTTAAAGCTATAATCTTTGATTTTTGCTTGCTAAGCCGCTTAAATCAATTTTAGCTTCAGTGTTTTCTATAACTTTTCCATTGCCATCTTTATATTTCAATGTAACTGATTTAGTTTCATCGTCGTAAGTATAGGTTACACCTGAAGCTTCACCATTAGCTTTAGTTGGAGCAATATGAAGTTCAGTATCTTTCAACTGTTTCACATTCACGGCATCATTGTCTTCGGTACCTTTTGCCACCCCAGTAATCTTCGCATCAACGGTTTCATTTGTGGTTGAGCCTGCTTTTGGTTTACTGATGTGAAGGTCGCCATTAGCATCTGCACTAACGGTAACTGTTTTTATCCCCATTTTGTGTAAGTGGTTGAGGTTAAATCTTTCAGTGCGCTATCTAATGCAAAGGTGAATATGCCATTAGTGCGATTAACATGTAAGTTCTTACCTGCTTTAAACGTTAGCTCACTACCAGCATTAACCGCTTCACCGTTATCATTTTTAGTTTCAGCTAAATCCTCCTCAGAGTTGTCTGCTTTCGCAAACCATTTCGCTGAGTTAATCATATCGGCAACATTTTTCAACGGTGGTGACTTTGTTTTCATCACCTGTATTTGCTTTAACCTGACCTTTCTTCGGTGCATTGTCACCCAGTGCCATTTTCAGTTACCGCAACGATTGTGCCTTTTGCCGCTTCTTTTTAGTGTTGCATTAACTTTAACAATGCGTTTTGTTTGGATTGGTTGCGTCTGTTTCTACAGATACGGTTGTGCCATCACCATTTGCAAAGCTAACTTCATCACCCGCTTTAACGATGCCTTTTTGGTTGTCGCCTTGAGAGATTTTCCAGCCACTGTTGTTAACCACGTCTACAACATTTTTAATGGTTGCCACACCATCTGTGTCTGGTGCGTCAAATTTACCTGTGAGTGTAGCCGGTTGTGTTGTTGGTACATCGACTTTTGCGGTCTTCACATTGAACTTCACAACACCATTATCACCCACTTCCGCTGTGGTATGTGTGCCGTTGGTAAAATCAAGACCGTTTTTGAGCGTAACTGTTTTTTCACATCTCCATTATTGGCTTTTGTAGCTCAAGTTTGTTACTTTTGCTGCTTCTTCTCCACTGAAACTTGATATTTACATCATCACCCGTTGCTTCAGTGGTGACAACCTTGTTGTCTGCAGCGGCTTTCACATTAAACTTAATACCATTAGGTGTACTGAGTGCTTTCTTCGTAGTTTCTCCAGTATTACCACCTAAAAAGACCTTGTTATCGAATTTCTTGTTAACAATATCAAGTTGCTCTTCTGTTGCAGCGCGACCAGATTTAGCGAAGTTCTCGCCACCTAATGTTGTATTGGTTAAACCTGTAATGTCACCAGTTTTACCATCTAATTTAATTGGATGGTTTCCAGTGGTATTGCCATCTGTAATATTCACCACGCCATCGCCCGCAAACTCAACTTTACCATTACCTGCTGCATTGGTGATTGAGGTAATTTCAGTTAAGTCACCTTTAACATCTACGGCATAGTGGGTGTTGTCTTTTCTCACCCTTTATCGACAGCAGTGGTGTTTTTACCATCAACTACTTTCACCGCAGTTTTGGCAATATTTTTTTCACCGCACTTTCTTTTGACAGCAGATGTTGTAGGTTGCACCTTTAGTGCCCCTTGCCAGTTTCAGCAGTCGGGTCAACTTCTACAATATTCTTATCGCCAGTAGTTGCATCTGCTTTTCTAACTGTTTCAGTTGAGATGCTGTCTTTCAACTGTTTGTAGTTTACGGCGTCAGTGTCTTCAGTCCCCCACATTGTGAATTTGGTTTCCATTCATATTCACATTACCGTTTGCATTTACTGTGAAGTTATTTGTGGTGACATCAGTGAACGTTACGTTATCTTTTGTCGCATAGATAAATTTATTGCCGTCTTTTGTAACGCAATGTTTTTTTACCTGCAACGAAATGTAACATTGCTACCTGCAGTTACATTAGTATCAGCTGAAGTGGTATCTCTCATTCGTTTCTACTCTGTTACCTTTTTAGCCACCCAGAAACTTTCATTTACCGCTTTTACAACGTTTTCCGCAGTAACAAATTTACCTTTGTCAGCTTCCACTGGGGTACCTACGGTACCAGCTTTATCACCCTGTTTTATTAACGGTTAAATCCACTTTCTCAACGGCTGGAATAACTGCTTTTAATACTCCACCTGTTTTTGTAATGGTGGTGCCATCAACATTGACATCAAGTTTGTAGTCTTTTGCACCTGCAGAGTTTGTCGCATTGCTATCGATAGTGATAGGGCTGTCATTATTTAATTTAGATACACTTGCTTGAGTGTTGGTGTCTAATGCATTAATGGTATAAACACCATTATTACCTTTGGCCACCGTAACATTATTACCAGCTTTAATATCTGCCACGTTCGCATTAACTTGAACATCGCCATTCGTATCTACAGAAACGCTTGTGCCTTGACCTGGTTTGAAGTTTAAGCTTTCACCTGGATTCACTACATTTTTCAGTGTGCCATTTTTCTTTTTAATTGGAAACCTGAGTTTGCAATTGCATCTGCGACTGCTTTTATTGGTTGTTAAACCTGTTGCTGTTAGCTTGATTTGTTGCACCAGTTACGGCGTTCATGCCAACATCTGCTGTTACAGTTTTAAACACAAAGTTACCACCGCCTTTATTGGTGATGTTTAAGAAATTTCTCACCTTTTTAAGCTTACTGCTGTGTTATTGGTAACAGTAAGCGCTTGATCTGCAGGTTGAGAATCTTCTTTTTAATTTCCACGAATAGTTTTGTTGTGCAGCACTAATTGTTAATGTTGAAACACCATTTGCTTCATTGGTTGGTTTAATGGTTACACCAGTACCCGCTTTGATATTGACTTTATCACCTGGGTTAATTAAGCCCACTGTTTTATCATTAGCTTGTAATGTCCAGCCGCTATTATTAATAGCATTAGCAACTGCTTTATCGGTAGTTTAAGCCGGTTGGCGTGGTAATATTGTTGGCAGCACCCGTTGTGAATTGAAGTTCGTTTGATTTGGTTGTATTAATTTCTAATTTCCCACCACTTGCTTTTGGTTGTAATAAAAACTATTTTCTGCCCCAACAACAGATAAACGTTGATCGTGTAAACGTACATCACCTTTTGTGTTGTTGTCACCTTTGAAAGCAAGGTTCACGGATTTTTAATTGTGCTACGTTTACCGCGTCATCATCTGCTGTACCTGCAGCCAGGTGGTTGATTTGACGAGTTTTGCCAGTATCACCAATAGAAAGACCCGCTAACGTAGAAGTGCGGACATTTTGAATATTATTCTTTAGATTATTATATTTATTAGTGCGAGCTCCTCTACATCTTGAGATGCATCAAAGCCAGTTTGACCTTTATCTGCAGTTGTTTTTGATTGTGATCCTAAGGCTATGCCATTAGCGATGTTTGCTACGGCGCCTGAGCCAATGGCAACAGCGTGTTCAGCACTCGCAGTAGTTTTATTTGGTCTGTCGTTACCTGATTGTTGTCCACTTGAGCCAAGTGCAATAGCGTTATTTGCTGAGGCAGTTGCATCTTGACCTATTGCCAAAGAACGGGATTTTGGTCGCATTAGCTTCGTATCCAATACTAACTGCACTTGCGGCTTCAGCTTTAGCATTGTAACCAATAGCTGTTGTTCTAACATCTTTTGCTTGTGCGCCTGGTCCAATGGCTGTGTTATTACTCCCTAAAGCTTTAGCTCCGAAGCCTAAACTTACGGCATTAGATCCAGTAGAAGAAGCATCTTTTACCAATCGCAATTGCATCTGTTGCTGTGGCACCATTATTATTTTCATTTCCACCACCACTAGAGTTAACAGAGAAATATTTAATATTTTTCTTCGTATGGAATTTTAAGGTTTTGCCATCTGTACCTACACGTTCTACATCAATGGTATCTGTGTCTTGAAAGGTTACGGTTTCATCACCTTTTACTAAAGCATCGGTTTTTACCTGCTTTTTAGATTACCATTTTCCTCTACATCACGCAGTTTCCATTTTGTAATTTCTTTTTACGCGAGCGGGATTAGAGATCCAAATTCCAAACGGTTTTTATTAGGATCATGTGGATCTGGGTGAGTAACCGTAATATCGCCATTTGGTGAAACAACATCATAATGTTTAATCGCTCCAGCAACAGCTTTTTAATTGTGCAACGTTTACTGCATCAGAATCGGCACTACCTGGTGCTACGTTGATTAATTGACGAGTTGTGTCCTTGTTACCAATTGAAACAGGGCCTGTAGAACCACGAATAGTGTTTTTAATCGCTTCTAATGCTCTGGTGCATCTACAAGTTTAACTGGCGCATATACTTTATCTGGCGTATCCTTATCGCTATAGCTAAACCCACCATCTTGGAATTTATTATAATCTTTCGAGTTTTTGATCGTTACTTTTACGAACAACCTCATAATTACCTTTGATTAATGGTGCTCGTTCTTTACCATCTTTACCTTTTTTGTACTGGAACCATTACCTAATGCAGCACCACCTGCAGTCCCGACAGATGAACCATTACCTAATGCAGTGCCACCTGCCGCCGCGACAGATGAACCTCTACCTAATGCTGTACCACCAGATGCGGTAACACTACTATGAGCACCCACTGCCGTAGCATCTTGAGTACTTGCATTGGCTGAATTACCAAAAAGCAGAAGAATCCGCTTGAGTCGCTTTTGGCTTCATTACCGAAAAGCGGAAGACCATCCGCCAGTTGCTTTTGCTTTATTACCATAAGCAGCTGCATTACCAGAAGCAGAAGCTTCCGCCCCTGTTGCGATAGAACCTGAACCTGTTGCAGATGCTTGACGCCCTGTTGCTATGCTGTCTGTACCAGTTGCATTTGAAGTATTCCCCGTTGCAATAGCATTACTACCACTTGCTTTTTGCATTTTTACCTGTTGCACAGTTGCTAAACCAGTGGCTCTCGAACTTACCCCTGTTGCAGTGGAAAACTCACCTGTCGCTTGAGAATCATGGCCCTAACGCAGTTGCTCGGTTAGCGTTCGCATGTGCTGAACTCTACTGCCGTAGCTTTTTGTGCTTTGGCTTCAGTCCAACCACCGATAGCAGTTGTTCCTCTTGCGTTGCTTTGAGAAGCTACACCCGCAGCAACAGAACCACTACCATGTGCATGTGCCGCCATACCTAATGCTGCACTTTGATTACCTTTTAGCTTCAGAAGATACCCCTACAGCAGTAGCTTGGTTACCACTTGCTTCAGCCGTATCCCCGATAGCTGATGAAGAACCGCCTGTTGCTTGAGTATTATAACCAGATGCGACAGCATGGCTTCCACTCGCGTTAGATTTTCCCCTACAGCTGCAGATTGTGCACCAGTTGCTTTTTGCTTCATCACCCTAGAGCTGCGGAACCTGTTACACCATTAGCACCACCTTGTGCAACAGCATGTTTACCTAATGCAATATCTCCATTGCCTTTAGCTGTGGCATTCACACCAAACGCCGCTGATTCAGATCCCTGTTGCTGTAGATAAGTGACCAATAGCAACTGTTTTTTTCACCCTGACGCATGAGTTTGAGTACCCTATAGCTAGAGCAGATGTTCCTTTTGATGACACGTCATAGCCAATTGCAATTGCAGTGACACCTTCAGCTTTAGCAACTTTTGTATTGCGTTTTTTTGTGATTGAATTGATATACCATCGTCTTGTCCTGCGAACATCGCAGCTTCAGTCCCCCAACAATAGCCCCAGCAGAAACTGCCGCTAAAACTACCGCACTTAATGTTTTACTTGATTTTTGTTTTTTGCCTTTTGCTCGGCTAAGTTCGGAAACTGCAACCCATGTTTGTGTGATCGTATTCCAAAATAACTTTATAGATATGATTCATATTTTTATCCTATTTTGAAAAATGAAATCCCAACCGTACCAAATAATAAGAGATAAATTTGGTGTGTTTAATATAAAAGAGAAGATTGAAAAGTATTTGATGAAGGGAATACTATCGCCTTGAAAGATGGAAATTATAGAAAATTGATTGAGTAAATAAGTGTTTGGCTATTCGGGAGAAGCCCATAACGTTCCATGTTATTCCAGCTACAATGTCCATTTTATTCTCTGATTGATTAATAACGAAATAGATTAACTTTTATAAGTATTAATTTATTTATCTAGTAGAAAGCCAAAAATAGATAAATATATCCTGTGGGAAATTGTACTCTTTAGGATTGTTCTGAAAAGTTTTTCAAAAATAGATATAACCTGAATATTTTCTGTTTATTCATGTTATTTATCTCTGGTTTAATGGATTCCTCTTTAGTTATAAACTGCGTGCAAAAATTAGGATTTTCGTAGAATTCGAGTGAGAAAAATGCACTTTAATACGGATTTAAATTGGCGTGTGTTTTTAATTAGTAAATAACTCTGTCAATGGACGAATCTGAACCTCAACGAAGAAAAACGACGACATTATGCTTCCAGAACTTGGCTTTTTCCTTCTTTGCTCGCAACAGCTAGCGCATTTTTTTCTTGCGTTAGTACCTCAATTTGGGTTACTCAAAAATTCGACTTTAATTAATGCCGCTTGGCCGCTTAGTTATATTTTACCCTTGCGACGACGTTCTCAATTGGTTTGCTTTGCTTATTCTTTTGCGGTGGATGATTTCACCCTTGAATATGTAGCGGCACATTTCTAATTCCCAATTACCTACATTTTTAAAGTGGCTGCCACTTGGGGTGGCATGAAGGTTCAATGTTGTTTTGGTTATTTTCATTGAGTTTTATGGCTTGCTGCTTTTGCTTTTTTAATCGAAAAATGACCGCACTTTTTCCGCTCAATCTTTATCTTTATTGGGATTGATTTGCTTTGGTTTTGCAGTGTTTATTTTATTTTATTCCAATCCATTTGGACGCATTTTTCCCAGCACCAGCAGAAGGGCGTGATCTCAATCCAATGTTGCAAGATGTGGGATTAATTTTCCATCCACCGTTGTTATATATTGGCTATGTGGGCTTTTGCAGTGAATTTTGCGATGAGTCTAAGTGCGTTGATTTATAACCAATCTGCACGGCAAATTGCACGCTCAATGCGTGGCTGGGTGTTATTTTCTTGGTTGTTTTTAACCATTGGTATTGTGCTCGGTGCGTGGTGGGCATATTACGAGCTTGGCTGGGGCGGTTGGTGGTTCTGGGATCCTGTAGAAAATGCGTCTTTAATGCCTTGCTGCTTTGGTTTGGCGTTATTACATAGTTTAATGGCGACGGAAAAAACAAGGCGTATTTAGTTATTGGACAACGCTTTTTTTCTCTGCTTGCTTTTTGCCTTTAGCGTATTAGGCACCTTTATTGTTCGTTCTGGCGCACTCACTTCTGTGCACGCTTTTGCATTGGATAACACACGCGGTTATGTGTTGTTATTAATTTTCTTTGTTTTGACGGTGTTAGCTTTTTGGATTATTTCGCCTTACGAGCGGGTAGTTCATCAGAAAGTGCGGTGAAATTTCAGTTCGTTTCTAAATCAGGGTGGCATTTTTATTACTGAATATTTTGCTGACCATTGCAACTGTTTCCACCTTTTTAGGCACCTTTTACCCGATGTTATTCCAAGCGATGAATTGAGCTCCATTTCGGTGGGAAGTCCTTATTTTAATAGTATTTTCTTCCCAATTATTACAGTGATTTTAATCTTAATGGTGATTTCACTCACCATACGTTGGGTGCAATTTGATCGCACATTATTGATACGTTGCATATGGTTGCTTATTCCGTCTTTAATTCTTGCTGGCTTAATGATTTGGCAACAGCTACGCCATAATTCTGCGTTGAATTTTTCACGCTTTTGCCTTTGTGTTATTAACTCTTGCGATTTGGCTTTTTATTCGTCACGTTATGGCAAAAATTGACGACAAATTCGCTTGTCTCAATTTCTGGGATGATTTTTAGCACATTGTGGCGTGGCGATTGTGACCATTGGTTCGGTGATGAGTGGTTATTTTGGTAGTGAAATTGGTGTGCGTTTAGCGCCGCAACAGAGCCAAACGTTAGGTCAATATGAATTTCACTATCGTCAATTTTCTAATGAAATCGGGCCAAACTTTACGGCAGAAGTCGCCTTTTTGATGTAACTGAAAAATGGCAAACCTTATGCGAAATTATCCCAGAGCGCCGTTATTACGATGTGCGAACAATGACAATGAGTGAAGTGGGGCTTGATGGCGGTTTTTGGGGACGATTTGATATATTGTGATGGGCGATTCTCTCGGCAAAAGGAGAATTTACTTTTCCGCTTACATTATAAAACCGCTGATTCGTTGGCTTTGGGCTGGCTGGTATTTTAATGGCCTTTGCGCACTTTTGTAGCGTTTTCGGATTACGCAGAAAAACAGGAAAAATAATGAACAAAAACTTATCTTTTTGGCACCGCTCTTTGTGCTTTTAGGCGTGTGCGTATTGTTAATTGCAGGGTTAAATCAAGATCCGAAAAATTGCTTCGGCTTTTAATTGATAAACCTGTTCCAGAGTTTTTATCAGGCTAATTTCTACATGAGCCATCACAAATTGTAAGCCCGAAAGATTTTTCCCAAACAGCCATTTTTATTAAATGTGTGGGGCAGTTGGTGTGGTTATTGCAAGGAAGAACATCCGCTGTTAATTGAGGTTGCAAAAACGTTGCCTATTGTGGGGTGGATTATCGCGACAATCAGCAAAATGGCATTGAAATGCTTAAGCGAATGGGCAATCCTTTCGTCTTCACCATTGATGATAGTCATGGTGAATTGGGATTAAAATTAGGCGTGGATGGCGCACCAGAAACTTATCTTGTGGATGAAAATGGTGTGATTCGTTATCGCCATTCTGGTTTACTGGATAAAGAAAACTTGGCAAACGGTATTGTTGCCAAAAATTGAAGCATTGAAGAACAAATGAAAAGTATATTAGATATTTTTACTCGCGGTTTTATTCAGGTTCAAAAACAGTCTTTTTGCGACCGCACTTTTTATCTCGCATTTTCCTTATTCACCCAAGCGGAAATGGTGGATACCTATCAATTTCAAAAATCAAGATGATCGTACTCGCGCCGTAGAGTTGGCAAAATCTTTACGCTGTCCACAATGTCAAAATCAAAATTTGGTGGAATCTAATTCGCCTATTGCTTATGACTTGCGTCTTGAAGTGTATAAAATGGTGGATGAGGGCAAAAGTAATCAGCAAATTATCGATCAAATGACGGCTAGATTTGGTGATTTTTGTGAATTACAAACCACCGTTCAAATGGAATACGGCGTTGTTATGGCTATTGCTAATCGCTCTTTTAATTTTAGCAGCCGCATTGCTTTTATTTCTCAAATAGGGAAAAATCTGCCTTATCTTCAATAGAGCAGAGAAATGCGTTGGAAAAAGAACAGAGATATTTTTCTGTTAATTCTGAGTCTCATTCGGATCCTAAGAGAAAGGAACAAAAGACAGATTCCTTTGGGAAAAGTAATCACAAACTTTCTTTTGTGGTTTTTCTTTTATTAATGGCTATTCCAACCGCTTATTATTTTTTCTCTTGATCGTTTTAGTCGTGTTCAACAAGGCGAGCAATCAATGATTGAGCAACATAATCAAAAATGTTGAAATGAATGATGAACACAAAATGAAAATGTAATTGAGAAGATCCAAAATAAAACTGCGTACTGATCCGAATAATGCGGGAAACTTGGCTTCAACTTGGGGAAGCCTATGTGCAGAATAATGAATTTGACAGCGCACTTGTGGCTTTATTCTAATGCAGAAAAAAATATCAGGCAGTAAACCTAATATTTTAGGCTTGGCTGCCACTGCACTTTATTATCAAGCAGGCCAGCAAGTGACCCCAAAAAGTGGAACAACTTTTGAATGAAGCGTTGGCAAAAGATAAAAATGAAGTATCTAGCCTTTCTTTGATGGCTACGATTGCCTTAGAAAAATCGTCAATATCAGCAAGCCGGTGCGTATTTACAGCAGTTATTAGATTCAGGTAATGCGGCAGTGGATCGTCGTTCAGTTATTCAACGAATGAAAATGTTGGATTTTTACAACGTGGTGAAAAAGGGCAAAATCCGTGAGCCAATATTCTGAAAACATTATTATTGGTGCAGGGGCAGCAGGATTATTTTTGTGCCGCACAGTTGGCTAAATTAGGTAAGTCGGTGACAGTTTTCGACAACGGCAAAAAATCGGACGTAAGATTTTTGATGTCGGGCGGTGGGTTTTGTAATTTCACGAATTTAGAGGTTACGCCAGCTCATTACCTTTCGCAAAATCCTCATTTCGTCAAATCGGCGCTTGCTCGTTATACCAATTGGGATTTTTATTTCCTTAGTGGCGGAGCAGGAAATTGCTTATCACGAAAAGGAATTAGGGCAATTATTTTTGCGATGAGGGCGCAGAACAAATCGTTGAAATGCTGAAATCTGAATGCGATAAATATGGTGCTAGATTTTACTGCGTAGCGAAGTTTCCCAAGTTGAACGGATTCAAAATGATGAAAAAGTGCGGTTTGTTTTACAGGTAAATTCAACCCAATGGCAATGTAAAAATTTGATTGTCGCGACAGGTGGGCTTTCTATGCCAGGGCTTTGGCGCAACGCCATTTGGCTATCAAATTGCAGAACAATTTTCCATTCCCGTTATTCCTCCGCGCGAGTTTGGTGCCTTTTACTTATCGAGAAACAGATAAATTTTTAACCGCACTTTCAGGCATTAGCTTGCCAGTCACGATCACGGCACAGAGCGGGAAAAATCTTTTTCACAACCAGCTTTTTGTTTACTCACCGTGGTATTTTCAGGCCCTGCGGTGTTGCAAATTTCCAATTATTGGCAACCCACTGAGTCAGTGGAAATTGATTTATTACCGAACCACAATGTGGAGGGAGGAAATTAATCAAGCAAAACAACATTCCCCAAAACAAATGTTGAAAACCATCTTGGTTCGATTACTCCGAAAAATTGGTTGAACTTTTGGATTGAACAAGGCATTGTGCAAGATGAAGTTATCGCTAACATCAGCAAAGTGCGGGTAAAAATCTGGTGGATTTTTATTCATCACTGGGAATTTACCCCAAATGGCACAGAAGGCTATCGTACGGCTGAAGTGACAATGGGCGGTGTGGATACTAAAAGTAATTTCTTCTAAAACAATGGAAAGTAATTTTGTACAAGGTTTGTATTTTATTGAGAAGTGTTAGATGTGACAGGCTGGCTCGGTGGTTATAACTTCCAGTGGGCGTGGAGTTCGGCTTATGCTTGTTCACAAGGAATTAGTGAAAAAAATAGAAGGGATGTTGAAAATACGTTAGAATTCTTTTTAATTAAATCATAAAATAAGGAAGTAAAAATACTGTATTATGTAGCAGTTGCACAAAAGATTTTACCGATTGAAAATATTAAAAACTCTATTGAAATTTTAACTCAATAGGATTTTTCTATTATGGCACAAAAGTTACTTAAGCACGAATTAGTTGAACGGTTACTTCAACTGAAAGAAAAACAAGATTTATTAACGGTACAAATGCAACTTTTTAGCTCAAGAGATTAGTGAGTTGGCGGTTCCGTTTATGCCGAAAACACCTAAAAGCCAGTCCGTGATTACCACTCGTTTAATCGCACAGGTATTAAGGGAAAAATCAGAGTATTTGGTTGGTGTGCGGAGAGATAGCAGAACACGCATTACGGTTAGTCGGACAACCGCAATTTGTTGATGTGGGTGATGGCTATTATAAGGTGGTAAAAAGGCTGTTATTGCGGTTAGAGAAAAAGGGGTTGGTTGAGCATGCAGGGTTTCATTGGCGTTTAAAAACCTTAAGAACATAGATTATAAATAGTTGTCATCATTTGTTAATGATTATTTATTCATATCGTAGTATGATATAATATGATTTAATTAAATCATATTATATCATATACAGGAATAATGAATTTTTACCCATTAAATTTGAATAAAATTCAACCAAGGAATATACATATGAGCCATAAGAAAGCTGATGATGTTAATGAGTTAATCGCTTTACCTTTATACAAAAGTGGATGGTTTATCTCCGCTAAAACTACAAAAAGGGTTATATTTCTTGTATGCCTATTACTCTGCTATGTATGGTATAAAGCACGCTAATGAAGAATCAGAAAGTGATTATAATTTACCTGAAGAACTATTCTCTGCTGAATTTGAAGCTTGGAATTACGGTCCAGTAATTCGTTCAGTTTATATGGATAGAAAGTTAGGTGAAGATAAGTATCAAGAAATGGCTAGAAAATTTGATGCTGATTTATTTTTCAATGATGATAATAGTAAAGAAGTTAAATCGTTTATAGATGATTTATTTTCTCAAATAAGTAAAGCATCTGATTTTTTTCTCTGGTTGATAGAAGTCACGAAGATAAGGCTTGGGAAAATGCCTTTTCTCAAGGAAAATCAACAATCATTCCAAATCAGGCTATTATTGATGAGTATAAAACTAAATTTGCTAGAAAGCAGTAATAGTCTTATTAAAGATAATGAGTATTTTTAAAAAAGAAGAATACATTGAAACAATCTCAAGCTCTAGCTTCTCAAAGTTCTAGAGCTTTATCTTTGGGAAGTATTTCAGTTTTACAGTCAAAAGAAATCAAAAGAAAATAAATTCACCAATTTTCAAAAATCATAATACAATAACTATTTGTAACTTAACGTTATCAGATTTAATTCTTGATTTACAAGATTGTTTATTCAAAAGAGTAAAAAGTTGAATTAGATGAAGATCTTGATGAGATGACTTTTGATGATAAAAAGCGATTATGTAATATATTTAATTTATACACAAATGTTAATATATCTGAATTGCCTAATATAAATAAAGCAAAAGTAAAAGATTCGATGAATTGCTCTACTGGGTTTAGAATATTTCTGAAACTTACCAAAGAATCATATCAAATAATTTTATTAGATCCGTTACATTTAGCTATCTCCAAGTAAAATACAGTATAAAAAAGGTTCTAGATTTGAAGATTATAACGCCAATAATCTTTGTATGAGAAATCATGTAATTATGAAAAATAATAAATTAAAGACTATATATAATGAATTGGAAAAACTATCAAATACTATATCTTGTGATTAAATACTCTTCCACTTCCATTGCATATTATTCTTCTTAATTTCAATACGCATCACGAATCCTTTTATCAAGCCAATGCTTTTAACGCACTACGTACTGATACGGTATGTTGCGGTTGAATAATTGGTTCTTGACCATCTCGAATAAGAATCCAATTTAACCAACTCATTAACCGTAAAGTAATGATTTGGTTGTGCTTTTCATTTCTAACAGTATCATTTAGCGTAGCTTGCTTTTAAAATGGCGTTTATAAGTACTATAAGCATAAAGTTCTTTACTGTACTCATCTGTGAGAGCCTTTTTCTTGCATCACTTCAATCGCAGCTTGGAGCTTCATTTTGCTATCCACCAATGCGAGATGCTCCAATACTTGTTCCCGTTCACGCTGCAAGCGGTCAATTTTGGATTGAATTTGACTAAGGTAAATTTTTCTTTTGCCATTACATTATCAACCGTCTCTACTTGTCTATGATGACCCCTGCCAATAGCCTTTCCAATCATTTTTCTGATGAAGTTGCAAGGCATTTGCTGGTTATATCGTTGAAAAATCGTTAAATTATCCAGTTTACGAGTATCTTCCCGATAAGCTATTTTCGTTTGCATAGTTATCAAGGTAGATATTACTCATTTTATGTACTTGCCCGTAGTGCATACGTTTAAAGCGGCTAAAATAACTTTCCGCAAGATTATTAGTGATACCTTCATCGCTACGATATTCTCGTTGATGGTTCACACGTTGTAAATCATAACGCAATATCAATTCATTATAAGCACTGTTTTTCATCGGTATGAATACGGCTGTTTGGCTCAATATAAGTAGTAGCCAATTTGTTCACGGTAGCGGTATTCTCCGACAAAATAGGAAAGTGATAGTTTTCTTTTGCACCAACTAACTGCGGATTAACTAAACTCTCTTGCTCTGAATAACGCTCACGCATTACTAATACCGCACGTTTATTTGGGTTGACATTTTCTTTTAAACGTCTATCGACACGTTCACTTTTTCTTATTCTTTGGTCGTGGTGCAGAATGAATGTAGGTACCATCAATATGGACTTCACCCAACAACGGGAAAAAGCTCACGTTGCACCATTAAACTTTCACGGATTTTTGTGTGCCAGTGTAAAAGCAGTTTTATACTGCACGTTTAAATCACGAGAGAGTTGGCAAGCGGAAATGCCTTTAACTGCATTTACAAATAAAGCGATAGCGAACAAGTAGGTCTGAATCGGTAATTTATGGTTCGCAAAAAAATCGTGCCTGATGTAATGCTAAACGTATGTTTGCAGTGTTTGCATCACCACTGCTTGCGAGTAGAGATGAAAATAGGCTTTTATGTTGAATACCACATTTAGGACAAAACCACCACTTCTTTACTTCCCCAACGAATATCGCATAGCATGGCAAACGCTTCACCATCAGATAGACGAGCTATCTTAAGCGGGCTTAATTTTCTTTGCAGAGCTAGATAACAAAAACTTTGTGCCATAAATAAAATGTACAATATGGGTATATAATATGATTTAATCATACTCGAAAAACTACATAAAAGTCAATATGGGATACAAAAATGAGTATAGACAACCGTTTGAGAGAAGTGATGGAGTATAAAGGCTTGAATATCAAAAGCCTTTTGCTGAGTTACTTAATGTACCTTATCGCACCCTTCAGAACTATTTGCTCAATGAACGTAATCCTAGTGCTGAAGTTTTAATCAAAATTAGTGATGTATTGAACGTTGATTTGAATTGGTTAATGCGTGGGGGAAGGAGGTATGTTTCGTAGTTCTACGAATGAAAATGAACTAAACGAAAAAGAAAAAGCAACTAATCAGCCACTATCGAAAAATGTCGAGTGATACGCAGATTGCTTTTTGATATTTCTTTTTAGGTTCTTATCTGAAAAGCAAATTTAAAAATATTAAAAAGAGTGATGGGTTACTAGAAAATTTACTAACCCATCATGCTTCCTTTTCAGTACAATAGATAAATATGAAATGATGTAGTATCAGACTAAATAAAATGTGAACATTCAGTAGTCAATCTAATTTAGGTTACTATGGCATGATAATTTATTGAGAATATTTTTAAGAGTGTTTCTATCTTGTTTGTACTATCTATGGATTTTATTCAGCTTCAAAATTCTATAGATTCTTCCAATTGAGTCGGACTCCATTTTAAGAATTCATTTAGGCGATTATTTGTTTCTTTAGAAATAAGTTCTAATGAATTAAAAATTATCTCTTCTAAAAATATCTTGTTTATTGGATATATCATCAGGTAAAGAACCCGAAGGGAAAGTTACTTCCCCATGAACTTCAAGAGTTAAGAAGAAAAGATCATTTACAATATTTAACGAGAAAAAGCCCCTTAAATGAGCTGTCTTTTTGATTAAATCCTGACTGAATATTTTTTAATTTGAACATTACCTTTTGATTCATTTTTCTTCAGGAGTATACTCATTCCCTAGGTCAATGTATTGGAACTTTCTAAAAATAAATTTTCTAATTTACCTTTCATTTTTAACTCCCCATTTTTGATTTTAGAACAGTATTATATGTAGAATTAAAATTATTTTCTATCATTCCTGATGTTTCTAAAATATCATTATTTTCCTATCAAAACATATCTTAACTTGCCCTTTATGCTCTGATTTATTATCCATTGCTATCACAATAAAGTTATCAATATCTTTATTTATGGTTAATGGGTGTTCTATTTTATAGCATGGAATATTATTGTCTATTTGAATAAATTGACATTTATTATCTATTTCAATGGGTTTTTAGAAATACCTTTTTATTAAAGAAAGTAAATATATCTGCTAACTCTCTCATTCTAATATTACCAAACCCATGCTTACACCAGTAATAAAAGCATCATTCTGACCTAAATATTGTTTAAGTTCGCTTTCTGTCTTTCCTGAATCAGACAATAACTTTATAAATTCTTTAGCAAGATCAATTAATAATCTTTCTTGTTGCTTAATTTTTGTCTCTCTTGCTTTTTCAAATTAATCGAAACGTTACTCATAAAAACATCCATTTCTATCAAATAAATTCTTTTTGATTTCGAGATATCTCAGTATCTTTAGGATCTCAACTTAGCTTGTATTTTTGAATAAAAGTGAGTAATACACATTAAATTCTTAGGTCTACTTTTTCATGATAAAAAATATGCTCTCAAATGTTGGAGTTCTTCGACAGAGCCATTTCAGCAATAAACGCATCCCAGTCATCACAGTAGGCATACTTAATTGCCCAAAATGGTTCCTTTTCTTTATTTAGAGCTTCAGGTTCTTCTAAAGGATTGCCATCTGCATAATCTCTTATGCGTTCAATTAGTCCAATGGCAGGTATACCAAAAATTTCTTCAATTTCATCTGGTTCATAGCAAAAATTTAGATCACAGAGAGCTTGAATTAGCAAAATAGATTCATGAACATCACCGTCATAAAATCTCTTAGGAATAATGTTTTTGTGCTCATAATTACAAACTTTGTTTACCAATCACTCAATTATATTTCTGTATTTCAAAATACTGAGTTATTGTTATAACTATGATTATAGTATCCTACATGAGTTTGTTAGCTAACAATAACCAATTTTTTTCATTGAATTATAACATAAAAATAAAGTAATTTTTAGATCGTGGTTTGCAAAGTTTATTGTTTAAATTATTCAGGCACAACCATTTTTACTAAATTTTTCAATGCCTTAATTTCACTATCCTTCTGCTCAAGCAACCTATTCAATAAGTTTTTCCTTCTCACTAGAATGGGAAAGAGCTAACTTCAATCGTTCAATCTCAACAAGCAATGCTGATTCTCCTACACCTTGATACACCGAACCTAACGGCGATTCAATTTGAAAGCAGATATTTTTCTCACCTGATTGATCAACTCAACAACATCAATATCTAAGATTTGAGCAATTTGCTCTAACTTATCTAGGTATAACTTCGTTTCACCACGCTCAATCTTGGCATAGCCATTCAATGACATATTCAGTTTTTCAGCCATCTGCTCTTGCGACCATTCTTTTTGATTCACAGATTCTTCGGATTTTTCTCGTTGATATTCATTCTTTACCCCACTAATTGATGAGTGTACCCACAACTAGTGTGGTTGATATACACCGTTAGTTACTACATCAGACTGTATACATACTATACCATATACAACAAGGTTTTTCCTCAAATTTTTCCCTGATATTGATTTTTTTAGTTATAAGGAAACATTATGGAAAGAACTGATTTACTTCTCACCTTATTGTCGGTTGCTACATTGCACATCGTAGAACATCTCATCTTGATGCTAATTCAGCCGAATTTCTAAAAACATACCTGAAAATAGTATGTACATATCCTAAAGAGTTATTTTAGCAAAAATACCTAGTTTTAAAGAAAAAGAGTCTGAAAAATCCTGAAAAACAACAAGGAGAATAAAAATGGCTTTTTCTAAGTTTGGAAAATATATTTTTCCAGTGATTGCTACTGCATTTAGTATAGATGTTTTAGTGCCTAGTATATCGCCTTTACAACTAGTACCTACATCTTTCAGAAAGGAAATTGAGTGCGATGATTATGTTGTTGAAGAAACAGTCCGCAGATTCATTAACGAAAGGAATCTGAGCTCAAAATGTTCAAGCAAATAAACTCGCTCAATGTAGGACACGCTACGCAAAGGGTTAGACCGCTCCAATCCACTCTGGGATATGTTTGGTCGAGCAATGGAAGGTGCAGGAAGTATTGCTGAAGGTACAACAAGAATGCAGAATTATATTGCATTTTTCTTTTTGAATCTAAAGAAATATCTGATAACAACGGTGTGAAGAAGTGTAGAATTATGGCTAATTCTATTGGTAACAGATTATCAGGTAGCGCAGACTATATTACACATAACTATATTGTGAGCATTAATGGTAATCAGGTTAGTGTTGATTAACTTGTTATATAGCCATTTTTTAGAATCACAGTTCATAAGCAACTCAGCAATGGGTTGCTTTTTATTTGACAGAAAAACAACGTGAGATCTATATTAAATACCGTTCATCGTTGATGAACATCTACAATCTGCCAATGAACCATTTATTCATATTTAGCCTAGTTTTTCAAAGAAGCACAGCGAACTATATAGGCGTAGAACCCTTTTTATTAAGGCTCTATTTTCGGTTTGCAACTCATTTATTAAAGTCCACGTATTTCTTTGTGGCAGTACGGTATTCAGGGCAAAACGCTTTTGAGCCGACCTGAAAATTCAGGTGGGGTTTTTATGTCTGGCGTTTAGCTTTGAGTACCTTGTACACACAAGGAATACTTATGGCTCATTACTTACTTTCAGCAAATCCAAAACATTATCTCTTAAACATATCTTCCGCCTAAGTGAAGATGAAGCTTTCAAACTTTTTCAAAAAGCAAACCGCTGGGGAAATCCTGATAATGTTTTGTGATAGTTTGCTGTCCGCATTGTGGAATCCGCCACAATGCTTGCTCTCTTACATCTCGCAAACGTTGGTGTTGAAAACATTGCCAACGCTACTTCTATATTACGACGAATACGGCATTTGCTTTTAATAAATTCGCCGTTTGTAGATTACTTGGCTGCTATTCTTCTCTTTGCGAATGAAGTTAAAGGTATTTCAGCAATCACCATGAGCCGTCATCCTTAATATCAGCTATAAAACCGCCTTTGTACTTTGCCATAAACTGCGTGAAGCCCTATTCAAAACACGTGATTTAACGCCATGCAAGGTGAAATTCACGAAGATGGGGCATGGATAAACTTTACCTTTACGCAAAACCAACTACCACAAAAATCGAAGTAAACAACGAGATAGTAAGACAAAAATTTCCCAAATTTAGACCGACTAAACGCTGTATTATCAGCTAAATCAACATGCTTCCAATGATGAAACATTATGGGGTTCAAATCGTACCATTGTTGCAATGGATTATAGTGAAGATGCTAACACCGTTCTTGCCTTTAAACCATCAATTCGTGAAAATCAAGGTAGTGATATTATGTGTGATGAAAATCCTGCTTATAACGGATTAGATTTTCACTACAATAAATGGGCGGTTAATCATCAAGAAGCCTTTAGTGCTAAAGGTATCAACAATAACCTTGCAGAATCTTTTAACGCAAGATTCCGTGATTTACATCGTGGTGTACACCACAAATGCGATAACAAATATGCCCTACATTATGCTAATCAAGCAGCGTTTATGTCCGATAACCGCCAAAAAGTCTAATGGCGACCTATTTAGTGATATTCTCAAACGTTGCTTATGGGTATTACCGTTAAAGGGAATGGGTGGGTTACTGGCAAGGGAATCATCGCACGCAAGAGCTTATCGGTATGACTGCATTTAGCTCCGAAGAAATTTCCCAGTCCTACTTCAAAAATCTCAACGAAAGAATGAAGTACGAGCAAGAGTTACTGGCTGCCTAATTTTCTTAATTGCAAAACTAATTAGAATGAACAGGGAAATCTGCTTACCTTTGACAAGGTTGAGCGGATTAGCTACGCCTGTAATAAAGGAAATATTGTGTAATCAGTGAGGGAATCGGCTAAAATACGGTAAAAGAAATGCTCTAACCCTGTTTTTGGAGTTAAGAGCATCGAAAATTTTACTGCAGTTAAGATTGCATTTCAGGTCTTTATGCAACTGCTACATAATACCGGTAAAATATCAAAAATCCTCCCATTACATGCAGATACAGTCGGCTCTTATTTACGTTCATAAGGATTAAAATAGGCTCGTTTTAAAATTTTTCATCAGGTGAAATTTCTTGTGAACAATTAACTGAGATTGAAGATCAAGAAATTACAAAGTTAGTCCAAGCATTAGTTAGATGCAGGTATTTAAATTATCTATTTATTGAGCATTTTAAGAAATTGAATGCTATTGTTGTTGATCGTGGCATAGTTAAATACACCATCCCTAGTCCCAATCAATTAATGTATCCTATACAGTGGAATATGGGCATTTATGCTACACGCGAAGAAATCGCTAAAGAGGTTTGGGGCGAAGATTAATTTGATTTTATTGGTAGATAATAAATGGCTCCTTATGGAGCCACTTTATTAACGCTGAATTAAGTAACGTAATTTTGTTCCATCTTGCTCTACACTTAGCAGTGTATAGCCATGATTTTTTAGTATCAATAGGAATGTTGTTGATAGATTGTGCGCAATCGCTTAATAGTTCTAAAAATTTCACCTTTTGTAATTGTGGCATGGTTTCTAACATTACAATAGCGGGGTAAGGGCAGGGTTCGCCTCAACGTATCTAATGTATAATCGGGTGAAATGTCTTTTGGATCTTTATCTAATTTTTGAACAATAGTAAATGCCATGATTATGCTCCTTTTGGTTAATTACATCCACATCCAGTTTGTGCGGTTATTTGAGATTTTGCTTTGGCTAAGAAACGACGTTCCCACCAGACTACGGCAATTAAACATAAAATTAATAAACCGTAATTCACAAGTAAGCCACCTACGGGCCCTGAAAGATTTTAGTAAATTAAGCTTTTTCGTAATCAAGTGCTAAAACAGGGGCGATATCATCCCAAACATAGGCGAGATAAGTTGAACCGACTACGTTACCTAAGCCAACCCACATAAAGTGTACTTGACCTTCCATTGAGCGATACATCCAACCTGTTTCACAACCACCAGCGAGTACAATACCAAAAGCCGAATAATAAACCGCCAATAATCGCATTGGGGCCAGCCCACATAATCTTAGGCGAGACGCCAAGTTGAATGTAGCTAAATACACCAATGGTGCCCACTAATATTCCAAAAATAATCGCTTTTGCCATATAAGCACGCCCAGTTACCCATAAGTCACGGAAAGCTGAGGTAAAACAAATTTGAGCTCGTTCAATTAATAACCCGAAAGCCAAAACCACAAACCATAGCAAAAACCAAGTTTAATAGATTGAGTCATTACATAAAGTGAAGCAATAAGATAAGCAAAAATACAACCATACCAATCCAGAAACGGCGTTGTGCTTGTTTTAGGATCTGTTTCTTTTTATTTTCGCTGCACCTTTTTCAGTTCTAATTTAACGCGAAATATTGGTATATGTGACTTTCACTCCAGCATAAGTACCTATTGCTGTTGCGATAGTGAAGAACCAAGCGTGTACCGAAAATTGTGGGATACCTGTAAAAAGTGAAGCTAAATTACATCCCATTGCTAAACGTGCACCAAATCCTGCTAATGCACCGCCAATTAAAGCCTGAACAATCCGACGTTTATGTGGTTGGTTGCGCCATTTTACATTATTTTGCCCAAAGTGCCGCAGAAATACAACCTGCAAACATGCCTAAGATCATGACACCATCAACACGTGAGAAGATATTACCTTGCATTCCTATGATTTTTGTAGTAACTCCATTCAGATATATCAACGCCTAATGCTTGTAATGCATGTCCTCCCACCGAGTAAATTCCCCTGTAACAGCCCAATAAGTGCCTGTTACCCCAAAGTAATAAGCGGAAAGTAAACCTGCTGCAGTCACAGCGACAATCGGATTCAGTATTTAATTAAGTAATTTTGTTTAAATTGTAGCCAAATCTCTTCATAAGATAACCTAAATTTATTGAAAAGAAAGATTTTGCAAGAAAGGTATAAATAATGAATGCAGTGAAAAAGAAGTGCCCATTTTCCTATACACAAAACTTGCGATATAAGACAAATGAAATTTGTCAGGCAAAATAATAACATTATTTTTAACAATAAAGGCAAAATCTTTATGACTTTGCCTTTATAGGTATCGTATTTTTCGATTAAAGAATATCTAATAATTCTACTTCAAATACAAGTGTTGAGAATGGCGGAATTGATGCGCCAGCGCCACGTTCACCATAAGCAAGTTCGTGTGGAATAGTGAGTTTCCATTTAGAACCCACAGGCATCATTTGTAATGCTTCAACCCAACCACGGATTACACCATTTACAGGAAATTCAGCTGGCGTACCACGAGCCACAGAACTGTCGAATACTGTGCCATCTGGTAATGTACCGGTATAGTGTACTCGCACTTTATCTGTTGCAGCTGGTTTTGCGCCATTGCCTTCAGTTATGATTTCGTATTGTAAACCGCTGTCGGTTACGTTTACCCCTGCTTTTTTCGCATTTTCTTCTAAGAATTTTTTGCCTTCTTCTTCAATGGCTTTAAATTGCGCTTGTTGTGCTTCAGCGGCTTGTTGTTGAAGTGCTTGAACAGAATGCATTAAGTCATTGATGTCTAATGCTGGGTTGATTATGATTTAATGCGTCAAAAATGCCTTTGCCTACAGCTTCAACGGTGATCTCCATTTGGCTATCGGCTAATTGTTGTCCAATTTGTAAACCAATACCGTAGCTACCTTTTTCAGAAACGCTTTCTAATTTTTACTTGTTCAAAATTCATTTGATGTTTTCCTTTCGTTAAAAATTATTTTTTATATGCCAAGATTTCGCCCATGCGAACAGGTTCGTTGACGCTTAGATGATCAGCTAAACGGACTTGATTTGCTTGGAATAAATTAATTACTGTCGAACCAAGTTGGAACCAACCCATTTCTTGACCTTTCAATAATTTGACCGCACTTTCGCCTTCATAAGTCCAAGTTTTCACTTCGTTGTGGCGTGGTGGATTAATTACGCCCGCTTAAGTTGTGCCAATACTTGCAGTGATGGTTGCGCCGACTAAAATTTGTACCATTGTGCCAAATTCAGTATCAAATACACAAATCACGCGTTCATTACGCGCAAATAAATTTGGTACATGTTGGGCTAAAAATGGATTCACAGAGAATAAATCACCCGGCACATAAATCATTTTGCGTAGCGTACCATCACACGGCATATGTACTCGGTGATAATCACGAGGAGAAAGATAAGTAGTGGCAAATTCACCATTTTTAAAGGTTTCACTAATTCTTTATCTTCTGCCAGTAAGTCTTCTAGGCTGAAAAATGCCCTTTTGCTTGCAATAAAAGATTATCGTCAATATGACCGCACTCGCCAATGCGACCGTCTGCTGGTAAACAAAGTGCGGTAGGATTTTTGATTAATTGGACGCGCGTTTTCTTTTTAACGGACGAATAAAAAAATTCATTAAAACTTGCGTAATCAGAAAATTGTTCTTTTTGCGCAATACTCATATCAATGTTGTATTTTTTCGCAAAAGCTTTAATTACAACATGGGTTAGTACACCCCATTTTTGTTTAGCAAACCAGCCTGCAATTTGAGTTAAATAAATTTGCGGCATGACATATTGAAATGCCACTTTCAAGCGTTGCCAATAAGAATTTGAAGTCATCATTATCTTTCCTTGTTAAAAAGAGGCGTGATTATAGCAATATTCTTCCAACTATTTAAATAATGACAGCTACAGAACAATTATGTTTTTAATATTAGCAATTCATTTCCGCCATCAGTATTAAGGTTTAATCTATGTTTAGCGGCTTATTTATTGGAATAGCTTTCGGTATTCTACTTCAACGTACACAATTCTGTTTTTGTTTCTGGTTTTTCGTCGTTTTTATTTGAAAAACTTCCGTTTTTACCGCACTTTTTAATTGCTGTCAGTGTGCAATCTATCGGGTTTTTACGCTGGCTGAATTTGAACTCATCAAAATTCCTACATCTCAGTTGCCTGTGCTTGCCAGTATTTTAGGTGGATTATTATTTGGCATTGGTATGGTGTTAAGTAATTGTTGTGGGAGCGAGCTTGGTTTCGCAGTGCTGAAGGGGCGTTAGGCAGTTTACTTGCTCTGTTTGCTTTTGCGCTCACAATGGCTTCAACACAAACTGGCAGCCTTCGTCAATTCATTGGCGGATTAACCCAACAAAACCACACAATGGAATAATATTTATTTAACATTCTCCATTCTCTCCTGGTGGTTGGTTGCGATTTTAATTATCGCCACGCTGATTCTGTTTTTCTCGCCGTGATTGTTTCCCAAGAAAATCTTTTAAATCTTTTCATTTTTGACCGCACTTTTAAGCGTAGTTGGAATCTTTATTTGGGTGCGTTATTAATCGGTTTGTTGGGTGTTGTCGCTTGGTATTTTAGTGCTAAGGCCGGACGTAATTTTGGCTATGGTATTTCTGTGCCTTCGGCTAATGTGGTGCAATATTTAGTCATCGGTCAGCAAACGTTATTTAAACTGGGGAGTTTATTTGTGGTTGGGATTCCATTGGGATCATTTTTAATGGCAAGACTTAGTGGTGATTTTAATCTCAGAATGCCTCAGCCCAAAGAAGCCTTTACGACGTATTTTTAGGGGGCGTTTTAATGGGCTTAGGCGCAGCATTAGCTGGTGGCTGCACAGTGACAAATTCCTTAGTGGCAACCGCCTATTTTTTCTTGGCAAGGCTGGCTTGCTACAGGCTTTATTTTTATTAGGGTGTTGGATTGGTAACAGATTGTTAGTGAAAAGATAAAAAGGAGAAACTCAATGAAATTTAACCGCTCTTTATTAGGTATTGGCATTGTATTTGCACTTGCAGCTTGTGATGACAATCAAGTAAAAACTATTGAAACAAAAGAACTTTTTGGATAATTTGAATAATCCGAATTATGTGATTATTGATTCTCGCCAAGATAGCTTTTACAACGGTTTCAAAGATAAAAATACGACGCGTGGTGGACATATTCCTAACGCTGTGCAATTTTTCTTGCTCATGGCTAGATTCCATTGCACCGGACAAATTTGAATCTTTTGCAGCAGGCAAGGGATTACTAAGGATAAAACCTTGGTATTTTTATGATTCTAATCTGGATAATTTAGCTTGCATTAGTGCTGATTTCGCCGCAAAAGGCTATAAAAACTCGCGTATTTAATGATTTTATCAGTTACGCTAATGCAGATTATCCATTAGAACGTTTCCAAAACTTCCAATATAGCGTTTCTCCGGAATGGATTAATTCTGTGTTGAAAGGTGAAAACCAGAAACTTACGACAATGATAAATTTGCGATTTTTGAAGTGTCTTGGGGACCGTTAGAAAAATCCCAAGGCTATGTGCAACACATTGTTGGCGCTTATCATTTTGATACGGATTGGATCGAAAATGGCCCGATTTGGAATTTATCATCGCCGGAAGTGATTGAGCAAAATTTGTTGAAAAATGGTATTACGGCGGACAAAACTATTATTTTGTATTCAGATAATCAATTGGCAGCCTATCGCGTATTTTGGGCGTTAAAATGGGCAGGCGTGAAAAGATGTGCGTGTATTAAATGGCAATCTTTCTACTTGGATGGATGCCAATTTACCAACAGAAACCACAGTGAATACACTAATACTTGAAACTCATTTTGGTGCAACAATTCCTGCAAATCCTGCGATTGATATTGAAACGCCGAAAGAAATTATGTTGGCACAACAAAATGGTTTAAAAACTCATTAGCAACCGTGCTTGGGATGAATATACTGGCAAAGTGAGCGGCTATGATTACATTCCGGGCAAAGGTGAACCGCAAAGGAGCAATTTGGGGCTTTTGCTGGCACTGATTCTTCCAATATGGCTGATTTTTATGATCCGGATGGCACGTTGCGTAACCCAAATGAAATTTTTGCTTTTGTGGAAAACTCAAGGTATTGAAAAAGGTAATAAATTAGCCTTTTATTGTGGCACAGGCTGGCGAGCAGGCGTACCTTGGTTTATGACTCAACTAGCTGGCTGGAAAGATACTTTGGTTTATGATGGTGGCTGGAATCAATGGCAAATGGATTCTGTTTATCCTGTACAAAAAAAGGTGCACCAAATAATATGACAAAACCGATTCGAAAAATGATTTTGGCAAAGTGATGAAAAAGGAAATTCCTGTAAAGTTAATTAGCTGGGGGAAAATCACGAGTTTTCTTACATAAAAAATGTGATTTCCCTTTGACTATCTTCGCAACAACAGGTAATATTCACGCCCTATGCAAAAGGTAAAACTACCCCTAACCGTTGATCCGGTAAAAGATGCTCAAAGACGGCTTGATTATGTTGGCTATTACGCTGCTAATCAGCTTGAGCGTTTGGCGGAATCAGTGGTAAACGTGCTCAGCGATGCACAGGTAACATTATCGTTTTTATATTGATCCACAAAAATTAGTGGTGATGAAAGGTAAAGTGCAAAGTTGATGTTGAATTAGAATGTCAGCGTTGTAACGAGCCTTACAAACAAACATTGGAATGTGAGTTTACTTATAGTCCAGTGGCTAATTGGGATCAAGCTGATGTATTGCCGGAAATTTATGAGCCAATCGAGTTCAATGAGTTTGGCGAAATAGATTTAATTGGCACGGTGGAAGATGAGCTAATTTTTAGCTTTGCCGCTTGTACCCAATGCATTCATCTGAACACTGTGAAGTGTCCGCGCAGGAACAGGTTTTTGGCGAGTGCCTGACGAATTGGCAAAAACCGAACCCGTTCGCTGTATTAGCTAATTTAAAGCAAAAGTAAATTAAATTTAGGAGTATGGCCAATGGCTGTTCAACAAAATAAAAATCTCGTTCACGTCGTGACATGCGTCGTTCACACGATGCGTTAACTACTGCTGCAGTATCGGTGGATAAAGCAAGCGGTGAAACTCACTTACGCCATCACGTAACTGCAGACGGTTACTACCGTGGTCGTAAAGTGATCAATAAGTAATTTTTACTTATAGGTATTCACTTGACTCGTCTAACCTTGGCGTTAGATGTGATGGGCGGGGACATTGGTCCCCGTATTACTATCCCTGCCTCTCTTTTAGCGTTGGAAAATGATCCTGAGCTTTCTTTAATCCTCTTTGGCGATAGTCAACAAATTTCTCCTCTTCTCAATAAGTGTTCTCAATCAGTTTTAGAACGAATACAAGTTCAACATTGCTCAAGTGTTATAGAAAATAATCAAGGCATATCTTATGCATTGCGTCATAGTAAAGGTACATCAATGCGTTTAGCATTAGAAACTGTACAACGTGGCGAAGCGCAAGGTTGTGTCAGTGCTGGCAATACACCGGCATTAATGGGATTGTCGAAGATTTTTATTACAGCCTTTACAAGGCATTGCTACGCCCAGCATTGATTTCTTTGATTCCGACTATTGATGGTGAAAAATCAGTGATGCTAGATCTTGGTGCAAATATTGAGTGTAGATGCGGAAAATCTTTATCAATTTGCTATAATGGGCGCGATTTTTGCTGAAGCTCGACTTAATTTGGTGTATCCGAGAATTGGATTATTGAATATTGGTATTGAAGAAATTAAAGGCCATCAATCTATTCGTGATGCTGCTAATTTACTGCAAAAATCAACCGCACTTAATTATGTCGGATTTTATCGAAGGTGATGTTTTACTGAATGGGAAAGCCGACGTGATTGTGAGTGATGGATTTGCAGGCAATGTTGCGTTGAAAACCTTAGAAGGGGCAGTCAGAAATTTGTTATCTCTGTTTTAAAAAGATAAAGTGAATTCACGTTTTATAAAGCCCATTCTTGCTTGGATTCGTTTTGTATTTAAACAACGCTATAAACGCTTGAAACGAATTAACCCTGATGAATATAATGGCGCATCACTTATTGGCTTAAAAGCTGTGGTGGTAAAAGCCACGGTAGCGCAAACGTGAATGCTTTTTGCACATGCTATTGCTGATGCTGCTTTCCAAGCTCGCCAGCAACTTCCAGAAAAATATTGGCTGGGCTTGCTCGTTATTAATGACTTAATTTTTATTTATTATGAATAGCAGAATTTTTATCTACTGGTAGTTATTTACCAAGCTATATCCGTACAAATGCGGAATTGGAAAAAATGGTTGATACATCAGATGAATGGATTGTCACTCGTTCCGGTATTCGTGAACGTCGTATCGCAGCGGCAGATGAAACTGTTGCAACAATGGGTTTTGAAGCAGCAAAAATGCGATCGAAGCTGCTCAGATTAATCCTCAAGATATTGAACTGATTATTGTTGCAACTACAAGTCACTCACATGCTTATCCAAGTGCCGCGTGCCAAGTACAAGGTTTATTAAATATTGATGATGCGATTTCTTTTGATTTAGCCGCAGCTTGTACAGGTTTTGTCTATGCATTGAGCGTGGCAGATCAATTTATTCGTGCTGGCAAAGGTGAAAAAGCCTTAGTGATAGGATCAGATCTCAATTCTCGAAAATTAGATGAAACTGATCGCAGCACTGTTGTGCTATTTGGTGATGGTGCGGGGTAGCTGTAATTCTTTAGATGCGAGTGAACAAGAAGGAATTATCTCTACCCATTTACACGCTTCAGCAGATAAACATAATGCCCTTGTTTTAGCTCAGCCAGAACGTGGTATAGAAAAAAATCTGGATATATCGAGATGCAAAGGTAACGAAACGTTCAAAGCTGGCAGTTCGTGAACTTTCAAATGTGGTGGAAGAAACGCTTTTTAGCAAATAATTTAGATAAAAAATTTAGACTGGCTTGTGCCACACCAAGCAAATCTACGTATTATTACAGCGACAGCTAAAAAAATTAGAAATGGATATGTCGCAAGTGGTGGTAACGTTAGATAAATACGCTAACAACAGTGCTGCAACTGTGCCTGTCGCTTTAGATGAGGCTGTTCGAGATGGCCGTATTCAACGTGGGACAGTTACTATTATTAGAAGCCTTTTGGCGGTGGTTGGACTTGGGGTTCAGCATTAGTGAGATTTTTAGTTGATTTGATATAATTATTGATAATTTTAAAAGTGCGGTAAAAATTGACCGCACTTTTTGTGATAAGAGTCAGGAGTTCGCCTGATGGCGACTTACTTTTTCTTTGTTTTACCAAAGAAAAAGTAAGCAAAGAAAACAACCTGCTTTGCCTTGTTTCCTGAAAAATAGAAATTTGTTTCACGGAAATTTGCTGAACTCGCTTCGCTCAAACAGACGCAAAATTTCCTACAAATTTCTATTTTTCCAGGCGGCAAAAGAAGGAACCCTGATTTGTTCTTTTCTTCGATGTAAAGTGCGGTGAAAATTCAAAATATTTTTCACTCTAAAAATGAACTCAAAATCAACTGCACTTTTTTAAATAATGCTCCGATTAAATTTGGAGCCCTCATATAAATCGCCTTTGTGACTTTCAATTTTTAGGCAATTTGCGTCTGTTTGAGCGAAGCGAGTTCAGCAAATGCCGTGAAAAAATTGAAACAAAGCAAAGATCAGCGATTTAATTGGGGAGTGTTTCTTTGCCTACTTTGCTTTGCACAAGCAAAGAAAAAGTAGGTCGCCGTCAGGCGAAATCCTGACTTTCAATTATCGAAAAATATTTTTAATTAAAACAATAGGACAAAACATAATGAAAAATTCGCAATGGTCTTCCCAGGTCAAGGCTCCCCAAACTGTCGGTATGCTTGCTGATCTTGCAACTGAATATCCAATCGTTACTGAAACATTTAAACAAGCATCTGATGCGCTTGGTTATGATTTATGGAACTTGGTTCAACAAGGTCCAGCAGAAGAACTTAAATAAAACATGCAAAACTCAGCCCTGCACTTTTGGCAGCATCCGTAGCTATTTATCGCGTATGGCAAGAAAAATTTCCTCAATTAAAACCAGAAGTGATGGCAGGGCCATAGCTTAGGTGAGTATTCTGCGTTAGTTTGTGCTGGCGTGTTGGATTTCCAAGATGCGATTAAATTAGTGGAATTGCGCGGAAAATTAATGCAACAAGCTGTGCCTGAAGGCACTGGCGCAATGTATGCGATCATTGGTTTGGATAATGAAAGCAATTATTAATGCTTGTAAACAAGCAGAGGAAGGCGAAGTTGTATCTGCGGTGAACTTTAACTCACCAGGCCAAGTCGTTATCGCTGGTGCGAAAGGCTGCAGTTGAGCGTGCGGCTGCATTATGTAAAGAAGCAGGGGCAAAACGTGCATTGCCATTGGCGGTGAGCGTGCCTTCTCATTGTGCCTTGATGAAACCTGCAGCCAGAGCAATTAGCGGTAACACTTTGAGAATATTCAAATTAATACACCAACAACATCAGTATTAAATAACGTTGATGTGAAAGCGGAAACTGAAAGGTGCAGAAATTCGTACCGCACTTGTTCGTCAGTTATATAGTCCCAGTTCGTTGGACTGAAACAGTTGAAAAAATGGCGCAAGATGGTGTTCAAGCGCTTGTTGAACTGGGGACCAGGTAAAGTATTAAATGGTTTAACCAAACGCATTGTGGGTGATTTACAAGCAATATCTGTAAATGATGTTGCATCATTTCAATGCTGTAGAAGAATTTTTAGCGTAAAAAGGAAGAAAAAAATGCAAAGGTAAAATTGCTTTAGTGACAGGGGCTACTCGTGGTATTGGTCGTGCGATTGCAGAAGAACTTAGCTCAAAAAGGTGCGTTTGTAATTGGTACTGCAACATCTGAAAAAGGTGCAGAAGCAATTTCTGCATATTTAGGAGATAAAGGTAAAGGTTTAGTTTTAAACGTAACAGATAAAGAATCTATCGAAACTGTACTTGAGCAAATTAAAAAAATGATTTTGGCGATATTGATATTCTCGTGAATAACGCAGGTATTACTCGCGATAATTTATTGATGCGTATGAAAGATGATGAGTGGTTTGATATTATGCAAACTAACTTAACTGGTGTATCATCTTTCTAAAAGCCATGTTACGTTCAATGATGAAAAAACGTTTTGGTCGTATCATCAATATTGGCTCAGTGGTTGGTTCAATGGGTAATCCAGGACAAGCTAACTATTGTGCAGCAAAAGCGGGTGTGATTGGTTTTTCTAAATCTTTAGCGAAAGAAGTGGCTGCACGTGGTATTACTGTAAATGTGGTTGCACCTGGTTTTATTGCAACGGATATGACAGAAGTGCTTACTGATGAACAAAAAGCGGGTATTTTATCTAATGTTCCAGCTGGTCGTTTAGGCGAAGCTAAAAGATATTGCTAAAGCCGTTGCTTTCTTAGCTTCTGATGATGCGGCTTACATTACAGGCACAACGTTGCATGTAAATGGTGGTTTATATATGAGCTAATGCTGAAAATCAGCATTTCTCTTTATTTGAGACTTGAGTGGCGTTCTAAACACAAAATCATAGCCAAAGATTTTTAGATAATGTTAGAATCCCATTCGCAGTGTAGCTTGGTTACGCCTTGAGCGTATGCAAAAGGTACGTAACTATTTTTAATGTGTGTATTCAGATTGCCCTATTTTGTGGTGCGACCAGCCTATAAAATAGTTGCAAGTTGATAAAAAAATACATACACTAACCGCTCTTTTATGAGTTAAAAACCAACAAAATAGGAAAAAAACAAATGAGTATTGAAGAACGCGTGAAAAATCATCGTTGAACAATTAGGGTGTTAAAGAAGAAGATGTTAAATCTGAAGCTTCTTTCGTTGAAGATTTAGGTGCGGACTCTTTAGACACAGTTGAATTAGTAATGGCTTTAGAAGAAGAATTCGATATCGAAATTCCAGATGAAGAAGCTGAAAAATCACAACTGTTCAATCTGCGATTGACTACGTGCAAAAACAATCAATAGTTTCAAGTTGGGCGACTTTTTAAGTCGCCTAATTTTTCAAAAATTTCTTTCTAAAATCACCGCACTTTTCCCTTATTCCTGCATTGTAAAATTGATCTGAATTGCCTTTTTAATTCAATTCTTGGTCTAAAATTTAAAAAAATATCTAGTTTTATTCCTCAAAAAGGTATTATTTTGCAGTTTTTATTTTTTTGAGGTACTTATGCTTTATTTAGAATTTTTTTATTCTTATTATTAATGCTTTTATATGGGAAGCCGTTACGGCGGTATCGGATTAGGTGTCGTGTCTGGTATCGGTCTTGCTATCGAAGTTTTCGTATTCCGTATGCCGGTGGGGAAAGCACCGATTGATGTAATGCTCATCATTCTTGCGGTGGTGACTTGTGCATCCGTACTTGAAGCTGCAGGCGGTTTGAAATTTATGTTACAAATTGCCGAACGCATTCTCCGTAAAAATCCAAAAACGTGTCACTTTACTCGGTCCATTGGTCGTGTATTTATTAACGTTTATGCTTGGTACTGGCCACTCTGTTTACACAATTATGCCAATCATCGGCGATGTTGCATTGAAAAACAAAATCCGTCCAGAGCGTCCCAATGGCAGCGTCTTCCGTAGCGTCTCAATTAGCCATCACATCTAGCCCACTTTCTGCAGCTGTTGTCTTCTATCTAGGGTAAAAATTACTGCAATGCCTGGTTTTGAGCATATTAGTTTGTTAGATATTATTTGTGTGACGGTTCCTGCAACCTTTAGCGGGTACGATAGCGCTTTCTTTATATAGTATGCGTCGTGGTAAAGAGTTAGAACAAGATCCTGAATATCAACGTCGTTTGCAAGATCCCGTATGGCGTGAACGTATTTTAAATACCACAAGTACAACATTGAATGAAGCCCTTCCACAAGGTGCTAAAAATCAGTTTATTTGTTCTTATTAGCATTGGTGGTGATTGTTGCGATTGCGATGATTCCTGAAATTCGTACTATCGGTAGCGGAAAAGCGATTTCCATGTCGCTAATCATCCAAATGATGATGCTTTGCTTTGGTGGCGTGATTTTACTCGCAACGAAAAACGAATCCTCAAATCGTGCCAAATGGCGTGAGTATTTAAGTCTGGTATGGTGGCAGCTATTGCGATTTATGGTATTGCTTGGATGAGCGATACTTACTTCCAATATGCAATGCCAGAATTTAAAGCCGCGATTACTGATATGGTTCAAACTTATCCTTGGACATTCGCATTGGCATTATTTGCAGTTTCTGTCGTGATTAATAGCCAAGCAGCAACAGCCGTAATGTTATTACCTGTTGGTATTGGTTTAGGTATTCCAGCACCAATCTTGGTTGGTTTAATGCCAGCAACTTATGCCTATTTCTTTATTCCAAATTATCCATCAGACATTGCAACAGTAAACTTTTGACGTAACAGGTACAACAAAAATTGGTAAATATTATTTTAACCACAGTTTCATGGTGCCAGGTTTAATTGGGGTTGTTGTTGCTTGCTTGGTCGGTGTTTCTGTGGCGGAATTAGTGATTCGCTAATTTACACACAAACTAAATCCTTTTTAATATAAAAGCACCTTTAAATGGTGCTTTTATTTTATGACAACCTACATCGCCTACGGCAATATAAATCAACCTTTTTCTTTGGAATCCTTACCCGATGAACTGATTCCAGAAAAATCTATATCAAATTGAAATGAATAGCTCGCGTGTTTTTCAGCGTCATCAGTGCCGCAGGCTTGCTCACTTATTACTTTTCCAACTTTTAAAAATATCAGGAAAATCCACCGCACTTTTATCTCAAATTCAACGTACCGAAAGTGGCAGACCCTATTTTTCTTGATGAGCGAATAGATTTTTAATATTAGCCATTCAGGTGATTGGGTGGCAGTATATTAGATATTAGAAATGAAGAAAAAGTGCGGTGGGAATTGATATTGAATTTCCTAAAATAAGAAATTTTACTGCGTTGATGGAACATATTGCACCAAAAGAAGAAATTGATTGGTTTCATTATCAGCAGGATTCTTTGAAGGCTTTTTATCGTTGTTGGTGTTTACGAGAGGCTGTATTGAAATCTCAAGGATTTGGGATCGTAAAATTATCCAATGTTCGTCATTTTCCTGAACAACAAAAAAATTTTTTTCAGATTATTGTCCGCAGGGGCTGTTGTGGTTTACTGATGAACTCCCTGTTTATTTAGCCGCTTTTGTCAATCATCAAGAAAAAAATTACCGCACTTTTATGAGTGGAGTGGGGAACGATTGCAACTTAAAAATACTACAAGAATTCAGCTTTTTATTGTGTGAACTAGAGGGACTATTGAGCCATCCTTTACAAAAATAATCACTAAAATTATACTTAAATATAGTTGCAATAATGTGGTTTAGCCTATGAAAATATTTTTCTTTCTTATCTTTCCTTATATTAGTCAGTATTTCAACTCACCTACATGCAGAACCCAATCATCAGCCAACCTTGGTTGAAAAACAAATTTCATTACGTCAGCAGCAACAACAAGTTGAGCTAGATTTAGCCATTCAATCTCAACAAGTGAAAGTGCCCTCTGTTCTCCTTGAATCTGAACGTTTACAATCTCTAGGCTTTTTCGCAGAATGAAGCGCAATGTTTTTCCTATCAATCAATTGGTGCTGACCGATTACCAAGCTGAAGAAAATTCATCATCCTCTTCCCTTAAATTAATCCAACCAAGCCAATTTTCTTGGGCATTAAAGTCTGTTTATACTGAGCGTGATTTTGCGCTGCCTGCTTGTATTGGCTCGGAGGGGATTAATGTATTACTTCGTCGTATTCAAAATCGTTTAATTGATTTGGGTTATGTCACTACACGCGTGGTGGTGGAGCCGCAGGATTTGCGTTCAGGCATGCTTTGTACTCACCGTGATTCCAGGTAAAGTAGGCCGTATTCAATTACAAGACCAAAGTGCGATTCCGTTTGCCACCCGTGGCACCTTATGGTTTGCTATGCCCCTGGCGCAGGGGATATATTAAATATTCGCAACATTGAACAAGGTTTAGAAAAACTTAAAACGTGTACCGAGTGCTGATGCGAATATGGAGCTTATGCCAACGGATACAGTAGGTGAAAACAGACGTGGTGATTGCTTATAAGCAAAGCTTACCTTTTCATTTAACCTTAGGGTTAGATGATTCAGGTAGTAAAAGCTACGGGTCGTTTACAAGGTTCAGCCACGTTTTCTTGGGATAATGTGCTAACACTTAACGATATGTTCTATATCAGCGGTACGCGCAGCTTTAAGCGTCATAGTGATGATGCAGAAGGAGATTATGGCAGTAAAAATATTAGTCTCTACTATTCTATTCCTTGGAAGAACTATCTCTTAACTCTTTCCGGTTCAAAATATTCTTATCACCAAACGGTAGCGGGCGCGTTTGAGTCTTACACCTATTCAGGTGAAAGCCAACAAATGAAAGCGAATTTAAGTCGCTTATTATCTCGTGGAAGTCTTCATAAAACCTATGTGAATGCGGCGTTATGGACGAAAAAATCCCATAACTACATCAATGACACCGAAATTGAAGTGCAACGTCGTCGAACTGCTGGTTGGGAAGTGGGACTTAATCACACCCAATACATTGGTGAAACAGTGTTGCAACTGTTTGCGAACTATAAACGTGGTACGGGTGGGAATAAAGCCTTACCTGCTCCGGAAGAAGAGTTTAGTGAAGGGACTTCCCGTATGCAGATTTTTACTGCAGGCGTTGATTTTACCTATCCTTTAACTATCGGCAATCAACCTTTCCGCTTTAACACCAGCTGGAATGGGCAATGGAACGGTACACCTTTAACACAACAAGATAAATTTAGTATTGGTGGTCGTTATACCGTACGCGGATTTGATGGCGAGTTATCGCTTTCCGGTGAAAAAGGGTTGGTTATGGCGAAATGAGCTAGGTTGGAATATCGCCAATAAAGGGACATGAGCTTTTATTTAGGGATTGACCGAGGTAAAAGTGCACTCCAGCCAAGAAGAGCTTCAAATTGGTGATAGCTTAATGGGGGCGCAATTGGACTTCGTGGCAAACTATGGGGCATCAACTATGATTATTTTGTGGGTGTTCCAATTAAAAACCGGAAGGATTTAGAACCAGTCATGTGACAACCGGATTTAATGTGAGCTACCGTTTTTAATGCTCACGCTTTTAGATGAATAAATTGATTAAAACCAAATAGAATTTAAAAACTTTAAAGGAAATTAAAAAATGAATAAACGTCATTATAAAGTGATTTTTAGCCGTGTATTAAACCAGCTTGTGGTGGTCTCAGAGTTGGCAAAAATCTCAAGGTAAAGCGCAAAGTGAAAATGTGAGCTCAGAACAAGAAAAACAGGATTATTTTTCAACCGCACTTTCACTTAATCCTATTCATTTTTAGCTAATGTTGGCATTAGGCTTTGTCTTCTTATCACCTTCTGTTTATGCAGAAGATATGGCGATTCGTGCTGATAAATCTGCACCGGGTAATCAACAACCCACCGTACTTCAAACAGCGAATGGTTTACCGCAAGTGAATATTCAAACACCAAGTGCAGGTGGGGTATCACGTAACCAATATTCGCAATTTGATGTAGCAGAGAAAGGCGCCATATTAAACAATGCTCGTAAAGCAGTACAAACGCAAATTGCGGGCTGGGTGCAAGGTAACCGAATCTTGCTCGTGGTGAGGCAAAAGTCATTCTTAATGAGGTAAATTCAGCCAACCCAAGCCGTTTAAAAGGTTATGTAGAAGTGGCGGGTAAAAAGCAGATGTGGTGATTGCTAACCCAAGCGGTATTCAGTGTGATGGCTGTGGTGTGATTAATGCGGGGCGAACAACCCTGACAACTGGTAAAGCAGAAGTAGAAAATGGCGAGTTGAAAGGCTATCGCGTAAAAAGGCAGTAAGGTGACGGTTGGCCCCAAAAGGGATGGATAACAGCCAATCTGATTACACTGATATTATCGCGGAGAAAGCTGAAATCAATGGTGGCGTTTGGTCGAAGAAAAGGCATTAAAGTCAGCACGGGTAAAAACAACGTTGACCGCACCAATGATTCAGTGGTTTACGTGGGAGATAAAAACACCGACAACACTGACCGCACTTCTGATACCGAAAAGTGAAAACCAAAGCTACAGTGTGGATGTGAGCCAATTGGGCGGGATGTATGCGGAGAAAAATCCATTTAGTGGATAACGGTCAAGGCCTTGGTGTACGTAATGCGGGGCATATTGGTGCATCAGCGGGTGAGGTGAAAATTGATAGTCAAGGGCGTATTGTTAATGAAGGGAGATTAGCGGTAAACAAGATGTCCAAATCAAAACCAAGTCTGATGTGATTCAAAAAGGTAAAGTTGAAACAGCACGAGGTGATGTTCTAGTTAATGCTAAAAATCAGATTAATCAGGTAGGCGCGACTATTTCAGGTGGGCATATTCGTTATCAAGCGGATTCAGTCGAAGCGGGCAAATCTTCGGTATTGGCTGCCGGTATCGAGGAAAATGGTAAAGTCCGCGAGATAGATGAGGTTAGTGAGACTAAAAAAACCTTGAAATAAAAAAACAGCAAAAAAACAACTGTGGCGAAAGGGAAAAAAATATTGCCTCTGGTAAGGTCAATGTTCAAGCTCAAACAGTCGATGTTAGCGAGAGTCAGACAAGTGGCCAAGATGTTCATATTGTGGCTCATCAAGGTGAAAATGAATGCAAATCAAGCGACGCTCATTGCAAAAAAATGAAATCAATTTACATACCCCTTCTCAACTTTTTAACACAGCACGCTAATTTAAAAAGCGGATTGGATTAATGCAACCGCGAAAAGAGTAGAAAACCAACAGGGTCGATGGGCAAGCCAAAGGTGCGCGTGACTTCTCATTAAACCTAGAACAAGGGTTAAATAATGAAAAAGGCTTAATACTTTCAGGTGGAAATATGAGTCTTACCCAGCAAAATCAATTCTTAAATAATCGAGAAGGACGGTTGCTAAGTGGTAAAGATTTAACTTTAACCGCATTATCCGTGGATAACCAAGCCGGAATGATTGTTGCTGACGGTTCTTCAACATTAAATATTGCAAGGGACATTAATAACCAAAAAGTCGGCAATACAGGTTCACTTATTCAAGCACAGGGTGATTTAACGGTTAATACCACTAATCTAAATAACCAAAATACTAAAGGGAATGCACAATCAGTACCAACACAGGGTATTCTTGCGGGTAAGGTTGAGGTGAATGCTCATCAATTGGACAATAAACAAGGTGGGATTTATTCGGTTTCTTCTCAGGTATTGAATGTTGTTAATCAATTAGACAATAACCAAGGTGAATTATTCTCTACAGGGGATATTCGTATTCAGGGTAAAGGGGCTTCCATAAAAATAGCCAAGGTTCAATTCAGGCTGCAGAAAAAAACTGAATATTCAGGTTAATGCACTTTCTGGTGATGGCGATATTGAGGCTAACCATGCAAATATCCAACTTGTTCAAGATTTTTGATAGTCAACGCGATTTAGTTGGCCGTTCTTCATTAAGTTTAACTACTCAAGGACATTTGATTAATCGAGCAGGGTTACTTTCTGAAGGCCATACCCAAATCAATGCGAAGAACATTGAAAATACAAAGACAGCTGAAATTCAAGGAAAACAAACTGCACTTACAAGTGAGCAGAATATAACCAATCGAGGGTTGGTTAAAGGGACAGTAGAAAAATGTTATCAAGACTGGTGATACATTAACTAATATTGGTACTGGTCGTATTTATGGTGGTCATGTTGCTTTACAGGCTGGTCAAAAAATAGTGAATACAGATGAATTACAATCTGATGGAACGATTAAATCAGCGGTTGTTGCGGCAAAAGAACGTCTAGACGTTGCAGCGCCTTTCGTTGAGAACAGTAAAAACGGTCTTTACTCAAAATTGGGCGTTTAATGGTATTGGCGGCACCTTATCCTCTGAAGGGAAAGTGGTATTTGGTCGCACTTTAGATGAAAACAATCAATCAAAAAGATTTAGGCGATAAATTATTAAATAGCGGTAGTTTGATTGAAGGACGTGGTGTTGTCCTTGGTATGCATCAAACTTTAAACAAAAATGCCCGTATTGATACAAGGCTAGAAGAAGTCAAACGTGAAGAAGTAAAGGAACATTATCTGCTTGAAGATGGGAGCGCTGAACGTATTAATTTCGATCAACTTCGTTGGGCATCCTTTAGTCGAGCAGGTAAAGTGGTTTATAAAAATCAAAATAAGGTAACGCGACCTACTAATGGCAAAATTGAAGGTCATATTCTACCAATGCCAAATGAGGAGGTATGTGCTAACGAGCAAACTCGTTCAGGTTGTGTTGTTGTACCTCAAGCGCTTTATTTAAATAATGATCCTATATGGGCGGCATTTAATATTACTCCTCCACCTACCTCTCCAACATTACCCGATCTGAGTGGCTTGGATGAAACGTTAAAGCAAGCGCCAGAGGAGCCTAAACAGCCTAAACGAACATGGCGTAATCGTCATGATTATGATCGCCTCATGAAAGAATATGAATTGAAAATGGGAGAGTACCGGAAAGCTGTTGCTGATTATGAAGCTAAGTTAGTTGAGTTTTCTGCTCAAATGAAACCTTATTTTGAATGGGCAAAAGGTAAATGAAAAAGCATTTGAACAGTTAGATGCTGCTATTCTTGAACACAATAAAAAGCTCTTGGGCAAAAGAATTTTTATCGCTTTTGGGATATTTATGTGCAAGAACGTATAACCAGCGAAACAAAAAGTAAAAGAAACGCATCCAGGTAAGATTTTTAAGTCAAGGCGATGTTGAATTTAATGGTCATGTAGAAAATAACCGCAGCCAAATAATGGCCGCTGGAAAGATCTATAATCCGAATAATCCTTCTGAAGAAGTCAACAATGTACCCGAAATGGGGATTACTCGAGTTGTTGATAATGGAAATCAAGAGTGGACTTACTCGTTGGCGAGGCGGATTTAGACGATATCATCAGCGGGAGTGGGCTGGCCGTCATGACTACCAAAAAAATCACTGATACACCATTGGATTTAAAAACAAGTTCGTACGGAAGCCTATACGACAGTGACGCCTGAAGGTGAAAAAGCCAATCTTTCGATGGAAACGCTCGCACTTGCCAACAATATTCATGTTGCCAATGGCGTGAATCAATCGAATGCCAAAAGCTGGGCAGCGTGAAATTCGTACGATTGGTGCGGATGTTTCTTTTGCCAACCTCAAGCCTTTATCACACCAATCCAGAGGCCACTAATCGCCCATTAATTGAAAACGGATCCACAGTTTACCGATCGTAAACAATGGCTCAGTGGTGACTATATGTTTAAAGCACTTCGCAGTGATCCACAAAATATCTTGAGACGCTTAGGTGATGGCTATTACGAGCAACGTTTAGTGCGAGATCAAGTTAATCAGTTGACGGGACGTATGTTCTTAACGGGTTATCAAGATTTAGAGGCTCAATATAAAGGGTTAATGGATAATGGTATTACCTTTTGCGAAACGCTTCAACTTAACCCCAGGTGTGGCTTTAAGCCCAGCGCAGGTTGCACAACTTACGTCAGATATAGTCTGGTTTGAGGAAAAAGAGGTAACGCTACCAAGCGGAAAACAAGTCAAAGTAATGGCGCCTCGCGTCTATGCGATGGCACAGAAAGGTGACTTAAATGGCGAAGGCACGTTGATTTCAGCGGATGTGATTGATTTGCGGAGTAACCGCTTAACCAATAGCGGCACCATTGCGGGGCGTAAAGCTTACGTTATTAAATACCGAAAGCTTATTTAACGCAGGCACCATTACGGGTGATAAAGTAGGCATCAACACCACGAATAACTTCGATAATATCGGCGGTAAAGTGGAAGCCGAGCGCGCCCTCTTGGTAGATGTGGGCGGTGACTTAAATCACGAAAGTACCACGATGACAACAAAGGTGGACTTATCTCATTTCCAACGGAGTGAAACGACATTGGCTCGTAAAGCGCTTTTCTATGTGAAAGGAGAAGATGGCCAGTTACAACTCTCATCAAATAATCTGAACGCTAAAGGGGCAGATATTATTAACGATGGCAATGGCAGTACGCTTGTTCAAAGCAAAAATAACATGAATCTGACCGCACTTTCAGTGGGCTTTGATGAAAAAGATGGGCGCAGGCAATCATTACCGTCATGAGAAAGTTGAGCAAGCCATCAGCAGCCAAATCAAGGGCAAGGGGGATGTGACGCTTACGGCAAAAAAATCTCCGAGCCGAAGGGGCACAGTTGGATAGCGAAGCGAAGTTAATGGCTATTGCTGAAAACGACCTTGTGTTAAATGGTGCAAAAGAAAGCCGTGATTTTGAAGAGTTTCATAAAACGAAAAGTGGCAGCCTTGCTAGAACGACCAAAACCAGTCTTGACCAACAACATTCCGTTACTCAAGTCGGCACACAGGTGAGTGGTAAAGAGGTGGTGCTTTTAGCAGGTCATGATGTGAAGGCGAAAGGCATTCAGGCTATTGCGGAGGATAATCTGCATATTCAGGCTGGGCATGATGTCGATATTGCAGCAGATACCAATCATTTTAAAAAAATAAGCACGTGGAAACCAAGAAAACCAGAGGTGTGTTCACAGACGGCGGTATTGGTCTTACCTTTGGCTCCAAATCAGAAAAACACGATTATGAGACAGAAGGTTGGACACAGTCTGATGCACGTAGCACGCTAGGTTCAATGAATGGCAATATCAGGGTGAGTGCGGGTAATCATACAAATGTTCTTGGAACGAATATGATAACACCACGCACAAATCAGATTGATATTGAGGGTGCAAGTGTTAAGGTCGAAGCGGGAAAAAGATATTATTGAACGTAAAGAGGGCATGAGTATAAACAATCTGGCGTGACGATTGCCTTGAGTACACCGGTGACCGATATGGCACAAGCGGCTTATAACAGTGTGAATCGCAGCCAACAAGTCACCAATGGAAAAACTCAAGGCACTTTATGCAGTGAAAGCCGCGGAAGAAGCGACAATGGCGGCTCAAAATGTGGGTAAGGTGGCAGAAACCTTAGATGCCTTAAGAGCTGGTAATATGCAGAATACGGGGACGACATCCAGCCCAAGTATGAAGGTTAGTATTGGTTATGGCAGCCAAAAACAAACGCAAAGTAGCGAAAGCCAGAGTATTAGTCATCAAAAAAATCAACGGTGAATACCGGTACGCTTAATGTAAAAGCCCGTGATGAAAAACTCACCTTTTGAAGGCGTGGATGCGAATGCGAAATTGATGACATTATCAGGCAAAAAGGGATTGAGATAAAAGGTGTAAAAGACGAGGAGCACCAACATACCAAAAATAAATCTGCAGGGGGCAGTGTAGGCGTTTTTGTTGGAACCAATGGTAATAGTTATGGAATTGGGATTGAGGGTTCGGGGAATGTGGCGAGGGCAAGTCGAATTCGGATAGCGAACGTTGGCAAAACAGTCACTTGCAAGCGGATAAGCTCATCACAAATAGCGAAGCAGGAAACCTCAGCCTTGATGCAGCGAATCTCAACGCGAAACGTTGGGAAGCGGATATTCAAAATCTGACGATAACGAGCCGTCAAGATACAGAGAAATACGAATCCAAACAAACGAGTGCGAGTGCAAGTGGCTCGGTAGCGTATGGTTCAGGTGGCGGGAGCTCGGTCAGTGCCTCCTATAACAAAGCGAAAGTGGATTATGCGCAAGTCAATGAACAAGCGGGTATTCGTGTAGGTGAGGATGGTATGGATGCTAACATCCACAACCATACCCAACTGAATGGTGCCATTATTGAAAGTGACGCTGAGGCAAGTAAAAACCACTTCAAAACAAAAATCAATTACTGCAACAGATATTGAAAATAAAAAGCGAGATTAAAACCGAAAGTGCGAGCATGGGGGCAGGCACGGGAGGCATTAACCCGATGCAAGCGATAAGCAGTGCCTTGAGCTTATTGGGCAACACCAATGAAAGCGCGCGCAGCACCACCCAATCAGCTATCAGCGACAATATTCAGATAGAGACCGAAACACCGGAAAAACTGACCGCACTTTCACGTGACACCAAAAATGCGAATCAACGTGTTGAAAAACAAGATTTACAAAAAATGCAAGAACGCCAAGAAATGGCTAAGGTGATAGGCGACATCAGCAACAACGCGATAAGCATTGCCACGTATAATGAGCGTGAGAAAATTAACAAGCTGGGGCTTGAGAAGTTTAAGCTGGAAGAGCAAGAAAAAGCCTTGAAGGGACAAGCGGGTAATGAACAACAGCTTGCCGCCATTAAGCAACAGCTAACAAATGTTCAAGCCGACATCACGAAAACGCAAGGTGAAATCGACCGCACTTATGGCATTGGTAGTGAAAAAGGGATGGCGATTCGAGCGGTGACAGCGGCATTACAAGCAGCGGCACAAAACGATACCGCAGGCAGTCTTGTTGCTCTTGCTTCACCTTATCTCAATAAAACTATCCACGAGATGACGGCAGGCGACACCGCAAAAGACAAAAGCGACTAACCTTATGGCACATGCGCTGCTTTCTGCAGTGGAGTTTCAAGTGACAGGCAAAGACCCGTTAACAGGTGCAGTGGCTGGGGTGACAGGAGAAGTGACTGCACAAATCCTCACGCAGGCAATCTATAATAAAATGCCAAATCAACTTACGGCAAATGAGAAGGAAAACATTAGCACGTTAAGTCAGTTGGCGGGCGGATTGGCTGCAGCATTGACGGCGAAAAGCGAATGGCACCACAGCGGAGCAAGGTAGTAGTTTCCTTGCTGCGACTTCTGGGCGAGAGACGGCTAAAAGGGCGGTGGAGAATAATCTTCTTTCTAAAAATGAAGATGAAGAACTTTTCAAGATTTCAGAAAAAGTTTGAAAAGAAAAAGAGCTAAAACAGAAAGAAAAATAGAGGCGGAGAATTATTGAAAAAAAGATTCTTACATTAATTTTTAATTCGCCTAAACCAAAAAGATCCTAGCCAATTAACGGAGGGGCAAAAAGAATTATTTAGCGGTTGAGTTACATAAAATAGCAAAATCATGGAATGTTCCTGTATCTGATTTATATAACTGGGATTTTACTAAAGAAATCAAAAAGAAATGACTCTGCGTTAACAAAATATCTATCAGATGAAATTAAATTTTTGGGATAGTTATGTCGGTAAACAAGCACAATCTTTTTGCGATAGGTGCGTTAGCTGCGGGAGGCAGCGTTGCTGCTGTTAGAGTTATTCCTAAGGCTGTTGGATATTTACAAGAGACAGCTGTACTTTCAGCTAGAGCCCCAGTTGCTGCAGAAATGTTAGTGACGGGAGGATATAAAGCTGGGGAGATATCCTATAAAGCTCACAGTGGCCAATATAAAACTGAAGATGAACTTAAAAAGCGCCATTTATGATGGTACGAAAAGATGTAATTAAGGTTCCTCTTCTTTCAAAAATTAAAACCTGGAGCGCAAGCTCTTAACAGTTTTGCTTTTTGATTTAATGTATGAGGTTAATAAACCAGGAGCTACAGATAGACAAATTAAAACGGAGATGGTTGGTAGTTCAGCTGGTTCTCTTGTATCACTAGGCTTAGATACTGCTTTATCTAGAATTCCTAATATCAATCCAGCGGTTAAAAATATTTTCAAATGTGGTCATTGGAGGATACTCTTCTGATAAACTCAAGTCTTTATATCAAGATAATTTAAATAAGAATGAGGAGAAGAAATGAAGATAATCTTTAAATTACTTATTGCTTTTTTTAGTTATTTATTTGGGGATATCTATAGCGATTATAGTTGGAGGGGTGGTTTTTAGGGTAAATAATATAAACTATAAATTTATTTTTTTGAAGATTCTTTTTAAACCTTCTTTATTTATATTTGTAGTGATACTATTTTTTTCAGTTACTTAATTGCACCTAAAAAAATAATTGAGAAATACAAGAGTATAAAGTGCTGTTAAGAGTTGAAGTATCTTAAACTGCACTTTTTTTATAAATCAGGAGAAAAAGTAATGAAATTTATTATTGGTGTTGTTATAAGCATTCTTATTTTTCTTTGTTTTTGTTTTATTTTATGGCTATTTCTTATGTAAAATTTGATGCGGGAGTAAAATATAAATTATATTTCTTACTTCTGTAAAGAAAAAAATAAGAAATAATCTTGGTTATCAAACGTAAATGTGTGGTTAATTCTCAATCAACGTTTGTTTAGTGGTGAAAATATCGAAGTTATTCTCCGTGATTAACATTCAAGTCAAAAAGAAACGAGCTAAATTATTTGCTGATTGTGATTCAGTATGCCGATAAGTGGTGTCAAATTTATTAATGGGTGCAAATGATTTTTTTCAGAAGAGCAGGCTTAAAAGCAGAAACATTAGCTTCTGGAATGTCTAGTGTAGTTGGTCTAGGATCTGAACATTTACACTTAAATGGTGCACCTAAAATATTTTTTTAATGTGGTGTTGGGCTCAGTGATTGGAGATAAAAGTTAAAGAAAGTTATTCTAAATCAATTGAGCAGGAGGTAAGGAAAACAAATGATGATCCTAAAAAAATATTAAAATTTTTTTATATTTGTTGCATTACTATGTTTCTTTGCTATGGTGATCGCTGAATTAGATGCGGGACGGAAGAATTTACAGTATGCAATCCTGATAAAAGAGGCTTTTAATTATGTCTCTAAAATATCAGGTGGTTGTTTTACCAATATTTTTCTCTTTTTTTAAACGAGATTAGAAGGAATAGAACTCTCTGCAGTTTTTTTGTTTGAGATTCACATAGCAATGTAAAAAGTGCAGTCAATTTTCAAAGAGTTTTTAAAACTTCTCAAAATTGACCGCACTTTTTGTATTTTTCAGGGCTGTTTATCTTTAAGCTAATCTTATAATTTCATATTCAATTTAGCGTAGTAACCTTACCAAGCGGAAAACAAGTTAAAGTGATGGCGCCTCGCGTCTATGCGATGGCTCAGAAAGGTGACTTAAATGGCGAAGGTGCGTTGATTTCAGCGGATGTGATTGATTTGCGGAGTAACCGTTTAACCAATAGTGGCACCATTGCAGGCCGTAAGCTCACGTTATTAAATACCGAAAAGCTTATTCAACGCAGGCACCATTACAGGTGATAAAGTAGGCATCAACACCACGAATAACTTCGATAATATCGGCGGTAAAGTGGAAGCTGAGCGAGCCCTCTTGGTGGATGTGGGCGGTGATTTAAATCACGAAAAGTACCACGATGACGACAAATGTGGACTTATCTCATTTCCAACGGAGTGAAACGACATTGGCTCGTAAAGCGCTTTTTCTATGTGAAAGGAGAAGATGGCCAGTTACAACTCTCATCAAATAATCTGAACGCTAAAGGGGCAGATATTATTAACGATGGCAATGGCAGTACGCTTGTTCAAAGCAAAAAAATAACATGAATCTGACCGCACTTTCAGTGGGCTTTTGATGAAAAAGATGGGCGCAGGCAATCATTACCGTCATGAGAAAGTTGAGCAAGCCATCAGCAGCCAAATCAAGGGCAAGGGGGATGTGACGCTTACGGCAAAAATCTCCGAGCCGAAGGGGCACAGTTGGATAGCGAAGCGAAGTTAATAGCTATTGCTGAAAAACGACCTTGTGTTAAATGGTGCAAAAAGAAAGCCGTGATTTTGAAGAGTTTCATAAAACGAAAAGTGGCAGCCTTGCTAGAACGACCAAAAACCAGTCTTGACCAACAACATTCCGTTACTCAAGTCGGCACACAGGTGAGTGGTAAAGAGGTGGTGCTTTTAGCAGGTCATGATGTGAAGGCGAAAGGCATTCAGGCTATTGCGGAGGATAATCTGCATATTCAGGCTGGGCATGATGTCGATATTGCAGCAGATACCAATCATTTTAAAAATAAGCACGTGGAAACCAAGAAAAACCAGAGGTGTGTTCACAGACGGCGGTATTGGTCTTACCTTTGGCTCCAAATCAGAAAAACACGATTATGAAACAGAAGGTTGGACACAGTCTGATGCACGTAGCACGCTAGGGTTCAATGAATGGCAATATCAGGGTGAGTGCGGGTAATCATACAAATGTTCTTGGAACGGATATGATAACACCACGCACAAATCAGATTGATATTGAGGGTGCAAGTGTTAAGGTCGAAGCCGGAAAAGATATTATTGAACGTAAAGAGGGGCATGAGTATAAACAATCTGGCGTGACGATTGCCTTGAGTACACCGGTGACCGATATGGCACAAGCGGCTTATAACAGTGTGAATCGCAGCCAACAAGTCACCAATGGAAAACTCAAGGCACTTTATGCAGTGAAAGCCGCGGAAGAAGCGACAATGGCGGCTCAAAATGTGGGTAAGGTGGCAGAAACCTTAGATGCCTTAAGAGCTGGTAATATGCAGAATACGGGGACGACATCAGCCCAAGTATGAAGGTTAGTATTGGTTATGGCAGCCAAAAAAACAAACGCAAAGTAGCGAAAGCCAGAGTATTAGTCATCAAAAATCAACGGTGAATACCGGTACGCTTAATGTAAAAGCCCGTGATGAAAAAAACTCACCTTTGAAGGCGTGGATGCGAATGCGAAATTGATGGCATTATCAGGTAAAAAAGGGATTGAGATAAAAAGGTGTAAAAAGACGAAGAGCACCAACATACCAAAAATAAATCAGTAGGGGGCAGTGTAGGCGTTTTTGTTGGAACCAATGGTAATGAGTTATGGTGTAGGTATTGAGGGTTCGGTGAATGTAGCGAAGGGCAAATCTAACTCGGATAGCGAACGTTGGCAAAACAGTCACTTGCAAGCGGATAAGCTCATTACCAATAGCGAAGCAGGAAACCTCAGCCTTGATGCAGCGAATCTCAACGCGAAACGTTGGGAAGCGGATATTCAAAACCTGACGATAACGAGCCGTCAAGATACAGAGAAATACGAATCCAAACAAACGAGTGCGAGTACAAGTGGTTCGGTGGCACAGGGGGCAGGAGGTGGCGCTTCGGTCAGTGCCTCCTATAACAAAGCGAAAGTGGATTATGCGCAAGTCAATGAACAAGCCGGGATTAGTGTCGGAGAGGATGGTATGGATGCCCATATCCACAATCATACCCAACTGAATGGTGCGATTATCGAAAGCGATGCTGAGGCAAGTAAAAACCGCTTCAAAAACAAAATCACTCACGCATACCGATATTGAAAATAAAAGCGAGATTAAAACCGAAAGTGCGAGCATGGGGGCAGGCACGGGAGGCATTAACCCGATGCAAGCGATAAGCAGTGCCTTGAGCTTATTGGGCAACACCAATGAAAGCGCGCGCAGCACCACCCAATCAGCTATCAGCGACAACATTCAGATAGACACCGAAACACCGGAAAAACTGACCGCACTTTCACGAGATACCCAAAATGCGAATCAACGTGTTGAAAAGCAAGATTTACAAAAAAAGTGCAAGAGCGCCAAGAAATGGCGAAAGTGATAGGCGACATCACGAACAACGCGATAAGTATCGCCACGTATAATGAGCGTGAGAAGATTAATAAACTGTCATTGGAAAAAAATTTAAAGCGGAAGAAAAAAATACGGCAAAGCGAGTAAGCAAGCGCAAGAAATCGGAAAACAAATTACTGCGATTCAAAAATGACATAGACGGCACTTACGGTATTGGAAGTAAGACTGGCATGGCGATTCGAGCAGTGACGGCGGCATTACAAGCAGCGGCACAAAATGATACCGCAGGCAGTCTTGTTGCCCTAGCTTCACCTTATCTCAACAAAAACCATCCACGAGATGACGGCAGGCGACACGGCAAAAGACAAAGCTGACGAATCTTATGGCGCATGCTCTGCTTTCTGCAGTGGAGTTCCAGGTGACAGGCAAAGACCCGTTAACAGGGTGCAATTGCTGGGGTAACAGGTGAAGCAACGGCTGAAATCATCGCGAGAGCTTATGGGAAACCGGTCAGTGAATTAACGGCAAATGAGAAAAGAAAACATTAGCACGTTAAGTCAACTGGCGGGCGGATTAGCTGCAGCATTGACAGCGAAAGCAAATGGCACCACAGCGGAACAAGGGGGTAGTTTCCTTGCCGCAAGTTCTGGAGCTGAGACGGCTAAAAAGGGCGGTGGAGAATAATGCGCTTGCTCAAGGCGATATTTATAGTGCTTATCAACGTTTGTTGAATGGTGAAGATATTGAAGTTGTTCTACGTGATTTAGAGCATTCAAGCCAAAAAGAAACGAGCTATGCTTGCAGATTGTGATGCAGCATGCCGACAAGTGGTGTCAAGTTTATTAATGGCTGCAAATGATTTTTTTCAGAAGAGCAGGCTATTGCGATAGGTAGTATCTTATCGAAAATTCCGCCTGAGCAACGTTCACGCGTTGATATGCTTGTTCAATCGGAAAAATAGTAAAAACGCTTGAGGGCTATAGAAAACAGTAAGAGTGATGTGGAAAAAGCATATTGCTTTGGCTGTTAAGGTGATGAGATTTTTTTCCAAGCAGAGAATGCCGTGTCCGGAGGAAAAACCAAGCAAGCCTAAGATTGCAATGTCTTCGTATGGATACAAAGGAAATAATCTTATAGGTAACTCCTATGGAAAAATTAGGAACAGTAATAGATAAACCTGATATTAATATTGCTGGTTTACGTAAGCACTATGTGGACAGGAAAATACAAAGAGAAGTTAAGACTGATGATGTGTTTTCTACATTGGACAATCCTTCTGTTGTATTAAGGCAAAAGTAATGGTGGGTATTTATTTTTTGTCAGAAAAGGCTGCTGTTGTGGTGAATTCTAAAGGGTGAGTTAGTTACGACTTATGGGCAAAATTATTTCGATAATAACATTCAATCAATTTTTAAGAGAGACAAAAATGGAAATAAAATGAAATAAGAACAATCTTTTTAAAATATTGGGATCCTATTCTAATAGGTGATAATGAATTGTTAATTGATGAATATGATAATTATGTTAATAGTATGTTTGATTACTTAAAGGAGATGATATTGATATTGATGATATTGTAGATTTATTAATTTTATTTGAAAATGAGATGGGAGTGAAACAGATCTATATACTAAGAGAAATGTTGCTAGTAAATTGATTAAATAGTAAAAGCATATGAATGGTAATTCTTAAATGTAATTTCTTTAAAGGAGGACACATCACACTCGGAAATGTAAAAAGTGGAAAATGTAGTTAAAGAATATGCAAATGGTGTTTATGATGGGAAAAATTTCCATTCCAAATCCTAAGGCTTTCAAAGACCCAAATGCGAAACCTTTCTTAGAAAAAGAAGGTAGAGAAAAAAATTAGTCTTAAGAGATCTTAACAATTCATTAAAAAGGTAAATAATGGTGAAAAGAATTAGATTTTTATAAATTCTCTACATGCTGAGGGATTGACACTACTAAAATTTTAAATGATTTTTGATGGTGATGAAATACCCGTTGTATTTCTATTAGGAAACTTAGGAAGAGAAATTTACAATTCAAAACTTTCTTTTGAATCCCAGAAAAAATTTTTTTGTTAATTGAAGATGCTATGAACTCAAAAAAATAAAGAGTTTTCCGAAGCTGTAGCTACAGGGCTATTGGAAGCTTATGCTAATGCGATGTGGAATAATGAGCAAACTATTTCTAGTTTAGAACTGATGGGTGAGCAGACAAGAGGGTATATTAAAAAGCTATTTGGAGCTTTAACCTATAGTGTTTTTTAAAAAGTGGTATCTAAAATATCTCCTCTCAAGCATCAGGAGACGCGCGCCATCGTTGGGATAATAGGGCTTGAGAAGTTTTAGCTGGAAGAGCAAGAAAAAGCGTTGAAGGGACAAGCGGGTAATGAACAACAGCTTGCCGCCATTAAGCAACAACTGACAAAATGTTCAAGCCGACATCACAAAAACGCAAGGTGAAATCGACCGCACTTACGGCATAGGGTAGTGAAAAAGGCATGGCGATTCGCGCCGTGACAGCGGCATTACAAGCGGCGGCACAAAATGATACCGCAGGCAGTCTTGTTGCTCTTGCTTCGCCTTATCTCAACAAAACCATCCACGAGATGACGGCAGGAGACACCGCAAAAAGACAAAGCGACTAACCTTATGGCACATGCCCCTGCTTTCTGCGGTGGAGTTTCAAGTGACAGGCAAAGACCCGTTAACAGGTGCAGTGGCTGGGGTGGCAGGAGAAGTGACTGCACAAATCCTTACGCAGGCAATCTATAATAAAACGCCAAATCAACTTACAGCAAATGAGAAGGAAAACATTAGCACGTTAAGTCAACTGGCAGGCGGATTGGCGTCGGCATTGACGGCGAAGGCAAATGGCACCACCACAGAGCAAGGGGGTAATTTCCTTGCTGCGACTTCTGGGACTGAGACGGCTAAAAGGGCGGTGGAGAATAATTACCTAAGTGTTGCAGATGTTGAGAATCTCATTCGAGAACTGAGCAAAAGCACAAAAAAGAAGGCCGTGATACTAAACCGATTTTAGAGAAATATAAAGGGATTAGTGAGGAAAACCGCCAGCAACTCATAGCGTGTAAGGGGAATGTGGCTTGTGAAACAGCACATTTACATGAAATGAACACCGGGGGTGAAGAGCTTGAGAGAAATTTGGGGTTCTTTAGTCGTATGACGGTGTATTATCCAAATGATTTAAATACAGCAAATCGTATTGCATTATCTAATTTAGTTGAAAGTGAGTATGCAGAAAGTTTTAGCAAGCTTTCGGATACCACAAAAATTTGGTTTGAATTTGATGGAGGCTGGTACAGCAATAGGTCTGGGGGCAGTAACAGGTTCTGCAAAAAGTTGGATTAAGCAATGTTAAGAGCTTAATTAATGGAAAAAAATAAAGCTTATCCGACATCAGGGATGGATGGGTATAAGCGTACTAATGTTGGGGATGAGGATTATCCTGAAGGTATTCATTTCAGTATGAATTTTGAAAAAAATCACTTAATCCAAGGGGAAGGTATTAATCAACGAAGAGGTGTTGCTGGAGGACACAATGAGAAAACTTCCTAAATACTCTTTCCCAGGAGGCGGTCGAATCGTTAAGGAGGAATCAACAAATGTTGATGGTATTACTCGTATTCATTATGAAATTCCAAGATTAGGAAGAGACGGAAAACCTGATGGGACTTACAAAGCAATATCTAGCCCTAAAAACGGTTTATGATCCTATCAAATTCTCAGATCATGAGATGCTTGAAATGGGGCAAAAGGCTGTAGCTAAAGGATATAGTGATTTACTTGAGAGAAATAGATTAGATCCAAAAAGCTTATCAAGATTCACAAAAATTAACGGTATACAATTTCACTACTATATAAAACACGGAAACTAAAGGAGTAACTAATGTTCACCCTAAATAACACTATCCCTAACTACATTCCTATAGAAGCTTTTCTATACACCTATTCTTAAAGAAGTTGTGCATGAAAATGATAAAATAGAGCTTACTATAAGTGGGTATATTGACAATGTATATTATGAGGGAGATTTTTTTAAAAGCTATCTATTCTGTTTTAGTAGAAAAAGATGGATTCTGTGAGGAGGGAGCTGCTTGCTATTATCCTGATATGAATAGTCCATTTTCCAGAAGATCACTTTGAAGGGGTAAGGTTTGAGATTGGAGGCCTATGTGATCCTAGATACCAGATTCATGTATCTGAAGAAATCTGTTTTTATGTATTTTTAAAAAGGCATGCAAATATTTTTTTAGAATTACATCCTGAAAAAAAGAATATGTGGAATTTATTTATGATATTTTAAACAATTGGGGAACCATCAAAGATGAAATAAAAGTCCAAACTTGTGTCTATTTAGATAGGTAAATTAATGAATTGTTATAAATTAATTTTACACCTAAATTAACAGTAATATATTAAAGTTTGGGTAAAGAGAAGCACCAAAAAGGATATAAAGAAGCTATGGGAGCTTCTGATGTTACAGAATATAATGAAACTTATAATGTAATTTAATATAAAATATATTTAAATAAAAACAGGAGAGGTTCAAAATGTTCACCCAAGATGATTTTTCTTATATACCAATCAGATCTAAATCATATAATTTTTATAAAGTAAATTTTTGATGAAGATAATCCTGAAAAGAACAGTAAAGCAATGTTTCTCTGTTTTTATATGATTATGGTGTTTTCTTATATGCGGTTTATTTAGTGCTAGTAGATAAGGATGGTTATGCACAAGATGGTTGTTATTGGTATTATCCAGATATGAATAGTCCCGATCCAAGAGAGCATTTTGAAGGAGTTTATTTTTCAAGATGGATTTGATGATCCTGATTGGATAGCCATTGTAACAGAACAAGAAAATCTAAAATCTAAAATATACAGAAAAAAAGCTTGTGAAAGATTTCTAGAAATACATCCGGATAACAAATATGAGAATTAATAACCTATATGCTAGATTTTTGCTAAAAAGAGATAAATGATCGAGTATTCCTAGTAAGATAAACAATATTAGAGGATTAGAGTACAAACCATTGAATAGTACCATGTTAATACCTGAATAAAACCATCCACGAGATGACGGCAGGTGACACCGCAAAAGACAAAGCTGCGAAACAATCTTTTGCGATAGGTGCGTTAGCTGCGGGAGGTAGCGTTGCTGCTGTTAGAGTTATTCCCTAAGGCTGTTGGATATTTACAAGAGACAGCTGTACTTTCAGCTAGAGCCCCAGTTGCTGCAGAAATGTTAGTGACGGGAGGATATAAAGCTGAGGGAGATATCCTATAAAGCTCACAGTGGCCAATATAAAACTGAAGATGAACTTAAAAGCGCCATTTATGATGGTACGAAAGATGTAATTAAGGTTCCTCTTCTTTCAAAATTAAAACCTGGAGCGCAAGCTCTTAACAGTTTTGCTTTTTTGATTTAATGTATGAGGTTAATAAACCAGGAGCCACAGATAGACAAATTAAAACGGAGATGCTTGGCAGTTCAGCTGGTTCTCTTTCATCACTAGTTGTAGATGGTGCTTTATCTGGAACTCCTAGTATCAATCCAGCGGTCAAAAATATTTTCAAATGTGATCATTGGAGGATACGCTTCTGATAAAAGTAAATCTTTATATCAAAATAGTTTAAATCAGCACGAGGAGAAGAAATGAAGATAATCTTTTAAATTAATTATTGCTTTTTTTAGCTATTTATTTGGGGATATCTATAGCGATTATAGTTACAGGCGTGGCATTAGGGAAAAATATATAAAATATAAATTTATTTTTTGAAGATTCTTTAAAAACCTTCTTTATTTATATTTGCAGTTATACTATTTTTTTCAGTTACTTAATTACACCTAAAAATAATTGAGAAATACAAGGGTATAAAAGTGCTGTTAAGAGTTGAAGTATCTTAAATAGCACTTTTTTATAAATCAGGAAAAAGTAATGAAATTTATTATTGGTGTTGTTATAAGTATTCTTATTTTTTTGCTTTGTTTTTATTTTTGTGGCTATTTCTTATGTAAAAATTTGATGCGGGAGTAAAATATATAAATTATATTCTTCTTGCAAAAAGAATCCATTATTTCTAGTATAAAACTCCATATTTTGGTAATACCTATTATATTTCTTACTTCTGTAAAGAAAAATAAGAAATAATCTTGGTTATCAAACATAAATGTGTGTTAATTCTCAATCAACGTTTGTTTAGTGGTGAAAATATCGAAGTTATTCTCCGTGATTAACATTCAAGTTAAAAAGAAATGAGCTAAATTACTTGCCGATTGTGATGCAGTATGCCGATAAGTGGTGTCAAATTTATTAATGGGGGCAAATGATTTTTCAGAAGAGCAGGCTTAAAAGCAGAAACATTAGCTTCTGGAATGTCTAGTGTAGTTGGTCTAGGATCTGAACATTTACACTTAAATGGTGCTCCTAAAATATTTTTTTAATGTGGTGTTGGTCTCAGTGATTGGAGATAAAGTTAAAGAAAGTTATTCTAAATCAATTGAGCAGGGAGGTAAGGAAAACAAATGATGATCCTAAAAATATTAAAATTTTTTTATATTTGTTGCATTACTATGTTTCTTTGCTATGGTGATCGCTGAATTAGATGCGGGACGGAAGAATTTACAATATGCAATCTTGATAAAAAGAGGCTTTAATTATGTCTCTAAAATATCAGGTAGTTGTTTTACCAATATATTTTCTCTTTTTAAACGAGATTAGAAGAAATATAACTCTCAAAGTTTTTTTGTTTGAGATTCACATAGCAATGCAAAAAGCGCGGTCAATTTTTCAAAGGGTTTTAAAAACCTCTCAAAACTGGACCGCACTTTTGTATTTTTCAGAGCTGTTTATCTTTTAAGCAAATCTTATAATTTCACATCCAACTTCGCGTAAGCACACCGATTTTCTACGGAAATATCACGAGAGAGCAAGACACCTAAGCTGTGATGAGAATTAACATCGCTTTTTCTGAAAAATGTACGTATTGCTATTAAAGGCAATCTTAATTTAAAAATCTGTTAAGGCAGTAACTGCTACGATAGCAAACAGTAAAAAGCTATCCAACGCTAACGGAAAAAAATCTCGCGCCTAAGGGGCATAACTTAAAAAGTGCGGTGAAATTAATGGTTATCTCCTCTTGCATTTTCATAGACGCGCCCCATTTATTTAGCTAAACTCTTAACAATTTTTGACAAAATGGAGAATGAAATGTCACAGAACGGTTCAGATCGCGATCCTTGGAGCAAACCAGGGCAAAAGCAACGACCAACAGCCGGGAAATTCATCCAATAATAATGGATGGAATAACAATCAAAAATCGTGGGAATCAAGAACAATCTCCGCCAGATATTGAGGAGATTTTTAATAACCTTCTCAGAAAATTAGGTGGGGAAATAAAAGAGCGGTCAAAAATAATGGTAGTTCTCAAAATAGTACGCCATTTAATTTTTGGAAAAAGTGGTGCCGCTTGCTGTTGCCATTGGTGCGATTATTTGGGGCGTAAGTGGTTTCTACACCATTAAAGAGGCTGAGCGTGGTGTGGTGCTTCGTTTTTGGTGAATTGCATTCTATTGTTCAACCTGGTTTGAACTGGAAACCAACATTTGTAGATAAAAGTATTGCCGGTGAATGTCGAGCAAGTTAAAGAACTTCGCACACAGGGTTCAATGCTGACTAAAGATGAAAATATGGTTCGTGTGGAAATGACCGTGCAATATCGTGTGCAAGATCCTGCTAAATATCGTTTTAGCGTGACGAATGCGGATGACAGTTTAGGACAAGCTACTGATAGTGCATTGCGTTATGTGATCGGCCATATGTCAATGAATGATATTTTAACAACAGGCCGTGCGGTTGTTCGTGAAGATACGTGGAAAGCGTTAAATGATATTATCAAATCCTATGATATGGGACTTGAGGTTATTGATGTGAACTTCAATCTGCGCGCCCACCTGAAGAAGTAAAAGATGCCTTTGATGATGCGATTAAAGCGCAGGAAGATGAACAACGTTTCATTCGTGAAGCAGAAGCTTATGCCCGTGAGAAAGAGCCGATTGCGCGTGGTGATGCACAACGTATTATTGAAGAAGCGACAGCTTATAAAGATCGTATCGTGTTAGATGCACGAGGTGAAGTGGAACGTTTGCAGCGTTTGTTGCCTGAATTTAAAAGCTGCACCAGATTTACTGCGTGAGCGTTTATATATTCAAACTATGGAAAAAAAGTCATGGCAAATACGCCAAAAAGTGATGCTTGATGGCAATAATGGTAACAATTTAGCTGTGTTACCGTTAGAACAAATTATGGGTAAAAAAAGTATCAGCTAAAGCGCCAGTCGTAACAGAAAGAGCGGTAGAATCTGCACCTGTTTTATCACAGCCAGAGCGTATTAATCATTCTTCAAGCCAACTACCAAGCACTGTTGAGCCGATTCGCCAAGGGAGATTTAACTAATGCGTAAAATTTTTATTACCAGCTATTTTCGTGATTGCAGCAGTGTTGTATTCCAGTGTCGTGGTCGTGACGGAAGGTACTCGCGGTATATGTTGCGATTCAACAAAGTACAACGTGATGCAGATAATAAGGTGGTTGTCTATGAACCAGGCTTGCATTTTAAAGTGCCTTTGATTGATAGCATTAAAGTTTTAGATGCACGTATTCGTACTTTAGATGGTTCAGCAACACGTTTTGTTACTGTTGAGAAAAAGACTTGCTAGTAGATTCTTATGTGAAATGGAAGATTAGTGATTTTTGGTCGATTCTACACATCTACTGGTGGTGGTGATTATACTCAAGCTTCAAGCTTGTTAAGCCGTAAAGTAAATGACCGTTTGCGTTCTGAAATTGGTACAAGAACCATTAAAGATATCGTTTCTGGTACACGCGGTGAATTAATGGAAGGGGCAAAAAGCTTTAAATTCAGGGCAAGATAGTACGGCAGAATTGGGTATTGAAGTAATTGATGTGCGTGTAAAACAAATCAATTTACCGGACGAAGTCTCTTCTTCAATTTATCAACGTATGCGTGCAGAACGTGATGCAGTCGCGCGTGAACACCGTTCTCAAGGTAAAGAAAAAAAGCAGCATTTATCCAAGCTGATGTGAGATCGTAAAGTGACGTTGATTCTTGCTAATGCAAATAAAACTGCACAAGAATTACGAGGTTCAGGCGATGCAGCAGCTGCAAAAATATATTCAGATGCTTTTGCACAAGAGCCTCAATTCTTTACTTTTTGTACGTAGCTTAAAAAGCCTATGAAGCGAGTTTTTGCAAGCTCTGACAATATGATGATTTTTAAAACCAGATAGTGATTTCTTCCGCTTTATGCAGGCACCGAAGAAATAGATGTAAAATTGATAAAAACACCTTCCTCATGAAGGTGTTTTTTTATAGCCAACGTCTTACGTTTTGTTTGTAACGACGATATTCATCGCCAAATTTACTTTCTAAATAGGCTTCTTCTCGGGCTATTTGAAAGCGATTCATAACTAGTATAAAGACAATCACGCCCTAACCAAGCCAAACTATTACCCAACCAAAGAGACCATGCAATTAACATTAACAGCAAACTTAAATACATTGGATTACGGCTAAATTGAAATATGCCCGTAGAAACTAATTGTGTTGTATGTTTAAAGTCATGAGGATTGATGGTCGTTTTGCGGATAAAAAAATTGAAGCACACTGCCCCCAGCAATCAAAAAAATGAAAAAAAGTAATGACAAAGGCAATAACTGCAAAATGGACAGAATAACTGGCAACTTTTGGCAAAAAATACATTGCTGTGCCAATTAATAAACAGAGTGGTGGTGGAATAAATAACATCGCTAAATCTCATTAATAAAAATGCCGCCTAGTGATAGACGGCATGTAAAGTGCGGTCAAAATTTATTTTTAATTTTTGCTTTAATCGCTTCTGCCACAAGTTCTGCTTCAGGCCCTAAAATGACTTGTAATCCATCATTACCTAATTTTTACATTACCTTTTGAACCAAGCGCTTTAAGTTGATCTTCATTAATATTGTGATGGTCAACTAAAGTTAAGCGTAAACGAGTGATACAAGCATCTACGGTTTTGAAGTTTTTCTGAACCACCTAAAGCCGCGATAAATTTTACCGCTCTTTCTTCGCGAGATTGGTTGCTTTGTGTTGGGGGCTGCTGTTGTTTCTGCTTTATCTTCACGTCCCAGTGTTTTTGAGATTAAAGGCATTAATTGCAAAACGGAACACAAAATAATAGATAGCAAAAATACAATACCTTGTACAAGCAACATATACCAGCTAACGGCAAGTGGGTTGCGGCTAGAAAGTACCATATCCACTAAACCAGCACTAAAAGCCGAATCCTGCGATCCAGTGCATTGTGGCTGCAATGAATACAGAGATACCCGTTAATAATGCATGCAATACATAAAGTACAGGTGCAACGAACATGAATGAGAATTCAAGCGGTTCGGTGATCCCTGTAAAGAAAGAGGCTAACGCACCCGCAAGCATAATTGAGGCAACTTGTACTTTTTGATTTGGTTTTGCGCAGTGATAAATTGCAAGAGCAGCACCCGGTAAACCAAACATCATCACTGGGAAGAAACCAGCTTGATACATACCCGTTACACCCACAGTTGCAGTGCCTTCGGCAATGGATTTAGCACCGCCCTAAGAAGTTTGGAATATCATTGATACCCGCTACGTCAAACCAGAATACAGAGTTTAAGGCATGGTGTAAGCCAACAGGAATTAATAAACGGTTGAAGAAACCGTAGATACCCGCACCGACTGCACCTAAATCTTTGATGGATTCACCAAATGAAACGAGTGCGTTAAAAATATGAGGCCAAATATAGAGTAAGGCAAATGATACGGCGATCATCACGAAAAGAAACCAAAATTGGGACGAGGCGTTTTCCGCTAAAGAACGAAAGCGCTTTTGGTAATTCAACTTGATAGAACCGGTTGTAAAGTTCAGCTGAAATTACACCAATTAAAATCGATAAATTGGTTATTGATTTTTGAATGCGGCAGGCACTTCACTAATATCAATGTGTTGTAATTGTGCTACACCAGCAGGGGAAAGCAGGGTGGTTACTACATGAAACCAACAAGACCTGAAAGTGCGGCGGAACCGTGTTTGTCTTTTGCAAGACCAAACGCGACGCCTACTGCGAAGAGTAAGCCCATGTTGTCAATAATTGCTGCACCAGATTTAATTAATAATGCTGCTAATTGACTGTTTGCACCCCAACCATCTGGGTCTATCAATAGCCAATACCCATTAATAATGCCGCAGCAGGTAAAGGCTGCCACGGGCACTCATTAAGGCTTGACCGATTTTTTGTGCGTAACTAAAGTACACTCATATAATCTCCTTAATTTTTTTATATTTTGATGAAATCAAAAAGGCTTGAGCCCATTCTTTGCCCTCAAGCCTTAACATTATTCTATGCCAAATTATTCAACGGTCAATTTTTACCATCGTAGCTAATAGCTTTGACGCTAGTTAACGCTTTACCACCGTCTGTTTCACCACCGATGAGTAATACTTTATTGTTGTAAGACACAGAGAAACCATAGCCAATATTCATTGGTAATTCACCAACGATACTCCATTTACCATTATTTAAAGTGTAAACTTCGTTATGCCATGTTTTGGTTAAACCTTTATGCGCGTGAAGTTTGCCTTCTTTGAATGTTTAATTGAACCAGGGAAGTTTGCTCCACCCGTGACTAAATAATGACCATGGCTATAGCCTGCAGAGTGCACCGGCTAAACCATCTTGTGATTTACCTTTTGGTGCAGGTAAGTCAGGTAAGTTTTTCCATTGCACACCTTTAGCAGTGAATTTGCCTTGATGAGTTTCTGCGGTACGAAGCCCTGGTTTAACTTCACCATTGACCACCACTAAGTCATTACCTTGGATAGTGAATGCCGCACCAGCACGACCAGAGAATGGAATACGACCTTCATTACGCCATTTATTAGTTGATGGTTCATAGCTCAATAATTCTGTTGTGAAGAAATAATCTTCTGGACGTTGATCGAAATAAGCTGCTGCGATTTCATCTTTTTTTCGCTTTATCTTCACCTGCTGCTACGGTGTCTTGGAAGAAACCATTAAATATAGAGAGTTAGAACCACCTAAAATATAAACTTTATCACCGTGAGATGCGCTGCTTGAACCCACTAATCCACGCGGAGAGCGAGTAGGAAGTTTCACCCAAGTATTATCAGCTGGATTGTAGCTGTAAGCATCATTAACAAGTTGGAGTTCGCCCTTTTTCATTTTTTTGCAAACCACCGAATACATAAAGTTTTTCCATCTACGGCTGCTGCAACAGGGTTGATTACGTTCACCACCAGGAAATGCTGCAATTTCTTTCCATTGTGCAGCAGGATCTTTTAAGTCTAAAGAATAAAATTTATTGCCACCCGAACCTAAGCCTACATATACGGTATCGCCGATGAGTGCGCCAGTTCCGCTTTTGATGCCTACTGGTAAATCTGGATAGGCTTGTGCGCTAGCTGAAAATGCAACAGTTGCAAAAAGTGCGGCGCATAATGCTGTTTTTGTCAATGTCATAATAAACCTCATTTATTAAGTTATGTTTATGGTTTGCTATTCATAAAAACCGCATTGAATAGGATTGATTTTATAAAAAAGTGCGGTTATAAAAGCTTTGCTTTTTAACCGCACTTTAGATTAAGACATCAATAGATTTGGTACAAAAGTAATGATTTGTGGGAAAATCGTAATTAATACTAATGTTAAGAATATCGGTATTAAGAACGGCAATACACCTTTAGTCACAGTGGATACTGACATATTACCCACACGCGCCACCACAAACAGAGCCATACCCATTGGCGGTGTTAAGATACCGATCATCATATTCAAAGTAGTCATTACACCGAAGAATACTAAGTCGATATTAAATTGCATTGCGATTGGAATTAACATTGGTAACACTAAGAATTGCAATGCTAATGCATCAATGAACATACCCAAGAAGAGCAAGAGGGCATTGATCATGACTAATACCATAAGTGGAGAATCAGCTACGGCAACGAATATATCTGCTATACGCATTGCAACTTGTTCACGTGCGATCATATCTCCGAAGAAGGTCACAGTCATAATCATTAATGCAACTACACCGGTAATTGCCATTGCTTCAACACAGCTATTAAAGAGCATTTTCATAGTTAATTCTTTATAAACGAATTTACCAATGATGACGGAATAAGTCGCAGCAACAACGGCAGATTCTGTTGGGCTAAATAAGCCAGAGAAGATACCACCGATGATGAGTAATGGGGTTAAAATTGCCCAGAACGCTTTTTTGAATGATGTGCAAAGTTCTTCACGAGTTGCTTTTTGGTGTTCTTGGATAACCACGTTTTTTTGGATACGTAGTAGTTCATGATCATCAAAGCAATTGTTACAAGTATGCCTGGTACAAAACCTGCAACGAAGAGTTTCGCAATGGATTCGTTGGCGATTACACCGTAAATAATCATGGCAATACTTGGTGGAACTAATGGACCGATGATACAAGAAGCTGCAGTGATACCACCACAAATATCATCATCATAACCTGCATCGCGCATAGCCTTGATTTCTAACTGACCTAAGCCACCTGCATCAGCAAGTGCAGAACCCTGACATACCTGAGAACAATAAGCTTGCGCCAATATTTACATGACCCATACCACCAGTGTAGTGACCGAGTAAGGCTTTTGCGAAGTTAAAAGATACGTTCTGTGATACCGCCAGTATTCATTAAAATACCCGTTAGGATATAGAACGGCACAGCAAGTAATGAGAAACTATCTAAACTCATGGTCAGTTTTTCAGCCGCTGCGTTTACCACATTCCATCTGGTCATGAGAAATAAAGCAATGTAGTGATAAATAATGACCAACCTACTGGTACACCAGGAACATAATAACTAGCCAGAATATTAGGGCAACGTATGCAGAGTTAGAACCAAATTTCACATATTCTGTAATGCGTAATGCTTTGTACCACTCTGGGAACGTAAATAAAATGCCTAATAAAATGACCGCACTTACAATGAAAAATGTCGCCGGTAAATAGCTTTTATCTTCTTTAAAATTGTCTGCTTGTGCTTGGAAGAAACGCACTAACATTAGTATAGAAATGATCGGCAGAGAAGCATAAATCCATTTCTCTGAAATTCCACCTAATGCGTCAATAGGAAATCTGCACCAAGGAACGTTTTTAATACCAAAATGGATAAAGAAAATAATGCCAAGGAAAATCACCAATTGCACAAAAAGAGTTTGTTACTTTTTTTGATAGAAGCAGGCATTAAATTGGTTAAGAAGTCGATGTAAACGTGTTCTTGTTTGCGGATAGCAACACTAATGCCGAGCATACCTACATATACAAATAATAATTTAGCGAGTTCTTCACTCCAAATTAGTGGCGATTGGAAAGCTTGGCGGAATAGGATTTGAGCAACAAGAATACCGAAGATCACAAGGAATAGCGCACCGCCAATCCATTCTTCAAGTTTGTTAAAAAAATTTCATACTTCACTCCGGGAGATTGTGGAGAACGAAAATGAGTGCGCCAACCAAATTACTGGCGCACGTGATAGAGATTATTTAAGAGCTTGGATTTCTTTTTAATGCTTTTTCACCTTTCTCACCAGTTTGTTTTACAAACTCAGCATAGAATGGTTTCATCGCATCTTTGAATGGAGTTAAATCTGGGTGAGTCACTTTAACACCTTGTTTTTCAAAGAATGTCACTAAATCTTTTTCGCCATCTACGAATAATTTAGTATGGTATTTTTGCTGCATTTTCAGCAGCGTCTTTGACTACTTTTTGAAGATCTTCTGGTAATTCTTTTATAAGTTTCGTTACTCACTAAATAAAGTTGGTCATTCAAAATGTGGTTAGTCATCGCTAAGAATTTTTGCACTTCATAGAATTTTTGCGCTTGTACTGTTGCTAATGGGTTTTTCTTGACCATCTACAGAGTTAGTTTGAAGTGCAAGATATACTTCAGAGAATGCCATAGGTGTTGGAGATGCGCCTACATATTTTGCGTACGCTAAGTTAGTTGCAGCATTCGGTACACGAAGTTTTTAAGCCTTTCATATCTGCAATGCTATTGATCGCTCTATTTGAAGTTGTTTTGGCGAGTACCGTTGTAAGCTTGTGATAATAAGGTTAAGCCTAATTCTTTATTCATTTTTTGAACTAAATCTTTACCAAATGTGGTTTCTTTTAATGCTTTTTGTGCAACGTTGTAGTCGGTGATGACATATGGTAACGCGAACACTGCTGCTTCAGGATAGAATAATTGGAAACGAGCTGATTCAGCAAAAAGTGAAGTCAAGAGAACCGTCTTTTAATTGTTTTAACATTGCACGGTCATCACCAAGTTGTGAACTTGGATAAAGTGAAACTTCAATTTTACCATGTGATTTTTCTTTACTTCTTTTCGCAAAACATTTCTGCGGCTTTGTATTCATTAGATGAAGTACCCGCATTCATACCAAATTTTAAGTCATAATCTGCGGCAAAAACGGCTGAAGAAACGCCTAATGTGATAGCAGTAGCAAGGAAAAGTTTAGTAAATTTCATAATGTTCGCTCCTGTGTGAACCTATGTTGATATAAGCCATAATTGGCTTGGATTGAAAGTGAATGCTTGATGTTCTAGACATCAAAAACTACTCAGGGCGCTATTCTAAAGTAAAAATACTTTTTGAACTGCTCTTTGAAGTTTTTATTTCAAAATTGAGAGGTGAATCACATTTACAAAAATACTTCAAAAAAATCTTTTTAAAATGGAGTTATGTTTTTTTATAATGCTGAGCACTGACGAAAATGCGGGCTCAGTTATATTTTTGAGGATGATTGAGTCTAAATAATGCTAGCGCCTAGATGGCTTGTAATAAAAGCATTTAAGCATTATCGGCCTCAATATATTTAGGAGTGATATTATGTCGAAATTATCTCATCAAGATGTGCTTTCTCAAATTCAATATGGTCTCATTGCTTCTTGCCAACCTGTTGATGATGGCCCAATGGATAAACCAGAAATTGTTTCTGCTATGGCCCAAGCTTCCGTTGCTGGTGGCGCATCAGGTTTACGTATTGAAGGTGTAGATAACCTTAAAGCGACACGTCCTTTTGTAAACATTCCAATTATCGGTATTGTAAAACGTGACTTACTTGATAGTCCGATTCGTATTACGCCATTTCTGCAAGATATTGAAGATCTTGCCAATGCTGGGGCAGATATCATTGCGGTAGATGGCACTAGCCGTCCTCGCCCAGTTGATATTGCAAGTGCGGTGAAAAATCCATGAAATGGACTGTTTGGCTATGGCAGATTGCTCTAATTTAGAAGAAGGCTTGTATTGTCAAAAACTCGGTTTTGATATTGTGGGGAGCACAATGTCTGGTTATACAGGCGGTCCAGTTCCTGAAGAGCCTGATTATCAATTAGTGAAAGATTTAAAAGCAGCGGGCTGTTTTTGTGATGGCAGAAGGCCGCTATAACACGCCTGAATTGGCAAAAGTGGCGATTGAAATTGGCGCAGATTGCGTAACCGTTGGTTCAGCCTTAACTCGCCTTGAGCATATCGTGAGTTGGTTCGCTAATTCTGTGAAATCTGCAAGATAGTCGTAAGACGTGTGAGAAAATACTTCATACTATAAGGATAAGTTATGCGTTGTTTAGCTCTAGACATTGGCGGTACAAAAATCGCAGCGGCTATCGTAAAAATGGCGAAGTTGAACAACGCCAACAAATTCATACGCCGCGTGAAAATGTGGTAGAAGGAATGCATCAAGCATTGGAACAACTTCTTACTCATTATGCGGGGCAATTTGATTATGTGGCGGTGGCTTCAACTGGTATTATAAACGACGGTGTTTTAACCGCACTTAATCCTAAAAATTTAGGTGGTTTGAATCAATTTCCACTAAAAGAAAGTATTGCTAAACACACGGATAAACCAATGGGCTTATTAAATGATGCGCAAGCCGCAACCTATGCGGAATACCAACTCCAAGATTCAGAAAAAGTATCAAACTTTGTTTTTATTACAGTTTCTACTGGCGTCGGTGGCGGTGTCATATTAAACCAACAATTACAAACTGGTCCGAAGGGAATTGCTGGACATATCGGGCATACATTAGCGGATCCAAATGGCCCAATGTGTGGTTGTGGTCGTCGAGGTTGTGTAGAAGCCGTTGCTGCTGGTCGAGCTATTGAAGCGGTATCTTCCCAATGGGATGATCCTTGTGAGCCAAGAGAAGTTTTTGACCGTTTTAGAAAAAATGATGAAAAAGCTACCGCACTTATAGAACGTTCAGCCCAAGCCATTGCCAATTTAGTGGCGGATTTAGTGATTGGATTGGATGTTCAAAAAGTTGTTATAGGTGGTAGTGTCGGGTTGGCTGAAGGTTATTTACCATTAGTCAAACGTTTCTTACAGGATATGCCTGCTGTATATAACTGTGACATTGAATCTGCTAAATTTGGTCAAGATGCAGGATTAGTCGGCGCAGCTTATTGGGTGAAAGATGTTCTGCTTGATAAACCAAAAGGAACAATTTATGGCTAAATCCGGAAATGTGTTAAATACCATTAGTTCGCTTTACCATAGTCTAACCAAGTCAGAGAAAAAAATTGCTGATACGATTTTATGTTCGCCTGATTTGGTGTCTCAATGTCCCCTTTCAGAAATCGCTAAACATTTGGAAGTTGGAGAAGCTACGCTAGTCCGTTTTTGTCGAACCATTGGTTTTAAAGGTTTCAGCGATTTTAAATTAGAACTTTCCATTGAGCTTGCCACGAAAGATAACAATGATGAAACTGTGCTCGAAACAGAAATTATGCCGAGTGATGATTCTTTAACGATTGCGCAAAAAGTTGCAAGCGGCAGTTTCTAATGTAATGGAAGAAACAGTTAATTTATTAGATTTGAAACAGCTTGAACAAGTGGTTAAAGCCATTAAAAAAAGCACGTCGTATCTTTTTATTCGGCGTGGGATCATCTGGCGTGACAGCTGAAGATGCAAAAAAATAAGTTGATGCGTATCGGTTTCCAAGTGGATGCAACAGGCAATAATCATTTTATGTATATGCAGGCGGCGTTACTTACGTCTTCTGATGTAGCAATTGGTTTAAGTCATTCTGGCTATTCCGCTGAAACAGCGCACACACTCAAAAATAGCTAAACAAAATGGTGCAACGACAGTGGCATTAACTCACAGTTTGCGTTCACCCGTTACAGAATATGCTGATTATGTTTTTGGTAAACGGTAATAAACAAGGGAAGCTACAAGGTGACTCCATTGGTACCAAAATTGCACAGCTTTTTTGTATTAGATTTAATTTATGCTTTTGTTAGTGCAGGGCGAAGAAGAACTTGCAGCTCAAACCAAGCAAAAAAACCCTCAATGTGATTCTTGAACAACGTATAAAATAGGAGAAAACTTATGCGTGATTTAAAAAGGTATTTTCAGTGCATTATTAGTGTCATTTAATGAAGATGGCACAATTAATGAAAAAGGTTTACGTCAAATTATCCGCCATAATATCGACAAAATGAAGGTTGATGGTTTTATATGTGGGTGGTTCAACAGGCGAAAAACTTTATGCTTTCAACTGAAGAGAAAAAGAAATCTTCCGTATTGCAAAAGATGAAGCAAAAAGATCAAATCGCGCTAATTGCTCAAGTGGGTAGCGTAAACTTAAAAGAAGCGGTTGAATTAGGTAAATATGCAACAGAATTAGGCTACGATAGCTTATCCGCAGTTACTCCGTTCTACTATAAATTTAGTTTCCCTGAAATCAAACATTATTACGACACCATTATTGCAGAAACGGGCAATAATATGATCGTGTATTCTATTCCGTTCTTAACTGGCGTGAATATGGGAATTGAACAATTTGGTGAACTTTACAAAAACCCGAAAGTATTAGGAGTAAAATTCACAGCAGGTGATTTCTACTTATTAGAACGTTTGAAAAAGCTTATCCAAACCACTTAATTTGGGCTGGTTTCGATGAAATGATGTTACCTGCAGCCGCACTTCGGGTGTGGATGGTGCAATCAGTTCAACCTTCAACGTAAACGGCGTTCGTGCTCGTCAAATTTTTGAATTAACCAAAGCGGGTAAATTAGCTGAAGCGTTAGAAATTCAACACGTAACCAACGATTTAATCGAAGGCATTTTAGCGAACGGTTTATATTTAACCATCAAAGAATTGCTTAAATTAGAAGGTGTGGATGCGGGTTATTGCCGTGAGCCAATGACAGCAAAAAGCAACAGATGCTCAGCTTGCTAAAAGCAAAAGAGTTGAAAGCGAAATTTTTATAATTAATGGAATATCGTGAGAACCTAGGGGAGTTATTTCCCTAGGTTACTCATAATTTATCCCTCTTGGGGTAGCAATTCTCGTTTCCTGCTTCTCAGTTTTTCTATTTCGTAGTGGGGAACCATTATGTTTAACCGTTGGTTTGTTTATCCACGGTATTGAAAATAAAGGAAGTATAGTATGCGTCTTATCCTCTACACAACGAACAACAGGTGAGTCGTTGGGCTGCACGCCATATTGTTGATCGTATCAATCATTTTAATCCTACGGCTGAACGTCCATTCGTTCTCGGTTTTACCAACTGGTGGCACACCATTAAAAACTTACCAGAATTAATCGCACTTTGTAAAGCGGGAGAGGTGAGTTTTAAGCATGTAGTAACATTCAATATGGATGAATATGTGGGTTTACCAGAGGAACATCCTGAAAGTTATCATAGTTTTATGTATAACAATTTCTTCAATCATATCGATATCCAGCCAGAAAATATCAATATTCTTAACGGCAATACGGATGATCGTGATGCGGAATGCCGCCGTTATGAAGAAAAATTAAATCTTACGGAAAAATTAATTTATTTATGGGTGGAGTGGGCAATGATGGCCATATTGCCTTTAATGAACCGGCGTCATCATTAAGTTCCCGTACTCGTATTAAAACGTTAACTCAAGACACGCTGATCGCAAATTCACGTTTCTTTGATAATGATGTGAATAAAGTGCCTAAATATGCTTTGACTATTGGTGTAGGAACATTATTAGATGCAGAAGAAGTGATGATCCTTGCGACAGGACATCATAAAAGCACTTGCAGTTCAAGCTGCCGTAGAAGGTGGTGTGAACCATATGTGGACAGTGAGTGCACTTCAATTACATCGTCATTTTGTGTTGGTTTGTGATGAACCTGCACAGCAAGAATTGAAAGTAAAAACTGTTAAATATTTCACTGAATTAGAACAACGCGCCATTCATAGCGTGTTATAAGATCCTACCGCTCAAAAAGAGCGGTAATTTTCTCTGATTATTTTATTTAAGGACAAAAATGAGATATGCATTAACAAATTGTGTGATTTACACAAAATATGATGTTTTACGTGATTTTGCTGTAATTATTAACGGTGAAATTATTGAAGCGGTAGTTCCACAAACTGAATTAGAAACAGGCATCAAAACTATTGATTTAGAAGGTAATAATTTAACCGCTGGTTTTATTGATCTTCAATTAAATGGCTGTGGTGGGGTGATGTTTAACGACCAAACTAGCGTTGAAACCTTGGAAATTATGCAGGAAACTAACTTGAAATCAGGTTGTACAAGTTTCCTTCCTACTTTTATCACGGCACCAGATGAAAACATAAAAAGCGCGGTGAAAATTATGCGTGAATATTTAAATAAGCATAAAAACCAAGCACTTGGTTTACATATTGAAGGGCCGTTTATCAGTGTTGAGAAAAAGGGGTACACACGTCCTGAATATATTCGTGAAATTACGCCTGAAATGAAGGATTTCCTCTGTGAAAATGGTGATGTCATTACAAAAATTACCATTGCCGCAGAGAACCCAACCATTAACTATACGCCTGATTTTTGTGAAAAGCGGGTATTATTGTCTCTGTAGGCCATTCTAATGCGACTTATGAAGTGGCTAAAGCCGCATTCCACAAAGGCGCAACTTTTGCGACTCACTTGCATAATGCAATGTCGCCAATTAGTTCTGGTCGTGCTATGGGCGTAGTAGGTGCAGTACTAGATTCTGATGTTTACACTGGTATTATTGTAGATGGTGTGCATATCAATTACGGTAATGTTCGTATTGATAAAAAAATCAAAGGTGACAAACTTTGTATTGTGACGGACTCTCTCGCAGCAGCAGGTGCACCACCAGAATTGGAAACATTCACCTTCGTCGGTAAAACTATTTATATTCGAGATGGCCGCTGTTTTTGATGCAAACGGTACGATCGCTGGCGCATCAATTACCATGATCGAATCTATTAAAAATGCAGTGGAGTTTGTAGAAATTCCACTTGCTGGAAACAATTCGAATGAGTAACCTTTATCCCTGCACGAGCAATTGGTGTGGATGATCGTTTAGGTTCGGTAGAAAAAGGAAAAATCGCAAATTTAGCTGTGTTTACATCAGATTATAAAGTGACAGCAACCGTGCTCAATGGTGAATGGAAACCTAATTGATTTAAAGTGCGGTAAATTTTTCCTGATCTTTATAGCCCAATCAATCAGTTGGGTTATTTTTGCTTTACTACTTTAATAAGAATAATTTTCATCTATAATATAAAAACCAAGTTAATTACTAGGAGATAGATATGGCGAAAGATGAAGTAGGGCATAATTTTTCTTGCACGTTTAGGTAAAAACTCGTTTGCGTCCAGGCGGTAAAAAGCAACAGATTGGTTAATTGCCAATGGTGATTTTAGCCAAGATAAAAAAAGTGTTAGAGGTTGCCTGTAATATGGGGACGACAGCCATTGGATTGGCGAAGCAATTTGGTTGCCATATTGAAGGTGTTGATTTAGACGAACATGCGTTAGAAAAAGCACAAGCAAATATCGAAGCAAATGGCTTGCAAGAAAAAAATTCATGTGCAGCGAGCAAATGCGATGAAGTTGCCTTTCGAGGATGAAAGTTTTTGATATTGTCATCAATGAAGCGATGCTCACAATGTTACCCGTGGAAGCTAAGAAAAAGCCATTGCAGAATATTTTCGAGTGTTAAAAACCAAATGGTTTATTGCTTACTCACGATGTTATGCTGGTGGGGAATGATCATCAAACGATTCTAGAAAAATATGCGCAAAAGCGATTAACGTGACGGTAACGCCATTAACGAAAGATGGCTGGAAAGGAATATTCCAAGAAAGTGGCTTTTAGAAATGTTGATACTTTCTCTGGTGAGATGACCTTACTTTCACCAAAAGGAATGATTTATGATGAGGGCATTCTTGGGACGTTAAAAATCATCCGTAATGCTATGAAAGCGGAAAAATCGTGAGCAATTTAAAAAGAATGTTCAAAAACGTTTAATGATCCTGAACATAAATTACATTTTATTGCTGTATGTAGTCAAAAATAATATAAAAACGAACCGCTCTTTTTATGTGCGGTTCGCTTTTTCTTACGATAATTTTTTTCAATAGGATTTTTTAGATTTATTTTGAATAATCTCTTGCGCCAAAAATTGCAGTACCAATACGTACCATGGTAGAACCGCATTTTTATTGCGCTCGGCATATCATCGGTCATTCCCTATAGAAAGTGTGTCAATTTGTTGATTAGGTAAGGCTTGTTTAAGTTGTTCAAATAGAGACAACATCTTTTCTAAATGCATTTTCTTGTTCTGCGATTTTTATCGGTTGGCGCGGGTATTGCCATTAAGCCACGTAAGCGTAAGTGCGGTAAATTTTCGATGTGTTTTGCCAGTGTTAACATTTCCTCTGGTCGAATACCTGATTTACTTTTCTTCATCGCTGATATTAATCTGAATCAAGACATTTAACGGTGCTTTGTTAATTGGTCGTTGTTCATTTTAAACGATCTGCAATTTTTGCTCGATCAAGCGTTTGCATCCAATCAAAATGTTCTGCAACGAGACGGGTTTTTATTCGATTGTAATGGGCCGATGAAAATGCCATTCAAGGTTAATACCTTGCGATTCAAAATATTGGATCTTTTCTATACCTTCTTGCACATAATTTTCCCCAAAGGCTATTTGTCCAGCTTGATAAGCCGAAAGAATAGCGGAAATAGGTTTGGTCTTAGATACGGCAAGTAATTTTTACTGTATTTTTGATTGCGTGTTACTTCTTCGCAAGCCGTTTCAATTTTTTTGATGAATTAGGTTGAGATTATGCTGGATATCCATAGGTTCTCCTTTATAAAAGTGCGGTTAGTTTACACGAAATTTATTTACTGAGAAAATTTCTGAAAAATTTGTTACTTTCTGTTTGACAAGCTCGGGAAATTTCGGTATTTCTTTACGCATTCATTTTTCAAGATAAAACACAATGAAAAAAATAACCGCACTTTATCCGTAATCATTAGCACGATTACCACTATTATGATGACCATTACTATGATTAATGGCGCGGGTTAGTGCACCAAAAACAGGATACAGAAAACCCGCGATTCAACTGAATAGCGGGTTTTTTATAAATTTAAAAACACAATATCTCTAGGAGAACCAATCATGCGCGTACTTAAATTTGGCGGCACTTCGCATGCAAATCCGGAACGTTTTTTCCCAAGCAGCGAAATTGATCGAGCAAGCTCATTTTAGAAGAGCAGGCAGCAGGTGTTTTATCAGCACCAGCCAAAAATAACTAATCATCTCGTCGCCCTTTCTGGAAAAAGCTGCATTAAATCAACCAACCGATACGCATTTTTAACGAAGCAATCGAAATTTTCTATAACATCGTCAATGGCTTACATGCCGAAAATAATCAATTCGATTTAAATGGCACCAAAGGCGCTTATTGATGCTGAATTTGCTCAAATCAAAGGATTATTAGAAGAAATTCGTCAGGCAGGAAAAGTAGAAGATGCAGTTAAAGCGACGATTGATTGCCGAGGTGAAAAACTTTCTATCGCAATGATGAAAGCTTGGTTTGAAGCGCATGGCTATAGCGTACATATTGTGGATCCGGTCAAACAATTATTGGCAAAAAGGCGGTTATCTTGAATCTTCTGTTGAAATTGAAGAATCAACAAAACGTGTTGATGCAGCAAGTATCGCAAAAAGATAAAGTGGTGCTTATGGCAGGCTTTACTGCGGGTAACGAAAAAGGTGAGTTGGTGCTGCTCGGTCGTAATGGATCAGATTATTCTGCAGCCTGTTTAGCCGCTTGTTTAGGCGCAAGTGTATGCGAAATTTGGACCGATGTGGATGGGGTTTATACTTGCGATCCGCGTTTAGTACCTGATGCACGTTTATTACCAACCCTTTCTTATCGTGAAGCAATGGAACTTTCTTATTTCGGTGCGAAAGTGATTCATCCTCGTACGATTGGCCCATTGTTGCCACAAAAATATTCCTTGTGTCATTAAAAATACAGGAAATCCTTCTGCGCCGGGTTCGATTATTGATGGCAATGTGAAATCAGAAGGTTTACAAGTCAAAGGTATCACTAACTTAGATAACTTGGCGATGTTTAATGTATCAGGCCCTGGTATGCAAGGCATGGTAGGCATGGCATCTCGCATATTTTTCAGCTATGTCAGGCGCAGGCATTTTCAGTCATCTTAATTACCCAGTCTTCGTCTGAATACAGTATTAGCTTCACGTGCCAGTGAAATCTGCAGAAGTAGCGAAAACTGTACTAGAAACTGAGTTTGCTAATGAATTAAATGAACATCAATTAGAACCAATTGAAGTGATTAAAGATTTATCCATTATTTCTGTTGTGGGCGATGGAATGAAGCAAGCGAAAGGCATTGCTGCACGTTTCTTCTCTGCGTTAGCACAGGCAAATATTAGCATTGTGGCGATTGCTCAAGGTTCTAGTGAACGTTCAATTTCTGCGGTTGTGCCGCAAAATAAAGCGATTGAAGCGGTGAAAGCTACCCATCAGGCGCTTTTCAATAATAAAAAAGTCGTGGATATGTTTTTAGTGGGCGTTGGTGGAGTAGGCGGAGAATTAATTGAGCAGGTAAAGCGTCAAAAGGAGTATCTAGCAAAGAAGAATGTTGAAATTCGAGTTTGTGCTATTGCGAACTCCAACCGCATGTTGCTCGATGAAAAATGGATTATGTTTAGACGATTGGAAAAACCGATTTAGAAAATGCGACTCAGCCATCAGATTTTGATGTATTGCTTTCTTTCATTAAATTACATCATGTGGTGAATCCAGTATTTGTAGATTGTACCTCAGCCGAATCTGTAGCAGGGCTTTATGCTCGTGCGTTAAAAAGAAGGTTTCCATGTGGTTACGCCAAATAAAAAGCGAATACACGAGAATTAGCTTATTACAATGAGTTACGCCAAAACGCTCAAGCAAGCCAACATAAATTTTTTGTATGAAACGAATGTAGCGCTGGTTTGCCAGTAATTGAAAAATCTTCAAAACTTACTTGCTGCGGGTGATGAACTTGAATATTTTGAAGGCATTTTATCTGGCTCCCTTTCCTTTATTTTTTGGTAAATTGGAGGAAGGACTTTCTCTTTCAGAAGTCACCGCACTTGCAGCGTGAAAAAGGCTTTACTGAGCCTGATCCTCGAGATGACCTTTTCTGGACAAGATGTAGCGCGCAAATTATTAATTCTTGCTCGTGAAGCAGGAATTGAGCTTGAACTTTCAGATGTTGAAGTTGAAGGTGTATTGCCGAAAGGCTTCTCTGAAGGAAAATCTGCAGATGAATTTATGGCAATGTTGCCACAGCTTGATGAAGAGTTTAAAGCTCGTGTTTCCACCGCTAAAGTTGAAGGCAAAGTATTGCGTTATGTTGGAAAAATTTGTGAAGGTAAATGTAAAGTATCTATTGTTGCAGTCGATCAGAATAACCCACTTTATAAAGTGAAAGACGGTGAAAAATGCTTTGGCATTTTTATACTCGTTATTACCAGCCTATCCCACTTTTTATTACGTGGTTATGGTGCAGGCAATGCGGTGACGGCGGCAGGTATCTTTGCAGATATTTTTAAGAACATTACAACATTAATGAGGATTCCCAATGTTAAGAATTTACGCCCCCTGCATCTAGCGCGAATATTAGCGTAGGTTTCGATACTTTAGGTGCTGCGATTTCTCCTATTGATGGTTCATTATTAGGTGATGTGGTTCAAATAGAATCTATTTCAAGTGGTTTTGAGTTAGAAAGTGCGGGCTATTTTGTTCGTAAATTACCGAAAGAACCACAAAAAAATATTGTTTACCAAGCTTATGTGCTATTTAGTGAGCAATTAAAATTACGCGGAGGAAATCTGAAACCTTTGCGTTTAACGCTCGAAAAATATGCCTATTGGATCTGGTTTTAGGCTCTAGTGCTTGTTCTATTGTTGCTGCATTAGTGGCATTAAATCAGTTTAATGATGAACCTTTTTCGAAAATGGAGTTGCTTGAAATGATGGGAGAATTGGAAGGTCGTATTTCTGGTTCAATCCATTATGATAATGTTGCACCTTGCTATCTTGGCGGTGTGCAATTTATGGTGCAATCACTCGGCAATATTTGTCAAAAATTGCCATTTTTTGATAATTGGTATTGGGTGTTGGCGTATCCTGGAATTGAAGTTTCTACTGCTGAAGCGCGTGCAATTTTACCGAAAAAGCTATACTCGACAAGACGTGATTGCCCATGGTCGTCATTTGGGTGGCTTTGTACATGCTTGCCATACCCATCAGGAAAACCTTGCTGCAATTATGATGAAAGATGTCATTGCCGAGCCTTATCGTGAATCTCTGTTACCTAATTTTGCTGAAGTAAAAACAAGCTACGCGAGACTTAGGTGCACTTGCCACTGGTATTTCAGGCTCAGGGCCAACAATTTTCTCTATTGCCCTGATTTACAAACTGCAATTAAACTTTCAACTTATTTAGAGAATCATTATTTACAAAAATAATGAAGGTTTTGTGCATGTATGTAAGGTCGATAACGAAGGCGCAAGAGAAATTAAATAAGCATAATTTAAATAGATAAAAGTCAGATTAAAAACGGATTAAATATGAATTTATACAATATCAAACATCCCGAAGAACAAGTCACTTTTTTTCTCAGGCTGTTCGTCAAGGACTTGGTCGGGATCAAGGTTTATTCTTTCCTGAAGTTATTCCTCAACTTAATAACATTGATGAATTACTTGAATTACCTCTTGTTGAGCGTAGTCAAAAAAATCTTAGGCGCCTTAATCGGTGAAGAATTACCGAAAGCAACGTTAGATGAGATGGTAAAAATGCATTCACTTTCACTGCACCGTTAGAAAAAGTGGAAGATAATATTTATGCACTTGAATTATTTCATGGCCCCACATTAGCATTTAAAGACTTTGGTGGGCGTTTTTATGGCACAGGCACTTGCTGCGGTACGTGGCGATGGAAAAATTACCATTTTAACGGCAACATCTGGCGATACTGGAGCTGCTGTAGCACATGCGTTTTTATGGATTAGAAAAATATTAATGTAGTTATCCTTTATCCAAAAGGTAAAAATCAGCCCATTACAAGAAAAGCTATTCTGTACTTTAGGGTGGGAATATTCGTACTGTTGCGATTAACGCTGATTTCGATGCATGTCAGGCTTTAGTTAAGCAAGCCTTTTGATGATGCTGAATTGCGCCAAGCTATCGGACTTAATTCTGCAAAATTCTATTAATATCAGCCGCTTATTAGCTCAAGTTTGTTATTACTTTTGAGGCTGTAGCACAATTGTCAAAAAGAAAAAAACGTGATAATGTTGTGGTTTCTGTGCCAAGTGGTAATTTTGGTAACTTAACTGCAGGATTAATTGCAAAAACATTAGGCTTGCCAATAAAACGCTTTGTTGCTTCAACAAACGCAAATGATACAGTGCCACGTTATTTAAAATCGGGTAAATTGGGATCCTAAAACGACAGTTGCAACCCTTTCTAATGCAATGGATGTAAGTCGCCCAAATAATTGGCCGAGAGTGGAAGAATTGTTTAAACGAAATGGTTGGAATTTAACTGATTTAGGCTCGGGAATGCTAAGTGATAGCGAAACAGAAGATACCTTAAAAGCGATGCAGGCAAAAGGTTATTTATGTGAACCTCACGGTGCGATTGCTTATCAGGTGTTGAAAGATCAACTTAAAGCGGGTGAAACAGGAATTTTCCTATGTACAGCACATCCTGCGAAATTTAAAGAATCCGTAGAACGTATTCTTGGTATTCAGCTTTCATTACCTGAAGCACTGGATAAACATAATCAGCTACCATTGCTTTCTGATGAAATGGATAATGATTTTGCACAACTACGGGCTTATTTATTGAAGTAATAAAGTGCGGTAAATTTTTATTGTATTTTTGGATGGCGCTTGATTTTCAGGCGCTATTTTATTTTAGAAAATATAACGTAGCGATAAAATATATTAATTATTTTAGATTGGATAGAGAGAATAGCTATTTTTCAATAAGCCAGTAATTTGAAAAAGTAGTACCAAATTTAGGCAATAAAAAAACACTTTTCGGTGCTTACTTTATTTTTTTAAGTGGTGGGTCGTGAAGGATTCGAACCTTCGACCAACGGATTAAAAAGTCCGCTGCTCTACCGACTGAGCTAACGACCCACTGGAATTATTTTTTTGAAATGGTGCCCGAAGCCAGACTTGAACTGGCACGCCTCGAAAGGCGAGGGATTTTTAAATCCCCTTTGTGTCTACCGATTCCACCACTCGGGCAAATTGGAGCGGGAAACGAGGCTCGAACTCGCGACCCCGACCTTGGCAAGGTCGTGCTCTACCAACTGAGCTATTCCCGCATTTATCACTAATCAGCATTGCTGCGTGACAACGGGGCGTATTTTACGGTTTTATAGTCTTGTGTCAAATGAAAAAAATAAAAAAACTTTGTTTGATTAAAAATAAGACAAAATGATAAAAAGTACGGTAGAAAATACCGCACTTTATCCAGAATTAGAGTTTTGAGTTCATCTAGTAGGCTACCTTTTGCTGCCTGTAAATATTGGATCATTGACCATACTGTTAAAATGGCTGCGATGTAAAAGCAAGATTATAGCAGCAATTTCCATATAGTTATTGTAACGCCATAATAATCCGCCTAGGGCTAACATTTGTGCGGTTGTTTTCCATTTTCCCCACCAAGAGACAGCGACTTTACTACGCTCTCCGAGTTCAGCCATCCATTCACGTAATGCGGAAATAATAATTTCGCGAGAAATCATAATAATGGCAGGAATCGTAATCCAAAGAGAGTGTTGATATTCAACGATGAGAACCAAGGCTGCGACAACCATTACTTTATCCGCAACAGGATCTAAAAAAAGCGCCAAATCTTGTAGTTTGCTTTCCATTTTACGAGGCCAAATAACCATCAAGCCAATCAGTAACACCGGCAATAAAGAATATGAATGTAGTAATAAAAGGGGAGGATTCGATAGGTAAATAAAATGCAATCACGAAAAACGGAATCAGGATTACGCGAAACATCGTTAGGAAAATAGGAATATTAAATTTCATAGAAATGAACCGCTCTTGGTGTTAGAGATACACCTATTCTAAAGTATCTAAGAATATAAAAAAAGCCACATTATGTGGCTTTCTTGTAAATAATTACGGATTAAAGTTTATCAGCGTTTTGTTTTAAGTATTTTGCAACGCCTTCAGGGTTATCTTTCATCCCTTCTTTACCTTTTTCCCACTGAGCAGGGCAAACTTCACCGTGATCTTCATGGAATTGTAATGCATCAACCATACGTAACATTTCATCGATGTTACGACCTAATGGAAGATCGTTTACAACTTGGTGACGAACTACGCCATTTTTGTCGATTAAGAATGAAGCGCGTAATGCAACGCCTGCTTCAGGATGTTCAATACCGTATGCTTGAGCAATTTCGTGTTTTACGTCTGCTGCTAATGCATATTTAACTTGGCCGATACCACCATTTTCAGTTGGAGTGTTACGCCATGCATTGTGAGTGAATTGAGAGTCGATAGAAACACCAACTACTTCTACGCCACGTTTTTTTGAATTCTTCATAACGGTGGTCAAATGCGATTAACTCAGAAGGGCAAACAAAGGTAAAGTCTAATGGGTAGAAAAAAAGATTACTGCAGCTTTTTCCAGCAATGTGTTTTTTAAAGTTGAAGTTATCAACGATTTCGCCATTGCCTAATACAGCAGATGAAGTAAAATCTGGTGCTTGACGGGTTACTAATACCATAGTCATAATTCCTATATAAAGTTAAGTTAAAGTTTTGCCACAAAAATAGCGGCGCGGTTCTATTTGAAACGCCGACATTTTTATACTCGATTTTATCTATTAAAAGCAATTAATCTTATCTAAAATAAGGTGGAAATATGCAACAACACAATCTCTCAACAACATTTGTCCATGCAGGGCGTAAAAACGCTTTTTCACAAGGATCCGTAAACCCCTGTTTTACAGCGAGCTTCTTCATTAGTATTTGACAGTATTGAAGATAAAAAAACACGCTACTCAACATAGAGCAAAAAGGCGAATTATTTTATGGCAGAAGAGGGACGCTAACACATTTTGCTTTACAAGATTTAATGTGTGAAATGGAGGGGGACAGGTTGTTATCTTTATCCTTGTGGTGCAGCAGCCGTAACTAATTCGATTCTTTCTTTTGTAAAAACTGGCGACCATGTGTTAATGAGTGGTGCAGCTTACGAGCCAACCCAAGATTTCTGTAATATTGTGCTGAAAAAAATGCAGATCGATACAACTTATTACGATCCTCTTATTGGTGCTGATATTGCAACGCTTATTCAACCGAATACAAAAGTACTTTTCTTGGAAGCACCGAGTTCTATCACAATGGAAATTCCCGATATTCAGACTATTGTGAAGGCGGCAAGAAAGGTGAACCCTAATATTGTGATTATGATTGATAATACTTGGTCGGCAGGTGTTCTATTTAAAGCGTTAGAGCATGATATTGATATTTCTATTCAAGCGGGTACGAAGTATTTAGTGGGTCATTCAGATATTATGATTGGTACTGCCGTTGCAAATGCGCGAACTTGGGATCAACTTAGAGAACATTCCTATTTAATGGGGCAGATGGTGGATGCAGATTCTGCTTATACGACTGCTCGTGGTATTCGTACATTGGGTGTACGATTAAAACAACATCAGGAAAGCAGTATTAAAGTAGCAAAATGGTTGAGTGAGCAACCAGAAGTAAAAAAACTGTGTACCATCCAGCCTTACCAAGTTGCCCTGGTCATGAATTCTTTTTACGAGACTTTAGTGGTAGCAGTGGCTTTATTTTTCTTTTGAATTAACTAAGCGATTGACATCGGAACAAGTCTCAAATTTCATGGATCATTTTCAACTGTTCACTATGGCTTATTCATGGGGAGGATTTGAGTCTCTAATTCTTTGTAATCAACCAGAAGAAATTGCACATATTCGTCCAAATATTAAAGCGTAACCTTACAGGTTCATTAATTCGTGTGCATATTGGCTTTTGAAGATGTAGATGAATTGATTGCAGATTTAAAAAGCTGGATTTGAGCGAATTGCCTAAAAGTGCAGTGGATAAAAAAATGCCTGTTTTACACAGGCATTTTTTTATAGGATTATTTTTGCTCTGACACTAAGCCAACTTTTTGAACCGTCAGCAAAATGTACTGAAGTCCCGATAATGTCTACTTGGATATTTTTCCCTTTGTTGCAAGTGCGGACGAATTTGAGAAAGCACAGCTTCTTCAGTTGTTGATAATGTTACTGTTTCGCTAGCTTTTTGGTGCAATTGTTTTTCCAAATTGTAATGCTGGAAGATTTGCTACATAGAATGGTTGGTTATTTTTCTTTATAAATGGTTAACCATTGCGCTTCTAAAAATAGCTTTTATCGCTTAAGTTTTGTAACTTTCATAAGTGATAGAAAACGATTTTTAAATCATCTGTTACAGAAACATTCGTTACTTTTTACATTCGCAACTTTTAGAAACTCTGCATTTGCTTGAGTGACTAAATCATCAGTTTTTACTTGAGGTTGTTGTACTGCTTGTTGAGCTGGTTGAGTAGTTTCTGTTGCTGCAGGTTTTTCTGCTACTTTTTTTCTTCTTTATCGTTACAAGCTGTTAATGCAATTGAACCTGCGATGATACTTGCAAAGAGAAAAGATTTATTAAATTTCATTGTAAATTCCTTCATTATATTTTTGTTAGTTAAGTTGTACTCGTTTTTTCAAAGGGACCCAATTATAGCCCTATGTGAGCCTTTTATGACAGTCTTTTATTTTGAAAGTTCATAGAAGTTGTTTTATTATACTTTTCATTTTCCTTGATAAGTAGAGAAGTACAATGAAACATATTCATATCTTAGGTATTTGTGGCACTTTTATGGGCGGCGTGGCGATGATTGCTAAACAAATGGGCTATCACGTGACGGGTTCCGATACTAATGTTTACCCTCCAATGAGCACTTTTTTAGAAGAGCAAGGTATTCAGATTATTTCAAATTATGATGTTGCACAATTACAACCTGCGCCTGACATGGTAATCATTGGTAATGCGATGAAGCGCGGTAATCCTTGCGTAGAATATGTGTTGGAAAATAATTTGAAATACACATCTGGTCCTCAATGGTTACATGATCATTTATTACGCGATCGTTGGGTATTGGCGGTTTCTGGTACGCATGGAAAGACAACCACAACAGGCATGCTAACGTGGATCTTAGAACAAAATGGCTTAAAACCAGGCTTTTTAATCGGTGGAATTGCAGGTAATTTTGGCATTTCAGCTCGTTTAGGAGACAGCCCTTATTTTGTTATTGAGGCTGATGAATATGATACAGCTTTCTTTGATAAACGTTCGAAATTTGTACATTACAATCCGCGTACACTTATCGTAAATAACATTAGTTTTGATCATGCAGATATTTTTGATGATCTCAAAGCGATTCAACGCCAATTTCATCATATGATTCGAACTATTCCGGCAAGTGGCTTGGTATTAAGTTCGGCAAGTGAACAAAGTGCAAAAGAAACTTTGGCATTGGGATGTTGGTCACAACAACAATTTTTAGGCAAAGATAATGAGTGGTTTGCTGAACGTATTACAAATGATGCCTCACATTTTGCGGTTTTCCATCATGGTGAAAAAGTGGCAGAAGTAAAATGGAATGTAGTGGGACAACATAATATGCATAATGCTTTAATGGCAATAGCGGCTGCTCATCATGCGGGTGTATCTATTGAAGATGCATGTGAAAGCATTAGGATCTTTTGTAAATGCTAAACGTCGTTTAGAAGTAAAAGGCGAAGTTAATGGCATCACCGTTTATGATGATTTTGCTCATCATCCAGAAGCTATTCTTGCTACGCTAACCGCTTTACGAGATAAAGTGGGTGGTGGCGTGAGAATTCTTGCAGTGCTTGAACCTCGTTCTAACACAATGAAAATGGGTGTTCATAAAGATGAAATTGCGCCTGCACTTGGCCGAGCTGATGAAGTGTTTATGCTTCAACCAGAACAGCTTCCGTGGGAAGTGGCAGATATTGCAAACCAATGTGTACAACCTGCCTATTGGAATGCAAATTTAGATCGATTAGTCGATATGATTGTCGCTGAGGCCCAACCTACAGATCACATTTTGGTGATGTCTAACGGCAGTTTTGGCGGCATTCATCAAAAAAATTCTTGATAAGCTTAAACAGAAATAATCAAAAGTGCGGTTAATTTAGAAAATGTTTTTAAGTTGACCGCACTTTTTATTGAGTTGACGTAACATCTATTTTTTTAATTTGTAATTTATAAAAGGAATCTTTGTAGAATGGCTGATCCACATATTAAATCACCGATGGATTTTTTTAGATAATCTGACTGTCATTATTTATCGCTCTGGCTTTGTGATAGCGGCGTTGACTCTTATTGCCATGAGTTGGTATCCAGATTTATCGCTCACATTTATATTAATTGCGGCAACTTGCTGTGCCTCTTCATTACATATTTATCTCAAATCCTTCCGATTGCTTTTTCAATTTGCTACTTGGATAGGATTACTTTTTTATATTAATCATTATCCCGCTTTGGCTCTTGGCGGTGCGTTACTTACTTTAGGTGGTTTGTGTTTTTAAAGAATATTTTTTTGTTTCCGCGTACCTTTGCTAAATTTACAGCCGATATTTGTGGCTTGCTTGTGGTTTTCGTGGGTGTTAAATAATCTTATTGCATTACGAATTTTTTCTATTATTTCTGGCGTATTACTTTTAGTTTTAGCGATACAAAAATGGCGAATGCCTTTGCATTTTGATATTGGAGATAAAACTAAATATCAAATTTAGAAAAGAAAATGACCGCACTTTTTATGTGCGGTCATTGTTTTTAGAAAGGTTTATTTAGCTAAACATTCCATGTAACTATCTGCAGTAGATTGCAAGAATGTTGCATAAGAATTTTTGCCTAAATTGACTTTTATCGCCAATTGGGTCGAGTTGTCCTACATTGACTTTTAGTATTTTTGAGCTAAAGATTCAATCACTTTTCGGCGTAAATTGTGGTTCTGCGAATAAGCAATTTACTTTATGTTCTGCGATTTCTTCTTTAATGTGCGCTAAAGTTTTTTTGCACCCTGGTGCCACTAATGGATTGATGGTGAAGTAACCCGTTTGTTTTAAACCATAAGCATCGTTGAAATAACCGTAAGCATCGTGGAAAACGTAGAAACCTTTATCTTTAACGTTCGCAAGTTGTGCTGTGATTTTTTTCACCTTGTTCTGCCAAAGTGCGGTTAAAATCTGAAAGATTTTTGAGCAATCAAATCTTTTTATCTGGGAATTGTGCAGTTAATTTATCCGCTACTTTTTTTGTGCAACAATTTTTGCTGATAGCTGGAGAATACCAAACGTGCCAGTTTGTTGTTAAACCTTCGTCATGATCATGGTGATCGTGATCATGGTCGTGGTCGTGATGTTCATGCTCGTGCTTATGATCATGGCCGTGTTCATGTTCGTGATCGTGTTTGTGTTCGTGCTCATGCTCATGTTTATGATCGTGATCGCCATCTTCATGGAAATGCTCGTGGTGAGCTTTACTTAATAAAGGTTCTACATCAGCAAGATCGGCAATGGTAATCACTTTTTTTACGTTCAATTTGGCTAATTGGTTTGTCTAAGAATGAATCAACATCTTCACCAATCCATACAACTAAATCTGCAGATTTTTACTTTTTGAATATCAGATAATTTCAAATTGTAGTCATGCGGAGATGCTCCCTGCAGGAACAAGGACTTGTGTACCCAGTTACGCCATCTGCAATAGATGAAACAATAAAACCTAAAGGTTTTACTGATGCCAATACATCGGCATTCGCCATCATTGGCGCACTTAAAAAGTGCGGCAGAAACGGCGCTAATTTTTAAAAGTTTTTTTCATATTTCTGTTTCCTTACTTGTTGGTAATAATTCTCAAAGGGAAAAAGAGTACGCCTTTTTATATAAATTGCAACGATTTTTATAGAGAACGCGAGGAAAAATTTTTCATTTTCAAAGTAAATAGGTTTTCATTCGATAAAAAAATGCACATTTATGGTCAATGTGCATTTTCAAGAGGTGATTAAGATTTTTTTCTTTAGTAATTTATCTATTACACGAGAAACCGCAAAAAAACCAAAGGTTGCCGTAATCATCGTAGCTGCACCAAAACCGTTTGCGCAATTCATTGTGGCAGAAATAGAACAGCCTTCAGTCATTTGTGGGAATATTAGAGGTTGTGTTGAAAATACCGCATCGATACTAAATTTGCGCTTTTGGATTTTGGCTAAAATTGTAATCCTTGCGTAAAACCGACCGCACTTTGGCGAGAGCGGATCTTGAATGGTTTTACTGAGATCGGCAATTTGAATTTGGGTTGGATCAGTTTGACCGCCAGCACCACCAATAGTAATTACATTAATTTTGTTACGTTTACAATAAGCAATCAGCGACGCTTTAGTTTTCACATTGTCAATGGCATCAATGACATAGTCATAGCCTCGGTTGAGATAATCCGATTGATTATCTGGCGAGATAAAAATCATCAATAATATTGACGGTACATTCTGGGTTAATTAATTTTACTCGCTCTGACATGACTTCAGTTTTTAATTTGCCGATTGTGCCGCTCATCGCAGGAAGTTGGCGATTGATATTCGTGACGCAAATATCATCCATATCAATTAATGTTAGCTCACCAATGCCTGAACGTGCTAAGGCCTCTACGACCCAAGAACCCACGCCTCCAATGCCTATTACGCAAATATGGGCTTGGCGTAAGCGCGTGAGTCCATCAGGTGTATAAAGTCGACCAATACCGCCAAATCGCTGTTCATAATTGTCCACTGGAGCCATTATTGCAACACCCATACTCGGCCATAGTGTTTGGATAATCCTGCAATATGAGCCTGCTTGATCACCAATGCCACGATATAAGTCAAAGTGGTGACCTTTCACCGCACCGCCGACATCAAGAGCAACCATTAAATGCAATTTGTGTGTACCAAGCCAGTTTCCGTTATTATCAATGTCAGGCACTTCGACTAAAAGAACAGTACCAGATGGTACAACGCTACGATCTGATGCCACAGAAGCCATTGGTACAAGCGGTACACCCGCAGAACCTTTTCACTTTGCCACTCGGATCATTTTTTAAAGAATACATAAGAAGAATTACGTTCTAACAAACTTTGTACTCGAGATGGGATTGCGATTGCCCCATTCACGAATTGCTTGGATAGACATTTTTCTCTTTTGGCACTTCACCATCTTCTACTAATAAACGCCCAACAGCTGTGTAAGGAAAAGCCATTTTGTCCTGCATAAGCGAAGTAATTAAGGTTGCCATCACCAAAATCTACATAACCGCTGCCTTGTACCCCAAGCAAAAAGTTCTCTAACATGGAATCACTATACGCTAATTCTAATCCTTGACCCCGCTAATGCACCGGCATAGATTTGCGCACGGCTAAAAACGTTTATTTGCTGGCATACGATAAATTGGATTTTTGGAATTGACCTTGTGGTGAACGGCGTGCATGAAGGACAGGAGAGTAGTAGCCAGTCATCAAAAACATTTTGATATCCATCGAACCCACGCATAATTTGCGGGTTAATGCCAAATTTAGAAAGCTCACTTACATTGGCGCCAGAAAGTACCCAATTCGTAATTTTTTTCATAGTTGCCATAGAAACGATCAGATAGTTTGCTTGAATAACTTTGTACATTTGAAAGTTGAGTTAAAAATCGCCCTGATTAATGACCGCACTTTGGTTTTCAACTTGAGAAACTGGCATAAATACAGCTTGTTGATAATTACGACCCGAATATTTTCGCACCAAATTGTTGAGGATCGCTGCCATTTGAGGTGGTGGGGATTTGAGTTTTTTTGTTGTATTAGAAGAACCACAGGCAACTAAAAAGTGCGGTTGTCACTGCAATAGAAAAATGTTTTTAATGAGAAAAAAATTTTCGAACTGACATTTTTAATCCCTAAATAAGCTTAAATAAGGCTGCATACGCTATCAAAAAAATCCTTCAAAAACGACCAGTGTTATTTAGTCAAGCTGATTAATAAAAACTCACATTGAACATTTTATTAACAAATGAAACATAAACTTTTGTTTAATTCTTGCAAAAAAATATTAATAGCGTATAGTGCACCACATCAGACGCGGGGTGGAGCAGCTTGGTAGCTCGTCGGGCTCATAACCCGAAGGCCGTCGGTTCAAATCCGGCCCCCGCAACCAACAAATTCTAAAGCCCTGATTTAAGAAAAATCAGGGCTTTTTCTCTTTACAGTTTAACACGCTATGATGATCTCCATTAGATCATCTTTTTTTCTATGCTATAATCCCTCAAAATTTTTCAAAACCGGTACCTAAATGAAACAATTATTTGCAACGACTTCTCGTGGCTTTGAAGAATTATTAAAAGTTGAACTCACTGAACTTGGCGCACAAGAGGCAAAAAGTGGTTCAAGGTGGCGTTCATTATCAAGCTGATGACGAAACTTTTATACCGCACTTTGCTTTGGTCACGCCTTGCTTCACGCATTTTATTTCCTTTGATTGAAACCAAAGATTTACAGTGATTTGGATCTTTATGCGGCTGTTTCAGGCTTTAATTGGTTAGCGCAATTTGATGAACGAGTTACCTTCTTTGTAGATTTTAATGGAACCAACCAAGAAATTCGTCATACTCAATTTGGTGCGATGCGCGTTAAAGATGGAATTGTCGATTACTTTGAACGTCAAGGTAAAACTCGCCCTGATGTAGATAAAATTCAGCCCGGACGTACGTATCCATGCTTATTTGAACTCGTGAAAAATTTAGTGATTTCTTTAGATTTAAGTGGGGAAGCATTACATTTGCGAGGCTATCGTGAAGATGCAGGTCAAGCGCCTTTACGTGAAACTCTAGCGGCGGCAATTGTTATGCGTTCAGGTTGGCAATCGGGTTCTCCATTAGTGGATCCAATGTGTGGTTCAGGTACTCTTTTAATTGAAGCGGCACAAATGGAAGCCAAAATTGCACCGCAACTTTATCGTTTACATTGGGGATTCGATTTTTGGAAAGCGCATAATCAATTTGGCTTGGGAAAAAGTAAAAATGAAGCGATTGAATTAGCAGAAGAAAAAAACAAAGTGAAATTCAACCGCACTTTTATGGATTTGACCTCGATCACCGCGTATTAAAAAAAGGCGCAGAAGAATGCACAAAAATGCAGGTGTTTCACATTTAATTAAATGGCAACAAGGTGATGTTGCAGCGTTGAAAAATCCTAGCGTAAATGGAGTTGGTACGGTTATCTGTAATCCACCTTATGGGGAACGTTTAGGAACAACACCAGCTTTAATCGCGCTCTATTCTGTATTTGGGCAAAGACTTAAAAAAAGAATTTTTGCGGTTGGAATGTTTCTGTTTTTTAGTAGCGAATCCACATTGCTTGATTGTTTGAGAATGCGTGCCAGTCGCCAATTTAAAGCAAAAAAATGGCCCATTAGATTGTGTGCAAAAAGAATTATCAAGTTTCAGAACGAAAATCTGATGAAATTACAGCTGAAAATGAATTAGAATTTAACCGCACTTCGGAGGTCGCAACTGATTTTTGCTAATCGATTACAAAAAAAATATTAAGAAAATTAGCAAATGGGCAAAGCAACAAGGATTAGACGCTTATCGTTTATATGATGCCGATTTGCCTGAATATAATTTAGCCGTCGATCGTTATGCAGATTACATTGTTGTGCAGGAATATGCAGCACCGAAAAATATTGATGAAAATAAAGCGCGTCAACGTTTATTAGATGCGGTTACTGCAACTTTGCACGTTACAGGTGTCGAAACGAATAAGTTGATCCTCAAAGTTCGTCAGAAACAAAAAAAGGTACCAACCAATATGAGAAATTAGCCAATAAAGGTGAATACTTTTATGTGAATGAATATGGCGCGCAACTTTGGGTAAATTTGACAGATTATTTAGACACTGGATTATTCTTAGATCACCGTTTAACAAGAAAAATGATTAGTGAATTGGCAAAAGGTAAAGATTTCTTGAACTTATTTGCTTATACTGGCTCTGCAACTGTTCATGCAGCACTTGGTGGTGCTAAATCGACAACTACCGTTGATATGTCTAATACTTATCTTAATTGGGCTGAGCAAAATCTTATTTTGAATGATATTAAAGGTAAACAACATAAATTAATTCAAGCAGATTGCCTTCAATGGTTAGAAAAATGTGATCGTCAATTTGATTTGATATTTGTGGATCCACCGACGTTTTCGAATTCTAAACGTATGGAAGAGAGTTGGGATGTTCAACGAGATCATGTGAAATTGATGAGCAATCTAAAAACGAGTTTTTGTCGAATAATGGCACAATTGTTTTTTTCGAATAATAAACGTGGATTCAAAATGAATTTAGTTGAGTTGGAAGAATTAGGTTTAAGTGCGGTAGAAATTTCGCATAAAACTTTACCGCTAGATTTTTGAACGTAATAAACAAATTCATAATTGTTGGATGATTCAACATATATAATGATTTTCCAAGTTGTAAAAATAGTCGAAAAAAATAGTGAATTTTAAACAAACTGAATAAAAAAACTATCGCTCAAACATTTTTTCAAAAAAAGTGCTAGACAAGGTTTTATTAAATCATTAATATACGCCTCCGCAACGACGCAATAACGCGTTCGTAGCTCAGTTGGATAGAGCGTTGGCCTCCGGAGCCAAAGGTCGCAAGTTCGAATCTTGTCGAGCGCGCCAGGTCAGTGCAATAACAACTTTTAATGGTGGCTATAGCTCAGTTGGTAGAGCCCTGGATTGTGATTCCAGTTGTCGTGGGTTCGAATCCCATTAGCCACCCCATCTTATCTTTTATAAGATCTGACGGCGAGTAGCGCAGCTTGGTAGCGCAACTGGTTTGGGACCAGTGGGTCGTAGGTTCAAATCCTATCTCGCCGACCACTTTATTTTGCTCTTTAACAATATATCAGACAATCTGTGTGGGCACTTGTTGATTGACTTGTTTTAAAATATTTTTAATTTTGAAGTCTTAATAGGTGCTTAACTGAAAATTCATAATTACTTTTTTTAAGTAGTGTTTTTATTTATAGCTAAGCAGTTTATTGAGCGATTGAACTTGAATTGAAGAGTTTGATCATGGCTCAGATTGAACGCTGGCGGCAGGCTTAACACATGCAAGTCGAACGGTAGCAGGAGAAAGCTTGCTTTCTTGCTGACGAGTGGCGGACGGGTGAGTAATGCTTGGGGAATCTGGCTTATGGAGGGGATAACTACGGGAAACTGTAGCTAATACCGCGTAGATGTCGAAGATGAAAGTGCGGGACCGCAAGGCCGCATGCCATGAGATGAGCCCAAGTGGGATTAGGTAGTTGGTGGGGTAAAGGCCTACCAAGCCCTGCGATCTCTAGCTGGTCTGAGAGGATGGCCAGCCACACTGGAACTGAGACACGGTCCAGACTCCTACGGGAGGCAGCAGTGGGGAATATTGCGCAATGGGGGAACCCTGACGCAGCCATGCCGCGTGAATGAAGAAGGCCTTCGGGTTGTAAAAGTTCTTTCGGTATTGAGGAAGGGATGTGTTAATAGTACATCATCATTGACGTTAAATACAGAAGAAGCACCGGCTAACTCCGTGCCAGCAGCCGCGGTAATACGGAGGGTGCGAGCGTTAATCGGAATAACTGGGCGTAAAGGGCACGCAGGCGGTTATTTAAGTGAGGTGTGAAAGCCCCGGGCTTAACCTGGGAATTGCATTTCAGACTGGGTAACTAGAGTACTTTTAGGGAGGGTAGAATTCCACGTGTAGCGGTGAAATGCGTAGAGATGTGGAGGAATACCGAAGGCGAAGGCAGCCCCTTGGGAATGTACTGACGCTCATGTGCGAAAGCGTGGGGAGCAAACAGGATTAGATACCCTGGTAGTCCACGCTGTAAACGCTGTCGATTTGGGGATTGGGCTTTAAAGCTTGGTGCCCGTAGCTAACGTGATAAATCGACCGCCTGGGGAGTACGGCCGCAAGGTTAAAACTCAAATGAATTGACGGGGGCCCGCACAAGCGGTGGAGCATGTGGTTTAATTCGATGCAACGCGAAGAACCTTACCTACTCTTGACATCCATGAGAATCCTGTCAGAGATGGATGGTGCCTTCGGGAACCATGAGACAGGTGCTGCATGGCTGTCGTCAGCTCGTGTTGTGAAATGTTGGGTTAAGTCCCGCAACGAGCGCAACCCTTATCCTTTGTTGCCAGCGATTTCGGTCGGGAACTCAAAGGAGACTGCCAGTGATAAACTGGAGGAAGGTGGGGATGACGTCAAGTCATCATGGCCCTTACGAGTAGGGCTACACACGTGCTACAATGGCGTATACAGAGGGTGGCGAAAGCCGCGAGGTGGAGCGAATCTCAGAAAGTACGTCTAAGTCCGGATTGAGTCTGCAACTCGACTCCATGAAGTCGGAATCGCTAGTAATCGCGAATCAGAATGTCGCGGTGAATACGTTCCCGGGCCTTGTACACACCGCCCGTCACACCATGGGAGTGGGTTGTACCAGAAGTAGATAGCTTAACCTTCTGGGAGGGCGTTTACCACGGTATGATTCATGACTGGGGTGAAGTCGTAACAAGGTAACCGTAGGGGAACCTGCGGTTGGATCACCTCCTTACCAAAGACGAGAGACAGCGAGTGCTCACACAGATTGGCTGATAGTTGTAGACAAATGAGCAAGTGAAAACGAAGCGAAAGCAACGTTGAAAGATAAAGAATGAAGATAGAGTATCTTTCTAATTGATGTCCCCCATCGTCTCAGAGGCCCTAGGACATCGCCCCTTTCACGGCAGGTAACTCAGGTTCGAATCCCTCGTGGGACGCCAATTAAAGATAACTTTGTTAGATTATCTTACTGTTCTTTAAAAAAATTGGAAACAAGCTGAAAACAAGAGATTTTCGAGAGAAAGTCTGAGTAGGCAAAATAGGAAAGTGAAAAAGAGGGAACTGAGAAGGAAACTCTGAAAGCAAACCTGTTTTTGCATAAAAATCTTGATTGAACAAAAAGCAATCAAGTGTTTAGTTGAATGAAAATACGCATCAAATTGACCACACTTTGAAGTGAAAAACTTAAAGTGATTGAAAAACATTTGAGGTTGTATAGTTAAGTGACTAAGCGTACAAGGTGGATGCCTTGGCAATCAGAGGCGAAGAAGGACGTGCTAATCTGCGAAAAGCTTGGATGAGTCGATAAGAGGCGTTTAATCCAAGATATCCGAATGGGGAAACCCAGTAGATGAAGAATCTACTATCACTTACTGAATCCATAGGTAAGTGAGGCAAACCGGGAGAACTGAAACATCTAAGTACCCCTGAGGAAAAGAAATCAACCGAGATTTCGTCAGTAGCGGCGAGCGAAAGCGAAAGAGCCTGTTAATGATAACAGCAGAGATAGAGGAATAAGCTGGGAAGCTTAGCGACACAGGGTGATAGCCCCGTACTCAAACATCCAGGCTGTGGTACTAAGTTAACGAGAAGTAGGGCGGGACACGTGATATCCTGTTTGAAGATGGGGGACCATCCTCCAAGGCTAAATACTCCTGATTGACCGATAGTGAACCAGTACTGTGAAGGAAAGGCGAAAAAGAACCCCGGTGAGGGGAGTGAAATAGAACCTGAAACCTTGTACGTACAAGCAGTGGGAGCCTGAAAGGGTGACTGCGTACCTTTTGTATAATGGGTCAGCGACTTATATTTTGTAGCGAGGTTAACCGAATAGGGGAGCCGAAGGGAAACCGAGTCTTAACTGGGCGTCTAGTTGCAAGGTATAGACCCGAAACCCGGTGATCTCAGCCATGGGCAGGTTGAAGGTTGGGTAACACTAACTGGAGGACCGAACCGACTAATGTTGAAAAAAATTAGCGGATGACTTGTGGCTGGGGGTGAAAGGCCAATCAAACCGGGAGATAGCTGGTTCTCCCCTGAAATCTATTTAGGTAGAGCCTTGAGCGGACACCTTTTGGGGGTAGAGCACTGTTTCGGCTAGGGGTCCATCCCGGATTACCAACCCGATGCAAACTACGAATACCAAAGAGTGATACTCAGGAGACACACGGCGGGTGCTAACGTCCGTCGTGGAGAGGGAAACAACCCAGACCGCCAGCTAAGGTCCCAAAGTCTATATTAAGTGGGAAACGAAGTGGGAAGGCTTAGACAGCTAGGATGTTGGCTTAGAAGCAGCCATCATTTAAAAGAAAGCGTAATAGCTCACTAGTCGAGTCGGCCTGCGCGGAAGATGTAACGGGCTGAAATATAGCACCGAAGCTGCGGCATCAGACGTAAGTCTGTTGGGTAGGGGAGCGTTGTGTAAGCGGATGAAGGTGAATCGAGAGGTTTGCTGGACGTATCACAAGTGCGAATGCTGACATAAGTAACGATAAAACGGGTGAAAAACCCGTTCGCCGGAAGACCAAGGGTTCCTGTCCAACGTTAATCGGGGCAGGGTGAGTCGGCCCCCTAAGGCGAGGCTGAAGAGCGTAGTCGATGGGAAACAGGTTAATATTCCTGTACTTGGATAAACTGCGATGTGGGGACGGAGTAGGTTAGGTTATCGCACTGTTGGATATGTGCGTTTAAGTTGGTAGGTGGGAAGTTTAGGCAAATCCGGACTTCCTTAACACTGAGAGATGATGACGAGGCTCTACGGAGCTGAAGTAACTGATACCACACTTCCAGGAAAAGCCACTAAGCTTCAGGTTTATCTAAACCGTACTGAAAACCGACACAGGTGGTCAGGTAGAGAATACTCAGGCGCTTGAGAGAACTCGGGTGAAGGAACTAGGCAAAATAGCACCGTAACTTCGGGAGAAGGTGCGCCGGCGTAGATTGTAAGGGCTAGCCCCTGAAGGTTGAACCGGTCGAAGATACCAGCTGGCTGCAACTGTTTATTAAAAACACAGCACTCTGCAAACACGAAAGTGGACGTATAGGGTGTGATGCCTGCCCGGTGCTGGAAGGTTAATTGATGGTGTAATCGAAAGAGAAGCTCCTGATCGAAGCCCCAGTAAACGGCGGCCGTAACTATAACGGTCCTAAGGTAGCGAAATTCCTTGTCGGGTAAGTTCCGACCTGCACGAATGGCATAATGATGGCCAGGCTGTCTCCACCCGAGACTCAGTGAAATTGAAATCGCCGTGAAGATGCGGTGTACCCGCGGCTAGACGGAAAGACCCCGTGAACCTTTACTATAGCTTGACACTGAACATTGAATTTTTGATGTGTAGGATAGGTGGGAGACTTTGAAGTAGTCACGCCAGTGATTATGGAGTCGTCCTTGAAATACCACCCTTTAACGTTTGATGTTCTAACGAAGATTGCGGAACGCGGTCTCGGACAGTGTCTGGTGGGTAGTTTGACTGGGGCGGTCTCCTCCCAAAAGAGTAACGGAGGAGCACGAAGGTTTGCTAATCACGGTCGGACATCGTGAGGTTAGTGCAATGGTATAAGCAAGCTTAACTGCGAGACAGACAAGTCGAGCAGGTACGAAAGTAGGTCATAGTGATCCGGTGGTTCTGAATGGAAGGGCCATCGCTCAACGGATAAAAGGTACTCCGGGGATAACAGGCTGATACCGCCCAAGAGTTCATATCGACGGCGGTGTTTGGCACCTCGATGTCGGCTCATCACATCCTGGGGCTGAAGTAGGTCCCAAGGGTATGGCTGTTCGCCATTTAAAGTGGTACGCGAGCTGGGTTTTAGAACGTCGTGAGACAGTTCGGTCCCTATCTGCCGTGGGCGTTGGAGAATTGGTTGGGGCTGCTCCTAGTACGAGAGGACCGGAGTGGACGCACCACTGGTGTTCCGGTTGTGTCGCCAGACGCATTGCCGGGTAGCTAAGTGCGGAAGAGATAAGTGCTGAAAGCATCTAAGCACGAAACTTGCCAAGAGATGAGTTCTCCCAGGTTATAAACCTGTAAGGGTTGTTTAAGACTAAGACGTAGATAGGTGCGGTGTGTAAGTGATGTGAGTCATTGAGCTAACGCTATACTAATTGCCCGAGAGGCTTAACTATACAACGCTCAAGTGTTTTTTTGGGAAAAAGCAGAGTAGAAAGAAAAAAAGAAAACTTAACTGAAAAACGAGTTCAGCTTGTGGCCAATAAGAACGAGTGAAAGGTCAGTAAGAGCTGAGTAGAAAGTAGAAATAAAACGTTATCAAAGAATTATCCTGGCGGCGATAGTGCGGTGGAACCACCTGACACCATACCGAACTCAGAAGTGAAACGCTGTAATGCCGATGGTAGTGTGGGGCATCCCCATGTGAGAGTAGGGCACCGCCAGGTTACCAAATACAGAATCTAAATTAAATAAAAATAGAAGAACCCCAGTTGAAGAACTGGGGTTTTTGTTTTTATAATTTACTCATTATTTAAAGAAAAAGGACTAAAGTAGAGAAATAGGGTGCTTTGTTCAGAGACTAAGTTTTTTTATTTTTTTGTATCGCCTACATATATAGTTTTTAATAAATATACCTATTTATATCATTTAGCGTTTTGATTTCTTATATTTTTCAAAATAGACTTTATATACTTATCTCTAATCTCATCCATTATGCTTAAAAATTTAGACGAAATAACTTCAAGTATTATCTCTGATCCCTCAAAATAAAAGATTTTACAGATCGTGGAATTTTTCCCTTTATTTTTCGGCCCCTAAAACAGCTCGAATTAATATTGTAGGTCAAGCTCCAGGGTTAAAAAGCTGAGCAAATCTCGTTTATATTGGAATGATAAAAGTGGTGATCGTCTGCGTGATTGGCTAGGGTGTGGATTACGATTATTTTTTTATAATTCTGGGAATGTTTGCGTTTCTTCCCTATGGATTTCTATTATCCTGGAAAAAGGTAAATCGGGTGATTTACCACCTCGTCAAGGTTTTGCAGAAAAAAATGGCATCCAATGATTTTTAGAGCATCTTCCCTAATATTCAGCTAACTATTCTTATTGGGCAATATGCACAGAAATATTATTTACCTGAAAACAAAAGATAATGTAACTGAGACTGTTAAAAAAATTATCGTCAATTCTTACCGCACTTTATGCCTCTTGTGCATCCTTCTCCTCGTAATCAGATTTGGATAACAAAGAACCCTTGGTTTGAAGAACAAGTTATTCCTGAATTACAAATTTTAGTCAAACAGATAATTAATAAAGACTAAGTTTTTTTCATTTCTTACGCACACATAGTAATAACAATCTCTTTTTACTTTGTGGATATAATAAAGCCTGCATGCGCAGTTTTTTATAACGATAATAATGTTTTAGGAGATTTGATGAAAAAAATTTCAAATATTTTGCTCAGAGTTATGTGGATTGGGTTATTCGTCTTGGGCGCCTTCGTTTTTCTCTTTTAGGTGTGATGATTCTCGCGGTTTTAGCACTTTGTACTCAGATTTTATTTAGTCTATTTATTGTTCATCAGATTTCTTGGGTAGATATTTTTCGTTCGGTAACTTTTTGGGCTTTACTCACTGCGCCTTTTTGTTATTTATTTTTTTCACTTTATTGGTCGAAAAAGCTTGAACATTCTCGCATTGATCTTTCTAGCTCGGTTAGTCGATTGGAAAATGAGGTCGCCGAGCGAATTGCCGCTCAGAAAAAATTATCCCAAGCATTGGAAAAGTTGGAAAAAAATAGCCGTGATAAAAGTACCTTACTTGCCACAATAAGCCATGAATTGCGCACGCCATTGAATGGAATTGTCGGGACTTAGCCAGATTTTTACTTGATGATGAATTAGATGATCGTCAGCGTAATTATTTAAAAAAACTATCAACATAAGTGCGGTCAGTTTAGGCTATATTTTTAGTGATATTATTGATTTGGAAAAAAATTGATGCCAGTCGAATTGAATTAAATCGACAGCCAACAGATTTCCCAGCCTTATTAAACGATATTTATAATTTTGCTAGTTTCCTCGCCAAACAAAAAAATCTTATTTTTTTCTTTAGAGCTTGAACCTAATTTGCCTAATTGGTTGAATCTTGATCGTGTTCGCTTGAGCCAAATCTTTGTGGAACTTAATTAGTAATGCGGTGAAGTTTACAGATCAGGGAAATATTATTCTGAAAATTATCAGAAATCAGGATTGTTACCATTTTATTGTGAAAGATACTGGAATGGGGATTTCTCCTGAAGAACAAAAAAACATATTTTTTTGAAATGTATTATCAAGTGAAAGAAAGTCGTCAGCAAAGTGCGGGTAGCGGTATTGGGTTGGCTATTTCTAAAAAAATCTCGCTCAGTTAATGGAAGGGAGATTTAACGGTTGAAAGTGAGACGAGGAAAAGGGTGCGACTTTCCATCTTACTCTCCACGCTCAAGAAATTTCTGAAAAAAAGAATCCGTTAAGAAAAAAATATTCCATCTTTGAACATTCTTTTTAGTGGAGGATGTTGACCTCAATATTATGGTTGCGAAAACTATTTTTAGAAAAAAACTTGGGCATCATGTTGATGTTGCGACAAATGGCAAGCAGGCGATCACTTTATTTGAGAAAAAAATGTTTACGACATTCTATTGCTAGATATTAAATTGCCAGATATGAGTGGTTTTGAAATCGCCCAATATTTGCGAGAGAATTATGAGAACGGTATTTATGATTTTTTTACCGCCAATGATTGCTTTTACCGCCAATGTTATGCAAAGCGAGCTAAGAATATTTAGAAATGGGCATGGATGGCGTATTACGCAAACCCATTTCAATTAAGGATTTACACCATTGTTTGCAGCAATTTTTTTGCGGATGAAAGGGAACCTATAATCGAAATGAAATGATGACTAGTGTAGCTTTTCAGAACAAAGTTTTGATTTTAGCGTTAATTGAAACCCTTGGAAAAATCCCAAATTTTTAGAAAAATTTATCTTTATTCAAACAAACTATGCCAAATTATCTTGCTCAATTATCAAAAAGATAATATGAAAGACACAGAAGATACCGCCCATAAAATTAAAGGAGCTGCAGCATCGGTAGGGTTAAATTATTTACGTCAATTAGCGGATACTTTAGAAAGTGCGGCTAAAAATTCTGATATTTTTCAATTGCGCTGAATTGATTGATGAAATTGGAAATCAGTGGTTGGAAAATGTGGAAGACTTTAGCTCAAATTTTTGTGAATACTAATGAATTTTTTTATTATGGACAGATAATAATTAATCCAGCAGTTTTTAGGATACAATCTACTGGATGTAATTGATTGATAGATTAAATTTAAATCTTTCCCCCAACGCCCTTTAAATTTTCTCAACAAATGCAGCATATTTTTTTGGAAAATCATCTGTTTTTTAGTGAGATATTGTGGATTAAGTGGACTCATTTTTGGCAATGCCTCATTTAAATGCCGTGCCGTTTGTTCACTGGCATATTCTCGTTTGTAATGACAGTGCTGATATAGCGTTTGCTGCATCGACATTCAAAATTTCTTCTTCTTGAATTAAGCTCTCTGCTTCTTTTTGTTGCTCGTTCTGGGCAAAAATGGAAGAAAGGCACTCAATCAATGCCTGCTTTATCGGGCAATATCATTTAAATCTGTTTGATTGATAAAATCGACAATCAAACTTTCTTTCGCTCGATTTACCTAAGACTTGAACGGATACTGTGCGACGGATTTCATCAATTAACGCTCTTTGTCTTGGTTTTTTCTTATGATGTTCGAAAATTAATGCTAAAGAATATAATCCAAATTGATTTCTTGAGATTTTAATAAATCCACTTCAAACACGACATCATCCCAATCTATCGTCGATTATGCTTTTATCACTCGCCATCTTTTTTTGACGACGGAGCCAATCGCGAATATCATTATAAGTTGAACGATAATCTTTGAATGCTACGCTCTGCTGGTATCAGTAGGGTACTTTCAGCATTTCAGCAATTTGTTCATCATTCAAATAATATTTCTTGCTTGAAAGTTTCTCCATTGCAATTTGGATCACTGGTATCGACCGATTGTAAGGCTTGCAAATGCTGAGAACTCATCGTAATTTTGCAGAAATATTTTTCAATCTGCAAATATTCACCAAATAATTTTACAAAACTCTTTTTATCTTGTTCTCGTTTTGAATTTCATGTTGGATTAGGGAAAGCGATCTTGCAGCTCTTGAACAACCTCTAAATACCCACGTTGATCTGTCATCACCGTTAAAGCTCCATAGTCTGTCATAACTTTTTCTCTAGTACGACATTGCTTCGTATTGATTTATCGCGAAAAGTGTGATTGCATCAACGGTATTTTGTTCTAAATCACGGAAAGTGACGATATTGCCCAAAAGCTTTTGGTTGCTGTCATAAATGCGGTTTGTACGAGAATAAAGCTTGCATCAAAATCCGTGATAACGCAAGGTTTTTGTCCACGAAATAACGTGTATTCAACGTAGGGGCATCAAAAGCCAGTTAAGAACATTCCAACCACAATTAGTAAATCCACTTCCTGATGACACGTTTGGCAAGATCACGATAGTAATTTTGGAATGATTTCGACTATCCACATCATAACTCGTGCCAAAAGTAGTGATTGTAATCATCAATGGCTATCGTTAAAAATTCTTTTAGCCGTAGTGTTTAGAGCAGTGGGCTTCAAAAGGTCTCATCTGGGCAATATCGCCAATCGCATCTTGTTCTTCATTTGCCGCAAAAGAGAAAGATTGTTGCAATTTTAACGTGATTTTTTTGACCAGCACTTTGTAGACTGTTTGCAAAACGTTTCGTAATAAACGTTTTGCTGCATCCACACTGCTTACCGCAAACATTGCATTAAAGCCATTGTTACCTGTGGCGTTCAAAGCGATGGGTTTTTCTGTTTGAAAATTAGTTTAAGCAAATATTGGGCAGATTTGCTCTAATACGCTCAGGGTGTAAAAAGGCTTTGTTTCTGCTCAAGTGCGGTTAATTTTTCAGGATCTTTTTCTATTTCTAAGGCTTTAAATTGTGGGCGGACATCGTTGTAATCGACCTTGAATTTCAGTACCTTGTCATCACGAATAGCATCGGTTATCACATAAGAATGCAGTTCAGTACCGAACACACTGGCTGTCGTTTCCGCACCTAATGCGTTTTCAGGGAAAAATAGGTGTGCCTGTAAAAACCAAATTGATAGTATTTTTGAAATTTTACTCTTAGATTTTTTTGTGCTTCACCAAATTGGGAGCGATGTGCTTCATCAAAAATAAATACGACTTGTTTTTGATAAATCGGCAAATTCTCTTCCGATTTCATCAAATTATTCAACTTTTGAATGGTGGTTACGATAATTTTGTTATCATCTTTTTCAATATTGCGTTTTAAGCCCTGCGGTACTTTCCGAACCATTCACGCTATCAGGTGAAAAACGCTGATATTCTTTCATTGTTTGATAGTCCAAATCTTTACGATCGACCACGAAAAGAAAGACTTTTATCAATAAAATTAAGTTCAGTCGCAAGGCGTGAGGCTTTAAAAGCTGGTGAGAGTTTTTACCTGAACCTGTGGTGTGCCAAATATAGCCACCACTTTCACGATTACTCCAATTTTTGCCAAATAAGAACTTTTGAATTTTTCCACAAAATGCGTTCTGTTGCGGCAATTTGATAAGGTCGCATAATCAGCAAGGTGTCAGATGTATCAAATACGCAGAATTTAATTACATTGAGTAGAGTATGTTGTTGGAAAAGAAAAGTTGCTGTGAAATCTTTCAGATCTTTAATCGCAATATTATCTTTGGTCGCCCAATTCATTGTGAAATCAAAGCTATTCTTATTGCGTTTAGTTGTGTTAGCAAAATAGCGGGTATCAGTACCATTGGAAATCACAAAAATCTGAAGATATTTGAAAAGCGAATTTTCTTTATTAAAACTTTCTTTTACTGTAACGATGAATTTGGTTAAAGGCTCACGAATTGATACGCCACGTTTTTTTAATTCCACTTGAATTAACGGTAAACCATTGACCAAAGATTGTCACATCATAGCGATTCTCATGCTGCCTTTTTGCTCAAATTGATTGATTACTTGCAGCAGTATTACGAGCGAGATTTTTGTCTTATCTAACAAATAAATATTCTGAATGCGATCCATTATCAAACACAAAAATCATAAATATAATTGTTGTGAATTTTACGGGTTTTCTCAATCAGATTATCACTTGGTTTATCCAAATATTCTTCTAAAAAAACGTCGCCATTCTGCATCAGAGAAAACTACATTGTTCAAGCGCTGTAATTGAGCCCGTAAGTTTTTAATCAACGCATCATGACCATTGAGTTCTTGTAAATACTCATAGCCTTGCGCCCTGTAAATCACGAATAAACTCACGCTCAAGACTACCTTCCGTTTGGTAACCAGCATTAGGCTCTTCCACTAAATTTATTATATTGATTCAAAAACGATAAAATGATTGATTCGAGCGATTGTGGAATAGTCATTCATAAAATTTTTTTACCAACTTAAATTTTACCAAGTTTAATGAAATTACTTCTAAAAGTGATATTTTTTTATATATGTTCTTCTACTAAATTTTTAAGAACGCGCTTATCATTAGATGAAATATATACAGTCTCCTCACCTGAATGCTTTGAATGGCTTGATAAGTTAACTATTCTATTCATATATGGATCTGGGCCACTACTATCTTGAGGTAACACATTTTTTTCATATCTCTATAGCCAAGAAATGTAGCAAGCTTCTCGAGTATATTTCTAATCAGGTTAAAATGATACTTTTCTACTTGACAATCTTCAATGTTTTTCTTTTAAAGAATGAAATTTTAAACTCATGATCTGAAACATAAAAATTTTTATAAAGAATGTATCTTCTTTTATTTTTATCATTGACTTGTTGGTAAAAATAGATAGTTCTTTATCATTTATTTTTCCGCCATTTAATATATTTACTATGTTATCATTCAATATTTCTTTTTATTTAATAAGTCTCACCACATTAATGCTTAATGTTTCTCTTACATTTTTGCTTAGCTTGAATTCTTTTGTTTTCTTCTTTTTCTTCTTTTTCTATTTTTGGATTAATAACTTAGATATTTCTTTGTTTATATCGTCATTTAGAATATCTCTAATATAATACGTTGGATTTTTATCTGATAATAGCTATATGTCATATTCTGAAAGTGCTTAAAAATTTTTCTTTTTATATTTAAAAATCATTTTCTATATCAAGAAAAATTCTTTTTAAAAATTCTTCTGGTTGAATTTCTTTCTTAAAAATATCCTCAAGTTTATGAAATAGATGAACCTGATAAGTGAAAAGGGAGTCATTGTTTTTGATGGTATAAATTATGAGTATTATCTTCTGTTTTCTCAAGCCTAAATGTTCCACGTTTATTATTTTTAATTTACTAGTCTCGTTATATAGAATATTATAAAAATAAAAGGATTGTGTGTGGTGATAATAAATTTTATAGTATCAGGACTATCTTTGACTAATTCTGCTAAATCAACAGCTAATTGAATAAGATGATTTTCATCCAATGAACTTACTGGATCATCAATAAAGATATATTTAAGTTCATCAAATTCATTAGTAGTGCGTTCACTAGGCTCTGAGATATTTAATTCTGCAACAACTTGTTCAATTAACGTATGAAAATAATCCAAAATAAAAATTACTTTTCTTCCCCTTCGATAGTTTTATATTTTTCTTCAGGCGTATCATCTCCACGCGCAAAACTGAATGTAATTTGATTATTTTCTATATCAAATTTAGGCATAAGTTTTTCATCACAATAATGATGAAATTTTTCCAATTACTTTACCTTCATCCCCTTGATCTCTAATCAACCAGCGAATAAAAAGAATTTGGTTGAATCTTTTAATTTTGGTTCTGTGTCATTAAGTAGATCATTATCCCAATAGAATAAATCTTCGGTAAATGCATTGAAATAAAGTATTTTTTTCTTCGTGTTAGATCTTCTTCATTGTCGTGATTTTTCTTTAGGTGCAATAAGATTCTTAAATACTTTTTGATAAACGGGTTTTTCCACTTCCATTAAAGGCGTAAATTAGATTAACCTTTTATCAGAATCTCTTAATTGTTTTTGCAATTTCGTCTAAACTTTTAGTCATATTATTCTCTGCCTTGGAAATTCAATAATAATTCTCTGTAATATTCATACCGCTTGTGGCTTTGTTCAATCGCCAAAGGTAAGCCTTTCGGTGATGGAGTTTGTGAGGGTTTCAAATTTATCAAGGATTGAAACGATGCGTTGTTGTTCTGGAATGCTAGAATCGGGAATTTAATACTATTTAAATTTTTTTATTTAATTTAGGTTGTGCAGCACCTGAAATATAAGGGGTTAAAATCTATTTTATTTAAATAGAATTCAATAAATCGACGTTCTTCATACTGTTTTTAAATTTTTAAAAATATGAGCATGATTATTCACCCATATTTTTCCTGAAGCACTAAAGGCAATAGGTGTATTTCTAGCTAATAAATTTGCTCCATCTTCAGAAATAAGTAAAAATCTCCATCAAATATATAATCTTTTTACATAATCAACGATACCTGAAGCACCATAATAAGGAATTTTACCCTGAAGTACGTAAGCCACTTGTAATCGGTTTTCGTTTAGGAATCTAGATTCTCTGAAATTTGATCTAGAGTTTTCCACTCAAACCCAACCTTTTCAAGTTCTTCTTCACTTAACAATTTTTCCCGATAGTATTCATACTGCTTCCGGCGTAGTGTAAGTCACGCTGGTAAGCTCGCTGGTAAGCTCGCTGGTAAGCGCTGTCAATGAGTCCAAAATTTTTACGATTTCGGTTTGGACTGGGAGTGGGGGATGGGGATTAATTTATTAGCATAATTAGGAACCATTGACGTTTATGATCACCATCAGTTTGGTTATTTGGTAATGTGTTTAACCAATAATAAATATATTTCAATAAAGCAAATTTTTCATTTTTGATGTTATCATTTTCATTGTTGATGATTTTGCTTTTAAAGTCAAAATCAACCCATTTATTTGCCGTTGTAAAATCATCAAAAATTATCACTGGTGATTTTTGATGCAAAATATATTCCTTCATCTTCATTCGTATATCCCAGAATGAATGTTTTTCCCTGCAGTTAATACTGGGGTTGGATAATTATCATTGTACACTGTTGAATTAACAAGGTATTTAGTGGGTTGTTCATAATCGCGAAACATCACCCAGTGGTATCCATTTAACCTCAGCCCCATCCAATAATTTTTCTAAAAAGTGCGGTTGTTTTTCATGGTGTTTTTTTATCCCTCAATCTCCGCCACAATCTTTGTCAATTTCCGCACACAAGCGGTCGATATTAGCAACTGTTTTACGAATTTCCGCATTGAGTTCATCAATATTAATCACTTCATCGAGTGTCTTTTTTTGTTCCACATAAGAGCTGACTAGCAAGATTATAGTTATTTTCTTCATTTGCGATTTCATCATTAGGATACCGATTTTTGCTAAATGTGGTACATCTTCTTTATCGGCAAAAGAGTTTGAGAATCTGTTCAATATGCTCTTCTTCTAAGATGTTATTATTGGTGGCAGGTTTAAATAAACCGCTGGCATCAATAAATTGGGTTTTAGTATCAGGTTTATGTTTGAAAGTACCAAAAATATTCACGGCAATACTGGTGCCGAAAAATAGATTTGGCGCTAAGGCAATTACCGTTTCCACATAGTTATTATCCACCAAATATTGACGAATTTTTGCTCGGCACCGCCACGATAAAAAAATGCCGGGGAAGGAGACTATCGCCGCGCGACCTTTTGCCGAAAGATAACTTAGTGCATGTAAAATAAAAGGCAAAGTCCGCTTTGGATTTTGGCGCAAGCACGCCGGCAGGGGCAAAGCGTTCATCGTTAATGAGCGTTGATTGTCTGAGCCAATCCATTTCACGGAGTAAGGCGGGTTAGAAACGATAGCATCGAAGGGTTTATCATCACCAAATTGCGGATTCATTAAGGTGTTGCCATGGGCGATATCAAACTTGTCGTAGTTGATGTTATGCAAAAAAACATATTCATACGAGCAAGGTTGTAGGTGGTGTGATTATTTCCCTGCCCGAAGAAAGCCTTCTTCAATAATATGTTCATCAAATTGTTTTTTTAGCTTGAAGCATAAAGTGAGCCAGAACCCTGCTGCAGGGTCATAAATTTTATTGACATGAGGTTTGTCCATGCATAGCAATTTCGAGCGATAAGCTTTAGATACGCATTTGTGGCGTGAAAAGAAATTCGCCACCGGATTTGCCCTGCATTGGCGGCATAGTTGGAAATAAGATATTCGTAGGTATCGCGAAATAAATCAATATGGTTATCTTCAAATTTCACCAAAATCAAGTTCAGCCACACCTTTTCAAAAACAGCTGCTGACGGTCTGTTTTTATCGTCTACGGTATTACCCAGACGATTGCTGGTAGTGTCAAAATCTGCAAATAAGCCTTTGATATCCTGTTCGGAAGGGTAGCCAGTAGCAGAGTTTTTCGATATCAGTAAAAAAATGCTTTTCAGATCTGTATTTAAATTCGGATTAGTATTGGCTGTTGCCACGACATTTTTAAATAATTGGCTTTGGGTAAACAAAAATAGCCTTTTGCTTTGATGGTATCTTCTTTGATTGCTGCAATAATAGGGATCATCGTCATTAAAATGCAGAATAATCAACGCTATCATCTCCACCTTTAATATAGCTGGCAAAATTTTCACTGATAAAACGATAGAAAAGTGTACCCAAAACATACTGTTTAAAAATCCCAACCATCGACGGAACCACGTACATCATTAGCGATTTGCCAAATACGTCGTTGGAGTTCGGCACGTTGTTGCATTGCTATTGTCATAAAAATCCTCAGAATATTTTTTGTGTAATGAGTTGAAATAAAGATGTGAAAAAAATTATACAGGAAATTAGTCATGTCTATGTGAGTTTCTATGAGTTTATTTCTAATGCTTTATGCTATTATTTGTAAAAATAATGGCTCGTTTGAAGGTTTTGTCTGGATAAAGTGCGGTTGAAATTTGCAATGTTTTTTTATGAATGGGCTTTTTAGCGGAAAAATATTTGAGAAAAGGGCATGTCGTGCATGCCCTATAGTTTGATGTATTAGTTCATAATGCCCTTTGTGTCTTAACAACGCATCTAATTGCGGTTCACGGCCTCGGAAGCGTTTGAAGAGTTCCATTGGTTCTTCTGAGCCACCACGCGTGAGAATTTCATCTAAGAATGATTTACCGGTGATTGGGTTGAAAATACCTTCTTCTTCAAAGCGTGAATAAGCATCAGCCGATAATACTTCAGCCCATAAATAGCTGTAATAACCTGCGGCATAGCCCCTGCAAAAATATGGCTGAAGCTATGTGGGGTTCTTGCCCAATCTACGCCTTTTTATGACGGCAACTTGTGATTTTCACTGATTTAAGTGTATCCAAAATTTGATTGGTTTTTCCGCATCAAAGGTGTGATGCAAGCGGAAATCAAAAATCCCAAATTCAAGCTGACGCAAGATAAAATATCGCAGCTTGAAGTTTTTTGCTTTTAACAATTGCGTGAGTTTTTTTCTTTTTGGCAACGGCTCGCCTGTTTCGTAATGCCCTGAAATAAACGCCAAAGCTTCTTCTTCCCAGCACCAGTTCTCCATAAATTGACTTGGTAATTCCACGGCATCCCAAGGCACACCGTTAATACCCGCAACATCGGATACATCAATTTGCGTGAGCATATGATGAATGCCGTGACCAAATTCGTGGAATAGCGTGGTGACTTCATCGTGCGTAAATAACGCTGGCTTTATTACCGATAGGCGCATTGAAGTGTGTTAAATACGCTACAGGAGTTTGAATGCTGCCATCCAGTTTACGTTTGCGTCCGATACAGTCATCCATCCACGCGCCGCCACGTTTGTGTTCGCGCGCATATAAATCAAGATAGAAACTGCCTCGAAGTTGATCGTTTTCATCAATTAAATCAAAGAAGCGCACATCTTTATGCCAAGTATCTACGCCTTTGCGTTCAACTGCACGAATATTGAAAATGCGTTTAATCAATTCAAATAAACCTGAAATTACGCGATTTTCAGGAAAATATGGGCGAAGTTCTTCATCATTAATGGCGTATAAATGTTGTTTTTTTGTTTTTTTCGCTGTAAAAACCAATATCCCAAGGTGCAAGTTCAGTGACACCAAATTCTTTTTTTCGCAGTAATCTTTCAATTCTTGCAATTCTTTTTTTCGCCTTGTGGTTTGGCACGTTCGGCAAGATGATCTCAAGAAATCAAGCACTTGTTGTGGATTTTCTGCCATTTTTGGTGGCAAGTGAAAGTTCGGTGTAAGTATTAAAACCGAGTAATTTCGCCAATTCCACGCGTAATGTAAGAATTTCTTCCATGACCTTTACTGTTGTCCCATTTGCCTGCGTTAGGGCCTTGTTCTAGAGGCGCGTGTCGCATAAGCACGGTACATTTCTTCACGCAATGCACGATTTTTCGCAGTAAGTCATCACAGGCAAATAACTTGGGATTTCTAACGTAAAACGATAACCTTTTCAACTTTACTTTCGGCAGATTGTTGTGCTGCTTGCAGTGCGGATTCAGGTAAGCCTGCAAGTTCTGCTCTCGTTTTCAATGAGTTTTTCCCAACCCATGGTTGCATCTAATACGTTATTGCTAAATTGTGAATTTAATTCCGATAAGCGCGCCACAATTTCGCCATAACGTTGTTGTTTATCTTCGGAAAGCCCGATACCTGAAAGTTCAAAAATCACGCAGTGAATTTTTCAATAGCTTTTTTTGCGCAATCGAATAGTCCGCAAATTCAGCACTGTTTTTTTAACGCTAAATAGGCATTATAAAGCCCTTTATGCTGACCAACCCAAGTGCTGTATTCAGAAAGTAAATGGTAAGCACGCTTGATAGGCTTCACGTAATTCAGCACTATTTTTTTACTGAGTTAAGATGAGAAACGGGTGACCAAGCACGATTTAAAGCGATCATTGGTTTCCGTTAAAGGCAAAATGAAATTTTTCCCAAGTAAAGTGCGGTTGTTTTAACACTTGTTCTATCGTATCGCGACAATCTTGAATTAATTTTTTTCAACAGCCGGTTGAATATGTTCTGGCTTGATTTGTGAAAAATGGCGGTAAGCCTTGAATATTAAGTAATGGATTTGACATAGACATAAATGTTCCTTTTTGAAAAACTACTCTTTTATGTGACGGCAAATTCTATAATATCAAGGTTGAAAAAAATCTAAAAAAATCAGTAATAATGGTTCGCATTTTCTTTTTTTATTAGGAACATTATGAAGTTTATTTACATTGTTTTAGGTTTTCTTTCTCTTGCACTTGGCATCATTGGAATTTTTCCTTCCTATTTTACCGACCACGCCTTTTTTTATTACTTACTTTATTTTTTTCTTTGCAAAAAGGTTCAAAACGCTTAGAACAATGGTTTTTTAGGCACAAGTATTTATCAAAAACATCTTAAGTCTTTTTAATGAAAAATCGATCATTAAAGAAAAAAATACTAAAATTTGCATTTTGAGTTTTTCGACCACTATGTTGCTTATTGGTTTTTATTTCACGCCAAGCGTAATAGGGCGTAGTGTTATTGCTGCATTGATTTGTATTAAGTTTTGGTTCTTCTTATTTTGGGTTAAAACTGAAAATGAATAATTTTCTCGCTTTGTGCCAGCGAAGTGCGGTTATTTTTTCCATTATTTTTACAGTGGTGGCTTGCGATAAATTGGATAATCCCAAGCCTGTTTCGCCACAAGTTGAGACTCCGAAAAATACTCAATTAGAATCTAACTGAGTGGAATTAAAACGTGGTGTTTATGGCGATCTTGACTTTGCAACCTTGGCAAGCACAAAACGAAGAACAAACCCAATTATTACGCGATCTTTTTGAAGGCTTTAACGGCTTATGATGCGCAAGGTAATCTTATTCCTGCCGTAGCAGAAAGCTGGCAAACTAAAGATAATAAAACGTGGATTTTTCACTTTTGCGTGAAAATGCCAAATGGTCAAATGGTGAAGCGGGTGACTGCTTCTGATTTTTGTACAATCTTGGCAAGTACTTTCCCAATCTGAAAGTCCACTTAAAAATTATTTGGCTTTTCATGAATCTGAAAAATGCGAAAGGCAGTATTGGAAAAAAATACTAGCTGTGGGACTCACTTGGATTATTCGCCGAAAAATGACCGCACTTTTACGCATTGAACTAGATAAAGCATCGCCATATTTACCTTCTATGCTGGCGCACGTCAGCCTTTTTGCCTCGTTATACGAAAATCGACTGAAATGCTTTATCAGCAATGGCGCCTATCAATTACAAAAGTCAGGCTGAAAATCAGTACATTTTTAACTGCTAATCCTTATTATTGGGACGAAAAGGAAAAAGTGATATTTCAGCAAGTGAAGTATCAAAAAAATTGCAGCAGATGCAGATTTGTCTGATTTTGATATTGTATTGAAATCCCGCAAAAATCAGTTCAGAAATATCCAAGATTATCCGCAACTTTGTACTTACTTTTATGAGTTTAATCTAGCTGATCCTATGTTGCAAAAAAGTGCGGTAAGAAAAGCAATAGCTTCGATGGTTTCTACGAAAAATTTGGTTGCCGATATTGCTCATCTTTCATCCAAGTAATACTTTTTTACCTAAAATCTATGCTAGGTGAGCAAGAATCTGTTTGGGAGCCCGTTGTTGCAGAACAGCTTCTTTCCCAAAATCAAAATTAGTGAAACTCACCCATTGAAAATTACGCATTCGTTATGATGATTCGTCTCTGAATCAAACTATTGCAACGCGATTAAATCGTCAATTATCGCAATCAGATTTATTACGAGTTGAAAATCAAGGGATGAGTTGGCAAGAATTGCAAACAGCTCGTACAAAAGGCGATTTTCAATTAATTCGTTCTGGCTGGTGTGCTGATTTTAATGATCCCTGTCTGCTTTCTTAAATTTGTTCTATTCAAAAAAAGCCCTGATAACAAAAAAATGGCTATAAAAATGCAGAATTTGATCGTTTATTTGAAAGCTGCAATGACGACGACATCCGAAAAGAGTGCGGTTAGAAAAATTACGTGAAATTAAAAAGGGATAGTTCAACAAGAATATTTAGTGTTACCCATTTTTCAATATAGTACGCCTAGTTTATCTTTGCGCCAAGTATAATGGGCGCGCAAGTAAATTCTGTTGGAACCATTTATAGTAAAGATTTATGGCGAAAGGTTAAAAATTAGTAATCACGCTTGCAATCAAGGAAAGAATTCTTTAAGATTGGAGGCATTGGGGACAACTCCGACATCGTCTCCCGTAGCGATTATCTTAGATAACTGTACCAGAACAGCTAACTAAACAACAGATAATCAAGAAAATGAAAAAGAGCGTTTTTTCATTTTTACTTACTCTTGATAAGCCCCGATCTTTGGAATACGAGACGGGGGTTTCTCGCTTTTTAGCAATATGCTAAAAAAATCTTTTGATTATTCCATGGCATAAAGTTTAATAAAAAAAAGCCATACTGTTCAATACAACAGTATGGCTTTTTTTAACATGTGTTGTTTTATTAAATAATCTCTTCCTGGCAATGTGGGCAGGTCATTAAATGCTGTTCGTCATTGTTATGCACAATGTAATGCCCCATTTTTTCGCTTTAGTATCAAGATATTTTTGTGTTGTAGCGGTTTTTCACCCCAACATTAAGAGGAACTCGCTCAACCACATTGATACCTGCTTTTTTTCATGGTTTCTACTTTTTTTCTGGGTTGTTGGTCATCAAGCGAACTTTTTTTGACACCAAGTAGCTCGAACATATCGGCACAGACTTCAAAGTTGCGTTCATCCGCTTTGAACCCTAAAGCAAGATTAGCTTCAATGGTATCCATTCCTTTATCTTGTAAAGAATAAGCACGGATTTTATTAATCAAACCAATTCCGCGGCCCTCTTCGCGATGATAAATTAAGACACCGCGACCCTTCTTCTTGAATTTGTTTTTCAATGCTGTCGCCAGTTGGAAACCCACAATCGCATTTTTAAGCTATGGAGTGCATCGCCAGTTAAACATTCAGAATGGATGCGTGCTAATACAGGTTCATCAGCATTAGAAATATCACCCATCACTAAGGCTACATGTTCTTTTTGGTATCTGGAAATTCAAATCCCACCATTCTGAAAATGCCATATTCAGTAGGTAAATTAGCTTGCGCAACTAGCTGAATTTTTGCCATAAAGTGATCCTTATTCGTAGTCATTTCTGTTAGAATGCGCGCATTATTTTTTTATTATTAAGGGGCGAGCATGTTTAAAAGGCTGTCATTATATACGTTATTACTTTGTCTTGTACCATTTTTTTATTTGGGGTATTTCCTATCAGTGGCATGGCAATAGCCAATTAACTGAAGCTGATTATTGGCTTTATTTGCTCACTGAAACGGGTAGCGTACCTTATGCGTTGATCACCTGTGTGTTGTTTACGCTTTTGTTTGCATTTTTTATTTAAAAAAATCCAAAACAATGGATATTAGGCGTAATTGTGATGGGGATTTCAGTTATTGCCACTCAAGCCGCAAAAAAACAGGGGGCAAAAAGCATTGTTTGAAGAACCTCGTCCGTTCACCGTTTATCTAGCTGAGCAAACTCATTCAACGACTGAAAACTTTTATAAAAATGACCGCACTTTGCGTGCAGAAATCGCTAAGAATTTTTATTCGATGGATTCTATCACGCCAGCGTGGTTAGTTCATCATTATGAAAAATGAAACGGGCTATTCGTTCCCCTCTGGGCATACGATTTTTGCAGCAACTTGGCTGATGCTTGCTGTTGGCTTTACTCAATTATTAGGTAACCGTTCTTTTAAAGCAAAATTGCTGGTGGCGGGCATTGCAGTGTGGGGCTTGTTGATGTTGATTAGCCGTGTGCGATTAGGCATGCATTACCCAATAGATTTATTAGTGGCGACATTGCTGGCATGGTTGATTAATAGCATTATTTTTTTGCCTTTTTAAAGAAAAAAAGGCGATCTTCGTCATAAAATATGATTTAAGTGCGGTTAAAATTTTCGGCTAATTTTAACCGCACTTCTTTATAAAGGAGCAGATTATGTATTATGGTTTTAGATATTGGTGGCACGAAAATAGAGCTTGCCGTATTCAATGAAAAATTAGAAAAATTATATTCTGAACGGGTACCAACACCTAAAACTGACTATGAAGAATGGCTTAACACGATTGTGGGTTTAGTGAATCGTGCTGATGAAAAGTTTGGTGAAGTGGGCACCGTGGGTTTGGGCGTGCCTGGTTTTGTGAATCAACAAACTGGATTAGCAGAAATTACTAATATTCGTGTGGCAGATAATAAAACCAATTTTACGCGATTTGTCTGTGCGTTTAGGCCGTGAAGTGCGGGCTGAAAATGACGCAAATTGTTTTGCGTTATCTGAAGCATGGGATGCGGAAAATCAGCAATATCTGACTGTACTTGGTTTAATTCTTGGAACTGGTTTTTGGTGGCGGCTTTGTTTTTAAACGGTAAAGTTCATTCAGGTCAAGTGGGAATGGCGGGAGAGCTTGGTCATTTACAACTAAATTATCATGCCTTTGAAAGTTATTGGGATGGGATAAAGCTCCCAATTTATCAATGCGGTTGTGGCAACAAGGCTTGTTTGGATAATTATTTGTCTGGTCGCGGTTTTGAAATGCTTTATCGAGATTTGAAAGGCGAAACGTTATCTGCTCGTGAAATTATTGATTTGTTCTATCAAGGCAATGAAAGTGCGGTAGATTTTTGTGAATCTTTTTGTTGAATTGGCAGCGATTTCTATTGGCAATATCATTACGGCATTTGATCCGCATATGATTGTGTTAGGCGGTGGATTATCTAATTTTGACTATCTTTATGAGGCTTTATCAAAAGCATTACCGTCTCATTTGATGCGGACAGCAAAAAGTTCCAGCAATTAAAAAAAGCGAAAACACGGCGATTCTGGGTGGTGTGCGTGGTGCGGCAGCGTTGTTTTTTTAACCAAATAATTCAATAACTAGTGGGGCGTGTTCAAATAATACGCCCTTTATTTTTGAAAAAAATATTTAGAATATTGTAAATTTATTAGATTTTTTTCTTGTTTGTATTTCTTTTCTTTAGAGAAATTATTAAAAATCTCGCTTTTTCATTAAAAACCCATACAATCAAATTATTTATCGCTTGAGGGATGATTATGGAATTTGAATTTTCAAAAATGTTAGAAGAAGTGCTAACTTGGATAGTCGCACACCTTGATGGACCTTTATGGGATGCCACAATTATTATTTTGCTTGGGACTGGTTTATTTTTTTACCATTACAACAGGATTTGTTCAGTTCCGTTTATTCCCAGCAAGCCTTCGTGAAATGTGGTTTGGTCGTGCGGTGGAGGGCAGTTCGTTAACACCTTTTCAAGCGTTTACGACAGGTCTTGCGAGCCGCGTTGGTGTTGGTAACATTGGTGGGGTTGCAACGGCAATCGCCTTAGGCGGTGAAGGCGCAGTGTTTTTGGATGTGGGTAACGGCATTTATTGGTATGTCGAGTGCTTTCGCTGAATCTACCCTTGCTCAATTATTTAAAATTCAAGATAAAGATGGTTCATTCCGTGGTGGCCCCGCTTATTATATTGTGCAAGGTTTAAAATCACGTTGTATGGCAGTGGCTTTTGCGCTTGCATTAATTTTTACATTTGGTTTTCGCCTTTTAATTCTGTGCAGGCAAACTCTATTGTTGAAGCGACGAGCAATGCGTGGAATTGGAAAGGAGAATATGTCGGTATTTCATTAGTAATTTTGACCGCACTTATTATTTTTCGGTGGCGTTAAGCGTATTGCGGTCATTTCGAGTAGTCTTGTCCCAATGATGGCACTTTTCTATTTGATTATGGCGGTGATTATTCTTGGCATGCATATTGATATGGTTCCTTCCGTGATTCATCGTATCATTCAAAGTGCATTTAGTTTTGACGCTGCCGCTGGCGGAATGTTTGGTGCGCTGGTATCAAAAGCAATGATGATGGGGAATTAAACGCGGACTATTCTCTAACGAAGCGGGGATGGGTTCTGCGCCTAATGCGGCAGCGGCAGCTCACGTTAAGCATCCTGTTAGTCAGGGCTTAGTACAGATGTTGGGTGTGTTTGTTGATACCATGATTGTTTGTTCTTGTACTGCCGTTATTATTTTGCTTTCAAATAATTATGGTAGCGAAACGCTAAAAAGTATCTCACTTACGCAAAATGCCTTGCAATACCACATAGGTGAATTTGGTGTGCATTTCCTGGCGTTTATCTTATTGTTATTTGCTTATTCTTCTATTATTGGTAACTATGCTTATGCGGAAAGTAATATCCGTTTTATCAAGAATAAACCTTGGTTTGTATTTTTGTTCCGTTTAATGGTGCTCTTCTTCGTGTATTTTGGTTCAGTTCGTTCAGGCAATGTGGTGTGGAATTTCGCAGATACGGTAATGGCCGTCATGGCAATCATTAACTTAATCGCAATTTTGATGTTATCGCCAATCGTATGGAAATTGATGAAGGATTATCAATGCCAGCTTAAAGAAGGAAAAAAACACCAGAGTTTAAAGATTGACGACCACCCTGAATTGCGTAAGAAAATATTTGATTCCCGCATTTGGAAATAAGCATGAAAATGGCTAGAAAGAAATTTTTTTAGCCATTTTTAGTTTATTTATATATTGCGTTTTATCATTAATATCGTGATAAATTGAAAATAATCCCTCGATAGCTATTGTTCTACGTGGGTAAAAAGGGTATATTCCGACCCAAATTTTTTTCTTTTTACAGAACGGAGTTTATTATGTTTGGTTTATCCCCTGCTCAAATGATTATTTTATTAGTGGTCATTTTTATTGGTTTTTCGGTACGAAAAAAATTAAGAAATGCGGGTTCTGATCTTGGCGCTGCTGTGAAAGGCTTTAAGAAAGCAATGCAAGATGATGAAAAAGCAAAAGATGCAGAATTTAAGTCTATTGACAATAATGCAACATCTGCAAAAAAACTGAAACCACAAAAGAGAAAGAACAGGCTTAATCCGTGTTTGATATTGGTTTTTCAGAACTAGTTTTGTTAATGGTGGTTGGCCTAGTTGTGCTAGGGCCAAAGCGTTTACCTGTCGCTATTCGCACAGTGATGGGCTGGGTAAAAACGATTCGTGGTTTAGCTGCCAATGTGCAAAAATGAGTTGAAACAAGAACTAAAATTGCAAGAATTACAGGATAGTATCAAAAAGCTGAATCTTTGAACTTGCAAACTCTTTCACCAGAATTGAGTAAAAACGGTGGAAGAATTAAAAGCTCAAGCAGATAAAATGAAAGCAGAGCTAGAAGATAAAGCGGCTCAAGCTGGCACAACAGTGGAAGAACAAATTAAAGAAATTAAAAGTGCGGCTGAAAATGCAGAAAAGCCTCAAAATGTGGCATTAACTGAGGATTCGACAGAAACTTTACCTGAAGCAGAAAAAAACACCTGCAGATTTAACCGCACTTGAAGCCCACGAGCAAGCAGAATTAACTAGAGCGTTTATCTGATTATTATCCGCCGGATGATATTGAAATCGAGCCAGCACCAAAATCTCAATCTTCAAAAACTGAATCATAGCGAGTTTTTATGAGTAATGTGGATGAATCTCAACCTCTAATTACACACCTTGTTGAGCTAAGAAACCGTTTATTACGCTGTGTGATTTGTGTGGTATTGGTTTTTTTGTCGCATTGGTGTATTTTTTTCCAACGATATTTATCATTTTGTTGCTGCACCTTTAACGGCTGTTATGCCAAAAGGTGCGACAATGATCGCAAACCAATATTCAAACGCCTTTCTTTACGCCAATTAAATTGACAGCGATTGTTGCTGTTTTTATTTCTGTTCCTTATTTGCTTTATCAAATTTGGGCTTTTGTTGCGCCTGCATTGTACCAACATGAAAAAAACGGATGATTTATCCGTTGCTATTTTTCAAGTACGATTTTATTTTTATTGTGGCGTGTCTTTTTGCTTATTATGTTGTATTCCCTGTTTGTATTTAGTTTCTTTACACAAACTGCACTAGAAGGCGTTGCTATTGCAACAGACATCAGCAGTTATTTAGATTTTTGCTTTGGCATTGTTTTTTAGCGTTTGGAGTGTGTTTTGAAGTACCGATAGCTATCATTCTACTTTTGCTGGACTGGCGTTACCACTGTGAAGGCTCTTTCTGAAAAACGTCCTTATATTATCGTTGGAGCATTTTTTTATCGGCATGCTTTTAACGCCTCCTGATGTTTTTTCACAAACTTTGCTCGCGGTGCCGATGTGCTTGCTCTTTTGAGCTTGGTCTATTAGTAGCTCGTTTTTATCAACCCAAAAGACGATGAAAGTGCGGTTGAAAACAACGATGAATCAGAAAAAAACAGAATAATAAATCGATTAATATATTAAATAGGGGCTTAGCCCCTTTTTTTATTGCATTGATGACATTGTCGCGTTGCTTTTTTTCATAAAACAATATCTTTTCTTTATTCACGAATAAATGTGATTTATAGCTTAGTAAAAGTTTCGTATTTTTCACCTAAAATATCATCATTTTATTAGGTTATTATCTTTATTTTTTTATTTTTTTATCTAATAAATGTGGTGATTTTTTTAGATAATTTCTTTTCATTTTATTTTTTTCTTTTAAATTTCCTTCATGAAAAATTATTGCAACGTTAAATCAGTCATTGCATATTGTCAGTGCGCCCATGAGGGCGAACATAATAAAAACATAATACACACACATCAACAACAAAGAAGGAAATTCATTATGTCAACAGTTGCTTCCCTTAGATGCATTCTTAGCACAAGTCGCTCAACGTGATGGTCATCAACCTGAGTTTTTTTACAAGCGGTTAGAGAAGTGTTTACTTCTATTTGGCCTTTTTAGAAGCTAATCCTAAATATCGTTCAGAGGGATTGTTAGAACGTTTAGTCGAGCCTGAACGTGCATTTCAATTCCGTGTAGCTTGGACTGATGACAATGGTCAGGTGCAAGTCAACCGTGCATTTCGAGTGCAATTTAATAGTGCAATTGGTCCATTTAAGGGCGGTATGCGATTCCATCCATCAGTAAATTTATCTATCTTAAAATTCTTGGGTTTTGAGCAAATATTTAAAAATGCTTTTAACTACATTGCCTATGGGCGGAGCAAAAGGTGGTTCGGACTTTGATCCGAAAGGGAAATCAGATGCAGAAGTCATGCGTTTTTTTGCCAAGCATTGATGGCTGAACTTTATCGCCATGTAGGGGCGGATACTGATGTGCCTGCAGGTGATATTGGTGTTGGTGGGCGCGAGGTTGGTTATTTAGCGGGCTATATGAAAAAATTATCGAACCAAGCTGCATGCGTCTTTACTGGGCGTGGATTATCTTTTGGTGGTAGTTTAATTCGTCCAGAAGCAACGGGATATGGGTTAGTTTATTTTGCTCAAGCCATGTTGGCTGAAAAAGGCGATAGTTTTGCGGGTAAAGTTGTATCGGTTTCAGGTTCTGGTAACGTAGCGCAATATGCTATTGAAAAAAGCATTATCGCTTGGCGCAAAAGTGGTGACTTGCTCAGACTCATCAGGCTATGTTTATGATGCTGAGGGATTTACTACTGAAAAATTAGCCGCACTTTTAGAAATTAAAAATGTAAAACGTGGTCGAGTGAAAGATTATGCCGAACAATTTGGTTTACAATATTTTGAAGGTAAACGTCCTTGGGAAGTGAAAGTTGATATTGCGCTTCCTTGTGCAACTCAAAATGAATTAGAACTTTCTGATGCTCAACTTTTTAATTAAAAATGGCGTGAGATTGGTCGCTGAAGGCGCCAATATGCCAACTACCATTGAAGCAACCGATGCGTTACAGGAAGCGGGTGTATTATTTGGACCTGGTAAAGCGGCTAATGCTGGTGGAGTAGCGACTTCAGGTTTAGAAATGGCGCAAAGCTCACAACGTTTGTATTGGACAGCAGAAGAAGTAGATGCACAATTGCATCGAATCATGTTAGATATCCATGCAAACTGTAAAAAATACGGCACGATTGAGGGGCAAGAAAATATTAACTATGTGGTAGGCGCAAACGTAGCAGGTTTTGTCAAAGTTGCTGATGCCATGTTGGCACAAGGTGTTTATTAATCCCTAAAATTTCAAAATAGAAAATAACCGTACTTTTGGAAAAGAGCGGTTATTTTTTTAGGATGAAATTTGAATATAAGAAAGGCGACATTGAGTCGCCTTAGTAATGTTATTTATTTGAATTATTTTCATCGCACTTATTGATATCACTACATTTACCGTAAAGATATAAACTGTGTGCTTTTAACTTAATACCATACTGTTGGCTAATTTCACGTTGACGTTGTTCGATGATATTGTCACTGAATTCAAAGACTTTTCCGCAATCTTCGCAGATAATGTGATCGTGGTGCTCGACCGGAGCTAATTCAAATACTGATTTATTTCCTTCAAAAATTATGACGGATTAAAATGTGTGCTTCGTCAAATTGATTTAAGTACACGATAAAACCGTTGCTAAGCCCAATTTCACTACCTTGTTCAAGTAAAATCTTATATACATCTTCTGCAGAAAATGCTCATTTTTTTGTGATTTTGCATTAAAGCAAGAATGGTTAAACGAGGTTCAGTAATTTTTAATCCAGCTTTTTTTAAGTAATTTAATGTTTTTCTTCAGACATAAAAGTTCCCTTCCTTTTATGTGAAAAATTCTAAGCGAGCTCGGCTAAACACATTTCATCGTAAATTTGTTTACACCATTTTTTTCTACACGTTCTGCCGTGAGTTCAGGTTGGCGATCTTCATCAATACACAACCCAATGAAAGTTCCATCTTCTAATAATGCTTTTGATGCTTCAAAAAGTATAACCTTCAGTTGGCCAGTTGCCCACAATGATTGCGCCGTGCGGTTCTACGATGTCGCGCACGGTGCCGATAGCATCGCAGAAATAATCAGCATAGTCTTCTTGATCGCCACAGCCGAAAAATACCTACGAGTTTATCTGTAAAATCGATTTCTTCTAGCGTTGGGGAAAAATCATCCCAGTCAGCTTGTGCTTCGCCGTAATACCAAGTCGGAATACCGAAAAGTAAGAAATCGTATGCTTCAATATCTTCTTTGCTACTTTTTGCAATATCACGAATATCGATTAACTCATTACCTAATTGTTTTTTTGGATCATTTTTCGCGATGTTTTTCGGTATTGCCTGTGTCACTGCCATAAAATAGACCAACAACTGCCATTTTTTTCTTTCCTTTTTAAAATTTAACGTATTGATTATAAATAGGGATATACCCTAAATTATGTGGGAGTATACTACAAAAGTATTCTCATTTAAATGAATTAATTCTTATTTACAAATCGCTCTATCGCACGTATAACAAATTCAGGTTTTTTTCAGCATGCACCCAATGCCCACAACCACTAATAGTAAAAGACGTCGCATGAGGAAATTGTTCTAAAATTTTTTTCGCTATTCTCTATTTTTTTATAAGATGAATTTCCGCCTTTGATAAAGAGCGTCGGCGTGAGTACATGCACCTTTTCCCAATCCATAATGTTAGCGTAATTGTTGAAAAAGTGCGGTGAGATTAAACCGAAAATAATCAGGTGAATTGGGTTCAAAAGATTTCAGCATAAATTGCACGACATCCTGATCATCAATTTCCTTTTCTAAGAGCGGTTTCGCTTCTTGACGAGTTTGAGGGGATGCATTTTTTTGACAGCGAATAAGCCATTAAACACATCTTTATGCCCAAATCCTTCGTAAGGCAGGGGAGACATATCAATTACAATTAATTTTTCGACTAATTCTGGACAAAGTGCGGTGATTTTTCATGGCGGTTTTTCCCCCATAGAATGACCAATTAATATCACTTTGGATAAATTTAAGTGGTGGATTACCGCGATAACATCTTCCGCCATAAGTTGATAATTCATTTTTCCCGAATGAAAAACTATGGCCGTGATTGCGCAGATCTCACGCGTAAAATATTGTAATTTTCGCTAAAAAGCTCTAGCGATGATGCCAAGGTTATTCATATCCCCGAACAAACCATGAATAAAAACTAAAGTTGGAGAATTAATCGTTTGTTTTTACTTGATGAAATTGATAATTGAGCAATAAATTTGCCATAATTTTTTTGCGTGAGAATTTGTAAGGAAGTCGTTATAATTAAAAATTCTAGCAAACAGAGAGAAAAAAATGAAGATCATTGAAGTTGATGAAGAATTATACCAATACATTGCGAGCCAAACCCGCTCTATTGGGGAAAGTGCTTCGGATATTTTTACGCCGTTTGCTTAATTTACCGGCACATGCGAGTGTTTTTCGCCGATGACTTAACATTTGCTCCGGCTGAAAATAACGAAAAAAACAGAATCAAAAGTAGAAGTACAGACTGAACCAGCTAAGTCAGAAAGTGTAAAACCGACGAAAAACAGCCGATAACTGCAATTAATCAGATCGTAGAAAAAGTTCAAACGTTGTTGAACTCGACAGAATTTCAAGAAGAAGGCAAAGCTGTTACGCGTTTCTTAGCCATTCTGCGCGTGCTTTATCGCACTAATCCTGAGAGTTTTGCGCAAGCCACAGAATCTTTGCAAGGTCGTACGCGAGTTTATTTTTGCACGCGATGAAGCAACATTGTTAATGACTGGCAATCATACAAAACCAAAACAAATTCCAGATACGCCTTATTGGGTTATTACTAATACAAACAGTGGCCGTAAAATGCTGATGTTGGAAGGCGCAATGCAATCAATGGATTTGCCTGAAAGTTTAATTGACGAAGTGCGGGCATATTTCACGGTAAATTAATGATGTATCCTTGGCAAGCCTTTTGCTATCCAACCTAAGTTTTTCTCATAAAATCGCCTTGCGCACTGCACAGGGCGATATTTTTTTAATTGGGCACAAGTAGCCGAGAAAGTGAACCAAACTGTTTCTTTTTTACAAAAATAAAAGTGTAAATCCTGAAAAGTGCGGTTGCTTTTTATTGGAAAAAAATACAGAAAAACATTTTATTTTTTTATATCTTGCCACAATCCAATTTGGTGCAAAAATTCTAGGTATTAATCCGGCTTTTCCCTCAAGAAAAAAATTGACAGAATTGTGTGATGTTCATCGAATTGATTTTTTTGTTTTTTTATGATGAAGATTTGAACGATTTACCCAAAACTGATTTCGCTATACAAAAAAAGCTGATTTTTTTCGCCCTGCGACAATGACGCTCACATCTGGCTCGACAGGTTTGCCAAAAGCGGTAGTACATAATGTTCAAGCGCATTTAGATAATGCGAAGGGCGTATGCGAATTGATGAAGTTCGATAGCGACATTCTTGGCTACTTTCGTTGCCGTTATATCATGTTTCAGGGCAAGGTATCGTTTGGCGTTGGTTGAGTTGTGGCTCTGAATTGCATTTTTCCGAAAACGGATTTTTACGCTTCATTATTGGAGGCGACTCACGTTTTCTCTTGTGCCAACGCAATTACAGCGTTTATTAGATTATTTACAGGAAAAATCCGAGTATTTCATTTTGCTACACGTCATATTTTACTGGGCGGTGCGCATATTCCCACAGAACTTACACAAAAAAATGGTGAAATATGGTGTCGAAACGTATTCTGGCTACGGAATGACGGAAATGGCGTCTACAGTTTTTGCCAAAAAAATCTGATGAAAAACAAGGCGTAGGGACAACCGTTATTAGGGTCGAGAATATCGTTTGGTGAACGATGAAGTTTGGCTAAAAGGTGCTGGTTTGGCAATGGGGTATTGGAAAGAACGACAAATTTTTTTCCATTAACGAATAGCGACGGCTGGCTTCAGACAAAAAGATAAAGGCGTTTTACAAGAGAGCGAACTGGTTATTATCGGACGACTTGATAATATGTTTTATTTCAGGCGGTGAAAATATTCAGCCAGAAGAAATAGAGCAAGTTATGCTGAAAAAAATGCTATGGTGAAACAAGTTTTTTGTTTTACCCAAAGCCGATCATGAATTTGGCTATCGCCCAGTTGCGATTGTTGCTTTGAATGAACCCTTTAATCAAAGTGCGGTCGAAAAACTCACTGAATTTTTTTACAAGATAAATTGGCTCGCTTTTAAACAGCCAATAGCTTATTATGAATTGCCAGTAGATTTATCTGCTGGCGCAATAAAAATATCACGTAAAGTGCTTGCCGATTGGTTAGCAAAACAAATAAACGAACAATAAAAAAATACAGGTAAATTATGAAAAACATCACGTTTTTCACCGCACTTTTTAGCTACAGCTTTAATTGGTTGGGCGACGGTGCATCCAGCATTGGCTGCAAATAAAAAGCAATATATTATTACCTACGGAGCAAGAGCTCACCGCAGATTTGGCTGACGTGCAAAAATGGCTGATGGTGATGCAAAAAACAGCACTTATTAATGAATTGCAAACCTCTTTAGATTTATTGCAACTCATTCAAACTCAACAAAAAAATAATGAAGATTTACATGATGTTTTAGCCCATGCTGACAGTGAAATTATAATGCGGATTTATTAGCGTTTAAGAAGCAGTTAGAACAATCTAAATCAGTCGATTATCAAGCACAAAATTTAGCAGATTTACAGGCTGCATTAAGCAAACTTAGTGCTCAACAGCAGGAAACCCAAACAGCACTAAGTAAAGCGAATACTCAATTAGCGGGGCAAAGTTCTGTATCTGAGCGTGCACAAACCAGTCTTACTGAGAATTTGAAACGTACACAAGAAATTAATCAACAATTAGCCGATAGCAATCTTACAAAAACTTTACGTCAAAAATCAAATAGAATTACAGCTGATTGATTTTAAAAACGCTTACAACCAAGATTTATTGAAAAATAGTGATCAGCTGACATTGCTTTATCAAAGTCGCTATGATTTGTTAAATGCTCGTTTACAGGTGCTACAGCAACAAATTGTGGCGCTCCAAGAAGTGATTAATCAGAAAAACTTGGCGCAAACTCAAAACCAAGTAGAACAAGTTCAGCAACAGCAACAAAATAGTGCAAAAAAATGCTTATATTCAGAAAGAATTGGCGCGTAATGCAGAGTTGAGTCAATATTTGTTGCAACAAACGGAAAAAACGAACATCTTGACGCAAGATGATTTAAGAATGCGTAATGTATTTGATAGCCTAACTCAAAACTCAACATACCATCGAGGAGCAAATTAGTGCATTACAAGGCACGTTGGTGCTTTCTCGTATTATTCAACAACAAAAACAAAAAAATTACCGACGAACTTAAATATTCAAGGTTTATCAAAACAGATTGCAGATTTGCGAGTACAAATTTTCGATATTACTCAAAAACGTAATGAACTTTATGATTTAGATGCCTATATTGCCAAAGTCGAATCAGATGAAGGTGAGAAATTTACTCACGCGGAAAAAACACAATTAGTTAATTTATTAACCGAACGTCGTAAAATGGCTTCGACTTAATTAAGTCATTGAATAATCAACTTAATTTAGCCATTTCTTTAGAGCTTACTCAGCAACAAATTACTCAAATCAGTGATCAAATTCAATCAAAATTGGAGCAACAAAGTTTCTGAGTTAAAAGCAATAATCCTATTAATTTAGATTGGTTTGCTGAATTACCACGAGCCTTTATGGCGCAAGTCGATGGTATTGTGAAAAAAATTGGTTTACCCACAGATTACAGTAACTTGCCTTACTTATTGATGTATTGCTTTGGGCTTGTTTGTCGTGGGTGGGAGCTATTTTTAAATTCAAAGATCGCATCAAACAACGTCTGTCAAAAATTAACGGCGAAATTAACCGATTAAAATATGATAATCAGTGGAATACTCCACAAGCTTTATTGCTTACTGCATTTTTTTAACGCTTTCAGGAACTTTATGGTTCTTAGCAGTTTGTCAAATGCTTGGCTTCTTCTTTATGAAAAATCCAACTGAGTTTTGGGATTGGTCGTTTAGTATGGCGGGCTATTGGTGGTTCTTCACGTTTTGGCTTTCCTTATTCCGCCCGAATGGGATTTTTGTGCGTCACTTTGAATTTTCTCAACAAAGTGCGGTGCGTTTTCAAAGTGTAATTAAACGTATTGTTGTAGCGGTTGTGTTGTTACTGAATACATCAGTATTTAGTAACGTGACCGATTATGGGTTAGCAAATGATGTGATTGGACAAGTGAATACGATTGTTTCATTGTTGTTTTGCATTATTATCATCGCACCACGTTTCAAGAATGTGCTACGTTCTTACGAAGATGAGAAAAACCATAACCACATTATCGCCAAAATTGTTCAATTTGGTTTACAGATTATTCCTGTTGGCTTTAGTGCTATTAGTCGCATTGGGATACTATTACACTGCGTTGAATTTAATACAGCATCTGATTAATTCTTATATAGCCTGGTGTGTGTGGTGGTTAATTCGCCAAGTAATTTATCGTGGTATTACTGTATCATCTCGTCGCTTGGCTCATCGTCGTTTAGAAGAAAAACTCCGTCAAAAACAAGCAGGCTTTAATGATGGTTCGACATCTGATGATGTTGTTGTTCTGAATGAAAAAGAAGAAGGTTTAGCGTTAAATGAAGTGCGTAGTCAATTATTACGTTTTGCTGATCTCTTTATTTGGACTGCGTTGATTGGAATTTTCTATTACGTTTGGTCAGATCTTGTCACGGTGGCAAGTTATTTGCGTGAAGTGACCTTATGGCAGCAAACGACGACTACTGAAGCTGGCACCGTGATGGAAAGTATCACTTTATTTAATCTTCTCGTTGCCTTGGTTATTGTAGGGATTACTTATGTGTTAGTACGAAATATCTCAGGTATTTTAGAAGTATTAATTTTCTCACGGGTTAAACTTTCACAAGGCACACCTTATACTATTACTACATTATTAACCTATGTTTTTAGTTGCGGTTGGTGGTGCCTGGGCATTTGCTACATTAGGCATGTCGTGGTCTAAAATTGCAATGGTTGTTTGCTGCCCTTTCAGTTGGTTTTGGGCTTTGGTATGCAAGAAATCTTTGCAAACTTTGTGTCCGGGATTATTTTTATTATTTGAACGCCCAATTCGAGTGGGCGATACCGTTACGATAAACGGTGTCACCGGTACAGTGGCAAAAATCCGTATTCGTGCAATTACAATGATTGATCCTGATAGAAAAGAAGTGATTGTGCTGAATAAATCGTTTGTCATAGGGCAAGTGACGAACTGGGCATTATCAAATACCATTACTCGTTTAGTCATCTCTGTGGGGGTTGCTTATAACTCCGATTTAGAATTAGTAAAACGTTTGTTGTTACAAGCTGCTCATGAATTGCCGAGCGTTTTAAAAGAGCCTGAGCCAAGAGCGTTGTTTTTAAATTTTGGTGCAAGCACTTTAGACCATGAGTTACGAGTTTATGTCGGACAGGGTTTCAGATCGTAATGATACGCTAGATTTATTAAATCGCCGTGTAAATCAATTATTTAAAGAAAATAATATAGACATTGCTTTCAATCAATTGGATATCTTTATTAAAAAAATAACGACACGGGTGAAGAGATTCCATTTATTAATATGGAAAAATTAACTAAAACTAATTAAAGAGAAATAATATGGCTGGTAACACAATCGGACAACTTTTTCGTGTGACAACTTTTTGGAGAGTCACATGGTATTGCATTAGGCTGTATCGTTGATGGGATACCGCCAAATCTTGAATTATCTGAGCAAGATATTCAGCCAGATTTAGATCGTCGTAAACCTGGGACATCTCGATATACCACGCCGCGTCGAGAGGACGATGAAGTTCAAATTTTATCTGGTGTTTGAAGGAAAAAAACGACAGGCACAAGTATTGGAATGATCATTAAAAATGGTGATCAGCGTTCGCAAGATTATGGCGAGATTAAAGATCGTTTTCGCCCTGGTCATGCAGATTTTACCTATCAGCAAAAGTATGGAATCCGCGATTACCGTGGTGGTGGGCGTTCATCAGCGCGTGAAACAGCGATGCGAGTTGCTGCGGGAGCGATTGCGAAGAAATATTTACGCGAACATTTTTGGTATTGAAGTCCGCGGTTTTTTAAGTCAAATCGGTCATGTGAAAAATTGCGCCGCAGACCATCGGAGACATTGATTGGGAAAAAGGTAAACAGCAATCCATTCTTTTGTCCTGATGAAAGTACGGTAGAAAAAAATTCGATGAATTGATCCGTGAACTTAAAAAAAGAAGGGAGTTCTATTGGCGCTAAACTTACTGTTATCGCTGAAAAATGTTCCAGTAGGATTAGGCGAGCCAGTATTTGACCGTTTAGATGCGGATCTTGCCCATGCATTAATGGGCATTAATGCAGTAAAAGGTGTCGAAATTGGTGATGGTTTTGCTGTAGTTGAGCAACGTGGAAGCGAACATCGTGATGAAATGACCCCGATGGATTTGCAAAGCAATCATGCTGGTGGCATTTTTAGGCGGAATTAGTTCTGGTCAACCGATAATCGCCACGATTGCACTAAAACCGACTTCAAGTATTACGATTCCTGGTCGTTCAATCAATCTTAATGGTGAAGCCGTAGAAGTTGTAACAAAAGGTCGACACGATCCTTGTGTGGGGATTCGTGCTGTACCCATCGCAGAAGCCATGATGGCGATTGTCTTATTAGATCACCTGTTGCGTTTTAAGGCACAGTGTAAGTGATCTTAGTGTAATATTTAAGGTTAGGTCGCTATCTCCTAGGTAAGCTTTGATATTCCCCCTTTGAGCAATGAATGTTCCTCAAAGGGGAGTTATTTTTTATCGTGGGTATATTTATCGACGATGAAACTATTAATGATGATATTAGAATGAATAAAATTTTATTAAAACAACCATAATTTTACCGCACTTTTTCTCTGAACGTTGTTGCGTCTCCTCTAGATTGGCAAAAAGTGAAACGTCCTATTCCAAGTGACGATGGTAAAGCAAAACCTATTGGTAGTTATACCAATGGGTGTATTATTGGGGCGCAAGCATTACCGCCGAAAAGGGGAAGGTTACCAAGTAATTCGTATGAATCGCAATCGCTATTATGGTCATCCAAATATGATTCAGTATATTGAACGTTTGGGACAACGCACTAAAGCTGCTGGGTTGCCAACGATGTTAGTGGGCGATATTGCCATGCCAGGTGGCGGACGGTTTTTAACGGGTCATGCTAGCCATCAGATGGGATTAGATGCGGATATTTGGTTAAGAATGGGCGAAATGTCAGACGCCGATGCGCTGAATTCTGATGGCAAAGGTTTATTAGTTGTAGATAGAAAGGCACAACGAGTGGATGAACGTGTATGGAATAGCAATCATTCGACGTTAATCAAGTTAGCCGCGCAAGATCCAAATGTGACGCGTATTTTTGTTAATCCCGCGATTAAGGTAAAATTATGCCAAAACCGCTGGTAATGATCGAGGTTGGCTACACAAAGTTCGTCCTTGGTATGGGCACGACTCTCATTTTTCATGTTCGTTTAACTTGCCCAGCAGATGCGCTTTATTGTGAAAAATCAAGCCCCCGTTCCTGCCGGCGATGGTTGTGGAGACGAATTATATTCTTGGTTTGAACCGCCAAAACCAGGCGCTTCAGTGAGCAAACCCTAAAGTTACACCACCAGAGCCGTTTTTGTGCCAACAAATTTTGAACTCACCGAATCGGAGTGAATGGTTAGAATAGCATTAAGGTAAATCAATATGGATATCGGAATTGATCTTTTAGCAATATTGTTTTGTGTTGGTTTTGTTGCATCATTTATCGATGCGATTGCTGGCGGTGGTGGATTAATCACTATTCCAGCGTTGCTCATGACAGGTATGCCACCCTGCAATGGCGTTAGGCACCAACAAATTGCAAGCTATGGGCGGTGCATTATCCGCAAGCCTTTTATTTCTTGCGAAAAAGAGCGGTCAATTTACGCGATATTTGGTTTATTTTTGATTTGGGTTTTCTTAGGTTCAGCCCTAGGTACATTATTAATTCAATCAATTGACGTGGCGATTTTCAAAAATTCTACCTTTTTTGATTTTAGCCATTGGTCTATATTTTTTTATTTACCCCTAAATTAGGGTGATGAAGATCGTAAACAGCGTTTAAGTTACATGTTATTTGGTCTTTTAGTTAGCCCATTTTTAGGTTTTTATGATGGCTTCTTTGGTCCAGGAACTGGCTCAATCATGAGTTTAGCCTGTGTTACTTTTACTAGATTTAATCTCCCGAAAGCGACAGCACATGCAAAAGTGATGAACTTTACGTCTAATCTTGCTTCTTTTTGCGCTTTTTCTTATTGGGCGGACAAATTCTTTGGAAAGTGGGTTTCGTGATGATGGCTGGGAGCATTTTAGGTGCAAATTTAGGGCGCCAAAATGGTGATGACGAAAAGGTAAAACCTTGATTCGACCGATGGTTGTTATCATGTCTTTTTATGATGACTGCTAAAATGGTTTACGATCAGGGTTGGTTTCATTTTTAATTCGGAAAGCGCGCAAAAGTGCGGTTAAAATTAATTACATTTTTATTATGTCGGATAATCAACAAAATTTACGTTTGACGGCGAGAGTGGGCTATGAAGCGCACTTTTTCATGGTCGTATTTAAAGCCTCACTATTGGGGAATTTGGCTCGGTATTTTCTTTTTATTATTGTTAGCATTTGTGCCTTTTCGTCTGCGCGATAAATTGGCGGGAAATTAGGTATTTGGATTGGACATAAAGCAAAGAAACAGCGTACGCGTGCACAAACTAACCTGCAATATTGTTTCCCTCATTGGACTGAACAACAACGTGAGCAAGTCATGGATAAAATGTTTGCGGTTGTTGCACAAGTTATGTTTGGTATTGGTGAGATTGCCATCCGTTCAAAAGAAACATTTGCAAAAACGCAGCGAATTTATCGGTCTTGAACATATCGAACAGGCAAAAGCTGAAGGCAAGAATATTATTCTTATGGTGCCACATGGCTGGGCGATTGATGCCTCGGGCATTATTTTTTGCACACTCAAGGTATGCCAATGACTTCTATGTATAATCCACATCGTAATCCATTGGTGGATTGGCTTTTGGACAATTACACGCCAACGTTTCGGCGGAAAAATGCATGCTCGCCAAAAATGGTATTAAACCTTTTTTAAATCATGTTCGTAAAAGGTGAAATGGGTTATTACTTACCTGATGAAGATTTTGGAGCCGAGCAAAGCGTATTTGTTGATTTCTTTTGGAACTTATAAAGCGACATTGCCGGGATTAAATAAAATGGCAAAACTTTCTAAAAGCCGTTGTTATTCCAATGTTTTCCTCGTTATAACGCTGAGGCTGGCAAATGTAAATAGAAATTCATCCTGCAATGAATTTAAGTGATGAGCCCTGAACAATCAGCCCGAGCAATGAATGAAGAAATAGAATCTTTTTGTTACGCCAGCGCCAGAGCAATATGTTTTGGATTTTGCAATTATTGCGTACAAGGAAGGATGACGAAGATCTTTATGATTAAGAGTAGGTTTAAAACTTCATATTCTCGAAAACGGATATTCAACAAGGTAAATAAAAATGGAAGAAAAATTCGGCTGACGCAATACAGCCATGGTGCAGGTTGAGGCTGTAAAATTTCGCCTAAGGTGTTAGGGACAATTTTACATTCAGAACTGGAAAAATTTTATGATCCAAATTTGCTCGTCGGCAATGAAACCGCAGACGATGCGGCGGTGTACGATCTTGGTAATGGAACTGCAATTATCAGTACCACAGACTTTTTTATGCCGATTGTAGATGATCCTTTTGATTTCGGACGAATTGCCGCAACCAATGCCATTAGTGACATTTTTGCTATGGGCGGTAAGCCGATTATGGGCATCGCCATTTTTAGGTTTTCCAACTAATGTATTACCCTGCAGAAGTTGCACAGAAAATTGTTGATGGTGGGCGTTTTTGCTTGCCATCAAGCAGGGATTGCTTTTGGCAGGTGAGCATTCCATTGATTCGCCTGAACCTATTTTTGGTTTAGCCGTGACAGGCGTGATTGACACTGAGAAAGTGAAACGTAATGCTTCTGCAAAATCAGGCTGTAAGCTTTTATATGACGAAACCGCTTGGTATTGGTATTTTGACGACGGCGGAGAAAAAGGAAAACTTAAACCAGAACATCAAGGTTTAGCTACTGCCGCCATGTGCCAAATGAATTCCATTGGCAGCCAATTTTCCCAAGTGGATGGCGTCACCGCAATGACGGATGTCACAGGATTTGGTTTACTTGGTCATTTAATTGAAATCTGTGAAGGTTCAAATCTATGCGGTAGTTTTTGCGGACAAAATTAAAACCTTGGACGGTGTCAAAGATTATATTGCACAAGGTTGCGTACCTGGTGGAACAGGGCGTAATTTTTGAAAGTTATGGACATAAAGTTGGTGCATTAACGGAAGAACAAAAAGCGATTTTGTGTGATCCTCAAACATCAGGTGGTTTATTAGTGGCTGTTGAGCCTAATAGCGTCCAAACGGTCATTGAAATAGCCAAAGATGCGGGCATTGATTTATATGAAGTGGGTGAATTAAAACCCAAATCAGAATCCGATGTCGTCGTTGAAATAGCTTTAATAAAAAAAGCGTGGAAATTTTTAAAATCCACGCTTTTTATTTTATAGAAGGATTATTTTTCCGATAACTTCTAATCCGCCCATATATGGACGTAGCACTTCTGGCACGGTAATTGAACCATCTGCATTTTGATAGTTTTCAAGCACAGCCACTAAAAGTACGACCAACAGCCAAGCCAGAACCATTTAAGGTGTGTACTAAGCGGGTTTTCTTATCGCCTTTTGCTTTACAACGTGCTTGCATACGGCGAGCTTGGAAATCCCACATATTTGAGCAAGAAGAAATTTCGCGATAAGTATTTTGTGCAGGCACCCAAACTTCTAAGTCGTAAGTTTTGCAAGAACCAAAGCCCATATCGCCTGTGCAAAGTAAAAACTTTGCGGTATGGTAAATTTAATAATTGCAATACTTTTTCAGCATGACCTGTTAACTCTTCAAGTGCTTCCATTGATTTATCTGGATCAACGATTTGTACCATTTCCACTTTATCAAATTGGTGCATACGAATTAAAACCGCGAGTATCACGACCGTAAGAACCCGCTTCGGAACGGAAACATGGCGTATGTGCGGTCATTTTTTATTGGTAATTCTGTTTCATCAATAATCACGTCACGCACTAAATTAGTGACGGGCACTTCTGCGGTTGGAATTAATGCGTAAGGTTGTTCGCCTTCTAAGGCTAAAGTATGGAATAAATCTTCCCCAAATTTTTGGTAATTGACCCATGCCATAAAGTGTGGCGTGATTGACTAAATAAGGCACATAGGTTTCTAAATAGCCGTGTTGTTCAGTATGAAGATCTAACATAAATTGCGCTAATGCACGGTGCATTTTGGCGATTTGACCTTTCATCACAGCGAAACGAGCACCAGCTAATTTAGCCCCTGCAGCAAAAATCTAAGCCATTGGCCTCTTCACCTAATAAGACATGATCTTTCACTTCAAAATCAAATGTACGCGGTGTACCCCAACGTAAGATTTCTTTATTTTTCTGTATCATCTTTTGCCTAATGGCACTTCGTCTGCAGGTAGATTTGGAATACTTAATGCAATTTGATTAATTTCCGCAAGTACCGCATCTAATTGTGCTTTTTGCTTCAGTCAATTGATTGCCCATATTATCCACTTCAGCCAATAATGGCGCGATATCTTCACCACGCGCTTTGGCAGCGCCAATGAGCTTTTAGAGCGAGTATTACGTTCAGCTTGTAAATTTTCGGTAGTGACTTGTAAGTTCTTCCGTTGTTCTTCTAATGAGGTGAGTTTTTTTCTGTATCAAGAATAAAGTTACGTTTTACTTTTTAATTTTTTCTGCGACTTCCGCTAAATTATTACGGAGTAAATTTGGATCGATCATGGTATTTCCTTACTTTTTTTCGTTGAAATGAAAACGGTTTTATTCTATCGCACGTTGTTGAAATAAACCAGTTAAAAAGCCTAGTGAAAAAGCAAGATTCTGAAAATAAAGAAAAAAATACACCGCATTTTGTGCTAAAATTCGCGCTAATTTAATCAAATTTTTAGGTGGGTTATGAGAAAATTTATTCTTTCTTTTTCTATTTATGATTATCGGCGCTGGGCTTGGTTTTTGCTGGGGCTCATTTTTCATCCGACAAAATGGCAGGTTAGTGCGCAATTTGAAACACCAAAAAAATGAGTGAACTAGGTAATTATTTTTCTCTTTTTCTACATATAGTTTAGTTAGCGGTGATGCTGATGCAGTGGATGCCACAAAGATTGAACGTAAGGCGACCAATTCTGCCTATCATGAATTTACAAAAATTCTGAGTTCTCCTGCTCAATTAATGGCGTTTTTAAATCAATCTGATTTTGTGAAAGCGAGAGCTAAAGTTGAAAATCAAACCGTTCAGCAAATTGCCTCGCATTTTAAATTTTCCCAAGAAAATAACCTTGATCAATTAACCCTGTCTTCTTTTGATCGTGAAGAAGTGGATCAACTTTTTGTGGAATACATTCGCTATGTGAATAATCAAGCGCGCCAAACATTAAATAATGAATTGATTACAAAATGGAAATCTTTATTCGAACAAGTGAAAAATGCTGCAGATGCTAAAATTGACGTTTCTTGGGAAAACAAATTGAGAAATGATGCAATCTGTTCAACCATTAGATAATAATTTGGTAGCATTTCATTTTTGTTCAACAGCCTAATCTTGTGATGGCAGAGAAACCTTATGTTATCTCAACGGGTATTGGTGCTGGTTTTGGAATTATTCTTAGTTTGTTAGCAATGCTGATTTTAGGTGCTGGAAGAAATAAAAAGAGCAAAAGAGTAAAGGACTATTTGCAAGAAATAAATTTTTGTGATCGTTGTCAAATTTTTAAGATCGTGTTCTGTTTATTTGGGGAGAATGTAGTAAACTGAAACCAGTTAAAACCACTATAGGAGCAATGCTATGTTTCCCGAATACCGAGAACTAATCACCAAACTTAAAAAGTAATGATGCTTATTTCGATCGTCTTTTGAAAAGCATAACGAATTAGAATCATGAAATTAAGAACATGCAGGAAAACATTCAGCTCGCCACTCATATGGAAATTGAGGCTTTGAAAAAGAAAAAAATTACGGATTAAAGATGAGCTTTATGAATATCTCAAGAAAAATCACAAGAATAGTAGAAAGCCGACAAAATGTCGGCTTTTTTGATGCACTGTTTTAAGGTTACACCACGGGTTTTTGTCGATAAAAACAATAAGCCCGGTAAAAGCTAATCAAATACTATTGAGCCTAGGATAAAACTGGTATTAATAAAGGAACTAATCATTTGTTCAAATAAAGCATCGGAAAAGCCGAAATGATGGATTTGTACCATTGAAATCATTGCTTTATAGGCATGAACACCGGGATCATAGGGATAATTGCGGCAACAGTGAAGGCTTTGGGATGGGCTAAATAGCGATGGGAAAGATGCACGCCTAAAAACCAATCACGCAAGTGGCAAAGAATGTCGAAAATACAATAGGCATATTAATATGCAGTAATAATGTGCGTGTAACATGCCCAAAGTGCGGCTAAAATTGCGCAATATTTTAAGGCTTTGGGTGGTACATTAAATACTAACGCAAAAGCCCACCGCTGGAATGGCGGCAAATAACATATCATCAAGTAATTTCAATATAAATATTGTGATGTCTAATAACATTTTTAATGCCCCCAAGTTGTAATATGTAATACGCTTAAAAGCGAATACAATACCAAGACATGCGCCAAAAGTGAGAATAGTCGCAATCGTCCAACGACCTAATCCCATATTGACATAACCTTTTAATATATCTGCCAAAAGAATTAATCAGCGGAAACCCCGGTACAAGTAATAACACACTAGATGCCAAGAGCAATTTGAGGATCGTTACCTAAGTTATATTTTTAAACTCACGCCAGAAATCAGCGAGGCGACGAAAGAGGTGATGGAAAAAGACGATAAGGGGATTATAGTGTCGTTTAGAAAATTCTTGTCGCACAAACATGGCGATGGATGCCGCCACAAAGGTGATACCACAAATCACCCAATCTCCACCAGATAAATGGGCGAATGCCGCGCAAGATAAGCCAATCATAAACACCACTAACCAGCGGTTATATTTAAGCGGTTTTTAATTGATCCAGTTTTCTTTGTGCGATTTCTAAGTCATACAAATGATGTTCAACGGCAATCACAATACGCTGCACATCAGTAACCATTTGCATATTGATGCCTTTATCCGTATTTTTTTCGCGCTGTGGTAATGCAATGATTATCTGATAAGGTCGTCAGCACCACAGCATTTGCCGTAAGTGCACATTCTACACTTTCTACGCCAAGTGCTATGCCTAAACGCTGTGCCATTTGCACCACCACGGTACTTTTCTGCCCCATGTTGTAACAAGAGCAGTGCTGTTTGTACGCACACGCGAGTCACCGCCCGTTGATATTCGTGCTCCATATCTTTGTTCTCTATCAAAATATACTTAGAAATAATTATAAAAATCTTTTTCTAAAAATGCGCAAAAAGAACCGCACTTGTGATTTAAGTCAAAAATTTTTAGTGAAAAAAATTTTGTTACATGAGATCACAAAATAAACAATTTTTTTCTTTGCTGATACAAAAAAATAGGACTAGCATTTAAATGATAATTATTATCGCTAATATGGAGATTCGAAAAATGAAACATAAATTTTCCTTTATGCTATGTCCTCTCACCTTGCTTATTCATCAAAGTATCTATGCTTCCCCACAAATAAATCAGCTTGATACGATCTCTGTTTTTGGGTACTTCTGAAAGTAAAGCCGAAGCAGGTAAAGATAAAATGTTTTTCAGAAAACCAAGTAACTGAATATAAAAAAGCAAGAAAGAAATTGAAACTTACAAAGGACATTCTGTAGCGGATTTATTGACAGGCACAACGGGCGTATATAGTGGTGATGCTCGCAATAGTGGTGCATTGGATCCCTAATATTCGTGGTGTTCAGGGCAAGGGTCGAATTCCTGTTTTTAGTTGATGGCACAGAACAAGCAATCACTGTTTGGCGTGGTTTTGCGGGGGTGAGCAACCGTAACTATCTTGATCCATTTTTAATTAGCAGTGTCACTGTTGAAAAAGGCCCAAATTTAGACCGCACTTTTAGATAGTGGCGCAGCGGGCACAATCCGTCTTACCACATTAGAACCCGATGACATTATTAAAAAGGTGAAAAAAATTTGGTATCGAATTTAAAGCTGAAACAGCTAATAATTCTATTAAGCAACGTGCTTATCCTATTCCTGTTGGTGTCGATTACCGCAGTTTAGCACATCCAGAAGATGTAACTGCGGGAGAATATTCAGCATATTTTAAAAACGTCAGATCGCTATCCTGCACGATCTCAAGGTCGCAATAAATTCTTCAAAGACAATGCTTACCGTTTAGCTGTCGCGACCAAAGATGAACACTTTGAAGGCTTAGTTGCTTATGCCTACCGCAGTAAAAAGGCAATTATTTTTCTGGTGGTCATGGTGGGCATAATTATGGTGAGGGGATGACAATTTGGGACTATGACAAAAACCCATAACTTCGGTTCAAATTATACTACTGATGATCCTTATATTCCTTGGATTGCTACCGTTTATACGCCGAAAAAGAAGTGCCGAATACTTCTTTTTGAATCCAAATCTTACTTAGGTAAAGCCACATTCAAATTTAATGATGAAACCAAACTTAAATTCGGTGTGCGTCATAGCGATATGACTTATGGAGAAATTATGCCTTCACGTTTATGGCAAACTGGTTACCAACAAGGCACGGTGTTGCAATGGCCGCTTGCCAATGTAAAAACAAACCGCCGTGGATACTCATTTTGAATACAACCCACAAAAATAACCGCTGGATTAATTTTGCTTTTTGGTGCTTATGCGGTGTTTAACAAAAGCAAAAACCAATACTTCTGGTGGTTCTCCAGCTGATGTGTTAGCAAGGGACAACGATTTTAATGGTAGAGGTTTGAATATTAGTGGTAAGCCTGCCCCTGCTACCCAGGGAGAAGTCTGCTACGATGAAAACTATTTACGCGCGGTATCTGAGTATATGAAAAAAAGTACAAGAAGAATGGAGAAAAATATTATACATCTAATACAAAAACGCCAAATCTTTTTATGGCTTATTTAATACCCAAGAAGCCCAAGCGCAATGGGCGAAAAGATAACCATTATGGTGTAAATGCCAGTAACCGTTTTTGAATTGCATAAAAAATTAAATTTAGATGTGATGGCAGCTTATAAATGGGAAGATTTAAATTCAACTAATGTTTATGCCCAAAAAAATTAGGGGATGTAAAAAAAGTTTGTAATGCTGGAGAAGGTGGATTTGGACATGGTTCAAAGGAGCATAATCAAGTTTATTGTAATAGCATAGATAATTATATTAGTGGAGAACGGATGGGGAAACGAAAAGAATTAAATATAGGATTCAATTTTCAGTATAACCCAGTAGATTGGTTAATTTTTAGATGCTGGCGCAAAAATATACTCATTATAAATCTCGAGATGATGGGTTAATTAAGTTATTACAGGATAAGATGAGAGAAGATGTGAAATATGGCGGAGAGATATTATTAGAAGTAGTAAAAAGACATAAAATAACACAAGAAATGGTTGATGAGTATAATAGATATAAAAATCAAGAGAAGAATATAATAAAGCTCTCGAATATTATAATAAAAAGAATACGAATTTATTAAGGCGTATCGACCAAATCAACCAGATTATAATGATCGTAAATATTGTGAACTTGAACCTGATGGAACCTGTGATATTGATCCTGACTCAGGTGATTTTTGCCCATAATGATAAATATGATGAGGATTTTGCTATTTATCGTAGAAAAAGAATATGTTGAAAATAAACTAAAGGAAAATCATATAACGAAACCTGAGGAGCCTAAAGATGTTAATATTGATCCAATGACATTAGATATTATAGATAATAACAAAGAAAAGATAGAAACCTTTTCTATAAAGAGAAATGCGTATGGTAAATTTGATTTAGAAAGTAATCAAGTGGCTAAACAATTGATTCAAGATAAATTAACTGAAGAGCAATATAACGCATATACAGGAAAAATGGAAAAAGTTATTAAAAGAGTAAATTCAGAAATTAACAAGATTACACCTACACTAGAGCAATGGGAAAAATGAAAAAGGCACAACGTACAGCTCACGCTTGGTCTCCATCTTTTGGAATAACTGCATTTATTACAGATAATATTCGTTTATATGCTCGCTATACTGAAAACAAAAACGTATGCCAAGTATTTTTTTGAGGATACTATAGGATATTCTCTTGATGCAATTACTCCATTATATAAAAGAAAACCTGAGCATAGTAAAAATATTGAAGTTGGATATCTCCATGATTTAAAAAGGTTTTTCTACCTAACGCTAGACGTGCTGATGTTCGTTTAAACTATTTTCATAATTTGACAAAAAAATATTTTTGATAGAGATTCAAATTATACTTTGCAACAGTTTGATAAGCGAATTTTTGTCAGGAATAGAATTTCAATCTCGCTACGATCAAGGCAATTTATTCGCAACTTTAGGCGTAGTTTATAATTTAAAAAAATAAATTTTTGTGATAATAGTTTTGAAATATTTAATTATCATGAAAATCAAAGGAGTCTCTAAAAAAATACCTTATTGTGTTAATGGAGGAAATGGAAGTGGGTATTTAAAGAATACTATACTGCCAAAATATTCAATTACAGCTAATTTAGGATTGCGTTTTTAGATGAAAAAAATTAGAACTTGGATCACGCTGGTTATATCATTCTCAAGTAAAGGATACTCGTGCTAAGTCATTAAGAAAAGCAGGAATTACGTGGGCAAGTGGAGAAACTAATCGCTGGAATCCAGTATTAGTTGTTGATGCTTATATTAATTATCGGGTGAATGATAATTTCACAATTGAATTAGTTGGAACAAATTTAACTGATCGATATTATCTTGACCCTATTACTCGTTCAACAATGCCAGCTCCAGGAAGAACTATAAAAATTAGGTATGACCGCAAGATTTTAATTATTTTCTAAACCGTGAAATTCAAAAAGAATTTCATTTACATCAACATCTCAAATAGGAGAAAAAAACTATGTCTGTAATTAATAAGACAATTTTTAGCAGTGGTAGTATGTGGTGTAGTAAGCGTTGCGCAAGCTACCAGGTAGTGGGAAATGTATCAACTGATACAAATCAAACTCGATATATAAAAATCAAGGCGGGAGAAAAAGACGGAAAGGCTGGCGTTGAAATATATGACAGTCGTATTCCTAATGATCCCGCTGTCTTAAGTAAAACAGCAAATAATAAAGGACAGTCCTTTGAAAAATGGCAGAACGTGCTGATAAATGGATTTCACACCTTACGGGGTAGCGAAAAAGATAAAAATGGTGTAATTGTGGCTAAAATGAATAAAATGCCAAACCTAACACTTATTATGCCAGATCATCGTGGATTAGGTCGTTTATCCTTTAAGCAAGTAGGAAATCAAGATACTTATTTTTGGTGAATGGGAAAAATGTAGACGCACCAACAAGTGCGGCTAAAAAAATGTCAGTGTTTATTATGCTGGTTCAGATCCAACAAAAGCCTTACCAAGTGGTAAGGCCACTTATACAGTGAAAAGGTATTAATAAGTACGGAAACTTTAATAGCCAATTAATGACGGGGACATTTGATGTTGATTTTTGAAAGAGCTAGTATTAGTGGTAATTTAAGCAAATCTAATTTATCTCTTTCTATTGAGAGTAAAATTGATAAAACAAATGCAACTTTTTGAGGGTGAAGCTACAGCAGAAGGTATCACTGGTAAATCAGAAGGCCGTTTCTACGGTGCTAAAGCTGAAGGCTTGGCAGGTATGGCAACCTTTGCTTCAAAAACCTGAATACAACACAGCCTTTGGCGGTACTAAAAATTAAGTTTAATAAACAAAAGGCTTTGCGAAAGCAAAGCCTTATTGTAAACAGGATGTTTTTATGTCGAAATTCCCTTTTATCTTTCTTTTTATTCCTTTTTGGTACTTGCCGAAAATCAAGAAAAGGATTTCCGCTTACAGCAACAATCTCAATTAAATCAACAACGACAAGAACAACAATTTATTCAACAAGATAAATTCTTTACTACATTAACAATAAACAGCCAAGAATTTGAGGTGAGTGATAATATAGAAGAAATAATGACCGCTCTTTTTCTCGCAATTAATCACAAACAAACGAATGATATTCAACATTTATTGATACGTTATAAACAATTTCCGCAAGCAGAACAAGGAATGATTTTTATTTGCAGAAGCGAATATTGCATTTAATCAAGGAAATACCAAAAAGCCATTCAACTTTACGAACAACTTGTTCAACAAGAACCCGATTTCACACGCGGAAAATTAGATTTAGCTAAACTCTATTTTTCTAAACTGGCAAAACAATCAATCTAAAATTCTTTTTAATCAGATAGCATTGCCGCAACAACCAAATGTAATGGCACGTGTAAACCAATATTTATCACAACTTAATTATCGCCAATCGTGGCAAGGTTCCTTTTCTTTTGGCACAATTTATAATTCTAATTTAAATCAATCTGGAAATGAAAACTAGTAAAGAAATTGTCGAAAATCCTTATCTTGGTACATTAGAATTTACACGAACTAGACCAACTATTCAAAAAAAGCACAGGATTTAGTTATGAAGCTGTATTAAATAAATATACTGAAATATTAAATAATCAAGGTATTATTTTTTTAAAGGATTAGCTTATGGTGAGTTTTTTACCCTAAAAAAATCAGAATTTACGGAACATAATATTTCACTTGGATTAGGATACCGTTTTAAAGATCAAAAAAATCAATTAGATCTTTTATCCTTTAATTGAAAAACAAGATCCTATCATCATTGGTATAGCGAGAGAAAAGGGTTTAATATTTCTTATTCAAAGATTTTTAATCCGAATTTATACTTTTCTTTGCAAACAGAATATAAATGGGAAAAAATATCAAGATCGTAATTTATCTTATCAAGATGGAAAAATTCTCTCTTTCTTTTTCTACTTTAGTTTATAGCTTACCAAATGATTGGATTTTATTTGGTAGATTGGATTATGCGAAAAAGTTTTTTCAACAGAATCAAAAATTGATCAATATGCTAGAAAGGGGATTAGAATAGGTATTAATAAAAAGTTTTGAAAGCGGAATTGATATTACTGCGCAAGGTATTTTTTTAGAAAAATAGATTATCAAGATTATAATGCACTTTTAGGAAAAACAAGAAAAGACAATGAACAAAAAAATATTTGTTTACCTTTGCTATTCCTAAATTCAAATTTTACGATATTGTGCCTAGTATCAATTTTTATTCATACAAATCATCAGAGCAACGTAGAAATGTTATATCGTTATAAACAGAATGAAGTGGTATTGAAATTTGAAAAACTTTTTAAAAATAAACCGCACTTTGAGAGGTATAACTCTAAGTGCGGTTTATTTTCTTTCAATTTTAGTATTATAACTTCACTACTTTCGCTTGTTTAATCATATTATCGCCCACTTCAAGAATGGTAATTTGCAAAGCCATCAATTTCGCAAACCGTGCCTTCATCGGGAATTTCTTCTAAGTGTTCTAGGATTAAACCATTAAATGTGCGGGCATCTTCTGTATCTAATTCCCAGTTAAACATTTTGTTGAGATCGCGTAGGTTGGCAGAGCCATCGATAATCATGGAACCATCAGATTGTTGGGTTACTTCTTCGTCAATGCTTGGGGCGGTGGAAGTGGTAAAATCACCAACGATTTCTTCCAAAAATATCTTCCAACGTCACAAGCCCTTTAATATCACCGTATTCATCTACAACTAAGCCAATTCGTTCTTTATTTGCACGGAAATTCGCAAGTTGCGTTTTTAATGGCGTGCTTTCAGGAATGAAATATACTTCATCCGCGGCACGAATTAAGGTTTCTTTGGTAAATTCATTTTTCAAGCAGTAAGCGGAATGCTTCACGCACGCGCAAAATGCCAAGCACTTGTTCATCAAGGCTGCCTTTGTAAAGCACCACGCGGTTATGTGCCGCATGATTGAGCTGGCGCATAATGGCTTTCCAGTCATCGTCAATATCAATGCCGCCGATTTCGTTGCGCGGAACCATAATGTCATCAACGGTGACGGTTTCCATATCTAAAAATAGAAAGCAACATTTGTGGATGTTGTTCATCAGGCGTCGCTTCGCCCGCTTCTGATACGATACTACGAAGTTCCTCACGGCTAATTACTTGTTTTTGCATATCGGGTTTTAATCCCACCAAATGCATTAATGATTTGGTAAAAAAATATTCATCAACCAAACTAGTGGATAGAAGATTTTTAAGTAATACCGTCAAAATATGGCTGGAAACAAAACCGACTTTTTCCGCGTGCATTGCTGCCACCGTTTTAGGAAAAATTTCAGAAAAGACAAGCATCACGAAAGTCAGTAAACCCGTTGCAATCGCGACGCCAGCATCACCGTATAAACGCATACCAATCATGGTCGCAATTGCCGATGCGCTGATATTCACAAGGTTATTAAAAATAAGAATAAAGCTTAACAAGGTATCTGGCTTTTTCGAGCAGTTTTTCTGCTTTTTGTGCGCCTTTATTGCCTTGTTCGGATAGAAAACGAAGACGATATTTATTGAGAGAGAGTAGTCCGGTTTCTGAGCCGGAAAAATAGGCAGATAACACTAAACAGATAATGAGAATAATAAATAAAGTACTAAGGGGAATACTGTCCAAGGGAAAATCCTTTTGTTCGTTAATCAACAAAAAGTGCGGTCATTTTTCACCGCACTTTTTTACCTGTTATTTGATTTTTGCTAAATCAAATGGCTACTTAAATAGCCAAAAGTGAGCAGAATGATACCTGAAATTGGCTAAATAATCATTCTTTTTCCTTATACCCTATGCTTTCTTCATGAAATCGCCTACTCAAAAAGTCATTTTCATTTGAAATGATGAAAAACGCCTAAATTTCGGTATAATCAGCGCAATTTTTAAGAAAAACAGGATTGTTAGCCATGTTTGAGAATTTATCGGATCGCCTTTTCCAAAACCTTACGTAATATCACAGGAAAAAGGCCGTTTAACGGAAGATAATATTAAAGAAACCTTGCGCGAAGTGCGTATGGCATTACTTGAGGCAGATGTTGCCTTGCCTGTAGTGCGTGAATTTATCGCAAAAGTAAAAGAAAGCGCTTGGGGAAGAAGTCAATAAAAGCTTAACGCCAGGGCAAGAGTTCTTAAAAATCGTTCAGCGTGAGCTTGAAAAAGCCATGGGCGAAGCGAATGAGAGTTTAAACCTTGCAACCCAACCACCAGCAGTTATCTTAATGGCGGGTTTACAAGGGGCGGGTAAAACCACCAGTGTGGGTAAATTGGCAAAATTCTTGCGTGAACGCCATAAAAAGAAAGTGTTAGTGGTTTCTGCCGATGTATATCGCCCTGCTGCGATTAAGCAACTTGAAACCTTGGCTCAATCCGTTGGTGTGGATTTTTTTCCCATCGGATGTCAAAACAAAAATCCAGTTGATATTGCTAAATCGGCGCTTGCTGATGCAAAACTGAAATTCTACGATGTGTTGATTGTGGATACGGCAGGTCGCCCTACACGTTGATACAGAAATGATGGATGAAATCAAGCAAGTCCATGCAGCGTTAAATCCAATTGAAACCCTTTTTCACTGTTGATGCGATGACTGGTCAAGATGCGGCAATACGGCAAAAGCTTTTTAATGAAGCATTGCCGCTTACGGGTGTTATTTTGACGAAAGTGGACGGTGATGCGCGTGGTGGTGCAGCGTTATCAATTCGTCAAATCACAGGTAAACCAATCAAATTCTTGGGTGTGGGTGAGAAAACAGAAGCGCTTGAGCCGTTCCATCCAGACCGTGTCGCTTCTCGTATTTTGGGCATGGGCGATGTGCTTTCACTGATTGAAGATCTTGAACGTTCTGTTGATCGTGAGAAAGCAGAAAAAAATGGCGCAGAAATTCAAGAAAGGCGATGATTTCACTTTAGATGATTTCCGCGAGCAGCTTATTGAAATGAAAAATGGGCGGAATGATGTCTATGCTTGAGAAATTACCAGGTGCAAAAAAATTTGCCTGATCATGTTAAAAAAATCAAGTAGATGATAAAATGTTTGTCAAAATGGAAGCGATCATAAACTCCATGACCTTAAAAGAACGTGCAAACCCAGATATTATCAAAGGATCTCGCCGTCGTCGTATTGCATTAGGTTCTGGCACTCAAGTGCAAGATGTTAATAAATTACTTAAACAATTCGATGAAATGCAACGTATGATGAAGAAAATGCGTAAAGGTGGCATGGCTAAAATGATGCGTGGAATGCAAGGCTTAATGGGGGAGGCTTAGGCGGTCTTGGCGGTTTAGGTGGAATGTTTAAACGATAATTTCAGAAGATAAAAAGTGCGGTTAAAAAACATATTTTTTTACCGCACTTTTGTATTTTATGCTGGATTATCTATATCTTTAAATTCTACGTCAAAGCCATATTCTTTCGCCAACCATTCACCTAATGCCTTGATGCCATAGCGTTCTGTTGCGTGATGGCCTGCAGAGAAGAAATGTAATCCTTGCTCACGGGCAGAGTGAATCGTTTGTTCTGATACTTCACCGGTAATAAATGCGTCGCAGCCTTGTTCTGCCGCAAGATCAATATAATCTTGTCCGCCACCAGTGCAGATACCAATTTTTTTCGGATTAAAGTGCGGTCCGTTTTTCAATGCAAATTAACGGTTTTCGATTTAACACTTTTTCTATTTTTCTGCAAAAGTCTTTACCTGTCATCGGTTCTTTTTAATTCGCCCAAAACAGGAATACTCACAGCGCCTTTTTCTAATGGTTGTAAATTTTCAATGTCTAGCAGTTTGGCTAATTGTGCATTGTTGCCTAATTCTGGGTGCACATCTAATGGCAAATGATAGCCATATAAATTCATGTCGTTCACTAAAAAGGGCTTTTAATTCGCTTGCCTTTCATTCCTCGAATACAAAGGGTTTTCACTTTTTCCAAAAAAATAGCCGTGATGAACCAAAATCGCATCGGCATTTTGTCTGATTGCATAATCAATTAGAGCCTGACTCGCCGTTACGCCAGTAATGATTTTTGATTTCGTTTTACCTTCGACTTGTAAGCCGTTGGGCGCATAGTCATTGATTTTTATCGGAAGAAAGTTTTTGATTAATGAGTTGTTCAAGTTCGAGATTATTCATAATGGCTTGTTGATTGGAAAAAGTTGAGATATGGTACAAAAATTCCATGGCTAGTGCGAAGGAGTGGGGGAATGCACTAGCCAAGTTTCATTACTATTAAATTACTATCTAGTATCTAAAAACAGGATTCATTATATACATAAATTTATAGCGATCAAGAGGAAATAAGAAATTTTTATTTAATTTAAAGTGCGGTTTAAATTCCTTACGTTTTTAATAGTTCAATAAGTCAAATTTGTCAGCAAAAGATGGGAAGTTTGGCCTTGGTGAGGGTGTTAATGATGGCAAGGAAAAGCAAAATATTTCGTTGGGATGTGAAATCATTGTGCTACAATTCGCACGTTTTTAATTTAGCAAAAAAAGGTTTACTTATGAAAAAAATGGTTATTCATTATCGCAGGTGCGTTGATTATTTCAGCTTGTGCAAATAAAGATGTGTATTTTTAACGGAGCGGAAGGCTCTCATTCAGGTGTTAAATTTGATAAAGATTCTCGCCAATGGGGATTGAATCAATAAAAAAGTGCAGTTATAAAAGAAGCTATCTTACAGAATTGTAGATAGGCTTTATTGTTTATATTCTTTAGTTTTTCGCCCTTATTGAGGTTATCAATAAAAATTTCATAGTTTTATTTTTGATTTTTAATAGTTCAATAATCTCTTTTAATGCCTTAATTTCATCATCTTTTTGAGCTAATAACGTATCTTTCATTGCCAGTAAACTATTTAATTTTTCATTTTTCAGCTGTTAATACTTCATTAGTACCGAAATGACTGTTAGTTAAGTTATAGAAATTATCACCGCCTACCGCAAAGAAAATTGATCTATCCTTACAAGTAATTAATTCGCCCATATCAATATTAAATACATTCGCAATTTGCTGTAATTTATCTAAATTAATACTGCTTTGTCCACGTTCAATTTTGGCATATCCATTCGGCGACATCGAAAGTTTTTCTGCCATTTCTTCTGCGACCATTGATTGATTTCTCTCATTACGCGAATTTTTATCGTGGACTTCCATTTTATTTCCTTAAAAGTGCGGTTTTAGAAAGTGTCAGATGAGTTTTTGACACTGTTCGTTTGTGGTGAAAAAAATTGCGGTTGAGTATAACATTTACACGAAATTTATCCAATCTTGAGGACTTTTTATGACAATGACATTTACTAGATCATTATTAGCAACAGCCGTAATTGTGGGATTAACTGCTTGTGGTTCAGGTGGTGGTAATGGTATGAATAACAACACAACTAGTCAAGTTACAGGAAAAACGGGCGCAATGTATACCGTTTCATTAACTAATGATAATAAAAATAGGGACGGTCACGAAAACACCATTAAATAGTTCTGATATTAATTCTCTGAATTTAGATAGCGCATCAACACAACGTATTAATGAAGCTATGAATAAAAATTTCAGAGGAATTTAAATCAAAAACAGGATTAGATGTTGTTACTGGAGCAGCAATTGTTTCTAATGGAGAAAAAGTTTCATATTATCTATAACGGTAATCCCACAGAAACAATGCCAGTACAAGGTTCAATCCATTATAAAGGTTCTGCCGTTTTAGGGGATGGTCTGCGGATGCTCCACTCTCAATTGAAAAAGGAACCTCTCAATTTGATGTGAATTTTTGCTGATAATACTTTTAACTGGAACATTAAATGTTCCGAATTTTTCTCTTGTTTCCATATCAGCTAGCGTATCAGGAAATGGTTTTTCTGGTCGAGCTACATCCCCTGATGCTCCTGATGGTGCTGTTGTAGAGGAAAAATTTTATGGAAAAAGATGCGCTTAGTTTATCAGGAATGTTAAAAAAACAAATACATTTACAGATAATTTTGGTGGGGCAGGGATCTTTAGTGCTATTGATGAAACGAAAATAACACAATAATGTTATTTATTCAGATAATGAAAAAAATATAATAGTCTTTTTATCACTATGTTTAATTAGTTCTAATATTTATAGTGAAACGAGAGCAATTAATTATAATTCATCTGACATAAAAACAAAATCCAGCAATAATAGAAATGTTATTGCTGGATGCCATCGATGAAGACAATATTAATAGAATAGAATCATTATTGATAGATTATCAGCAATTATATAATGCTAGACTTGATCTAATTGCTATTGCCAAATTTAAAATTGGTCAATACCAGTTTAATAATTATCAAAATAATGAATCTTTAAAAATTTTCAATTAGCTAAATTAATATTTAATTTTCCGCCACTTCATTTTTTTACATCATAGAACAGTACCTATCCGTTTTTAACAGCAAGAGATAGTTGGCAATTTTTCCTTAGGTGGGAATTATTTACAAACTAAGAATGTGAATAATACGTCTAATGAGCGACATATTGAAAACACGGGTTTTGTGAAAAATGATGATATGTTGCCACAATCAGCACATGGCTTTTGCTTATTATTTTGATGCTCAGAAAAAAATTGGAACATAGCGGGTTCGCACTATCTGCATTTTGCGAATAACCTGTATGGCAAAAATTATTGGGATAATCACGATTATGATGAGATCACCAACCGTACTTATTTAGGCTATCAATATCAAAATGCTAAATATAAATTGGTGTTAAAAACCGTTTTTATGAGCGTCAATGGTTGGGCGGGCATCGGTATAACTGGGCAAATGGTGCTAGAGCGGAATATAGCTTAAATCTTTCAAAAAAATTGGCAGATTTCAACCGCACTTGAATTAAGTCAGCCACGTTATTTTTACTCAACCAGATCGTAATGGAACAATTAAGTTAGCTTCTGTAACCTTTTATTTGGCAGCCATCTGATAAAGGTTATTATTACTTTAGGTTCAGATTTTTATTCGCGAAACCACGCGTATAAAAACAATATAGCAATGATATGAAAGTATTACGATTAGGGTTGGCGGCAAAATTGGGGTTATGCAATTGCAAGTCAAATTAATGGCTCTATTGCGTTGAAACAATATAAAGGATTTTGCTTCTCTTGGTGGGATTTTGCCATTAAATAAAAATTCGTCGAGATAAAATCTATTCTCTGAATTTAACTTTATGGAAACAAGATTGGCAGTATTTAGGCTTCGTACCGAAAGTGCAATTCCGTTGGAAAAAAACAAGAAAGTAACATTCCTTCAATATTTTTCTTATTCAGAAAAAAATATGTGCAGGTGTTAGTAGAAAAAGGACTTTTAGTTATTTTATAAAAAAATAAAGCGATAACTTTTAGGAGTGTTACCGCTTTTTATTTCAGGAAAGA